>R18__coassemble_23927_pt1 | contig 1606 bp, 1 predicted proteins | sample R18__metabat2_low_PE_028 | metagenome-assembled genome bin R18 | reverse complement strand
GATCGAGAGCATCGCAAAAGCGCACAGCCGCCGATTCCTGGAGGAGGCACCGGCCTTCTCCCGCCAGGTCCTGACCGAACAAGGCATGGAGTACGTGGAGTCGATCACGGGCGTCTTCAAACGGGCGGAGACCGTGGGGCTGGAGGAGCTTGCCGAGAAGCTTTACGGCATGGCCGATTTCAAGGAAACGATCGAAGCCTACTGCGCCTGGATGCTGAACGGCTCCGAACGGTTCCGGAAAGAACTGAAAAAAGCAATGGAAGAATGCGTAGAGTACCTCTACAGCCAGTCCTCCTATTGCATGCGCGATTCCATCGAGAGCGCGAAGGCCGAGATCCTGAAGGAATACAGCTACAAGGACGAGATCGTCGCCGCGGAGCATACGCTGCAGATGACCACAACGGTGAAAAATCTGAAGCCGGACGGCGTGGGACAGATTTTTGACGCCACGGACCGGGCGTATAAGAAGGCCTCCGACAGCAGGATCTTTACCGCCTGGCTGACGGAATTCTGCAGCGCTTTGGCGAACCGAATGGAAGCGGAGACGCGGACGGCAATTCAGAACCTGAAGCAGACCGCCGCGCAGGTAAGAAATTTCTGCGCGATCAATGCGAACAACTACGGCCTGACCGTCCATTGGAACAACGAAGGCGAGATCGATCTGGACCGGCTTCGGATCCAGAACGCGGAATGGAGCGTTTCCACGATCAACAATGCGCAGCAGGAGACCTGGCTGCCGAGCGGCTACGTGAACCGGATCTGGTTTGCGGGAGAGGCGGTCAGCGAAGAGGCAAACAACGGAGGCGCTTCCGCGAAGGTCGAGGCGATCAAAGGCCTGGACGAGAAGCTGCTCTGTGCGCTTTTTGCCAAGCCCTGCCGGGAGAACGGAGCGCAGGCATGACAGAAATGATGGAAAAACTCAATAAGGACTTCACCGTCGTCTATACGGTCGAGGAGACGGCCAGCGGGAAGGTCTATCTCTCCATCGAATCTCCCTGGAAGGGAAAGACGCAGGGCGTGGAATACGTCCGCGTCTATCTGAGCGGATACGACTCGCTGACCGGAGAGAAGATCCCGGAGAGCAAGGTCACAGAAAAATTCTCCGCGATCAACACGACCTATAAATCCGGAGCGTTGGATTATTGCGGAGAGTATCAGCTCCATTTTGACGCGGTGCTGGAAAACGGCGAGACCGTGCGCGATTTCCGGGAGCCTGCGTCCGTGACGCTCAACGGCTCCTCGACCCGCCCGTACATCCGCTATGCGCCGGCGAAGGCTCCGGCCGGATGGACGGCGCTGAGCTTCGAGGCCAACTGCTGGAAACGATGCAGCGGGAAGGTATGGGCCAAGTACGACAGCCGGTTTGAGCGCCTGCCGGCCTTTACCGGACAGAACATGGTCTTTTGCTTCCCGGTCAGCCATATATCCATCGAGTTTATCTGCTCCGACCCCACGCTGCCCAAGCCGCAGCCGACAAAATAAGGACACAGAGAAATATGAAGTATTTTTGCGCAACCTGCCAGAAAAAATATGACATCGGCGACATCGCAGCGGATCTTTATGAAATTGCGGTAAACGATATGATTCAGAAGACCAGCACCAGCTA
>R18__coassemble_17092_pt1 | contig 2017 bp, 2 predicted proteins | sample R18__metabat2_low_PE_028 | metagenome-assembled genome bin R18 | reverse complement strand
CTAAACCGAAGAATCCTCAATGTCAAGCATTTGCAATTCATTTCCCGAGCAGCTCGCCTGCCGGTTTCATTTTTGTTCTTACAGAATCGCAAGACTGATGATGAAGCCCGCAAGACAAGCTGACGTTCCAAGGACAAGTTGTTCTACCGTATGTCTTCCCGTTCTTATCGAGGCCCAAAAAATTGCCGTCATTAGGGCCAAACAGGGCAGGATTGCTGGACTTCCTTTAAGATATACAAAAAAAATCAGCACTGCGCTGGAACTGGCAGCATGCCCGCTCGCTTTTATGCGGAACAGATTCAATATTGTCAGAATCAGGACTGTCAGAAAATAAGTGCAGCCAACTAGCCTGAGAATTCTTTCCGTGCAGAAAAAGGCCGTATAGATTTCAAGCAACAGATATGAGACGAACGTGAACTTAAATGCCGTTCTTCGCTGCCCTTCTCTTCCATTTTTGCTGCTTGCCAGCCGATGGACTGGGTAGGCGGCAAGCGGAAGCAGAACAAGGCACAAAGCGGCGATCCCGATAAATTTATGGTTCGGTGTATGCTGATATAAGTAAAAGATCAACAGCAGAGCCATAACCGGTGGAACCGTAGCAACTCTTATAATATTCGCGATTTTATCCAGCCATGTGTTTTCCCTCGACATGTTGAAATTCACCATCCCTTTCCCGATATAAAACGGCACCCGTTGAATGAACGGGTGCCTTGCACACAGCCGGAAGAATTGAAGTGTATGAAAGGAAAGTTCAGAATTGACACACGAAAGGAAAACCCCGTCCGGCCGTGCTAAAAAACTTTCTATCCTGAGCTGTACAAATTCACTTCATTTTCTACTGTTTCAGTATATTAAATTTGCAAAACGTTTGCAACAGTCACTTTTTTACCTTCTGTTGCCGATTTTCTCAAAGCAATTCAATTGTGTCCTATTTTTGACGGTATGGTATCTGCTTTTCGATATTCAAGCAATAGAGGTTATAGATTACCGGTGGCTGGCCTACTTAAGGCGCATAAAGCTCGTAGACAAAATATGCACAAAATGATACAATTTCAAAAAATCTTCCGGAGGTGTCTATGTATACCGACAGTGCACACTGGAACAACAGCCACATCGTCTTCAAGGACAAGACGCATCCGCTTTTTGTTCTCAGCTGCGGGACGTACCGACTTTTATCCCGTCCACGGCTTCCGACTTACCGGCCTCGCGGCAGAATTGATTTTCAGCTTCTCTACATTGCCTCCGGGCAGGCACACTTTATTTTTGACGGAGAAGACCGGATCATCCCCGCCGGAAACATGGTGCTCTATCGTCCGAAGGAGGTACAGCAATACTATTATCTCGGCTCAGATCACACTGAGGTCTTTTGGGTCCATTTTACCGGGAACAATGTTACCAATCTTCTGCGCGCCTATGGTTTTCCGGATCATGAACATGTGATTCATACCGGAACCTCTCTGGAATATCGCCGGCTGTATCAGCAGATCATCCAGGAGCTGAAGCTATGCAAAGCAGACTATGAAGAAATGGCGGCCGCCTATCTCCGGATGCTCTTCGTCCTTGTCCACCGTCTGGAAACCTCTCCGATTACCAGGCGGAGTTCCTATCTGATTGACGAGCTGGACACTGCTGTCCGCTATTTTCACGAGCATTACAACGAACCGATCTCCGTGGAAGCCTATGCCTCCTCCCGTGGAATGAGTGTCAGCTGGTTTATCCGAAATTTTCGGGATTACACCGATTCCACGCCGACGCAATATCTGCTTTCTCTTCGCATCCGAAACGCACAGAATCTTTTGGAAAACACCTCCTACAATATTGCAGAAATCTCCGGCATCGTCGGTTATGACAACCCTCTTTATTTTTCCCGCCTCTTTCATAAATTCTGCGGGATCTCTCCCCGGGAATACCGCCGGCAGCAGCTTGCGCTCTCCCCGGCAGATACGGCTGATGAAGCGAAAAAATTCCCTGCAGATCCGTAATATGATCTGCAGGGAAGCTCAGTTTATTGGTTTTT
>R18__coassemble_9809_pt1 | contig 3053 bp, 3 predicted proteins | sample R18__metabat2_low_PE_028 | metagenome-assembled genome bin R18 | reverse complement strand
TCTACACGATCCAGCCGGGTGACTGCCTCTCCGTTCTGGCCCAGCGCTATGGCACTACGGTCTCCGTTCTCTGCCAGATCAATAACATCAGCAACCCGAACCTGATCTACGCTTATAACAAACTTTTGATTCCGTATAAGGGCTAAGGTAGTTTGTATAAGTTCCGGCAGCCAAATCGATGCTTTGCATAAGTTCGACCAACCGAATCAAAGATTCGGGGTCTCACTTAAGATTTGGGCCGTCACTTAAACAAGCTCTTGATTCCGTATAAGGGATAAGCGGAGAAGCAATCAAACCGACAGGGGAGGCGCTCAAAAGAGCGCCTCCTAAATTTATTGCGGGTGAGTAGCAGTCTATATATTTTGCCATAGGGCAGCGTTATCATTATGCCATCAAAATTATGCTGATGAGAGGAGATAACGCCTTGAAAACAATACTCAGTAATGCTACGATAACCACGCAAAGTTTGCATGATCAGGCGGAACTGCTCCATAATGGGGACTTTGAGAGATATGTCAACAGAATTAGAAGGAAAAAGAGATGAGAACAATGAAGAAAGTAAAAAAATTTGATTGTGTCAGAGAAAATATTCCTTTGATAATAGACTATATAAAACAGTGCTCCGAAATGAAGGAAAGAGACAGGAATACCCTTATGGGAATGTTCGCCCTTGAGGATGTTCTGAATGTCATGCTTCAAAGGGCCACTGCGGAAACGATCAAAGTAGAGGTCGTACGTTTCGCTGGAAAGGTTTCCGTAAAATTAAGCTGCGCGGGTAGGCCCTTTGAGACCAATGATGTGAAGGGCTTATATGATATCGGGGATCTTGACGGGCCTATGGCAGATGCGGTAAAGAATCTGACAGGGAAGCTTTTTAACGACAGGCTCAGCATCCGGCATTCGCTGGGACTTAATATTTGCAGAATTACCTTAAAAGAAAGAACAATAAGTAATTTTGCGCTGATCATTTCGGCACTTTTTATCGGCCTGCTTGTTGGTTTTGCGATAAAGAATCTTTGCCCGGAGGATGTTTCCGCATTCCTTGGTACAAGAATTTTCGCAACCGGTTCAACCATGTTTACAAACGCGCTGAAAACCATAGTCGCTCCGCTGGTGTTTTTCTCAATTGCCGCCGGAATTGCGGAGCTGGATGATATCAAGAATCTCGGGCGGATCGCAGCAAAGGTTGTGTTCGGCTATCTGTTTACGTCACTTGTGGCCATAGGAGTGGGCTTTTTGATCTATAACGTCTTTCCGATCGGCAATACATCGCTTGCCTCAGCGGTATCGGGGATAAGCCAATCCACAGAGCTTGCAGCGCAGGAGCTTCATCTTTCTATTATAGATACGATAACGGGGATCATACCTTCTGACATTGTGACCCCGTTTAAAGAAGGTAAAATGCTGCAGATCATATTTCTTGCGGCCCTTTTCGGAATCGCGTGCGCGAAACTGCCGGAAAAATTTAAGATCGTTAGAACGTTTGTGTCAGGAATCAACGAGGCGTTTTCCTTAATTACGCGTATTATCATCAAATTTATGCCTGCAGCGGTATTCTGTTCCATGGCAAAGCTTATGATCAGCCTTGACTCCGGGGAATTTCTGGGAATATTTGCCTTTATACCGGTTTACTACATCGGTATCATTCTGATGCTTGTGGTCTATGGACTGATCATGCTTATTTTCGGACGGTTAAATCCGGTTTGCTTTTATAAAAAGTATTCTCCTGCAATGGTTACGGGATTTTCACTTGCATCGAGTAATGCAGCTATGCCGATGTCTTTAAAATGCTGTGACAAATTAGGAATATCCCGCAAAATAAGCTCCTTTTCGATCCCCCTCGGGGCAACGATCAATATGGATGGAAGTTGTATTTTCCTTGTGCTGTGCTGTTTGTTCATGGCGAAGATTTTCGGAATCGAACTCAATGCCTCAGAGATTTCAACGATCGTCATAGCGGTGATGGCTTTGTCGGTAGGCGCCCCCGGCGTGCCGGGAGCGGCGCTTGTGTGTGCAGCCTTTCTTTTGCCTCAGATCGGAGTGCCGGCTGATGCGGTAAGCCTTATTACGGGAATTTATCCTTTGATTGGAATGGCGCTTACAGTCTGCAATGTTACGGGAGATGCGGCACTGTCTGCAATCGTTGCAAGGTCTGAAAGAATGTTGGATCTGAAGAAGTTCAGATCCGGGCAGGCATCCGGAGACAGACACTAAAATCAGCGCTTTGCACGATTCTGCAAGGGAATTGAAAAAATGTCAGCCCCGGGCGCTGTCCGCCTGCCCGAAAGCCGGATCTACCCCGACCGCGAGAGCGCCGAGCTCGTCGTCAAACGGAAGAAGGAAGCCTACCATGAAGAGGAACGGCAGAAAAAAGCCCGGGAGTACCGGGAGAAACACAAGTGGGCGCATCCGGGGGATGATTGGGAAGGATAAAAATGAAAATAATCGTGTTGATGGGCAGCCCGAATAAAAACGGATCGACTGCTATGATCGTAAAGGAATTTGTCCGCGGTGCGGAAGCGGCCGGACACAGCGTACAATGCATCGATGTGGCCTCGGCCAAGGTCCATCCGTGCACAGGCTGTGTTGCCTGCGGATATGAGGGACCGTGTGCGCAGAAGGACGGGATGCAGTCGATTCGGGAGACGATCCTCGGCTCGGATATGCTTGTGTTTGCCACACCGCTTTATTATTACGGAATGTCCGCACAGCTTAAGATGGTGGTTGACCGCTTCTGCGCCTTCAGCAGCAGTCTGCATTACCGGCATCTGAGATCTGCGCTGCTTGCCGTTGCCTGGAACAGCGACGACTGGACCTTTGATGCGCTCGAGGCGCATTATAAAACTCTGGTTCGATACTGCGATTTTCAGGATCAGGGTATGGTGCTCGGCTACGGCTGCGGGACACCTTCCATGACAAAACGCTCCGGCTATCCGGAAAAAGCCTATCAGCTTGGCAAAGGGCTGAAATAAAAAAAGCACAGTCCGTTATCGGTCCAACCGTAAACGAACTGTGCTTTAATTGATGTCGGGGCTCTGCCAGCCGGCATCCTG
>R18__coassemble_8000_pt1 | contig 3598 bp, 3 predicted proteins | sample R18__metabat2_low_PE_028 | metagenome-assembled genome bin R18 | reverse complement strand
TCGGGCAGACGATCAGTATGATCCTGAATAAGGAAAATGCAGATGTTGAGCTTGCAACCGTGAAAGACATGGCATCCTCATCCACCGTTGTAATCTCGCCGCCGGGAGCAGACCGTGTACTTTTGCACAGCCGTGGAGCTTCGCAGACCTTTGTCGCGGATGATTTTTCTGCAGATCTGCTTCAGAACGCAGATCATCTGCACTTTGCTTATCCTACCGCAATGCGCACGCTCTATATCAATGACGGTGCCGAATTTACAGCATTAGTAAAGCGCGCGAAAGAAAGCGGAATTACTGTATCGGTTGATACATCTCAACCGGATCCCAACAGCGAGCCGGGACGTGTAGACTGGAAAGGCGTTTTGGCGAGATCGCTCCCTTATATTGATGTGTTCCTTCCAAGCATGTAATAACTCCTATTTATGCTGCATCGTGATGAATACGATCGAATTATGAAGGAATGCTGCGGAAAAAATCCGATCGATTATATGAACTTTGCCATGATTCCTCAGCTTGCAGAAGAGCTTCTGAGCATGGGCGCTAAAATCGTTGTTCTGAAGCTTGGCAAAAAAGGCCTTTATTTGAGAACGTCTTCCTTGGAGAAAGTGCAGTCGATTGGCAGAGCAACACCGAAAAATGCTGAGGAATGGGCAGATCGTGAACTGCTCTTTGCTCCTTACTATACACGTTCCATCTTGTCTACAACGGGAGCAGGAGACAATGCGATTGCCGGCTTCCTTGCAGCTTTTCTTAGGGGCGATTCACCGGAACATGCCCTTGCAGTGGGTGCTATGAATGCCCTTCGCTGCATTGAAAGCTATGAGACGACGGACCGCACGCTCCCGCTGGAAAAAGTAGATGCCCTGATTGCAGAGGGAATGCGCCAGGAAGAATTGGAAGGAATGTCGGGGGAGTGGATCCCGGACGGTTTTGCCCTTCAGGGCCCGAACGACAGTGTAAGGAAAGCGCGCTGACAATCGGATCGATTATATACAGCAGAAAATGGAAAATTAATATAAGGAGAACAAACAATGTACTCGGATATCGGAACAATTTTAAGAGATGCAGCGGCAAACAATTACGCGGTTGTCGCATGCCTTCCGGTCAATCTCGAAGTATGCCGCGGGGCAATTGCTGCGGCAAATGAAAAGAAGGCACCGCTGATTTTCCTCTCGGGGCAGAATTCAAGCCTGCAGCATGCCAACGGGGAACTTCTGGTGCCAATGATTAAGGCTATGGCGGAGAAGACGCCGAGCCCCATCGCAATGATGCTGGATCACGGCAACAAATATGAGAGGCTGACCTATGCGTTCCGCCATGGATATTCTTCCATTATGTATGACGGTTCGACTTATCCGATGGAGGAAAATATCCGCCGTACGAAGGAAATCGTGAAGCTTTGCCATATGCACGGCTTGGGTGTGGAAGGCGAGCTTGGTCATGTCGGCGTAGCAGCGAACGGAGATCATGAGAACACGGATGAATATACCCGCCCGGAGGATGCTGCATATTTCGCAAAGGAGACGGGGGTAGACGTCCTTGCCGTTGCCGTAGGAACTGCGCATGGAGATTATCCCAAAGGCTACATTCCGCACATTAATTTTGACCGTATTCGTGAGATCAAGGCGGCAACCGGAGGTATGCCTCTTGCTCTGCATGGCGGTTCCGGCTCCGGAGACGAGAATATTCGCATGGCAGTAGAGGCCGGCATGAACAAGATCAATGTAGCGACGGATATCGGAAACACCTGCCGCAATTATCTCCGTGAAGCACTGGAGAAGGACCCGAAGATCAACTATGTGCAGCTTTGCATGGGAATGGAGCAGGCAGTCAAGGACTTCGTTATGCATTGGATCGATCTGACAAAATCCGAAGGGACTGCATATCATTTTTCGATTCCGGATACGCTTTCCACGGTGCTGGAACGCAGCATTACCGGAGACGGCGAATAAAAGAAGCAAGCCCCGGACAGAATTTGAACTGTCCGGGGCAATTGCTATGTCTTTTTCATTTTATTGAGCTGCCAAAGAACGGTAACAAGTAAAATAGCCGATGTGAAGATCCAGGAGACCGGGTATGCCGTCATAAGAACGGAAAAGGTTGGCGTACGGACAAATGCCGTGTTGACCCAGACGATGCGGAGCAGACAGATCCCGACGGCGCAGATCGCAGTTGGCAGGGCGGCTTTGCCCATGCCGCGAAGCATGCCCGCAATGATCTCGATCGCAGCATTGAAGCACTCAAACGGAAGAATCCGGAACATACGGCTGACGGCTGCAGCAATAACGGACGGATCGGCAGAGAAAAGACCGGCAAAGCCGGAAGCAAAAAGAAGAAAGACCAGGTCCAGCAGCAAAGTGCCTGCAATGCCAAGCCCGAGCGCCCAGACAAGGGTATATTGACAGCGTTTCCGGTTGCCGGCTCCGAAATTCTGCCCGGTAAAGGTAACTGCAGCTTGCGCAAAACCGTTTAGCATATAAAAGGAAAAATATTCGTAATTAAGAGCGACAGAACTGCCGGCAATATAAGTAGATCCAAGCGAATTGAGCGCAGATTGGATGATGATATTCGCAATGGAAAACATGGAGGTCTGCAGACCGGCCGGGAGCCCCATGGAGACGATCTGCTTCAAGAGCATCGGATCTATGCGAAGCTGCGAGAGATGAAGGCGGAAAGATCCGCTTTCTTTGGCAAGAAGCACCAAAAGGATCGCAGCGCTGAGAGCATTGGCAAGGACGGTTGCTATAGCGACACCGTCCACCCCGCGATTAAAAACGAGCACAAAAAGAAGATTTAAAAGAACATTGACGCCGCCGGAGACCAGCAGAGCCGCAAAGGGTCTGCGCGTATCTCCGCGGCTGCGAAGAATGGCCGCGGAAAAATTATACAGCATCGTGAATGGCATGCCGAGAAAATAGAGGCGGAGATAAAGTACCGCCGGATCCAAGATCTCAGCGGGGGTTGAGATAAGCGTGAGAAGCGGACGGGCAAGAGAAACGCCAAGGAACGCGAGAAAGATTCCGCAATAGAAAGATAAAAGCAAAGAAGTGTGCACCGCCCGCGAGATCCGTTCTCTGTCGTTCTGCCCAATGAGCAGGGAAATGACGATGTTGGTGCCAACGGAAAGACCGAGGAAGAGATTCACAAGGAAATTCGGCTGCATTAAAAAGCTGCTGCAGAATACTTCCTGCAGCAAGCGGCAACGCAAAGAGCACCATGCGGCTTGCAATAGGGCCATGAATAAGATCTGCTTCTTGTTTCATAAACAGCTACCTGAAGATATAAGATCACAGGTATTATAGTTAGACCGCGTGAAAAATTCAAGTGACACTTGAATTTGATGCAGCGTTGGTTAACCTGCACAAAATATGCGATAGAAACAGAAAAATCAATAATTTTATAGAACTTAATCCATCGCGAGCGCGTGAGCGTCCGCCGTGCACAGCAGAAAGCTTGGAACGGGCGAAGGAAGGAAAAAATCGGAACAAGTCTTGATTTCGCTGCAGATTAAGGTATAATCAGCTTTGAAAAAACCGGAACGACCGTGGAAAGAGGAGGGGCTCATGCTTAACAAATTTTTAAACCTGATCCTGTATAT
>R18__coassemble_7261_pt1 | contig 3890 bp, 3 predicted proteins | sample R18__metabat2_low_PE_028 | metagenome-assembled genome bin R18 | reverse complement strand
AAAGAGGAGTAACGCTCTATAGTTACTCCGCAGAGTACGGTTTCGAGAAGACACTTGAGGACTGTTTTGAAGATGTCTACGACATGGGTGCCCACGGAATCGAGATCCTTGCCAACACACAGATTGAGAATTATCCTTATCCGACGGACGAGTGGGTTGCAATGTGGCATGCTCTTTGCGAAAAATATGAGATGGTTCCGGTAGAGTATGGCCACTGGGTCGACTGCCGTGTCCTGCAGGATCGTGACCTGACGACCGAAGAAGCAGTTGAGATGCTTGAACGGGATCTTCGCCTGGCGCATCGTCTGGGATTTACCTGCCTGCGCACCAAGATGTCCGTCATTACCGACGACCTTGCTCCGGTTGCCAATTGGCGCGAGATCATCAAAGGTGCTCTTCCGCTTGCGGAGCGGCTCGGTCTCTGCATGCTGCCGGAGATCCATATTCCCACGAATCTCAAGAGCCCGATGGTGCAGGACTACGTGAAGTTTATAGAAGAGACAGGCACGAACAGTTTTGGCCTCAATATCGACTTCAGCGTGTTCCGCAATCGTTTCCGTGAGGGAGAATTTGTTTCACCGGGTTTCGTCGCAAATGAGCCGGAAGACATTATTCCGCTTCTGCCCTATGTCCACTGCTGCCATGCCAAGTTCTTCGAGATGAATGATGACTTTGAGGAGACCTGTGTCCCCTATAAGAAACTCCTGCACATTCTGAAAGACCACAACTGGGACGGTTATCTCATCAGTGAATATGAAGGCAATGACAAGTATGATGTCGGATATGAGGTCGGCCAGGTCCTCCGCCGCCATCAGATCCTGATGAAGAATATCCTTGAGGATTGAGGAGGAGAAAAATGGAAAAACAGGTCATTCAGTCCGTAGGATTTCGGAATATCAAAGAAAACGGCGAAACTGTCGGCTTCCAGCTGAAGATCCGCCTGCCCTATTATCGCGGTGTATATCTCAGTCAGCTCAAGCCGGGCAAGCTGATCGTTGACGGAGAAGAGTTCGGCGAAAATGAAATTATGTGGCGCGTCAACGGAGAAGACTACACCTATGCCGAGATGCGAAAAAACAGGAATGTGCATTGGCATCCGCTGGAGCCGGCTACTCTGATCGTTAAAAAGCCGGGCGGACTTGCGCAGGGCTTCCACGATATTGAATACGGTTTTTGCTGCACGCATTCCTATATGCCTCCGATTATGGACGCAATGGAAAAACCCAACCAGCCGGAATTCGTCTATTTTGTAGAATTCGGTCGCAATACGCATCATCGTCGCCTGATTATCGTCTGATCAGAAGGAATGGCAGTACAGGCTTTTGAAAAAAAGTCTGTACTGCTTTTTTAAATGCTGTTATAATTAAAGCACCAGTAAACCGGAAACGAAGAAAAGGAGAAATATCGTTATGATCAAGATCGGCGTCCTCGGCTGCGGCAAGATCGCCCAGGTCCGGCATATTCCGGAATATGCCTCCAATCCGGACTGCGAGCTGGTCGGGTACTTCAACCCGACGAAATCCCGCGCCGAAGACATGGCAAAGAAATACGGCGGCGTTGCCTATGACACCGCCGAAGAGCTGCTGGCGAACCCGGAGATCGACGCGGTCTCCGTCTGTGCGGCAAACAATGCCCATGCCTCTCTCTCCATTGCCGCCATGAAGGCCGGCAAGCACGTTCTGTGCGAGAAGCCCATGGCCATTACGCTGGAGGAAGCGGAGGAAATGGTCAAGGTCTCGGAAGAGACCGGGAAGTATCTCATGATCGGGCAGAACCAGCGCCTGACCAAGGCCCACATTCTGGCCAAAAAGCTGCTTGCCTCCGGCGAGATCGGCACCGTGCTGACCTTCCGCACGACGTTTGGCCACGGCGGCCCCGAGACGTGGTCCATCACTCCGGGCAAGAACACCTGGTTCTTCGACAAGAAAAAGGCCGCCATGGGCGCCATGGCCGACCTGGGCGTTCATAAGACGGACCTGATCCAGTTCCTGCTGGATACGCGGGTCGTCCGCACGACGGCCAAACTGACCACGCTCGACAAGCGCGGTGCGGACGGAAATCTTATCGGCGTCGATGACAACGCCATCTGTATTTACGAGATGGCAAACGGCGTCATCGGTACGATGACCGCCAGCTGGACCTATTACGCCTCCGAAGACAACTCGACCGTCATCTATGGCACGGAAGGCGAGATGCGCATCTATGACGATCCCGCCTATTCCATCGTTGTAAAGCACAAAGACGGCACGAAGGCCTTCTACGATGTCGAAGCCATTCAGACCAATGACAACCAGACCAAGTCCGGCGTCATTGACCTGTGGATCGGCTGCCTGAAGAACGGCACGGCCCCCGAGATCTCGGGCAAGTCTGCCCTGTACGCCATGCGCGCGGTCTTTGCTTCCATCGAGTCTTCCGAGACGGGAAGAGCCGTGGAGATCGAAGCCAACAAGTAAAGGAGAACGAACATGATTCATTTTGGCCTTTTGACCGCCATCCTGGACGGCTGGAGCTTTGAAGAAGCCGTTGACGTAGCCTCGGATATGGGCTTTGAATGCCTTGAGGTTGCCTGCTGGCCGCAGGGCAAGGCGACCCGCCGCTATGCCGGCGTCAGCCACATCGATGCCGAGCGTGTCCTGGAGGACGATGCGTATGCCGCTTATGTGAAGAATTATGTAGAAGAAAAGGGCATGCATATTTCCTCTTTGGCTTATTATCCCAACACCATGGATCCGGATCTCGAAAAGCGTTCCGCCGCCATCGCGCATCTCGAGGCGCTCATCAAAGCTTCCGCCAAGCTCGGCGTGAACATGGTGACGACGTTCATCGGCCGCGACCAGACGAAGACGGTGGACGAGAACATCGAGCTCTTCAAGGAGATCTGGCCCCCCATTATCCGCCTTGCGGAGGAAAACGGCGTCAAAGTCGCCATTGAAAACTGCCCGATGCTCTTCGGCAAGGATCAGTGGCCGGGCGGGCAGAACCTGATGTGCACGCCGGTGATCTTCCGTAAGCTCTTTGAGCTCATCCCGTCGCCGAACTTCGGCCTGAACTTTGACCCGTCGCATTATGTGTGGCAGCAGCTGGATTACATCAAGACGATCTATGAGTTCAAAGACCGGATCTTCCACGTTCACTTCAAGGACATCAAGCTCTATCCGGAGAAGCTGGCGGAATGCGGCGTCCTGGCTTATCCGCTCGACTATATGAGCCCGAAGATCCCGGGCCTCGGCGATGTAGACTGGAGCAAATTCGTCTCCGCCCTCAACGACATCCGCTATAACGGAGATGCCGTCATCGAGGTGGAGGACAAGGCCTTCGAGGGCAGCAAAGAGGACATCCTCGATTCCATCCTCCTCAGCAAGCACTATCTGCATAATTTTATCGCATAAAAGAAGCCCGGCGTATGAAAAATACGCCGGGTTTTACAGTACGCTCTCCCTAAATCAGTCTTCTAAGCGGCATGCAGCATAGAGAGGAATATTGGTCAGCCAGTCCTGACGGCGGAAGGGGGACATGGAGATCCGAACGGGACAGCTGTCGGGATGATCCGCATAAAATTGAGACAGCGATTTCGATCTGAGATTTTCCTCCGCTTTTACCTCAATCGGGATCAGCCGTCCTTCCTTTTGAATCAGGAAATCAAGCTCCAGCTTGGAAGTATCGCTGTCATAATAAAACACATTGCTTCCGACAGAGTAGAGGAGCTGCTCCATAACATATTGTTCCGTAAATGTGCCCTTATACTCCTCAAATACGTTTTTTGAGAGAAGAATTTCCGAAATCGGGGCGTCTGACATTGCCCCCATCAGTCCGTGGTCCAAAAGAAAAAGCTTGAACCCGGAAAAGTCCTCATAAAATTTCAGCGGAATTCCCGCTTTCGTGACACGTGG
>R18__coassemble_6962_pt1 | contig 4034 bp, 5 predicted proteins | sample R18__metabat2_low_PE_028 | metagenome-assembled genome bin R18 | reverse complement strand
AGCTTTCAAAGGCCGATGCCGGCTACTATGATGCGATCCTGATGGACATTCAGATGCCGAACATGGACGGCTATACCGCCGCAAGGACCATTCGTGCGCTTGCCGAGCCGAAGAAGGCCAGGATTCCGATCGTCGCGATGACGGCGAACGCCTTTGAAGAGGACCGGCAGAAGGCCGCCGAAGCCGGGATGGACGGCTTTGCCGCAAAGCCGATCCGCATCCGCCGGCTGCTCGGCGAGCTGGAAAGAGTTCTCGGATGAAACAGGAATAAATTGCTGCGGGGTTCCAAACGGGACCCCGCAGGCTGATTGCTCTGCAATATTTACTCCATCGAGATGATCTCCTCAAAGGGGATCCTCTCGCCGCTTTTCATTTCCAGGATGTACCGCAGCGGGTCCACCTTTGCCACGGCCGCCGTGAGCGTGCGGTAGGCGCCGCCCTGCTTGCGCCCGTCGGGCTCAAAGTAGACGACGGTGGCGGAGGGAGCCGTTTTTTCGCGCTCCTGAAGCGCCGTCAGCTTCTCGCTGATGCGCAGCTTCTCCTCCTCGGTCAGCTCGCGCCGCTCCTCCGTGAGCCGGGCCGTCTCCTCGATCGCCGCCCCGTATCCGGTGAGCGCGGGGAAGGGAGAGAACTGGGCGGCGCGGTCCTCCATCGGCATGGGAGGATGGCGGGTGGAAACATGGTGCGGCAGCGTGAGAAGATCGTCGTAACGATGCGGATCCGGTCTCATGCCTTGTGCCCTCCGATCTGTTTGTTCCGGTCACGCCCGGTCGCCTCCTCGCGGTAGCTGGTGCCGTGGAGGAGCATGTTCTTCCCGTATTTTTGGCGGATGGAGAGCATGGTCTGCTGCAGGCGCTTTTCCTTTTCCTCCTGCTGCGCCTCGGCCTCGCGCTCCTGCTGCGTCTGCTCCGCGTCGGTGAAGAGGTCGAGCTGCTCGTAGGCCGGCTCCTGCGCCGGTTCCGAGCCCGCGGGGAGCACATGGTTGGCCACTACATACATGCGCCGCACAAGGAGCTTCGGGTCGACGATGCGGTCATACAGACGGAGCATCGCCTCCACGATCGTTTTCATCCCCGCGGTCCGGTGCGGGAGATTTTCCGTGCCGTGCGCCTGCTTGGGGGCCGTCCGCCCGTAGCGGTCCTGTGTCAGCTCGCCGGTGTAGTCCTCCGTTGCGCTCCCCGTATGGTTGCCGTCCGTGAGGACGAGCTGGTCTGTGTCCAGGCGCTTCTCCAGAAGGTCCATAACGAGCCCGTCCGTCATCTCGCGGACGATCGTGCGCGCCGCCTCGAAGGAATACGGCGCGGAGAGGACCTGCCCCGCGCTGATGCTGTTGCTCTCCGGCCGGTAGGCCTTGATGTCGCGGATCCCGCACGGTTCCCAGCCCCAGGCATGGTCGATCAGGAGCTCGGCGTTCACGCCGAAGAGGCGGTAAAGCAGCTCCTCGTCCCAGCCGAGGCCCGGCGCGCCGACGGAGCAGCGGGCGACGTCCCCCATCGTATCAATTCCGTGTTCCGCAAGCTTTTTTGCGTAGCCCTTCCCCACCCGCCAGAAATCCGTGATGGGCTGATGGGACCAGAGATTGCGGCGGTAGGACAGCTCGTCCAGCTCCGCGATGCGCACGCCGTCCCGGTCGGCGGGAATGTGCTTGGCCCAGACGTCCATGGCGACCTTGCAGAGATACAGGTTGGGGCCGATGCCCGCCGTCGCGGTGATTCCCGTCGTCTCCAGGACATCGTGGATCATCTGCGCGGCGAAGGCGCGGGCGCTCAGCCCGTTCGAGCGCAGGTAGGCCGTGGCGTCGATAAAGACCTCGTCGACGGAATAGACGTGGATATCCTCGGGTGCGGCGTATTTGAGATAGATCTGATAGATGCGGGTGCTGTATTCCATGTAATAGGCCATCCGCGGTGTGGCGGCGATATAATCGAGCTCCAGAGAAGGATCCCGCGCAAGCTCCGCGGCATCGGAGGACTTTCCCTTCAGCTCCCGCCCCGGGGCCTTTGCCCTCCTCCGGGCGTTGATCTTCTCCACCTGTGCGACGACCTCGAACAGCCGCGCCCGCCCCGGGATCCCGTACGCTTTCAGCGAGGGCGACACGGCGAGGCAGATGGTCTTCTCCGTCCGGCTGCGGTCGGCCACGACGAGATTTGTCGTGAGCGGATCGAGGCCCCGCTCCCGGCATTCGACCGAGGCATAGAAGCTCTTCAGGTCGATGGCGATGTAGGTCTTGTTTTCCGTTTCCATAGCTGTTTCCGTTAAAAAACGCCGCGCCTCAGGAGAAGCGCAGCGGGAGCTCCATGCGGTTGCTCTCCAGAAGCTCCCGGTCGCGCAGGAGGTCCTGTGCAGAGCCGTCCGCCGCGATGCGGCCGTCGGACAGGAGGACGACCCGGCTGCAGGTGTCAAGGATCATGTCGAGATCGTGCGAGGTGATGATCTTCGTGCACTTCAGGGAGCGGATCGTGTTGATGACGATGCGGCGGTTGCAGGGGTCGAGCGCGGAGGTCGGCTCGTCCATGAGGATCACCTCCGGGTCCATGGCGAGGACCGTCGCGATCGCGGCCATGCGCTTTTCGCCGCCGGAAATCTTGTGGTTGTGCCGATGCTTCAGCTCTTCGATGCCGAGCTGCGCCAGGACCGCGTCCACGCGCTTCTCCGCCTCCGCGCGGCTCACGCCGTAATTGAGGGGGCCGAACATCATGTCCTCATAGACCGTGGGCATGAACATCTGGTTGTCGGAATTCTGGAGGACGAAGCCCAGCTTCCCGCGGATGGCGTAGAGGGTCTCCTTTTTCACTTCGGTCCCGTCCACGAGGATGCGGCCGGAGGTGCAGGGCAGGAGGCGAGCAGGAGCTTCATCAGGGTGGATTTCCCCGCTCCGTTCGCGCCGATGAGGCCGACGGTCTCCCCGTCGGCGACCGTGAGGGACAGATCCCGGATCACGGGGCGGCCGGGCTCATAGGAATAAGAAACATTTTCGATCTCGATCATAGCTTACCTCACAAACACTCTGCCGAGCACTTCGGCAATGTTCACGAACCGGAACAGCAGGAAAAGCGCCGCGCTTCCGGCGAGAAACGCCGCGTCCCGGCGGTCAAAGCGCTTGGACGGGGCATAATGGAAATGCTCATGGTAGCCCCGCAGGAGCATCGCCGAATACAGCTCCCGCGCGCGGTCCATGCTCCGGAGAAGGAGCTGGCCCAGAAAGGAGCCCCAGGCCGAAAAGCGGATGCCCTTCTGCCCCGGCGCACGCAGAAGATAGGCGTCCGTCATGACAGCGAGCTCTTCGGTCATAACGCCGACGTAGCGGTACGTCAGCAAAAGGAGCGTCACCAGCAGGCCGGGGACGTGCAGCTTTCGCAGAGAGGCGCAGAGGCTGTCGATCGGCGTGGTCGCGATGAGCAGGAAGGCCGCCATCAGGCAGAAAACGCCCTTGAGAAGCAGCGTGATCATGGAGATCACTCCGCCCGATACGGCCACCGGCCCGAGAACCAGCATCGGCGCCCGGTCAAAAACGGGGTTGAAGAGCCCGACGGCCATGACCAGTGGCAGCACCGCCCGCAGCCGGTAAAAGCAGACCCGCACCGGGATGCCGCTGAGCTGATAGAGCACCACCGGCCAGAGGATCATGACGGCGATGCCGCTGAGGTCATACTTGGGGAAGGAGACCACCGTCAGAATATATGCAATTGTAGCAAGGAGCTTTGCCGTGGGGCTCAGGGCGTGGACGGGAGAGCTCCCGGAGGAGAGCTCGTCCATCTGCGCAAGCTCCAGCAAAGCCTGTTCCATTTTATTCATAACGATCCCCGGAACCTGCTAAAATCAGGGGCATCCGTACGATGTCCCTGATTTTGGATATTGTATTTCGTTTCCTGTCCCCGCGCGGGGATCAGGCGTTTTTGATCTTTTTCTTGCGGAAGAAGCCGCCCGCCAGGCAGATGGCCAGAGCGACCCCCGCCACCAGACACGAGCCCACCAGCCCGGAGACCGTCGTCCCCGCGGCGCGCTCGCTGCCGGCAAAGGCATAGTCCGGCAAA
>R18__coassemble_6701_pt1 | contig 4174 bp, 5 predicted proteins | sample R18__metabat2_low_PE_028 | metagenome-assembled genome bin R18 | reverse complement strand
CGTTTCCGCATTCGGCGCTCCCGAGATGGCCGGAACGGCGTCATATCCCAGCTGTTTCAGAAAGTCGGCATAGCCGATCGCAGAGCAGACCGTGTCGGCATCCGGGCTCAAGTGCCCGATTACATAGACCGGCTGAGAGGGATCGTATTTGCTTTCGTAATCCAGATAATAGCTGCTCTCCCCGTCTTCCGTATCGGGCTCCCCGGCCGATGCCGCATCGCAGAAGCAAAGCGTTGCCGTCATTCCGAGCGCCAGAAAGGCAGCCGCCATCTTTTTGATTCTTTCCATTCCATTCACCCGGCTCTTTCAAGGTTGCCCTTGGATCCTGTTTCCCTTTCTTCCTTCTGTCATTATAACACGTCGAAGCAGGTTTATAAATGGGAAAGCGTATAAAATACAAATTGGGGAGGCACTCTTTTGAGGGCACCTCCCGGACCGCGGTTGAAATACATGCATTCTGTGGGCGGCAATATCTTTACTTTTCATCCGTTGAATGGTATATTAAAGTAAAGATAAATGCCTGCAATGGAAGGAAAAAGGAAAGATATGATCCGATATGAAAAAATGCTGACCAGGCTTGCCATAAAGGAGACCACAAGATCTGAGATGGGAAAAGCTCTGGGGATCTCATCGCGTACGATCTCCAAGATCGCGAAAGGAGAAAAACTTTCTCCCATCGTATTGCGGAAAATCTCAGACTTTTTGGATTGTTTGCCGGAAGATCTATACGAGATCGAATCGGATAATCCGATCCTGCAAAGATTGCGGGAGGAGAAAGCCGCCGGCCTGTCCGGGGGGCTTTATCACGAGCTTCAGATCCGCATGACCTATAATTCAAACCACATGGAAGGCAGCAAGCTGACGGAGGATCAGACCCGGTTGATCTTCGAGACCCGGACGATCGAAAGCGGAGATGGAATATCCGTAGATGATATTTTGGAAACGGTGCATCATTTCCGGGCCATAGATGATTGCATTGACACGGCAGAGGAAGAGCTCTCCGAGGAAATGATCAAACATCTGCATTATATTCTGAAGCATGATACAAAGGATTCGCTGCTTTCGTGGTTTGCGGTAGGAGACTATAAAAAACGCGCAAACATGGTAGGCGGGCTTGAAACTTCCTCTCCGGAAAACGTATCGCATGATATACGCAGGCTTTTGGCCGATTATCATGCAAAGACGGAGATCACGATCCGAGATATCATTGAGTTTCATGCCCGCTTTGAAAAAATTCACCCTTTTCAGGATGGCAACGGACGAGTCGGCCGGCTGATCGCATTCAAGGAATGTTTGAAGCACGGCATCGTCCCCTTTATTATCGAAGACACGAAGAAAATGTTTTACTACCGCGGCCTTGCAAATTGGGACACGGAGGAAGGTTATCTGACGGACACCTGTCTGGACGGCCAGGATACGGTACGCAGCTTGCTTCAGGCATTTCAGATCGAGCTTCCCGAGGGAAAGGACGAGCCGGCGGAATAAGAAAGCACATAAAATACTAAAATCGGGAGGCGCTCTGAGGGCGCCTCCCGTGTTTGCTGTCCGGCCCTGCGGTTGCAGCATCAAAGCTTTCATTCTACTTTTTAAACAGCTCCGAATGCGATCCCAGTCGATACAGCATCAGAACCAGTACATTTCCGCGAACTTCATAAACGAGAAGCCAGTCCGGTTCAATATGGCACTCTCTTGTTCCCTTGTAATCGCCGGACAGATCATGATCGCGAAATCTTGCGTCAAGTGTACCGCCTTCGGCAAGAATATTCACTACTTCAAAAAGTTTGTCCAGATCTTTATTCTGCTTCTTTGCCAGCTTTAGATCTTTCCTGAACTGGTTTGTGAATTTGACTTCGTATTTCATACGCCGAGAGCTGCCTTGAGGTCATCCATGCTGGTATATCCTTTCACACTGCTGTCGGAAGCAATACGGCGCCCTTCTTCGATTGCCGCTACAGTTTCTTCGTTCGGCACGTCCAGTTTAAGGGCAAACGGGATCCCATGTTCCCGGATCGTTGTTCTCAAAAATATATTGATCGCAGTCGTCATATTCAGCCCAAGCTCTGCAAAAATCACATCGGCCTGCTCTTTAATCGCCTTGTCCGTTCTGATATTCAAATTGGTTGTTGCCATACGATGTGTTCTCCTTTCACGTTCTCGTAAATATTATAAGAGGGAGTTCGTTTATTGTCAACACATTGTAATGATTAATGCAAAATCGGGAGGCGCTCTGACGTCATCCCCTGTAGCTGATCACCACGTGATTCACGCCCATGACATTCGCATAGCTGAACTCGTCGTTCCAGCCGGAGACGAGCTTCAGGCCCAGCCGGTCGCCGGTCTCGTCGGTGACCTCGAGATATTTGACCGGGTCAAAGGCCCTGCAGTCATCCCGGAAGCGCAGGATCCAGGCGTCCTCGGTTTTTTTGATCAGAAAGTCCACCGCGTGCTTTTTCCCGTCCGCAAAGCCGTGCTCCATGATGTTCTTGCCGATCTCCTCGACAGCCAGGGAGGCCTTTCCTGCCGTTTTCGCGTCGGCGCCGTTATCCAGGCAGAAGCGGTACACTTTAACCGACCACGCCATGACGTCGTCTTCGCTCTTCAGCACGGCGGTCAGCCTTGCAAGGACCCTTTTGCTCTCCCGGAACGGGAAAAGGGCCATAAAGCTGAGCCCGGTTCCGCTTTTCCGGCTCATATAAACCGTCATGATCCATAGTGCGGCGGTCTCCCCGACGGGGTAAGAAAGCCATATTCCGTAAACGCCCACCGTCATCGTAAGCACGACCAGCGCAAACACCTCGCAGGCCATCGTGTCCAGTACGGACATCAGGATGTTATACCGGTTCATTTTCATTGCCTGGTAGTAGCTTCGAACTGCCATGTTGATGCTTCGTATGACCATCGAAAGGCTGATCAGCGCCAGACCCGCGGACGCGAGGGTAAAGGATTCGCCCCGGTTCGTGAGGAAGATCCCCATGATCGGGCGGGAGAGAAGGAGGAAGATCAGCATCACGATCCCGTTGATCGTTACGGAATAAGATACGGAGACCTTGATCAGTCTGTGCAAAGAATCCGCATCATTTTCATTCGCATAAAGGCCCGTCAGTGAGGCGGTCGCATTGCCGATCGCCGAGCCGATACACCACGCGAAGGAGACTGCCGAATAGGTTGCCGCATAGCTGCTCAGAACGGAGGTCCCGTAACGTGCGGTTATCCAGTTGTTATATGCAAAGATCAAAACCGTAACCAGCAGCTGCTTGAATACATAAGGATATCCGTAGCTGAAGATCTCCTTCAGGTCCCCCGGCGTAAAGCCCGACGCGCGGAAGCGGAAGCTTCTCTCCCCGGCCGTGCCGCGGCTGCCCTTAAAATATCCGATCAGGACGACCAGCAGCGCCGCATACTCACTGACTGCGGTTGCAAGCCCCATTCCCGTCAGACCGCCGCGAAGAAAAAGCCCGTTCAGCAGGTCAAGAACAATGTCCACGATCGCCATTGCGGTAAAAGCCAGCTTCATGATCACGCGCTTTCCCTCGATTATGGTGAAGGGAATAGCCTCTGATATAAGCCGCGGTCTTATCCGCCAGCCCGTCCGGCGCGCCGGAGAGAACCGCCAAGTGGCGGGCCGCCCCGAAATATAGGGCCGTCATGACAATTCCGAAGGTGAAGGCGGAAACGAGCGCCGTGGAAATGCAGGCCGTTTTCCGTTCGGGATCCTTCTCTCTTGCCACGGCTGCCGAATAAATAGAGACGCCTGTCATAAGCAGGCCGAAGACCATCATCACAAGGCTCGTGATGGAGGAGGAAAACGAAAAGGCAGCCAGATCCTCGGCGCTTAAAAAACGGCTGATCGAAGCGGAATCCACGACCTGGGCGACGATCTGCGCCATAAATGACATGAGCTGGGCGATCATCAGCTGCAGGAAGGTAACCTCTACGACATCGCGGTCTCTCTTGCCTTTCCGCTTAAGCATCGGCCGGTTCTCCGTTCCCCGCCGGGGCAAGAGTCGCATAAACATAGTCCGGAACCCAGTCTCTGTGGCCCTCGAGATCATTTCTTATGGCAGTCGAGTTATATTCTCCGATCTCCTCCCGCCGGATAATGACAAAATCGGTGTTTGGAAACTGCGCGGCGCAGCTTTCGATCAGGGGAACGGCATCATGGCCGCACCAGACC
>R18__coassemble_6620_pt1 | contig 4226 bp, 3 predicted proteins | sample R18__metabat2_low_PE_028 | metagenome-assembled genome bin R18 | reverse complement strand
AAGAAAACGATCAGCGGGAAAACCACAAGCTTGATTGCGCAGAGCAGATAGATCCGCTTTTCCCGCAGCGTTTCCCAGAGATCCGTTCCGCCAAGCGTGGCTCCAATTACGATCATAGAGACTGGCGTCGTCGCAGCAGAAACCGTGCTGAAAAATTCGGTAACCAGCCGGGGCATCGGAAGCTTGAGGGCGAAGAGCAAAAGGGCGGCAAGCGAGGCAATTAAAGGCGCTGAAAGCATCCGCTTCCAGTTGACCTTTCCTTCACCGCGGTTTCGCGTCATCATCCAAACTCCATAGGTATAGAGCACAAGGTTGAACGGCACATTGCTCAGTCCGTCATAGAAGACCGCCTCTGCTCCGGATACCGCCTGCAGCACAGGAAGGCCAATGAAAAGATTGTTCATGGTTCCGAGCAGAGGCACCATGAACGGTGCATTTGCCTTGTCTCGGCAGAAAAAGACGGAATAGACCGTTGCGAGCGCATAAAGCAGGATAAAAAGCCCCGTCAGCACAGCCAGAGCAAACAGGACCTCCCCTGCCGGCATCTCGGAGGAACTTCCGATGACGGAATTGATTATGCTCGCAACGAGAAAGATATTCATGACGAGCCAGCTGGCAGATTTCGCAAATTCCGGACTCAGCAGCCCCTTCCTGGCGGCTGCATAGCCCGAGGCAAGAAGCACAGCGAAGATCACCATGCGGATGAGAAGCAAAGACAGGTCCATCTTGTTCACTTCCTTCTATTTGAAAGCCTCAGCGGAACTGATTTCGGGCTTCGTCGTAGGAAAAACCCGCATCCTGCAGCTTTTGGCAGATCGCTTCCCGGTCGAGACCGATGGACGCACAAAGCTCCTCAAGCGAATCAAAGCCGTCTCTCAGCTGTGTGTTCAGATAGCTCAGAAGCATAAAGGGATCTGAGGGTACGCTCATGCTTCTGCCCCGCTTTCCAGCTCGGCAATGTGCATATATTCGTCATAGGTGCACATGCGGTCGATCATGCCATCCTCCGTAATCTCAATGATCCGGTTGGCAACCGTCTGCGTAAGCTGATGGTCATGGCAGGAGAAGATAATGTTGTACTTAAAGGCAGAAAGCCCATTGTTCAGCGCGGCAATGCTCTCAAGGTCAAGGTGGTTGGTCGGCTGGTCGAGAACGAGGAAGTTTCCGGCCGTCAGCATCATTTTGCTCAGCATACAGCGAACCTTCTCTCCGCCGGAGAGGACCTTTACGGGCTTGTAAACATCGTCTCCGGAGAAAAGCATCCGGCCAAGGAACGTACGAATATAGCTCTCGCGCTTGTCGTCAGAGAACTGGCGCATCCAGTCGATCAGATCAAGGTCAATGCCGTCAAAGAAGCTGTTGTGATCCTTTGGGAAATAGGAATTCTCGATCGAGGCACCCCATATCACGCTGCCGGAATCCGGCTCCTCTTCCCCCATGAGGATCTTGAAGAGCATTGTGACTGCAAGCTCATTTTTCCCGACGATAGCGATCTTATCTTCTTTGTTGACAATGAAGCTGATATTATTCAGGAGCTTCACACCGTCAACGCTCTTGCTCACCTCGCTGACAAAAAGCCGGTCCTTCCCCGGCTCACGGTTGGCCTGGAAGCCGACCCAGGGATAGCGCCGCGAGGAAGCAGGCATTTCTTCTACCGTAAGTTTGTCAAGCATTTTTCTTCTTGAAGTAGCCTGACGGGACTTGGAGCGGTTGGCGGCGAAGCGCTGGATAAAAAGCTGCAGCTCGGCGATCTTCTGTTCGTTGCGCTTGTTCTGGTCACGGATCAGCTTCTGCACGAGCTGAGAGGATTCGTACCAGAAGTCATAGTTGCCGACATACATTTTGATCTTGCCATAATCAATATCTACGATATGCGTGCAGATATTATTGAGGAAGTAGCGGTCGTGGCTGACGACGAGGACCGTGCCCTCATAGTCCATAAGGAAGTTCTCCAACCAGACAATGCTGTTCAGGTCTAGGTTGTTCGTCGGCTCATCGAGCAGAACGACGTCCGGATGCCCAAAGAGCGCCTGTGCAAGAAGCACCTTCACTTTGAGGCGCGGATCGATGTCCTTCATGAGGTTCTGATGGAGCGCTGTTTCCACACCGAGCCCTTCGAGGATCCTGCCTGCATCGGATTCAGCCTCCCAGCCTCCGAGCTCGGCAAATTCCTCCTCCAGCTCGGCGGCGCGAATCCCGTCGGCATCGTCAAAGTCCGGCTTTTCGTAAATGGCGTCCTTCTCCTTGCCGACCTGCCAAAGGCGGTCATTGCCCATAATGACGGTATCGAGGACCACACAGTCGTCATAAAGGCTCTGGTTCTGCTTCAGCACGGACATGCGACACTTGGGATCCAACTCTACATGGCCGCTTGTCGGTTCCAGCTCCCCGGAGAGAATGCGGACAAAAGTGGATTTTCCCGCCCCGTTTGCGCCGATGATGCCATAGCAGTTGCCCGGTGTAAAGACGAGATCGACCTTGGAGAACAGAACAGAAGAGCCAAACTGCATGGAAAGGTCACTGACAGATAACATAAACAACACTCCAGAATGATAAGAATTTTAACTCAATTCGCAAATTGTTATTTTAGAGCATTCGACTGCATTTGTAAACTGCAGATCAGCGGTTTTTTAAGAAAGCATGCAGCTGATTTTTTCCGTCGGTGAAGCTGTAGCCGCATTCAGCCGCATGCCGAACGAGCTTCAAGGCGATCTCATCAAGCTCGGAGAGAGGGTCAAAGCTCTCTCCGCCATAAGATATCGATGCCGCAACATCTCCGTTCTCTTTTTCTGTTTGGAGCAGGATCTGCACTTCCCCTGTCTCCGGCCGTTTTTCCAGCAGTCCGGCAACAACAGCTTCTTCCAGGAAACAGTGCAGCCGGGTGATCATTGAAGCCGGCAGTGAGTTGTTGCGGATAAAATATTCCAAACGAATCAGCAAATCGTCAATATCCACATTGTCCGGAGAGAGAAGGATCTCAAACTGCCGGAAACGTTCCACGAAGAGGCGGGTCTTCTCCTGTTTCGGATGGAGGAAGATCTCTTCCGGTGTTCCCTCTTCATAGATAACGCCCTCGTTGAGAAAGAGGATACGGGAGGAGATCATGCGGGCAAAATTGATCTCATGGGTCACAATGAGCATCGTGATGCCCGTGCGAGCCAGCCTCTCGATCAGGAAAAGAACCTCCTGCACCATTTTCGGGTCGAGAGCGCTGGTTGGCTCATCGAGCAGGAGGATCTCCGGCTCCATAGCCAAAGCTCGCGCAATGGCAATACGCTGCTTCTGCCCGCCGGACAGCTCGTCCGGGTAGCAGTCGGCCTTGGACGCAAGCCCGACCTTCCGCAAAAGATCCCGGGCGCGTTTCTCGGCCTCCGGCCCGGTCATTTTCTTCAGGTCCATCGGTGCGGCGCAGATATTCTCGAGCACCGTCAGATGCGGGAAAAGGCAGAAGGACTGGAACACCATGCCCACTTTTTGCCGCAGCGCGCTTAGAGAAGCAGCGTCATTGGAAACCTCCTGTCCAAGTACCGTAATCGTCCCCGCCGTAGGCTTCTCCAAACGGTTGATGCAGCGAAGTAGCGTTGACTTTCCCGAGCCGGACGGCCCGAGAATGGAGATGACCTCTCCCTTGCAGATCTCTGCATTGACATCCTGAAGGGGCACAATCCCGGGCGCATATTCCTTTTTCAGATGCTCAATGCGAATTACACAGTCTTCCATCTGTGCTTCCTCCTCTGAACGCGTGAAAACACAAAGCCGATGCCCCAGGTCAGGAGCAGATAGATGACCGCTGTTGCAATCAGCGGGAAGAATGCCTCATAGGTACGGCTCCGGATGATATCTCCCATTTTGGTCAGATCCTGCACGGCAATATAACCGACAACTGCCGTACCCTTCAGCAAAGCCACCGTCTGCCCCTGGAGGAGAGGCACAAAGCTCTGCGCCGCCTGTGGAAGAATAAACTTCCGGAAGGCCTGCCGTCCGTTATACCCAAGAGCAAGCGCCGCCTCTGTTTGGGAAAAATCGATTGCTTCGATCGAGGTACGGAAGATCTCCGCTGACCCGACTGCCGTATTCAGGCTGAAAGCGATCACCGCGACGGCAAAACCGGAAAGCTGCAGGGAGCCGAACACGATATAATAGAGGATCATCAGCAAGACCACGATCGGCGTACCCGAGATCAGAGACCCTGCCGCACCAAGCACAGCATTCAGAGTGCGGTGTTT
>R18__coassemble_5967_pt1 | contig 4608 bp, 5 predicted proteins | sample R18__metabat2_low_PE_028 | metagenome-assembled genome bin R18 | reverse complement strand
GCAGCATCTCTTCCAGAAAGCAGTCCTCGCAGTAAATTTCGCCCTCGTAGACGATCACATATTCCTCCGCGTCGTAGATGTCGACGCTGCAGCGGTCGCAGTTTACGATCGTCTTGGGTTCGGGCGGATCGAGCAAAATAAATTCGCGCATTCTCATCCCTCCATCATCGGCGCAAACCTTGGCTTGCCGGGGTCGGGGAGCTTTTGGGCGTAGGGGCTGCGGCCGCCGCGGTCCTGCTCCTTCGCGAGCCAGGCGACGATGAAGCGGCCGACCGTGCCCCGCGTCCGGCGGCGCCTCGGGTTGGCGTCGAACCAGGAGCGCATCCGCAGCAGCTCCTGCCGGATGTCGACGGCGGGATAGGCCTCCGCCCAGCGCGCCATGTCCTTTTCCTCCACGGCATAGCTCTCTCCGCTGCTCAGCGTGAGCGTGATGGCGGTCTCCGGAGCGCAGGGCTCTGCCTGCGCTTCGGAGGGCTCCTCCGTTGAAGTGAACTGAACTGAATTGACTTGAGGTGAATTGACCTGACTTGATATTGTCTGCCCGGGCATGCTCGGGCAGGCTTCGGCTTTTTCATAGCGGGCCGTGGCGGCGCGGGCGGCATGCTCCCGGCGCGACCGGGCCTTTTTCTGCTCCTCGTCGAACTTCTGGGAATAAAAATCGTCCTTGATCATGACGAGCTTGCAGAAGAACCGCGCGTCTCCCTCCAGCGCGATCTCCTCTCCCGCGGAGGCATAGCGGATCAGCGCGCGGCAGAGCTTCCCGAAGTCCTCGTCCGAAAGCAGCTCCATCGTCTCGAGATATTCGAGCGGCAGAGGAACGTAATCCCGCCCCGTCATGCCGCGCCTCCTTCCTCTTCCTCGAGCCGGGCGTCGAGCTCCGCGATCGCCTTGTCGTGAAGGCGGCGGATGTGCGTCGGGCTGTAGGAGAGCACGGCGCCGAGCACCGTATAGGTCTCGCCGTGCAGATAAAAGCCGAGCAGGATCCGCTGCTCATAGGGATCCTCCAGGGAGGCCGCGAGCGCCGTGACCTCCTGCGCCAGCTCCTGTACCTGCACGTGCAGCTCCGCGATCTCCTTCTCAAGCGCGGCGAGCCGGATCGCGTTTGCCTCCAGCAGCGATTCCAGATGCGCCGAGGCGCCGCCGCCGGAGAGCCCGTAGGAGGCCGTGCACTGTTCGGCCGAGGCGCGCAGCAGAGCAAGAGAGCGCTCCTTTTTCTCCAGCCGCCGCCGGCTCTCCTTCAGCGCCCGGAAAACGGAAAGAGCCTTGGATTCAGGCATAGCGCAGCACCTCCTCCCCGTTTTCAAATTCCCTCTCCAGCCGGGCAAGAAGCTGTGGCCCGGAGAGCCGGGTATAACGAAGGATCTCCTCTCCGAGGAAGAATTCTTCCGCTTCCTCCCGCATCCGCAGTGCCGGCACAAGCCCCGGATTCAGCTGCAGCAGCCGGCGCGCCTCGCGGTAATCCTCCGCCGCCCGCACGACGACGGCGATGGCGAGCGACTCCGCCGGATATTCCGGCCCCATCTTGTCTGCCTCCCGGATGACGGCGGGCAGCTCGCTCCGCCTCCGCCCGAGCCGGTCCTTCCGCTCGAGATTCTTTACGGCGAAAAACGCCGTCGGGTCTGCATACAGTTCCCGTTTGAAAAATGAGATTCCCATATTTCTCCTCCTCTTCTCTTTGTCCTTTTTGCTGATTCTATACTAATTTGCAGCTTGACGAACCTTTGCTGACATCGGCTGACATCCGCTGACATCGCCGAAAAAACAAAACAGCCGGGAGAAGCTCTGATCTTTCGTCAGATCTTCTCCCGGCTGCACTCATGGGCGCTGCACGGAACAAGCGCGTTATTTTCTTTTTCAGCTCGCGATCGCCGGGCCGGCCTCAAACAGCAACCGGGCCTGCACCAGCTCCTCGCGGGGGATCTTTACTGCGGGATAAGCTTCCTGCGGCGCGCGGAACAGGGCTTCCAGCACCCGGTCCATCGTCGCGCACACGACCTCTCCGCCCTTGCTCTTGAACTCCAGCATCGGCACGCCGCCCTCTCCGTCCTTCCGGAGAAACAGCACATAGCCGTTCACGCAGACCTTCCCGCCCGCCGGGGCGCCGTCATACGCGCGATAAAGCTGGGCAAACGAACAATACGGAAACTGCGGCTTCTTCTCTCCGCGCCTTTTCTGCCGCGGAAACCGGAACACCGCCTCTCCGGACTCCATCCTCAGCCTTCGGCAAAGCACCCGCCCGTCCACATCGACCGGGCCCTCGTCCTGCAGCTGAACCGTTTCCTCCGGAGGAATAATCTCTTCTTCGTTACGGGATGTGCTCACAGATCGTCTCCTATTCTCCCGCAGCTCCTTGTCAGCGCGGCTATCATAGCATGGAATCGGTGTTTTGTAAAGACAAAATTTGAAGAGGATTTAACAGGTACAAATGTTCGGGCGATAAAGAAAGGATTGAAATATGCGAAACGATTGCTGTATAATACAACAAAAAAAGATCAAAAGGAGAATTTCAAATGGAAAAAGAAATGACGGCCTATCGCCTCTGGTGCGAGAAGGCGGTTGCCGATGAGGATGTGGTCAAGACGCTGCGCGCCATCGAAGGGCAGGATGCCGCGATCGAGGACGCGTTTTACCGCGATCTCGCCTTCGGCACCGGCGGCCTGCGCGGCGTCATCGGCGCGGGGACGAACCGGATGAACGTCTATACGGTCGCCCGGGCCTCGCAGGGCCTCGCGGACTATGTGTGCGCCCGCTTCCCGGAAGGGGAGCGCGCCATCGCCGTGAGCTACGATTCCCGCATCAAGTCGGATCTTTTTGCCAATGTTGCCTCCGGCGTATTCGCCGCGAACGGCATCCGGGTCTATATCTACAAGGAGCTGATGCCGACGCCGTGCCTTTCCTACGCCGTCCGCGCCCTGCGCTGCTCCGCCGGCATTATGATCACGGCCTCCCACAACCCTGCCAAATATAACGGCTACAAGGTCTATGGCGCGGACGGCTGCCAGATCACGACCGAGGCCGCTGCGGAGATCCTCAACGCGATCAACGCGGTGCCGTATTTTGCCCAGGAGATCGTCTCCGATGCGATCGCCCTGGACGCAGTCTCCTATGTCCCGGACGCGGTCTATGACGCGTTCACGGAGGAAGTGAAAAAGCAGTCTCTCCTCGGCGATTTCCGGGCCGACCGGGACGTCGCCATCGTTTATTCCCCCCTCAACGGCACCGGCCTCAAGCCCGTGACGCGCGCGCTGCGGGAGGCGGGCTTTACGAACATCACGGTCGTCAAAGAGCAGGAGCTGCCGAACGGCAATTTCCCGACCTGCCCTTATCCCAACCCCGAGATCCGCGAAGCGATGGCGCTGGCAATGGAATATGCGGTCCGGCATCATGCGGATCTTGTTCTGGCCACGGACCCGGACTGTGACCGCGTCGGCATTGCCGTGAAGAACGGGGAGAATTATCAGCTTCTGACCGGAAACGAGGTCGGCCTCCTGCTGCTCGACTATGTCTGCTCCCGCCGCATCGCGCTCGGGAGAATGCCGGCCGACCCCGTCTTCGTCAAGACCATTGTGACGATGGACCTCGCCGAGCGCATCGCCGCAAAATACGGCGTGCGTACCGTGAATGTGCTGACGGGCTTCAAGTTCATCGGTGAGCAGATCGGCCTTCTGGAGAAGCAGGGCAAGGAGGAGAGCTATATCCTCGGCTTTGAGGAGAGCTACGGGTATCTCTCCGGCTCCTATGTCCGCGACAAGGACGCCGTGGACGGGGCCTTCCTGATCTGCGAGATGTTCGCCTATTACAAGACTCTCGGCGTCAGCCTCATCGAAAAGCTGCAGGAGCTCTATGCCGAGTTCGGCTACTGCCTCAATACGCTCCATTCCTATGAATTCGAAGGCTCGGCCGGCTTTGCGAAGATGCAGAGCCTCATGGCCGCCTTCCGCTCCCTTCCGGAGGCCGTCGGCGGAAAGAAGGTCCTCCGCTGCCTGGACTATGCCGAGGGGCTGGACGGCCTGCCGAAGTCGGACGTGCTGAAGTTCCTCCTGGAGGGCAACTGCTCCGTCGTCATCCGCCCCTCCGGCACGGAGCCGAAGCTCAAGACCTATATCTCCGTCTCCGCCCCGACAGAGCCGGAGGCAAGAGCTTTGGAGGCCGTGATCGCGGCCGATCTCGAAAGCCGCCTGAAGGCGGAATAACCGATAGAAAAACGTATGCAGCCTGCTCTTGCGGAGCAGGCTGCATTTGTGTTATAATATAAGTTGACATAAAATATCATCAAAGGAAGCCTCTCCATGAAAATAAACGGAAACAAGCATATCTTCCTGTGGCTCCTCCTCGCCCTCCTCCTGACGCTGCCGCTCTCCGCCTCGGCGGAGGAGGCGCAGGTCTGCGAGACGCTGGAATGGGGCGCCGTCAACCCGCTGTATCCCGGCGTGTTCACCGAGGCGGACATTCCGGCCCTCCCGGCCTCCCCGGCGACGCAGGGGGTGGAGCCCTATGCCTATTCTCCCGCACCCTCGGAGTGCATCGACTATACCGAGCTCGGCGCGGAGATCCGGAAGGCGCTCATTAACCGCGAGGGGAGCTTCTCCGTGAACGTCACCTGCCCCG
>R18__coassemble_5339_pt1 | contig 5077 bp, 4 predicted proteins | sample R18__metabat2_low_PE_028 | metagenome-assembled genome bin R18 | reverse complement strand
ACGACAGCTACACGGTAGGCACGATCGATCCGGACGACGACGATCCTGATATCCCGGTGCTGTACACGGCAGGCATTGAAGTCGAGAAGACGGCGGCAGCCGGCAAGTACACAGTTGACGACACGATCACCTACACGGTCACGGTCACGAACACGGGCAACGTCGCAGTGAGCAACATCAGCGTCACGGACGAGAAGACCGGCATGAGCGAGACCATTGAGACCCTGGCAGTCGGCGAGAGCGTAAGCTTCGAGACGGGCTATGTGGTAACGGCAGAGGACATCACGGCCGGCACGATTGAGAACACGGCGGAAGCCGCGGGCGAAGATCCGAACGGCAACGAAGTCGAGGACGACGACAGCTACACGGTAGGCACGATCGATCCGGACGACGACGATCCTGATATCCCCGTCCTTTACAAGGCGGAGCTGACGGTCGTCAAGGGCGCAGCGGATGGCCTGTACACGGTGGGCGATACCATTGAGTACATCATCACGGTTACGAACAACGGCAATGTCACGATCACTGACATCACGGTTACGGACCCGAAGACCGGCCTGAACGAGACCATTGAATCCTTGGCAGTCGGTGAGTCTAAGGCCTTCACCACGCCTTATGTGGTAACGGCAGCCGACATCGCTTCCGGTTCCATCTCCAACACGGCCACGGCCACGGGCAAGGATCCGAACGGCAAGGACGTCACGGGTGACGATACCAACGTCATCGGCACGATCACTCCGAGCGATGATCCGAGCGATCCGGGCAAGCCGGTCATCTACAACGCACACCTCACGGTCACGAAGACCTCTACCCCGACCGGAACGGTCACCCTCGGCGATACCATTAACTACACCATCACGGTCACCAATGACGGCAACGTGAAGATCTCGAACATCAACGTGTCCGATGCTCTCGCGAATGTCAACAAGGTGGGCGACTGGAGCGCGTTTGACCTCGAAGCAGGCGCGAGCAAGACCCTCTACGCGACCTACGTTGTCCAGTACTATGACACGGTGAACGGCTCTGTGACCAACACGGCCACGGCCACCGGTACGGATCCGAAGGGCAAGACCCCGACGGTCACTCCGGGCACGGTCACCAATACCGCCACCCTTGGCACCGGTTCCCTTTACCTCAGCATGAGCCTTGCGGGCAACGCGGCCAACAATGACCTGGTCTTCCGTTATCAGGTAACGCTCTCCGACAAGACCGTCAACGGCAAGTTCCGTGACCTCGTCTTCGTCAACGGCGTCGCCGAGTGCACGATGTCCAACAATGTGATCAACGGCGTCGCGCAGAACCAGATCCTGGCCACCGGCCTTCCCGCGAACATCACCTACACGGTCTCCGTCATGGGTGAGGCTCACGGTTACACCACCACCTACACCGGCAACACCGGTACGATTCCTCTCAACGGTCAGGCAAATGCCGCCTTTGTCCACACGCTGAATGTGGCCAACCCGAATGCGGGCGTCGTTATCGTCGATCCTGACGTGCCTCTCGGAACCGGGTTCAACCTGGATGTCCCGATGGGCGTCGGCTTCAACATGAACGAAGGCGAGTGCTTCGACTAAACCCCAATGATCGCATGAACAATCCGGAAAGAACGCCTTCGGGCGTTCCTTCCGGAGGCAGTTTCCGAAAAATTACTGTAATAAGGAGATATCCAAAATGAAAACCAATAAATGGATAGCTTTGCTGCTGTCGGCGATCATGCTCCTCTCTCTCTCCGTTCCCGCATTCGCGGCCGAAGACGTTGAGGAACCCGAGACCGCTTCCGAGCAGGCAGAGCTCGCGCAGTACGCCGCCGAGATCGCCATCGATTATCGTCCGGAAAAGACGGAAGAGGAAAGCATCACCGTCGGCTCCGTGACGCCCGTCAGCGGCAGCTTTTTCACCACGCAGTTTGGCAACAACATGTCGGACATTGATGTCCGCGCCATGATCCACGGCTATTCCCCCGTCGTCTGGGCCGACCAGATCGACTTTATGGCAGACCCCCAGGTCGTCTACGAGCTCGTCACCGAGGTCGACGAGGAGACCAACAACGTTGTTTATACGGTCTATCTCCAGGAGGACCTGACCTATAACGACGGCACGCCCATCACGGCGAAGGATTACGTCTTCTCTTATCTGATGGCCCTCTCTCCCGAGTTCGCCGCCCTCGGCGCGAACACCGGCAGCTGGGAGCACGTGCTCGGCTACGAGGCCTATGCCTCCGGCGAGACGGACGCCCTCGAAGGCCTCGCCCTCATTGACGACTATACCTTCTCCCTCACGGTCAAGTCCGATTATGAGCCGTACTTCTACGAGCTCGGCTATCTCTACATCTTCCCGTATCCCGCCTCCGTCATCGCCCCGGGCTGTGACGTCGTCATGACCGACTCCGGCGCCATGATCGCAGACGCGGACGCCGAAGAGCCGACCCAGACGGTCTACACCGCGGAGCTTCTCACCGAGACGGTCCTGGGCGAGAACGGCTATCTGTCTCACCCCATGCTGACCGCCGGCCCCTACAAGCTCGTCTCCTATGATTCCGAGACCGGCACGGTCGAGTTCGCGCTCAACGAGTACTACAAGGGCAACGCCGAAGGCGTCTCCGGCTGGTACGACAAGGTCACGCTCGTGCACATCGAGCAGGACGACGTCATCGACGCGCTCGACGACGGCGATGTCCAGATCATGAACAAGCTCGTCTCCGGCGACGTTCTGATGGACGCCCAGGATGAGCTTGACGACGAGGACTTCGAGTTTGAGACCTACGCCCGCCAGGGCTACGGCTTCCTCGCCTTTGCCTGCGAGAAGGGCCCCCAGGCCTCCGAAAAGGTCCGCCAGGCCATTGCCTACGCCTTTGACACGGAAGAGTTCGTCTCCGACTTCCTCGGCATGTTCGGCACGGAGGTCTACGGCTATTACGGCATGGGCCAGTGGATGACGCAGGCCGCCGAAGGCGAGCTCCGCCCGGACGACATGACGGAAGACGAAGAGCCCCTGTGGGACGACCTGACGCTCGACTCCCTCAACACCTACGCCCTTGACCTCGAAAAGGCCGAAGCTCTCCTCATTGAGGACGGCTGGACGCTCAACGAAAACGGCGAGGACTACGACCCGGAGAACGACACCGTCCGCTACAAGATGGTCGACGGCGAGCTCACGCGCCTGACGTTTGACTTCGCCCTCTGCCGCAACAACAAGGCCGCGACCTACGCCGCCGCCGAGCTGCTGCAGAACCTGACGGACATCGGCGCCGAGGTCATCATCCGCAACGTTTCCTACACCGAGCTCCTCCAGGAGTACTACCGCCAGAGCGAGACGCGCTATGACATCTGCTTCATGGCGACGAACTTCCTCTCCACCTTTGACCCCTACGATGTCTTCTCCGCCGGCGAGGAATTCAACGGCGCGATGAACACGAGCGGCCTTGTGGACGAAGAGCTCATCGATCTTGCCTGGGAGCTTCGCAAGACGGAGCCCTGGGACCTCCTCGAGTTCATGGCCAAGTGGCTGGACTTCCAGGAGCGCTTCAACGAGATCCTCCCGACGATGCCGATCTACTCCAACAACTATGTCGACATCCTTGCCGAAGACGTGCAGAACTACTTCCCGAATCAGCGTAACAACTGGGCCGAAGCTCTTCTCTACGCCTACACCGGCGATCCCGTCGACGCGAGCGAGTTCGAAGAGGCAGAATAATTTCCCCGAAATTTTCAGGCCGGACGGATTTCCGCCCGGCCTTGAAAAAAATTTGAGCCCTTTTCCAAAGATAAACGCTCTTTTATAATAGAGAGTGAAAAAGGTTGGAAAGATATGAAACGGAATTTACGAAAAAACTTCATATCGATCTTTCTGGTGCTGGCGCTTTTGGGTGTTCTTCCGGCCTTCGCCGAGTCCCCGGAGCCCACGCAGGCGCCCGTCCGGAGCTATACGGTCACGGTCATCGAAGAGGACCAGGTCCCCCTGAGCTCCTTTGACGATGCGCAGGAAATGGAAGGCATTCCCTTCTACATCCCCTTGCTGTTCCTCGCCGCCATGCTCTTTTCCTTCGGCATCGTCGCCTACGCCGCGAAGAAGACCCGTCTCCGCGAAGAGGAGCTGATGGAGCTCCGCCTCTCCCACGAGACCGTCGACCTCGTCCGCCGGAAGGATCTGTGATCAAATCAAATAGAAAAAACCGGATGCAGCAAAAGCATCCGGTTTTTTCAGTAAAGGGGGATAAAAGAAATTTACTCGCGCGCCATCGTGCGGTATTTCTCCAGCTCCGCCTTCAGAGCTGCAATTTCGTTGGCATAGTGGGCCTGCGCCTCGGCATAACCTTCCGCGCGGCCTTCTGCACGCCCTTCTTCGCGCCCTTCTTCACGCTCTTCTCGCATCATCATTCGCATCGTCATATATTCCATCCTCCATTCCTCGTGCCTTCTGGCACCGTCTACGGCTTCATCCAGTTCTTCTATGGAGGAGTCCTTAGCTCTCGGGAAATTCAATGCGGTCGATCCGGATCTTAAGGATCAGCTCAAGGAGCCTTTTGCAGAGATCCGGGCGGGTCGTGAGGATCTTGCAGAAAAGAAAATCGTCCGAAAACTGAAGCTCGGTATAGTCCTTGAAAAGCGCCGTATCGATCACCTTCTTTCAATAAAATAATATCATAAACGGCAAGTCTCGTAAAGTAAAATCATAAGCCCAAAACGCCGAATCTGAATTTGACGTTTTTAGCGTGCATAGATCATGCTCTTATTGCTAAAATATATTTTACTAAAACATGTTTTAATAAATACGGAACCGCTGAAGCTTGTGCTGATCGAGGAGCTTTATTCTGACACGAAGATTTTTTTCTTGAAATTATCGCCGGATGCAGGTATACTTGCCAAAGCATAGAAAAGCGAAGGATGGAAGCACTTGAAACGAAACAGAAAATTTGACAGCCGGAAGCTCCTGTGGCTGCGCCTTGCGAAGGAGTTCGCCGTCGTGGCTCTTGCGGCCTTTCTGGTGTTCCGGTTTCTGCTCGGGGTCTCCTTTGTGAGCGGTCATTCCATGGAGCCCACGCTGCGCGACGGGCAGGCCGTGGTCTACAACCGCCTGC
>R18__coassemble_4755_pt1 | contig 5623 bp, 5 predicted proteins | sample R18__metabat2_low_PE_028 | metagenome-assembled genome bin R18 | reverse complement strand
CAATGACCTTACGAAAAAAGGCGTGCACATGGTTGACTTCTTCTCAAAATACGGCCATTCCGAGGCGCCTCTGTTCACACTGAAGGAGTTTGAAGAACAGGCCAAAAAGAGCGGCCTGACCATTGCCAAGCGCTGGAACTGGCTTTGGCTGGACGGAGTTTACCGGTTCGACAAGAAGTGAGGCAGCTTAATGAAAATTTATGAATACGGTATTGAAAATGAAAAATCGATGCTGATGTTTCAGTGCTCTGCCGAGCCGAGCTGGATATTCTTCCCAGTTGCCGAGGAGATGGCAAAGGACTTCCATGTGTTCTTTGCCGCGGCGGACGGGCACAATCCCGAAGAAAAAAGTACCTTTGAATCGGTCGAGAAATATGTCGACGATGCCGTTACCTATGTAAGAAGCCGCGGCATTGAGTGTCTTGACCTTGCCTATGGGGTTTCGATGGGCGGCTCTGCTGTAATGCGCCTGTTGGCAGTGAAAGCCATTCCGGTGAAGAAGGCGATCATCGACGCGGGTATTACGCCCTATCCCTACCCTCTTTTGGTAAGGAAGCTGATTGCTCTGAAGGATCTCATCACCATAAGCATAGGCGTGAAAAACATGAGCATCGCGAAAAAAATAGCGCCGCCCGAGCGCTGGACACCCGAGGGGGAAGACCCGGACGAGTTTTACAAAAAGCTGTTCTCCTTTCTCTCAACGAAGGATTTCAGCTCGAAGACCATTTACAATGTGTTCTGGTCGGCAAACAACTGGCACTGCCCTGTTGAGGTCTGCGACACCGATGCAGATATCGAATACTGGTACGGTGAGGAGGAAAAGGGCGCACGCAAGGAAAATATCGCATGGGCGAAAAAAACCTTCCCCGGTTTGAAGACCGTCGAGCACAAGGGCTTTCAGCACGCAGAGCTTGTCATGGTGCATCCCAAGCTCTTCCATGAAAAGGTCCTGCGCTTTATGAGTGAATGACATGGCAGTTGTAAGCATCGTATTCAGCCCGACGGGCGGAACAAAAAGGGCTGCCGACATGCTATTGGAAGCCCTTCCGGGTGAAAAATTATTCATCGACCTGACGGACCTGCGGGGAAATGTTTCTTCGGCAAGCATAGGCGCTAACGACATAAGCCTGATTGCTATGCCCGTTTACGGCGGGCGTGCACCAGTGCTTGCGATGGAGCGTTTCCGTAAAATAAAGGGAAACGGCAGCAGGTGCCTTCTGCTTGCAGTATACGGCAATCGCAATTATGAGGACACACTGGTCGAGATGCAGGACGCGGCGGAAGAATGCGGCTTCCGAGTGACAGGAGCAATTGCCGCCGTGGCGGAGCATTCGGTGGTCCATCAGTTCGCCGTGGGCAGACCGGATGAGCAGGACCGGGAAGACCTGCATCGGACGGCGGAAATCTGGCTGAGCGCACTTGGAAATAATCAAAGCGCGCCAGAAATTCCGGGAAATCGTCCTTACACAAAGCCTATGTCCTTAAGCCTTGTCCCAAAGCTTGTAAAAGGCTGCATCGGCTGCGGAAAATGCAAAAACAGCTGCCCGGCCGGAGCAATCGATGCAAATTTCATTACCAATAAAAGGAAGTGCATCTCCTGTATGCGCTGTGTGACTGTTTGTCCCGCGGATGCGAGAAAGCCGGGGCAGCTTATGGTAAAGCTTTCTGCAGCGGTATTGAAAAAGGACTGCTCGAACAGGAAGGATATTGAAGTATATCTTTAATGATCCCGTAGATCTTTAAGCCCGGAGCCGCTCGTTTGAACGGCTCCGGGCTAATTTTCGTCTATTTCATGGTAACGGCGAATTACCGTCAAGGATGGCGGCAGATCTTGACGGTGTTCACGCCGTCGGAATAGCGGTAGGCAAACACCTTGGCCAGCCCGCGGAGGAGCCGGATGGAGACCGAGTCATCCTCCCCGGTCGGGTCATACGGCGCTCCCGGATAGGTAACGGTAATGTCCGTCCGCTCGCCCTTTTCATAATACTCCATGCAGTACGTGATCGGCGTTTCCGGCGGAAGGGCCGGCACGAGCGTGCAGAGGCAGAGCTCCTCGGCTGCGGCAATGGCAACATGCGCGTCGCCGCGGGGCACCAGATAACGGCGGCAAAACGCGTCGATCTCGGCTGCGAGATCGGCAAAGCCGAAATTCCCCGCATTTGCCTGATATTCGATCCGGCGCAGCTTCCGGATGAAGGCGCGGGTCAGCTCCTTTTTCGGGCGCTCGAAGATCTCCTCCGGCGTTCCCTCCTCGTAAATGCCGCCCTGCTCCATGAAGAAGACCCGGTTGGATACCGCCCGGGCAAAATTCATCTCGTGGGTCACGATGATCATCGTGAGGCCCTGCCTCTGCAGGGCTCGGATCACGGCGAGCACTTCCCCTACCATCGAAGGGTCGAGGGCACTGGTCGGCTCGTCAAAAAGCAGGACCTCGGGGTCCATCGCCAGGGCGCGCACGATGGCCACGCGCTGCTTCTGTCCGCCGGAGAGCTCGTCCGGATAGGACAGGGCCTTGTCCGCAAGCCCCACGGAGGCAAGCAGATCCATGCCCCGGTCATAGGCCTCCTGCCGCGAGCGTCCGAGCAGCCGGACCTGCGCCGCCATGATGTTTTCGATCACCATCATATGGGAAAACAGATGGAAGCTCTGGAACACCATGCCCATTCTCCGCCGCAGCTTTTCGACGGGATAGCTCTTTGCCGTGATGTCTTCCCCGTCAAACAGGATCTCGCCGGAATCCGGCGTCTCCAGCAGGTTCAGGCAGCGGAGAAGCGTCGATTTTCCGGTCCCGGATGGGCCGATTACGGCGATGACGTCGCCCTTGTGGATCTCCGCGCAGACGTCCCGGAGCGGGGTAAAGTTTCCGTAGCTCTTGCTCAGATGCCGGATCTCGATCATCTCAGGATCACTCCCTTCAAGCGGCGCGTCTTCTTTTTCGGGTCGAGGCGGTTTTGTACCAGCTTCAGCAGGAGCCGCAGCAGCCCCGTCAGCGCAAAATACAGCAGCGCCACCAGGATCAGCGGCACAAAGGCCTCAAAGGTGCTGCTTCGGATCAGATCCCCCGCCTTGGTCAGATCCACGACCGCAATAAAGCCGGCCACGGAGGTTCCCTTCATCAGGGCGATCAGCTCGCCGAACCATCCGGGCAGGATATGCAGCGCGCTCTGCGGCAGCACAATGTCCCGGAAGATCTGCGCCCGGGAGAAGCCGAGCGCCGCGGCCGCTTCCCTCTCGCCTCCGCTGACCGAGCGCAGCCCGAGCTCAAAGAGCCCGGAGAGCACGGCCGCCTCCGCCATCCCGAAGCCCAGGATCGCCACGGCCACGCCCGAGATGCGCGACCGGGAAAAAACGACATAGTAAAGGATCAGCAGCACAACGGTGACCGGCAGCCCTTCCAGAAGCGCACAGTAACCCTCCGCCAGACGCCGCAGACGGCCGGAAGACAGGCGGCACAGCAGCGCCCCCAGCACATTGCCAAGCGCAAAGGCGCCCAGCGTAATGATGACCGTCGTGAGCAGGCCCCGCAAAAGCATTTTGTAGCGCTCGCTCTGAAGGAGGCATTTGTTGACGACGCGCGCCATACGCTGCCACGCGCCTTCCGCGCTTTGGCCGGCCGCGCTCCCGCTCCGGACCATGTAGACCAGGTCGGCGTTCAGATAGGGCTCGGAATAGCTCATCGCTTCCTTGCGTTCCTCCGAGATGAAGAGATTGCTGGCGATGAGGTCGTACTTTCCGCCGGCCAGCCCCGCCAGGAGCCCGGCGAAGTCGGCCGTTTCAAATACGATCTTCGCGTTCAGCCGCAGCGCCACGATCCGCGCCAGCTCCACGTCCGCCCCGACGAGGCGGTCGTTGTCGTAATAGGTATAGGGCTTGAGCTGGCCGAAGGTCCCGACGCGCAGCGTATATTCCGGCGTCTCCGCCTCCGGGATCTCCCGGTAGGCCGTGGAGGCGTCGTCCAGCCAGCGGTCCATGATCTCTTCCATTTCGCCGTTCGCGTTCATTTCCCGCACGATCCTGTCGACCTTCTCCTGAAAGTCCGGGATCGTGCAGCTATTCGACATGGCGAGCGCCACCTGCTGCGCCTGAAAGACCTCCCCGAGCACGGCGATCCCCTCCGGGTTGGCCTCGAGCGCATTGGACGCCATGATATTGTCCGTGATGTAAACGTCGATCTTCCCCGTGCGCAGTGCCTCGATGCCGTCCACGTCCGCATAAAACGCGGTTTCGGCAGACGGAAACCGCTCCGCGATCTCCTCGTCGATCCCGAGCGACGCATCGTACCCGATCGTAACGCCCGTGCGGTCAATGTCCGCCTCCGACGCGATCGTCACTCCCGCCGAAGCGGAGTCTGCCCACGCGCTGCACCCGAGCACCAGAAGCATCACCAGCAGCGCGGCTGCCGTTCTCCTTCTCATATTTTTCGCCTCTCTCGTCGTCTTTGCCCCGATTTTATCAAATAGCAAGACCTGCGTCAAGACAGGGCGCGAAAAAGCGGAGCTCCGAATTGGGAGCTCCGCATGGATTCATTGCTTGGGAAGATTCAGTTCTTTCAGCTCGGACACCGGAAGCCCGATGCAGCGGGAGACCATCTCCAGAGACAATCCTTCGCGAAGCATCGCACGGGCGTTGTTGTATTTTTCCTGCTGCATGCCCTGCTGCAGACCCTGCTGCATTCCTTGCTGCATACCCTGAAGTATGCCTTGCTGCATTCCATTGCCATAGCCGCTGCCATAGCCTCTGCCATAGCCTCGCTCTTCTGCCCGGTCCAGCACATCACACATATTCGTAATTTCTCCTTTCTGCACCTCTTCGGGGAAATCTTCAAAACGATGATCCTTCGTCAGCGCAGCCATCAGCTGCAGCACTTCATTCACATGGCGGATCGTATCCCGGGTCGGAACGTAGTCCCGGTTCATCCGTTTCTGCACGAAGTAATCCGCGACGATCCGGAAATCGCTGCGAAAGCATTTCACCTGTTCCGGCGTCAGCCATGCGATCTCAAAAAGGTTCACATGATAATCATTGACATACGGCCGCATTTCCTCCGGGATGCACATGCCTTCCAGCAGACTCAGCGGCTTGTCCCAGTGCTCTTCTCCGAAATACAGCACCAGGGTCACGACCGGATAGCGCTCCTTCCGATCCTGCAGCAGCTGGGCGCGGTAGGCAGCTCCGTCATAGCCGATCACACGGAACGGCATATCGACATCGATATCCGTCTGATTCTCCAGACCGTAAAGCGCAATGCGCACGTCGCACTTCTTCCAGTATTTGGCAACATCGCGTTCCTGCTCATGAAGATATCCGTCGATCTTATAGATCGACCGGGCAGTTTCCTGCTCCAGTTCGTCCTCCTTCACAAGCTCTCTGCCCTGAAACAGAAGGCCGTTGACAATATCCGCGAAAACATCATTGTATGCTTCCAGCGTTTTCTCCGTCATATCCTTCTCGCCCACTGCCTCACCTCCGGCTGCGCTTTTCTAATTTCATTATAAAGATGCTTTTTCGGAAAATCAAGGAGATTCTATGAACTTTAGACACGTTTGACTTTTTCGCCCAAGTGCGCAGCAAAATTTGTCTTGCTTGCTGCACACCTCATCCGTCAGCTTCGCTGACACCTTCT
>R18__coassemble_4731_pt1 | contig 5648 bp, 2 predicted proteins | sample R18__metabat2_low_PE_028 | metagenome-assembled genome bin R18 | reverse complement strand
TCTCGCCGATAGGAATGGAAAAATCGAATTCTTCCAGGCGCTCTTCCGTCTTGTGGGCAGAAGTGACCATATCGATCTCTCCGCTGCGGAGCATCTCAAGCATATCGTCCCAGCTTTTATCATAGCCTAAATACTCATATTGCACATTGGCATAGCGCTTCATGAGCGTCAGAAAATCATAGCCATAGCCGCTCATTCTGCCGCTTTCATCTATCTCATGATAACCGTCGAATGCAAAGAAGCCCACTTTGACGGTACTCACCTGCGATTCGGCCGCATTGGCAAATACAGGCAGCAAAAGCGCAATCAGCACAGTCACGCAAAGGCAAGCCGAAAAATGCCTTTTTATTTTTCCCGGAAATGACGAAAATCCCATCGCATATTCTCCAATCGATCAAGAAAAAATCCGGATTGCAGGCAGCTTGCTCCCCACAATTCCGGATCCGATATCAGTCAATATAGTATTTGTATTGCAAAAAGGGTACAGTACGGCTACGCTTGCTTGCTTGCTTGCTTGCTTGCTTGCTTGCTTGCTTGCTTAAGAATACGCGGTCGAACATAACTTTGCAACCCCTTTCGATATTTTCTTTGAAAACGGGCACACGTACTCCACCCATATCCATGCAGAATTATTATATCATACAATTGGAAAAATTTCCACTGCTCAAAACCGTCTGCAACTGTTCGGGCGAAAAGTCTCCAAACCATGCAGTAAAATTACGCAGATTGTGCTTTATTTGTCTTTCTTCACGACCCACCGGTCGAGCACCTTTTCCAGAGCTTTCAGATCGATCGGCTTGGCAATATGTTCATTCATGCCGGCGGTTCTGGCCGCCTGTACATCCTCGGCAAAGGCGTTGGCTGTCATGGCAATAATGGGCACGGTCTTGCAGTATTGCCGCTGCGAAGCGCGGATCGCTCTCGTCGCATCATAGCCGTTCATCTTCGGCATCTGAATATCCATGAGAACCAGGTCATATTTGCCGTCTTCCGCCGCAGTTACAGCTTCCACCGCTTCCGCGCCGTCCCAGACATGCTCGACCTTCATACCGGTCTCTTCCAGGATCTCCTGTGCGATCTCGGCATTCAGCTCGTTGTCCTCGACAAGCAGACAGCAGTAACCGGAGAGATCCATCTGTTCCAGATCCTGCAGCGGGGAGGCTGCAGCTTCCTCGTTATGACCGCCGTCTACAAGCTCCTCAAAGACGCGCTCCATTCTGGATCTAAAGAGAGGCTTGCTGATGAAAGCATTGACTCCTGCCTCTCTGGCCTCTGCTTCGATATCTGTCCAGTCATAGGCAGACAGGATGATGATCGGTATCTCATTTCCGATCCGGGTGCGGATCGCTCTTGCCGTTTCTACGCCGTCCATGCCCGGCATTTTCCAGTCAAGAATGACCGCGTTATAATCCCGACCCGCCTCATGGCGTATGACGACACGGTCAAGCGCCGCTTCGCCGGAAAGTACGCCTTCCGCCTGCATCCCCAGTTCTTCCAAAATATCAACGGCAGATTCCATGCTCATTTCATCGTCGTCCGCCACAAGAACAGACAGATCGGCAAACTTTTTATAGGCGGAATCATCCGTGTCCTGAAGCTTCAGGAAGATCGTGACGGTAAACGTTGAACCCTCGTTCAGCTTGCTCTCCACCTTGATATCGCCGCCCATCATGTTGACGATATTCCTGGTTATCGGCATACCGAGACCGGTACCCTGGATCTTGCTGATGCGTCCGTCCTCAGCGCGGGTAAACGGCTCAAAGATCTTCTTGAGATATTCCTCGGACATACCGATCCCGTTGTCCTGAAATGCAAATTCATAACAGCCGATCTTTTCCTGATTGCACGGGATCTCACGGATATCCAAATGGATCTTTCCGCCGTCCGGTGTGTATTTGACCGCATTGCTCATCAGGTTGACAAAGGCCTGCTGGATATGCAGGGAATCGCCGATGACCAGCTCATGCTCCACCTTCTGAATATTGACGGTCAGTTCATGCCGATGCTCCGCGATCTGCGGGCGAACCATGGCAATCAGATTGTCGATCAGGTCGGAGAGGTTGAATTCCTCCTCCGAGAGGGATACCTTACCGGACTCGATCTTGCTCATATCCAGAACTTCATTGATGAGTGAGAGCAGATGGCGGCTGGCATTGGTGATCTTCTGCAGGCTGTCCCGGACTCTTTCCTTATCATCAATATGAGCGGCTGCAATGGCCGTCATGCCGATGATGCCGTTCATCGGCGTGCGGATATCGTGGGACATTGTCTGCAGGAAGTCGCTCTTGGCACGGTTGGCCGCTTCCGCCATATCATAGGCCTCCTGCAGGGCGCGCTGTGTCTCCAGTTCCTTCTTCATCATCTGCGTAATATTGCGAATACCGACGACAAAATAAACCGATCCGTCATCCGCCTTGAATCTGGCAATATTCAGCTGTCCGTGGGAATTTTCCATCCCTCCGACCTGTCTGTAATTTACCGAATAAATGCCTGTCTCCGGCACCACTTCCTGCATATAGGAGATCGTGCAGGCCAGATGCATCTTTTCCCGATCCTCCGGAACCACACAAGCATCGATATAGTGACGCAGCCCCTCCTCGGCATTGGCATATTCCGCAGCAAAAGCACTTCCTATGGCAGTGGTGCGGATCACGCGATAGGTATTTGTCCGGGCATTGAGCAGAAACAGGGAGGCGTATTCCACGCTGAGCGTGCTGATCACGCCAAGGAGCTCATGCTCCTGATGACGCTTTTCCAGATCCTCTCTTACCTGCGCATCCACATCATAGTGATAGCCGCGATGAATGAAGCCGCCCTCTACCTTTTCCGCGGTTCCGCCGCAGCGCACATAACGCTCGCCCTTGGCCGGATGGATCCAGAGATAGGTGTTTTCATCCAGGAAGCCCTGCTGCATCTTGGCGACACTGGCAAGCACAGACTCCACCGCTTCCGGTTTGATGCGAGAAAACCATGCCGTATAAGTTTCTTCCGGAGAAAGGTCTTCTCCGGTGATGCCGAGCAGCTCCGCCATCTTGTCGTCCACGGTCATGCGGGGTTCCCGGCCCTCGAGCAGTTCAATATGCCAGGTGCCCATATTTGCCGACGCGATGATATCGCGGATGTCCAGGACTTCCACCTGCTGCGCCAGCTCTTTCCGCTTCTGCTCATCGATGTTCTGGCAGCCGTAGATCAGATGTAGAACGGTTCCGTCCCCGGCGCGGTCTCCGACCATGAAAATTCCGCGGAACCAGGAATCCGCTGCATCGCTGTAAAAATCTCTGCTTGAAGAATTGCTGTCCGCAAGCTCTGCGAGCACGGTCTCCGGCCGGAGCCATTCGTTCAGCTCCGTATGGAAATCTGCAGCTACCGACGCTGTCACATTTGCGCGAAGAAACTCGAAGGCATTCCCGCACTTCGGAACGCTTTCCACATAATCATTGGTGCTGAGGATCCGATAAGCTGCAGAAGGCAGGTCAATATAGATGCTGAAATTAAATACCCTTCCAACGCCTTCAATAATGTGGAGATATTCATCTTTCTCGTGCTCAGCCGTGACCTCACGATAGCAGCCCATATAGACTTCCAGCGAACCGTCCGCCCGGCGCACGAAGCGGCCCGCTCCGGTCACCCAGATCAGGCTCCCGTCCTTCTTTCTCATGCGATAGGTCGCATGAGAAATGTCCGGAAGCGTACGGTGATTCTTCACGGAATCCCAAAACAGCTTGACCAGAATGTCCTTTTCTTCCGGCACAAGCGTTTTGATCCAGCTGTCAAATTCGTCGGGCAGATCCTCAAGGCCGTCATAGCCAAGCATTCTCCGGGTGCCGTCGGTGAATTCAAAGGATATCATCTGCTCATTTTCATCAAAGCTGCAGATGTACATGCCTGCATCGAAGCCCTTGACAAGCATTTCTTCCCGAAGCCGGGCGAAATGATACTTTTCGTTTGCAACAGCGGCGCGGCGGTTTACTTCTTCAATCAGGCTTCTCTGATCCTCCGGATAGTCTGCCGGATCCAGAGGCTCAAAGGCCATGCCCGACACACCGCTTTCCTCAAAATTACAAGAGGCTGTTTCCATGCCCTTGATCCAGATTCTTTCTTCTGCCATTTTTCTTCTCCAAAATTTCAGGCTCAGCTTCTTGCCGACATTTTTGGGTGCACAGACTCAACCCATTATAATTCATTATAACACACGATCGGAAGAATTTCCACTAGAATGAAAGGAAGCCCTGCTTGCTTTTGCAGGCTCTTTCATTTAATATTATCAAGTAAAATATTATTTAAGGGAGAATCGCTATGATTCAGGATGGATTTACTTACATCGCGGCGCTGATCTTCATTGCTGCCGTGCTGGTCAACCTGCCGAAGATCTTCACGGGTGACCTGGCAAAAAAGATCTTCAATTTTGCACCGCCGATCGTCCTTATTTATCTGGGGCTGATGGTTCTTTGTACCGCCAAGGTATGGGATCTGGATGCAACTGCGGCCACCTATTCCGCTCTAAAGAACCCGATCCTTTATGCTATGCTCTTCATCATGCTGCTTCGCTGCGACATGAAAAAGATCATCCGGCTTGGGCCGAAAATGCTGATCGGTTTCTTCGCCGCTACCATTTCGATCGGGCTCGGCTTTGTCATTTCCTTTGCAATTATGAAGGGAGCTCTCGGCGAGAACGCCTGGCGGGCGCTCGGCGCACTCTGCGGCAGCTGGATGGGCGGCAGCGGAAACATGCTGGCCATTCAGGCAGCGCTTAACGTCGACGAAGGAACCATGGCCTACGCCCTAGTCATGGACTCTATCTGTGCTACCTTCTATGTCATGTTCCTGCTCTGGGCGATCGGCCGGCATGAAAAGTTCAACGCCTGGACCGGTGCCGATACCACCGTCATTGACTCCGTTGGCAAGCAGCTGGCAGAGGAAGCGAAGGCAAATACCCGTCCTCTGACCTGGCAGAATATCTTTATCATCCTCGGCTCCGGTCTTCTGGTATCCGCAATCACACAGAAGGCCGGCGCGGCGCTCAATACTATGATGCCGGTCTTTGATAAAGCGACCTGGACCGTTCTGCTGGTAACCGTTCTCGGCGTCCTTCTGGCCATGACTCCGTTCGGCAAGCTCAAGGGTACGGAAGAGATCTCCAACGTCATGCTCTATATCGTCGTTGCACTGATCGCGTCCCGCGCAGATCTTTCCGCTATGGAGAACGCTCACTTCTGGCTGATCACCGGGGCGATCATCCTGGTCTTCCATGTCGCGATCATGATCCTCCTGGCCAAGCTGCTGCATATGGACATCTTCACCTGCTGCGTTGCCTCCCTGGCCAACATCGGCGGGACCGCAACCGCACCTGTACTGGCCGGAACCTACAGCAGCGCGCTGGTACCGGTAGGAATCGTAATGGCTCTGCTCGGTTATGTCATCGGAACCGGCGGCGGCTTACTCGTCGCACAGCTGATGAGCCTGCTGGCATAAAAAAGCACTTTACGTTTTGGTTAGTATGTGCTAACATATCGTAGTTAGCGATAGCTAATTTACAATTACAGCTTTATCGGGAGTTATGATATGTTTATTGAAATCAAAGGCATCAAAAAGCATTACGGCGAGGGTGACAGCCGTGGTCGTGACGAAGGTGAGGTCGTTGTAGGTGA
>R18__coassemble_4588_pt1 | contig 5823 bp, 3 predicted proteins | sample R18__metabat2_low_PE_028 | metagenome-assembled genome bin R18 | reverse complement strand
ATAGCCGTACTGCGCCCTTTTTTCCAAATAAATACTTTGACTGATATAGGATTCGGATCCGCAGGTTTATTATACCTGCGAGCCGGATCCTTTTTCTATGAAAGAGTTTGTGAAAGAGTGATCTCAAGATGACGGCAAAGAAAAAAAGCGAGAGAGAGAAGCAGCGGTCTGCTCCTGTAATCACCCAGCTCCTGATCATCCTGATCGTGCTGGCGCTGTCCGTCGGCGTATATACGCTCGTTAACCGGACACTTGTGGAATCGAATATCGAGACCATGACGGAGATGGCGGTCCATGACACGGTTTCTTTGACGTCTATCCTGGAGGATGAATGGGAAAGCCTGGAGGTCCTCCCGTCCATGCTGAAGGGCAATGATGTCCGGACGGAAAAGCAGCTTTTGGATACGCTCCGCATTTACAACGAGCATTATACTAAGAGCATGACAATGCTCGTAGATGAAAGCGGAGTGTGCTACAGAAGCGACGGCGTGATCACGGAGATGCCTGAGCTGGTTGAGAACCTGTCAAAATACGATGGTAATTTTGTCCTCCGGCAGGACGATAATTTCCGTGAAACGCCGGAGGCGAAAAAAGAATATCTGGTCTTTGGCAAATCTGTCTCCAATATTCAGATCGACGGCCATACTTTCAAATACATGCTCCGGCGAGTACGGATCTCGGAGCTGGACAGCAAATTAAGACTGGACAGCTTCGGCGGCGAAGGCATGGCCAGCGTGATCGACCGGGACGGTTATTTTATCCTGAAATTGGAGCGTACCGGCAGCGTGGCGGAAAGAGATAATTTCCTCGAGAAATTGCAGGGCGCCAAATTTTACGGCGGCCTTACCTATGAGGAAGTCATGAATGCGGCGCAGACCGATCCGGAGGGGATCTCTTTTGAGGCAAAGTATGAAGGAACGCGCTATGTGATCCACCTTGCGCCGTTACAGAACACGGACTGGTATTATGCCTCTCTGGTGCCGATGAGCGTCTTTTCTTCCGTAACGAACCGGATCCTGGGCCTGGTATTTGTTCTGATCCTTTGCATCATCGCTGCGGTTCTTTTCCTGGCATTCACGTGGAGCAGGAGCCAGCATGATCGTCTGAAAACCGCAGAAGAACACCGGGCACAGCTTTCGGAAGCACTCGACCTGGCGCAGCAGGCCAACCGGGCAAAGACGGTCTTCCTCAACAACATGTCCCATGATATCCGCACGCCGATGAACGCGATCATTGGCTTTACGGCTCTGGCCACGAAGAGCATCGACAGTAAGGAAACCGTGCTGGATTATCTGACGAAGATCGCGCAGTCATCGGATCACCTGCTCAGCCTGATCAACGATATCCTGGATATGAGCAGGATCGAGAGCGGAAAGGTAACGATCGACGAGAAGGAGGAAGAGCTTTCGGACATCCTTCACGGCATCCGCAGTATTTTCCTTGCCGATATCAAGGCCAAGAATCTGGAGCTGTTCATTGATACGATGAACATTAAGAGCGAACATATCGTCTGCGATAAGCTCCGGCTGAACCAGGTGCTCTTAAATATTCTGTCCAATGCCGTAAAATATACGCCGAACGGCGGAACGATCGCTCTGAAGGTCAGTCAGGAAGAGGCACTGCCGGACGGCAGATGTTATTACGAATTCCGCGTTCGTGACAATGGCATCGGTATGAGCGAGGAGTTCCGGAAAACGATCTTTGAACCCTTTACCCGTGAAAAGTCCTCAACCATCAGCGGTATTCAGGGAACCGGCCTTGGTATGGCTATCACAAAGAATATCGTTGATATGATGGGAGGCACCATTACCTGCAGCAGCAAGCAGGGAGAAGGCAGCGAGTTCGTGGTAAGGCTGCCTCTGCGCATTCAGGAAAATTACGTGGAGGAATCGATCGACTGTTCCTTCGCAAAGGGAGTCCGGGCGCTGGTCGTAGATGACGACATGGACGCCTGCACCGGCGTGGCGGGAATGCTTCGCGATATCGGAATGAGAAGCGAATGGTGCGTGTCCGGCAAGGAGGCAGTTGTCCGAAGCGAGGAGGCCCTCGCGATCCATGATCCTTATGAGACCTATATCATCGACTGGATGATGCCGGATATGAACGGGGTCGAAACTGCCAGACGGATCCGCAAGGTCGTCGGGCCGGATGCACCGATTATTATTCTTTCTGCTTACGATTATTCGAATATTGAGGCAGAAGCGAGAGAAGCCGGTGTTACCGCATTTATCAGCAAGCCGATCTTTGAATCGGATCTGAAGAGGACCCTGGCAAAGGCTTACGGCGCAAATCAGCCGGCAGAGCAGGAAACGGCCGGTCCGAGCTTTGAAGGGAAGCGGATCCTTCTCGTGGAGGATAATGAACTGAACCGCGAGATCGCCACCGCGATCCTCGAGGATGAAGGAATCGAGATCGAGACGGCAAATAACGGGCAGGAGGCCTGTGATACCTTGCTTGAAAAGGGCGCCGGATATTATGATCTGGTGCTGATGGATATCCAGATGCCGATTATGGACGGCTATGAGGCAACCGAGCATATCCGGGCCTTTGAGGACGAGGAGCTTTCAAAGATCCCGATCTTTGCCATGACGGCAAACGCCTTTGAGGAGGATAAGAAAAAAGCCTTTGCGGCGGGAATGAACGGGCACATCGCCAAGCCGATCAACATCGACGTGCTGATGGAAGAGTTAAAGAAAAGTCTTATGTAAGCGGAGGAAAAATCAATGAAAGCAAAACGGATCGTATCGCTCGCATTATGTGCTGCACTGGCAGGCAGCCTTCTTTCGGGCTGCGGCGCGGCAAAGAAAAAGGATATCACCCTGGTGCTGAAGGCGCCGACACTGTCTTTTGCCGAGAATGCGAGGAATGAAGATATTCAAAACGCCGGTGAATTCCTTCAGGCGGCAGGAGATGCATTTGCAGCGCAGTATACGGACGCCAATGTAACGGTCAAGGTCATTGAATATGAAAATACCGAAGAAACGGCATACGTAGACGACTGCTTTGACACAGAGGATGCCGTCGATGTGCTCTACAATGATTTCTTTACGATGGAAGCCCATGTGCACACCGGAAAGGTAGTTCCGCTGGACGATATCATTTCCGAGGATCTCAAAGCCGATATTGCGGATACCTTCTGGAATCAGGGGCAGATCAATGGCAAGACCTATATGATGCCGTATCTTTATCGCCAGAATGTACTGGTTTACAGCAATGAGTGGTTCCGCAAGGCCGGCCTGGATCAATACGTTACCGACGGCTCTACCGTCGAGACCTGGACCATGGACGAATGGGAAGAGATCCTTGCGGCCTTAAGAGAAGCCATGCCGGATACGTCTTATCCGATGATGATGTATGCCCTGAACAATCAGGGAGATACGCACATTACCTGTTTCCTCCGTTCCCAGGGAAGCGATTTCTTTGATGAGAATATGAGATTCGATCTGGAAACGGAAGAAGGGATCGCCGGCCTTCAGTGGATCCGGGACTGCATCGATAAAGGATACATGCCGGAAAATGCGGCCGATATGGAAGCTCTTACCTGCTATGACATGTTCCTGAGCGGCCAGATGGCTATTTTCTTCTGCAATGCAGCCAGCGAACCGAACTTTACCGATTATGGCCTGGTCAATTTCCCGACCGTGAACGGAGGCTGCAATACCAACTTCCTGACCGGCTTTGAGGTTTATGACAATGGCGACGCCGATAAGCTTGCGGCAGCCAAGGCTTTTGTCAAGTATATTTACGAATCGGAATATATTGATTATGAGACCACGTCTATGCCGTGCAATACGAGCGTTGCCGAGAAATATGCAGACTTCCTTGCGCCCTATCAGAAATATATCGACAATGCCGACAAGGGCGTGAATTTTACCGGAGGAAATCCGAACTGGCTTGGCGTAAGGAGCGTATTCTACCTTCACATGCAGGATCTTGTCAGAGGCGACAAGACGCCGGAAGAAGTGGCCAAAGAGCTGGATGCGGATGCGAATGCAGCGATCGAGGAAGGATATACGAACAGCAGCCTTCATGAGTAAATTCGGTCCCGGCCCGGCGCTATGGCACGACGGTCTCCGTCCTCTGCAAAGAATAAGCAGGGAAGAAAGCAATAAAACCAGCACGGGAGGCGCTCAAAAAAAAGAGCGCCTCCCGATTCGCTTATCCGAAAGTGTTGAACAGGACGACCAGCAGAATGAATACCAAAAGGCCGATGATGCACCAGAACCGGAAATTCTCATACCAGTCCGGATTCCCGGCCGGGCCCTTCCCGCGCCCCGTGCGCGGCGGGGGAGGAGGCGCATCGGGATCTCTTCTGCGCGTATAACCGGTATCCGGCGGAACGGATCCGATATGCCGCGTGTTCCCCAAAGGGCTCGTGAAGCTCTCGCCGGTCCTGTGCCCCTTGGCGTCATAGTGGATCGTTGTGCCGCTTGGCGCCCGGAAGCTCTCTCCGGTCTTATGGCCGCTGCTGTCATAGTGGACCTGTGTGCCGGTCGGCGTATTCCAGCCGGTTCCGGTCCTGTGCCCTTTTTCGTCATAGCTCACGGAGCCGTAAGCCGTCGGCCAGGTCTCGCCGGTCTTATGCCCCTTGGCGTCATAATGGACGGTCTGCCCCCAAACACCCTGACGGCTGCGGCCGGGCTTTTCCGGAAGGTTCTTTTTCATCCGATGGCTCCTTTCCCATTGTATATGCTCCATTATACACCGCCCCGCTGCCGAAAGCAAATCGTCGGCGCAAAGCAAAGAAACAGCAGGAGCAGAGACCTCTCCTGCTGACAGGAGACGGCTTTAAGAAAATTATTATCACATTGACGCAACATAAAGAAAAGCGCCATTGCCTGCTTTGCAAATCTGTTTCTAATTTGTGAGGTGAATCACCATTATGGAAAAGCTGCTTTCAATTTATTACGAGTCAATTCCTGCTTTTCTGCAAGAGGTTGCGGCAACGCAGATCGTGCAGCGGATCCGGGATGTTGGAATGAACTGCGGCTGCGAGTACACATCCTTTCCCCGTTTTGTGAAAGTGAGCGATCCTTCGCAAAAGCTTTCGGCGAACATGGGGATTCGTGAACCGTACTCCCGGTACGATCACAGTCTTGGCGTGGCGCTCATCGTCTGGCACTTTACGCAGGACAAAGCGCAGGCGATCGCCGGCCTGCTGCATGATGTCGCCACGCCGACCTTTGCGCATTCGGTCGACTTTCTGCACGGGGATTACCTGAAGCAGGAATCGACAGAATCCGGTACGGAAGAGATGATCAAAGGTTCCGGGGAGCTCTGCGCGATCCTGCGCACTCATGGCATTGCAGCGGATGAGGTGACCGACTATCACCGCTATCCGATCGCAGACAACGAATCGCCCAGGTTATCCGCTGACCGGCTGGAGTATACGCTCGGCAATGGCGTAAATTACGGATTCTGCACGGTTGAGGAAGCCAAACGGATGTATTGCGATCTGATCGCAGATTCCAATGAAGACGGCATCGATGAGCTTTGTTTCCGCCATAAGGATATTGCAGAGGAATTCGGCCTCATGGCGCTGAACTGTTCGCGGGTCTATGTGTCTGCCGAAGACCGGTATGCCATGCAGATCCTTTCCGAAGTGTTGAGAGAAGCGATCCAATCCGGAGAATTGATGGAAAGCGATCTCTTCACGACCGAGACTCAGGTCATCCGCAAACTGGCCGCCCGGCCCTTGTGGCAGGAGTTCCGAAAGCTGCATCGGCTCGAGCGATCCGAAAAGCCAACGGACCGACATGGGTGGCGGCAGATCCATGCCAAGAAACGCTGCATCGATCCTCTGATTGCCGGCGAAGGCCGCCT
>R18__coassemble_4393_pt1 | contig 6059 bp, 13 predicted proteins | sample R18__metabat2_low_PE_028 | metagenome-assembled genome bin R18 | reverse complement strand
CCGGCCCCGTTTTTTGCAATATTTTAAAAGCAGAGCCCTGCTAGAAGGGCTCTGCAAATATTATGCGACATTCGGAGCTAGGAGCTTTTTGGCTGTTTCTGCCGAGATCTTAAACATCTCCATCAGTTCATCGGCAATTCTCTCTTCCGACCAGCCAAGTTTTCTCCCGAGCCGGACAACACCCAGCATTTCCTTCTGCTCTCCATAAGTTTCAATTGCCTTGCACACTGCCTCCCGGCCTCCTTCCGTTTCTTTGAAATGAACCATGCCGTTTTTTAACACATCGTAAAACATGTCAACCGAACTGGTGCACCGGAAATCATGCATCAACCTGCCAATATCCGACGAATCATTTTTATAAGCTCCGTTCACATAGATCATGTGGTTCCCATCGTTGAAACATTCCTGCAATTCCGTGATCGTCCGCTCAATATGCACCATTGGGAGTCCTGTGCCAATTACATCATGCTCTGTAATGAAGATCACATAGGACTCGTTCAGTTTTGAAAAGTCCTCCCCGCTCTTCAGCATTCTGGAATCAAGGACTCCGCTCAAAAACCTTGCTCTCTTCCGATCTGCGCCAAAGTCAGAGCGTTGAATTTCAATATCATAATTTTTCCCGTCCGCGTCTGCCGCAAAGACGTCCAGGACAACATTTCTTCCTTCCGGAACAGGACTCTTCTCCGTTTTTTGCACCTGAATCGATTTGATCTGCAGATCGGTACGATTCAATACAATATTTAGTACTAAAGTTACTGCCGCATAATTCTGGTCAAAGAAGATGGTCATGAAGTTGTCATCGAGCAGACGATATCCGTCCAAAATGGCTTCCGCCTCTTTAGACGGAACATATTTCTCTTCTGCCATCGGCTCATCACCTCTTCTTTTCTCCGATACGCATAATATCCTGTTGATATCTTATCATAGAAATATCCGCTTTTCAACTGCTGCAGGAAAAAACTCACTCTCCTCAGCCGCTGCAGAAACTTATGCCCGTCCCTGATATTCCTCCTCCACCCTCCGGTACGATTCCGCGTCTCCGATGTCGTAGCGCTTCCCCGGCATCTCCCAGGCGTAGACCTCCGTTTGAGCGCTCAGCCAGGCGGCGAAGGAGCCGGGGGCGTCTGCGCCGCAGCCGGCGGCGAGAGCTTCCGGGATGCGGGCGATGTCCGCCGCGCGACAGATATAGAAGGGCGGCACCGCGTGGCTGCCCTTCGGCTCCTGCGGCTTTTCCTCATAGGAGGGGGGACGTCAACCGATTTCCCGATACAACTCAAGCAGAGCATCCGGACCTTCTGTCCAAAGCTGATTGGATGGATCATAGACCAGCTGCACTGCACGGGAAGCCAGGAGGCGATTTCTTGCTTCGGCTTCACTGATCTGCTCCTGTGCAGAAAGATCCTTGATCGCCATGCAGATCAGAAGATCGATGGAAAAATCGATTTTAGGAGATTTCATATCGTTCCGCTCCCAATTTTTTCAGTGTCCGGATCGCGCGTTCGGTTTTAAAGCAAAACTGATCCTGCAGCCGTTCCGGCTTCAACAAGTGTGTAACCGTCTCAAATGCCATGCTGCTGTCAACTTCTCCGTAGACTCCGGCCAGGAAGGTATTCAGAGTGACGTTTGTATCGTCATTCGCGATTTTCCCCGCCAGTATCTCATACCGGTCAAAGTCTCTGCTCAGCAGAGGTTTCAAGTTTTTCGCCAACATGCTTCTTCGATTTACGGCAATGTAGTAAAGCCAGTCCTTATTGGTCTCTTCGAATTCGTAGTAACGAATATTTGGGTCGAAGCAGAACTGATATTCCGTTACAAAGCCGTGCGTCTGCTCCGCAGGAATGCGCCCGTTTCGCTTTGCTTTGGCCAGTGCCGTTTTAATAAACGCAGCCGCCTGCTTTTGGGAAGACGTCAGATAGAATCCTCGGCCGAAATCCTTTGCCTCATCGCACTTTCTTAAATCAATGCTCTCGATCTCTGTATACGAACCATGATATAGAACCATCTCCGGCTGCAGGATCATGCCAAGGCTCCCTCCCTTTTCAAGATCTCGAGTACATCCTCATAAACGATCTCATCTCCACCGCAGTGGTAGGCGCCGTATCCTTCCTGAATCAGTTCGTATATCCCGTGCTCACAGAAGATATGATTTACTTCGCTCACTTTTAAGAAAAATCTTTCGCTGAAAAGCCGAACGATTCTTAACTGCATAAATATGATCTCATTGATTGTCATATCTCTTACCTCATCTGTCAACTACCGCTAAAACCGGATTCCCCGGACGGCTCCATTATAAGCCATCCGGGGAATTTCTTCAACTCTGTTCTGCGCCGCTTTCCCGGCATCTCCCGGACGGCGAGGGCTTCGGGGATGCGGGCGATGTCCGCCGCCTGGCAGACACATGCGCACATCATGTGCATATTATGTGTGTAATTGTTGACTTTTTCAATCCGGCATGGTAATCTTGAGAAAATAAAAGGAGGTAATTTTTATGGCAAAAGTAAGTACAAATATCAGCCTGGATGCCGATCTGAAATCGGAAAGTGCTGCGCTGTTTAAAGATCTGGGAATGGATCTGTCCACCGCCGTTACCGTTTTTTTGAAGCAATCGCTGCGTGTGCAGGGGCTTCCCTTCGCTGTCACCCGCGAAAATCCGGAGACGGCTGCCGCTTTGAACGAATACTATGAGATGAAACAGCATCCGGAAAGCTATAAAAAATACGCCTCCTTCCGCGAGGCGATGGCAGAGGTTCTTGCCGATGCTTGACATCGTTCTTTCCAATCAATTCCGGAAGGACCTTCGTCTTGCATCGCGAAGAGGCTATGATCTCGCGCTGCTCGATCAGACCGTGCAGACCTTGGCAAAACAGGAACCCTTGCCCTCTAAAAATCGCGATCACGAACTGGCCGGGAATTATGCCGGATTTCGAGAATGCCATATCCAGCCGGATTGGCTTCTTGTCTACCGCATTGACGGAGAGGAACTGATCCTTTTTCTCTCCCGGACCGGAACGCATTCCGATCTGTTCTGACAATTCCCCGGCCGGCTTCCTGATAAGCCATCCGGGGAATTTCTTCAACTCTGTTCTGCGCCGCAGCCGGCGGCGAGGGCTTCGGGGATGCGGGCAATGTCCGCCGCGCGGCAGATATAGAAGGGCGGCACCGCGTGGCTGCCCTTCGGCTCCTGCGGCTTTTCCTCATAGGAGGTGATGCGCCCGTCGGGCGCAAAGGTGATGATGGCCGTTACGCTGTAATCAGTTCGCCCTCTGCCGCAGAATACGGATAGCTATCCGCATAGACCGTCTCCGGGGCAATGTCGATTTCCCCGTCACACCAGGTCGGGATCCCATGGAAAAGTGTAACATTGCGGAAGATCTTCTCGTCTCTCAACGGGAGAAATGCCGTGCCCTGAAGAAGTGTCGTATCGAAAAGGCGCGTCTCTCCGGTGGAAAAGGTTGCCATCAGCATGCCTCCGGTCAAAGGTTTCACCTGAACGATCTTCATTTCTTCTGCAGGTTCTCCGGCATAGCAGATATCATTTAATATATACATTATGTCTCTCCTTACATCGGGGCGATCTTATTGAAATGTTCGCCGCGAACCGCCAGATTCCATGCGGCATAGGCTTCTTCCTCATGGTAAGCGAGCCATGCCGTTATAATCTTATACTGTTTTCGCGGAAGCGATCCGGCAAGGAGCTCCCCGTCAATTGCAATTGATGCCTCATAATCGCCGTAAAATACATGAACATGCGGCTTATTATGCTGCTTGATATCTCCAAACAGCATATAAATAACCATTCCTCCAAAACGAGACAGTTCCGGCATTGCGGTATGCACTCCTCTGCTTTACAATTTTAGACCTCACGTTGCCATTTTCCCCGGCCGGCTTCATTATAAGCCCTCCGGGGAATTTCTTCAACTCTGTTCTGCGCTCCGCCGGGCGGCGAGGGCTTCGGGGATGCGGGCGATATCCGCAATTCACTCTTACAGATCCGAATACAGTTCTTCCGGATACGTTCCTTCCCCGGCCATTTTCGCAAATGCCGCCTTTACCGCGTCCACGTCTTCCCGATATGTCATGCCGTACCAGGTGTCCCCGGTCGGGAGGACCTTCACGGTGCATACCTTCTCTTTCAGCAGTCTGCCGATAAAGGTCGGCAGGAGATGCTCGGCCTTCCGGGGGTTCGCCGGGACTGCGGTCCGGAAGAAATCCCGGAAGCCCGCTTCCAGGCTCTGCAAAAACTCCGGCGGTTCTCCGGGGAAGCCCCAGAAGTTCATCGAGACATAGCTCTCCGGATCCAGCCGCCTCCCGTCCGCCTCCGCGCCGTCCGCTGTTTTCACGATATTGCCGGTCTCCGTGACATCCCGCACATGGGTATGCCCTTCTTCCACCCGGCAAAAGCTCGGCTGCCGCTCCCGGCAAATTCAGGATTCCCTCCCGCGAAACTCCTCCTGCACCCTCCGGTACGATTCCGCGTCTCCGATGTCGTAGCGCTTTCCCGGCATCTCCCGGGCGCAGACCTCCGTCTGCGCACTCAGCCAGGCGGCGAAGGAGCCGGGGGCGGGCGTCTGCGCCGCAGCCGGCGGCGAGGGCCTCGGGGATGCGGGCGATGTCCGCCGCCCGGTAGATATAGAAGGGCGGCAGGCTCCTTCAGGGATACCGGTGGATTGTGGGGAACGTCCCCATTACTTCGACGAATTACGGTTCTACGATTCTGTTATCAATCCCTTTACCCATACCAGAATCTTTTCTGAAATCACAAGTGCCTCCTCAGCATCCCGCTCTTCCAGAAACAGCTCATTCGGATATCGTGCAGACACGCCATATGGAGTCAATACGTCGGCATAGTCATAATACTCCTCCGGAATGTTGACCACATTCTTCATCTGTTCCAGCAGAAAGGAAAGATTATGTTTCTTCGGCATGCCGCCCTGTGCATCATGATAGATGATCAATGCTTTTATTGCCATCTCCGCAGCCTGCTGACTGTGATAACAGATAATCTCGAGCGGTTTCGGATAGTAGGTGTTCATCAGATGCTTCGCTGCTCCCAGATTGGTCTCAGCGAAATTGATCCAAAGCTTTGCTTCATTCTCCATACAGAAGCACCCCCTTGCTGGCAACTTCCTTTTCAAGCGAAGGGATATCCTTTCTGCTTTCAAACCTTGTATTCGTATTTACTACGATATCGACTGCTCTTTTTTGTTTATGCCGGATGGATTTATATGCTTCTGTGGTAAGTTTTCTGACATTCTGTCTGGAATCGTCTACAACGATATAGAAGTCAAAATCGCTGTCTTCGTTTTGCCTGCCTTCTGCAAAGGAGCCGAACAGATAGATCCGCAAAGGCGACAATTGTTTTACAAAGCTGTCTTTTAATTCATTGATCTCATTGATTGGCATATTCGGCGCTCCTTTCCCGATTCTTCATTTTCGTCATTCTGTTTTTTATTATAGCAGATTTTCTTCATCTTGCAAGCCACGGCCTTCACCCTCAGCGTTGACAGGGAGAGGCTTTTTGATGCATTCCGTAATTTATGTTACGTTAACCAAATATCCATTTTTTCTCCCACTCCCGCTTGCCTGCGGAAGTGGGATCTTTTCAAAGCTCGGCAGCCGGCGGCGAGGGCTTCGGGAATGCGGGCGATGTCCGCAATTCACTCTTACAGATCCGAATACAGTTCTTCCGGATACGTTCCTTCCCCGGCCATTTTCGCGAACGCCGCCTTTACCGCCTCCGCGCCGTCCGCTGTTTTCACGATATTGCCGGTCTCCGTGACATCCCGCACATGGGTATGCCCTTCTTCCACCCGGCAGATCGTGGGGAACGTCCCCATTACTGGCCCAGCTTTATGCCTCTTTTGAATTTTCCGGTAAGAATCAGTTTATATTTCATGAATCAAGATCCTCCAGCGCCTCCTTGAAACTGCTGTATCTTTTGGCGGAAGGATCCTTGCTTATTTTCCGGGCTTCTAACATTGCATCAAGAACTTCTTCGGAATATCGCGGCAGTTCAACCGCAAACGGCAGTCCGCCGCGCAGTACACACTGCTTTAAGA
>R18__coassemble_4277_pt1 | contig 6201 bp, 5 predicted proteins | sample R18__metabat2_low_PE_028 | metagenome-assembled genome bin R18 | reverse complement strand
ATACTTGGTGATGCAGGCGTCGAAATCGTCGCCGCCGAGGCGGTTGTTGCCGGCCGTGGCCAGGACTTCGATGACGCCGTCGCCGATCTCGAGAACGGAGACATCGAAGGTGCCGCCGCCGAGGTCATAGACCATGATCTTCTGGTCGTTTTCCTTGTCGAGGCCGTAAGCGAGAGCGGCGGCCGTCGGCTCGTTGATGATACGCTTGACTTCGAGGCCCGCGATCTTGCCGGCGTCCTTGGTCGCCTGGCGCTGGGCGTCGGTGAAGTAGGCAGGGACGGTGATGACGGCTTCCGTCACGCTCTGGCCCAGGTAGGCTTCCGCATCGGCCTTCAGCTTCTGGAGGACCATGGCGGAGATCTCCTGCGGGGTGTAGGCCTTGCCGTCGATCGTCACCTTATAATTGGAGCCCATTTCGCGCTTGATGGAGGAAACGGTGCGGTCCGGGTTCGTGACGGCCTGACGCTTTGCGACCTGGCCGACCATACGCTCGCCGTCCTTGGCAAAGGCCACGACGGACGGAGTGGTGCGGGCGCCTTCGGCGTTGGGGATGACGACGGTGTCGCCGCCTTCGAGAACAGCTACGCAGCTGTTGGTGGTTCCTAAATCGATACCGATGATCTTACTCATAATTCTGAAATCTCCTTTATATACCCAAATTTTTTAAACAGATTCAATTGGCGACCTTGACCATCGCGAAACGGATGACCTTGTCGCCGAGGCGGAAGCCTTTCTGGAACACTTCCACGACCTCGTTTTCGCCCTTTTCCGCATCTTCCACGTGCATGACCGCATTGTGAAGGGCGGGATCGAACTTTTCGCCGAGCGCCGGGATCTCCGAGACGCCGAGCTTTTCCATCGTGGTGTTGAACTGATTCATGATCATTTCGACACCCTTGCGGTAGGCTTCGTCCTGCGTCGTCGCGGCGAGGGCGCGTACGAGATTGTCATAGACCGGGAGGAAGCTTGCGACCACTTCGGAACGAAGGTCGCCGTAAATGGCCTCCTTTTCCCTCTGGCTGCGCTTGCGGAAATTATCGTATTCCGCACAGATGCGGAGATACTTGTCGTTGAGGACGTCCGCTTCCTTCGTCTTCTCCGCGAGAAGCTCTTCGGCGGACTTGGCTTCCGGCTGCTTCGCCTCTTCTTCGACGGGGGCCGCCTCCGGTTCGGCGGCGGACTTCGTTTCTTCCGCGGCGTCCGTTACCGGCTGCTTTTCTTTATCTTCGATCGGAATCATCTCCCTTTATAATCAGCTTGTTATGCATCCCTTCCACGGGAGTCTCTCCGCCGCCCAGCCGCCGGGACAGGCCCTGCGCCAGGAAGCTGAGCTTGGAGGCAATGGCGGAATAGTCCATCCGCGTCGGCCCGACCACGCCGATGAGACCGCGCGTCCCGTCGCCGGCGTCGTAGCTTGCGACGATGACGCTGGAATCCTTCAGCTCCTCGGCCACATTCTCGGGGCCGATCAGCACGCGGATCTCGGTGTCGGCGCCCAGGTCCTCTCCCGGAGGGAGAATGTACCCGCCGCCGGAGAGATAGCTCATCAGGCGGTGCGCCTTGTCCGGGTCGCGGAACTCGGGCTGGTTGAGCAGCCGGTTCTCGCCCGTGATGAACGAGGAGGGAGCCGCTTCCTGCGTGAGCGTTTCGATGGCAAAGGCCGCGATGACGCTCGTGAGGCCGACGGAATCGTCCGCCGCCCGCTCCGTGGAGGCGATGAGCACCGGGGTGATCTCGTCCTGCGTGAGGCCGGTGAAGGAGGCGTTGAAGAGCATCGAGAGCTTCTTCACGAGCCCCTCGTCCACCGAGATGGGCAGATGAACGAGCTTGTTGCGGACGGTATTGTTGTCCAGCATCGCCACGATGATGAAGGTGTTCGCATCAACGTAGATCAGATCGAAGCGCTTGATCGTCACGCGAGAGCAGGCGGAGAGCGCCAGGGCCGGATAATCCGTCAGCTGCGAGGCGAGGCGCGAGACATTGCTGATCGTATGATCCAGCTCGCTGAGCTTCTGCTCCAGCTTCGCGTTGAGCTCCTCCGTCTCCTCCAGGCAGAGCTTCTGCCGGAGCATCAGCTCGTTGACATAGAGGCGGTAGCCCAAAGGGGTCGGAACGCGGCCGGCGGACGTGTGCGGCTGCTCGAGATATCCCATGTTGGAAAGCTCGGCCAGCTCGTTGCGGATCGTGGCAGAGGAGCAGCCAAGACCGGCATTCGCCGCAAGCACCTTGCTGCCGACCGGCTCGGCCGTGCGGACATATTCTTCCACGACGGCGGCAAGGATCTTCTTTTTTCTTTCACTGATCTCCATCTGGCACTCTCTTCGTCAGTCTGTTAGCACTCCGTTCCTTCGAGTGCCAATATACCATTTTCGGAGGGCATTGTCAACACGGATTTTGCTTGTTTACAAATTCGTCACAATGAAAAACGCCCGCCCCCGGAGGGGCGGGCGGAAACGGTTCTCCTTCAATTCGCCGCGGCCGCAGCTTTCAGGAGCTTCAGCCTCGCGGCGAACATTGCATATGTTTTTTCTTCCTGAAACCAGGACTCCGGAACTTCCTGCCGCTGATTCAGCCCGACGGCGCACACGGCATCCCGGGCAGCCTGCAGCTGTGAGATGTTCCCCTCCACCGTTTGGCAGCGCGTGCCTTCCGGCGTGTCATATGCCGCAAAGGCTTTGTTGAGGTCCATCAAAGGATGGAGCTTTGTGAGCTTATTGGTGCGGTTGTCGGTATAAAAGCCCCAGTTGCCCCAGTGGCGGTCCGTATTGCCGACGAGGTAATCGATCACATTCATCATGTGGAAACCGTAGGCGTCCTTTTTCTGCACGATCGCGGACAGGCTCGTGCCGTGATTCACGGCATAGACCGCGACATATTCCGCCGGGACGATGCTTTGGGAAGGCGATGTCATCAGCCGGCAGGCGCTGACGGTCTCCCCTTCAAAGTCAGCCGGGATATATTCCACCTGATCTACCCGGAAGCACTGCGCGATCCGGCTGGCCAGGAGCTCCGCCTCCACTTCCTTCCGGTCGCCGTCCTTGTACAGCCAGAAGGCGCCGTCACGGCGCACCCATGCCTTGGGGGCAACGCCGGCCGTGGCCACATCGCCTGCGGCATCCTCCGCCTTCAGCATCCCGGCATTTTGCGCCGTCAGGCTTTTGCCGCAAAGCGCAACATCCACAAACGCGTTGGAAAGAGAGTGCTCATACAGATTAACGTCGGCATAGCGGATCGCTTCGCCCTTTTCCCGGACCCAGTAAACATCGGTCAAAGACAGGCAGTGATAGCTGATGGCGATCTCTGCGCGGTCCCGGTCCGTCACGGCCTGCTTCAATCCGAGCGCGTTCATGATCTCCTTGGCATACTTCCGGTCCGGCGTCAGGATCCGGGAGGCGCACCAGTAATAAAAATTACCGATATTCTCCATCCTTACCGACAGATCTGCGCCCTCGGCACGCTCCAGATACAGATTGTAGGGCATGAACTGCGGATAATACACGGTGCAGCTGCCGTCGGAACGGACTGTGGCCACATGCCGCTCAAGATGCATGATGCAGTAGTCTTTCATCAGAGTTCAAAGATCATCTCCGACGCGGGGCGGGTCTTCCCGTGCAGGTCGGCAGGGGCGGCGTCCTCGGCCGGATAGCCGACGGGCAGGATGGCCGTGACCTGCAGCTTCTCCGGCAGGGAGAGGGCCTCCTTCACTTCCTCGGAGCAGAACCAGCCGACATAGCAGCTGCCGAGCCCCTCCGCCTGCGCCGTCAGCATCATCATGGTGGTGACGATGGCGGCATCCGTCTCGCCGAAGCGGTAATCGGGGCGGATGCGCCCGGCGGCGGGCAGATCCTCGTCGTAGCCGACGACGAAGACGAGAGGCGCATCGAACGTGCAGGGGCAGACCTCCTTCAGCTTCTCCCGCGCCTCCTCACTTTTGAGGACATAGACCTTCTGCGGCTGATTGTTGCACGCCGTCGGCGCGGCCGTCACGGCAGAAAGGATCGCGTCCAGCTTCTCCTGCTCCACAGGCCTCGCCTGAAACTTCCGGACCGAATACCGGCTCCGGATCACTTCTGAAAATTCCATGGGATCTCTCCTTGTATCATAAGCTTCCATCGGTTTGAATCGATTATAATCGATTCTCCGGGATTCTGCAAGTAATGCCGCGAGGCAGGTACTGCTCTCTCTGTCCGCGCAATCCGAGGTTCGGCTAAAATACGATTCGATCGTATTTTAGCCGAGTTTTTGATTGACTACAGGGAGAATGATAGCATTTGAAAGGACGGTTCTCCGTTCAATACTTGACCCGCAGCGCCGGGCGGATGGGCTCGGGATGGCCGCTCGGGATGGCATTGTAGTCGATCCGGCCGCCGTTGACGAAGGCGAGCTCATACTCGGAACGCGAGCGCGTGCGCAGCAGCCACCTGCTGCCTTGCCTGCCGTCGGGAGCCTTGTAGAGATCCGGGTCAACTCCGCGTGCGAAGGCATAGTCCGTGCCCGAGCAGATTCTTTCCTTCTCCCGGCCACGAAAATATTTTTCGGCCTCCGCCGCCGAGAGAAGGAAGATCCGGTCCTCCGTATCCTCCCCCTGGCCGAGCGCCCTGTTTTTCGGGTTTGGGTCGGCCTTTACCTGCGAGACGGCGATGCGCTCCTGTTCCTCGGGCGTAAACGCCCGTTCCAGAAAGGTCAGGTTCAGCCAGCGCCGCAGCGTGCAGTCCGCCCAGGTCCGCGGCGCCTCTTCCTCCTTGACGCGGTCGCTCCAGCCGCTGTATGTCACGGTGTGGAACGGCTTGCAGTCCAGCGTCTGCCGGCTGATGAGAAGGGCCTCCCGCTTTTGCTCGTCCACGTCCAGGACGAGCCACTCGATCGGGTCCATTTTATTCAGGGCCATGCGGTCCTGCTTGTAGCGCCCGAAGAACACCGTTTCGCCGACCTGCGGGACCGGCGGCAGGGCCGGAGCTTCGGCCTCCGCCTCGCAGGGGTCGCCGGCCAGATAGAGCTCCTCCGGGAAGGCGCGATCCGACAGGTACTCTCCGTTTTTGACATGCCAAACGCGAGGAACGTCCCAGGCGTCCGGCTCGTCGCCTTCCGTCTCGCCCTCGGCGTGCCAGCCCTCCACGTCAAACATGCGCGACCGGTCGGCGAGCCCGTAGCCATAGTACTCGCGGTTGCCGGCTTTCATGGCCTCGAACGGATCCTCCGGCAGCGCAACGGGGACTTCCCCGCCCCAGGGCCGGCAGCCGGGGCCGCCCTTGCTGCTTCCCGTAATGAGGATCAGGCAGGACTTCTCGTCCCCCAGCTCCTCGTCGATATACTTGCCGTCCAGCTCCGGCTCCGAGCCGCAGAAGGCGTAGCAGGCATTTTTTCTGCCCTTGGCAATGATCGTGTAGCCGCTGTTGTGGGACATGGCGGTTCCTCCTTTTAATTTCTTTTGCTTACGGGAGGATTGAATGCGTTTTGGCTTCGGCTACTTGAGGTTATGAATACCGCCTGTCTGCAGGATCCGCTCTCCGATCTGTTTTGCATTCTCATATCCCATTTCAGCGAGCTCAAATACAGACTGATGCAAGGCTCTTTCAAAACCTTCTGCCATCCGGTCAAACTGTTTCATCGCAAATGTTATGTTTATCCCTGCTTCTTCTGCAGCTTCCATAAAGGAAGACCTCTGAATTTCATCGATAAGAACCTTTCCGCCAATGTTAAATGCCATATCTCGGGTCGATTCTTTATATGTGCTTGTGCTGACCAGATCATATGCCGGCGCAAGCCGTATCGTCTTCAGATCTTCTCCATACAGAAGAGAAAAATTTTTTACATGCGCGTCGGTATTTCCGAGTAAGAAGTTAAAGATCACAATATTCCATAGCTTCGTAATATCTTGAATCGGATCTGCGGAGTAACTGCGCAGAAGCTTAACCATTTCTCTCAGATAATGGTACCCCGGCTTTTCATATTTCTCCGACGCCGGAATGCCCAATGCCTGTCCAAAATCTTCCTGATGAAGGCGCAGCGGCACCGGCAGGCCGGCTGTCAGGTGTGCATTCTTTTCAAATAACCGGTCATAACGTTCTGTGGCAAAGAGGACATCCCCATCCTCAAAATTTCCGGTATTAATAATAAACGTTTCCGGAGTATCGATTCCCAACTTCTTTGCAGTGAAAATGGAGAGCTGTTCATTCGTCACGATCGCATTCAGGCGGATAT
>R18__coassemble_4242_pt1 | contig 6243 bp, 5 predicted proteins | sample R18__metabat2_low_PE_028 | metagenome-assembled genome bin R18 | reverse complement strand
GTATGAGGGCGAGACGATCGCGGAATATGCCCTGCAGTTCGTCGGGTACGACTATAATTATGGAGGGACCTCTCCAGAGACGGGCTTTGACTGCTCGGGGCTCGTGTATTACGTGTATCGCCAGTTCGGCTACCGCATCAGCCGCGTGGCGGAATACCAGGCACAGGACGGGGAGCGTGTGGAAAACATCGAAGACCTGCTGCCCGGAGACGTGATCTGCTTTTCCTGGCACGGCAGCTCCTATGTCAATCACGCCGGTCTCTATATCGGAGACGGACAGTTCATCCACGCGATGGACTCCGCGCACGACGTGCTCGTGACCTCGCTTGAGGAATATCTCGAGACGCATGACTGGATCGGCCGGCGGATCGTCGGCTCGGTCGAGAAGAAGACCGAAGACGAGATCCTCGCCGAGGAGCGCGCCGAGCAGGCCTATGCGGCCGAACAGGCCGCCCTCGCCGCCGCGGCCGCCACGCCGGAGCCGACACCCTATTCTCCGCCCCCCTCCACGCTTCCCGCCGAAGCTCGCTCGGAGCAGGCCGAATCGGAGGCCCAGCGGCAGAAAGAGATCGAAGAAGCACTCGCCGAAATGCAGGCCGACCGGGAACAGGCCGAGGCTGCCCGTGCAGCGGCAGAAAACGCGGCCGCGGAAGATGCCGCCGGAACCGAAAGCGAAAACACAGGTACCGAATGATACCTGTGTTTTTCGTTCTATGAAATTGGAAAGAGTGATCAGGCGTTCTTGGACTTGATGTACTCGTCGATGCTCTTGGCACCCGTCTTGCCGGCGCCCATCGCGAGGATGACCGTGGCGGAGCCAGTTGCAGCATCGCCGCCGCAGAAGACGCCTTCGCGGGAGGTCTTGCCGAACTCGTCCGTCTCAATGCCGCCCTTCTTGGTGATGGCGAGACCGTCGGTCGTGTTCTTGATCAGCGGGTTGGGGCTCGTGCCAATGGCGATGATGACCGTGTCGCACTCGAGGATCCAGTTGGAGCCCTCGACAGGGATCGGCTTGCGGCGGCCCTTTTCGTCCGGCTCGCCAAGTTCCATACGCTGCAGCTCAATGCCGCTGACGTAACCGTAGCCGCTCTCGTCGCTCACGATGGAGACCGGGTTGTTGAGGAGCTGGAACTCGATGCCCTCGGCAATGGCGTGCTCGACTTCTTCCTTACGGGCGGGGAGCTCATCAATGCCGCGGCGGTAGGTGATATAGACGTGTCCGTCACCCAGGCGCTTTGCGACACGCGCAGCGTCCATGGCAACGTTGCCGCCGCCGACAACGGCGACATTGTGGAACTTCTTGAGCGGCGTATCGTAATCATCGCGATAGGCCTTCATGAGGTTCGTGCGCGTGAGGAGCTCGTTGGCGGAATAGACGCCCAGCAGGTTCTCGCCGGGGATCTTGAGGAACTGCGGCAGGCCGGCGCCGGAACCGATATAGACGGCCTCAAAGCCGTCCGCAAACAGCTCGTCGATCGTTTCGCTCTTGCCGATGACGGCGTTGTTGACGATCTTGACGCCCATTTCCTTCAGGTTGTCCACTTCGATCTGGACGATCTCCTTCGGGAGACGGAACTGCGGGATGCCGTAGACCAAAACGCCGCCGCTCTTGTGGAAGGCTTCGAAGATCGTGACGTCATAGCCCATCTTGCGCAGGTCACCTGCACAGGTCAGGCCGGACGGGCCGGAGCCGATGACGGCAACCTTGTGACCGTTGGAGGGAACGACTTCCACCGGAGCCTTGTCGGCGCGGGCATTGTGCCAGTCGGCCACAAAGCGCTCGAGACGGCCGATGCCGACGCTCTCGCCCTTGATGTTGCGCACGCACTTGCTCTCGCACTGCTTCTCCTGCGGGCAGACACGGCCGCAGACGGCAGGCAGAGAGTTCGTAGTCTTGATGATCTGGTAGGCAGACTCGAATTCTCCCTTGGCAACCTGAGCAATGAACTCCGGAATGCGGACGGAGACCGGGCAGCCCTCGCGGCAGTGCGGATTCTTGCAGTTGAGGCAGCGCTTGGCTTCCTCCATTGCCATATCTTCGGTATAGCCGGTGGCGACCTCGTCAAAGTTCTTGGCGCGCTCGACGGGATCCTGCTCGGGCATCGGGTGCTTCAGGAGCTTTTTCTCGGAGATCGTATCCACAAGGAACTCGTGGAAGTTCGGAATGCGGGCCGTAATGGGGCAGCCCGTCTGGCAGGATTTCGTCGTGCAGAGAGAGCACTCACGCTCGATCTCTGCCTGCATATTCGCAAGATAAACACTCTCAGCCATTACGCTTTCCTCCAGTCATATTGCAGATATGCTGCGCCATCTGGTCCTGTTCATCCTTGTAGAAGGCGGCGCGCTTGATGAGGGAATCAAAGTCGACCTGGTGTGCGTCAAAGTCCGGCCCGTCAACGCAGGCGAACTTCGTCTCGCCGCCAACAATGACGCGGCAGCCGCCGCACATGCCCGTCCCGTCGACCATGATGGGGTCGAGCGAGATAATGGTCTTAATGCCGTAGGGACGCGTGACATCGGCGAGGAACTTCATCATAATGTCCGGCCCGATGGCAATGACGCGGTCAAACTGGGGCTTGCCTTCCTTGATGTTGGCCTCGATCTCTTCCTTCAGGGCATCCGTGGTGAAGCCCTTGCGGCCGTAGGTGCCGTCATCCGTGCACATGATGAGCTTGTTGGACGCAGCCTTCAGCTCATCCTTCAGGATGACGATGTCATCGCTGCGGAAACCGGCAATGAAGGTGACGTCAATGCCCTTTTCGTGCATTTCCTTCGGGATCGGTTAGGCGTTCGGGCGGCCGACTCCGCCGCCGACAACGGCGACCTTCTTCAGGCCTTCCATCTCCGTTGCCTTGCCGAGCGGACCGACCACATCCGTGATCACGTCGCCCTGCTTGACCGTGTGCAGCATTCTCGTGGTACGGCCGGCAGCCTGCACCATGACGCTCACGGTGCCCTTCTCGCGGTCATACCCTGCCACGGAGACCGGGACGCGCTCTCCCTGCTCGTCCAGGCGGAAGATGATAAACTGGCCTGCCTGCGCATGGCGCGCAATGAGCGGAGCCTCGATCTCAAAAAGGCAGATCGTGTTTGCCTTGTTGAGAAAGCGCTTGGTTACTACTCTATATGACATGTTTACCCCTCTTTCAAAAATCAAAAGATTTTTCTTCTTATTTTACCCGACAATAACCGCAATGTCAATCGGAAGAATGCTCTTATTTCCCTGAAATTCAAAACTTTGTTCCAGACCGGGTCCCCTGTGCGGGCCCGGAGAGGCGGATCGTGACGGTTTCTCCCGCCGGAACCGAGTGCGTCAGCCACACGTTGCCTCCGATCACGCAGTCATCTCCGATGACCGTATCTCCTCCGAGGATCGTAGCGCCGGCGTAGATGACGACGCGGCTGCCGATGTCCGGATGACGCTTGATGCCCTTGATGAGCACGCCGTCCTCCCCGACCTCGAAGCTCTTGGCGCCCAGGGTCACATGCTGGTAGAGCTTGACATGGTCTCCGATCGTCGTCGTCTCTCCGATGACGACGCCGGTGCCGTGGTCAATGAAGAAATACCGGCCGATGGAGGCCCCGGGGTGGATGTCGATGCCGGTGATGCGGTGAGCGTATTCCGTCATCATGCGGGGAACCAGGGGGATCCCCATCCGGTAGAGCTGATGCGCCACACGGTAGATGCAGATTGCCTTGAAGGCGGGATAGGTGAGGATGACCTCGTCCACGCTGCGCGCGGCGGGATCCCCTTCATAGCCCGCGGTCACATCCGTTTTCAGCACCTCGAGGATCTCCGGGATCCGGTCGATTAGCTCAGTCGCCTTTGCGGCGGCGTCCGCCTCGCTTTCGCACACAAAGCTGAGGCAGCGCGTAAGCGCATCGTAGGCGCGCATGAGCTCCCACGTCCGTTTTTCCGATTCAACGAAGCGCTCCCGGGCATTGCCGAAATGATAGGGGAACATGGCCGTGATCAGATGGCCAAGCGCGTCCTCGACGGTCGTATCCAGGCCGATATACTTTCCGTCCTCGGGCTCGGTGTCAATTTGGCACAGGCAGGCCGCGACTTTCTCCAAATGGGCAGCGATCGCTGCCGGATGCTTGCTCTCCACGTTTCCCTCCTGTATCTCTTCTTCGATTTCTCTTATCTTTAACGTATCACGGGAAGAGAAAAATTTCAACTGTTATTTCCCAACACAGAAGCGCGCAAAGATCCGGCTCGTCACATCCTCGCGGAGATTTCTCCCCGAGAGCTCTCCGATCGCGTTCATGGCTCCCTCCGCCTCGGTGAGGACGATGTCCGGCGTCTCCCCCGCCGCCATGGCTGCCTCGGCTGCCTCCAGATACTCGAGTGCCGTCTGCACGGCCTCCGCCTGACGGGCGTTCGTCAGGATCTCTCCGGCGGGAACCTCCGGCAGGGGAAAGAGTGCGCCGATCGCGTTCTCCAGCTCCGGGATGCCCTCTCCTGTCACCGCGCTCAGTTCGATGACCGGGAGCGCCGTATCCGGCCGGAAGACGCAATAATCTTCACGGTCTTTTTTCGTGAGAACAACGATGGCATTTTTCGCCTGCTCCGCCGCATGAAGGACGGCTGCGGAGGCCTCGTCCGGCCGCTCCGTCCCGTCGAGCAGGGCGAGAACAAGCTCCGCCTGCTGCATCGCAGCGAAGCTCCGCTCCACGCCGAGGCGCTCGGCCGCGTCCTCCGCATCGCGGATGCCGGCCGTGTCGATCAGGCGGAAAAGGCAGCCGCCGAGAGAGAGTTTTTCCTCGATGGTGTCGCGCGTGGTGCCGGGTAGCGCCGTCACGATGGCGCGGTCATAGCCGAGGAGCGCGTTGAGAAGGGAGCTCTTGCCGGCATTCGGCTTTCCGACGATCGCCGTCGGGATGCCGGTCTTGAAATACCGGCCGCGCCGATAGGTGCCGGAGAGGCGATGAAGCTGTGAAGCTGCGTTTGCAAGCGTCTGCCGATAATCTTCAAGAAGAAATGGCTCGATGTCCTCGTCCGGATAGTCAAGCACCGCATGGTAATGCGCGCAGATGTCCGTCAGGGCATCATAGATCTTTTCCGTCTTGCTTCCGATCGCGCCGGAGAGCTGGCCCGCGGCATTTCTGGCCATTTCCGTTGTCTCGGCATCGATCAGGTCGGCGACGGCTTCGGCCGCCGTCAGCTCCAGGCGGCCGTTTAAAAAGGCGCGCTTGGTAAATTCCCCCGGCTTTGCCTGGCGCACGCCGAGGGCAAAGAGCTCCTCCAGCGCCGCGCGCAGGACGGCAGGCGAGCCGTGGCACTGCAGCTCCGCCGTGTCCTCCCCCGTATACGAGTTTGGCGCACGGGAGATCGTGCAGAGGCAGAGGTCCAGCAGAGCGCCGTCCCGCGCACGGAGCTCACCATAGATCAGCTTCCGGCTCTCCGCCGTTTGGAGCGGCGCCCCGGAAAGCGGGAAAAACAGCTTCTCCGCCGCGGAGATCGCCTCCGGGCCGGACAGGCGCACAATGCCGATGGCCGAAACTGCCGCCCCCGTTGCGATGGCGGCGATCGTATCACTCATGTTCTTTCGATCCTCTCTCGCTCTTCAGATCCCGCACGGCATCCCGCGCGACCTTGCGGACCTCCTCAAGCGTGCTGACGCGGACGAACTGCTGCCGGTAATAGGCCGCATGCGGCACGCCGTGGAGATACCACACCATCTGATGCCTCGCCTCCAGACAGGCGACCGTTTCGCCCCGCAGCTCCGCGAGCATCTCCACCTGCCGCACGGCCAAGGCGAGCTTTTCTTCCAGATCCGGCGGCGCCGGAACGGGCTCTCCGGCAAAAAGGGCATTCGCCTCGCGGAAAAGCCAGGGATTGCCGAAGCTCCCACGGCCGATCATGGCGGCGTCCGCTCCGGTATAATTCAGGATATGAACGGCATCCTCCGCCGTAAAAACGTCTCCATTTGCAATGACCGGGACGGAGACGGAGGACTTGACCTCCCGGATAATGTCCCAGTCCGCCCGGCCGGAATACATCTGTGCGCGCGTCCTCCCGTGGACCGCGATCGCGTCCGCGCCGGCGGAGACAAGAAGCTTTGCAAGCTCCGCTGCGTTAACGCTGCCGCCGTCGAAGCCCTTTCGGATCTTCACCGTTACAGGAACGGAGACCGCACGCTTGACGGATTCAACGATCTTCGCCGCCGTCTCCGGAGTCTTCATCAGGGCGCTGCCGTCTCCGGAGTGCACGATCTTGCCAACAGGGCAGCCCATGTT
>R18__coassemble_4223_pt1 | contig 6280 bp, 6 predicted proteins | sample R18__metabat2_low_PE_028 | metagenome-assembled genome bin R18 | reverse complement strand
CTTTCAGCTCGTCGCGGATGCGGTCGGCCTCGGCGAAGTTTTTGGCCTTCTTGGCGTCGCGGCGCTGCAGGATCAGCGCTTCGATTGCCAGGTCGGCGCTGCCGTCCTCGGCGATGAGGGCGAATTCTCCGGCAGAAGCCGTCTGCTTTTTGAGCTCCTCGCGCTTGGCGTCGGCCTTCTCGATCAGAGCGAGGGAGAGCACCTTGTCAAAGTCGGCGATGGCATAGAGCTTGGTCGCGTCGCTGGTCTTCGCCTTGAGCACATCGTAGAGCGCGGTGATGGCGAGAGAGGTGTTGAGGTCGTTGTCCATGGCGGCGGTGAACTTTGCCTTGAGGGCGGCATAGGTCTCCTCGTCGATCGGCTCGTCCGAGGGCTTGAGTGCGGCGATCTTGGCGACGAGCTTATTGTAGGCCAGCTGGGCGTTGTCGAGATTCTCCCACGTGAAGACGAGGGACTTGCGGTAGTGGCTCTGCAGGCAGAAGAAGCGGTAGGACAGCGGATCGTAGCCCTTTTCCTCGAGCAGAGAGACGGTCAGAAATTCGCCCTTGGATTTGCTCATCTTGCCGTCGGTGGTGTTGAGATGGAGGACATGCATCCAGTAATTGCACCATTTGTGCCCGAGGTAGGACTCGGACTGCGCGATCTCATTCGTGTGGTGCGGGAACTGGTTGTCGATGCCGCCGCAGTGGATGTCGAGATATTCGCCGAGGTGCTTCATCGAGATGCCGGAGCACTCGATGTGCCAGCCGGGATAGCCGACGCCCCAGGGGGAGTCCCACTTCAGCGCCTGGTCTTCAAACTTGGACTTGGTGAACCAGAGGACGAAGTCGTTCTTGTTGCGCTTGTTCGTGTCCTCTTCCACGCCCTCGCGGACGCCGACGGCGAGATCTTCCTCGTTGAAGTCGTTGAAGATATAGTAGCGCTCAAGCTTGGAGGTGTCGAAGTAGACGTTGCCGCCGGCAATGTAGGCGTAGCCCGTGTCGAGCAGCTTCGTGATGATGCGGATATAGTCGTCAATGCAGTTCGTCGCGGGCTCGACGACGTCCGGGCGCTTGATGTGGAGCTTGGCACAGTCGGAGAAGAAAGCGTCGGTATAGAACTGAGCGATCTCCATGACGGTCTTGTGCTCGCGGCGGGCGCCCTTGAGCATCTTGTCCTCGCCCTCGTCGGCGTCGGAGGTGAGATGGCCGACGTCCGTGATGTTCATGACGCGCTTGACGGGGTAGCCGGCATAGCGGAGATACTTCTCCAGAATGTCCTCCATGATATAGGAGCGGAGATTGCCGATGTGGGCATAGTGATAAACGGTAGGCCCGCAGGTGTACATGGAGACGAGCTCCGGATTCCGCGGGACGAATTCCTCGCGCTTGCGGGTGGCAGAGTTATAAAGGATCATAGCTTTTTCTCTCCTGTATTCATTCGTCCTGCAGCAGGACGTTCCAATTTTTGCTGAAATATTCGATGCCGGACCATACCGTCGTTGCAAGGATCAGAACGATGCAGACGAGGCAGACCGGGCGGGAGGCCGGGAAGAGGAGCATTGCCCCGAGCCCGACCATCGTGCAGGCGGTCTTGAGCTTGCCGGAGCGCGCCGCCGCGATGACCACGCCGCGCTGCGCCGCAATGAGCCGCAGCCCGGAGACGGCGAACTCGCGGAAGATGACGACGGCCACGGCCCACCCGGGCATGACGCCGGAATCAATGAACCAACACATGGCGGCCAGGACCAGCATCTTGTCGGCCAGCGGGTCCATGAACTTTCCGAACACGGTGATCTGGTTGTAATGCCGGGCGATATAGCCGTCCGCCGCGTCCGAAAGGCAGGCGATGACATAGACGGCAAAGGCCGCGATTCCGTATCCCAGATAGGCGAGCACGAGGAAGACCGGGATCAGCACGATGCGAAAGAGCGTGATCTTGTTGGCGGTCGTGCTCAGCATAGCTCCGCCTCCCGGCCATACCAGATGCCGTCCTCCGCTTCCTCCAGAAGGACCTGCGCAAATTCGCCCTCGGGGCAGTCGCCTTCAAAGCAGACCTCGCCGTCGATCTCCGGGGAGTCGGCAAAGCTGCGGCCCACGAGAAGGCCGCTCTCCTCGTCCCGGTGCGTGACCAGAACGGGGATCGTGCTGCCGAGGAGGCGCTCGTAAAATTCGTCCATGATGGGCGCCTGCAGCTGCAATATCAGATCGGCCCGGCGCTGTGCTTCCTCAGCGTCCACGTGCGGCATTTCGGCCGCGGGCGTGCCCTCCTCGGGGGAGAAGGGAAAGACGCCGACGCGCTCGATCTTTGCCTCCTTGCGTAACTCCCCCCGCTCCTCAAATCCCGCCCCTCCCGCGCCGGGCAGCCCGGCTATGAGGCGCGCCCCCCGGACGAGGCCGGGGATGCGCGCGCGAAGCTTGGCGAACAGCGCGCGGATCTCGTCTCCGGTGCCGCGGCGGTTCATGCGCTTAAGGATGGAATTGTTGATGTGCTGGATCGGAATGTCGAGATACTTGACGATCTTGTCGTTGGCCGCGATTTCGTCGATGAGCTCGTCGTCAAACTGGTCGGGATAGAGATAGTGCAGGCGGATCCACTCCACGCCCTCGATCTCGCCGAGCTTCCGGCAGAGCTCTGCGAGACAGTGCCTGCCGTAAAGGTCCGTGCCGTAGCGCGTGATATCCTGGGCGATGACGATGAGCTCCTTCACGCCGTGCTCCGCCAGTTCGCGTGCCTCGGCGAGAACGTTCTCCATCGCGCGCGAGCGGTAGCGTCCGCGGATGTATGGAATGGCGCAGAAGGCGCAGAAATTGTTGCAGCCCTCGGCGATGCGCAGGTAGGCCCAGGAGGGGCCGGTCGAAATGACACGGGGGATCTCGTCGATCGCCTCGCTGTTGCCGGCAAAGGCGGAGTAGGATTCCTCCGCCAGCACCATCTTCGCGGCGCGGACGATGTCCGAAAAGCTGCCGACGCCGAGCACGGCGTCGATCTCCGGCAGCTCGTCGAGGATCGAATCCTTGTAGCGCTCGGAGAGGCAGCCTGTGACGATGATCTTGCCGAGGCGGCCGGCCTTTTTCAGCTCGGCCATCTCGAGGATGTTGTCAATGGCTTCCGATTTCGCGGAGTCGATGAAGCCGCAGGTATTGACGATGACGAGGTCGGCGCCGTCCGGGTCCGGGACGAGCGTAAAGCCGGCTTCGGTCATCAGATAAAGCATTTGCTCGCTGTTGACCAGATTCTTGGCGCAGCCGAGCGAGATCATGGCAAATGTCGTTTCCATCAGGGGTCCTCTTCTATTATTTCGAGTTCATCCTCAGATCCGTCCTGCTCCTCGGAATAGCGGGAGAGCGCGGAGCGGATCTGGTCCCAGGAGTAGCCGCGGCGATAGAGCGCGGCCGAGACCTTCTGCACCTGGGCGCGGTCGGAGGGGTCGGTCAGGCGGGAGCGGAGAAAGGCGTCCAGCTTGCCGTCGGCGCTGACCATTTCCTCCAGGGCATCGTCCCAGAGGTCGCGGGGAATGCCGCGCTTGCCGAGTTCGGCGCGGACGCGGCCGGCGCCGTAGCCCTTTTTGGAATAGTGCCTCGCGACGGCGGCGGCATAGCGCTCGTCGTCCAGAAAGCCCATGTCCGTGAGGCGGAGCGCGCAGTATTCCGCGGCGGCCTCGTCGGCGCCCTTTTCCGTGAGCTTTCGTTTGAGCTCCTTTTCCGACATCATCCGCCGGGACAGGAGCTCGATCCCTTTTTCCAGACAGAGCGAGCGCAGCGAGTGCTCGCGGAGAAGCTCCGTGTCTACCTCCGTCAGGTCCTTTCCTTCAAAGAGGCGCAGGTCCGTGACGACGCCGAGCGTCGTGCGGATCTCCGTGCCGTCCTCCAGCGTGAGGGTATAGCGCTCGGGGGAGGTATTTTTCAGCGAGCGGATCTGCATGATGCTTCAGCGAAGGCGTGCTTATTCGTCTTCAAAGTCTTCGGCGCTGACGTCGACGGCCTTGGCCGATTCTTCGCCCTTGGCCTTGCCCTTGCCCGGCTTCTTGGCGGCGAGCTCGGCGAGCTTGTCGGAATTGGCGCGGACCTCCTGCTCGATCTCCTCGCAGATCTCGGGGTTGGCCTTGAGATAATCCTTCACGCCGTCCTTGCCCTGGATGCGCTGGCCCTTGACGGTGAACCAGGCGCCGGCCTTGTCGATGATATCCAGCGCGATCGCCATGTCGACGGTCTCTCCCAGCTTGGAGATGCCTTCGCCGAAAACGATGTCAAACTGGGCCTCGCGGAACGGAGGCGCCACCTTGTTCTTGACGACCTTGGCGCGGGTGCGGTTTCCGATAACGCCGCCGTCGCTCTTCAGAGACTCGATGCGCCGCACGTCGATGCGGACGGAGGCGTAATACTTCAGCGCGAGGCCGCCGGGCGTCGTCTCGGGGTTGCCGTACATGACGCCAATCTTCTGGCGGAGCTGGTTGATGAAGATGACGGTGCAGTTGTTCTTGGAAATGGCGCCGGCCAGACGGCGCATGGCCTGGGACATCAGGCGCGCGAGCGCGCCGACGACGACGTCGCCCACCTCGCCCTCAAGCTCGGCCCGCGGGATCAGCGCCGCGACGGAGTCAACGACTACGACGTCGACGGCACCGGAGCGCACGAGCGACTCGGCGATGTCAAGCGCCTGCTCGCCGGTATCCGGCTGGGAAATGAGGAGGCTGTCGATATCGACGCCGATATTGGCGGCATAGCCCGGCTCCAGCGCGTGCTCTACGTCGATATAGGCGGCCTCGCCGCCCTGCTTCTGAGCGGAGGCGACGATGTGGAGCGCGAGTGTCGTCTTGCCCCACGCCTCGGGCCCCTAGAACACGCAGCTGCGGCCCTTCCGAACGCCGCCGATTCCGACCGCGAGGTCCAGAGAGAGGGAGCCGGTGGAGAGCGCCTCCACGTTGACCTTGATGTCGTCGCCCAGGCGCATGATCGTGCCCTTGCCGTAATCCTTTTCGATCTTCGCGATCGCCGTGGCGAGCGCCTTCTTCTTGTCCGTCTCGACCGGCTGGACGATCGGAGTCTTCTTGCTTGTAGCCATAGGTTTCTTCTATCTCCTTTAATTTTTTTACGAATTCAGCCGGCCGACGACCACGCGGTCCACGCCGAGCGTGTCTTTGCGCGTATCGACCGAGGAAAAGCCGGCCGTGAGGAGCAGCTCCTTCACGTCCTCCGCCTGCTCCTCGCCGACCTCGAAGAGGATCACGCCGTCCGGCTTGAGCAGGATCTTCCAGTATTTGAGAATGGAGCGGTAAAAATCAAGGCCGTCCTCTCCGCCGTCCAGAGCCGTCAGGGGCTCGTAGGCCTTGACGGAGCTGTCGAGCTCCGGAATCTCGGCAGAGGCGATATAGGGGGGATTCGAAACGATCATGTCAAATTCGCCGAGCCCGAGGGGCGGGGCGATGCTTGCGTCGGCCTGCATGCAGATGACGCGCGTGTTGAGCCGGTTGAGCGCGACGTTCTTCCGGCAGACGGCGAGCGCGGCATCGCTGATGTCGATGGAGACAAAGCGCGTCGCCGGCATCTCGTGGGCGATGGCGCAGGTGATGCAGCCGCTGCCGGTGCACAGGTCGAGGATGCGGGCGTCCATCTTGTGGCCCGTGAGGAGCTCCTTCGCAGTGTCGACGAGGACCTCCGTGTCCATCCGCGGGATGAGCACGTCGGGCGTGACGAGCATCGGTAGCCCGTAGAACTCCCAGGCACCCGCAATGTAGGCGATCGGCTCGCCGCGGAGGCGGCGGGCGGTATAGTCCTCAAAGCGCGATTCAATCTCGTGGGAGGTGTAGAGCCGCAGATCCCGCATCAGCTCCGCGACGGTCTTCCCGGCCGCCTTGGAGACGATGAGCTTGGCCTCGAGGCTGTAGTTTTCAATGCCGCACTGGCGGAGGATGCTGCGGGTGCCGAGATAAAGGTCGTTATAGGTCTTCATGGCTTCTGCGCTTTACTTGCCCCAGGCGTCGGCGCCTTCCTCTTCGGGAATGACGAGCTCCATGGCGCGGATGGCACACTCGATCATGCCGTCGTCAGGCTCGCTCGTCGTCCAGCGCTGCAGCCACTTGCCGGGGGCGGAGAGGATCTGCGCGAGCTTCGTCTCGTCGTGCAGGCCGCACCAGCGGTTGATCTCGTAGCTGATGCCGACGACGACGGGCAGGAGCAGCAGATGGCAGCCGATTATGAAAAGCTGATTGGTAATTTGTGGATTCTGCAGTTTGACCGTGAAGTTATCGTGATCGGCAGTGAACAGATAGTGCTGACCAGGCCGGTGCTCAATACAACGC
>R18__coassemble_4139_pt1 | contig 6409 bp, 7 predicted proteins | sample R18__metabat2_low_PE_028 | metagenome-assembled genome bin R18 | reverse complement strand
TCTCCAGCCTCTCCGGCGGGCAGCAGCAGCGCGTCGCCATCGCCCGCGCCCTCATCAGCCACCCGAAGGTGCTTCTGCTCGACGAGCCGCTCGCCGCGCTCGACCTCAAGCTCCGCAAGGACATGCAGCGCGAGCTGAAGACCATCCAGAAGGCCACGGGGATCACCTTCGTCTTCGTCACGCACGACCAGGAGGAGGCCCTCTCGATGTCGGACACCGTCGTCGTCATGTCCGAGGGCCGCATCCAGCAGATCGGCACGCCCGTCGACATCTACAACGAGCCGCAGAACGCCTTTGTGGCGGACTTTATCGGCGAGAGCAACATCGTGGACGGCGTCATGCTGAAGGACAATCTCGTCGCCTTCTCCGGCCAGCGCTTCCCCTGCGTGGACGGCGGGTTCGGTCCGCGTGAAAACGTGGACGTCGTCATCCGCCCGGAGGACGTGGACATCGTGCCCGAGGAGAAGGGCATGCTGAAGGGCGTCGTCACCTCGGTCACGTTCCTCGGCGTGCACTATGAGATCATCGTGGACATCAACGGCTTCAAGTGGATGATCCAGACAACGGACTTCGTCGACGTCGACGAGCACATCGGCCTCTCCATCGAGCCCGACGCCATCCACGTCATGCGCAAGAGCGAATACTCCGGCCTCTACGGGGACTATTCCTCCTATTCCAACGAGTTTGACGAGCTGGAGGATGCCGAAGAGGGCGAGGGCGAAGAAAGCGAGAGCGCCGAATGAACAACGCCCGCAGCCCGAAGCGCCGGAGCCTCGTCGAGCTCTTCTGCCTCACGCCCTACTCCGTGTGGGCGGCGCTCTTTATTCTCGTTCCCCTCGTCTTCATCGGGTACTATGCCCTGACGGACAACAGCTATCACTTCACCTTCTCCAACCTCACGCGCTTCTTCACCGCCACTTCGACGGTCACTTCCGGCGAGACGGCGCGCGAGGTGCACACCTATCTGCTGATCTTCGCCCGCTCCCTCAAGCTCGCCGCGGTCTCCACGCTGATCTGCTTCCTGCTCGGCTATCCGATGGCCCTCATCATGGCCCGCTCCTCGGCGCGCGCGCAGAAGATCCTGCTCACGCTCATCATGATCCCCATGTGGATGAACTTCCTCATCCGCACCTACGCCTGGATGACGATCCTGCAGGACACCGGCATCCTCAACGGCCTCCTCTCGAAGCTTCATCTCTCTCCCGTCCATATTATCGGGACGGAGGGCGCCGTCGTCATCGGCATGGTGTATGACTACTTTCCCTATATGATCATGCCGATCTATTCCGTCATGGCCAAGCTGGACAACCGCCTCATCGAGGCCGCGCACGGCCTCGGCTGCAACAACGCCGGCGTTCTCCGCCGCGTGATCTGGCCGCTGAGCCTGCCCGGCGTCATCTCCGGCATCAACATGGTGCTCATCCCCTCGATCAGCACCTTCTATATTTCCCAGAAGCTCGGCAACGGCAAGTTCTATCTCATTGGAGATGCCATCGAGAGCCAGTACACCGCCAACAATCTCCACTTTGCCGCCGCCATCGCCTTTATCATGATGATCGTGCTGCTCTTCTTTATGGCGATCCTCCAGCACGCCGCCAACAAGAAGACCGCCGTCTGAAGGGAGGAACGGAACTTTTATGAAAACGGCTTCCCGCATCTACACCGGGCTCATCATGCTCTTCCTCTTCGCCCCCATCGCGATCCTCATCGTCTTCTCCTTCAACGACGCGAAGAGCCTCTCGGTCTTCTCCGGGTTCTCGCTGCGCTGGTACCGCGAGCTGTTCAAGGACTCCGACACGCTCGTCTCCGTGCGCAATACGCTCATCCTCGCCGTCTCCGCCTCCCTCATCTCCACCGTGATGGGGACAGCCGCGGCCGTCGGCATGCACCGCCTGCGCAAACGCTATCTGCGCGTCATGTACGATTCCGTCACCAACATCCCGATGATCAACCCGGACATCATCACGGGCATCTCGCTGATGCTGATGTTCGTCTTCGTCGGGCGCTTCTTCGGCGCCGCGACGAGCCTCAACTTCGGCACGATGCTCATCGCCCACATCACCTTCTGCCTGCCGTACGTGATCCTCCAGGTCCTCCCGAAGCTCCAGCAGATGGACACCTCGCTCCCCGAGGCCGCGATGGATCTCGGCTGCACGCCGCTCAAGGCCTTCTTCAAGGTGGAGGTGCCGGAGATCCTCCCCGGCATCGTGACGGGGCTCATCATGGCCTTCACGCTCTCCCTGGACGACTTCGTCATCAGCTATTTCACCTCCGGCAACGGCTTCCAGACGCTCCCCATCCGCATCTACAACATGACCAAAAAGACCGTCACCCCGAAAATGTACGCGCTCGCCTCCATCATCTTCTTCGTCATCCTCACGCTTCTCCTCATCACCAACCTCAGCGACGGCGGGGAGAGCGGCCAAACCAAAAAGAAAGAGAGAAAGAAATCATGAGAAAGATCCTTGCCTTCGTCCTCACCGCTGCGCTCCTCCTCTCCGCCTGCGCCCTGCTCGCCGGCTGCGGCTCCTCCTCCAAGACGCTCACGCTGAACGTCTACTACTGGTGCTAGTACATCTCCGACGGCAGCGACGATTCCCTCAACACCGTCAAGGCCTTCGAGACCTGGTACAAGGAGACCTACGGCACCACCGTCAAGGTCAACTACACGACCTATGCCTCCAATGAGGACATGTACGCCAAGCTCTCCGCCGGCGCCGTCAGCTACGACGTCGTCATCCCCTCGGACTACATGATCGCCCGCATGGCCGCCGAGGACATGCTCCTCCCGCTGAATTTTGACAACATCCCGAACTATCAGTACATCGGCGAATCCTTCAAGAACCTCTACTACGACCCCGACAATCTTTACACCGTCCCCTACACCTACGGCATCGTCGGCATCATCTATAACGCCAACGTGGTCGACGAGGAAGACGTCGGCGACTGGGACCTCATGTGGAACGAGAAGTACGCCGGCAACATCCTCCAGTTCAACAACTCCCGCGACGGCTTCGGCACGGCCCAGTACAAGCTTGGCATCAGCGTCAACACGACGGACAAGTCCGAGTGGGATGCCGCCCTCGCCGAGCTCAAGCTCCAGGCTCCCCTGGTCAAGAGCTACGTGATGGACGAGATCTACAACATGATGGAATCCGGCGAGGCCGCCATCGCCGCCTACTACGCCGGGGACTACTTCACCATGCTCGACGCCGAGGCCGAGAACGTGGACCTGCAGTTCTATTATCCCTCCGCCACGAACTACTTTGTCGACGCCATGTGCATCCCCTCCTGCTGCCAGAACCAGGAGCTCGCGGAGATCTTCATCAACTACATGCTCTCCGAGGAGCCGGCCATCGCCAATGCCGAGTATATCTACTACGCCTCCCCCAACTCTCTCGTCTATGAGAGCGAGGAATACCTCGAGGACATCGGCCAGGAGACCTACGACGTGCTCTATGTCGGCCTTGACAAGTTCAGCGAGAATCTCAACGCCTACGCCTACCGCAACCTCGATTCCGACATGCTCGACTATATCAACACGCTCTGGGAGACGCTGAAGGTCGGCTGATCTCAAACCGAAGCGCATCAAAAAACGCAGAAGCCAACGAACGGCTTCTGCGTTTTTGATGTTAAGCGAAAAATTTTCAGGCGTTGAGCAGGGCGGCCGCGGCCGAGCCGGGCAGCGTCGTCTCGTTGCCGACGACGATCTTCGCGTACCGCCCGAGCGCGGCGGCTCCGTTTTCGAGCGCGTTCTGCAGCGCGGGCATATAGGGCTTCGCGTGGGAAATGAGCGAGCCCTCCGCGCAGACGCAGGCCGGCTTTTCCGGATCCGTTCCGCTGTCGTTGAGGAGCATGATGGCGAGGATATTCGTGCAGGCGACGTTGGCCGCCCGTTCAAAGAGCGCCACGGCGACCTCCTGCGCAAATTCCAGCTCCTCCACCTCGAAGATCCCCGCCACGTTCTCTCCGCAGGCAAGGGCGTTGACGGAGGCCCCGTCAAACTTTTCCGCCTCACTCAGGCGCAGGCCCGTGGCTTCCGAAAGGCAGCCGTCCGCCACGGCGAGGCGCATCGTCTCGCGGTAGACGGAGCCGATGTAGACGCCGGAGCACATTTTTTCGAGCTTCTTCTCCCCGGGGATGTTGCTCTTCGCGTCGACGGCGAGATCGGCGTCTCCGGCCGGGAGGCCGGAATAGCAGCCGGACTCGAGATTGATGAGCATCCGGCCCTCGCCGCCCTCGGGCAGCTTCGTGATCTGCGCGCGGGCGACGGGAGCGCAGGTGTTGATCCCCGTCCCGCAGATCATGCCGATAAAGTCGCTGTAGTCCGCGCGGCAGACCGCCGATACGCCGCCCAGCAGCGCCGCGACGGTGTCGTTCAGAATGACGACCTTCTTTCCCTCGATCCCGCGCGTTTTCAGCTCGGCGAGGATCGAAGCGCCGATGAGCTGCTCCTCGCAGCCCTTGATGACGACCTCCTTGTCGATGCGGTGGACGCGCCCGTCGAGATCCGGCAGGATGTCCGCGCTGTAGGAGAAGCAGAAGCCGATCACGTCCGCCTCATGCAGGAGCGGCTGAATGGTGTTGCAGATAAAGGTGACGAATTCCTCCCAGGTCGCGCTCGCGCCGCCCGTCCCCGGCATCTTGCATTTGGAGACGTTCGTCACGCGGCATTCGCCCTCCGCGAACTCGGCCAGGCCGCAGCGGTAGTTCGTGCCGCCCGCGTCGATGACGACGGCCTTCTTCCCCTGCGGGATCTCGGCGTCCATGGAGAGATAGGTCGGGATCATCGGCATGTCGATGATGTTGCCCTCGAGGCCGGCGCGCATGTGCTCCGCCATCTTCACGCTGCAGACGGCGGGATCGATCCGCTCCGGCTCCATGCCGTGCGCTTTCAGGAATTCTTTTGCGGTAAGACTCATCGTCGGTTCCCCCTCAGCTTTTCGATTTTTTCTGTTTTAAGTTTTATTTATTATATCCTGTTCCCGCCCGTTTCGCAACCGCATCCTTTTGGAAAATTTTCGATTCCGAGGTTTACTTTTAGGAATTAAAGTGCTAATATAGTGAGTCAGTGAAAGTGAAAATACAGGAGGCGTCTTATGAACAAGGCCCCGAAAAAAGAACGCAATCTGGAAATGTACAAGGCCATCCTCAAGCTGGAGACGGTCGAGGAATGCATGAATTTCTTTGACGATCTCTGCACCGTGACGGAGCTCGTCGCCATGGAGCAGCGCTATCAGGTGGCATCCTGCCTCTCCAAGGGCATGATCTATAACGATATCCTCAGCGAGACCGGCGCTTCCAGCGCCACCATCAGCCGGGTCAACCGCTCCCTGCAGTACGGCAAGGGCGGGTATGAGACGGTCTTCGAGCGCATGGACGGCAGCGGAGACGAGAACGCTTGAGCTCTTATCATTCGCTCGCGCGCTGGTATGACGCGCTCACGGGAGACGTGCCGTACGACGCCTTCGTCCGCTTCTACCGGTCGCTCTTCGCGGAGGACGGCGGCGAGTTCTCCCTCCTGCTCGACCTCTGCTGCGGCACGGGGACGCTCACCTACGCCATGGCCTCCGCCGGCTACGACATGATCGGGTCGGACGCCTCCGCGGACATGCTCTCCATCGCCATGCAGAAGAGCGCCGATTCCGCCGTCCGTCCCCTCTTCCTCTGCCAGAGCGCCGAGGAGCTGGACCTCTACGGCACCGTCGACGCCGCCTACAGCTCGCTTGACAGCATCAATTACATCCCCGCCGGCCACCTCCCCGAGATCTTCCGCCGGCTCCATCTGTTCATCCGCCCGGGCGGGCTCTTTATTTTTGACATCCGCTCCGAGGAGTGGCTCCGCTCGCTCTCGGGCTCCACGTCCGTCGACGAGGACGAGGACGTTCTCTGTCTCTGGCGGGCCGACTTCGACGAAAGTGAGCGCACGATGACCTACGGGATGGATCTCTTCTCCCGCCGCGGCGCCCTCTGGGAGCGCACGCAGGAGGCGCACATCGAGTACGCCCACCGCCCGGAGGAGCTCTCCGCCCTGCTTACCTCCGCCGGGTTCGAGAACATCCGCGTCCTCCGCAGCGGCCCGCAGGGCGAGCTCGGTCGGGTCTTTCTCGTCTGCACAAGAAAATGAAAAAATCAGAAATTAGCTGTTGACAATTCGCGGCGAATGGTGTATATTAACCAAGCTGCAACGCGGGAGCATAGCTCAGCTGGTTAGAGCACCTGCCTTACAAGCAGGGGGTCACTGGTTCGAGTCCAGTAGTCTCCACTCCAGATATGCCTCGGTAGCTCAGTAGGTAGAGCAGCGGACTGAAAATCCGCGTGTCGCCAGTTCAACTCTGGCCTGAGGCACTCCCTGCGGCCTTAGCTCATCCGGTAGAGCGCCACCTTGCCAAGGTGGAGGTAGCGAGTT
>R18__coassemble_3858_pt1 | contig 6939 bp, 7 predicted proteins | sample R18__metabat2_low_PE_028 | metagenome-assembled genome bin R18 | reverse complement strand
CCCTTCTTCATACTGTGAAAAGCCTAACATACAGAGAACCGGTTTGACAAGGCTGCAAATGTAGCGTAGGCTACATATCTCGTATATTTTTTCACTATTGACAGCGAAGGAAAATCCCGATATTCTTTTCCTAGACCGTAACAGGAGGAATTTGGCTATGGTACCGGAGGCGGAGAAGGCGGAACTCATTCGGGAGCGTCTGGGGGATAAAAGCTCGGAGATCCTTTTTGAAGGACGTTTCGCCTATGGAGAGACCGGGAACGAAGAAACGATCGGAATGGCGCTGCGCGATTACTTCCTCTCGGCGCCCGAAGCCCTGCGCCGAGACTGCCCGGAACTTTTCGGTGTGATGGATGCTGCATTTTCCAAAGGAACGGAAATGTCCGGATCGCATTCGGGAGAACGAGAAAAAAATTTTTATGCAGGGCTGAAGGCAATCCCGGAGCGTTTTACGGATATTTATAATTGCTATTTTGATTCAGGAATCATAAAGCTCGGCTCAGAAGAAGTTTTTGTCGATGCCGGGGCACAGGATCTTTTTACCTCCTACCGTTTTGCCCAGAAGGTACGCAAGCAATACCGCGCGATCTATGCCTTCGAGCCGAGCAGCGTGAATTTCCTGGAGTGCTGTGCAAACCGGGAGCTTTTTGACGGGCGGCTGTTTCTCTCCCAAACCGCCTTAAACGAACGGGAAGGCGAGATCGGTTTCATGGAGGACCGGCAGAATTCACACCCGGATCAGTCGGGCAGCACGAAGGTGCCTTCGGATTCGTTAGATCATCTTTTGGCGGATGCTCCGCCCCCAACGTTTCTGAAGCTCCATCTCGAAGGAGCGGAACTGGCAGCTTTGAAAGGAGCGGGCAATATCATCTCGCAGTATCGCCCCAAGATTGCAGTCTGCGTGGATCACAGGAAAGATGATGTGCTCCGAATCCCGCTGCTCCTGCTTGAACTTGTGCCGGAATATCGATTTTATTTTCGGCATTATTCTTCCAGCATTACGGAGACGGTTCTTTATTCTGTACTTTAGGCATACAAAAAAAGATCTGCACGGGTCGCATCCCATGTGCAGATCTTTTCACTGTCAGAAAGCTTAGATATGGCCGATGATTTTAATAAGGGCAAGATCCGGATTGATCTTCGTCTTTTTCAACTCCTCCTCACTAAGATCCGGAGACATAATGGTCATCCATTCCTTCCAGGCCTGCTCGGTCGAAGAGAGCTGTTCGCACACCTCGACCTCGATCCCCTCGCTCTCCATCCATTTTTTCCACTCGGAAGCAGACCAAAAGACAGGGTTCTCGTTCATATCGTCGGGAGGGACTGCTTTCTCTTCGCGGCCAAGAAGGACAAAGCCGACTTCTGCGTCTTCTTGCAGGATCGGGCGGAGTTTTTCTTCGAAAAATCCGGCTTCCATGCCAAAATTATGATAGGCGTTGACGCAGACCAGTGCGTCCGCAATTACCTGGGGCATAGGCAGCGCGGCAGCGTCGGCCCGAATCGGAAAGACCTGAGAATCCAGCCCGAGATCCCGGAGCATGAGACAGGTTTCGGAAGCGTAGACCGATTTGTCAACGGCATAAACGGTGACACCGTACTCCTTCGCAAGGAACACGGAAGAAAGAGCCCGGCCGCAGCCGAGATCAAGCACGGTCATCCCGGAGGAGAGATGCATGCTGTCGGTCAGCTCTTCTGTAAGATAAAGCGCATTCGGACCGGCCATGCATTTGCGTACAAGGTTCTTCGGATATTTTGCAGAACGTTCCAACATATAAAAGCAAATCCTCCAATTCCGTAATGACGTTATTCTAACGCAGAACGTTTGGCAGCGCAAGCAGAATCTGCTCCGCTTTCATAATTGTCTATGCTGCAGAATAAACAGAAAGGCTTGAAAGCAAGAAAAATGGAGAGCCGTTCCGAAGAGCGGCTCTCTGTTTTTATGCACATTTCATGAAATAACGGATCATGCGGGTCTCGTCCTCGCGGGAGCTGGTGAAAAGCTCGAGCTCTTCGCCCTTGTCGTCCAGAAGACGGCCGATGCCGCGGAAGCGGTCCAGCTCGTCCTTCAGATCGTATCGCTCACCGGATACGGACTCCAGCCAGACGGATCTCTCGCAGCTGTCCACGGCTTCCAGGAGCTCGTGCAGCTCGCGGGTATTTCGGATCTTCATTGCAGCGGCCCTCCTGTCTCACCGGTCCTTGCGGAAGTGTGCCTCGACGTTGCGGGCGTTTGCGGCAAGCGCGGCGAAGAGGAGAAGCGCGGCGCCGACATAGAGGTTGAAGCGGCTCAGATCAACGGCCGGATCGTTCTCCATGATATAGCGGACGGAAGCGCCGTTCATGCTCATGAGGCCGACGGCACAGAAGACTGCACCCGCCGCCATCAGCAGAAATACGGCTCTGGCGGCCTTGCATGCAAGGGAATTCTCCTTTCCCTGAGCTGCCTCTGCAGCGGAAAGATTTGTATGGATCATAATGATACCTCCTTATGAATTCGGAAAGAGCCGGAGCTCTTTCAGGTTTTGGGCAGCCGGAAAAAGGCTGCGGGACTTCGCCGCACATTGAAATGATTTACATAAGAGAATTGACTTAATCTCTCGCGACGGTGACTGTATTCTACCCGAAACGGCCGGAGAAAAAAAGCCGAATCCCGCCCAAAAATAGCAGGATTCGGCAAGCGAAAAACGCAGAAAAAACATAAAAAATACGATTAAACTCGAAAATAATCCTAAAATGCCGCCAAGGAATGGTAAAATTCGGCCATCCAATCTGAGCCCCAAACGCAAAAAAATAGCAAAATTCGGCAAACGAAAAATGCCGCGTTTTCCCGCCTTGCAAAACCATACGGCGGCTGTTATAATTACAATTTGATCGAGTGAATCTTGCAGATCATACGGAATCTCCTATCTTTAATACGATTTCGGAACAAGGAGAAAAATCTTATGGAACTGACGCTGTTTTACGTCGCGATCCTTTTTACGATCGGCATGGTGGCTTTTGCCGTGCACATCGGGTGCAATCCGGTCCTGCAGAAGAGCAACCGTACGTTTCTGATGCTGGCTGCCGTTTCTTTGATCGCTGTATTGCTGACGGAATGCGCTTCCCTCCGCATGGAAGGCCGTCCGGAATACAGCAGGCTCTATACCGCCAACGTGACAGTCTCCCTGGTGGCCAGCGCCTGGATCGTGCCGGGCCAGCTGCTGGGCTTTTCCTTCCGGAAGATCGGGAAGATCGTGGCCGGGCTCGGCGCTTTTTATACGCTCCTCTTCCTCGTCACGGCACCCTTCGGGCTTGTTTTTACGATCTCTGCAGACGGCTTTTATCAGCTCGGAAGCTGGCCGGTCGTGCTTTACAGCCTGCTGCTCATCTGGTCGGGCCTTTCCCTGCTGATGCTGGTGTGGCTCGGAATTCGCTTTCACACGCAGCATCCGGTCATTCTCGTCCTGATCGCAGCCGTTGAGATCGCTTCCCAGGCGCTCAGTATGGCAGGGGCCTATGACATCATCCGTACGCTTGGCATGGCGTTTGCTTTCCTGCTGATCTATTCTTACTATGAAAATCTGACGCAGCGGCAGCTTTATTCCGACCTTGAGGCCAGCAACGAGCGAAACAAGGAGCTGTCCCTGCAGGTGGTGAACGCGCTGGTCAGCGCGGTTGATGCGAAGGACAAATATACCAACGGCCACAGCCGCCGCGTGGCGGATTATTCCGTCCTTCTTGCCAGAACGCTCGGTTGGGACGAAGACCGGCTGTTCCGTCTGAAGTATGAGGCTCTTCTGCACGACGTCGGCAAGATCGGCATTCCGGATTCGGTCCTGAACAAGCCGGGGCGCCTGACCGACGCGGAATTCAATATCATCAAATCCCACACGGTCTTCGGGGCGGACATCCTTTCTCAGATGACGGCCCTTCCGGGCGCCTATCAGGCGGCCCGCTGGCACCATGAACGGTTTGACGGCAGAGGCTATCCGGACAAGATCGCGGGCAAGGAGATCCCGGAGACGGCCCGCATCATCAGCATTGCAGACACGTTTGACGCCATGAATTCCGACCGGATCTATCGCCGGGCTCTTTCCAAGGATATTATTATCAAGGAACTGGAAAAGGGTAAGGGCACGCAGTTTGATCCGGAGCTGGCGGACGTGTTCCTAAAGCTCTATCAGGAAGGCGCCACGGACGAGATCGCTGCCGAAGGCAGGCAGGACATCCGGCGCGTGGTCGAAGATCCTTTTGCCGACGAGCTGCGGGAATTTTTCGCATCGCTTCAGGAAGCGCGCGACAAACGGGGCGACGGGGAGGAGGATCCTCAGACGACCGAACAGATGCGCAGTTCCCTCATGCGCATAGCCGACCATAATCAGGCCAGCATCGAGATCGCGCTGGTCACGGTGAAGGCCTCCGCCGAGATCATGCTGTCGGAGGAAGAGCTGAACTCCGCGCTGGATGTGATGCAGAAGTCCGTCAGCAATACGGTCGCCGAGCTGGTCGCGGTCGAGCGGATCTCCCGGACGCAGATCATCGCGGTCCGCCGGGTCGTGGACGGGCCGGATCTGGCCCAGTTCCTCCAGATGGCGTTCGTGTATTATTACAAGATCTATAACGCCGAAAAGCTGGACGTCAGCTTTGAGATCCTTCGCAAGGCGGAAGAGGAGTAAAACAAACAGAAGGCCGCAGCCGCGGCCTTCTGTTCTATTATTATCTCTGTTTATAGCGCATCCGCGATCTGCTGCAATTCGCCAAAAAACTCCAATACAAAAGCCTTGAACCGTTTCGTCGATTCCGTTTCCGGACGGAACCGGTTATAACTTAACCCCACAGTGCCAAAGCACTGATCCGTCAGAGTCTTGCGGCAGTATTGGCCGATCAGCGGGTCCCGGATGTGAGTGACGGACATAAACGCGATCCCTTTTTTGTTGACCAGAACCATTCTTTGCTGCAGATCCATGTCATTGGTCTCGTAGACGACATTGAGCCGCAGACCATGGCTTTCAAAGATATGGTCGATCGTGGCCCGCATCCCGCTTCCCTTCGGCGCGATAATTACGGGGTAAGGCGCAAGCTCTTCCAGCGTTACAACGTCTTTCTGATATAAAGGGTGGTCCGGAGGCACCATGATGCTTCCGGTGTCTTTCAGGACGGTGATCGTCTCGATCATGCGGGATTCCTCGCCGGTGATTGGAGGCAGCTCGATGGCAAAATCCGCCTGGTTCGTGTCCAGCTTTTCAATAATGTCCTCCCGTTTGGCATAGGCCTCGGAAAGGACGCAGTTCGGATATTTTTCCATGAAAGCGTTGTTCAGAGCGCTGAGATAGCCTGCGTTATTATAGACCAGTGTGGTCGTAAAATCCGGCTGGGACTGCATGGCGGACAGATCCTCCACGGTGCGGTCCAGATGCGCGAGGATCTCTTTTGCTTCCCGGTAAAAATAGGTCCCCTGGCTGTTCATGACCAGCCGGCGCTTTTCCAGATCAAAGAGCTTCGTCCCAAGCTCTTCCTCCAGCTTATGGATCACCTTCGTAACGAACGGCTGCGATACCTGAAGCTGTTCGGCAGCCTTCGTAACGCTGCCAAGCTCTGCTGTCAGGCAGAAAAATCGGAGATCTCTCAGTTCCACGGCGATCCCTCCCTTCTTCTCCCGATTATAGCAGATGGAAACCGGGTTATCAATAACCCGGGAGTTATGAACTTGATTTAACAAAATATTATCTTTTTCAGGAAAGGTAAGGTATTATTTTTCCCGGTTCCAAAAAAAGACGGAGGGAAGATCATGGAGAATTCAAAGGGAAGATATACATCCAGAAAAGTGGAGGTTGACGGCATTACGCTGTATGACAGCGATGCCCGTTTTCGCAAAAATTTTCTGAAAAAGCATATGCACAACACGGTGGACGTGGTCCGCTTTTCCTACATGATGGGAAAGCTGGCGGTCAAGCCGGTCATAGGCCCGCTGGTTCGCAAAGCCCTGGAATGGCATTACCGCTATATCCATACCAATTCCGTTGTGGTTCCCATTGAAGTGGCAAAGGATATTATCCGCAACACAACGGACATTGCAGTCACGCCCTGCGTTTGCCGCAGTGTTCGGGGGAACTGCGACAATCCGATCAATACCTGCTTCGGGCTGAACTTTTACGGCAGCATGAAAAAGAAGGCCGGCGAACGCGCAGTGTCGGTGGAGGAATGCCTCGCGGTGGCAGATATGGCCCATGAAAGGGGACTGATCTCAGTCGTGGAGTCCTGCGTACAGCCTTACCAGGACAATCTCTGCCTTTGCTGCCCCTGCTGCTGCATGCCGCTGACGCTGAAAACGAAATATAAAGTTCCTTTTGTCAATTACAACGGCCCGTATCTGCCGGTTTTTGAGGAAGAAAAATGCACTCATTGCCAAAAGTGCGTGCAGGCATGCCCGGTCGGCGCCATGAGCTTCAACGAAAAAGGCGAACGCAGGATCGATCTCGATCAGTGCCTCGGCTGCGGCCTTTGCGAGAGCGCCTGCCCCGGCAAGATCGGCCATATGGAGTATACGGAATCCCGGGCCGTCAAGGTCAGCGAGCCGGGAAGGCTGCGGGTGTTCCTCTCCTGCCTTTGGGTATATATCGTCTTCATGCCGGGAGTATGGTTTTATAAGCTTTTTATGGGCAGCAAACAGTATCTGATGCAGTCTGACCCGAGAGAATCGGACATCATCAGCACAAAACACCCGGGATACATTCACGGCGGCGAAAAGTATTCCGCCGCAGAAAAGACAGAATAAATGCTTGCAAGTGCAATGTGATCTTAAATTATAGTGGTATTTTTAAATTCGATATGTTAAAATAAAGAATACGGGTATTTGTGCTCATTTCGAAAGAGTTTCAGAAAGGGGTTGCAAAGTTATGTTCGGCCGCGTATTCTCAAGCAAGCAAGCAAGCAAGCAAGCAAGCGAGCGTAGCCGTACTG
>R18__coassemble_3842_pt1 | contig 6978 bp, 7 predicted proteins | sample R18__metabat2_low_PE_028 | metagenome-assembled genome bin R18 | reverse complement strand
GACCGGCACAGACCGGCACTTTTTTATGACACTCCCAGGATGCGGGCAACGCCGGCAAGCTGCACGGAGAAGCTGTCATAGCTCTTGCCGGTCCGGTAAGCGGCCTCGGCAAGAATATGCGTGCCTTCGGCACGGCCAAGGGAGAGATCGGCGCGCGTCATTTCCGCTGCAAAGAAAATGCTGCCCCAGGGAATATGATAGTCGCTCGTAATAAGAACAAGTTCCGTTACGGAAGGATAGCTCTCCCGGAGGATGCGGCAGGTGTTCACGGCGTTCTGCTCCGTGCTGAGAGACTGGTCTTCCACGATGAGCCGCTCCTGCGCAATGCCGTGTTCCTGGAGCCATTCCGCCATTTGCCCGGCCTCCGTTGCTGCGGGGTCATTCGAGGCCGTTCCGCCGCCGGTGACGGCAATATAAGCGTTCGGATATTGTTCGGCACAGCGGAGCAGCGTTTCCAGCCGGCCGAGAAGCTCATCCTTCATGCTTCCGTCCGCATTGAGCTGATAGCCGAGGCAGACAAGGCAGAGGCTGTCATTCTGCGGGAGACCTTCGGGGAGGCTCTCCGGAAAGCTCTCCGCCGCGATCAGCTCTGCCCAGAAGGAGATCAGTTCTCTCCAGGCATCCCCATGCAGAGCATCTGCAGCGGCAAGTTCAGAGAGAAGCGCTTCTGTTTTTTCGTTTACTTCCCCGGCAGAGCTTTGGAAAGCGGCAAGAAGCTCCTTCTCGATCACAGAGGCCGAGCGTACCGGGGTCGGTTCCGATTCCTTCGGCCGTCGAAGAAACAGCACGCCGCCAAGCAGAAGAGCGCAAAAAATCAGAAGGAAAATCCACTTCCGCGTCTTCATTCCGTCTCCTCCCGGATCCCGGGAAAAACATAGTAGGTCTCCTTCAATCCGCCCTCCAGCTCCAGCGTCTCTTCCGTGACGCCATACCGGCTCTTGAGCTCACGGCGGACGGGATTGCGAAAGCCGTCGCTTGGAAAGACAGGATGCACCTCCAGCCGGCTCCAGACCTGTGCCCGCGGAACCTTCGTGCCCTGCAGGAGGCAGGCAAGATAACGGGCAATATCGGAAGAGGTGAAGCAGCTTTCTTCCGGTGCTTCCTGCTCCTGCCGGGCAACAATCCCGCCGTCGGATGAATCCAGATCCAGCATCAGCTGCACTGCAGAGCTCTGCTTCGATATCGGCTTTGTCTTGCGGCTCAGGCTCTGCCAGGCTGCAGCCTTGAAGGAACGAAAAAGCGCGAAGTCACCGGTACAGCAGAGCACCTCCCGGCTCAGCTTTTTCTCTGCGTCAAAGACCGGAAACGCTGCCACCTGAACCGGCTGCGGCTCCTGCGGCTCGGCAAGAACCTGTGCAAGGCGCTCGTCGTAGGCCTCGCGCGTTTTTCCGTGAGGCGCAAGGCGTGCAAAGCGGGAAAGGCACATTCCGTCCTTCTCCTGCTGCAGCGCCTCCGGCAATGGCTTGACCGTGCCGGGATAGACGGGGTCGATCAGGACATCGCCCCAGGTCCGGATAAACGGAGCCAGCGCCTCCCAGTCAAAGGCAAGCGGAGACGGGGCATAATAGAGGAAATATCCGAGCCGCTTCTCGGAAGAGAGCTGCTCCCCCATTCGCTTGAGGAGAAAATTTCCGTCTGCCGTGTGATAATAAACGTGAAAATTGGCGGCACTCTGCGGCAGCAGCTCCGCAAGCTTGCCCTTCAGCGCCGCGATATTCTTTTCCTCCGCATCGCAGAAATAAAGGTAGACCTCCTTTGAAGGGAAGGAAAGCGCTGCGTCAAAGAGCTTTTTGGCCGCCCGCAGGGGTGCCGAATAGAGCAGCTTGCCGCCGTAGGCCGCGAGGCCCGAGCCGGAGAAACAGTCAATATAGATGATCCCGCGGCTGCTCTCGCCTTCCAGCTGACGCAGCGCCCACTGCTCGATCTGCTTTTCGATCAGGTCATATTTCCGTTTGGTGTAAGCGTCGATCTCCATAACGGAGGGACGCGCTGTGCTGTCATCCAAGCGTTTTTTCCTCGTTTCGCTGAAAAGTAAGTTGCGGAGCCTTTACGGCAGCTCCGGGCGCGGCGTGGGTTCCGGCTCAACGACCTCGACATAAGCCGCTTCGGTAGAAAGCGTACTTTCTCCATTGGAAAACCGGCAGATCACGGCCCAGCCGTTAAAGGACAGAGGGATGTTCCGCACGCAGAGCGTTCCGTCTCCGAGATCCTCCAGCTCCAGGCCCGGGTGCTCCTCCTGTGCCGAGGCAAGCGTACGGGCAGAGCCGTAATTTGGGTCGATCACATACCAGGTCATCTCGTCGGCATTGTCCGCATGTGCGATGAACCAGGCAGTCCCCCCGGCTTCCACGGTCTCCCCGGTCGGATTCTTTGTGATGGCAAGCTCTGTGCTTTCCGGAAAAACTGCCTCTTCACTCTCTGTGAACACGATTTCCTCAGTGGGCTCCTCAACAGGAACTTCCTGCCGCATGCTGACCCACTCTATAGCGGCATCTCCGAGGATCTGCCCTGAAAAACGCGTTTCAGCAGCGGAAAGGTATTCTTCTTCCGTGATCTCTTCCCCGGCAGCGTTATGATACGACTTTTCACCGGAGGCATTTTCGATACAGGAAGCGATCGTTTCCGTTGTGACGGAACCGTCCTTCAGGGAAAGCGCAACAAGCCCGGTATAATGTTCCGCCGGGCTGATGCGGAGCAGGTCGGAAAAAAGATAGGTATAGGTGTCGGAAGCGACATCATAATAGCAGGGCACAAGGCTCTCACCGATGTCCGGCTCGGAATCGCCCTCTGTGACCGGATAGGCGCAGAGGGCAAGGCCGTCATAGCTCTCCGTGATCTCATAGAAATGCGAGACCGTATAAAGCCCGGTCCCCTGGAGAGCAGACGCGATGACCTCGCAACGGCCGTTGTGGTCAAGATCCGTAATGGCATAGCTCCAGCTGTCTCCCGCCTCTTCGGTCATGTCCCAAAGGTCGAAATTAGCCTGAATTATGGCTTTCTGCTCCTCTTGGGAGGGAATCGGAAGCGGCGTAGCCGTAGGGGCAGGCGTAGGGGCAGGCGTTTCCGCAGCTGCAGAAACCGAACTTGAAGAAGTCGCTCCGCAGCCGGCAAGCAAAAGCGAAGAGAGCAGAAGCGCAGAAGCAATTCGGCGGTTCAGGCGCATTTCATTCTCCCGGGTGGAGCGTCGTCACCTTGCCGTGGTTCCAGAGCGTGGCCGCGATCTGCGCCGCCTTGAGCCGTGCCTCCTCGGTATCCTCTTCAAACTCGATCTCCGCTGTATGAGCCGTGCAGTCGGTGCACTGAATGTAATATCCGGAGCCGAGCTCCTCCTCCAGCGTGCCGACACCGCGGCACTTGGGGCAGTCTTCGATCTCAACCAGTTCAAAAATTTCCATAAGAATCTCCTTATTTCCAATGGCTGTGCCATGTCCTATTGCGCGTATGGTATAGAATAATACAAAACGGCTTCGTTTTCAATCCTTATCCGCAAACACATTTTTCTGTTTTCATTTCCCTTCCGGAGTGCTACAATGGATTCGGAGAACGATTTATTTAACAGGGAGAAGAGCTATGGAAAAAGCAGCATTTCAATTTGAATATGAAGGCACCCCCGTCTCCTGCGAACGCTATGGCGAGGGTCACATCAACCGGACCTTTCTTGTGAAGACGGACGCCGGCAAAAAGTACGTTCTGCAGGGCATGAGTTCTGTAGCCTTTCACGATGTGCCGGGGCTGATGGAGAACGTCATTGCGGTCACGTCTCACATCCGCGCACGCGATCCGCGGCCGAACAGTGCTCTGCATTTTCTTACAGCGTCAGACGGGAAATACTATTATATCGACGAAGAAGGCACCTATTGGCGCTCCTACGTGCACGTAGATGCGCTTTGCCTCCAGAAGGCCGAGACCGTGGAAGACTTTTATCAGAGCGCCGTGGCCTTTGGCTCATTTCAGAATCAGCTCTCAGACTTTCCTGCCGAAACGCTGCATGAGACCATTGTCAACTTCCACCACACGCCGGACCGCTACCGCAAATTCCGAGAGGCGATCGAAAAAAATCTCAGCGGCCGGAGAGACCGGGTCAAAGATGAGATCGAGTTCTATCTCGAGCGTGAGGAAGAAGCCGGCTCCCTGCAGCGCATGCGCGAGAGCGGCGAGCTCCCCGTCCGCGTCACGCATAACGACACCAAGCTCAACAACGTCCTTCTCGATGAAAAGACGCATCAGGCCATCTGTGTCATTGACCTGGACACGGTTATGCCCGGCCTTTCCGCCTATGATTTCGGCGACTCCATCCGTTTCGGCGCCTCCACGGCGGCAGAGGATGAGAAGGACCTCAGCAAAGTCAGCATGAGCATTGACCTCTTCCGCACCTATTCTCAGGGCTTCGTCTCCGCCTGTCCGGGGCTTACGGCAAAGGAACGCGAGGTGCTCCCTCTCGGCGCCAAGATCATGACGCTTGAATGCGGCATGCGCTTCCTGACCGACTATCTCGACGGTGACGTCTATTTCCACACGGCTTATCCCGAGCACAATCTCATCCGCAGCCGGACGCAGATCAAGCTCGTCCGGGATATGGAAGAAAAATGGAGCGAAATGACGGAGATCGTCCGCGCCATTCCCTGAACTTTGCGAAAAGACAACGCTGCAGCCTTGCATCGACAGGGCTGCAGCGTTTTTGATTTGTTATGCGGGATCCGATCAGCCCTTGACGCCGCCGGAAGTCAGGCCGGAAGTCAGGTGCTTTTCAATGCTCATAAAGAGAATGACGACCGGAAGCGTTGCGAGCAAGGAGGCCGCGAAGAGATACTGCCACTCGATCATGTTGAAGCTGGAGAACGTCGTAATGCCGACAGTGATGGGGCGGTTGGACGTGGTCGAGATCAGGACGGTCGAAATGGTGTATTCGTTCCAGGCGTTGATAAAGATAAAGATGAGCGCCGTGACGATGCCGGGAGCGGCCATCGGAAGGAGGATCTAGATCAGGCTCTGCATGGTATTACAGCCGTCGATCTTCGCCGCCTGCTCCATTTCCGGCGAGATGGAGGCGAAGGTGCCTCGCAGGAGCCAGATGGCAAACGCCTGGTTGAAGGCCGCGTTGACAAGCATGAGGCCAACGATGGAGTCATTGAGGCCAAGCGTGCTCATGAGCTGGGCAATACCGATCAGCAAAACGACCGGCGAGAACATCTGGCTCATAATGACAAAGCCGAGAAAGACATTCTTGCCTTTGAAGCGCATGCGCGTCATGGCGTAGGCCGCCGGGATTCCGCACACCATGGCAATGCAGGTTGCGCCGCCCGCAATAAAGAGAGAGTTCAGCATCCAGCGGGGCACACCGCGCTTGATAATGTCTGTGAGATTGCTCCAGATCCACTTGACCGGGAACATGTGCTGGAAGTTGATGTCCGTGGTCTCGGCATTGGAGCGGAAGCCGGTCACAAGCATCACGTAGTACGGATACAGCGTCACGACACAGACGGCGATCACGAAGGCATACAGCAGCCCGCGCAGAAGCGTCTCCTGAATCGAGCCGTGGCGGAGCTGGATCGCAGCCAGGATCATGACAAAAATGCAGGGGATCGCGAGCCAGAACCAGACCGTCGTCGTGAAGTTGAGGCCCTTGAGCATCGTTTCGATCTTCTCGCCGCCGGCGCCGTTAAAGAGGAAGGCATCGAGGCGGGAATAAAGCTCGTCCTTCCCTTCCGTCAGAAGGTCATTGCTGTAAAGCGTGATCTTGCGGGACATGGCGATCGTATTCGTCATGGCAAAGATCGGCACGAGCAGCATGCCCACTGTTGCAAAGCCGATGGAAGCCGAGCGCAGAGAGGCTTCCCTGCCCCGCAGCGTACGGTGCGGCAGATCCATGGTGCCCATGGAGCCGCAGACGGCGCAGCCAAGAGAGATCAGGAGCATACCGATCAGGACCGTCAGAACAAACGAGGAGGTCAGGCCGGCGCCGAGAAAGCTCCAGGTATTCTTCGTGAAGCTTTGGTTGATGGAAAAGGTAACGAGAGAGGTCGTCTCGCCCTTGGAATTCGTGCGCTCCGTGACCGACTCGGTCACTTCCACGTCCAGGCCGTTTTCACGATATTCGTCTGCGACGGCATTGACCTCTTCGAGCACTTCCAGATACTTCTCGTCGCCGACAAAGGTGTTGGAAGACTTTTTCGTATAGACCGAAGCCTCAAAGGTATAGGCAGGCAAAGAAAAGAGAACGGCCACCAGCACAAAGGCCGCCAGGATCAGGCGCAGCGCCGTGCGGTTCTTTTTGAGAGCGGAGCTGTCTTTCATTCGTCTCCCTCCTTCCGCATGACGGAAACCATATAGATGCCCGCGCAGAGGCACAGCACAAGAAAGCCGATCACGGACAAGGCCGTTGCAGGGCCCTTCTGGCGGTCATAGAAGTTCAGCATGTAAAGATAAGTAATAAGCGTGTCCGTCTGGTTGGCAGGAGCTCCCTTCGTCATCGTGAAGATGATCGGGAAGGAATTGAAGACATAGATGATGTTCAAAACCGTGCTCACCGTGAGAGACGGGATCACGAGAGGGAGCGTCACGTTCTTCAGCTTGCTCCAGAAGCCGGCGCCGTCGACCGTGGCAGCCTCATAGAGGGAGGCATCAATGCTCTGCAGACCGGAGAGGACGCAGAAGGTGACGAACGGAATCGTCACGAAGATGCCGACCCAGCATTCCCAGATGAATTCGATCTGGAAGGTGGAGCGGAAGTTGATGGCCTGCTTGATAATGCCGAGATTTAAAAGGATGTTGTTCAGGTTGCCATATTCATACTTGATGATATAGTTCCACACGGAGGCCTGCACAACGAGCGACGTGGCCCAGGGGAAAACAACGATCGCACGGGCGATCTTGCGGCCGTGGAACTTCTGGTTCAGCACCATGCCAAGGATAAAGCCGAACACGGTGCTCAGCCCGACGACGGCAATGACCCACCAGAAGGTGTTCTTCATGACCGTC
>R18__coassemble_3789_pt1 | contig 7120 bp, 7 predicted proteins | sample R18__metabat2_low_PE_028 | metagenome-assembled genome bin R18 | reverse complement strand
CTCTACTGCGCAGGCAAGGGCGTCGAACCCGTCTGGCAGGGCCTCCCGAAGCTCTTCAGCCCGACGGAGGACAGCATCGTCGTCCTCATCGGCTCTCTGATCCTCGGCTGGCTGCAGCTCAACGTCGGCATGGTGATCTCCTTTGTCCGCAAGTGGATAAAGGGTGACAAGGCGGGCGCCGTCTGGTATGAAGGCTCGCTCTGGGTGCTTCTCGTCGGCGCAGGCGTATTCGCCCTGAAAAAGCTCGATATCGTGCCCGCGATCCCGAATGCCGTTGCCGTCGGCGCGCTTGCCGTCGGCGTTGCGATGCTCCTCATCGGAGCCGGGCGCGAGTCTAAGGGCTTCGGCAAGGTCACGGCCGCCTTCGGCGCCATCTACAATGAGGCGACGGGCTGGTTCGGCGACATCCTTTCCTATTCCCGCATCATGGCTCTGATGCTTGCCGGCGGCGTAATCGGGCAGGTCTTCAACACCGTCGCTCTGATGCCGGCCAAGAGCAGCGGCATCAACGTCGTGACGATCCTGGCCTTTGTCCTGATCTTCCTTCTCGGCCATGCGATGAACTTCGGGCTCAACCTTCTCGGCTGCTATGTCCACGACCTTCGTCTGCAGTGCCTGGAATATTTCAAGAAGTTCTACGAGGACGGCGGCAAGCCGTTCCGCCCGCTGAAGCTCAGCGGAAAATTTGTTCGCGCAAAATAATTTCAATATAAAAATCATTAACTGGAGGACGTTATTATGGAACTCCTGAATGCTATCGGCGGAAAAGCTCTTGCCCTTCTGGGCGCAACTCTCGCAGCAGCTCTCGCATGTGTCGGCTCGGCCAAGGGCACCGGCATCACCGGTGAAGCCGGCGCCGGCCTCGTTTCGGAGGATCCCTCCAAGTCCGGCAAGGCCATGATTATGCAGGTCATCCCGGGCACGCAGGGCCTCTACGGCTTCGTTATCTTCTTCCTTGCCTACTCCAAGATCACCGGCCTTGACAGCATCACGGTCGCTCAGGGCATGGAGATCATCTCCGCCTGCCTGCCCATCGGCATTGGCGGCCTCCTCTCCGCGATCGCCCAGGGCAAGGTCGCTGCAGCTTCGATCAACATTCTTGCCAAGAAGCCGGACGACTGGTCCAAGGGCATGATCATGTGCATCATCGTCGAGTTCTACGCCATCCTCTGCCTGCTCGCCTCCTTCCTGATGCTCAACGCCATCTGATGCTCCCGCATTGGTTGAAAGAGGTTGCTTATGAAAGGCACTGAAAAAATTATCGCGCATATTCAGGCGGACGCGAAAGCCGAAGCCGACGCGATCCTCGCTCAGGCGGAGCAGCAGTGCGCGAAGATCCGCGAGGATTTTGAAGCCAAGGCCAACGATGCCTATGCCGAAAAGATCCGTGCCGGCGTAAAGGAATGCGAGGAGCTTGCCGACAGCAAGGCCCGCATTGCCCAGATGGAGAGCAAGAAGAACATCCTCGCCCTGAAGCAGGAGCTCGTCTCCAAGGGCTTCGGGCGCGCGCAGGAGCTGATCCTTGCCCTTCCGAAGGAGCAGTATCAGGCCTTCCTGACGAAGCTCGTCGTGAAGGCGGCATCGGACGGCAAAGGCGAAGTGATCCTCAATGAGAAGGACCGTGCCGCATACGGCGAGGCCGTGGTCAAGGCGGCCAATGCCGAGCTCGGCGGCTCCCTGACGCTCTCGGAGACCGTCGGCGACTTCGCGGGCGGCGTAAAGGTAAAGAACGGCGATGTGGAGGGCAACAACACCCTCGAGCTGCTCATTGACCTTTCCCGCAGCGATATGGCAGCCGATGTCGCCAAGGCGCTCTTCGGCTGAAACGCCCGACGGGAGGGGATAACTTGCTGAGTAAAAAAGAATCCTATATCTGCCTGTCGGCAATGCTGCATGCCCGCGAGCCGAAGCTTCTCAACGAGGAGCGCGCCAACCGCATGCTCGATGCCGCATCCTATGAGGATGCTGCCAAGCTTCTTGCGGACTGCGGTTATCCGGACCTGTCCCAGTGCAATGCCGCGGGGATCGAGTCCGCCCTCTCGGAGCATCGCGCGGAGATCTGCAGCGAGCTTCAGAGGCTGGTTCCCGACCCCGAGATCCTCGATCTCTTCCGCATGAAGTACGACTATCATAATGCCAAGGTGCTTCTCAAGGCCGAGGCGATGGGCGTTGCGGGAGACCGCCTTCTTTCCGGCGCCGGCCGCATCCCGGCCAAGGACCTGAAGGAGCTCTACCACGCGGAAAAATATTCCTCCATGCCGGGCTCTCTGGGCAAGGCCGTGGAAGAGGCAAAGGCCGTCCTGGCCCATACCGCCAATCCGCAGGAGGCGGACTTCCTGCTCGACCGGTCTTATTTCCGCGAGCTCTCCGCCCTCTCGGCGGAGACGGGAAATGCCTTCCTGCAGGGCTATGTCCGCCTGCTGATCGACGCGGCAAATCTCAAGAGCTATGTCCGCACGCTCCGCATGGGGAAGGACCGCTCGTTTATGGCCTCTGCGCTGATTCCGGGGGGCTCCGTCACGGAAGACCGCCTGCTGGCCGCCGGCGACAAGGACGCACTTCTTGCGCTCTTCACCTGCTCCAGGCTTGAGAAAGCGGCCGCCCTCGGCGCGGACGCCATGGCCGGCGCTGCCCTGACGCCCTTTGAGCTCGAGTGCGACAATGCCGTCAATTCCTACCTGCGTCAGGCCAAGATGATCAACTACGGAAGCGAACCGCTGACCGCCTATCTTGCGGCGGTGGAAAATGAGATCACGGCCATCCGCATGATCCTGACCGGCCGCCTTGCCGGAATTCAGGCGGATGTGATCCGGGAAAGGCTGCGTGAACTGTATGCTTAAAATTGCAGTGATCGGCGGGGCCGGGACCGTTATGGGCTTCAAGGCTCTGGGCCTCGAGGCCTGCCCCGCGGCAAATGCGGACGAGGCGCGCGCCGCCCTCAAGCGCCTGACGGCCGAAGGCGAGGAATATGCCATCATTTACATTGAGGAGGGTCTCGCGCTTCAGCTCCAGACGGAGATCAATCGTTTTAAAGACAGCCTCACCCCTGCGATCATTCTGATTCCGGGGAGAGACGGCTCCATAGGCCTCGGCCTCTCGGCGCTCAATGCCGCGGTCGAGCGTGCCGTCGGCACAAATATCTTAGGAGATTAAGGAGTTAACAGAAATATGAGCGGAACTATAACAAAGGTCTCAGGCCCGCTTGTCGTTGCGAAAGGCCTCGCGGACGCCAACGTCTCCGACGTTGTGCGTGTCGGCCGGCAGCACCTGATCGGCGAGATCCTGAACATGACCGGTGACAGCGCTTCCATCCAGGTCTATGAAGAGACCTCCGGCCTCGGCCCGGGAGCGGAAGTTATCACGACGGGTATGCCGATGTCCGTAGAGCTCGGGCCCGGCATGCTGGACAATATCTATGACGGCATTCAGCGCCCGCTGCCCGAAATGCGCCGCCTCTCCGGCGACTGCATTACCCGCGGCGCTGAAGTCCCGTCCCTCGACCGCACAAAGCTCTGGAACTTTGTCCCCGTAGCGAAAGCGGGCGACAAGGTCGTTCCCGGCGATGTGCTCGGCACCGTTCAGGAAACGAGCGCGATCCTGCACAAGATCATGGTGCCCTACGGCGTCAAGGGCGAGGTCGTCTCCGTCATCCCGGAGGGCGAGCATGTGGTAACGGATGTGGTCGCCGTCGTGAAGGACGAAAAGGGCAAGACTCATGAGCTCACGATGATCCAGCGCTGGCCGGTCCGTATCGCCCGCCCCTATGCCAAGAAATATGTGCCGAGCCGCCCGATGAACAGCGGCCAGCGCATTATCGACACGATGTTCCCGATCGCCAAGGGCGGTACGGCCGCTGTTCCGGGCCCGTTCGGCTCCGGCAAGACAGTCGTGCAGCATCAGCTGGCAAAATGGTCCGACGTTGACATTGTTATCTACATTGGCTGCGGCGAGCGCGGCAACGAGATGAGGGACGTTCTGATGGAGTTCCCGGAGCTGAAGGACCCGCGCAACGGCGAGCCTCTGATGAAGCGTACGGTCCTCATCGCCAACACCTCCGATATGCCGGTCGCGGCCCGCGAGGCTTCCATCTATACCGGCATCACGATCGCGGAATATTTCCGCGACCAGGGCTATGACGTCGCCGTCCTGGCCGACTCGACCTCCCGCTGGGCAGAAGCTCTCCGTGAAATGTCCGGCCGTCTGGAAGAGATGCCCGGTGAAGAAGGCTATCCTGCCTACCTCGCCTCCCGTCTGGCACAGTTCTATGAGCGCGCCGGCGTCGTGGAATGCCTCGGTTCCGACGAGCGCCAGGGCTCCGTCACTGCCATCGGCGCCGTGTCGCCTCCGGGCGGCGATATCTCCGAGCCGGTGTCCCAGGCGACGATGCGCATCGTCAAGGTCTTCTGGGCTCTGGATTCCAGCCTCGCCTACGCCCGCCACTTCCCGGCCATCAACTGGCTGACTTCCTACTCCCTGTATCTGGATTCGCTTGCTCCCTGGTATGCCTCCCAGTTCGGCGAGGGCTACATGAAAAACCGCGAGAGAGCCATGCATATCCTCCAGGAGGAGAGCGAGCTCCAGGAGATCGTCCGCCTCGTCGGTCAGGATGCCCTGTCTCCCGCCGACCGGCTCACGATGGAAACGGCCAAGATGGTGCGCGAGGACTTCCTCCAGCAGAATGCCTTCGTCACGGAGGACGCCTACTCGTCCTATGCAAAGCAGTACCGCCTGCTGGATCTCGTATTGAAATACGACGTCGCCTGCCGCAATGCCCTGCTGGAAGGCGCCGATATGGATGCTCTCTTTACGATCCCGAGCCGTGAAAAGATCGGTCGTGCCAAGATGGCAGATCCCGACAATTTCGCTCCTGCCTATGACGCGATCGAAGCCGAAATGCTCAAAGAGATCGATGCTGTGACTGCGGGAGGTAAAAACGAATGATCAAAGAATATAAGACCATCAAAGAGATCGTCAGCCCCCTGATGATTGTGGAAGGGGTCGAAGGCGTCACTTATGATGAGCTGGGTGAGCTGGAGCTCCCCAATGGCGAGATCCGCCGCTGCAAGGTCCTCGAGGTCGAAGGAAACCGCGCTGTTGTGCAGCTCTTCGAAGCGGCACAGGGAATTAACCTGGCCGAGACGAAGGTCCGTTTCCTCGGCCATCCGCAGCAGCTGGCCGTGTCGGAGGATATGCTCGGCCGTGTCTTCAACGGCATGGGCAACCCAATCGATGGCGGCCCGGAGATCCTGGCCGAGGCCCATATGGATATCAACGGCCTTCCGATGAATCCCGCTGCCCGCGCCTACCCTGCCGAATTCATTCAGACCGGCGTTTCCGCCATTGACGGCCTGAACACCTTGGTCCGCGGCCAGAAGCTGCCGATCTTCTCCGGCTCCGGCCTCCCGCACGCCGCCCTTGCCGCCCAGATCGCCCGCCAGGCCAAGGTCCTGGGAGACAATGAGACCTTCGCCGTCGTCTTCGCCGCCATCGGCATTACGTTCGAGGAATCGGAATACTTTATCAACGAATTCCGCCGGACCGGTGCCATCGAGCGTACGGTCGTTTTCTCGAATCTGGCCAATGACCCTGCGGTCGAGCGTATTTCGACTCCGCGTATGGCGCTTACAGCAGCCGAGTATCTGGCATTCGAAAAGGGAATGCAGGTCCTCGTTATCCTGACGGACATCACAAACTATGCCGAGGCTCTGCGTGAGATCTCCGCGGCCAAGAAGGAAGTTCCCGGCCGCCGCGGCTATCCCGGTTATCTTTATACCGACCTTGCCACGATGTACGAGCGCGCCGGCCGCCGCCAGGGAAGAAACGGCTCCATCACGATGATCCCGATCCTTACGATGCCGGAAGATGACAAGACCCATCCGATCCCGGACCTTACCGGTTACATTACCGAGGGCCAGATCATCCTTTCCCGCGATCTGCACCGCAAGGGCATCGTCCCTCCCATCGACGTTCTCCCGAGCCTTTCCCGCCTGAAGGACAAGGGAATCGGCGAAGGCAAGACGAGAGAAGACCATGCCAATACCATGAACCAGCTCTTCGCCGCCTATTCCCGCGGCAAGGATGCCAAGGAACTGATGACGATCCTGGGCGAAGCGGCTCTTTCGGACGATGACAAGCATTACGCCAAATTCGCGGAAGAATTTGAAAAGCGCTATGTCAGCCAGGGCAATCAGACGAACCGCACGATCGAGGATACGCTCAATATCGGCTGGGAGCTCCTCAGCATTCTGCCTACGCGCGAACTGAAGCGAATCAAGCCGGAATATATTGAAAAGTATCTTCCCAAAACGGACGACTAAAAAGGAAGGGGAGAAGCAATGGCATCAAGCGCTGTTACCCCAACCAGAATGGTGCTCAATCAGCTGAAAAACCGCCTGAAGACAGCAAGAAGAGGACACAAGCTGCTGAAAGACAAGCGAGATGAGCTGATGCGCCAGTTTATGGACGTGATCCGCACCAACAAAGAGCTTCGTACCAAAGTGGAAGAAGGACTCACGGCTGCCTTCGGCTCCCTTCAGGTCGCTTCTTCGATCATGTCTCCTGAAATGCTGGAGCAGGCTCTTCTCTATCCCAGACAGAGCGTGGAACTGAACATGACGTTTAAAAACGTGATGAGCGTAAACGTTCCGAAATACAGCTTTTCCACCAAGAGCAATGATCCTTCCGAGATCTATCCCTATGGCTTTGCCCAGACCTCCGGAGAGCTCGATGATGCGCTGGAGAAGCTTGCACAGGTATTTGAGGATATGCTGCAGCTGGCCGAGGTGGAAAAGACGATGCAGCTGATGGCAGAGGAGATCGAAAAGACCCGCCGCCGCGTGAATGCGCTGGAATATTCCACAATCCCTCAGCTTGAAGCGAACATCAAGTACATCACGATGAAACTGGAAGAAAATGAAAACGCCACCAAAGTCCGCCTGATGAAGGTCAAGGACATGGTGCTGCAGAAGGCACACAATTACAGCTGAACCTTTGGGAGCCTGAAAAAAGGCTCCCAAATTTTTGCAAAAATCAGTTGACAAGCGTTGGAGAAAGTGCTAATATACTCAAGCTGTCCGCGAGGGGCAGCGATGTACCTTGAAAATTGAACAATGTAAGAAAA
>R18__coassemble_3491_pt1 | contig 7801 bp, 6 predicted proteins | sample R18__metabat2_low_PE_028 | metagenome-assembled genome bin R18 | reverse complement strand
TAAAAAAGGCAATGCGGATGAACCAGTCGATCACCCAGGCGATCCAGATGCTGAGAACGCCGAAATGGAAGCCCGAAATCAGAAGATAGCTCAGCGCCACGCGGCCGATCCACATGGCGCCGCCGGATACGAGCATCGTGAAACGCGAATCTCCCGCCGCGACCATGGCGTTGTTGAACATGAAGGCGATCGGCCAGAAGAAGATCGTCGCGACACCGTGGATGAGATTGATATAAGTCGAGAGCTGCGCGGCCTCGCCCGTCACGCCGTACATGCGGTTGACGAGAGGAATGGCAAGCAGCATGCCGATATCAGCGATGCCCTCGGCGACGTACACCCAGCGCACCATACGGTACGTATAACGCTCCGCGCCGTCGTAGTCCCCCGCGCCGACGCAGCGGCTCACGATCGTCGTGAGGCCGATGTTGATGCCCATGCCGATAATGTTATGCATATTGCCGACCGTGTTTCCGATGGCATTGGCTGTGATCGAGGCCGTCGAGAGCGTGGAGACCAGGCTCATGAGGAGGATCTTGCCGAACTGGAACATGCTGTTTTCAATGGCGCCCGGAATCGCAATGGAAAAGATATTCTTTACTGTGCGCCCCTCCAGGCGGTAGAGGCTTCTCTCGCGGATGCTGAGAGCAAAGCTCTGCCGCGTCACGACGGGGACAATGAGCACCACGCCCACGATCCGGCTGAGAAGCGAAGGCAGTGCCACACCTGCAACGCCCATATGAAGCACATAGATGCAGACGGCATTGCCCGCGATATTCACCAGGTTCACGATCACCGAGATCCGCATCGGCGTGCGGCTGTCTCCGGTAATGCGGCAAAGCGCCGAGCCGCCGTTAAAAAGAGCGAGGAACGGGACCGAGCTCATGAGGATCCGGTAATAGATGCGGCAGTTGACGAGGATCTCTTCCTCGGCCGAGCCGAAAAGGAGCTGCAGCAGCCCCTGCGTGAAGAAAAGCAAAAGGGCCGTGACGATGCCGGAGGCCAGCAGAAGCAGCGTCATCAACTGTGCGCCGCAGCCTCGGGCGCGCTCTTCTTCTCCCCTGCCCAGCAGCTGCCCGATGACGACCGAGCCGCCGTTTGCCAGGGCTGAAAACAGCACGACCATCAGAACCGAGATCGAGTCCACCAGCGAGACGGCCGAGACGGCCGCATTCCCCGCCGAGGCAACCATCACCGAGTCGGCAAAGCCGACCAGGAGCGAGAGGAACATCTCCAGGATCAGCGGAACCATCAGCCTTTGAATTTCTTTTTTGGAAAACATCATGCCGGAACTGCCTTCTTTACATACCGATACCCCTTTGCCGCGAGGCGCGGCCAAAGGGGTATCGGGAAATGATTCGAATCAATTCAGAAACGAGCCTCAGAGACGCTCGTTTTTGAAAACATCAAGATAATACTTGTACGTATCGACCTTCAGCTCGCCGCAGGCCGCCTCATCGCAGGCGATGTAGGCATTGTTGTGCATCTGAAGCGCGGAGATCGTCCAGAAATTGCTGATGCCGCCTTCCACGCAGTGCGCCAAAGCGCGGGCCTTGTTGTGGCCGTTGATCAGAATGAGGACTTCCCTGGCGTCCGTGACCGTGCCGACGCCGACGGAGACGGCCGTCGCAGGGACGGCTTCGGGATCGTTGCCGAAGAAGCGGGCGTTGACGATGCGCGTATCGCTCGTAAGCGTACGGACGCCGGTGCGGGAATTGAGAGAGGTGCCGGGCTCGTTGAAGGCAATATGCCCGTCCACGCCGGAGCCGCCCATGAAGAGATCAATGCCGCCGTAGGAGGCGATGCGGGATTCGTAATCGGCGCATTCCTTCTCCAGATCCTCGGCCATGCCGTTGAGAATGTTGATATTCTCTGCGGGGATCTCGATATGGTCAAAGAAGTTCTCGTGCATAAAATACCAGTAGCTCTGGTCGTGCTCGCGCGGAAGGCCGACATATTCGTCCATATTGAACGTGACGACATTCCGGAAGGAGACCCGGCCTTCCTTGTTGGCGCGGATCAGGCGGGAATAGACGCCCAAAGGAGAAGACCCCGTCGGCAGGCCGAGGACAAAGGGGCGGTCCTCCGTGTGGTTATTGATGGCAGAAATGATATGCTCCGCAGCCCACTCGCACATCTTGTCATAATTTTCCTGGATAATAACGTTCATGCTTTCGATCCTTTCTTTTTTGAAGTAGATTTATTTCGAATTACATTTATTATAGCATAGCGGAAAGGAAAAGCAATCCCGCTTTTCGCTCTTTCACAGCGGAAAATTAAGCCATGTAAAAAAGTCGTTTTAGTTTTAGAATTGTAACTTTTTTGTAATTATTTTACAAAATACAGTCTACATAATGTTCAAAACCCTGTTGAAAATGTGGAAAATGACGGTCAGGGATAAAACAGGGCCAGCGCCTCTTTTGCTCCGAGGATCCATTCCGCCGGCTCGTGGGCATAACCGCTCAAAACGGAAAAGACCAGATTGCCCGCATCGAAGGCCCCGCCGGAGGCGAGCAGCTTCTGATAGGAGCTTTGCACCGTGCCGAGATCGTCGCGGTCTCCTTCCCCGATATAGAAGATCGAGATTTGGGGAGAGGAAAAGCCGTTCGCGCTCCAGCGGGAGGAGATCAGAGAGGGATCGATGTCCCCTCCGCCGATGTAGCCGTAATTCCCGACAAGGTCGGCATTTTCGCGGAGAATGCTGTTGACGGTCATGTAGGCGCCGAAGCTTGCTCCGATAAAGCCGGTGCGCTCCGGAGCGGACGAGATGCTGTACTGTGAGCGGACGACCGGACGGCAGGCCCCGGACTCGAGCAGGTCGTCGATAACCGACGCGAAGCCGAGCTGCTCCGTCCAAAAGGTCTCGTTCTGCCCGAGCACATGCATCAGGAAAACGACGTCATATTCTTCCGAAGGATCGTAATCCTTCGGCACATAGACCACAAGGCGCTTGGTCTTTTCCTCGCCCGGATCACGGACATAGTCATGCGCCGTATATTCCAGCGTCTCCACCCGGCTCGGAGAGCTCGGCTTCGGCGTCGGCGAAGGAGAGGGCGTCGGCTCCGGGGTCGGGGACGCCTCCGGAGAAGGAGACGCCGTTTCCACGGCAGGCACCTCCGTCTGCCGTGCAGCAGCCTCCGCAGAGGCGCGATAGCGGTTCGCCCGGTGAACACACCAGACGGCCGCAGCCGTAAGCAGAACCGCCGCACAGAGAAGCGCCAAGAGGAGGATCCCCTCTGCCGTAAGGCGGCGGACAGAGGCGTTTCGGTTTTTTCTTTTATTATCTTTCATAGACTATATTATTTGATAAAGCCGATGAATTGTCAATGAAAAAGAAAAGACACGCTGAAAAATCAGCGTGCCCAAAGATGCTGTTTTGCTCCGATCAGAACTCGATGTACTTGCTCTCGGCATTGTCGTTGACGACATAGTATGCCTTGCGCTCGGCAACATTGATGTAGGTCTTGAGGGACTTGATGGAAGCGGCGGTGTGGCCTTCTGCCTTGTAGGCTTCCTTGACCTTTGCAACGATCTCTTCTGCGCAGATCTGCTCGCCGTTGACTTCATAATAGGTCTCCTGGACAGCCTTGGCAGCCGGCTTCTTGGCGGCAGCAACCTTTTCGGCGGCGTTCTCAACCGTCTTCTTGGCGGCAGCCTTGGTCTCGGCGGCGGCCTTCTTCACGGTCTTGGTGGCCTTCTTGGCGGTAGCTTCAGCAGCTTCGATCTTCTCAGCGACTTCTGCGTCGGTCTTAACGGTCTTTCTCGGTGCCATAATTGTTATCTCCTTAATATTTCATTTGTATTCTTTTTCATCAACTTTCCAAATTTCCTACGAACGTTGGAAAATTGCGGTGCAGCAACGTTTTTCTCCTGCACTCGAGCGCGGATTATACCATAGGTAATGCCATGTTTCAAGCCGAAAAAGTTCAAAATTTAAAAGTTATTTTTTAAACTCCGGTCAAATTGCACAAAATCTTGAAAACTCGACCCGGATTCAGAAAAAAAGATACGCCAAAAGCGCCCTCCAGCAGCCGCAGCAGGCCAAAGGCAAAGATCGCAATTCCAAGCAGAAGGAGGAAAGCATTCATAGCGGTGAAACGGTTCTTTCCGGTTCGGTGTTTCTTGACCGGTTCGGTCTTTCTTCTGCGCCGAGGTTCCACCGTAAAATCGTAGGCTTCCAAAAAGGCTTTCCCGTTTTCATAGCCGAGTTCTTCTACAAGCCAGCCCGCCATAGCATCCCAGCGGGAATGATTCCAGAGCGCACGATCGACCACGCCGTCCGGATAAGTCTCGTCCAGCTCGTCCAGAAGCGCATCCAGATATTTTTTCAGTTTTTCCGGTTCATGCCCCGGCGCGTATTTTGCCATGCCGATCTCCCCTCTCGATTTGATTCCATTATACAACGGGATCGTCCAAACGAAAAGCCCCGGTTTTCGTCATTTTTACCAATTTTCAGGGGGTAAATTTGTATATCCTGTCCAATAGAAAGATTTGCGCATTTCCGTTATAATGTTAACATCAAATAAATTGGAGGTTTGTCGGCCGTGAAAAAGAACACCTCGATCCTGATCATCGTTCTGCTCGTGCTTGCGCTCCTTGTCACCGGCATTCTGCTTTATTCCGAGAAAAAAGGAAGAAAGGCAGATGTGACGGATCTGAACGGGCAGATCACAGAAGCAAACGAAACCATATCCTCGCTCACCGATACCGTGGCGGAGAAGGAAGCCGCGATCACAGACCTCAACACCTCCGTAGAAGAAAAAGAGACCGCGATCACCGAGCTCAACTCCTCTATTGAAGAGAAAGAGGCAACGATCGCCGAGCTCAGTTCCTCCGTGGAAGAAAAAGAAACAACGATCACCGAGCTCAATTCTTCCGTAGAAGAAAAAGAGACAACGATTGCCGAGCTCAACACCTCCGTAGAAGAAAAAGACAGCACAATTGCGGAACTCAATTCTACCGTGGAGGAAAAAGAGACCGCCATTACGGAGCTCAGCTCTTCCGTTGAAGAAAAAGAAGCCGAGATCACCGAGCTTTCCGCTCAGGTGGAGCAGCAGAGCACACAGATCTCTACGCTGAATGACGGCATCGAGGACGCCCAGGCGCTCGCGGCTTCGATCCAAAGCGAGCTGGATGAGGCCAATGCCTCCATCGAAGCGCTGACGGAAGCCAAAGAAGAGCTTGCCCAAAACCTTGCCGACGCTTCGGCTGCCTATGAAGCTTCCGTCGCACAGCTGACGCAGGAACGGGAAGACGCCATTGCGGTGCTGAACGCCGAGCACGAAAGCAAGCTCGCCGAGATCGCCGGTACAAACGAGCAGCAGATCGCCGCTTTGGAAATGGAACACGCCAAGGAGCTTGCCGCGTTGACGGCGGAATACGAAGAAGAAATCGAGGCGCTCAACACCGAGCATGAGACGGCCGTCTCGACTCTGAACAGCGAATATGAAGCAACCGTCGCCTCTCTGAATTCCGAGCACGAAGAACAGGTCGCGGCTCTCAATACCGAACACGAAGAGCAGGTCGCAGCTCTCAATACCGAACATGAAGAGCAGGTCGCGGCTCTGAACACGGAGCTGACCGAGACCGCCGCCGTTGCTGCGGAATATGAAGAAAAGAGCAACGGGCTCGTCGTTGAGCTGGAACAGACCGCTGCCGCCGCCAGCGAATATCAGGAGCAGAGCCTCGCCGCCATGGCGGAGCTCACGCAGGAAAATGAGAACCTGAACGCAGAAAATGAATCTCTCCGAAGAGAAAATTCCTCTCTGCAGGACAAGATCACGGACTACGAGGAACTGACCGAGCTGCTGTATCTCCGCCTCGGCGAACGCGGCTACACCGTCAACGACGACGGAACCATGACCTATACCGTCGTCACCGGAGATACGCTTGCCGACATCTGCAAAAACTGCGGCATCGACTACTGGGCGCAGAAAGACCGCATTCTCAACATGAACGATATGAACGACGCCCGCTGCGGCAATGTGATCTTCGTTGGGCAGAGGATCTCGCTCCCCTTCCTGGAGGAAGAAGAATAACCGTTTCCGCCTCATAAAAAAACGCTCCCCACCAACGGGGAGCATTTTTTATGCATGGCTCAGAAAAGCCCGGTGATCACGCCGTTTTCGTCAACGTCGATGCGTTCGGCCGCAGGGACCTTCGGAAGGCCGGGCATCGTCATGATGTCTCCGGTCAGCGCAACGATAAAGCCGGCACCGGCCGAGACCTTGACGTTCTTGACCGTAATCGTGAAGCCCTCCGGGGCTCCGAGCAGCGCGGGATTGTCGGAAAAGCTGTACTGCGTCTTGGCCATGCAGACCGGCAGAGAACCGAAGCCAAGGGCCGTCAGCTCCTCGATCTGTTTTTTGGCGGCAGGCAGGATCGACACATAGGAACCGCCGTAGATCCGCTTTGTGATCGCCTCGATCTTTTCCTCGATCGTGCCGTCCAGCTCATAGGAATAGCGGAAGTCGCCTTTTTCTTCTTCACACAGGCGGACGACCTCTCTTGCAAGGTCTTCCCCGCCCTTGCCTCCTTCGGCCCAGACATTGGAAAGAACCGTATTGACGCCGAACTCGCGGCAGCGGGAGATGATGCTCTCGATCTCCGCGTCCGTGTCCGTCGGGAAGCGGTTCACGGCGACGACGCAGGGGAGCCGATAAACATTGCGGATGTTGGAGACATGACGGAGCAGATTCGGAATTCCCTTTTCCAGCGCTTCCAGATCTTCGTTGGCAAGCTCCTTCTTGTTCCGGCCGCCGTGCATTTTCAGCGCGCGCACCGTAGCGACAATGACAACCGCGGCCGGGGTCAGGCCGGCCATGCGGCATTTGATGTCCAGGAACTTTTCCGCGCCCAGATCTGCACCGAAGCCGGCCTCGGTCACGGCATAGTCTCCGAGCTTCAGAGCAAGCTTCGTGGCTGTGACGGAGTTGCAGCCGTGCGCGATGTTGGCAAACGGGCCGCCGTGGACAAAGGCGGGAGTTCCCTCCAGCGTCTGGACAAGATTCGGCTTGAGCGCGTCCTTCAGGAGAGCCGCCATCGCGCCGACCGCCTTAAGATCGCCGGCAGTCACGGGCTTTCCGTCATAGGTATAGCCCACGATGATGCGCGCAAGGCGCTCCTTGAGATCCGTAATGGAGCTTGCCAGGCAGAAGACCGCCATGATCTCGCTGGCAACCGTAATGTCAAATCCGTCCTCGCGGGGCATGCCGTTGGCTTTTCCGCCAAGGCCGTCCACAATATTGCGGAGCTGCCGGTCGTTCATGTCCACGCAGCGCTTCCAGGTAATGCGGCGCGGATCGATGTTGAGGGCGTTCCCCTGCTGAATGTGATTATCCAGCATGGCGGCCAGCAGGTTGTTGGCCGCGCCGATGGCATGGAAGTCGCCGGTAAAGTGCAGGTTGATATCCTCCATCGGAACGACCTGCGCATAGCCGCCGCCGGCGGCTCCGCCCTTGACGCCGAAGACCGGGCCGAGAGACGGCTCACGAAGCGCCACGACAACATTCTTTCCGATCCGCTTCAGGCCGTCGGCAAGACCAATGGTCGTCGTCGTCTTCCCTTCGCCGGCGGGCGTCGGGGTAATGGCCGTGACTAGGATCAGCTTCCCGTCCTTTTTGTCCATGGTCTTCATCAGGGCGGGATCGACCTTGGCTTTATAGCGGCCGTACTGTTCCAGATATTCTTCCGGGATCCCGGCCGCGGCAGCGATGGCAGTAATGGGCTGCATTTTGCACTGCTGAGCAATTTCAATATCGGTTAAATATGCCATAGGAACCTCTCTCCGTTTCCTTTTTTATCT
>R18__coassemble_3385_pt1 | contig 8060 bp, 9 predicted proteins | sample R18__metabat2_low_PE_028 | metagenome-assembled genome bin R18 | reverse complement strand
TGCGCACACAGTCATCGCAGATATAGGCTCCGTTGCCCGCAATGAGACGGTCGGAAATGCTCTGCGGACGCCCGCAGAACGAGCAGCGGACTCCTTTGTTCTCGCTCTTCGCCATAAAAACTCCAATCTAACGATAAAAAATCAGCCAGTTTTGCCCTTCGGCATAAGCAAAGATTGGGGGAACTTGCGTTCCCCCGATCTTTCCTCATTAACGCTTGTAAATGACCTTGTCGATGAGACCGTACTCCCGTGCCTCTTCCGCAGTCATAAAATGGTCTCGCTCGCAATCGAGAGCGATCTGTTCCACGGACTTGCCGGTATTGGAGGCAAGGATCGAATTCAGGCGGTTTTTGATCTTAAGGATCTGTTCGGCCTGGATCTGAATGTCCGTGCACTGGCCCTGGCTGCCGCCGGAGGGCTGGTGGATCATGATCTCGCTGTTCGGCAGAGCGATGCGCTTGCCCTTGGCGCCGGAGGAAAGCAGAAACGCTCCCATCGAAGCCGCAAGCCCGACACAGATGGTAGAGACATCCGGCTTGATGTACTGCATCGTGTCATAGATCGCGAGGCCGGCCGTAACGCTTCCGCCGGGGCTGTTGATATAAAACTGAATATCTTTGTCCGGATCTTCCGACTCCAGATAAAGCAGCTGTGCAACGACGAGGCTCGCCGTGACATCGTTCACCTCTTCCGAAAGGAAGATGATGCGGTCATTCAGCAGGCGGGAATAGATATCATAAGACCGCTCGCCGCGGCTCGTCTGTTCGACGACGTAAGGAACCAAACTCATGCGGGTATTCTCCTAAATCGGGATATTTCGGCGGCCGGATTATTCGGCAGCCTTCTCTTCTTCCGCCTTTTCATCGGCAGCCGGAGCTTCCACTTCCACGACGCTCTTGGCAATGAGGTCAAGCGCAGTCTCTCTCTTGTACTGGCTCTCGATGTATTCCGGACCGAAGTACTTCTTGAGATCGTCCGTCGTGGCGCCGACCTGCTCGGCCGTCTTCTCGATATAGGCGTTCAGGCTCTCCTCGTCGGCCTCGATGTTCTCCGCCTTGACGACGGCATTGACCAGGAGGTCGACCTTTGCTTCCTGAATGGCATTCGGGCGGATGGCCGTATTCATGGTCTCCTCATTAAGGCCCATCATGGAAGCAAGCTTATCCAGCGGCATATTCGGGTCGGACATGCCGTAGTTGGAAGCAAAGTTGCGGATGATCTGCTCCATGTGGCTGCGGATCATAACCTCGGGAACCTCGACCTTCATGTTGTCGCAGGCCTTGAGAATGGCTTCAGAGCGCATGGTGGACTGAGCTTCGTCTTCCTTCTTCTCCTCGAGCTCCTTGCGTACGCTTGCCTTGTACTCCTCGAGCGTATCGAACTCGGAAACATCCTTGGCAAACTCGTCATCCAGCTCGGGCATCTCGGACATCGTAATGGAATTGACCTTGACATGGAAGACAACATCCTTGCCGGCCAGATCTTCCATGTAGTCCTGCGGGAAGGTGATGTTGATGTCCTTCTCTTCGCCGATGTTCATGCCGGCGATCTGATCTTCAAAGCCGGGGACGAAGGAATGAGAGCCAAGCTCAAGGTCGAACTTCTCGCCCTTGCCGCCCTCGAAGGGCTGGGTCTTCTCGGCATCGAGGAAGCCCTCGAAATCGATATTGCAGGTATCGCCCATCTGAGCGGCACGATCCTCGATCGTGACCTTGCGGGCGTTGCGCTTCTGAACGGCGGCAACGGCCTCGTCCACGTCCGCATCCGTGACCGTCGTGTCGATCTTCGTAACTTCGATGCCCTTATACTGGCCGAGCTCGACCTCGGGATAAAGCTCTACCATGAAGGTAAAGACGGCCTTGCCCTCTTCCACATCGGCGTTCACGATAGCGGGAGAGCCGATATAGTTGGCGGCAGTCTCTTCAATGCCCTTATCAAAAGCAGGCTGAGCGAGCTCGTCCAAAGCGTCCTGATAGAAGACTTCCTTGCCGTACATGCCTTCGATGACAGCCTGCGGGGCCTTGCCCTTGCGGAAGCCGGGAACGCTGATCCGGTTCTTGTTCTTGAGATAGCCGGTCTTGACGGCAGCGGAGAACTCCGCCTCGTCCGACTCGACGACGAACTGCAGCCGATTATTTTCTTTCTTTTCCGAATTCTTAAGAATCATGATCGATTCCTCCTACAAATTTGCTTACTTCTCTAAACTTTAAAATGCCGATTTATAATATTAGCAGACCTTGTCTGTAAAATCAACGGTTAATTTATAATCTTTTTCGGGGCAAAATCAAGGAAATCCGCTGATACCAGCTTGTATTCCGTTCTTCCGCTCCATCCGTTGAAGGCATACTGGCAGCCCTTGGCATGAATATGGCCATAGCAGCAGAGCTTTACGCCGTAGTCCTGCAGCAGACGGATGATCTCCTCGCAGCGGTAATTCTGATAAAGCGGAGGATAATGCAGGAAAGCGAGCTTTTCTTTGTCCCCCGCCGCGTCAAGCGAGGCCTTGAGCCGCAGGATCTCGCGGTTCATGATCTTCTTGTCATGCTCGCCTCCGCGCTCTTCTTCAAAAAACCAGCCCCGCGTCCCGCAGACGGCATAGTTTTCACCATACGGAAAGCAGTTATTGTTCAGAATTTCAATGCTGTGAAATCCGTTGGCTTCAAAAAAGTCCTTCATTTTTTTTGCGGTCGTCCACCAGTAGTCATGGTTGCCCTTGAGAATGATCTTTCTCCCGGGCAGCGCATCGATAAAGGCAAAGTCCTCCCGGCTCTCTTCGAGCGTCATCCCCCAGCTGCTGTCCCCGCAGAGCACACAGCCAACCCCCTCCCTCAGCGCTGCAAAGTTTTCCCGCAGCCGCTCTGCGTGATTTTTCCATTTTGTGCCAAAGATATCCATCGGCTTGTTGACCGACAGAGAGAGATGAAGATCTCCGATCGTATAGAGGGCCATACCTCACCGCCTTGTTTCTTTCTATTTGACGGACACGTTTCTCAGGAAAACGCATCTGCCACCAGGCGCACATAGGCCTTGCCTCCCGCCCCCTCGGGGGCATAGACCTCGATGACGTCATAGCGGATCTGCAGAGGATAGGGATGCGCAGAAAGATAGAGCCCCGCTGCAAGCCGGAGCTTTTTCTGCTTGGATCTTGTGACAAATTCCCGCGCCTCGGCGAAGGAGGTGTTCTTCCGGAGCTTGACCTCGGCGAAGGAAAGGATCTCGTCTGTGCGGGAAATAACGTCCACTTCCCCCATGCGGCACTTGAAGTTGCGCTCCAGGATCCGATAGCCTTTGCTTTCCAGGAAAGCGCAGGCAACATCTTCTCCGAACTGCCCGAGCGTCTGCTGCTCCGTCAATGCATTTTCCTCAGAAAGCTCATCCGATGCACCGGGCTCGGGCCATATTCCCGCAGGGCCGCATAGTGCGCTGCCGTGCCGTAGCCCTTATGCTTTTCAAACCCGTATTCCGGATACTGCTTTGCAAGCTCTGCCATAAGCCGGTCTCTCGTTACTTTGGCGAGGATCGATGCGGCCGAAATGTCCGCGCAGAGCGCATCGCCCTTGACGATGCATTTTGTCGGGAAAGCCAGACCTGTGCTCCGGTTTCCGTCAACAAGAGCGAGCTCCGGCTTCGGCGAAAGCTGCTCATACGCCCGGCTCATTGCGAGGAAGGTCGCGTTCAGAATATTGAGCTTCTCGATCTCCTCCACGCTTGCAAATGCGATGCCGTAAGAGACGGCCGAAGACAGGATGATATCATAAAGCTTCTCCCGCTTCGCCTCTGTGAGTTTCTTTGAGTCGTTCAGGCCATCCACGGCCAGGCCGCGGGGAAGGATGCATGCCGCAGCACACACAGGGCCTGCCAGCGGGCCACGCCCGGCCTCGTCGATTCCGCAAAGGAGGGAAAAACCGGAATCATAGATCTCGTTTTCCATTGCCCAGAGGTCCGTCATACCGGCGCCTCCAGGGAAAGGCGGCCAAGCCGGCCCTCGTGGTATTCATTCAGAAGCGTTTTTGCCATGCGCTCGATATCGGCTTCTCCGTGCGAGATGAGAAAGCCGCGCTTTCTCGCCGCCGCTTCCAGGAGCTCAAAGCCGTTCGCTTCGGGGTCGGGCTCAAATTTATACCGTTCCCGCAGCGCCTCGGGGTACATTTCCCGCAGGCGGAGCATAAAGTTTGCCGCAAGGGTCTCGTAATCGAAGACCTCCGTCTTGATGGCGTTCGTCATAGCCAAAAGCTCGCCGACCTCCTGGCTGTCAAACTTTGGCCACAGGATACCCGGTGTATCGAGCAGATCGATGCCGTTGTCCACAGCGATCCACTGCTTGCCGCGCGTGACGCCCGGCCGGTCGCCGGCAATGGCCGCCTTGCGCCCTGCCACCTTGTTGATAAACGTTGACTTGCCGACGTTGGGGATGCCCAGGATCATAACGCGCAGCTTTCGGCCGACCTGTCCTTTTTCCTCGTAGCTCTGCAGCTTCTCCACAAGAATACGCCGGACGGCAGGGGCGAAAGCGCTGATGCCCTTGCCGCTTTTGGCGTCCGTTTCAATGACGGTTGCCCCGTCCTTTTCAAAATATGCCTTCCAGCGGGCGGTAACGGCAGGATCGGCGAGATCGCAGCGGTTGATGATGACCATTCTCGGCTTGCCCTCGGAAAGGCGCTTGATGTCCGGGTTTCCGCTGGCGCGGGGAATGCGGGCATCCAGGATCTCGCAGACCGCATCGACCTGGGAGATCGTCTCCTCGATCATCCGCCGGGCCTTGGTCATATGCCCGGGATACCACTGGATGTTGATCCGTTCGCTCTGCTGATCTGCCATCAGTTCACCGGGCCGAAGGAGCCGATCGGGAAAAGAACCATATAGACTTTGCCAAGGATCAGACGCGTATCCACCATGCCGATCTCCGTCTTGCGGCTGTCCGTCGAAGCGTTGCGGTTGTCTCCCATGACAAAAACGCAGCCCTCGGGAACCGTTTGCGGGCCGATAAAGTCGAGCTTGGTCTTCGTGAGGTCATTGATGTAATCCTCTTCGATCGCCTCGCCGTCAATGTAGACGATGCCGTTGTCGAAGTCGATATTGATCTCCTGGCCTTCGGTGGCAATAATGCGCTTGACGAGCGCCTTCTGATCGCTGTATTCATCCTTTTTGAACACGACGACGTCGCCTGCCTTCGGCGTGTAGAACAGATTGGAAACGAGCATCTTGTCCCCGTTCCACAGCGTCGGATTCATCGAGGAGCCCTTCACATCGATCACGCGGACAAAGAACAGGAAAAGGACCACGCACGCCGCAAGCGCCGCAATCAGGCACTGCACCCATTCGTAGGTCTCCCGGTAGGTCTTGGCTGTCTGCTCTTCCTTTGTCAGCTCAGATTGCTTGAATAACATAAAGATCGCCTTCCTGTTTGAGAAATTCAATAAAATTTGAGTTTATATTATAATAAAATTCGCGCTGTTTGTAAAGAAGCGGATTTCATGAGCTATTAATTTAACCTTCTTGACGGGCGAGCGCCAAATGATTATACTGTTGCAGTTAAATAAATTATAGTAAGGAGAACAAGCATGACTGTTTACAAGCCGTTTAAGGAAGGCAAGGTCCGCGAGGTCTACGATCTCGGAGACAGCCTTATCATCACCGCGACGGACCGGATCTCCGCCTTTGACGTGATCCTCAAGAACAAGGTGGAAAACAAGGGCCGCATCCTTACGCAGATGTCCCGCTTCTGGTTTGACTTCACGAAAGACATTCTCCCGAACCATATGCTCTCCACCGATACGGCCGACATGCCTGAGTTTTTCCGCACCGATTATTACAAAGGCAGAAGCATGAAGTGCCGCAAGCTTGAGATGCTCCCCATCGAGTGCATCGTCCGCGGCTACATCACCGGCAGCGGCTGGGCCAGCTATCAGAAGACCGGCAAGGTCTGCGGCATCACACTGCCCGCAGGGCTGAAGGAATCCGAAAAGCTCCCGGAGCCCATCTACACGCCTTCCACCAAGGCCGAGCTCGGCGAGCATGACGAAAACGTCAGCTATGAGGAGACTGTCTCGCTTCTGGAAAAGCTCTATCCCGGCAAGGGCGAGACCTATGCTTCCGCGCTTCGCGACTGCACGGTCGCCCTTTACAAGAAGTGCGCCGAATATGCGCTCAGCCGCGGCATCATTATTGCCGATACCAAGTTTGAATTTGGCCTGGATGAAAACGGCAATGTGATCCTGGGCGATGAGATGCTGACGCCGGACTCCTCCCGCTTCTGGCCGCTCGAGGGCTACGAGGCAGGCAAGAGCCAGCCGTCCTATGACAAGCAGTTCGTCCGCGACTGGCTCAAGGCCAACCCGGAGAGCGATTATCTGCTGCCGGACGACGTGATCGAGAAGACGGTTGCCAAATACAAGGAAGCCTATCAGCTCCTCACCGGGAAAGAGTTCACGGCATGAGCTACGAGAATTACTCCTCTCCCCTCTCCGAACGCTATGCCAGCCGCGAGATGCAGTTCATCTTCTCCGCGCAGAAGAAGTTCAGCACCTGGCGCCGCCTTTGGGTCGCCATTGCGGAAGTCGAGCAGGAGCTGGGGCTGAATATCACGGACGAGCAGCTCGACGAGCTGCGCGCGCATGTGGACGATATCAACTTTGAGGTCGCAAAGGAACGCGAGAAGATCGTCCGGCATGACGTTATGAGCCACGTCTATGCTTACGGCGTGCAGTGCCCCAAGGCAAAGGGCATCATTCATCTCGGCTGCACCTCCTGCTATGTCGGCGACAACACGGATATGATCCTGATGCGTGAGGCACTTCTCCTCGTCCGCCGCAAGCTCGTCAATGTGATCGCAGAGCTTGCCGGTTTTGCGGAGAAATACAAGGATCTGCCTACGCTCGCCTTTACGCACTTTCAGCCGGCCCAGCCGACCACCGTCGGCAAGCGGGCAACGCTCTGGCTGCAGGACTTCATGATGGACCTGGAGGATCTCGACTATGTTCTCTCCACCCTCCGGCTCCTTGGCTGCAAAGGCACGACCGGCACGCAGGCCTCCTTCCTCGAGCTCTTTGACGGAGATTATGACAAGATCGACCGCATTGACCCCATGATTGCCGAAAAGCTCGGCTTCCCCGGCTGTTATCCCGTCTCGGGGCAGACGTATTCCCGCAAGGTCGACACCCGGGTCATGAACTGCGTGGCCGGCATTGCGGCAAGCGCGCACAAGATGAGCAATGACATCCGCCTTCTGCAGCATCTCAAAGAAGTCGAAGAGCCGTTTGAAAAATCTCAGATCGGGTCTTCCGCCATGGCATACAAGCGCAACCCCATGCGCTCCGAGCGGATCGCTTCGATCTCGCGCTATATTCTTATTGATGCGCTCAATCCGGCCATCACTTCTGCCACACAGTGGTTCGAGCGCACGCTGGACGATTCCGCCAACAAGCGCCTCAACATTGCGGAAGGCTTCCTCGCCATTGACGGTGTGCTCGATCTCTGCCTCAATGTGGTCGACGGGCTCGTCGTCTACGAAAAGGTCATCACGAAGCGCCTCATGAGCGAGCTTCCCTTCATGGCGACGGAAAATATCATGATGGACGCCGTTAAGAAGGGCGGGGACCGCCAGGAGCTTCACGAACGCATCCGCCAGCTCTCCATGCAGGCAGGCGCCAATGTCAAGCAGCTCGGGCTGGAGAACAATCTTCTGGAGCTCATTGCAGCCGACGAGACCTTCGGCCTTACGCTGGAAGAGCTGCAGCAGACGATGGATCCGTCCAAGTACATCGGCTGCGCCCCGCACCAGGTCGAGCGCTATCTCTCGGAAACGGTCCGGCCGCTGCTGGAAAAGAACAAAGACCTCCTCGGCGTCAAGGCTGAGATCAATGTTTAAAAGGAGCGCGTAAATAGAAAAGAATAAACTTGCCTTTCTCTGCAGCCTGATCGTAGCTGTACTCGCCTACATTGTTTCCGCGGTCTACTTCACGCGTTCTGACAGTTCCCTTGGTGCTGCGTGGATCTGCATTGGTACCTGCTTCATGATCGTTTCCATCATCTGGAGAAGACGGATGGAAAAAGCAAAAGAT
>R18__coassemble_3073_pt1 | contig 8907 bp, 5 predicted proteins | sample R18__metabat2_low_PE_028 | metagenome-assembled genome bin R18 | reverse complement strand
CTGGTCGGCTACATGAACTGGGAAGGCTACAACTACGAAGACGCCATCCTGCTCAACGAGCGCCTCGTGATGGAGGATGTCTTCACCTCCATGCACATCGAGGAATACGAATGCGATTCCCGCGACACCAAGCTCGGACCAGAGGAGATCACGCGCGATATTCCGGGCGTCGGCGAGGATGCGCTCAAGTATCTGGACGAGCGCGGCATTATTATGGTCGGTGCCGAGGTCACGGCGGGGGACATCCTGGTCGGCAAGGTCACGCCGAAGGGCGAGACGGATCTGACGGCGGAAGAGCGCCTCCTGCGCGCCATCTTCGGCGAGAAGGCCCGCGAGGTCCGCGACACCTCGCTGAAGGTACCGCACGGCGAGAGCGGCATTATTGTCGACGTCAAGGTCTTCACGCGCGAAAACGGCGATGAAATGGGCGCCGGCGTCAATCAGGTCGTCCGCGTTTATATTATGCAGAAGCGCAAGATCTCTGTCGGCGACAAGATGGCGGGCCGCCACGGCAACAAGGGCGTTGTTTCCCGCATCCTTCCGCGCGAGGATATGCCGTATATGCCGGACGGACGTCCGCTGGATATCGTGCTGAACCCGCTGGGCGTTCCTTCCCGTATGAACATCGGGCAGGTCCTGGAGGTCCACCTCGGCTATGCCGCCCAGGCGCTCGGCTGGAAGGTCGCAACGCCGGTATTCAACGGCGCCAACGAGCAGACCATCCGCGAGACGCTCCGCCAGGCCGGACTGAGAGAAGACGGCAAGTCGGAAATGTACGACGGCCGCACCGGCGAAAAGTTTGATAACGACGTTACGGTCGGCTGGGTCTACTTCCTCAAGCTGCACCACCTCGTCGATGATAAGATCCATGCCCGTTCCACCGGCCCCTACAGCCTGGTGACGCAGCAGCCGCTCGGCGGCAAGGCGCAGTTCGGCGGCCAGCGCTTCGGCGAAATGGAAGTCTGGGCTCTGGAAGCCTACGGCGCCGCTTATACGCTGCAGGAGATCCTGACGGTCAAGTCCGACGATGTGACCGGCCGTGTCAAGACCTACGAATCCATCGTCAAGGGTGAGAACGTGCCGCACCCGGGCATTCCGGAGGCCTTCAAGGTCCTGGTCAAGGAGCTGCAGTCTCTCTGCCTGAACGTGACGCTGCTTGACGAGAGCGGCAACGCCGTCGAGCTCAAGGACGACGAGGACGACGAGATCCCCGACTTCAAGGAGGACGAGGTCTTCTATTCCGGCGGCGACGAGGAGATCGAAGCGGAAGGCTTTACGATCACGGATGAAGCGGACGATAATTTCGGCGCGGATTCCGGCAATGCAACCTTCGATGATTACGATGAATAAGGAGGATGTGGCATGAGTTATACACCGTTTGATGCGATCCAGATCGGAATCGCGTCTCCTGAAACGATCCTCAGCTGGTCCTACGGCGAAGTGAAGAAGCCGGAGACCATCAACTACCGCACGCTGAAGCCGGAAAAGGAAGGCCTTTTCTGCGAAAAGATCTTTGGGCCGACCAAGGACTGGGAATGCCACTGCGGAAAGTATAAAAAGATCCGCTACAAGGGCAAGATCTGCGACCGCTGCGGCGTCGAAGTGACGAAGAGCAAGGTCCGCCGCGAGCGCATGGGCCACATTGAGCTCGCTACGCCGGTCTCCCACATCTGGTATTTCAAGGGTATTCCGAGCCGCATCGGCCTGATGCTCGACATTACGCCCCGAATGCTCGAAAAGGTGCTCTATTTTGCCAACTATATCGTGGTCGATCCCGGCGACACGCCGCTCGAGCGCTGCCAGCTCCTGACCGAGCGCGAGTACCGCGACATGCGCGAAAAATATGAGGACGATTTCAAGGCCGGAATGGGCGCCGAAGCGATCCGCGACCTTCTCGCTCAGATCGACTGCGCCGCGCTTGCGGCGGATCTCCGCGAGCAGCTGAACACGGCCAGCGGCCAGAAGAAGGCCAAGCTGGTCAAGCGCCTTGAGTGCGTGGAGTCCTTTAACCAGAGCGGCAACCGCCCCGAGTGGATGATCATCACGATCCTGCCGGTCATTCCTCCCGAGCTTCGCCCGATGGTCCAGCTCGACGGCGGCCGTTTCGCCACCTCCGACCTGAACGATCTCTATCGCCGCGTCATCAACCGCAACAACCGCCTCAAGCGCCTGCTTCAGCTCAACGCTCCGGACATTATCGTCCGCAACGAAAAGCGCATGCTGCAGGAGGCCGTCGATGCGCTTATCGACAACGGCCGCCGCGGCAGAGCCGTGACGGGAGCCAACTCCCGCGCGCTCAAGTCCCTCTCCGATATGCTCAAGGGCAAGCAGGGCCGTTTTCGTCAGAACCTGCTCGGAAAGCGCGTCGACTATTCCGGCCGTAGCGTTATCGTCGTTGGCCCGGACCTCAAGATCTATCAGTGCGGCGTGCCGAAGGAAATGGCCATCGAGCTCTTCCGCCCCTTCGTCATGAAGAAGCTGGTCGAGGACGGCGTTGCCAACAACATCAAGTCCGCCAAGAAGATGGTCGACAAGCAGAAGACGGAGGTCTGGGACGCGCTCGAGTATGTCATCAAGGAGCACCCGGTCCTTCTCAACCGTGCCCCGACGCTTCACCGCCTCGGTATTCAGGCGTTTGAGCCGGTGCTCGTGGAAGGCCGCGCCCTTCGCCTGCATCCGCTGGTCTGCACGGCCTTCAATGCCGACTTTGACGGCGACCAGATGGCAATTCACCTCCCGCTTTCCTCCGAGGCCCAGGCCGAAGCCCGCCTCCTGATGCTCTCTGCGAACAACCTCCTCCGCCCGCAGGACGGCCACCCGGTCACCGTTCCGACGCAGGACATGATCCTCGGTTCCTATTACCTCACGATGATTCGCATCGGCAGCGCCGAAAAGGGTGCCGCCAGCCTCTACATCCGCGACCCGGGCGACACCGGCTTTGAGGCCGGCTCCGTCGTCGACGGCGACGAGATCTACAATACCAACCTCGCCCTGAAGAAGGAAGGCAAGCAGCCCTGCACCTACGGCTCTCTCCACTGCTACCGCGATGCCGCGGAAGCTCTCATGGCTTACAACGAAGGCATCGTCGGTCTCCACGCGCCGATCCGCCTGCGCGTTACGAAGACGGTGGACGGCGTTGAGCAGTCCCGCGTGATCGACACGACGGTCGGCCGCATCATCTACAACGAGCCGATCCCGCAGGATCTCGGCTATGTGGACCGCACGGATCCCGACCATCTGTTTGATGATGAGATCGGCTTCCAGGTCGGCAAGAAGCAGCTCGGCGCGATCATCGACCGCTGCATCCAGAAGCACGGCTTCACCATCGCCGCCGAAGTGCTCGACAGCGTCAAGGCACTCGGCTACAAGTACTCCACCAAGGGCGCCATCACGATCTCCGTTGCCGATATGACGGTTCCCTCCACCAAGAAGGAGATGATCGCCGCTACCGAGCAGGAGGTCATCAAGATCGAGCGCCAGTACAAGCGCGGCTTCATCACGGACGACGAGCGTTACCGCCTGGTCGTCTCCGAGTGGGAAAAGACCACCAAGGAAGTCACGGATGCCCTGACCAACGTGCTCGACGAGTTCAACCCGATCTACATGATGGCAAACTCCGGTGCCCGCGGCTCCATGAACCAGATCCGTCAGCTCGCCGGTATGCGCGGCCTGATGGCGAATACCGCCGGTAAGACGATCGAGATCCCGGTCAAGTCCAACTTCCGTGAAGGCCTCTCCGTTCTCGAATACTTCATCTCTACGCGCGGTGCCCGTAAAGGTATGGCCGATACGGCTCTCCGTACGGCGGACTCCGGTTACCTGACCCGCCGTATGGTCGATGTCTGCCAGGACGTTATCATCCGCGAGGCGGACTGCGGCACGAAGGACGGCGTCTGGGCTGCTGCCGTATATGACAAGGGCCAGTGCGTGGAAGACTTCGGCACGGCCATTGCCGGCCGCTTCCCGGCTTCTCCAATCGCAGATCCGGCCACCGGCGAGATCCTCTTTGATGCCGACCATATGCTCAAATCCTCCGATGCCAAGACGCTGGAGGCTCACGACATCCACAAGGTCTATATCCGCTCCGTCCTTACCTGCGAGGCCCGCATCGGCGTCTGCGCCCGCTGCTACGGCATCAACCTGGCGACCGGCCTTCCGGTCAATGCCGGCGAGGCCGTCGGCGTCATTGCGGCACAGTCCATCGGTGAGCCGGGCACACAGCTGACGATGCGTACGTTCCATACGGGCGGCGTCGCCGGCGACGATATCACGCAGGGTCTTCCGCGTGTCGAAGAGCTTTTCGAAGCCCGCAACCCGAAGAAGAAGGCCGTTCTGGCCGAGATCTCCGGCACGATCTCCATCGAAGAGGCAAAGAAGGGCGTGATGTACGCCATCACGGTCAACGGCGCCGAAGAGGGCCAGACCTGCGTTTATACGGTGCCTCACTCCGCCGGTATCCTCGTGCACAACGGCGACCATGTCGACAAGGGCCAGGAGCTCACCTCCGGTGCACTCAACCCGCATGAGGTCCTTGCCATCCGCGGTATCGACGACGACAGCTTCGGCCGTCAGGGTGTCCGTTCCTACATCACCTCCGAGGTCCAGAAGGTCTACCGTCAGCAGGGCGTTGACATCAACGACAAGCACATCGAGGTCATTGTCCGCCAGATGATGCGGAAGGTCCGCGTAGAGGAAGCCGGCTCGACCGAGCTTCTCTCCGGCTCCGTTGTTGACATCTCCCAGCTCAAGGATGCGAACCGCGAGGTTTCCGAGCGCATCGCAAACGGCGAGGAAGGCCTTTCCCTCGCCACCTATACGCAGCTCCTCATGGGCATCACGAAGGCTTCTCTTGCCACCGACAGCTGGATGTCTGCCGCATCCTTCCAGGAGACCACAAAGGTCCTCACCGATGCCGCCATCAAGAGCAAGGTGGACCATCTGGTCGGCCTGAAGGAGAACGTCATCATCGGCAAGCTGATTCCCGCCGGAACCGGCCTCACCATGTACCGCGATTTCGAAGCGGAGACGGACGAGGAGAACGAGGAAGAGGCAGAATATGTTGACCTCTCCGCCCTCAAGAACCTCAGCAATGCCGTCAGCACCGGGACAACGGTCCTCTGATTGATCCGGATCGATTATCATAAGAAAAGCAAGGATATGAAATGAAATCATATCCTTGCTTTTTCTTTGCCGATGCGGTATCATGTGATTAACATAATCTTTCATACCAGATCGAGGGGAACTGCTATGGCACAGAGAAAAAAGAGACTTCCGGTCGGGATCCGCATCCTGCTGATCGTGCTTCTGCTGGCGCTTCTGGCGCTCGGCGGCTTCTTTGGCTACAAGGCTTTCGCCGCCCGCAGGACGCCTGCCGTTGCTGCAACGCCGCAGCCGGTGGAGACGGCCGCCCCAACGGCGACTCCGGCTCCGACGCCTGCTCCCACCCCCACGCCGACGCCTGCCCCCACACCGACGCCCGGCCCGCAGGAGGTGGCGGAATTCACCGTTCCGGCAGACCGCGATGTCGTGATCCTTTCTTATTACAATGTCTCCGAGACGGTCGACAACGAGATCCGGGAGATCACGCATGAGACGGTCAAGCCCGATGTGTTCGAGGAGGTCCTTCAGTTTATCCACGGCGGGGGATACGACCCTATTTGGTTTGAGGATCTCGGCGATCTCGGCGGCTATGACCGCCCCGTGATCCTCACGTTTGACGGCGCTTATGAAGGCGTCTATACCGATGTCCTGCCGCTGATCCAAAAGTTTAACACGAAGATCACGGTCTTCGTCTGGCCGGACGATATCGGGACGGCGGGCCATCTGACGGCCTCCCAGCTGGATACGCTTGCGGCCTCCGGTCTGGTCAGCCTGCAGGTGGGCGCGCCGCCGTATTCGGATTACGCAACGCCGATGGATCAAACAGAGCTCCTCTCTCAGCTTCGCTCCGCGCGGAATAAGATCGGAGAGATCTCCGGGGAATACCCCATCGCCTTTGCCTATCCGGCCGGTTCCGTCAACCGGGACGCCATCGAAGCGGCCTCTGAGGTCTTCCGCTTCTGCGTGAGAAGATCCGCCCTGCGTGCGATGAACACAACGGACGACGATTTCTCCATGATCTACCGCTACACGGTCGAGAAGGAGACGCAGCCCTATCTGATCGAATACTGGCTCGAAAAGCTGGACTGAATTCATAAAAAAGAAAAGCAGATTCCCGACACACAATTGTGACAGGAATCTGCTTTTTGATGCGGTCAAAGGAAATTATACGAGATGAGACATGACGCCGAAGGTCCCGAAGACAAAGTGGATCAGGCTCACGCCCCAGATGTTTCCGTCCCGGATATAGAGGGCGCCGAGGAGCAGGGAGAGGGCACCTGCCCCACACATGAAGGCGAAGCCGTAGTAGAGATGCAGCGTCGTGAAGATGAGAGAAGAGCAGAGCACGGCAGCGGCGCGGTTGTGCTTGCCGGTATAGATCGTCAGAAGGCAAGTCAGCAAGAAGCCACGGGCCAGGAACTCCTGCAGGACCGACGTGAGCACATAGACGGGGCGAAACAGCGACCAGTCAAAGATCGCCTCGCCCGGCTTAACGAAATGCTTTACGAGCGCAATCAGGAGGATCAGCTCAAGCGAGATTGCGCCGTCATGAATGAAGGTCACCTTCAGGTTTCGCCGGTTCAGCCCCAGATTGCGGACCTTGATATCGGTTTTGCGATTGAGAAAGATCAGCATGAAGACCGCAATGATCTCGACGCCATAAGTCATGGTATGCGCGGAGAGCGGCCGGTCGAGCTTATCCCAAAGCGCCACGGCCATCACCCAGGCGCTGACCGAGCAGAGAAAGACAGTGAGGCTGGTCACGGCATCAGACCGCTGCCGGTTCAGTTCTTTTTCTACGACTTCCATCAGCTCCAGCTTTTCAAAGAGCAGTTTTTCCGAATGCAGATCCATCCTAAAGCCTCCGTTTGTCCCGGCAGGGTCGTGTTGTCCCAATTATACATGGATTTTGGGAGAAAAGCAACTGCGATTGGGGGAAAGATGATCGCCCTTGAAGTGCGTGAAATTATTTGGCTGTGTTCATCTTGCATCCGGCGGGCGGACAATATAAAATGTATAAGAACATAAAAAACGACAGGGAGGACAAACTTGCAAAGGATCTATCTTTCAATGGCGATAAATATCGTGATCGTATGCCTCACACTGTATACCTGCTGGTGGACCTATCACATATTTGAGCGGGGAAAAACTGTAAGGCAGAAAAAAGTGATGTTCCGATATTATACCTATAACTCCAACATCCTCTCTGCCGCCGCGTCACTGGTAATTCTCCTATACGAGCTTGTGCGTCTTTCAAATGGCGCCGCAGCGCTTCCGGAGTGGGCCGTCCTGCTCAGACTCGTAGCTGCGACGTCTGTCGCTGTAACATTTCTTACGGTTCTGGTATTCCTGGCTCCGGCCATGGGCTTTAAAGAGCTGTATACAAAGGACTCGTTTTATATGCACCTTGTGGGGCCGGTGCTGGCGGCGGTGCAGTTCGTTTTTGTGGAGAACAGCTTCAGCATCCGCTTCCCACTCAGCCTGCTGGGAGGATCCACCGTTATAATATATGCGGTTATTTATCTTATCAAGGTCGTTAAGATCGGCGAGGCGAACGGCGGCTGGCCTGACTTTTATCTCTTCAATCAGAACGGCAGGTGGCCAATCAGCTTTACGGCCATGACTGCAGCCGGAGCGATCATAAGCCTCACTCTCTCCCTGACGCATAATAGATTTACATAAGATAATTGACCATTAAAATAAGGATAAGCATGAAATCGAGGCGCTTTACTTCCGAACGGATTTTATTTATATGATTTTGTGCAGTTGCCAGCTCAGCATCGACTTCCTCTTTGCTCATGGCGCCGATTGCTGTGGGCTTGCTTGCGACTCTGACACCCCACCGGGCTGCCATTTTTTTCCGTTTTTTGCAGAACAGAAACCGGAGGCAGAACACAACCTGCATTGTGTTCTGCCTCCGGCTTTTTGTGGGGCATTCTGCGATGCTGTCAGACACAGCGCTTATCCGCCCCGGCACATTGGTGCCGGGAGAGCTGCGGAATTACTCTTTGACCTTCAGCACAGCCTTGATAACTCTCTGGTGAGTCAGGTCATCGATGGCTTTGGGCATATCTTCAAAGTCATAGTAGGTGATCAGCTTATCCACCGGCAGCTTGCCTTCAGCGCACAGATTCATCAGCATTTCCACATTGGAAACAGAATCCCAGTCGCCCATACCGCCGTGACGGTAGGTCCCGTTGACAGCCATGTTCGGGAAGAAGGGGAAGGGTTCATGGTATACAGCGGCAAAATAGATGGTGCCCAGACGCCCGAGAGAGTTGGCTGCTTCCACGCATACGTTGGATTTGCCGGTCGCTTCCACAATACGGGTGGCGCCTTCCTTGTCAATTGCCTTGATGGCGGCAGGGATATCCTCCACCTCGCGGCGGTTGATCACATGAGTTGCACCAAGCTCCATGGCAAGATCCAGCTTCCACTGGGTACCGCCGATGGCAATGATCTTTTCACAGCCGGCATTCTTTGCTGCCATAATGGCTGCCATACCGACCGTGCCAAGACCAAATACGGCAGCGGTATCACCGGGGTGCGGGTCAGTAGCCATAAAGCTGCCGTAACCGGTCATAATGCCGCAGCCGAAGGGACCGGCCATATCCGGGTCGATCCCATCAGGCACGTGGGTCAGGTTGGCTTCGGTAGTCAGTGTCGTGGTAGCAAAGGAGTTCTGACCGAACCAGTTCATAATCGGTCTGTTTTTGTATTCGAGACGGCCGGGGGCGAAGAAGTTGGTCATATACATGTCACAGCAGCTTGGCTTGCCGGCTTTGCAGTATTTGCACTGTCCGCAGG
>R18__coassemble_3032_pt1 | contig 9021 bp, 7 predicted proteins | sample R18__metabat2_low_PE_028 | metagenome-assembled genome bin R18 | reverse complement strand
TTTTTTTAATATTATACTTAATTTTTTCATATCTTTTTATATAAAAAAAAATTGGGCCCCCCGCTTTTCCGGGGGGTGCACCACGGAAATACAGGAAGGAATATTTACTTCACGCCGAACAGCAGGTCGCTGTACGTCGGATAGGGCCAGTAGCTCTTTGCAGTGATGCTCTCCGCCTCATCGCATACCGCGCGAAGATTTGCCATCTTCGGAAGCACTTCATCACGGATCTCGCAGGCTTCTGCCGTTACATCCTCGGCAGAGCGGAGCGCGAGCATCTCATTTTCCAGCTCCTCCGTCTTCTCGGCGATGGAATCGGCGAGAGAGGAGAGGCGCGTCACGAGATTGACCTCGTAGCTGCACTTCAGGCCGGGGATCAGATCCATCTTGCCGGCGGCCATCTGCGCGACATCGGCCGCATATTCCTCGACGGCGGGAAGGATGCCCTTGCGGACCATATCCGTCATCGTGTTGGCCTCGATGCTGACGCACTTGCTGTAGTTCTCCATCATGATCTCATAACGGGAGGAGAGCTCGACTTCCGTGAATACCCGCTGAGAGATTAGCATATCCATATTCTTTTTGTCAAGAAGAACAGGCATGCAGTCCGGCGTTGTGCGGAGATTGAGAAGGCCGCGCTCCTCGGTCGCCTCGCGGATCCAGGCGTCGTCGTAACCGTTGCCGTTAAAGATGATGCGCTTGTGCTCGGAGATCGTGCGCTTGATGAGATCATGCAGGGCGCTTTCAAAGTCTTCCGCGCCCTCCAGCTCGTCGGCAAACTCCTGGAAGACCTGGGCGACGGAGGCATTGAGCATGATGTTGGCGCAGGAGATGGAGTTGGAGGAGCCGAGCATGCGGAACTCGAACTTGTTGCCGGTGAAGGCGAAGGGAGAGGTGCGGTTGCGGTCCGTCGCGTCGCGCTGGAACTTCGGGAGCGTGTGCACGCCGAGGCGCATGAGCGTCTTTTCCGTGCCGGCATAGGGCTCGTCCTTCTCGATGGCCTCGAGGATGGCGGTGAGCTCATCGCCGAGGAAGATGGAGATCACGGCGGGAGGCGCCTCGTTGGCGCCGAGGCGGTGGTCGTTGCCGGCCGTAGCGACGCTGGCGCGGAGCAGATCCTGATATTCGTCCACGGCCTTGATGATGGCCGTGAGGACGAGGAGGAACTGGGCATTTTCATAGGGCGTCTCGCCCGGGGAGAGGAGGTTGACGCCGGTATCCGTGGAGATGGACCAGTTGTTGTGCTTGCCGGAGCCGTTGACGCCGGCGAAGGGCTTTTCATGCAGGAGGCAGACGAGGCCGTGCCGTGCGGCGACCTTCTGCATGATCTCCATGGTCAGCTGGTTGTGGTCCGTGGCGACGTTCGTAGTGGAGTAGATGGGGGCGAGCTCGTGCTGGGCCGGGGCGACCTCGTTGTGCTCCGTCTTGGCGAGGATGCCGAGCTTCCAGAGTTCTTCGTTCAGGTCGTTCATATAGGCCTGGACGCGCGGCTTGATGACGCCGAAGTAATGATCGTCCAGCTCCTGGCCCTTGGGAGGCTTGGCGCCGAAGAGCGTGCGGCCGGTAAAGATCAGGTCCGGGCGCTGCTCGTACATCTCCTTGTCCACGAGGAAGTATTCCTGCTCGGGGCCGACGGAGGTGACAATACGCTTGACGTCGTCATTGCCGAAGAGCTTCACGATGCGCATGCCCTGGCGGTTGATGGCCTCCATGGAGCGCAGGAGCGGCGTCTTTTTGTCGAGCGCTTCGCCGCCGTAGGAGCAGAAGGCCGTTGGGATGCAAAGGGTCTTGTCCTTGATGAAGGCATAGGAGGTGGCGTCCCAGGCGGTATAGCCGCGGGCTTCAAACGTGGAGCGGATGCCGCCGGAGGGGAAGCTGGAGGCGTCCGGCTCGCCCTGGATGAGCTCCTTGCCGGAGAATTCCATGATGACGCCGCCGTCCGGGGCGGGAGAGATAAAGCTGTCGTGCTTCTCGGCCGTGACGCCCGTGAGCGGCTGGAACCAGTGCGTAAAATGGGTGGCGCCCTTTTCAATGGCCCAGTCGCGCATGGCACCGGCGACGACATTGGCAATGGCGGGATCGAGCGAGCGGCCCTGCTTGATCGTGCGCTCGAGCGAGGCATAGACCTTGCCCGGAAGGCGCGCCTTCATCACGCGGTCATCGAATACAAGGGAACCGAACATTTCAGGAACAGCAGACATTTTATTATCTCCCTTACTATAATAATTTACGCAGAAAAAGAAAAAGAGGACATGCGCACTCGGGGCCTTTCAGCCTCCGGAGACCACGCTGTCTCTCGATGCCGACACTATAAACTTGCCAAAAAGGAAAGTCAAGCGGAAACTTTGCGTTGACAGGCAATCGGGCTTTGTAGTATTTTCTTAAAATATGGAAACGATTCGCAAATCCTATTTCTTGCGTCCGGAGAGGATTTTTCATGGTTTTTTCTGACACGACCTACAGCGTGCTGATCGTCTCGGGCTCCGAAAAATTCAGCGAGGCCGTCTCGGCGCTGCTGCCTCCTTCCGCCTGCCACCCGGTGCACACGGCGAGAACGGCCGCCGAGGCCCGGCTGTGCACCCGCTCGCTTGCCTATGACCTTGTCTTCATCAGCTGCCCGCTGGAGGATGAATTCGGCAACCGCTTTGCCGCGGAGCTCTGCCGGGGGCAGAGCGCAAGCGTCCTCCTGCTGGTGCGCGGAGAGAGCTACGGTGAGATCTGCGCCTCCGCGACCGGGAAGGGCATCATGGTGCTGCCGAAGCCGCTCGCCCCGCAGGCTTTTTCGCAGGCACTGCAGATGATGTGCGCCGCCCGGGAACGGCTGCGGAAGGCAGAAGAAAAACAAAGCACGGTGGACGATCAGATCCGCGAGCTGAAGCTCATCAGCCATGCGAAGAGCCTGCTCATCGAGTGCCTCAGCATGACGGAAAACGACGCGCACAAATACATTGAACAGCAGGCCATGGACCTCCGCCTGACCCGGCGGGAGGTGGCCGAGAACATCATCAAGACTTACCGGTAATCTTTTTATCTTTTCTCATCCGGAGGGATCTTCTTATGGCAGTCGTAACTGCAATGTGCAAGCTGCTGCTGGCTATGGCCATCGGCTTTGTTCTGTTCCGCAAGGGGGTATTCAACCCCGAGATCAACAAAAAGCTCTCGTACCTCGTCGTCACCATTACGAGCCCGCTGCTGACGCTCTACAGCATCTCCACCGTGGGAGACGGGGCAAAGAGCGTCGTGCTGAAGCTCTTTTTCTCCGGCATCGCCTGCTATGCGATCTTCGTCGTCGCGGGCTGGCTGTTCACGAAGGTCTTCCGCGTGCCGAAGGCGCTCTGCGGGATCTATATGTGCTTCATGATCTTCTCGAACAACGCCTTCATGGGCTACCCCGTCGTCCAAAGCCTGTACGGCGACAGCGCGATCTTCTATATCACGATCTTCAACATGCCGTACAACATGCTCTTCTACTCGCTTGCGCTCTATATGCTCCAGCGCGACGCCGCCCTCGAGGAGCCGAGCCTGCAGCGGCAGAAATTCTCCCCGAAGAAGCTCGTCAACCCCGGCATTCTCGCGGCGCTTGGCGCTCTGCTGATCTATTTTGCCGGGATCCGGATGCCGGACATCTTCTACTCCTGCTGCGGCTTCATCGGGAATCTGACTCCCCCGCTCTCCATGCTGCTCATCGGCTCCTCGCTGGCCGCCTCCTCGCTGGCCGACGTGAAATCCGAAAAGCGCCTGCTCCCGCTCGCGATGGCGATGCGCCTCGCCGTGATCCCTGTGATCGTGTGGGTCTTCCTGCATCTTGTGCTGGAGGACACCACGCTCATCAACATCTGCACGATCGGAGCCGCTATGCCCGTTGGCTCTCTCGTTGCCATGGGGGCTGCCCCCTATACAAGGCAGAGCAAGGTCGCCAATATCGGCGTTGCGCTCTCGACGGTCCTCTCGATATTGACGATCCCCATCGCCGCGCTGCGTCTCGGCGCCGGAGGGCTGTTCTCCGCAGCAAAAAGAGCCTGCCGGCCGGCAGGCTCTTTTGTTTTTTCTTTTCTAAAAGACGAACTGCGTGAGCAGCATGCAGCAGAGCGTGCCTCCGGCAATGGAGAGCATGGTATTCCGGCATCCGAGATGCAGGAGCACCGTTACCGCGCATGCGACCAGCTGCGGCGCCGCAGAGGAGGCAGAGGCAAGGTCGATATTGCGCAGGCAGTAGATGATGAGCGTAGTGATAATGGCCATCGGGAGGACCTTGCCGAGATAGGTGACCGGCTCCGGCACCTTTTTCCCGCGAAACACCAGGAACGGGAACGCCCGCTCGAAGACCGTGCACGCCGTGCAGACGGCGATGACGGAAATGCACCAGGCCGTGGAGCTCATGGCTGCACCTCCTCCGGCTCAGCTTTTGCCTCGATCCGGCCGCGCAGCAGAAACAGCACGCCGACCGTCAGCAGGAGCGACGGCAGGATGAAGCCGGACGGGCCAAAGATCAGCAGGCAGACGGCCGAGCTGCATACGGCCGCGACGGCCGGAAGGGCGCCGAAGCGGGAGCCCTTGAGCTGGTCGAGCAGGATGACAATGAAGAGCGCCGTCATCGCGAAGTCGATCCCCGAGCTGTCAAAGGGGATCAGGGAGCCGATGAGCGCGCCGAGGACCGTAAAGACGACCCAGTAGGAGTAGACCAGGACGGCCTCAAAAATGAACGAGAACATCCGGTGGCGCTCGTTCCCGTCGTCAAAATCATTGGAGCAATGGAGAGAGAAGGTCTCGTCCGGGAGAAGGAGGATCAGCAGGAACTTCCACGCTCCGTACTTCCGGAACTGTTCGATGAACGGAATGCCGTAAAAAATGTGCCGGCTGTTGAGAAGAAGCGCCATGGCCGCCACCGTCAGCAGGGAGATGCCGCCCGTGAACATGCTCACCATCAGAAACTGCAGGGAGCCTGCGAAGACGAAGATGCTCGTGGTACCCGTCCAGATCCAGTTGAAGCCGGAGGTCTGCATCAAAAGGCCCCAGGCAATGCCGAGGGGAAAGAAGCTCACCATCACGGGGATGCTGTGCTTCAGAGAATAGAGAAATGCTTTTTTCATATTGAAACGGTCTTTTCTTTCTTTTGATCTTATGCTCTGCGGATGCGGGAGCGGATCCGGCGCAGATAAAAGACGCGGAAGCCGGGAAGCGTGCGGTCATAGATCATCATGATCGCGACCAGCATGGCCATAAACAGGAGATTGACCCAAAGAGTGGCGGAAAACGTCTCGATAATATCGCCGATCGTAAAGACGAAGAAAATGAGCGCATACATGACGCCGATGGCCAATGAGAAGACGGCCAGCTTGCAGAGCGTGCGCAGGCCCTTTGCGCGAATGCGCTCCAGCGCCGGGCGGATGACCGGATACCAGCCGAGAAAGACATAAAAGAAGGAGGCTTCCTTGTCCACGCCGATCATCATCGAGAGCGCCCCAGTCACGGCCCAGACCATCCAGGCGTAGGGCGTGCCGTATTCCTCCAGCACGGGGATCAGGAGGATCGAGGCGAGAAGCGGCGAGCAGTACGTCAGCACGGGGATCAGCCCGCCCGTCAGCATCAATACCGTCCCCAAGGCGGCCATCATCGCGCAGAAGGCGACCGGGCGGCTCAGGGGTTCCTTTTTTTCCCGGCTCATGTCCGATCCTCTGTCTCCGGAAGGCCGCGGAACCGGCCGCGCAGGAATTCGCGGACGGCCTTGCTCCAGGCTTCTCCGTCCTGCAGGTACGCCTTTGCGTGCCCGGCCCCGGGCACCGTGAGCATTTTCTTTTCCGAGGCGCAGGCCTCATAGAGTTCGCCGCACATGGGGAAGGGGACAAAATCGTCGTCCTCGCCGTGAATAAACAGGACGGGCACCTTCGTCTTCCGCACGGCATCGATGGGGGACGCCGCTTCGATGTCAAAGCCGCCGAGCACGCGGGCGGACGCACGGCAGAGCGGATACATCAGATCGACCGGGAAGCCGTTCTTCTCCGCGACGCTCCGGATGACTGCCCGGGGCGAGGTATAGCCGCAGTCTTCCACCACGGCCTTCACGTTCTCCGGCAGATCCTCGAGGCCCAGCATCATCATGACCGTGGCCGCGCCCATGGAAACGCCGAAGAGGCAGATCTCGGTCTCCTCGCCGAAGCGGCAGAGGATATAGTTGATCCAGGAGAGCCCGTCCTTCCGCTCGCGGATGCCAAAGGAGATCACGCGCCCGTCGCTGTCGCCGCAGGCGCGCTCGTCGATCAGGAGGATATTGAAGCCGAGCGAACGCACGACATCGAAGCGGCCGCAGAAATCCCCGAAGGCGTGGCCGCGGTAGCCATGCATCAAAAGGGCGACCGGCGCGCCGGGCTTCTGCTCGTAATACCGCCCGTGCAGGCGGCGCCCTTCCTCGGAGAGGATCTCGACGTCCTCGCAGGGCAGCGTCTTCAGCGCATCGATCCCCGCCGTGATCTGCTCCAGGTGGTCCTGATAGAAGGGGTCGGATCTATAGCTGTCCGGATCCCGGCGCTTTTTCGGAGAATTATAAAATGTGAAATTGAAAATATAAATGCCGACCGCCAGGATCAGGAGCACGGCGGCAAGCACGATCGCGAGCAGGATTTTCATAACGGTCCCCCTCAAGGCTGCGAAACGATTCTTTCTTTATATCTTACCCTTTTCCCGGCAGAAAAGCAAGATTCTTTGCCTCCGATTGACATTCGATTCCGGAATCGTTACAATCGGAGGCATGGATATTTTATATAAAGACAATGAAATTCTGATCTGTGTCAAGCCCTGCGGCGTTCTCTCGACGGACGAGCCGGGCGGAATGCCGGAACTGCTGCGCCATGCGCTCGAAGATGCGTCCGCGACCGTGCTCGCCGTGCACCGGCTCGACCGCGTCGTCGGCGGACTGATGGTCTATGCCCGCACGCAGAGCGCCGCCGCCGCGCTTTCCCGCCAGATCAACGACCGCAGCTTTCTCAAGGAATATATGGCCGTCGTGCACGGCGAACCGGAAAAGGACGAAGGGCGCATGGAGGACCTTCTCTTCCGGGATTCTTCCGAAAACAAGACCTATGTCGTCAAGCGCATGCGCAAGGGCGTGCGGGAGGCCGCGCTGGATTACCGCGTGCTCGGAAAGGCAGACGGGCTCTCTCTCGTCCGCATCCGCCTCCTCACCGGGCGGACGCACCAGATCCGCGCCCAGTTCTCCTCCCGCGCCATGCCCCTCGTCGGCGACCGGAAGTACGGCGCCGCCGGCGACAGCGGCGAGATCGCGCTCTGGTCCTGCCATCTGCATTTTGCCCACCCCCGCACGGGAAAGCCGATGGACTTTGCCCTCGACCCGCCGGGCGGCATGCCCTGGGAGAGATTCGGCTTTCAGGGAAAGGGTGTGCCGTCCGTCCGCGAGGTGCCGGAGAGCGTTCCCTCCCCCACTCCCGCCGCTTCCGCGCCGGGCCGGCCCTCCTGCCCCTATGCGAAAAAATGCGGCGGCTGCCAGATGCTGCATCTCCCCTATGAGCGCGAGCTTCAGATCAAGCAGAACCGTCTCAACGAGCTTCTGCGTCCTTTCGGGCGCCCCGAGGAGATCCTCGGCATGGAAGAGCCGTATCATTACCGCAACAAGGTGCACGCCGCCTTCGGGCTCGACGCGAAAGGCGCCGTCATCTCCGGCATCTATCAGCCTGCCAGCCACCGCATCGTTCCTGCGGAGCACTGCCTGATCGAGGACGAGACTGCCGGGAAGATCATCGCCGACATCCGCTCTCTGATGCCGGAATTCAAAATGACAGCCTACGACGAGCGCCGCGGGACCGGATTTCTGCGCCATGTGCTCGTCCGGCGCAGCTTCGCGACCGGGGAGGTCATGGTCGTGCTCGTGATGACGGATCCGATCTTCAAGCTGCAGAAGCCCTTCCTGGAAAAGCTGCTTGCCCTTCACCCGGAGATCACGACAGTGGTGCAGAACGTCAACGCCGAGTTCGGGCCCGTCGTCCTCGGGCGGCAGGAAAAGGTGCTTTACGGGCCGGGATATATCGAAGACCTGCTCTCCGGCTGCCGCTTCCGGATCTCCGCAAAGTCCTTTTATCAGGTCAACCCGGTGCAGACGGAAAAGCTCTATTCCCTCGCCGTCTCTCTCGCCGGCCTCACCGGGAAGGAGACCGTGCTCGACGCCTACTGCGGCACCGGTACCATCGGCATCACGGCCGCGAAGTCCTGCCGCCGCGTGCTCGGCGTGGAAGTCAACAAGGACGCCGTAAAGGACGCCGTCGTCAACGCGAAGATCAACGGCATCTCCAACATCTGGTTCACCTGCGCCGATGCCGGGGACTATATGGCGGAGATGGCCGAGCAGAAGCAGAGCTGCGACGTTGTCTTTCTGGATCCGCCCCGCTCCGGAAGCGACCGGAAGTTTCTCTCGTCGCTTATCAAAATGCGTCCGAAAAAGATCGTCTACATCTCCTGCGGCCCGGACACGCTCGCACGCGACCTGAAGATCCTCGTGCAGGGCGGCTACCGGGTGCAGAGGATCCGGCCGGTGGACATGTTCCCGCATACGGAGCATGTGGAAACGGTATGTCTCTTGTCCAAACTTTCTGAGGCGAAGTACAGCATAGATGTAAAGCTGGATATGGATGAGTTGGATGTTACGACCGCGGAAACCAAGGCGACATATGAAGAAATCAAGGCTTACGTGCTGAATCAGACAGGACTGCAGGTCAGCAGCCTGTACATCGCGCAGGTGAAGCGGGAATGTGGGATTATAGAAAGAGAAAACTATAACAAGCCGAAAACGGTAGATGCAAAGCAGCCACAGTGCCCGGAAGAAAAGAGAAAGGCAATTGAGGAGGCTTTAAAGCATTTTGGAATGATCTGATAAAGTTTTAAGGATAAGAAGGCGCTTGCCTGGGCGTTTGATGACCCGGGTGAGCGCCTTCTTTTACTATATCGTACGGAAGAAATCACCGATGATTTATCACAGCTCGCTTTTGATACGCAAAAGAATCAATTGCAAAACGA
>R18__coassemble_2891_pt1 | contig 9582 bp, 7 predicted proteins | sample R18__metabat2_low_PE_028 | metagenome-assembled genome bin R18 | reverse complement strand
ATGGAGGCCTTGATCAGATCGGAAGCTTCATCACTGCCATTGACGAGGAAAATACCCATGTCACTATATTCCGTCACCGGGGAGCTCAGGCTGGTGAAATAGTTGCTGACACCAAGGCCGAGGCCGTTATGCGCCGTGAGGAAGACCTTGATCTCCGGGTTCGTGGTGTAAAGGTTCTCTGCTGCAGCAAGTCCGGTCTCGGTATTTTCATCCTGGAGCTCCACTTCCTTGACAGAGCCGACCTTAGCGCAATAGTCTGCGATCTTCAGAAGCTCATCGCCCTGAACAACGCCGGTCTCGGCCGTGCGGCAGGTCAGAACTGCGACAGGGACAGAGCCGTCTTCCGCATCTGCATATGCACTCTCGATCCACTTGGTGGCAAGGAGATTCAGGCTGTCGGCAAGGCGTGCATTGTCAGAGAGCATGAGCGCATCATAGCTTTCCGTTTCAGCAACGAAGGCAACGACCTTGATGCCGGCTTCCTGCGCCTGAGAAACAACGGTTCCCATTGCTTCCGGAGCAACCGACCAAAGAACGATCGTATCTACGCCCTGAGCGATGTAGTTCTCCATTGCATCGATCTGAGCAGTCGGGTTGAACTGGCCGTCTACATAGCTTGCATCCCAGCCGGCTTCTTCCATGGTCTCGACAAAACTGTCAGCCAGCATCTGGAAGAAATCGCCACCGAGACCGAAGGTAACAAAACCGACAGACGGCTTGGAATCTGCCGCGAAAGCGGAAACGGACAGGAGCATTGCGCAAACGAGAAACAGCGCTGCGAATTTTTTCAGGGTCTTCATTTTGGAAACTCTCCTTTTTCAATTTTTTGTTTTTATCATAAATAATTATGATCGAGATCAATTGCGCCTTACTTGGCGGTCTTGTTGCTGAGATACAGGGAGACCAGCATAATAATGCCCTTGGCAATATACTGGGGATAGGTGCCAAGATTGATCAGCTGCATACCGTTTGCGAGGACACCGAGCACAAAGACGGCGACGATTGCTTTCCAAAGGGTTCCTTCGCCGCCCTTAAGCGCAACGCCGGAAAGCACACAGGCAATAATTCCCGTAAACTCAATGCCGGTACCTGTGCTGGAGTCGGCCGAACCCGAACGGGCTGCCAGAAGCACAGCCGAAATGCCGACCAGCACACCTGCTGCCGTAAAAACGAGAATTTTGATCTTGGGTACATTCAGCCCTGCAAGACGGGCAGCCTCCGGGTTGTCGCCAACGGCATAGATCCGGCGGCCGATATAAGTCTTCTCGAGGATCACACCGACGATCACAATGATCACAAGAGCAATGACCGCATTGAGCGGGATCTTGCCGAAGAGCTTGCCCTGACCGATATACATGAAGCTCTTGGGGAGATTATGGTACGTCTTGGAGCCGGAGATCAGATAGGAGATGCCCTGGAAGATCGCCATGGTACCAAGAGTGACGATCATGGGAGAGCTGTTGAGCTTGATGGAAATAAACCCGTTGAAGCATCCGAGGGCTGCGCAGATGACAATTGCCATCAAAACTGCAACCGGAACGGAAACGACACCATTGCTCAAAAGCTTGGCAACCAGAACTGCCGCCACCGACATCTGATAGCCAATGGAAAGGTCGCAGCCGCCGGACACCATAATCATGAAAATGCCCGTTGCGCAGACAGCAATATGAACATTCTGCACAAGAATATTGGTCAGATTCAGCGGAGTGAAAAACCGGTTGGAAAGGATGCTGAAGACGAGCATCAGCAAAACCAGCAAAATCGGCATGGAAAAGCTCGAGACGATCCGCCCGATTGACTTTGTATCTTTCATTCTATCTTCTCCTCGTATTAATCCGTAATTCCGGACGCATAGGTCAGGACTTTTTCCTGCGAGAATTCGTTTCGTTCCAGGATGCCGGTCTGCGTACCTTCATGCAGAACAATGATCCGCTCCGACATGCCGAGAAGCTCCTCCATATCGGAAGACACCATGAGGATCGACTTTCCCTGTTCCGTCAGTTCGATCATCAGCTGATAGATCTCATAGCGGGCTCCGATATCGATTCCGCGAGTTGGTTCATCGAAAATCAGCACATCCGGAACTGCCGCAAGCGCTTTGGAGATAACGACCTTCTGCTGGTTTCCTCCGGAGAGCGTGCCGACATTGACCTTTACTGTCGGGGTCTTGGTACGCATCGCCTTTTTGTAGTTTTCCGCCTGGTCCATTTCCTTCTTCGCGTCGACGAAAATTCCGTTGCAGAGATCCCGGATATTTGAGACGGAATTGTTCCAAAAGATCGGCTTGTCAAGAAAGCACCCCTGATATTTCCGATCTTCCGGGATAAGACCAATGCCGTTTTTTACAGCAGCCGCCGGCGTTTTGTAAGCGACCTTCTGTCCTTTATAGGTGATCGTGCCACTCTCAATTTTTGCCGCTCCGTAAAGAAGATGCATCGTCTCTGTGCGGCCGGCTCCGACAAGACCGGCAAAGCCAAGAATCTCACCCTTGTGAAGCTCAAAGCTGATGTCGCGCACACCGTTCCCGCTCAAATGGTCCACGGCGAGAATGATTTCCTGTTCATAGGGTTTGGTCTTCTGCGGATAATTTGAGGAGAGCTCACGGCCAACCATCAGGCTGATCAGGCCCTGTTTATCCGTCTCGCTGATATTCAGCGTCTTGATAAAGCAGCCATCGCGCAGAACCGTTACCCGGTCACAGATCTCAAAGAGTTCGTCCAGACGGTGCGAGATGTAGATGATGGTCACGCCCTGTGCCTTCAGCTTTCGGATGACTTCGAAGAGCCGCTTCTGCTCCTCGACCGTAATGGCGGCCGTCGGTTCGTCCAAAATCAGGATGCGGGCATTGCGAAGGATCGCCTTGGAGATCTCGACGATCTGCCGATTGGCTACCGAAAGATCCCGGATCCAGGTGTCCGGAGATACCGTGCAGTGGAAGGTGGCAAGCAGTTCCTCCGCCTTCTTCCGTTGGGCAGCCTTGTCAAGGAAAAGCTTTTCGGAATTTGTACTCATGAAAAGGTTATCCATAATCGACATGGCGTCAAACTGGACGAGCTCCTGATATACGACCGAAATGCCGAGATCCAGCGCCTGCAGCGGATCAAAACCGTCATATTCTTTTCCGTCAAGAAAGATCTTGCCTTCGTCCGGGCGGATCGCTCCGGCAATCGTCTTGATGAAGGTCGATTTTCCCGCTCCGTTTTCTCCAACGAGAGCATGAACTTCCCCCTGCCGGAAATCGATCGACACGTCGTTGAGCGCAATCACGCCGGGATAGCGTTTGGTAATGTTATGCAGCTCAAGCAGCTCCATTGAGAATCCTCCTTGCTGTCCGTTTTGTTCTTCTTTTCATCCGTACAGGGGGGCCGGGATCTCAAAAGTCGTCTGCATCGTGTAAGGAACGCCGGTAACCGGGCAGTTATTGAACGCATTGATGGCTTCCGTGATATGCATACACATATCTGCGCTGACGCGGGGTGCTCTGCCGTTCATGATCGCATCCGCCATGTCGGAAACGCCAAGACCTCTCTGGTTGCCGAGGCGTTCGGAGACGGGCGCCACATCCTTGAAAAGGCCAAAGCTTGCCGGACCGTAAATTGCCTCCAGACGCTCCGGGATCTGCTCCTTACTAAGGACCATTTCCTTGAAATCGGCAGCTTTGAGAAGTTTGATGGGGCCCATCATCGTATTGGGATCCGGGGCAATGATCACGCCTTCGGTGCCGTAGATCTCCAGGCCGGGGAGGTCGGACTTCCACTCGTCATAGCTCATATTTACATTGGCAATTGCACCGCTGCGGAATTTCAGCACACCGCAGAACGTCGTCAGCACATCGACCGGGCACTCGTGATCCCGGATCTGACGAACTTCAAAGCCCTTTGTGCCGAAAGCAAAAATCTGTTCAATCGGCCCGAGGAGCGAGACAAGCGTTGTAAGAAAATACGGGGCCATATCCAGCACCGGGCCGCCGCCTTTTTTATAAAGGAAGTCCGCATTCGGGTGCCACATATCCGCGCCGGGACCGACGTAGTTTGCCGTCACATTGATGACCTTGCCGACCTGCCCCTCGTCAATAAGCTTACGCACCGTTTGGAACTCACTGGAAAGGAACGTGTCCGGTGCGCTGCCGACATAGAGGCCCTGCTTCTTTGCAAAAGCGACAATCTCCTTTGCTTCCTCAATGCTCGGGGCGAGCGGCTTTTCGCAGTAAACGTGCTTTCCGGCCTTCAGGGCCGCCATGGAAAGCGAATAATGGGATGCCGGAGTCGTTAGGATAAGGACAATGTCCACATCCGGATCGGCGAGCATTTCTTCCGTTGTGCACACCTTCGGAATGTTCCATTTTGCAGCCGCAGCTTCCGCGGCTGCCGTATTCAGATCCGAGCAGCAGACGGGGCGCACATTTGTGTATTTGGGCCCCAATGTGCTGAGGTATGCAGCGCAGAAGGTTCCGCAGCCGATAATTCCATAGCCGAGATAATCTTTGCTCATAGTTCTCCTCCAAAAGTTGCTTTTTCCTTGTCCTCTGCAGAACAGAGGTGTTCTGCGATTATATTAACTCAGATCCATCCTTTCTGTTCGTGACACGTGTCAGCATCCTGCTCAAAATTTCGCATGTCCGTTTTTGTGCATTCTGCACAAAAAATATTTTTTATGCTCTTTACAAATCCCGATTCCTAAGTTATTTTTATTTTATGTTTTGTTGCCATATGAATCTTTCCCGTATGAGGAGCCTGTAATATGGAAATTGTGAACGCACCACTGATTCTGAACGGTTACATTCGCGAGCATCAGCTGAATTCCTTTTTCTCCTCCGATCCTCCCCCCATGTACCTGCTCCGCTATGCCCCCGGTGAGATGATCGCGACGCCGGTCTCCCGGCTGCAGTATGTCCAATTTGTGGTAGACGGGGAATTTCAGCTTTACGATATGGCGAGCGAAGCATCGGTAGCCATGCTGCTGACACCTTTCTACAAGGTTCGCCTGCTGGGCGATACGGAACTGCTCGATGAAAAATGCGTCAGCATGTTTGTTGAGGCCGTCACAGAGGTCTACGCCGTCGGCATTCCGATTGAAGCCAACCGGGAACAGCTGCTCAATGACAACGCTTTTCTTCGCATGGTATGCCACACACTCTCTGCCAAGCTGACGAGCGCCGCGCTTTCGCAGAAGCTCAGCCTGACGGAAAGCGTCCGTTATTACTTAAGACACATTACGCAGGAGAACGTGGTCCGCGATGTCGGCCGGCTTGCCGCACAGTTCAATACCAGTTCCCGCCAGCTGCTCCGCGTCCTGAAGGCACTGTGCGATGAAGGAGTTCTGGAGCACATCGGCAAAGGCGAGTATCGGATCACGCGGGAATAGTGAGGCATTCGTTTTTGTGCAAATATCACAAAAATCAGCCTTTTGTTTTGTGACTTTTTGCCAAATTATCGTGAGGGTTTCACTTATTGTTTGACATATAACATCCTGATGTTTAAAATTAAGCCGATGAAAACAGACCCTTATCTGTCGGTAATAACTGTAGAGCCAGTTGTTATAGAAAAATTTATTTGGAGGAAATCACATGAAAAAGATTCTCGCTATCGCTCTCGCGCTGTGCATGATCTTTGCCCTGTGCGCGGTCTCCGCGTCCGCGGACGGCAAGACCATCTATGTCCTCGGTCCTACTCCCGACCATGGCTGGACCGCCCAGGCCGGCGCCTACGCATCTGCCAAGTGCGATGAGATCACCGCAGAAGGCACCTACAAGGCAGTCTACATCCCCGCATCTTCCGGTGAAGAGCAGGTCGACCAGTGCAACACCATCATCGCAAACGGCGACGCCGCGATCGTCGTCATGATGGCTCTGGACGATTCCGCACAGGCCGGCCAGGAAGCCCTCTACGCAGAAGGCATCCCCTTCATCTCCTTTGACCGTATCATCGAAGCCACTGAGAAGTATGCCGCTCTGAACTACTCCGGCGATAACTGGCAGTGCGGCGCCGGCATTGCTTACTGGCTGCAGAAGAACGGCATGGAGCCGGGCGACACCGTCGTTGTTCTCTACGGCGATAACGGCACGGTCTGCTCCCGCCGTCAGGAAGGCTTTGAGCAGTTCCTCCGCGGAGAGATCAAGTACTCCGATCTTATGAACGGCGAGTTCGAGACCACCGAGGTCTGGGATCAGGATGCTCTTGACGCGATCTTCAACGGCTACACGGTCGTCTGCAACTGGTCTGCCGACGGCGCTTACGGCTACATCGAGCAGAAGTTCGATGAGATCGTCGCTGCTGCCAAGGCAAACACCGGCAAGCTCTACATCTACTCCATGGACGACGAGATGACCTTCGGTGTCCTGAATTATCTTGAAGCCGGCGCTTCCGCCGAGACTCTCGCTGACCTGGAAGGCCTCGACTGCTACATTTCCGCTATCGGCGGCATGCAGGAGCTCTACAATGTTATGGCCGATGCCGACGAGCAGAGCGAGCTTGCCGACACCTACTTCGACGACATGATGTCCGTCTTCTTCAGCCCGAAGATGATGCAGTCTGTCATCGAGATGGGCGTTGACTATGTGGAAGGCAACTGGAGCTACTCCGCAGGCGACGGTTCCTACGAGCCCGTCTTCATCGTTGACCGCACGAACGCTGCCGAGACGGAAGGCTTCCAGGGTCACTGATCCGCTTGCCCTTTCACAACCGCAGACCGTTAATTCCTGATTAGTATCATACGGCGGATGCAGGAATTTCCTGCATCCGCCGCTTCTGTTTCACCCAATACAGTTATTACACCATATCCTCATTCAAATAAATTTTCACAGCATTCTATTAATAATAGGGAGACAGCGTCCATGACAATTCTTGAAATGAATCATGTTTCCAAGGCATTCGGCGGAAACGTTGTTCTGAAGGACATTCATTTCACCGTAGAGGAAGGAGAGATCCACGCGCTTCTCGGTGAAAACGGCGCGGGGAAATCCACGCTGATGAATATCCTCACCGGAGTTCTTCCGGCAGACAGCGGAACGATCACCTTTCTTGGAAAAACCTATGCCTCGCCGACGATCCAGCAGATGGAAGCCGCCGGCATCGCCTTTGTCCACCAGGAGCTCAACGTGATCAACGATCTCTCCGTTTCGGACAACATTTTCCTCTGCCGCGAGATCCGCACGCGGCTCGGCCTGATCAATCAGAAAGAGCAGCTTGCCCGCACCCGCCAACTCTTTGAAGATCTCGGCGTCAATATCGACCCGAACGTCATGGTCTCCGAGCTGAAGACCAGTGAAAAGCAGCTGCTGGAGATCTGCCGCGCTCTCTATGCGGACGCCAAGCTGCTGATCCTCGACGAGCCGACCACCTCGCTCTCGAACGATGAGATCGAGCATCTCTTCGGCATCCTGCGCATGCTGAAGCAGAAGGGAAAATCTTTCATCTTTATTTCGCACAAAATGCCGGAGATCTTTGCGATCTCGGACCGTTATACCGTCCTTCGCAACGGTGAATTTGTTTCCTCTGGGCTAATCAGCGAGACCTCTCCGCATGCCGTCACCTCCGATATGGTCGGCGCGCAGTATGTGGACGAGGATGTTTACGAACAGCGTCCTTTGGGAGAGGTCGTTCTGAAGCTGGACCATCTCAGCGGAGATGAGTTCAAGGATATCTGTCTGGAGGCACGCAAGGGAGAGATCCTCGCCTTTACCGGGCTCGCCGGCTGCGGCGCCTCGGAACTGATGCAGGCCATGTTCGGAGCCATTCCGACGACCGGAGGCACCATGAGCATCAACGGGAAGGCACTCCACGGCGGTTCGATCGTCGACTATATGAAGAATTCCGTTGCTCTGCTGCCCTCCAACCGCAAGGAGAATTCCGTCGTTCCCGATATGAGCATCATGGAAAATTTCTATCTTGCCGAGCACGAAATTTCCAAGAAAAAGCATCCGTTTATCCGTCCGGCAGAGGAGAACGCACGCTACGCCGTTCAGCGCGATGCGCTTCACATCAAGGCCGGCGAGAGCTCGGACTCCATCACTTCCCTCTCCGGCGGCAACCAGCAGAAGGTATTCCTCGGGCGCTGGATGAATACCGGAGCCGATGTTCTTCTCTTTGACAACCCGACACAGGGCGTCGATGTGGGAGCGAAGGAAGAGATCTACAAGCTCATCCTCGGCTTTGCCAAGGAAGGGAAGACCGTTATCATCAACACGCTGGAAATTCCGGAAATCCAGAAGGTCGCCGACCGCTGTCTGGTCTTCTATGAAGGCCGGATCGTAAAGACCTTTGTTCACAGCGAAGTGAACGAGCACGATGTCATGATGTATTCCACCAATGCCATTCAAACTTCAGAGGAGGTTCAAAAATAATGAAAAAAGACACCAGCGTTTGGAAGACCATCGGCAGATTCTGGTCTCAGTACAGCTATATTTTCGTTCTGCTGATCATTATGATCGGCTATGCCTTTACGATCCAGGCAAACGGAAACACCTTTAAATTCAGCCACATCGCCGCAATTCTCGGCAGCCAGAACACCTGCATCGTCGGCACGATCGCGCTTGGCATGGCCTTCATCATTATCACGGGGCAGATCGACCTCTCCGTCGGCTCCTCTCTCGTGCTCTGCACCGGCGTGACGATCTGCGTATTCAATATGACGAATTCCATTTTATTGATGATCCTCGCGGCTCTCGTTTCCGGCGCGCTCTGCGGCCTCATCAACGGGCTTCTGGTCGGGCTCGGAAAAATGCCTCCGTTCGTCGTTACGCTCGGCACGATGCTCATCTACCGTTCGCTCACACTCTCCGTCGTGCGCAAGGTCGACCCTTCGATCAGCGGCTCCTCCTCCAGCCAGTTTGCCATGATGAGCTCCAATTCCAAGTATGAGCTGCTCCGCATGAAGTTCGGCACCGGCAAGCTCAAATTCGGTTCGTTCTCCATTCCGTACATTTTCTTCGTGTTCCTCGCCATGGCGATCCTCTTCATCATCATCGCCAAGAAGACCAAGTACGGCAAAAGCGTTTACGCCGTCGGCTCCAACGAAAGAAGCGCCCGCCTCGCCGGAATCAACACCACCTGGGTCAAGATCTCCGTCTTCATTCTGATCGGCATTCTGGTCGGCGTTGCTTCGATCCTGCAGGCCTGCAAGATCGGCAATGTCACACCGGCTTCCTCCGGGCAAAGCTATGAAATGTATGCCATCGCTTCCGTCGTTCTCGCCGGCGTCAGCATGGCAGGCGGCAAGGGCAATATGCTCGGCGTCATCTTTGGTGCGCTTTCCTACACGACGATCAACTTCATCATCGTTTCGATCCCCGGGCTCAGCGTTGATATTCAGGACACCTTCCAGGGGCTCGTTTTGATCATCGTCATCCTGATCCAGACGGCCGGCCCCTCCATCAAGGAGAGCATCCGCCGCTCCAAGCTCCGCAAGGCCAACAGCTGAAAGGCTGCACACATCGTAAAGCACCCGGCGTATTTTTCATACGCCGGGCTTCTTTATGCGATACGTCTCTTTCGGGGCTTAAAACAGCTCCGGCTTATTCTTCAGGCTGTCCGCTTCCGTGATCGGCCGGATCACGCGGGCGGGGGTGCCCGCGGCGAAGGAATG
>R18__coassemble_2724_pt1 | contig 10232 bp, 9 predicted proteins | sample R18__metabat2_low_PE_028 | metagenome-assembled genome bin R18 | reverse complement strand
CCGGAGACGATGCAGTATCTCAGCCCGTCGATCAGCACGGTGGCGCTGCCGCCGGAGGTCGACCGGCAGGCTATCGAGCTGCTGGCGGAGCTGGTGGAGGGCGGAAGGAGCGGCCCCGTGCGGATCGAGATCGAGCCGGTGGTCCAGCTGCGCGAAAGTTTTTTCATAAAAAACGAGAACCCTTCTTGACAAAGCACAGGAGTTCATGCTATCGTTAAGTACATCGATATACTAAGCACATGAAGCAGGCAGAGTGTTTCTTATTTCTGCCGGGCGGGAAAGCGGATCTGCGCCACGGATCTCTCCTTCCGCCGGTAACTTTAAAAAATAAGAAAGGCTTGAATTACTGTGTCATACGGTGTTTTTTCCAACAATGTCCCGCTGAAGTTCAACAGCATGGACTTCCGCGACGGCCAGCAGTCCATGCTGGCGACCCGCGTCAAGACGAAAGACATGCTCCCCTTCCTCGAGCGCATGGACAAGCTCGGGTATGAGAACATGGAGATGTGGGGCGGCGCCACGTTCGACGTCTGCATCCGCTACCTCAACGACGACCCCTGGGAACGCCTCCGCAAGTTCAAGGCCGTCATAAAGAATACCCCGCTCAAGATGGTGTGCCGCGGGCAGAACCTGGTGGGCTACAAGGCCTACCCGGACGATATCGTCCGCCGGTTCATTGCCGCTGCCGCCCGCAACGGCATCGACATCTTCCTCATTTTCGACGCGCTGGACGACCTGCGCAACTGCCGGGTCCCGTTCGAGGCTGCGCTCGAGGCCGGGAAAAAGGTCGAGGGCTCGCTGCAGTATATGATCAGCCCCTTCCACACCCGCAAGATGCGCGTGGAAAACGCGCTGGAGCAGCAGAAGATGGGCGCTTCCGGCATTCACGTGGAGGATATGGCCGGCCTCATGACGCCGACCGAGGCCTATGGCCTGATCTCCGATCTGAAGGAAGCGCTGGACATCCCCGTCTACCTGCACTGCCACTGCACGGGCGGCATGGCCGAGATGTGCTACTGGGAGGCGATCCGCGCCGGCGTGGACGGCGTTGACACCGCGCTCTCCCCCATCGGCCTCGGGCCGTCTCTCCCCGCCATCGAAAGCCTGGCGGCGGCGCTGAAGGACACGCCGCGCGACCCGAAGATCGATCTCGCCGCGCTGACGGATCTCAACAACGACTTCAAGGCGCTGCGCAAAAAATATGCCGAAAACGCCTCTACGCTCGTCGGCGTGGACGTCGGATGCCTGCAGCATCAGATCCCCGGCGGCATGCTCACGAATCTCGAGAGCCAGCTGAAGGGCATGGGCGCGCTCGACCGCCTGCCCGAGGTCCTGCAGGAGGCGATCCAGGTGCGCGCCGACATGGGCTATCCCCCGCTCGCCACGCCCTCGAGCCAGATGTGCGGCGTTCAGGCGACGACGAACGTGCTCACCGGAAAGCGCTACGGCAACATCTCCAAGGAGATGAAGGACTACTGCCGCGGCATGTACGGCAAGGCTCCCGGCCCGCTCAACCCCGAGCTCGTCAAGGCCGCGCTGGGCGATGAGCAGCCGATCACCTGCCGCCCGGCCGATCTGCTCGCCCCCGGATGGGACGAGGCCGTCAAGGGTGCCGGCGATCTCGCCGAGAGCGAGGAGGACATTCTGACCTACGCGCTCTTCCCGACCGTTGCCCCCGCCTTCCTGGAGGCCAAAAAGGCGGAAAAAGAACGCAGATGCAAATACGCGATCGAAAAGGTGGAGAAGAAAAAATGAAACAGACCGATCCGGAAAAGCTTGCCCACTCCAAGGAGATCCTCAATCAGCTGAAGGAAGCCCGCGGCGGAACGCTGCTGGAGTCCCATCAGAAGATGGGCAACGACCCCTATCTCGCGAAAATGTTCCTGGACGCCTACCAGAACAACAAGGCAGACAACACGATCCCGAAGAAATACAAGGAGCTCATGGTCATGGCCGTCGGCATGGCGACCGGAACCGCAACGACGATGAACGTCCACGCCAAGCTCGCGCTCAAGAACGGCGCAACGCTGGACGAGATCACGGAAGTGATCCGCATGATCTTCTTTACCTGCGGCGTAACGAAACTGCTGCCGATCCTGGAGCAGCTCGACCTCGATCTCGAGCCCATCGAACTGGAATAAGCAAAAAAATCGGCAGATGCGAAACGCATCTGCCGATTTCTATCGGGGAAAACAAAGGAGGCTGAAGCATGGCGACACTGAAGGACGTGGCAAAGGAAGCGGGCGTTTCCGCCACGACCGTCTCGATCATTATCAACGGAAAGGCCGAGCAGCGGAAGATCCCGCCCGCCACCTGCCAAAAGGTCCGCGCGGCGATCGAAAAGCTCGGCTACCAGCCGGACCCCTCCGCCCGGCTCCTCCGCAGCGGGGGAAAGCGGAAGCCGCTCATCGGCTTTTTCTGGCCGCAGGGCTACCGGCTCATCATCATGGCCTCCTTCATCAACTCCATGGCGCAGGAGCTGCAGCGGCAGGGCGCCGAATACGAGCTCGTCGTCCACACGTTTGAAAACGACCGGCTCTCCGATTCCGCAACGGAGCTGGAGGAGAATGTCTACGACGCCGTCATCGTCGGAGCCTGCTCGGCGGGAGATCTGGCCTTTCTCGAATCGCTCCGGCTGGAGCTCCCGCTCGTGCTGATCAACCGGCACTCCGAGGTCTATTCCTCGGTGGAGATCGACAACGTCGGCATGGGCCGCGCGGCCGCCGAGATGATCTTCCGCAAGGGCTACCGCAGCGCCGCCGCCGTGACCTCCAGCGAGCGGTATCTGCAGACGCAGCGGCGCACCGACGCCTTTCTCGCGCGCTGCAAAGAACTCGGCATCGAGATCCGGCCGGAGCATTGCCTCTCCGCCCCGCGGAGCATGGCGGGCGGAGCCGAAGTCGCCGTCCGGTTCGCGACGCTCGAAGAGCGGCCGGGAGTGCTGTTTTTTGAATCCGCCTCCATGGCGCTCGGCACGCTGAACACCTTCCACCGGCTGGGGATCTCCGTGCCGGAGGACGTGGAGATCCTGGCGCTTTCCATGATCGCGCAGGAGAACACCATGTACTCCGTTCCCTCGCTCAGCATCCTCGCGCTGCCGAACCGGAAGATCGGCGAGGAGGCGATCCGCCTGCTGCTGGAATTTGCCCGCGAAAAGCCCGCGCAGCCGATCCGGAAGACGCTGGAATACGACGTCTACCTCCGCGATTCGTTCCGGCTGCCGTCGGTGTGAAAAAGAATACGGAAAAAGCGAAGAAGATAAAAAATGGCGCTGTGCCCTGCGCTTCCTATTTTATACATTTTCGGAATTTCATTCCGAAAATGTATTGATTTTGCAGGCAATGCCGTGTAAAATTACAATTGGGAGGCGAGGCATACGATGCATTATATCGAACGCAAAATGGAAGGCCAATTAAAATACCTTTCCGAGCATTTTCCCGTCGTTGTCGTTACAGGCGCCCGACAGACAGGAAAAACCACTTTAATCCGGCAGGCCGTAACAGACGCGGCATATGTCACATTGGACTATCCGCGGATCCGTGACCTGGCAAAAAATGATCCTGAGCTTTTTCTGCAGCAGTACAAGCCGCCTGTAATCATTGACGAGATCCAGTATGCTCCCGAGCTGCTGCCCTATATCAAAATTCAGATCGACCGGGACAGGAAACCCGGGCAGTACTATCTGACCGGTTCTCAGATGTTTCGGATGATGAAAAACGTCAGTGAATCTCTTGCCGGAAGAGCCGGGCTTTTATCCTTGTACGGCTTCAGCCGTTCGGAGATCTTCCGTAAAGAGGAAACACCGTTTTTGCCTTCCAATCAGCTGCATGAAAAATCACCCGAAACGATAACGACCATATTTGACCGGATCTATCGCGGCAGTATGCCTCAGATGGTCATTGACGAAGGGTTATCTCCGGAGGCTTACTTTGGAGAATACCTGCAGACTTATCTTGAGCGTGATATTCGCGATCTGCTGGAAATAAAGAACGAATCAAAATTTCAGAGATTTATTTCATGCGCCGCCGTGCGGACCGGTCAGGAATTGAACCTGTCCGATATTGCCAAAGATGTCGGCATTGATTCCAAAACGGCAGACAGCTGGTTGTCGCTGCTGGTTACTTCCGGTCTGGTTTACTTATTGCAGCCATATTCCGGCAACACAATCAAGAGGATCGTTAAACGGCCGAAGATATATTTTATGGATACCGGTCTAGCGTGCTATCTGAGTTTATGGAATGACCCAAGAGTTTTGGAACGATCGGCCATGGCAGGAGCAATGTTTGAAACCTATGTCATTTCGGAGATCATTAAGCAGTATGCGAATGCCGGGATGGATACACGCAGCCGGCTGGCATATTACAGAGATAATAACGGCAAGGAGATCGACCTGATCATTATTGAAAACGGAACGCTTTATCCGATCGAGATAAAAAAGAGTGCAGATCCCGGAAAAGACGCATTAAAGAATTTCCATGTTCTATCCGGCATTTCAGGAAAGATCGGGAAGGGTGCAGTCATTTGTTTGAGCTCGCAAATGTATCCACTTGATAGCTGCAATACGATAATACCGATATCCATGCTTTGAAAAAAAGTAGGTACTCAATAAAACTGCCGCCTTCCGGGGAGCCCTCCCGGAAGGCGGCAGTTTTATCCGAGCGCCGTGTCCAGCGCCAGCATCAGCGTAAAGCCCAGGGAAAACAGGATCGTCGCAAGGTTGGAATGCCTGCCGGCGGACATCTCGGGGATCAGCTCTTCCACCACGACATACATCATGGCTCCGGCGGCAAAGCTGAGCAGATACGGCAGAAAGGCAATGATATACCTGGCCAGCCAGATCGTGACGATCGCCGCGAGCGGCTCCACGGCGCCGGAAAGGATCCCGCAAAGCACGGCTTTTCCTTTTTTCATTCCCTTGGCCTGGAGCGGCAGGGAAATGATCGCGCCTTCCGGGAAGTTCTGAATGGCGATCCCGAGCGCCAGGACCAGAGCATCCGTAAGCAGGATATTCGCGCTGCCGCTGTGCCAGCCGGCATATACGATGCCGACCGCCATCCCCTCCGGAATATTGTGCAGCGTCACGGCAAAGATCAGCATCGTCGTTTTTTTCAGATGGGAAGAGAGGCCCTCCGGCTCGTCGCTGTCGGTGTGCAGGTGCGGGACGGTCTTGTCCAGCAACAGAAAAAAGAGGATGCCCGCCCAGAAGCCGGCCACCGCCGGAAGAAACGCAAGGCGTCCCAGCTGCGCCGACTGTTCCATCGCCGGCAGGATCAGGCTCCAAATGGCGGCAGCCGTCATCACGCCGGCGGCAAAGCCGGTCAGGCTGTGCTGCAGGCGCTCGCACGGCGTGCTCTTCATTAGAAGGGCGCTTGCCGCGCCGAGAGAAGTGCCCGCAAAGGGGATCAGCACCCCGAAAACGATCTCCGGTTCCATCATGACCTTCTTCTATTTCCCTATATCCGTTTATTTGGTTAGCTTTTGCTAACTCGCGTTAGTATAACACCGCAGCGGAAGAAAAGATAGCCCCCCGCGGCGGAAATTTTTCGGTGGTCGCGCTGCTTGAAGAGAGAGACGAAATAAGCGCCGAAGGATCTCACTTCCTTCGGCGCCGTTTTGGTTTGATTCAGATCTCCGTCCCCGCGAGCTTTAAGAGCAGCTCGACGACTTTTTCCATGGATTCCACGACGACATATTCGTACTTCCCGTGATAATTGTGGCCGCCCGTGCAGAGATTCGGGCAGGGGAGGCCGCTGTAGGAGAGGTGGCAGCCGTCCGTCCCGCCGCGGACCGGGGAGATGACGGGCTCCACGCCGATCTCCCGCATGGCGCGGCAGGCACGGTCGATGAGCTCTTTGTGATCCTTCAGGACCTCGGCCATGTTGTAATACGAGTCTGCGAGCTCCGGGACGAGGGTCCCCTCGCCGTATTTCGCGTTCAGGTGGCCGCAGCAGCGGAGCAGCCAGGCCTTTTTGGCCTCCATTTTGCTCCGGTCATGGTCGCGGATGATATAGTCCATCTCCGCCGTCTCCACGGTGCCGCAGAAACGGTCCAGATGATAGAAGCCCTCATAGCCTTCCGTATGCTCGGGGCGCTCCGCGGCGGGCAGGAGGGCGTCCAGCTCCTCGGCCACGCGGATGGCGTTGATCATGCGGTTCTTCGCGTCTCCGGGATGGATGCTCTTTCCGTTCACGGTGATGCGGGCGGAGGCGGCGTTGAAGGTCTCGTATTCAATGCCGCCGAGCGCGCCGCCGTCCACGGTATAGGCGGCGTCCGCGCCGAAGCCGGGAAGGTCAAAAAAGTCGACCCCGCGCCCGACCTCCTCGTCCGGCGTAAAGCCGAGCACGATCTTCCCGTGCGGCACTTCCGGATGCGAGAGCAGATATTCCGCCATGCTCATGATCTCCGCGACGCCGGCCTTGTCGTCCGCGCCGAGGAGCGTCGTCCCGTCCGTGACGATGAGTTCCTTGCCGGCATAGCCGGACAGCTCCGGGAACTCCCGGGGCGAGAGGACGATGTTCTTTTCCGCATTGAGGCAGATGTCCTGCCCGTCGTAATCGGGAATGCAGCGCGGCTTCACATTGGCCCCCGTCAGGGCGGGAGAGGTGTCCATATGCGCGATAAAGCCGAGCACCGGGCGCTGCGCTGCGATATTGGAAGGGATCTCGGCATAGACGTAGGCATGCTCCGCATCGAGGCGGGCGTGCTCCGCGCCCATCGCCTGCAGTTCCCGGAGGAGCATCACGGCGAGGTCAAACTGCTTTTTTGTGCTCGGCACGGCCTCCCGGTCCTCGGCAGACTGCGTGTCGACGGCGACATAGCGCAAGAAACGATCCTTTACCTTTTCCATTTTCTTTCCTCAGGCCAGCGAGATCGGGAAGCATTTCCCTTTCCCGAAGGCTTTTTCCATTTCTTCCTTATAGTGGGGGTAAGCTTCGGACGGCATCAGGGCCTGCACGCAGCCGGCAAAGCCGCCCCCGTGCACGCGCCAGGCGCCGACTCCCTCCAGGAGCTCCCGGCTCAGCGCCAGGCCCTCCTCCAGCTTGGTGTCGCCGGTCGCGCTCGTGACGATGTTGTTCAGAAGCTGCTCCGAGGAGCGGCCGGACTCGTTCATCAGGCGCATGTATTCCGCGCCGTCTCCGGCGATGAGGGCGTCGCGCATCTTCGGGACGCGTTCGTTTTCCGCAAAGAAGTGCATCGCGCGGCGCACCGGGCGGTCCTCCTTCGACCAGCCTTTGGCGTAGAAAGCCTCCGGGTCAACATCGGCCAGATCGCCGCGGTCAAAGAGGTTGGCAATATAGCGCATATCCGCCGGGATGCGGGCATAGGACGAATCCAGGCCGGCATGGCTGCCGCCGGTATCCGTCAGGCAGAGCGTCAGGCCCATGGCGCCAAAGTCGGCGCGGACGGGCGTGATCTCACCCGTGCGGAAGTCGGCATAGACCGTCGTCCCCAGGGCGCAGACCAGCTGGCTCATCAGGCCGCAGGGCTTGCCGAAATAGCGGTTCTCCGCCTCCTGCGCCGCGCGCGCGATCGCAATGGGAGAGACGCTCCCTTCGTGAAACAGCTCGCTCAGGATCTTGCCGATCAGGACGGCAAAGGCCGCCGAGGAGCTCAGCCCCGCTCCGGCGGGGAGCGTGCTCGTGATCTCCGCGTCAAAGCCTCCGACGGTCAGCCCCAGGTCCCGGAAGACGCCCAGCATGCCGCGCACCAGGGCGCGGCTCGTGCCGAATTCGGCGGGCATCGGGTAGAGCCGGTTGAGGCCGACTTCAAATTTGGGATGCCCGGCGGAACGGATATTGACGCAGTCCCCTCCGTTTTCCTCAAACTTCGCCGTCAGCCCCAGGGAGACGGCCGCCGCCAGGACACGCCCGTTCTGATGGTCCGTATGGTTGCCGGCAAGCTCCGTACGCCCCGGTACAAAAACTTTGTATTTCATCTCTTCCCTCTCTCAGCGGTCAAAGCGGAAAACGATCTCCCAGGTGCAGCTCTCGCCGGTATAGCGCCCGCGGTCCTCCGTGACGACGACGTTCTGATGGCTCAGCTCAAAGCCGCTCTTCAGATCCTCGGCCGTGACGGTGTAGGCCGTCGTCTCGCTGTTCGTGTCCGGAGAGCTCTCGTCGTTCTCCGTCACGACAGACTCGCAGAGGATCTCCTCCCCTTTTTTCAGGCGCACCCGGTCTCCGGAGCGGATCTCTTCGCCGTTGATGCTGTAGCTCAGCGTCCACTCGTTCCCGACGTGGTTATAATCGGCGCATTCGGCTTCGACCGTGACCGTCAGCTCCTTCGGCGAGGCGGCGCTTCCCCAAAGGCAGCCGCCGGCGAGCACCACGGCGGCCGCCCCGGCGGCGAGGCCCATGCGGCGGCGCTTTCCGTTCTTCTCCGGCGCATTCTCCGCCTCTTCCGGCTCCTTCGGCTCTTCCTCGAGCAGCTCCGTAAAGTCCGGCGCGGCCGGAGGGGCCGCCTCCTCGATCTTTGTTTTTTCTTCCGGCTCTTCCGGAGCCGGCTCCGCGCTCTCTTCGCCTTTTGTTTTTTTCTCGTATTGGAACACGGCCTCGATCACCATGATCGGCTCGCCGCAGCAGGGGCAGAGGACCGTGTTCTCCTCCGTGTCGATGCAGATCTCCTTCCCGCACAGGGGGCAGAGGGCATTCGGCAGCTCCGGAGCGCCGGCTTCTTCTTTATTTTCCCGAGGATCCATCTCGTTTCCCTCTTTTTTATTACAGAATTAACAATACCTGTCATTTTATTATATCGCATTTGAATTTCCCATGCAAGCGGTACTGTTCAATTCTTTGAAAGTATGTTATTCTTTTCCTGCAGCGCCCTTGCCTGCAGGAGGTCTTTTATGGAAGTGCAGATCTGCCGCGGAGACGTCGTCTATGCCGCGGAGCCCGGGAAGCTTTCCGTTTTTCCGGAGAGCTATGTCATTGTTAAGGACGGCTTTGTCGATGCCGTGCTGCCGGCCCTACCGGAGGAATATGCCGGCGCCGCCGTCACGGACTACGGCCGGGGGCTGATCATCCCCGCCTTTTCCGATCTTCACATCCACGCCTCCCAGTTTCTTCAGCGCGGGCTCGGCATGGACCGGCTGCTGTTCGACTGGCTGAAGGACTGCACCTTCCCCCAGGAGGCGCGCTTTGCGGACCTCGCCTATGCGGAGAGAGTCTACCGCCTTGCCGTGGACAGCATGGTCCGGCACGGCACGCTGCACTCCGCCGTTTTCACGACGCTTCACTACGAGGCTTCGGATCTTCTCTTCCGCCTTCTGGACGAACGGGGGCTCTATGCCTACGTCGGCAAGGTCAATATGGACCGGAACTCGCCTTCGTATCTCACGGAGTCCACGGCGGACGCCCTGCGGGATACCGAGCGCTTTCTTGCCGAGCATACCTTCTCCCGCACCGTGAAGCCGATCCTGACGCCGCGCTTTGCTCCCACCTGCACAGAGGAGCTGCTGAAAGGGCTCGGGCGCCTCGCGAAGAAGTATTCCTGCGGTGTGCAGACCCATCTGGTCGAATCGCTTGAAGAGGCAAAGAGCGCCGTGGAGCTCTTCCCCGGCGTTTCCTGCGACGCCGAGATCTACGAGCGCTGCGGGCTGCTGGACGGCGGGCCCTCGATCTTTGCCCACGTCATCTTCCCCTCCGGGCGCGACTTTGACATTCTCAAGCGCTGCGGCAGCATTGCCGTCCACTGTCCGGACGCCACCGCCAACATCACGGCCGGCATCATGCCCGCAGCCTTTCTGCTGCAGGAGGGGCTCCCCATCGCTCTCGGGACCGACATCGGCTCCGGCGCGGAAACGGCCGTTTACCGCCAGGTGGCCCGCGCCGTGCAGCTGTCCAAGCTCAAGGAATTCTTCGAGCCCTTCGGAAACGCGCGCATCTCCTTTGCGCAGGCCTTCTATATGGCGACCAAGGGCGGAGGCGCCGTCTTCGACCGCGTCGGCTCTCTCGAGCCCGGCTACCGCTTCCACGCGCTGGTCCTCTCCGGCATCGAGGACGAGGGCTTCCCCCTCTCCCCGGAGGAGCGCCTCGAGCGCTTCTGCTACGCGGGAGACGACCGAAACATCATCGCCCGCTATCTGGACGGAAAAGAGCTGCAGGTCTAGGCCTGCAGCTCTTTTGTGCTTCGGATTCCGTTGGGGCTTTACAGCAGATCCAGCGTGAACTCCGCCATAGGGTCAAAGTCGGCAAAATGCTCCTGCTTGTACTGCAGGAGGATCGCCTGCACGT
>R18__coassemble_2596_pt1 | contig 10778 bp, 7 predicted proteins | sample R18__metabat2_low_PE_028 | metagenome-assembled genome bin R18 | reverse complement strand
GGCCTCCGTGCGGGTGTCGATTGAGGAGGTCGCCTCGTCGAGGATCATATCGGGAGGATCCGCAACCGCCGCGCGCGCGATGGCGAGCAGCTGGCGCTGGCCCTGGGAGAGATTGGCGCCGTTGCCGGTGAGCATGGTGCCGTAGCCTTCGGGGAGACGGGTCACAAAATCGTCCGCGCCGGCAAGCTTCGCCGCGGCGATGCATTCCTCGTCCGTTGCGTCCAGCCGGCCGTAGCGGATGTTGTCCATCACCGTTCCGGTAAAGAGATTCGTCTCCTGCAGGACGATGCCGAGCGAGCGGCGCAGATCGTGCTTTTTGATCTTGTTGACGTTGATGCCGTCGTAGCGGATCTTGCCGTCCGCGATGTCGTAAAAGCGGTTGATCAGGTTGGCGATCGTCGTTTTTCCGGCGCCCGTTGCGCCGACAAAGGCCACCTTCTGCCCGGGCTTGGCGTAAACGGAGATATCGTGCAGCACGTCCTTTCCTTCTTCGTAGGCAAAGTCGACGTCCAGCAGGCGGACATCGCCCTTGAGCTCGGTATAAGTAATGCTGCCGTCGGCCGTGTGGGGATGCTTCCAGGCCCAGTGCCCGGTCTTCCGGTCCGTCTCCGTGATGCTGCCGTCGGCGGCAATTTCGGCATTGACGAGCGTCACGTATCCGTCGTCCGCTTCCGGCTCTTCGTCCACAAGCGCGAAGACGCGCGCCGCGCCGGCCGCTGCCATGACGGTCGCGTTGATCTGCTGGGCCAGAGAGTTCACGTTTCCGGTGAACTGCTTCGTCATATTGAGGAACGGCACCAGAACCGCGATATCAAACGTCAGCCCGGAAAGGCTGAGATTCGGCACATGCGCCGTCATCAGGATCCCGCCCACGAGTGCAAGCAGGACATAGAGGATATTGCCGATGTTCTGAATGATGGGCCCGAGCATGTTTGCATAGGCGTTGGCCTTGAAGGCGCTGTCGCAGAGCTCCTCGTTCAGCGTTTCAAAGCCGGCGTAGCTCTCCTCCTCGTGGCAGAACACCTTGACGACCTTCATCCCGTTCATCATTTCCTGCACGTAGCCTTCCGCCGCGGCGACGGCCTTCTGCTGCTTCACGAAATGCTTCGCGGAGCCTCCGCCGAAGTAGCCCGAGACGGAGAGCATGAAGACGACGCCGAGCAGCACTACAACCGTCAGCCAAACGCTGAAGTAGAGCATGATGGCAAAGTCCGTCAGCACGATCACGCACGACTGGATCACCGCCGGCAGCACCTGCGAAACGAACTGCCGCAGCGTGTCGATATCGTTGGTGTAGTGGCTCATAATGTCGCCCGTCTGGCGGGTGTCGAAAAAGCGGATCGGCAGATCCTGCATGGAGGAGAACATCATCTGCCGCATCTTGTTGAGATAGCCCTGCGTCATGTAGGCGACCATCTGCTGATAGATCGTGGAAAGGATCAGCGACACGGCATAGAGCGAGCCGAGCAGCAGCAGATACGGCAGGATCTCCGCCTTGGCGGAAGCCCAGTCTCCGCTCTCCACCCAGGTTTCAATGACCGAGAGGATATTCTGTATAAAAAGCGACGGGATCGAGGAGACGATGGCGCAGAACAGAATGCACACCAGCGTCAGCGGCGCCATCCGGGGATAGAACTGAAACAGATACTTTACGGCTCTTCCGAGGGAGCGGAAGGTCTCCCCCGTCAGGCGGGGCTTTTTCACGCGCTTATTCTTCATCGCCGTCACCTCCGTTCGTCTGCTGCTCGTAGATCTCGCGATAGATCTCGCTCGAGCGCAGCAGCTCTTCGTGCGTGCCCACTGCCGAAATGCCGCCGTTATCGAGGATCAGGATCCGATCGGCGTCCTGCACGGAAGCGACGCGCTGCGCGATAATGATCTTCGTCGTGTCCGGAATATAGGAGCGGAAGCCGGCGCGGATGAGGGCATCCGTCCGGGTGTCGACGGCGCTGGTGGAATCGTCCAGGATCAGGATCTTCGGATGCTTCAGCAGCGCGCGGGCAATGCAGAGGCGCTGCTTCTGCCCGCCGGAGACGTTGGTTCCGCCCTGCTCGATGTGGGTCTGATATCCGTCCGGAAAGCTGTTGATAAACTCGGCCGCCTGGCTCAGCTCGCAGGCCTTTCGGAGCTCCTCGTCGGTCGCGTCCGGGTTGCCCCAGCGGAGATTCTCGGCGATCGTCCCCGAGAACAGCAGATTTTTCTGCAGCACAACGGAGACGGCATTGCGGAGCGTTTCGAGATCATACCTCCGCACATCGATCCCGCCGACCTTGACGCTGCCCTCGCTGACGTCGTAAAGCCGGGAGATCAGCTGGATGAGCGTCGTCTTGCTCGAGCCTGTGCCGCCCAGGATGCCGACGGTCATGCCCGAGTCAATATGGAGATCGACATTTGAAAGCGAGAATTTCTTTGCCTTTTCGGAATACTTGAAGGAGACATTCTCGAAGTCGATCGAACCGTCCGGCACCTCGGTTATCGGGTCTTCCGGGTTCGTCAGCGTCGGCTCCGCCACCAGGACCTCGCAGATGCGCTTCATCGATTCATTCGAGATCGTGAGGATCACGTAGACCATGGAGAGCATATTGAGGCTCATGAGGACCTGCATGGCATACGTCAGCATCGCCGAGATCTGCCCGACGTCGATGACGGTTCCGTTATAGCTGACGATGATCCGGGATCCGACAAACAGCACAAACAGCATGTTGAAATACATGCAAAGCTGCATCAGAGGCGAATTGAGGGCGACGATGCGCTCGGCCTTTTGGAAGTCGATGAAAATACTGTCGGACGCGGCGTTCAGCTTCTGCTTCTCATGCTCCTCGCGGGAGTAGCCCTTGACCACGCGCATCCCGCGGATGTTCTCCTCAATGGACTCATTGAGCCTGTCGTACTTGCGGAAGACCCGCTGAAAGGCCGGCATGGCCTTCCGGGAGATCACATAAAGCCCGATCCCGAGCACCGGGATCACGACGACGAAGGTCAGCGCCAGCTTCCCTCCCATGATAAACGCCATGATGACCGTGAACACCAGCATCAAAGGCGAGCGCACGGCCGTCCGGATGACCATCATGTAGGCAAACTGCGTGTTCTGCACGTCCGTCGTCATGCGCGTCACAAGTGAGGCGGAAGAAAACCGGTCGATATTCTCAAAGGAGAAATTCAGCACGCGCCGGTACATGTCGGCCCGGAGATTCTTGGCAAAGCCGGCCGCGGCCTTCGCGCAGGAATAACCGCCGATCGCCCCGCACGCGAGCGAGACCAGCGCCATCAGCACGAGCAGTAGCCCGGTCCGGACAAGAGAGGCCATTTCGATGCCGGCCTTGATCTGGTTGATCAGATTGGCCGTAATAAAAGGAATCGCGACCTCGATGCCGACCTCGCCCACCATGGCGAGGAAGGTAATATACGTCGGCCGCTTGTATTCCCGGATGCTTTTTGCGAGAGTCTTGAACATGTCTTCCGCCTTCCTGTTTTTTGTTTTCCATAAATATACGCATTTTCAACGAGGCTGTCAATGAAAGAAAAAACCGGAGGGGCTCCCCCTCCGGAAATTTTCTTTTTATGCTTCGATCGGTTCCGCCGATGCCGTAATGCGGGCAAAATCGCCACTGTAGCGGAGATAGGTGTCGAGGTCGGAGGTGTTTTTTGTCACCATGGCGTCGAAGCGCGTTTCCGCGCCGAGACCGAAGCCGAGCTCTTCCATTCCGGCGGCATGGCCGGCATAATAGGCGTCCTCGCAGCCGGGCTTGGCCCAATGCTGCGGCGTATATTCCGCAAAGCCGTGTTCCTTCAGGATCTGGGCGGCTTCCGCAAGCTCTGCCCGGCAGCCTTCCTCGTCCTTGGCGTCGTCCCCGGTGCAGCGCTGCAGGATCACATGGGCCACATCGCTGCGCCGCGCCGTTTCAAGCACGCTGCGGCGGAAGCCCCAGCGGCCGCGCGTCTTCTTTCCGTAGAGAAGCACGAAGCCCATGTCGTTTCTCGCCTGCGCACGCAGGAAGCCGTGCGCGATATACGGGAGAGATTCGCGATACTGCAAATAATCCAGGTGGATATAATCGTCCGGGTCGAGTGCGAGCATCTCCAGGTGATACATCGTCACATGGCAGCGGTTGTAGAACGGCTGATTGGCCCCGTTGATATCGGCCGGGCACACGCGCATGCTGACGGGCACATCCTCGTCGACCTTGTATTCCGAGCGGATGAGGCGCATCAGATGGTCAAAGTCATTGCCGTCAATAATCGAGGCGGTTCCTCCGCCGAGATGGATCGCTTTGACGCGGCAGTCCTGAAACTCCGGCGCATTGGCCGTGAGCTCTTTCGCCAGCGCCATCACGTAGGCGTGCAGCCTTGCCGTGTCCCGCCCCGCCATGAGGCAGCGGTCACAGAAGGAGCAGGCGCGCGAACACGACGGAATATTGATCCTCAGCAGCACCGGCCGTTCGGCCGAAATTTCATTTACGGTTTCTCCCATATCTCAAGACCTCGTTTTCAGAAAATAGCCGATTGGAAAAAGCAGAACTCCAGTTGCCCGGAGTTCTGCCGTTTATTTTAAGCGCGAAAAAGGTTTGCTGTCAAGCGAAATTATGCCTTGGCCTGTGCCATGATCTCGGCAACGGCATCCTGGATACCCTTGACGGAGTTGGACAGCGTGCAGGACGTGACCGCGTCAACGTCGGCAGAGCCGCCGGCAGCGAGGATATCCGCAGCCATGGCATCCTTGACGGCAGCCGTCAGGAGGTCCTGGTCACCGGAGGAAGCGATCTTGACTTCCGTCAGAGCGTCCTCGGAGAACGTCATCGTGACGGTGACGGTGCTGTAGCCGGTGTTCTGGGCGGAGGTGTAGGTGCCGGCATAGTAGATGCCGTTCGTCGTGCGCTCAGCAGCTTCTTCCGCGACGGACTCGGTGTTCATATGCTTGTCAAGATACTCGGCGCACATATAACCGGTCGTGAAAGCGGAGCCGCAGGAGTTGCCGGCGGTCGGGGTGTGGTACTGGATGCCGTAGCGCTGGCCGCAGGAGTTGCCGACGGCATAGAGGCCGGGGATGGGAGCCTTCTCGCCGGTCAGCACGCGGTACTCACCGTCCGTGCAGACGGCAGCATGCTGGCAGAGGCCGCCGGACGGATTGCCGCCGGTGACAGCCGTTGCGAGGAAGAACGGAGCCTTCTCGATCTTGCAGTGCATGAGGGAGGAGTCTGCGCCCCAGTCGGAGTCGTAGCCGGCATCGCACATCTCGTTCCAGTGAGCGATCTCGGCGAGGAAGTTCTCCTTGGCTTCGCCTTCGTAGCCGGCGATGTCGGCGAGCTCATCGAGCGTCTCGGCGGCATAGACGGTGGAAGGATCGTTGCCGTAACGGGCAAATGCCTGAACGGAGAAGCCGTCCGGACCCGTGACATAGTTGGCCATGTCGTTGCGGACCTTCTCGAGCATGTAGTCGTTGGAGCGGTCCATGACCTGGTGGTCATATGCCTGATACTCGCAGTATTCGTCCCAGTTGGCATCGGCAACGATGACCAGCTTCTGGCCGGCAGGCATCATGTCGAGATAACCAATGGAGCCGTGGCGCGTCAGCGTCTCGTTCATGAAGCGCTTGCCGTCGTTGCCGAACATCGGCCAGGTGCCGCCGAAGGCGAAGCCCGGCTTGCTGTTGATGCCGGCTGCCTGACCGGCACGCGGGCCGGCTTCCATCGTGGCACCTGCCCACATCATCATGCGGATACCGGAACCGTCACGGCCCATGGAGCCGATGTTGTTGACGTCGGTACGGTCGAGGCCATAGGACCATGCGAGGTTGCGGAGCTGGTCGCAGAGGTCAAGGCGCATATCCGGGTTGCCGCCGAAGTCGCCGGCTGCAACGATGACTGCCTTGGCATCGACCTGGAAGTAATTGCCGTCGATATCGTTGAAGATCGCGCCGGTGACCTTGCCGTCCTCATGGACGAGCGTGAGGCCCTGTGCGCCGTAGATGTACTCTGCGCCCTTCTCGACTGCCTTCTGCTGGAGGAGCCGGACGGTGTACGGCCACATGTTGTTGTTGGTGTTGGTCTCGGTGCCGGTGTCACGCCACTGGGTCATGCCGACATAGTAGTAGCTGTGGTTGCAGGGGTTCTGGAAGTGCTTGTTGCCCTTGTAGTTGACGGCGTGGGCATACTTGGCGACATAGTCGGGATCCAGCTGGCCGAGCATCCAGTCGAGAGCTTCGCCGGAGCGGCAGGCATAGTCCTTGACGATCTGCTGGTTGGCATGGCCGAGAGCCTTGACCATGTACTCCACGAAGATGTCCATCGGATCGTACTCCTCGGCGCCCTTGTCGAGGAAGAAGCGGGAGTTATAAGTGGTGAGGTCGCAGGCATAGTTGTCATACTCTTCCCAGGTCTGGACTTCGCAGCAGATGACGTTGTAGCCCATCTCAGCGAGGCGCAGCGTGGCGGAGGTGCCGGCCTGGCCGGAGCCGATGACGACGACGTCGCAGTCCTTCGTGTAGGAGACCTTGTCGGCCAGCTGCGGCTCATCGCCGAGCCATGCCGGCTTGTTGTTCATGAACTTGCTCTCGGGGATGCCCTGAGAATCGACCTTGCCGACCATCATGGAGCCCATGATGTCGCCGTTGCCCTTCTGGACGATGTACTCCTCCGGGGTCTCGGGGGCCTTGGCATCCGGGTTGGAGCCGCGGTTCATCTGGCAGTAGTAGGTGGCATAGAAGTCATCCCAGCTGAGGGAGGATTCGGCTGCAGCTTCGGCTGCGGGAGCCTCGTCGGCAAGAGCGGCAGAGCCAAACAGCCCGGTGGCTGCAAGGCTGAGAGCGCCGGCGGCGGAGCCCTTCAGGAAATCGCGGCGGGAAATAGAACTCATGTGATTTCTCCTTTTTTTCATAAATTTGGATGATAATAGATTAACCTACTTGAAGTTTAAATTAAAACAATATATAGTTGTTTTCAACAACGATTTTTTGTGGAAGTGGATATTATGGATTTTAAAAGCTTATCGGACTTTGTTTATATCGCGGAAAAGCGCAATCTGACCAAGGCGGCTGAGGGCCTTTTCACCTCGCAGCAGGCGCTCAGCAAATCCATCAGCCGCATGGAGGAGGAGCTCGGTGTTCCCCTCTTCACCCGAAGCCGCTCCGGCGTTGTCCTCACGGAATACGGCAAGCAGTTTCTCCCCTACGCCTCCGCCGCCCTGCAGCAGTATCATTCGATGGCAGGCACGCTGCGCGCCCTGCACACGGAGGAATCGGATCTCGTGTCCTTCGGCTACGCAACCGGTATGCTCTCGCATTTTCTGCCGCAGTTTCTGGGCGATTTCATGGCTTCACACCCGGAAGCACATTTCTCTACCAACAGTTATCAGGACGATGCCGCCCACCGACTTGGCACCATTCCCTGCAACAGCATCAGTCTGGTCTCCACCCGGCCCTTCAACGACGATTACCGTATTGAGCAAGAGTTTTATTTTCCGCTCTCTGTAATGCTCGCAAAAAAACACCCTCTCGCGAATAAGGAAGAACTTACGTGGAAAGAGCTGTCGAATTATCCGATTATCGGGCTGAATGCTGAAAACGATTGCACCGTAGTCTTCGCCCGTCTGCTGACAGAAAACGGAATCGTACCCCGATTTATTATTAACGCTTCCGAGCATGAATACTCTGACATTCTGCTTCGGAGATTTCAGGCTCTCGTCTTCTACGGAGGCCCGATCTCGGTTATTTCCTCTGATCTTAAGGTTCTGCCCTTGAACGGTCTGACTCTTAAAATGAGCTATTATCTTTGCGTAGAAAAAAATCACGTCTGCAACCCGACGGAGCTCGAATTTATCGAAGCCATCAAGCAGGCGCTGCAGGAATAAGCAAGCAAAAGCCCGGAGCCGAAGCCCCGGGCTTTTTGCATCAGGATCTCCAGCCGCCGAAGGATCCGCTGCCGGAACCGGAGATCGTCCCGGTCAGCGTAACGCTCTGCGAAAAGCTTCCGCAGGAGACGGTGTAGGTCTCCCCTTCCTGCAGCAGCGGGCTGCTGAGGTTGACGGAATTATAGGCCTTTTCCGGTGTGAAAGTGAGGATCGTGCTGCCGCCGGCATCCGTCACCGTGACCGCCGTCCCCGCGCTCTGAGAGCCCACCGAGAGCAGGATCGCGCCCTGGGAGGCCGAGGTGAAGTTCTGCTCCATCTGCCCTCCGCTCGCGGCAAGCAGCGTTCCGCCGGTGATTTCGGCGGTCGAATCATAATCGAGCGCCCCGTTTCCGGTCGTCTCCGGCCCGTAGACGGTGATCTCGCCGTCCGAAATGACGAGGGCGCCGTTGACGTCGATTCCGTCTCCCTGGGCGGAGATCGTCAGCGTTCCGCCTGAGATCTCGATCCGCGCGTCTCCGGAAGACGTGAACGGGTCATAGCTCCGCATACCCGAGCCGTCCCCGCCGGCTCCGTTAAGGCCGTCGTCGGAGGCCGTGAGGGTGATGCTGCCGCCCGAAATGGTAATATAATAGGCCTCCAGGCCCTCATAGCACTCGGTGATCGTGATCGTCCCGGCCGAAACGATGAGGGTCTCATTGGCGTGGATGCCCTTGTCGCCGCTCGTGAGCACGAAGCTGCCGCCCTGAATCAGAACATCGGAATTCCCGTGAATGGAATCGTTTGCGGAATCGATGGTGATGCTGCCGCCCGAAAGAACGATCGTTCCGTCGGCTTTGATGCCCTTGGCGCTGGTCTCTTCCGTCTCATCCGAAGCGTCCATGTCTTCTTCCCAGGGCATTCTCATTCCGCCGTCCGGCTGCTGCATATCCTGCGGCTGCTGCATATATTGCATTCCCTGCGGGCCGTTCTGCATCTCGCGGCCACCGCCGCCGTGACCGAAGCCGCCATTGCCCCGGCCTCCGGCGCCCCAGCCGGTTTCAAAGCCTTCGGATTTAGAGACGGCGTTCGCAATGCCGCCTCCGGCCGTAATGTGGAATTCGCCTCCGTTCACGGTCACGCTCCCGGATGCCGAGAGGCCGTCATCTCCCGCCGCAATCGCAAAGCTGCCGCCCTCGAAATAGAGATACCCCTTGTCGGCATCCTAATGCTCGGCATGAATGCCGTCCGTTCCGCTTACGATGTTGAAGCTGCCGCCGGCAAAGCGGATGCTGTTTTTGGCGGAGATGCCGTGTTTGGCGGAAGTGATGGAGTAACTGCCGGAAATGAACTTCAGGGTTCCCTTTCCGCCGATCCCGTTTCCGCTCTCGCTGCTGACGCATAGACTGCCGCTTCCGTTAAAGGCGGCATTGCACTTGAACCATACGGCGGGAACGCCGTCTCCGTCCTCGTCGGTCCCGGTAACCGCGATCGTGCTCTCGCCCTCCAGCGTGACGAAGACCTTGTCCGCCTCCTCCGCATAGAGCGCAGGCGCGCCGGAGTTTTGGATGGAGGCGCCGCGCAGAACGAGCTGCACCTTCGCGTCCTCCGGCGCCGAGATGAGCACCTGCCCGGTCATGCTGCCGGTGAGGACATAGGTTCCCGCCTCGGTGATCTCAACGGTTCCGTCCGCCAGAGGAAGCAGCGTTTCGTTTTCATAAGAGGGATCCCGATCGCGTGCGGTAAACATGCTCTCCGTCTCTTCCTCCGCAAAAGCGGAGACATTCAGAAGAGCGCAGAATACCAGGATCCAAGCAAGCCATTTCTTCATGTTCCGGTTCTTCTCCTTACAGCTTACAGCTCCGATTCGCTCCCGCGGACGGCGCACATGATCTCAAGATTGCCGTTCCGGCAGCGGAGCGCGTCGATCATTTCCTTTTCCTTCGCCGGATCCTTTAGGACGATGTCATAACTCAGGCGCATAAGGCTGCCGAGATTCATGGTCTTCACCTTTTCGGCGCGATATTCGGCGGTATACTGCTTCAGAATATCGTCAAACATCCCGTAATACTGCAGATCCTCTGGCACCGTGATGCTGAGCAGCTTATGCGGGGTCTCCTTGGCGCCGAAAGCAAAGCGGTTATAGAGGAAGCTCAGCAGGCAGACGATCGCCGTGAATGCCGCGGCCAGCAGCGGATACCCCGCCGCGCAGGCAAGGCCGATCGTCATAGATTCAAAGAGCGCGATAATCTCCTGTGCCTTCCCGGGCATAGAGCGAAAACGGACCAGCGAGAAGGCCCCCGCCACGGCGATCCCGGTTCCGATGCTTCCATTTACCATCATGATAACGGTGCAGGTGGACACCGGCAGCATCGCAAGCGTAATGATAAAGCCGCGGCTGGAGCGGGACACCTTATATTCCGTTGCCGCCAGCACAAGGCCCAGCAGCACCGACGCAAGCGCGCCGACAAGATAACCTTCCAGATTCACGATCGATTCCATTCTAGAGTTCCTCCTCTGTTTCCGAGATTTGAGCTTTGTTTGCGAGAAGCTGATACGCGCGGCCGTACTTGGAAAAGGAGACCTGCCGCACCTGCCCGGCGCTGAGCGCCCCGGCGAGCCACATCGGCATCGCCCGGCTTGCCTTGATCTCGAGCAGAGACTGCCCGGGAGCGAGGATCTGCGTTCCCTCCGTCGGGTCTGTCAGGGAGAGCATTTCCGTCCGAAAGCGGATGTTCCGGTCAAAGGTGAGCCGGAGGTCGTGGCACTCTTTGTCGAACCATGCCGTCCGGTCATAGCAGAGGACGACCTTCGGCTCCAGATCGCCGTAAAACCGGCGAAATGCTTCGATCTCGCGTCCGATCTGGCTGTCGTCGTCCAGCTTCTCTCCGCTCGCAAGGCGCCGTTCCGTTTCTCTCGCGTCCACAAGGATCCGGCGCTTGTAAACGATCCCCATG
>R18__coassemble_2551_pt1 | contig 10930 bp, 8 predicted proteins | sample R18__metabat2_low_PE_028 | metagenome-assembled genome bin R18 | reverse complement strand
CATAACTCACCCCGGTCAGAAAGGCTTGCCACCTCTCTGCCGTCTCTTTCTCTTTTAATAAACGATTCATTGTCTTTCTTAAAGTCTCTTCTTCCCGCGGGGCGCCGTATCCGGCGCCCCGTTTTTACGTCCATCCTTAACAATCCGTTCACACCTTTTTCAGTACCGATTTAAGTATTCCTGCTACAATAAGGCCATGAAGCAAGAGGACCAGCCAGACCTCTTTTTCATGTTCTTCTTTTTTCTCCTTTCGGCGCATGGTCTTGAGCAGGGCCATGCGCCCCTTTTATTGCTTTTTTAGTCAAAAACCGCCTTGAGCACATGTCTCAAGACGGTTTCCTATTTTATATCAGACGTAAAACTCCGGTTCGCCGAAGTAATCGGTCCATTTTTGAATTACTTCCGAGCTCCTTGCTTCAATCATTCGCATCATATTGCGCAGAATGTTGGTCGGGATACGCGAATTGTTATTTGCTAAAAGGCAATTTCCTGTTCGTGTGATCCACACCTTGGTTGCATTTTCCGTGGGGTTCCCTGAGAAATATGCACATGAATCGGTTCTAACGGACGTCCTTCATTTGTCCAAAAATATACCCAGTATGACCCGAGTTTAAAGACCTGAGGCATTCTCAAATCCGCCTTCCTCGGAAAATTCAAGGATCAGGTGCGCCATAGACCGAATTACATCCATATAATGCTCTACTTCCATCTCCGTAAAGCCAAAAACGTCCTCGATCCGATACCCCGGAAGGAAGCAGGTCATATGATGAAAGCAGTCCTTTTCATCCGGCTTTTCTACATATACTTTTACCGTTCCATCCGTTTTTTTCTCCGAATGAACGATCTCCGCCTGATCATCCAAAGTAATAAAGGGATACATCATTTGAGTTTTCCTCAGTAATTCTCCGGGTGCACATCGAAATAAGCGTGCGGTTGGGCGCAGACGTGTCAGATCTCGGGAGCTTTTTCGCCGATGACGATATGCCCGCAGTTCCGGCATTCCCAGACCTTTACCTCGCTCTTGGCGAAGACCTCCTGCATCTCCACATTGCGGAGAAGCGCGCGGTAACGCTCCTCGTGATGCTTCTCGATCTCTGCGACCATGCGGAATTTTTCCGCAAGCTCCGGGAAGCCTTCCTGCTCTGCCGTCTCGGCAAAGCCCTTGTACATATCCGTCCACTCGTAGTTCTCGCCGTCGGCTGCAGCGCCAAGGTTTTCGGCCGTCGTCCCGATGCCGAAGAGCTCCTTGTACCACATCTTGGCATGTTCTTTTTCGTTGTCCGCCGTCTTCAGGAAAAGCGCGGAGATCTGTTCAAAGCCGTCCTTCTTCGCCTTTGAGGCAAAATACGTATATTTATTTCTCGCTTCCGACTCGCCTGCAAAGGCTGCCGCCAGATTTTTCTCGGTCTGCGTTCCGGTATATTTGTTTGCCATAGTCTTGCCCTCCTTTTTTTCGATTGGCATGTCCTGACTTCTTGCGTGCGTTCACTCCAAAACTTTGGGACAATTTCATTATAGCATAAACGCCGCCGGAGGGACAGAGATATTTCTCAGTACACGCCCAGGATCTTCAGGAACAGCAGCGTCAGAACGATGAGGATCACGGGCTTGGTGATCCGGCTGCCTTTGGTGAGGGCAAGGCCGGAGCCGATGTAGTTGCCGGCCATATTGCACACTGCGGCCGCCAGACCCAGCGTGACGACGGCCTGTCCGTTCAGAAGAAAGACCACCAGCGAGGAGAAGTTCGATGTGAGATTGATGAGCTTCGCCTGGCCGTTGGCTCTGCGGATGCTGAGTTTGGCGAAGACCGTAAAGCCGATCAGCAGGAAGGTGCCTGTCCCGGGGCCGTAAAAGCCGTCATACATGCCGATGACGAAGGCGAGCAGACAGCCGATTGCGATCATGCGCAGGTCGATCTGCAGTTCCTCGGTCTCCGGGTTGTCGTGGAAGAGCTTTTTGTTGAAGACAACGAAGGCCGTGAGCGGGAGGATAATGAAAAGAAGCACATTCATGATCTTCTCGTCCGTGAGCATCGAGAGATGCGCCCCAATGGAGGCCCCGACGAGCGTCGCGGCGACCGTGGGAAGGCCAAGCTTGAGATTGATGAGCCCGTTTTTATAATATCTCGCCACGGCAACGCTTGTACCGCAGAAGGAAGAGATCTTGTTGGTGGCGATGGCATTGTGGACCGGGATGCCGGCAAGCACGAAGGCCGGGAGCGTGATCAGCCCGCCTCCTCCGCCAATGGCGTCAATGACCCCTCCAAGGAAGACCAACGGGCAGACGATAAGATAAGTAAGCCAGGTGATCGTCATAGGAATATCTCTCCTTTTTCTTGCTTTTCTTTAACCCCCGAACATGTCGAAGAAGTTGATCTGGCTCGTCTCCGGCATGTCACCGAGGGCGCCCAGCTGTTTCAGCATCTCCAAGTGGCTGGAGGAGACCTTCGGGCAGGCCGCAGAGAGCTCTTCGACCGAGATGAATTTTCTTCCGAGATCCTTCACGTGCATCAGATCCTCCGCCGCCGAGCCGCCGAGCCCGGGCACGGCCACGAAGGGCGGCAGGAGCTTCTTGTCCTCCGTGATAAGGAACTTCGTGGCGTGGGAGCGGTAAAGATCCATGGGGGCGAACTCAAGCCCGCGCATGTTGAATTCATAAACGGCCTCCATTGTCGTCATAAGATCCTCCTCGTTGGCCGTGAGTGTGGGTTTGCGGCGGAATTCGGCGATCTTCCGGCGGACATCGTCCGTCCCTCCGCACATCAGCGTGGCGTCAAAGCCGCCCTTCTGGCTGCGGCGATAGAAATAGGCGCTGTAAAAGGCGAGCGGCTCATGCACCTTGAACCAGGCGATGCGGAACGCCATCATGACATAGGCCACGGCATGCGCCTTCGGGAAAAGGTAAGCGATCTTGCGGGCCGATTCGATCCACCAGTCCGGCACGCCCATGCTGCGCATCTGCTCCTCGGCATCGCCGGGGAAGGAACCGGACTTCTTCACCTTGCCCTTTCGGACAGCCTCCATCGTTTTGAACGCAAGCGACGGCTGCATGCCCTTGGCAATAAGATAGATCATAATATCGTCGCGGCAGCCGATCGTCTCGTTGACGCTCGCGATTCCTCCCGTAATGAGGTCGCGGATGTTGCCGGCCCAGACGTCCGTCCCGTGGGAAAAGCCAGAGAGGCGGATGAGCGTGTCGAAGCCCTTCGGCTGCGTGTCCACCAGCATCTGCCGGGTAAAGGGGGTGCCGAATTCGGGAACGCCGATGGTGCCGGTCTTGCCGATGATTGGGTCATCCTCCGGCAGGCCGAGGGCGGCGGGAGAAATGTAGATGGACATCGTCTCGGGGTCGGAAAGGGAGATCTTCTTGGCGTCGACGCCCGTCATATCCTCCATCATGCGGATCATCGTCGGGTCATCGTGACCGAGCTCGTCGAGCTTGAGGAGGTTGGCTTCCATACAGTGGTATTCAAAATGCGTCGTGATGATGTCGGAATCAGGGTCGTCCGCCGGGTGCTGGACAGGGCAGAAATCCGTCACGTCCATGTCCTGCGGCACGACAACGAGGCCGCCCGGGTGCTGCCCGGTCGTCCGCTTGATGCCGACGAGGCCGAGAGCGAGGCGGTTCTCCTCCGCCTTGGTCACATGCATGTCCCGCTCCTCGAGATACTTTTTGACGTAGCCGTAGGCCGTCTTCTCGGCGAGCGTGCCGATGGTTCCGGCACGGAAGACATGGTCCGAACCGAAGAGAACTTCGGTATATTTATGCGCCTTGCCCTGGTATTCGCCTGAGAAGTTCAGGTCGATATCCGGCGTCTTTTCATTGCCTGGGAAGCCAAGGAAGGTCTCGAAGGGGATATCAAACCCGTCGCGCGTCATGGGAGTGCCGCATTCGGGGCAGTCTTTTTCCGGCATGTCGGCGCCGCAGCCGTAGGAGCCGTCCGTGATAAATTCGCTGTGGGTGCACTTCGGGCAGACATAGTGGGGCGGCAGGGAGTTGACCTCCGTAATGCCGGACATAAATGCCACGATCGACGAGCCGACGCTTCCCCGGCTGCCAACGAGATAGCCGTGCTCCAGGGAATTCTGCACGAGCTTCTGTGCGGACATGTAGATAACGTCGTAATGGTGATCCAGGATCGTATTGAGCTCAGTGTCGACGCGGCTCTGCACGATCTCGGGGGGATTCTCGCCGTAGATGCGGTGCATCTTTTCATAGACGAGATCCCGCAGCTGTTCAGCGGAGTGCTCGATCTTCGGCGGGAAGAGGTCCTTCGGCAAAAGCTCGATCTCATCGACCTGGTCCGCGATGGCGCGGGGTGCGTCGATGACGACCTCCTTCGCCGTCTCTTCCCCGAGATAAAGGAACTCGCTGAGCATCTCGTTCGTCGTGCGCAAATAGATGGGGCACTCCCGGTCGGCGTCGGCGAACTTCTTGGACGCCAGCAGGATGCGGCGGTACTGCTCGTCCTCGGGGTCGAGAAAATGCACGTCCGATGCCGCGACAACCGGCTTGCCGAGCCGCTTGCCGAGCGCAACGATCCGCCGGTTCCAGTCCTGCAGGACCTTCTCGTTCGCGGCACGCCCGGTGGCGAGGAGGAAGCCGTTGTTTCCGAGAGGCTGGATCTCGAGATAGTCATAGTCCGCGGCGATCTTCTCAAGCTTTTCATCGCTCTCGCCGCGCTCCACGGCGCGGTAGAGTTCGCCCGCCTCGCAGGCAGAACCGACGAGCAGCCCCTCGCGGTAGCGGACCAGCAGGCTCTTCGGCACGATGGGCGTGCGGTGGTAATATTTGAGGAAGGAGGCCGAGATCAGCTCATAGAGGTTTTTGAGTCCCTTCTTGTTCTTGACGAGGAGGATCATGTGGTTGCTGCGCTGCTGTTCCGCCTTCTGCAGGGAGCGGCAGGCGGGAGAGATCTCGTCGATAGTCTTCACGCCCTGAGCGCGCAGCATCGGGATGAACTTGGCCATGATCCGGGCGACCACCAGCGCATCGTCGCTCGCGCGATGGTGGTTGAACTTCGGAAGATCAAGACGGTCGGAGACGACGTCGAGCTTGTGCCGCTTCAGATCCGGCAGCAGAGCGCGGGCCATGACGAGCGTATCAAGCACGACGGGAGTATACCGCATGCCGTGCCGCGAGGCAGCCGCGCCGAGGAAGCTCATATCGAAGGTGGCATTGTGCGCAATGAGCGGCCGGTCGCCCGCAAAGGCAATGAACTGCCGCAGCGCTTCCTCCTCCGAAGGGGCATCGGCAACATCACTGTCGCGGATACCGGTAAGCTTAGTAATCTCGGACGGAATGTGCATGCCGGGATTGACAAAGGTATTAAACTCCTCAAGGATCTCCCCGTTTTTGAAGCGCCAGCCGCCGATCTCCGTGAGGCGGTCCGTCTGGGCATTGAGACCGGTCGTCTCCGTATCGAAGGCAATATACTCGGTATCCAGCGGAAGCGTGCTCCGGCCGGAGACGGCGCTCGAGCCGTCGAGGTCGTTGACATAGTAGGCCTCCATGCCGTAGATGATCTTGACGCCGTGCTTCTTTCCTGCCTTCCACATGTCCGGAAAGGCCTGCGCGCCTCCGTGATCCGTCACAGCGATGGCGGGCATGCCCCAGTAGGCCGCCCGTTCCACGACCTTGTCCGGGTCGGTCAGGGCATCGAGCGTGGAAAAGCGGGTGTGAAGATGAAGCTCAACGCGCTTCACCTCGGCGTCGTCCTTCCGGATCGTCTTCTTTCCCTTGACGAGGCTGCGCGGCTCGAGCACCATGTCGTCGTCATACTTGGAGTAGGTCACATCTCCGTAGGCAAGGATATGGTTGCCGACCGTGATCTCGTCGAGGATGCTCTGGTCGTCTGTGTCGCGCAGAAAGCGGGAGACGCGGATACTGCTTGTCTTGTCCGTGAGGTCGAAAGCGAGGATGGCCGTGCCCTTTTTTGCGATCTGGCGGGACGTCACCGCGACAACGTCCCCTTCGATCGTCACGCGGCCGGACTCGAGCGTCAGCTCCTTCATGGGAACCGGCTTGCCCTTGATGGCCCGGCCCATGAGAAGCGTTCCCTGCTCGGTCTTCGTGCGGTTCGAGGGGATGCCGGGGCCGGGAGCCTCTCCGGAGGCCGAGCCCGTCGGAATGCCGGAGGCGGCATATTCCGGCTCAATGGAGCACTCCGAGAGGCCATACTCCGTGCATATCCGCTCCTCCAGCATTCCGACCTCGGACAGCGACGGCAAAACGCCAAAAAACACACGCATGCGGATGCTGCGCGTGTGTTCGTTGACGGTGGCATTTAAGACGGTTGCCTTGTCCAGCCCTCCGCACAAGCTGCTTCGCTCGCTGCAGAAGGGGAACATCGTTAATAGTGGAATTCCCTGCACCGGTTACCTCTGTATCTTCTGTAAGATTCTTTTCACAGGTTATGATTATTTATCGCTCTCAATGAGCGCGAGGAGCGCATCGAGGAGGCGGTCGTACGGATAGGTGCCGACGATCTCGCCCTTTTTGAAGATGAGCCCTTTGTCAACGCCGCCGGCAATGCCGTAATCAGCCTCCCGCGCCTCTCCCGGCCCGTTGACGACACAGCCCATTACGGCCACGGTGATGTCCTTATCGAGCGTCATGACGCGCTTTTCCACCTCGGTCGCCAGTGAGATGAGGTCGATCTCCGTTCTCCCGCATGTCGGGCAGGAGACGAACTTCACGCCGCCCTCCCGCAGCCCGCAGGCCTTCAGGATCGCAAGCCCCGCCTTGACCTCACGGACGGGATCGGCCGTAAGGGAAACGCGGATCGTATTTCCGATGCCCTCGGAGAGAAGCGTCCCGATACCGACGGCGGACTGGATCGTGCCGTTGTACTCTGTTCCCGTCTCGGTCACGCCGACGTGGAGCGGATAGTCAAAGGTCTCGGCGGCGAGGCGATAGCTCGCGATCGTAAGAGGGACGGAGGACGTCTTCAGCGAAAGGCAAATGTCTCCGAAGCCGAACTTCTCCAGCATCTCGGCGTGGCTCCGCGCGCTCTCGACCATGGCCTCGGGGCAGGGATGGCCGTACTTCTCAAGAAGCTTCTTCTCGAGGCTGCCGGCGTTGACGCCGATGCGGATGGGGATATTGCGCACCCGGCACGCCTCGGCAACAGCCTTCACGTTCTCCTCGCCTCCAATATTGCCCGGGTTGATGCGGATCTTGTCGATGCCGCGCTCGGCGACCATCAGCGCAAGCTTATAGTCAAAGTGGATATCCGCAACAAGCGGCATATCCGTCCCCTCGCGGATCTTTTCGATTGCCTTCGCCGAGCGGACATCGGGGATCGCCAGACGGACAATGTCGCAGCCGGCCGCGCGGAAGGCGCGGATCTGGGCAAGCGTTGCCTCAACGTCCCAGGTCTTGGTATTGCACATGCTCTGCACGGTCACGGGGGCTCCCCCGCCGATTCCGAGCGAGCGGACGGTGATCTTCCGGGTCGTGTCTCTTTTTTCCATTTGCCCTTACCCTCCCGTTACGATTCGAAACACATCGTGGAACATAACATAGGCCATCAGCGCCAGCAGAAGCGCCATGCCCGCGGCGTGGATATAGCCTTCATATTTGGGATCCAGCTTCCGGCGCGTAATGAGCTCGATGAGCCCGGTCACGAGCAGGAGGAAAACGCGGCCTCCGTCGAGCGCCGGGATCGGCAGGAGGTTCATCACGGCGAGGTTCACGGCGATGAAGGCGCCGAGGTAAGCGATGTCAAAGAACGCATCCGAGGTCGATTCCGCCTGCTCGCCCGTCTCCGCCATCAGCTCCACGATGCCGACGGGCCCCGAGAGGTCGTTGACACTGGCCTCGCCCGAGACGAGCTGATGCAGGCTGTCAAACACCATGCGGACGAAATCCAGCGTCGTCTCCCAGGTGTGGCGGACATGATAATAGAACGTCGGCTCATCGAGCCCGAGAGAAAAGCCGTACATCAGGCGGTCATATCCGTCGTATTCGCGTTTCTCCATTTCGAAGTTCTCAAGCTTCACCTTTTTTCCGTCCCGCTCCACGACGATGGTGTGCACGGTTCCGTCCGCGAGGAATTCGGAGACGTCCGACGTGGAAAGAACGCGGTGCCCGTCGATCTTATAAAACCGGTCGCCCACCTGCAGGCCGTCGGCGGATTCGTAGGGGCAGCCCTCCATGAAGGAAGCGATCTTCGGGGCATAGTAGGCCGAAGCCCCGGAATAGAGGATGAAGACGATAACGAAGCCAAGCAGAAAGTTCATTGCCGCGCCCGCAACAAGCACCAGCAGGCGCTTCCAGAGCTTCTGGTTGACAAAAGCGCGCGGATCCTCGGACTCGCCGTCCTCCCCCGTCATAGCGCAATAACCCCCGAAAGGAACGCATCGAAGGGAATACGTTGTCTCCCCCTTCTGCCGGCGGAAGATGGCCGGGCCCATGCCGATGGCAAATTCTTCCACGCGGATGCCGCAGAGCTTTGCCACCGTGAAATGCCCCAACTCGTGAATACCGACCAGGACGCCGAAAAACAGGACCGCGATGATGATATAGAAAACCATGATACCTCTTGAAATTTGAAATCAGCTCTCAGAAATTGGCTCTTACGAATGCTCTTGCCTCTTCGTCGAGCGCAATGATCTCGTCGAGATCCTCCGTGCGAGAGACCGGGATATGCTCCACAGCGGCCGCCGCGGCATCGTAGATGCGGTTGTAGCCGAGCTCGCCGCGGAGAAATTTGTGCACGGCCACCTCGTTCGCCGCGCTCATAACACATGCCGCCGTACCGCCGGTACGGGCGCAGTCCATGGCAAGGCGAAGGCAGGGCGTTTTTTCGTAATCCGGATCCTCAAAGGTGAGATCCTTCAGCTTTGAGAAGTTGAGACGCTCGAACATTGAGGCCTTCCGTTCGGGATAGGTCAGCGCAAGCTGGATCGGCAGCCCCATGTCAGGCACACCGAGCTGGGCAATGACGGTCCCGTCCACGAGCTCGACCATCGAGTGGATCACGCTCTGCGGATGGATCACGACCCGGATCTCGTCCGGGGTCACGGAAAAGAGATGCATCGCCTCGATAAACTCGAGTCCCTTGTTCATCATCGTTGCGCTGTCCACAGAGATCTTGGCGCCCATGCTCCAGTTCGGATGGGCAACGGCCTGCTGCGGCGTCACGTTCTCGAGCTCGCTGCGCGCCTTCCCGCGGAAGGGACCGCCGGATCCCGTGAGCAGGATCTTGCTCAGCTCGCCCTTCTTCCGGCCCATAAGGCACTGGAAGATGGCGGAATGCTCGCTGTCTACAGGGACGATCTCTGCCCCCTTCTCGGCCGAGCGCTTCATAACGAGCGTTCCGGCACAGACGAGCGTTTCCTTGTTTGCAAGAGCGATCCTCTTTTTCGCGTCGATGGCCGCGAGCGTCGGCTTCAAGCCGACGGAGCCGGAGACGGCCGTCACAACGGTGTCGCTTCCCGGCAGTGTTGCCGCCTCGATGAGCCCCTCCATGCCGGAGACGACGCGGATCGGCGTGTCGGCGACGGCAATGCGGAACTGCTTTGCCGCGTCCTCGTCGAACACGGCAACAAGCTCCGGTTTCAGCCGGCGGGCCTGCTCCTCGAGCAGGTCGATCTTCCGGTTGGCCGTGAGCGCCGCAACGCGGAGATCCAGATGCTCCGCCACGGCGATGGTCTGCCGGCCGATGGAGCCGGTGCAGCCCAGAATAGAAACAGAACGGGTCATAAGCTTACTTTACGCCTCCGAATCTTCTCTCCCGGCGATTGAATTCCTCGATCGCCCGATCCAGCTCCTCCGGCGTGAAATCCGGCCAGAGGATGTCCGTGTAGTAAAATTCACTGTAGGCACACTGCCACAGAAGAAAGTTGGAAATGCGCTTCTCGCCGCCCGGGCGGATCATCAGATCCGGGTCGGGGATGCCGGCAGAATACATATAGCCGGAGAAGGAGCGCTCCGTCAGCTCCTCCGCGCGCCCCGCGGCAAGGTCTTCGGCATAACGGCGCGCCGCCTGAAGGATCTCCGCGCGGCCGCCGTAATTCAGGCAGATGTTGGCCTGAAAGCCCTCATAGCGCTGCGAGATGGCGTTCGTCTCCTCGATCTCGGCGCGAAGCTCCGGAGATAGTGCGGAGATGTCCCCGAGGATCTTCATGCGGATGTGATCCTTTTCCATCGTGGCGATGGCCTCATGGAGATATTTGTCCAGGAGCTTCATGATGGCCTTCACCTCATCCTCCGGGCGGCGCCAGTTCTCCGTGGAAAAGGCATAGACCGTGAGGTAATCCACGCCGATGTCCCGGCAGTACGTTGCGATGCGCCGAAAGGTCTCCGCGCCGGCGGGGTGGCCGGCCGTGCGCGGGAGGCCGCGTTTTTTTGCCCAGCGTCCGTTGCCGTCCAGCGTGATTGCAATATGACGGGGAACGGTCAATGCCCGTTCCCCGAGAGTGAGCGTCTTTTCTGCCATCAGATCGCCGTCAGTTCCTTTTCCTTCTTTTCCATGATCTTTTCGATCTCCTTGGAATAGTCGTCCGTCAGCTTCTGAACATCCTTCTCGATGCCCTTGTAGTCGTCCTCCGTGATCTCGGAGGCCTTCTGCTGCTTCTTGAACTTTTCAATGGCGTCGCGGCGAATGTTGCGGATGGCGACCTTGGCCTCCTCGCCGTACTTTTTGGTCTGCTTGACGAGATCCTTGCGGCGTTCCTCGGTCAGCGGCGGGAAGACGAGGCGGATGGCGATGCCGTCATTCTGCGGATTGATGCCGAGGTCGGAGGCAAGGATCGCTTTCTCGATGCCCTTCATGATAGACTTGTCCCACGGCTGGATCAGCAGAGAGCGGGGATCCGGGGAGGCGATGGACGCCACCTGGTTGATCGGTGTGGGGGAGCCGTAATAATCGACCGTGATCTGGTCAAGTACGGCGGCGTTGGCGCGGCCGGCGCGGATCGTAGCG
>R18__coassemble_2536_pt1 | contig 10987 bp, 6 predicted proteins | sample R18__metabat2_low_PE_028 | metagenome-assembled genome bin R18 | reverse complement strand
GCAGTTTGGCATAGCGCCCCAGAAGCCCGAGCGAGTCGGCATAGCGCATGGCGTCGTTGGTCTCATTGAGCAGAATGGCCCCACGCACACGGATGACACGTTCCTTGCCGGCCTTGCCTTCCTTCGGCCAGGCCTTCATTTCTGCGATGAGCTCAGCCAAATGCTTCTCGTCCGCATATACCGCATAAGGTGCATAATAGGCTTCATCGAGCGCTGTATACTGCTTCAGAACACGCATTAGTTCCTCGTGGTCTGTTTCTGTCAATGCAGTACTTGCGTCGAGTTTTCGGTATTTCGCTGCACCCGTTCTGTATTCTCCAGCATCAACTTCGGATTTCCAAAACATGGCTTTATATTTCGAAATCTTTTTAATTTTAGATTCTGGATAGGAAGAATTGAGAGATTGAAAGAACACAGAGAGTAGATTGATATGAAAAGCCGGCCGAATACCCCCATCGTCGTTGCCCACATTGTGGCCGTTGTCACTGACGGTCCCGTCGAAGTAGACGTCCGCAGCGCTGCCCTGGTACGTGCCGGGCGACCGAAGCCACCACCATCGGCCCGTGGCTCGGTATATATCGTTTTGAAAGTACTTTCGCACCTCGTCCAGACTTAACAGGAAGATCTTGTCTTTGGTGTCATTTCCGCCCTTGGTTTTGTATGTTTTGTTGTCCGGATTTTTGACAGCCGTTTCAAGGATCGCTTCCTGCTCTTTTATCGAAAACTCCGTTTCCAAAAAATCTCCGTTCAGCCATTTGCGGAGATCACAGGTCTCCCAGGTCACGGCCGTCCACGTGCCGTGATAGGCTCTTTGGCAGACTTCCTTCGCTGCGATCACAAGCGCCGTCTGCGCCGCTTCATCGATGTCCAGGATCTGCCAGAAGTGCTTCCCCATCGGGAACCAGGCGCCGGGCTTCAGCTCGAGTTCAACGGTTGCGGGTTCAAGGTCTGCCATTTTTGCTTCTCCTCTCCGTCTCTTTGTCCATATTTTTCAGAAGTTTATGGATATTCTCGTAATAGTCTTGCTGAGTACCGGACTGTTTTCGGTCAATGATCGGCACGATCCGTTTTTTGATCTGATGCCCGTCGATATAGCCGTGCCCGAGCTCATAAACGGTCTTGAAATCATAGATCTTTGTATTGACGCCGACGCAGAAATGCTCGATGCGGGCCAGATAGCCGCTGATCTTTTTGTATTCCGCGCTTCGGTTGTTCTTTACGATCTCTTCGATCTCTTCCGGCCGCAGCAGGTTGAGCTCGTCAAACACCTGCTCCTGCAGGCGGTTATAGGCTTCCAGCGTATCCCGTTTCTGATCCCGTTTTCTTGTACTGCAAAATGTAAACAAGGAAAGAACTGCGGACACGAGAGCGATTACTGTTGCAGTCGCAGATAAACCCAGTTCCATTTAAATTTTCCTCCATGTCTACGCTATTAAAAATCGGCTGTCCGTTATGCTTCGGGCAACCGATTCATTTCACTCAGCAGGACAGCGCCGCCAGCTTTGCCGTCAGTTCTTCGATCTTGCGGCGGTCTTCCTCCATTTGACGGTCTTTCATCTCCATCTGACGGCGGTCTTCTTCCATCTGCCGCAGCAAAGGTGCCTTTGCCTCTTCGATATATTTATCCATCAGCTTGCACATGCTTGTTGTACCTCCTTCGGTCTCTTTGAGATTTCGTATCCCTGCCGCAAGGCACGGGAACCGTTCATCCGTTACTTCTTCCTGCAGCATGCAGCTCATCAGTCCCGCAATATCCGAACCATCATTTACGGCCGTATTGACGAAGATGATATGCTCTCCGTCGTCGATCCTCGTTCCGGTCTCCCGCAGGATCTTGTCCACATGATAAAGCGTCTTGTCTTCCTTGAAAAGATCAAACTGCGAAATATAGATCACATACACTTCCGCCACATCCGCAAACCGGCTGCCCGGCTCGGAGGCGTGGACGGTGATCGAAGCGGCATTGAATCTCGTTCTCCGGATATGGTCGTCATTGTCCGAGCGCTGGATCTCGATGTTCACCAGGCTTCCGTCGCCCAGAATACAGAGGCAGTCCAGCCGGACCGAACGTCCGAACGGGTTCCGCTCGCTGCGCTACGGGATCACTTCCTTCACGAAGAGCTCCGGATCCTGCAGGATCACGCGGAGCATCTCCTGGCAGACGCCCGGCTGCTCGCTCAGGCATTCAAAGAAGACGTCATCGATCGGCACAAACCCGGCAACACGCTTCTTCTTTTCTTCAAATGTCAGCTCCGTCTCTCCTCACCTCCGAGATCTCTCAAAGAATATTATAATCGATGCTTCAGGGGAAAATCAAGGAGATCCTGTGAACGATCTGCATTATTTTTTGCCGTAGGATCGGTTTTCCGTTCCTGCGTCTGTTCACGCGCTCATCCCCGTGTCGATATGATACGTCCCCGCCGTGGCCTCCCGACCGGTCAGAGTGCGGAAGGCCTGCCGGTAGGCGCTGAGCTGGGCGCGGTATTTTTCGTCGAGGTCATCCGGGTCGGCGCTCGTCTTGTAGTCTACGATATGCCATGCTCCGTTTTTGCAGTAGACCAGGTCCATGATGCCGTGCCAGACCGTCTCTCCCTCGCGGCAGCAGAAGGGGAGCTCGCAGAAGACCTCCTCCGCGGAGAGGGCCTCGCTCAGGATATCCTGCGGGACCTTGCCTTCCTGCGGATCGCCGCCCGCGCGCATCCGTTCGGCGGTTCTTTGGAGCAGAAGGCGGTATTCTTCCCCCTTTTCCTCCGGCGGCAGATATTCGGAGACGATCGCCTCCGCCGTCTCCTCCGCGTCGGCCCGGTTGCGGGAGGAGACCAGGATCTCCATCATGCGGTGCACCATGGTTCCGACCAGAGCCGCGTCCTTCCGGGCGGGAAGATGCGTCTCCTCTGCTTTTGTTTCCTCCGTCAGATCCGCTTCTTCCGCCTCGCCGGCCGTCTCCTCCTCTTCCAGCCGGCTCGGCACCCGGGCACTGCTGGGGAGGGAAACGCAGAAGGTCGGCTCCGCCGGTCGCGGCGAGCTCAGCAGGCTCTCCTGCCGGGCCTGCCGGCGGATCTCCTCCGAAGAGAGAATGGGAGCCTCCTTCGGCACGATGCCCTCCCCCGGCAAAATGCGGAAGATATCCTCCTCCGCGTGCGCCAGGATCGGCGACCAGAAGTGCCCCCCTTCCGGCGAGGAGGAGACGATCAGCAGGTTCTTCGCACGCGTTCCGGCAACATAGAGCAAGCGCACGCTTTCCGCCGCATCGCTCCTCTTTTCTGCGTCTTTTTTGTCTTCGTATTTTTGGGTGGAGATCCCGTACCCGGCATCAAAGAGGATCGTCTCCCGGCGGCCGCCGCAGCACTCCGTCCGGGACCGGGGCGTATGTGCCCGCTCCGGCTTCGGCTCCGCCAGGATCACGACCGGCGCCTCCAGCCCCTTCACCTTGTGGAGGTTGGCAAAGTGGACGCAGTCGGGCTCGCCCGTCAGGTTGAGGCTGCGCTCCAGATCCGTCTGATCTTCCATGAGGTTCGAGAGATACTGCGCGGCTTCCGCCGTTCCGCTGATGCTGCCGTCCCGTTCGCCCCGGCGGAGAAGCTCCTGCGCAAAGGGGACATATTCCAGATGTTCCGTCCCCATCCGGGCAAAGATGTCCAGCTCGTCCAGGATCTCCGCCAGCAGAGCCGCAGGCGGCTCCCGATGCGCCGTGCCCAGAAGGGTCTGCAGGCTTTTCAGCGCCTGCCGAACGACCGGGAAGCGTTCCAGCCGCTCCTCTTCCGCAGAAAAGAGCGTGATCTTTTTTTCGCCCCGGCAGCATTCGGAGAGCATCGCGTCGTTCACGTCAAAGAGCCCGGAGCGCAGCGCGCCGTAAACGGCGAGCGGATCCCCCGGGGCGCTCAGGGCCTTCATCACGGCCGCGGCCGCCTTCAGCGCCTTGCACTCGGAAAAGATCGTCATTCCCTCCACGAATGCCGGGATCCCCTGCTCGGCGCATGTGCTCAGGTAGGCATCCAGATGCTTCTTCGTGCGGGTAATGACCATGATGTCATGCCAGCCGATGCTGCGGAGCGTCTCCCCGTCGCGGATGCGAACCGAAGGATCGCCCACCAGCCGGCGGATCAGCCGGGCAACAAACTCGGCATCGAGCTCGGCATTTTTGTTCGAGGAATAGGAATAGATGCCGCACAGCCCTTCCTCTTCCCCGTCTCCCGTTTCCGGCAGGGGGATGGGAGAAAAGCGGCTCTGCTCCTCCCGCTCCTCCGGCAGCAGGCCGGAATAGAGCGCATTGAAGCTCCGGCAGAGGCCGGGCCGGGAGCGGAAGTTCCGCGTCAGCCCCACCGTCTCTCCGAAGGGCGGGCAGAAGAGCTTTTTCACGGCCAGATAGGAGCTCACATCGGCGCTGCGGAAGCGGTAGATGCTCTGCTTGGGATCGCCTACGATAAAGAGCGCTCCGCGTCTCGCCCGGCAGAGGCGCCAGTCTTCTTCCGGCTGCTCTGCCGCCAGGAGGAAAAAGAGCTCCGCCTGCAGCGGGCTGGTGTCCTGAAATTCATCGATGAGAAAATAGCTGTGCCGCTGCGTGATGTGGCGAAAGAGCGCCCCGGAGCCGGCCGCGTCCCGCCGCAGCATCTCCAGCAGGCAGAGCTGGGCGTCATAAAAGCTCAGTTCGCCCTTTTTCCGGATCTCACGGGCCGCGGTGTCGGCGAAGGGCACCATGAAGCTCAAAAATGCTCCGTAGCGGATTTCGCGGATCTCTTCCAGGATCCGGCCAGGCTCGGCGATCGTGCAGTCGTACCACTCGCATTTGTCGTTATGTGCCCGGAAGAGCCCCGTTTCCCCCAGGCCGATCTTCTCCGGCGCGCAGGCCAGGCGAAGCTTCTTCAGCGGAGCCAGAGCCGCTGCGATCCGGCTCAGATTCCGGTTCCAGGGCCGCCGTGCCGCATCGTACGCCGCCGGAACGGCCTCCTTGCCCTCCACGGCTGTCTGGGTTGCTTTGAACTCTCCGGTCTTTTTTACGATCTTCCCGGTATAGCAATACTCCGGATGCTCGGCAAGCACTTTCAGCGCCGTGCGGATCTCCCGGATCTCGGAGGCATGGGCCTGCTCAAAGTCGTCGCACGCCGGCTCTTCATAGATATGTTTGGCGTCCCGCAGCTCCATAAAATGCGTCAGCTGCTCCAGGATCAGCCCGTCCGCATTCGGGATCAGAGCCGCAAGGCGCGCATAGCGCTCCCGCAGCTGCGGCCCGTAGGCTCCGTTGGCCGCCCGTGAAAGCTCCGCTCTTCCGGCAGTGAGGAGGCCGTCCGGCATTGCAGGCGTCCACCCGCTCGGAATGCCGGCCTCCATAGGGTGCTCCTGCAGCACGCGCTGGCAGAAGGAGTCGATCGTGCCCATAAAGCAGAGGTCGATATTCTGAAGAGCATAGAGAAAGCGCTCCCGCTTCTCCTCCGGCAGCGCCGGATCATAGCTCTTCCGGCTCAGCTCGGTGCGAAAGCGGCTGTAAAACTCGCTGGCCGCGTTGCGCGTAAAGGTAATGGCGCAGATCCGCCGGATGTCCGCCCCGTGCTCGACCATCGCCAGCATGCGGGAGACGAGCAGCGTCGTCTTTCCGGAGCCGGCGGAGGCCTCCACAAAAAAGTTCTCTTCCGTCTCCCGGACGATCCGTTCCCTTGTCCGGCGGTCTTTTTCCAGGAGCTCCTGCATCGTGCTCATTCTTCTCCCTCCGTCTCTTCCTCTTCTCCCCTGCAGATGCCGCGGAAGCCGCAATAGTCGTCGCATACCGGCCCCGGCCGGCACTCTCCCGCCTGCAGGTCGGCCGCAAACCGCGCCAGAAGCGCCGAGAGCTTTTGTTTCATCTCCGCGTTCCAGCCACAGGAGACGACGGCATTCACGGCCGGATAGCGAAACTCCACATGATCTACCTGCCCGATCGCGTCGAGCTCCTTCTCCTCTCCGCTCCCCTTTTCCCGCGCTTCGAGCACGAAGGCGTAGAGCAGGGCCTGCAGGCAGGAGTCGAAATCGTTTGGCACGTGCTTCACGCTGCGGCCCGTCTTATAATCGACGACAATGATCTTCCCGTCCGGCGTGCGCTCGATGCGGTCCGGCCGGCCATAGATCTTCACGCCGGAGGGGTGCTCCGCCTGCAGCTCGTGTTCGGCGGCAAGCGGGAGATTGCGCGGGTCGGCATCATAGGCGTTCTCCATCATCTGCATAAAATCCTCCCGCGCATGGTCCGCCGCCTCGGCGTTGACCGGCGGGCGCCGGAGAAGAAACGCGTCAAAGGCCTCCTCCGCCCGGCGCAGGAAAGGCTCCCGCTCCGTTTCCGGAGCAAGCGTCTCCAGAAGGTCATGCGCCAGGTTGCCCCGCGCCGCGGGGTCGATCACCCGGTAAGGATCGTCCTCCTCCGGCTCCGGCAGCTGCAGGGCATAGCGGAGGAAAAAGCGCCGGGGGCAGGTCCTCCAGGCGTCGATCGCCGTCGGTGACCAGGCTCTCTCCAAATCATAGGCTGCCGCAGCCGCTTTCGCTTCCTGCATGCTTCCGCCGGACCGGCCGCCTGCCTTATATTCCCGCCCGTAAGCATCGCCGAGCGTGAAGATCCGCTCGTAATATCCTGCAGAATTGAGATCCTCCGGCCGCGCGTCCCTTCCGAACTGGCGCCGGAAGGTATTCAGGACGAGAGAGGAGACATTGCGCTGCTTCAGCTCTGCCGGGTCATAATCCGGGAAGGACAGATGGACGCTGCACCCAAGCGCCGCGCAAAGGCGCAGCAGCCGGTCATATTCCTCCATTTTCTGCCGGACCTTCCGCTCCGAGGTCGGCGCGTCCCCGGTCGCCAGACGCTCCCAGTCGCTGTCCGCGAGCAGATAGTCTTCTTCCGCCGCCCCGGGGAAGACGTCCGCCGAAAGCCCGACAAGAAAGCAGTTCTCCCGCATGGAGCTCATTGCCCCCTGCAGGGAGGTGAGATGCAGCGCTCCGGGGGCGCTTCCCTGCCCGCCGACGCTGCCGGAGAGCAGCGTCGGGATCAGGCGCTCTTCCGCGCCTCCGCCGGGCAGATCCTTCAGCGCGTCGAGCTCTGCGCAGAGCGAGCGCAGGGCCGCCCGGTCCGCGCCTCCATCCGGCCCCTTTCGGATCCGGCCGAAGGTCCGCAGGACGGAAGCATAGCCCTTCTCCCAGACGGCGGCAAGCCGTCCTGCCGCTTCCGCCAGTTTCCGCTCCCCGCTCTCCTCCGGCAGCCGGATCCGATAAGCCTCCAGCCTCCGCCGGTTCTCGGCTCCGTCTCTGCCCAGGCGCAGAGATCCGCACAGCTCCAAAAGCTGCCCGCGGCTTGCCTTCTCTCCCTCCGGGAGAAACTCATCCAATTTTGCACGGTCAAAGGCAGGGTCGGCCGCCAGCGCCTTCCAGGCGTCTGCGCCGCAGCAGCCTTCCCGCTCCCAGCGGTCCAGCGCCTTGAGCAGGCGGGCCGGGAACGTGTTGAGCATCGGAATGCCGCATCCGAACGTCACAGGGATCCGGTAGAGCTGAGAGAGGTCATACCAGAGCTGCGAAGCCGCCCCCGGGTCGGCCGCCGCGATCACGCAGGCGTCGAACGGGAGGCCCTCTTCATAGATCCTCCCCAGAACGGCTGCCGCTTCGTTGCCCGCCCCGTAGGCGGCGGTATAGCTCTTCACGTCCGGCTTTTCCGGCACTTCCGCGCCGAAAAGCTCCGGCAGCGTGCCGCTCCTAAGATCGCCTCCGGAGGCCGCAAGCCCCAAAGCCCGCTCCAGCGGGGAAAGCGGATATTCCTCCAGGCAGAGGATCTCCTCCGCGATCGTCTCCCCCTCGGCAATGGCGCGGCGCATGCAGGAGACCGTGTCTTCTCTCCCCCGTGCTTCCCGTATGCTCTGATAGCGGCGGAAGATCTCCAGCAAGGCGGCGTTCTTCTCCGGAAATTCTCCTCCGCCGAGCACGCGCTCCATCCCATCGCTTTCTTCTCTCGGGATCCAGGAGCGGAGGAGATCCAACGCCGCGGCAATATTTTTTGCGTCCAGATAAGAGGCAGCGCGGAAATATTCCACATCGCTCTCGCACAGGATCTCCCACACGATCGCCGCCTCCTCGGCAAGCGTCAGGCAGTTTTTCGCTCCGGGCTTCCCCGCGCGCATCAGGACCCGCTCTGCCAGCGCGAAGCCGCCGAGGACGCGGACTCCGATGGTATTTTTCCCCCGCAGCGCCAGAGCCTGCAGCAGTTCCTTTTCGTTGGCGCCGGGCGCAAGAAGGATGGTCTCTTTCATAATCTCCTCCGATTATTTTTTCGTAAGCTCTTCTATTTTCGTTCTTCCGTCTCCCGGATCACCCGCAGGAATCTTTCTCCGTACTTCTCATATTTGTTTTCGCCGACACCGGAGACCTTCAGCATCTCGCTTCGGGTCGTCGGCATTTTTGCGGCCATATCGATCAGAGTCTTGTCGCTGAAAACGATATAGGGAGGCATGGCCTCTTCCCGCGCGATCTCGAGCCGAAGCGCACGGAGCTCGTCGAAGAGCCGGAATCCGGCAGCCGTGAGGGCGTCCCGCCCCTGCGGCTTTTTCGTTTCCTTCTGCTTTTTTTCCGGGAGCTTGTCCTCCTCGGTGATCTTCACGAGGACGGACGCATCGCTTTTCTTCAGCGCGCGGATGTCTCCCAAACGGATGACCTGATGCTCGCCGACGCTCAGATATCCCTCCAGGATCAGCTGCTCCATCAGCCGCTTCAGAAGATGCTTGTTGACGGAGGCCAGCGCCCCGTAGGAGCGGTAATTCATCGCGCCCACCTCTTCCAGGCGGGCCGTCTTTGCGCCGGAGAGCGCATCGATAAGGATCGTCCGGCCGTATCGGCCGCCGGCTTCGTATACACAGTTGATCATTTTTTTGGCGGCGTCCGTCATATCGACGGTCTCGAATTCCCGCAGGCAGTTTCCGCAGTCTCCGCAGGGCTTTTCCGGCGCCTCGCCGAAATATTTCAGGATCACATTGCGCAGGCACTCCGTGGTATAGCAGTAACGCTCCATCGCCTTCAGACGCTGCGCGTCCCGATCCATCACCGTCTCCCGGTCGTCCGGGTCCAGCTCCGCCATTTCCTTGTGCTCCAGCAGGAAGCGGTTGATCATCGTGTCCTGCGGCGAAAAAAGCAGGATGCACTTTGCGTCCAGCCCGTCTCTCCCGGCGCGCCCGGCTTCCTGATAGTAGTTCTCCATGCTCTGCGGCATGTTGTAGTGGATGACGAAGCGGACGTTCGATTTGTCGATCCCCATTCCGAACGCATTGGTCGCGACAACGATGCTCCTGTAATCGAAGACGAAATCGTTCTGCATCCGCTTTCTTTCCTCGGCATCCATGCCCGCATGGTATCTCGCCGCAGAGATTCCTTTGCGGACCAGAAGCTCATACAGAGCATCCACATTCTTCCGCGTCGCGCAATAAATAATGCCGCTGTCGCCGGGATGAGAGGAAATATAATCCAGGATGTAGGCATCCTTGTTTTTCGGCCGGTCGATCTGAAAGAAGAGGTTCTCCCGATCAAAGCCCGTGACCAAAGTGAACGGGTCCTGCAGCCCCAGCGAGCAGACGATATCTTCCCGCACAAGCTCCGTCGCCGTTGCCGTAAAGGCGCTGATCACCGGGCGCTCCTTCAGGGTATTTACGAACTCCGTGATCTTCCGATAGCTCGGGCGGAAATCCTGCCCCCACTGCGAGATGCAGTGCGCCTCGTCCACCGTTACCATAGAGATCCGGATCCGGTCGGCAAGCTCCAGAAAGCTCTGCACCAGCAGACGCTCCGGCGCGGCGTAGAGGATCTTGTAGCACCCTGCTTCCGCATTCCGGAGCGTCTCAAAATATTCCCGCTCGGAGAGCGAGCTGTTGATAAACGCGGCCGCAATGCCGGCCTCATTCAGTGCCTTGACCTGATCCTGCATCAGCGAGATCAGCGGAGAGATCACGATCGTGACCCCCGGCAGCAGCACGGCCGGGATCTGATAGCACACGGATTTTCCGGCCCCGGTCGGCATGACCGCAAGCGTGTCTCTTCCGGAGAGGATGCTGTCGATCACGGGCCGCTGGCCGCTGCGGAAGGAATCATAACCGAAATAAGCCTTCAGCGCATCCTCCGGATGAGACAAGGGACGATTCGCAGATAAGCGTGTATTCATATCGTTCTCAATTATTGCCCTTCCCCGGTCAGGCCGATCTCATCGAGCCAGGCGAGGATCTCCTCTTCCTCCGCTCCGATGGGAAACCGCCGGCTCTCGAGCCACACGGCATCCCCGGAAGCCGCCTTCTGCAGGTTCTCTGCGCTGGTGCCGAGCCCGCTCGAGGCGGAAGTGCAGAAGGTCGTGACGGTCTTTCCCGCGAGATCATAGGTCTCCACGAAGGTATAGATCAGCTTCGGCACCTGCCCCCACCAGATCGGATGGCCGATAAGGACCGTGTCATATTCCGAGAGGTCGAGCTCGCTTTCCGCGAGCTCCGGCCGGCAATCCGCCGTTCTCTGCTCCACCGTTGCGCGGGTGGTCGAATCGTTGTAGTTCAGATCCTCTTCTGTATATTCCTCCGCCGGAACGATCTCATAGAGATCTGCCCCCAGCGCCTCCGCGATCGTTTCCGCGATCGGCTCGGTGTGCCCGGTCGCCGAAAAGTACGCGACCAGGATCTTCCCGCTCTCCCCGTCCGCCGCCTCTTCCGCGCTTCCGGCAAAGGCAAAGCAACTGCCTAGAACCATAAGAGCAAGCAGCAGAGACAGCGCTTTCTTTCTCATTTTCATTCTCTCCCCCTTCGTTTTCCCTTTATTTATCCGTTCCTTCTCCGTCTCCGCGCCTTTGCTCCGGCGATCGCGTTTCCGATGCCGATGCTGGCGGCGGCGAGGAGCATCAGGATCCCGAGCCCGCCGGCGGCGAAGAAGACGAGGTTCGGGATGCCGAAGGTCGTTCCGGTCAGCGGGTCGGTCTTTTCAGTCGCTCGCGTGGTCTGATAGCCGCAGACGGTGCAGGTGC
>R18__coassemble_2457_pt1 | contig 11507 bp, 8 predicted proteins | sample R18__metabat2_low_PE_028 | metagenome-assembled genome bin R18 | reverse complement strand
ATATGAGTACTTGGCGCACTCCCTACCGGAAGATACCACTGCCGATCTGCTTTATCATAATATAACCCTACTTTCCCCGAAGCACCTGTAAGGGAAAGATGCGCTCTTGTAACAAGTTCTGTTGATTTTGACGCTCCTTCCCTTGCCAGTTCGTGAACCTGCTCCATAGATAATTTTTCATAGCCGCAAGGGATCTCACTGCTGTTATCCGAATCGGAAACTTTTATTGCTCCAAGGCATTCTTTTCCAAGGGAAGAAAGGATCTCCAAATAATTACTTTCATCCGTATGGATCCAGTCGGCAACGGTTCTGCGGGTAAAGCCTTCCGGCAACAGTCCATCGAAGAAATTACGTGTCTGCTCCGGTGAAAAAGCTTCTCTCTGCAGGGGCAGACTGATCGAGATCGGAACGGCATCCATTCTTTCCAAATATCTTGCTTCATACCGGAACCTGGCATCTTCTATTCCATATCCGCTTATCGTGCCGGCAATCTGCGCTTGTCCCTTGCGTTCTACACTGATATCTAAATTCAATTCAGTTTCTCTCCTTCAGGACAAAATCAAGGCCTAAAAGATTGGCAAGCAGAAGGATCTTTCCAAATTCAGCAGTTTCTTTGCCGTTTTCAACATCTGAAATAAAGCTGACACTTAATCCGGAAAATTCGGAAAGAAACGCCTGGGTATACCGCAGGGCCTTCCTTCTCTGTTTTATTGCGGCCCCAAATTCTGCACAGCTTGTAATTTTCATTTTTCACCTGATTTCGCCGTACGAACAAAATTCAACATTGATCTGCATAAATTAGCCGTACGGCATATTTTTTATAATCGAAATTATAATATTCTCCGTACGGCGAAGTCAATATAAATTGATCTCAGCGGATCAATTATTCGTGCTCACGTTTGATCCGTCAGCGGTTCAAAGCCAGCAGCGCGGCGAGGATCACCGTCGGGACGGTCACGGTGTCGTATTCGCTGGGGGAAAAGAGCTCGGTCTCCGTGCCGAGCAGACCGCCCACAAATGCCGACAGCAGGGCCGCGTCCGCCGGACGCTTTCCGTACAAAAGCAGAAACAGGAATCCGCACTCAAAAGACGCGAGCAGCATGGCGCAGGAGCCCTCGTACGATTTTTTCCCGTCGGTCAGCCTCGCCTTTACCTTGTGCTTTCCGAAGGGGATCCCGATGAGAGCAGCGGCCGCATCCCCGATCCCCCACATAAGGATCGCCGCGGCGCAGGAGATCTTATCCTGAAAGATCCCCCAGGAAACCGCAGTCAGTGCCGCGAACATGAGAAAGAGCATGAGCATGCTCCTCTTTACCTCGCCCGGAGATTTCTCCACAAAAAGCCCGGCATACCATTTTTCTTTTTCGAGGATCGCGAGGACGGGGAAAATGACTGCCGCAAGGATGACCGAGGCAAGGGCCGCTTCCTGCCAGGCGTCCGCCGACAGGATCATGACCGTGACGCAGCTGAACGCGATCCCGTGCAGAAGCTTTCGGAAGACGAATTTGGGGATCCGGGCGAAGCGGTACAACGGAAAAAGGACGGCAACGCAGCAGACGATATAGGCAGCGAAGCGGCCAAGGCAGGACAGCGTGCCGGTGAAGCCGTTGATCTTCGATAAAAAGTCCCGGTAATTCAGGATCAGCATCGCCGCGCCGAGAACGGTCAGGACCGTTCCCGTGACCAGGCCGACGGTCCTGTTTTTTACGCGGTTGGCAAACCGCGCGGAGAACAGCGACGCGGCGGTCGCCGTGACGATGCAGATCAGAAGGACATTCCAGCGTTCCAGAAGGATCGCGGGATGGATCAGGATGTGGCTGACCGAGGCGATCAGCGCAGTAAAAGTCATAATAAACGTGCTCGTCCCTACGGCCGTCTTCAGCTCCATGCCGAGAAAAGCCGTGAACACGACGAGCATCATCATTCCTCCGCCGGTTCCGACAAATCCTGTTCCGAAGCCGATGGTAAGGCCGAAAAAGAGAGAAACAAGAATGCCCCTGATATCCAGCTTTTCCCCCTTGGAGGCCGTGTCCTTTCTCGTTGTGTCGGGCTTGATCAGAAACCGTATGCCGATAAAAAACGTCAGAAAGAGCGTAAAGCTTCCAAGCACCACATTTCCCGCAAGCCATGCGGCGTAGCTTCCCACCGTGCACATGGAGAGGATGCAGGCGAGCATGATCCCGCCGCGCTTCAGGTCGATGTTTTTGTTCTTCATATAGGTAGCAGCAGTTACGGCGGAGCCGAGAATATCCGACGCAAGCGCAATGGCCGTCGCCTGATACGCTCCCGTTTCACCGGCGAAGCTCGGGCACAGGACGATGAGGATCGGCACCATTACGGTCGCCGCCGAAAGTCCGGCAAGCCCCGTCCCGATCCCGGCTCCCAAAGATGCTGCGATATACCAGAAGTATTCCATTTTATCCCCTTAGATCCTCCTGTTTCTCTTCTTTTGAAATTTCGGCACCCCGCAAGGCCCGTTCCCTGCCGGGGACAGGGCGATTTATTTTTCAACCTTTCCCCTTCTCCGCGATCACATTCAGCCACCGTTCCTCCCGCTCGGGGCGGACGTCTTGGGTGATCCAGTATTCCTGCAGCTCAAGGCCGAGGGCCGGGGGAAGGAGGTCGGGCAGGTCGCGCTCGGTATAGTCGCTGAAGGAACGGCCGCCGGACTCGCGCTCCTCGGTGCCGTATTTATAGGAGAGGTAGGCGATGCCGCCCGGTCTCAGCGCCCGGGCGACCCTTTGCAGCACGCCCGGCATCTCGCTCTTGCCCACATGCAGCAGGGAGGCGCAGGCCCAGACACCGTCGAACTCCTCCCGGAAGTCGAGCTCCTCGAAACGGAGGCAAAGGACCTCCTGCCCCGTCAGCTTCTGCGCATAGGCGCACATGGCGGAGGATCCGTCCGCGGAGACGACGCGGTAGCCGCGGCGGAGGAACTCCAGCGAGTCCCGCCCGCTCCCGCAGCCGAGATCCAGGATCCGGGCGCCCGCCGGCAGGCGAGGGAGAAAATGCGCGTAGGCCCCGCTCATGTCCGCATGGACCGAGCCTTCGACGAATGCCGCGCCGTTTTCCTCGTAATACGGGATCGATGCCTTCATTTCTGCCTCCCAAAGGTTGCTTTTTTCCCTTGGATCTGATTATAATAGATAACATCGAATTTCGCAAGAAAGGATGTGCTGCGCATGGCTCTCCCTGCCGAGAGGCGCCCGGACAGCGTACTGACCGGCGGCGATCTCAAACAGAAGCATCTCTATTATCCGCTCGAGCAGGCCATCGCCACGGCCGACGGGATCGACATCGTCGTCTCCTTTCTGATGGAGTCCGGCGTACGCATGCTGCTCGAGCCGCTGAAGAAAGCCCGCGGGCGCGGCGCGCGCATCCGCATCCTCACGGGGAACTATCTCGGCATCACGCAGCCCTCCGCGCTCTGTCTCGTCCGGCAGGCGCTGGGCGACGGGGCCGAACTGCGCTTTTATAACGAGAAGGACCGCTCCTTCCATCCGAAATCCTATTTCTTTCACTTTGCCGACCGCAGCGAGATCTTCATCGGCTCCTCCAACCTCTCCCGCAGCGCCCTGACCTCCGGCATCGAGTGGAATTACCGCTTCAGCAGCCGCTCCGACCCCGCAAGCTACGAGGAATTCTACCGGACCTTCGAGGAGCTCTTCTATCACCACGCGTTCGTCATCGACGACGAGGAGCTCCGGCGCTACTCCAAGAGCTGGCACTGCCCCGCCGCCTCGCGCGAGCTGGAAAAATACGACGGCCCGGACACGGACGTCCGCGTCCTCTTTGAGCCGCGGGGCGCCCAGATCGAGGCGCTCTGCGCGCTGGAGAATACGCGGGCCGAGGGAGCCAAACGCGCTCTCGTCATGGCGGCGACCGGCGTCGGCAAGACCTATCTCGCGGCCTTTGACTCGCGGAAGTTCCGCCGCGTCCTCTTTGTCGCCCACCGGGAGGAGATCCTGCGGCAGGCCGCGCAGGCCTTCCGCAACGTCCGGCAGTCGAACGACGTCGGGTTCTTTCTGGGAGAGGAGAAGAGCATCGGAAAGGCCGTCATCTGCGCCTCGGTCGCGACGCTCGGGCGGAGCGAATATCTCTCCCGGCGCTACTTCGCCCCGGACGATTTTGACTATATCGTCATCGACGAATTCCACCACGCCGTCAACCGGCAGTACCGGCAGATCCTCGATTACTTCCGCCCGAAGTTCGTTCTCGGCCTGACGGCGACGCCGGACCGCCTGGACGGGCGCAGCATCTACGAGCTGTGCGACTACAACGTCGCCTACGAGATCCCGCTCGCGGAGGCGATCAACAAGGGCATGCTCGCGCCCTTCCGCTATTACGGCATCTACGACGAGACGGACTATTCCTCGCTCCGCCCCGTCCGCGGCCATTACGACGAGCAGGAGCTCAACGCGGCCTACATCGGCAACGCCTACCGCAATGAGCTGATCCTGAAATATTACCGCAAATACGAGCCGCGCCGCGCGCTCGGCTTCTGCTGCTCCCGCGCCCACGCGGAGGAGATGGCGGGCGAATTCTCCCGCCGGGGCATCCCTTCCGCCGCCGTCTACAGCGGCGCCTCCGGGCCTTATTCGATGGACCGGGCCGAGGCGGTCGACAAGCTCAAGCGCGGCGAAGTGCGCGTCATCTTCTCGGTAGACATGTTCAACGAGGGCGTGGACATCCCGAGCGTGGACATGGTGATGTTCCTCCGCCCGACGGAGTCCCCCGTCGTCTTCCTGCAGCAGCTCGGGCGCGGGCTGCGGCGCAGCCCCGGGAAGGACCATCTGACCGTGCTGGACTTTATCGGAAACTACGAGAAGGCCGGCAATGTCCGCTCCTTCCTCTCCGGCCGCGCCGCCGCGGGCTCCGGCGGAGCCTCGGGCACGCCGCAGGAGCTGCCGGACGGCTGCCTGGTCGACTTTGACATGCGCCTCATCGACCTTTTCCGTCAGCTGGACCGCCGGAGCGGAACGATCCGGGAGCGGATCGCCGCCGAATTCCGCCGCGTGCAGGACGAGCTGGGCCACCGCCCCTCCCGCCTCGAGCTCTTCACGTATATGGAGGACGAGGTCTATTCCCGCGCCCTTGAGCACGCCAAGGACAATCCCTTCCGCCACTATCTGGACTTCCTGCAGGAAATGGGCGCGCTGACCGCGGAGGAAGAGACGCTCTGCCGCTCCGCCGCCCGCGAATTCCTGACCCTGCTGGAGACGACGAACATGAGCCGCGTCTACAAGATGCCGGTGCTGGAGGCCTTTCTCGGCAGCGGCTACGTCCGTTCCGAGGTCACGGAGAAGCAGCTGCTCTCCGCCTGGAAGAGCTTCTTCTCCCGCGGCACGAACTGGAAGGATCTGGACCGCTCGCTCAGCTATGAGGGCTACTGCGCCATTTCCGACAAGGCCCATCTCGGCAAGATCCTGCAGATGCCCGTGCATTTTCTCCTCGCGTCCGGCAAGGGCTTCTTCCTCCCCGGCGAGCACGGCCCGCTGGCGCTGCGCCCCGACCTTGAGGAGTTCACCCGCCTCCCGGCCTTCCTCGCCCATATGCAGGACATCATCGCCTACCGCGAGATGGACTATTATCAGCGCCGCTACGCCGCCTCGCAGACGGAGGACGCTCCTCCTGCTCCCGCCGGACCCGAGGAGATCCCCGCTCCCCCGGCCGCTCCCGCTCCGGAGCCCGCTCCGACGCCGGAGGCGAACGCGGACGCCGACCTCGTCTGGCTGCCGATCGTCGGCGAGATCGCCGCCGGCAAGGGGCGCGTTGCGGAGGAGGACATCCTCGGCTACCTCCCGATCTCCCGCCGCAAGCTCCATCCCGCCGAGCACGGGAAGTACTTCTATCTCCTCGTGGACGGCGACAGCATGGTCAACGCCGGCATTCATTCGGGAGACGCCGTATTGATCCGCCGCAGCTCCGTCCCCCGCGACGGAGACATCATCGCCGCCCGCTACGACGGCGACCGCGGCACGCTGAAGACGCTCCGCCGCGGCAAAGACTTCGTCACCCTGCAGCCGCAGAACGAGGCCTACGACCCTATCCTCGTTCCCGTCCGCGATTTCGAAAACGGCTCCGCCGGATATACCGGAGTCGCCGTCAAGGGAGAGAATGTGGAAGAGGCGTTGAACGAGGCGAAGGGGGCGGAGGAGATCGAGGAGGGGAGGATCTTATAAAAAGCGAGACAGAGGGGTTCTCTGTCTCGTTTGTTTTCCGATTGTGCGCATAAAAAGAGGGTGTTGCCCTATTGATCGGCAAGAAGATTTTTTATATCTTCCATAGTAATATTTTGAGGCACTTCATGACCTTCTACGATGTCATCAAACAGCTTTCTTTTTTTATCTTGTAAAGTTTGGATTTTTTCTTCAATTGTATTCGCCACAATCAATTTATATATAGTGACTTTATTCTTTTGACCAATTCTGTAAATTCGATCTTCCGCCTGTTTCTCAACTGCAGGATTCCACCAGGGGTCATATATAACAGCGCTGTCAGCAGATACCAGGTTTAGACCCGTGCCTCCGGCTTTAAGGCTGACTAGAAATATGCCGGCAGGACTCGCTTCAAATTCATCTACGACCTTCTGCCTGTTTTGCGTATTCCCGTCAAGATAAAATATGATGAAATTTCGTTTGGCAGCTTCAGTTTGAATAATTCCGAGCATTCTCGTAAATCTGCTGAAAACAACTATTTTGTGCTCCGAATAATATAATTCCATCAGCATTGACATCAATTGCTCCATTTTGGTGGAATCTGTACAATGGTTTTGATTATATTCTCTTGGCAGTAACCGAGGATGACAGCAGATCTCCTGCAAATACAGCAAGCCGCTTAACACAGCAGAATTTGATTTTAGCTCAGAGCGTTCCGGCGACCTCTTAATCTCATATCTAATGGATTCAAGCATTTTTTCATAGAGCATTGCCTGCGGATCATCGAACTGGCAGTACACGATCTGTTCCTGTTTCTCAGGTAGGTCGGCCAACACATCCTTCTTAAACCTTCGTAAAAGGAATGGCCCTGTCAATCTTCTCAGTTTTTCAATAATTTGCTCATTATTCAGTCCGGAAGAAATTGTTTTTAACGTTAACCTCGTTCGATTGACAAGTTTCATCAACCCCCAATATTCCTGGATGTTATTCTCTAACGGCGTACCTGTCATAATAATTTTGGTCGTTGCGTTTATTTGAGCAACAGCTCTATAGGCTTTACTTTTCGGATTTTTAACGTTCTGCGCTTCATCTACAATCAGATGGTCAAATTTATGCCCGGTCAAGATATCTATATCGTTCAACAATGTACCATATGTTGTAATAATAATTCGGTTTATCTTCGCAAGATTAAAGTCTCGCCCTGCTCCATGGTATATAGAAACTGATGCGTCGGGAGAAAATTTTTTAAATTCCCTTCTCCAGTTTTCAAGTAATGTTTTAGGAACCACAATCAACGCCGACGTATCCCTTTGGGATTCCTCCGACAGGTATGCGATGACCTGAACCGTCTTTCCAAGACCCATATCATCTGCCAGGCAACCGCCAAAACCATTCCGATGTAACGATAAAAGCCATTTTACGCCGATTTTCTGGTAGTCTCTCAAATTATCGAATAATTCCTTAGGTAAATTTAGCGTAATATTCTGGTATTTGGTAAGTTCACTGAATTCAGGGAAAGTTTTCTTTCCGAGGAAATCTGCAATCTCTAAAGCTTCTAAGATATCCTCTGTTGATACTTTCAGGTTAGCGCCGTCTTTCTTCGCTTTTGAAAAATCTAAATTTTTCAATTCGGCAGGCATAAACAGGATCTGTCCTTTATACTCAGTCCAAATCATCCGTTTTTTTCGGAAATCAATCAATTCACTGAGATCGAATGTCAATTCTCCGGCTCTTACCTCTCCGTTGAATTCAAACCAATCGATTCCGTAACTACTATTCGTAGTCGCAACATCTAGAACATTGATTTTTTTTCGCTCGTTGGTGAATAATCGGACTCCTGCCGTCTCAAGTTTTCGCATGTCACCTGAGATATCTTTTCCCTTATAGGTAAAGTAAGAGCGTTCATGCCATTTCCAATTGCTGCTTTCTATTTCAGAAATCACTGCTTGCTCATACTTGTAGTCTCTATACTTTTTCCCTTTCTCAAGATACTGTTCTTTACTCTTTACGGCAACAATATCATTTCCATAGTCAAAGAACAATTCTGCAGCATATTCAGCAGACGATATATCGATATATAAAAGTGCCGTCACTGACTCTAGAATTTTTCCTGCTTTTTTATCGTCATAGTTAATATAGAGAACTGTCTTTTCCTGTACGGCTGAAAAATTGCCAAAAGAGATCAAATGCTGCCTGTCTGTATTTAAGTCCAAGCGCTCCACATTATACATAGGAGTTTTTTTATTCTTACAGAAAACACAACCTGTTTTTATAATGCTTTGCAATCGTGGCAGCAAAAGGGGCGAATAAATATATTGTAATTGGCTGACTTGGGTGTTAGCGGAATCATTAAATGTATCTTTGACGATCTGTAACTCGGCAGAGCTTAAATTATCTACATATGCCAAAGCTGTCAAATTGGCATTCTTCAACTGTCCTGAAAACTGCTTGCTTTTCAGATGCGGAATAACCCCTACATACGTTTCAAGTATAAGTCTGCTTCGTTTACGACTCTCTTCAAGATTGATTGAAATGATCAGATCCGCCATACAATTACCCCTCATCCGCCTCCAGATAAAAATACTCGTTGCATAAAATCATTTTTCGATAAAGGGATTCTTTTGTTCCGACCGGACATATATTTCCCCAAAAACCTGTGTGAGAATCCGCATACCTTATTCCCTCATAATTCATTCTGCAACCGCCACCGCATATATATCTGATCTCGCAATTATGGCATGCCAATGAATGATCGACATCTGTGGTTTCTTTTATTCTCTCAGATGCTGCAAAAATTTCGGAAAAGGACGATGTTTTTACATTCCATTTACTGGAAAGCTCATGTATTCTATTGCACCAGTAAACATCCCCATTTGCCGCAATGGCAATTTCTCCGAAGCCGCAATTCTTACGTATAATATGTCCCTCATAGTTCAGGGGAAATGTTTCCAAATAATAGTCCGGATACAAGCGTTCGACCAATCCACGTATCTTTTTTCTATATTCGGCATTATCTATCTGTGTCTTGCGTACATCTCTTCCGTCTAATAATTCCAAATTGAAACGAATGTAGATCTCCGGGTATTGCTCGATAATCTTCTCCGCGAATGATTCGAAATGTAAAACGAAATCATCCAAATCTTCATATAAAGGAGTAACTGCCATGGATGCCCGTGTACCTGCCCTGCTAAACTTAATCAATGTCGATATTGCCTGATCAAAGCCGTCATACTGTCTGACTTTATAATATGATTCACTATCATATCCGTCTATACTGACCTGCACCTCGTCAATCAGTCCTGCACATTCAGCTATTTTATGATCGTTCCAAAGGATTCCGTTCGTCAAAACAGCAGTTTTCAGTCCTAAGTTATGTGCATGAGATAATACATCTTCAAAGCCTTTATATACAGTTACTTCTCCGCCGGTAAATGTTATTCCTTGACCTCCTTCTTTTTTGAAATCGGTCAGTACTTTTTTCCACACTTCCGGAGACATTTCCTGTATTTTGATATCTCCTGCATACATATAACAATGCTTGCACCGTTCATTGCAGTTATTTGTCAGATAAATATATATATTTTTTTCATCCGGCTCGTGAACAACAGGATGTTCAAACTGCTTTGCCTCTATTTGCGACAAAGTATTAATAACCGTATCTTCATCAAAACGCTTCAAAACATCCGCAATGCTCAAGCCGGAAGAAAGTGCGTTGAATACGGCCAACTCGTCGTCGGAAAGCACGAGCCAAAGTACACCCTCCGTATAAATTACTAGGTTTTTGCCCTCAAATTTTCTTATTGCAATTTGGGACGGGAACTGAAATGTTTTGCTCAGATCTATTTCTACTTCAACTTTGTTCTCTTCAAATAACTGCTCCATCGATCCTCCAAAAAAATAGCACGACATTCCTGCCGTACTATTTTTTATTCTTTACCTGCGGTTCATAAAAGAGGCTGAACCACAGTTATGTTTTGCGCAAGAACACGAAAAATATCTGGCCAGCCTGCTAGACTGTTATATATTAGTTCTGGTTCTTTTCGCAGTGCTTGAAACAAAACATCTGATTAACTCTAGCGCTGTCCTTAGCTTTTTTTGTCTTCCACGTCAGCTTAATGGTCTTCATGGCGAAATACCTCCTCTATTATTAGTCCAATTTTTTCACCGCATATGTATGAAAAAACTTGTCTAGATTATACCATACATCAAATCTTCTTACAAGCAGAATCCACGCTAAGACCATTTTTCAATGCGGTCATCAGCAACTGACGGCACGCAAAAACATCTTCTTTGCATACCATGGTCATTGGAGAATGCATATTTCTGCATGGTACAGAAAGGCCGACTCTCTCAGCCCCGGCATCCTTCTCATTCGTAATAATGAGCTCTGATGTTCCGCAATCACTTACCTCGCGTTGAAATGAGATATCGCAATCTTTTGCATATCGTTCCATTTGTTTCACCAGTGAACTGCTTGATACTCCAATGCTATCGGATAATTTTATTCCTACTCCGTGTCCCATTTTCAGGCTGTTTCTTTCCCCAACGGGCGATACATCTAAATCGATGATAACCTCGGGCATTAAAGCAGCAACAGCAACTCTTGCACCGCGCATGCTGATCTCTTCTTGAGTACTGAATACACAGTAAATATCGTTTTTATTGTTTATATTTGACATCAAGATTTCAATCAGGATCCCGCACGAGATTCGGTTATCCAATGCCCTGCCGATCCACTGCGTTCCCGAATCAATAAAGGGGGTATCGAAACCCAGAACGTCCCCAATCTCGAGGCTGCCTTTGATAGGAACGGCTTTTATTTTCTCAAAGTCATGCGGTTTCATATTCTCCGGATCTTCACAATATAAAATTGCGGCTTTTTCATCGTCAGAGCTTGAGATCCTTTGATTTATCGCATTCCATGTTTTTACATTGCCTAATGTCTTCAAACAGATATTATCGCCATCAACTGATATAACCTGAAAACCGACTTCGTCCATATGGGCAATTATCATAATTTTTATATCAGATTGAAGGCCCTTTTTATAACAAATCAGGTTTCCGATCCTATCGGTATATATTTTCACATCCTGGCACTGACTTACCAACATCTCGATCTGTTTTCTTATGTCTTCTTCATAACCCGAGACGCCTGTTGTCTCGCTTATACATTTTAAAATGTCTTCTAACTTCATTTAATGATCCCTCATTTTCTGTCCCGCATTTTAGCAGCTCGGGGAGGTGACCCCCGTTTGTGCGAAGGCGAATCAGCCGAAGGAAGTTATCTTTTCTTCGGTTTATTACATGTGAGGCATCTGTTCCTGTCAGCTTAGCCTCTTATCGTAGTAT
>R18__coassemble_2244_pt1 | contig 13131 bp, 11 predicted proteins | sample R18__metabat2_low_PE_028 | metagenome-assembled genome bin R18 | reverse complement strand
CAGCAGATCCTGCCGGTGGAACTCCGAGTCGGCCAGGACATAGTCGAAGGTATCCTTCAGGCTCTCCACCTGCCGCAGGCCTTTCCGGCAGTCCTCGGCCAGGGCAGGGTTGTAAGGCTCCAGAAAGGCCGGCGGCGTCACATTGTGATAGATCATGATCTTTCTGCAGCGATAGAACATGACCTTTTCCGTCATGCGGCTGCCGATGCCGAAATGGTAGATCACAATATCCTCCGGCTGCGGCTCCGGCATCGTGTCAAAAAGCTCTGCGCTCCCCTTCGGCATCCGGTCGGACATGGCGAGAACATAGACCTCCGACGAAAGCCCCATCGAGGAAAGCTTTTTCCGGAGCGCCATTAGATCATTCCCGGTCGCGTCTCCCGGCACCAGAGCAGCTGTCAGCTGATAGATCTTCACTTTTCCGCCCTCTCGGCTTCGGAGCTCTGCGCGGCGCGCTCTGCCTCCAGTATCGTAATCCGGCTCCGGAGCACAGTGATCTCTTTCTCCTGTGCCTCCAGCAGTTCGCTCATAATCGTCAGCTGTGCCGCATTCTGCGCGCAATAGCTGTTGACCTCTATGGTGATCGGCTCAACCAGGAATTTGAGGAGCTTCCGGATGACTTTTTTCAGGAAGCGCTTCACGATATTGCCTTCCAGGGGGCGATAGTAGGAAATAATTGCATTCTGCAGATAAGAGAGATATGGCTTCAATCGGGCCGTCTGCGGTACGCGAACCTGTTCAAAGGCGACCGGCTCCGTATATTCGATCCGTTTCGCCTCTTCCCGGATCTCCTGCATGATCTGCTCAATATCGATTCCGTTGGTTTCCATTTCCGTTTCCTCTCTTCTTTCTGTGATCTGTGAATGGCGCTTTCGGTCAGCCGACCTGCCCTCTCCAGTATTCCAGAGCGTCGGAGAGCATGGCGTCGACGGAAAGCGCGGGGGCGTAGCCCGTGTCCCGCGTGAGCTTGTCATGGTTGCCGCAGACGACGGGCGTGTCGCTCGGGCGCATGCGGGCGGGGTCCTGCCCGACCTCGACGGGGCAGGAGGCAAGCGCGAGGAGCCGGTCGAGGATCTCGCGCGCCGTATACGTGACGCCGGAGGAGACATTGTAGATCTCGCCCACCCGGCCCTTCTCGGCGATGAGGCGGCAGGCGCGGGCGGCGTCCTTGACGTGCGTAAAGTCGCGCGCGGAGTCCAGGTTGCCGACGGAGAGGAATTCCTTCTTCCCCGCCTCGACCTCCGCAATGCCGGAGGCAAAATCGGAGACCATGTAGCCCTTCGGCTGCAGGGAGCCGCCGAGATTGAAGCAGCGGATCATGCAGACGTTCAGATGATAGGCCCGCACATAGGCCTGCGCCAGATTCTCCTGCGCCACCTTGGAGACGGCGTAGGGCGTCATGGGATGAATGGGGATGTCCTCCGTCACATTCACGCCGCGGCCCTCGAGAGAGCCGTATTCGTCCGAGGAGCCGACCGCGACGACGCGCATCTCCGGCTTCACCTGCCGCACGGCCTCGAGAATATTGACAAGGCCGTTGACGTTGAGGGAGACCGTCAGCGCCGGGATCTTCCACGAGAGGGCGACGTTGGCCTGGCCGGCCATGTTGATGAGCACGTCCGGCTGCTGCTCCCGGATCACGGAGAGCACCTGCGCGGCGTCGAGGATGTTCATGGCGACGTAGCCCTCACCCCCGTCCTTGCTGCAGCGGACGACCTCATAGCCGTTCGCCTCCATCTCGCGGGCGAGATGCTGCCCGATGAAGCCCTCGGAGCCGGTAATGAGCGCCTTCTTCATGCGAGGCCGGCCTCCTTCTTCGCGAGGAGGAGATCATGCTCCGCCATGAGCGCGCAGAGCTGCTCGTAGGACGTGGTCTGCGGGTTCCAGCCGAGCTTCGTCTTGGCCTTGGTCGGGTCGCCCCAGAGGTTCACGACGTCCGTCGGGCGGAACCACTGCGGGTTGACGCAGACGAGCATTTTGCCCGTCTTCCTGTCATAGCCCTTCTCCTCCATGCCGCTGCCGCGCCACTCGAGCTCGATGCCGTCGTGCGCAAAGGCAAGGGTCGTAAACTCGCGCACCGTGTGCTGCACGCCGGTCGCGATGACGTAATCGTCCGGCTCGCTCTGCTGCAGGATGAGCCACATGCACTCGACATAGTCCTTGGCGTAGCCCCAGTCCCGCAGGGAGTCGAGATTGCCGAGCTCGAGATGGTCCTGCAGGCCGCAGGCGATGCGGCCGGCGGCGAGCGTGATCTTGCGCGTGACGAAGTTGTCGCCGCGGCGCTCGGACTCATGGTTGAAGAGGATGCCGTTGCAGCAGAACATGCCGTAGGCCTCGCGGTATTCCTTCATCATCCAGAAGCCGTACTGCTTGGCGACGGCGTAGGGGCTGTAGGGGTGGAAGGGCGTCTTCGCGTTCTGGGGGCACTCCTCGACCTTGCCGTAGAGCTCGGAGGTGGAGGCCTGATAGATGCGGCAGGTCTTCTCGAGGCCCGCAATGTGAACGGCCTCGAGAATGCGCAGGACGCCGAGCGCGTCCACGTCGCCGGTATATTCGGCGGCGTCGAAGGAGACCTGAACGTGGCTCTGGGCGGCGAGGTTGTAGATCTCGTCCGGCTTCACCTGAAGGACGATGCGGATGATGCTGGAGGAATCCGAGAGGTCGCCCTCGTGGATGTGGAGCTGCGGGAGGATATGGTCAATGCGGGAGGTCGTGGAGACGGAGGCGCGGCGGATGATGCCGTGCACCTCATAGCCTTTTTCCAGAAGAAGCTCGGCGAGATAGGAGCCGTCCTGCCCCGTGATGCCGGTGATGAGCGCTTTTTTCATAATTTTTTATTTCCCTTCTCATTTTTTCTTATTTTCTAGATTTTGAAAGATCTGCTGCAGGCGCGCCGCCATGCGCTGCCCGCAGACGGCGGGGGAATATTCCTCCTCCATCGTCCGCTGCCCCGCGGCGGCAATGCGCCGATAATAAGCCTTTTCCTGCGTCAGGCGGGCCATATATGCCGCGGCCTCTTCGATGTGCGGCTCCGCCCAGCGCCCCCCCTTCGGGTAGGGGCCGATCTCCTCCTCCAGCGTGACGAGGTCATAGCCGACGAGGCAGGAATTGTCCTCCCGCGTAAAGTCCATGTTGCCGGACCAGGCCGTCGCGATGACCGGCTTGCCGAGGAGCATCGCCTCCTGGCAGAGGAGGCCGAGGCCCTCGCTGCGGTGGAGGGAGACGGCGGCGTCGCAGGCCTTCAGGAGAGCGTTGACCTCCGGCCTGGAGAGCGTGCCGACGATGAAATAGATATTTTTGTATTCTCCGCAAAGCTCCTTCAAGGCGCGGATCTCCTCGGAGTCCGGCTTGATGTTGTTCACCTTCAGCACGAGGCCGACGGAGCGGTCCTCCGGCGAGAAGGCCTGCTGAAAGGCCCGGATGGCGCCGGTGGGGTTCTTGCGCTGCGCCGAGCTGAAATGGTCATACATCGAGAGAAAGAGGAAGGCGTCCTCCGGGAGGGAGAAGTGCTTCCGGTCCAGTTCCACCGGCGGCGGATCCATCGCGATGCAGTTTGGCATATAGACGACGGGGCAGGAGGCCTTCTTTTTGAGGCAGGATTCGATAAAGTGCGTCGGCGCCCAGAGCTCGTCGACCAGAGCGAAGGCGGGGTCCCACATCGCCGGGAAGTCCTCCAGCTCCCAGTACCACATGCCGATGCGGTAGGTGCCGAGGACCGGAAGCGGGAGATGCGTCAGCGCCATGTGCAGCTCGGCGGCGTTGATGCAGAGGAGAGAGACGTTATAACGGATCCGGTTCGAAAGCCTGCCGTCCAGCGTATGATCTCCGGAGCGGGAGGCAATGCCGACCGTGAAATTATAGCCCTCCCAGGGAAGCTCCGGCACCGTGTCCAGGCATTTTGCCGTCAGGCGGGCCGACTGGCCGATGCCGAGCTCATGGGTCAGAAAGCCGATGAGCTCCAGCCCGTTTTTGCGGGGCGGCCGCTGCTTTTCCGCAAGAAGCAGAAGCTCGTCCGTGGAAAGAACGGAATTCTCCCGAATGCAGCGCCTTCGGCGCAGGCGCAGGCGCCAGAGCAGATAATTCGGGAAGAAGAACCGGATCACGGACTTCAGGAAATTTTTCACGCTGCGCCTGATCTTCGCCATCCGCTCCAATTCCTTCTCAGAGATACTCCGTCTCGTTGCAGACGCGGAGGTTTTCCAGGACCTTCTTGATGTCTCCGGCGGAGTTCTTGGCGCAGATGAGGATGGCGTCGTCGGAATCGACGATGATCAGGTCCTCAATGCCGACGGCGGCGATGAGCTTGTCCGAGCCCTGGATGATGGTATTCTTCGTGTGGACCGTGACGGTCTTTCCCGAGAGGACATTGCCGAATTCATTGACCGGCTGGATGCGCTCCACGGCGAGCCAGGAGCCCACATCGTCCCAGCCGAAGGAGCCGGGCAGGACGTAAATATCCTCCGCGTGCTCCATAACGCCGTAGTCGATGGACTCGGAGCGCATGGCGTCAAACTCCTGCTCCAGAACGGCGGGATACACCGGCGTGCCGATGGCGTTGGAAATACGCTGCAGGGCGGCATAGGTGTCCGGCATGAAGAGCTCGAGGTTTTTCAGGATCGACGACGCCTTCCAGGTGAACATGCCGGAATTCCAAAGATACTGCTCGCTCTTGACGTACTCGACCGCCGTATTGAGGTCCGGCTTCTCGGCAAACTGCGCGACGGCGTAGGCCGACTGCAGCGGCCGGTCCGGGTCAAAGCGGATGTAGCCATAGCCCGTCTCGGGATAGTCGGGCGTGATGCCGATGGTGACGAGGCGGGAGCCCTCCTCCGCGATCGCCGCCGCCTCGGAGAGCGTGCGGAGATACATGGCGTTATACTTGATGAGGTGGTCCGACGGGAGGACGTACATCACGGCGTCCTCTCCCGCATATTTCTTCGCAATGTGCACGGCGCCGAGGCCGATGCAGGGGGCCGTGTTGCGCCCGACAGGCTCGCAGAGGATGTTCTCCTCCGGAATGCCGGGCAGCTGGGCGAGGACGAGAGGCTTATAGTCCCGGTTCGTCGCGATAAAGATATCCTCGAGGGCGACGAGAGACGAGATGCGCTCGACCGTGAGCTGGATCATCGTCTTGCCGTCCCCCGTCAGGGAGAGGAACTGCTTGGGGAGCGATTTGCGGCTGCGCGGCCAGAAGCGTTCGCCGCGGCCGCCCGCCATAATGAGAGCTGTTTTTTTCATTGTCCGTCCTATCCTTTTCCATTGAAATTGTAAACAAGATCACAGACGCGTCAGCAGAAGGCGGGCCTTTCCCTGCAGCGTATATTCTCCGATCGCCGCGGGAAGGAACAGGCTGCCGCCCGGCACGAGCGGGAAGGCCCGGCCCGCGTGCCGGAGCTCCGCCTCCCCCTCCACGCAGAGCAGATGGCGGAAGGACTCTCCGTCTCCGCGGAAGGCGCATTCCGCGCGGACGTCCAGGCTGTAGGCCTTGAAGTATTCGCAGAGGAACATCTCCGTCAGCGTAAAGGCCGGGAAGGTCACGCGCCCCGTCGCCCGGCATTCGGCCGGCGCCAGCGCATGAAAATCCGCCACGGCGGCGGCGCGCTCGAGATGCAGCGGGCGGAGGTTGCCTCCGGCATCCCGGCGGTTGAAGTCATAGACCCGGAACGTCGTATTCGAGGCCTGCTGGATCTCCGCGACCACGATGCCCGCTCCGATGGCGTGGACCGTGCCCGGCCGGATGAAGAAGACATCTCCTTTTTTTACCGGGACCCGGTTCAGGAGATCGCAGACCGTGCCGGCTTTGGCGGCGCGGAGGAATTCCTCCCGCGTGACGTCCCGCCGGAAGCCGAGATAGAGCGAGGCCCCGCTCCGGCACTCGGCAATGTACCACATCTCGGCCTTGCCGGCCTCCCCCCGGGAGGCGTCCGCCGTCCGGTCCGACGGGTGGACCTGCACGGAGAGATCCTTCTCCGCGTCGATCAGCTTGACCAGCACCGGAAGCCGCTCCCCGGAAAACCGGGAGCCGAAGAAGGCCCGGGGCGACAGGGGGATCAGCTCCGAAAGCGGAAGGAAGGAACCGTCTTCCAGGATCAGGTCGCTGCGGCCGGCCTCGAGATCCGCCAGCTCCCAGCTCTCCGCGAGGCGGGGAGGGGCGGCGGACTTGCCGTATTTCCTCTGCAGGCGGCCGCCGCCCCAGAGGAAGTCCTTATAGCAGGGAGAGAGCGCATAGGGGCGAAGCTCCGGGCAGGAGCCGCGCTCTTTCCCGCCGATCTTTCTATTTTCGACTGTGCTCACTCTTCAAACGACCCCTTCCCCCGGTCAAACGCCGGAGAATAATACGGGTCCCCCGCCGTGAGAACGTCCGGATGCCGGGCTTGGAAGCGCTCGACTTCGCTTTGGAAGCGGGCCTGCTTTTCCGGCGTGTCCTCATAGCCGCGGGTCTTGGATTCGTAATGATAGAGCTCGGCGTACGGCGTCCAGACGATGAGGTAGCCCGCCTGACGGATGCGGAGGCAGAAGTCCACATCGTTGAGGGCGACGGCAAAGCTCTCGTCGAGGCCCTGCAGCTCGTCCCACACCGTGCGGCGCAGCATCAGGCAGGCGGCCGTGACGGCGGAGAGGTTCTGGGCGACGGCAAGGCGGTCAAAGTAGCCCTGCTCGCCGCGCAGCCGGCCGACGTGCGCATGGCCGGCGAAGCCGCCGAGCCCCAGGATCACGCCCGCGTGCTGAACGGTATCGTCCGGATAATAGAGCAGGGCGCCGACGGCGCCGACGTCCCTGCGCTGGGAGAACATCAGCATCTCCTGCAGCCAGTCGGGCGAGATGACCTCGGTGTCGTTATTCAGGAGGAGAATGTGCTCCCCGCGGGCATGGCGGACGCCGAGATTGTTGATGGCGGAATAGTTGAACTCTCCTTCATACGTCACAACGCGGACGTTCGGGAGCTGTTGGAGGCGCTCATAGTAGGCGAAGATCTCGGGCGTCGTGCTGTTGTTCTCGACGATCACGATCTCGTAATTGGAATATGTCGAGCGCTGCAGGATCGAGGAGACGCACTTGCGCAGCGTGGCGCATTCGTCCTTGTTCGGGATCACGATGGAGACGAGCGGCTCGCCGGCGAGGGCATAGCGGATGTGATACGTCGTCGGGACACGGGAATCCTCCGGCGTGCCCGCAAGGCCCAGGCGCTGCAGATGCGCCGCGAGCGCACGGCGGGCGGAGGCCGTCACATAGGGCTTGGAGCCATACTGCCCTTCGGCCGTGGAGCCCGCATGGGCGCGCCAGTAATAGAGGACCTCCGGGATGTGGGCGATGTTCCCGGCCTGCTCGGAGAGGCGGAGGATCAGGTCATAGTCCTGGCTGCCGTCGTATTCCTCCCGGAAGCCGCCGCCCGCCTTTTCCAGAAGCCCCCGCGTAAAGGCGAGGAAATGGCAGATATAGTTATGGGAGCGGAGCGTATCCGGAGAAAAATCCGGCTTGCGGTGCGTGAGATAGGCGTCCGAGGGGCGGCGGTGAAAAACGGCCTCGTCGGTATACGCCATGTCGGCATGCCCAGGCACAAGCGCCTCGAGCGTTTTCGAGACGGCGTCCGGATGGAGGAGGTCGTCATGGTCCAGAAGCGCGAGGGCGCTGCCGGAGGCAAGCGCAAGGGCGGCGTTGGTGTTGCCGGAGATGCCGAGATTCTTCTCGAGCTTTTTATAGCAGACGCGCGCGTCTTTTTTCGCGTACCGGAGGCAGAGCTTTTCCACGTCGGCATGCGCCCCGTCGCTCCCGTCGGCCAGGCAGAGCTGCCAGCGGCGGGAGGTCTGCCGCCGCACCGAGCGCAGCAGGGCGCGCAGCATGGAGACGTCCGTATTATAAAGCGGCACAAGGATGCTGAGCGTGACGTCCTGCCCGGCGGCAAGGCGGTCGATCTCGGCGGCATGCTGCCGCTGCTTCCGGCGCGTTTTGACGGACGCCGCAGAGGCGCGCAGCGCGCGCAAAAAAATCTTGAGCCGGTCCAAAAACCGGCGGAGCGGCGCCGAGAGGCGCCAGATCGAAGAGCCCGTCACGGAGGCGTAGTTTGCCTCGAGCTCCTGCTTCTGCTTCCGGAGCTCCGTCAGCTCGGAGCGGAGCTTCTGATTTTCCTGTTCCAGGATCTCCCGCTCGGAGGCCGCTTCCTCCGGGGAAAGCCCGCTGCGAAGAAGGTCCATATCCGGCCCCTTCAATTCTGCGCGGGAAGCTCGAGCTTCCCCTCCAGAAACGCCTGATACCGGTCGCAGATGGCCTGCACATCGTCCCCGAATTCGATCTGCTGCCCCTTGTGGATCCAGAGGATCTTCGTGGAGAGCTCGCGGATCTGGGCGAGCGAATGCGAGACCAGAATGGTCGTGCAGCCGGAGGCCATGATCTCGCGCATCTTGGCGGCCGACTTCTGCTGGAAGGCGCCGTCCCCCACCGAGAGGACCTCGTCCAGGATCAGAATGTCCGGCTGCACGAGGGAGGCCACGGCGAAGGCCAGGCGGGACATCATGCCGGAGGAGAGATGCTTGAACTGCCGGTCCTGAAAGTCCTGCAGCTCGGCGTAGGCGATGATCTCGTCGTACTTCTCGTTCATGAAGGCGCGCGTGTAGCCCAGCATCGCGCCGCGGAGATAGGTGTTCTCGCGGACCGTCAGGTCCCCGTCAAAGCCGCCGGCGAGCTCGAGGAGGGAGGAGATGTTGCCGCGGGCCGTGACCGTGCCCTCCGTCGGCTCCATGATCTTGGAGACGGCCTTCAGGAGCGTCGACTTGCCGGCGCCGTTGCTGCCGATGATGCCGAGGAGGTCCCCCTGCTCGAGGGAGAAGGTGATGTGCCGGTCGGCCCAGAAGTCCTCGACGTGATAGGTGCCCTTCAGGTGGCGCACCACGTATTCCTTGAGGCCGATGTTCTTGAAGTCCCCCACCTTGTAGCGGATGGAGACGTCGTTCACTTCGAGTACGCTCATTGCTTTCGTCTCCCTTTCCGTCAGATATAATAGAGGAACTCGGTGTTGTACTTCTTGTAGATCCGCAGCCCGACGAGCACGGCGAGCAGCGCGTCAAAGAGCATGAGGGCATGGAAGCCGGCGGACGGGATCGTGCCGTCGATCATGATCTTGCGGAAGTAGCGGATGAAGAGATAGACCGGGTTGACGAGGAAGAGATTCTGCACCGTCTGGGAATAGGCGGCGATGTCATAGAAAATGGCCGACATGTACATGAGGATCATCGTGAAGACGCTCCAGATATACTGCATGTCGCGGAAGAACATGAAGACCGCCGAGAGGATCAGCCCCACGCCGACGTTGAAGACGACGAGCAGCGCGATGGGATAGAGCAGGAAGATGAACTTCCACGTGAAGACGATGCCGTCAAACAGCGAGAGCACGAAGAGCACGACCAGCGTCAGGCCGAAGTTGATGAGCGTCTGGCTGTTGCGGGAGAGGAGGAACATGTATTTCGGCACGTTCACCTTGGCAAAGATGCCGGCATTGTCCAGCAGGCAGCTCATGCCCATGGAGGTGGACTCGTTGAAATAGGAGAAGATGACGTTGCCGCAGAAGAGGAACGTCGTATAGTGCGGGATCGTCGTGCCGAAGAACGTCGTGAAGACGATGCGCATGACGAGGAGGTTCAGGAGCGGATTGAGGACGCTCCAGGCCATGCCGAGCACCGTGCCCTTGTATTTCTTTTTGAAGTCTCTTTTCACGAGCTCCTCGAAGAGGAACTGGTATTTTTTAAATTGCGTCAGCATAACGGATGTTTCCCTTTCCGGTTTTCCTGCAGCTCGCGGCGGAGAAGATAGGGCGCGCTGCGGGAGAGATTCGGGCTGTAGGTCGGGTCCTCCGCGAAGGGAGGAGCATAGGCGCGGTCCTGCCCCGCGGGCACGGCAGGGTTTTTGCCGCCGCGGCGGGCGAGGACATGCGGGAGATAGAGGCAGACGCCGGGCGCCCGGAGCGAGAATTCGACGGCGTCCGACGCGCCGGAGGCGCGGAACTCGCCGGAGCGGACCAGGCAGAACTCGGGGCAGAGGGCGCCCACCTCGTGCGTGCAGAGGTTGCGGATCATGTAGCCGAGCTCGTTGTTCGGGAGGTCATAGTAGGGGTAAACGAGCTTTCCGCCGGCAAAGTAGGCGCCGACGTAGGAGATGCGCCCGTTCGCGCTCTCGAGGCGCCCGCTCACGCCGGAGACGCCCTTCTGCTGCGCCGCGGCGAGCAGCGTCTCGAGCCAGGCGCCCTCCTCCGGGAGGATGCCCTCGGAGAGGAAGAGGAGATATTCGCCCTTTGCCTCGGCGGGAGAGGCGCAGAGCTCGAGGTTTTGATAGTCCGTTTTCGCGAGGAGCGGTTCGGCGTCGCCGGAGGTGACGACGGAGACGAGGGGGCGGCCCTGCAGGCGGTAGCGCACGCAGTTGCCGATGCGGGCGCGCTCGGCCTTGGCCGGGATGCCGCAGCGGTCCAGATGGCGCTGCACGAGGTCCCGCGCCGCGTCGGCGCACTTCTCGCCCGCCGTGTTGGAGACGGAGCGGCGGAAATAGCGCCAGTGGTAGAGGACCTTCGGGATGTGGACGATCTTCAAGCCGCGCTCGGCGCAGCGGAGGTTGAAGTCATGGTCCTGCGAGCCGTCAAAGGCCGGGTCCAGCGGGCCGACCTCGGCAAGCTTCGAACGCCGGACGGCCGAGATGTGGCACATGTAATTGGTGCAGAGGAGGTAATGATAGGAATAGTCCGGCTTGAAGTGGGGCGTGTGGAGGCGGCGGGAGGCCTCGTCGATCTTGTCCTCGTCGCTGTAGACGAAGTCCGCCTGCGTATCCCGGAAGCAGCGGACGAGCTCATAGAGGGCGTCCGGCGTCAGGAGGTCGTCATGGTCGGAGAAGACGATGAAGTCGCCCTTCGCCGCCGCGAGGGCGGCGTTCGTGTTGGCGGAGATGCCGCCGTTGGTGTCTAAAAAAAGCACACGGATGCGCCCGTCCCGCTCCGCTTCCTGCCGGAGCGCTTCGCGGGACTCCTCCTTCGGGCTGCACCCGTCCGCAATTACGAGCTCCCAGTTTTCATACGACTGGGCGAGCACGGAATCCACGAGCTCGTGCAGATAGCGGGGAGGCGTATTGTACGCGGGGACGGCGACGGTCACGAGCGGCTTTTCTTTGAAGGGATATTCCCGCTGCCGCTGCAGCTCCTCCGCCGTCGGCGCGAGGGCGCGGGCGAAGCCGTCGTACGCGAGATATTCCCGCCGCCGCGCGGGCTCCCGGCTGATGCGCCAGAGGAGGGGGAAGAGGCCGTAGCGCTCATAATAGCTTCGGGCGCGTTCCAACAGATCTGCCATAAATTCACCTGCGGTCTTTCAGAAATTGAAGGATCACCCCAGCACCATCATCCCCGCGAGCCGGGGCAGGCCGCGGATGAGGCGGCGGTGGCGGAGGTAGAAGAGAGGCCCGCTGTGGGGCTTCGTGAAGGCGGCGAGAAAGGCCGCGTCCTCGGGGGAGAGGCGGGAGGCATAGGCCTGCCGGAAGGCGGCCGCCTGCCGCTTTTTGCGCACGGCCAGCTCCCGCACGGAGGAGAGCCGGGCGAGCTTCCGCGCCAGATACCGCGCGGAGCGGACGTCCTTGGCGCCGACGCTGTTGTCTCCGTGCTGCCGGTAGTCCACCGTGCGCTCCGGGAGAAAGACGAGCCTGCCGAAGCGGGCGGCGACGGCGGCGAGCCACCAGTCGTGCATAATGATGCCGTCCGTCTCCGGCGGGGCGGCGAGGAGGGCCAAGGCGCGGTTGACGCCGCAGGCGCAGCCCGTGACGACGTTGCTCAGGAGGATGCCGCGCCAGTCGGGCTCCGCAACGTTCATGTTCTGGTATTCCGCGAGCGACTCCGCGATCGGGCGGAGCTCCTCGTCCACCGGGCGGAGGTCCGAAAAGACGAGGACGGGCGTGTCCTTCCCGCTCTCCCGCTCCGCCTCCCGGAGGCTCTGCGTGAAGAGCTGCAGCTTGTCCGGATGCCAGACGTCGTCCTGGTCCGAGAAGAGCAGATAGTCCGCGTCGCTCTGCCGCATCAGCCAGAAGAAGTGCTCCTTCGCGCTGCCGAAGCGCCGCGGCGGGAAGACACGGCGGATCTGCCGCGGAAAGCGCGCGGCGTATTCGTCGAGGATGGAGGGCGTAGCATCCGAGGAGCCGTCGTCCGAGACGGTGAGGTGCCAGTCCGAAAGGGTCTGGGCGAGGATGGAATCGAGCTGGGCGCGGAGGTATTTTTCGCCGTTATAGGCGGCAAGGAGGATCTCCGTCATGGCTGCTCCCTTTCGTAAGAGCGCTCCCCCGCCCGGTAGCCGAGCAGGCGGGCGGCGCAGTCGAGCCCGAAGCGGAAGAAGGAGAGGACTCTCCCCTTTTTCAGCAGGCCCTTCGCGACGAAGAGGAAGAGCTTCTTCCCCTCCGACACGGCCGGCACGCCCGCGAGGAGCGCGCGGTGCCGCGCGATCTCGTAGGATTCGATGTAATACCGGCGGTACTGCTGCTTCAGGCTGAAATTGTGCGAATGCCGCACGCAGGCCTCGGCGACGTAGGCGATGCGCTCGCCCGCGGCGACGGCCTTCGCGGCAAAGAACATGTCCTCATTCGTCTTCACGTCCGTCTCAAAGCCGCCGAGGGAGAGATAGGTGTCCCGCCGGTAGGCGGCGGCGGAGTCGGAAAAGAAAAAGGTCTTGATGCCGAGGCGCGGGAGGTCGGACGAGGAACGGAGCGAGGAATGCTCCGGATAGTTGAAGCGCTTCGTCAGCGCCTCCCAGGGGGAGGCGTCCGCCTTCGGGAGCTGGCGGGCGTAAGCAAGCGAAGCCGCGCCCTCCCGGAGGGGGCGCGTCAGCTCCTCGAGGAAGCGCCCGTCCGCGGGGACGGCGTCCTGCGTCAGGAAGACGATCACGTCCGCGTCCGTATGCCGGAGGGCGAGGTCCCGCGTGCCGCCGTGGTTGAAGCTCTCCTTCGGGATCGAAAGGAGCTCCACCTCCGGGTGCTGCCGGCAGAGGGAGGGCGTCGCGTCCTCCGAGGAGGAGTCGACGATCAGGACCTCGTGCGGCAGAGTCTGGGAGGAGAGAGCGGCGAGGAGAGAGGAGGCAGGTCCCGCTCCGCGTTGCGCGTCGGGACGATGACGGTAAGCTT
>R18__coassemble_2198_pt1 | contig 13515 bp, 11 predicted proteins | sample R18__metabat2_low_PE_028 | metagenome-assembled genome bin R18 | reverse complement strand
CGCCCATGCTCAGCGTTACTTCCCCGTTCTGCCGCCCGATCTTAACATGCAGAATTCCTCCAGGTTGGAGCAGCGAAATCTCCGTCCGGGAAGGATCTTTTTGGGCGATCCAGGCCGCAACGGCCGTTGTTCCGCTTCCGCAGCTGCTTTCTTCATAGACAGTTCCCGGACCGCGGACGTATACGATTGGAACCATGCTGCCCTGTTCCTCATTTAAGAACATCACGCCGAGTGCCTCCGGCTGATATCGCTTGTAAACAGACTCTCGAATGCACTCAAAGGTTCTTCTGTCTTCCGGAACTTCCGGCAAAATGATGTGCCAAATTCCGGAAAAGCGGACGATCGTCTGTGTTCCGAACGGAGCAGGCAGCTCAATGGAGTCGATCTCCTCCGGCAAAGGCATTTTTGCATAAGCCTCGCCTTTCGTCTGATCAAATGTTACCGGAACAAGAGAAGAACTCCCGGAGATCTCAATCGGGATGCAGCCTTTCCGAATCCCAAATTTTTCCCCCAGATAATATCCGAATGCCCGGGACGCGTTTCCGCAAAATTCGCCGCCGGACATCTCCAGCCTTCCGGCTCCCCCGTTTTTCGGCAGGCAGACAAAGCCTGCCTGCTCTGCTTCCAGACCCGGTGTCTGCAAAAGCCGGGATGCAAGAGACGCATAAGACTTTGCGGGAACGTTCCCTTCAATAAGAAGCGTCTTATTCCCTGCCGGATCGGCACATAGTATTTTCAAGTCCGCTTTCATACAGATCTTTCTTTCTCCCGGATCATAACGGGGTTTTTCTTTTTTACTTATTTATCGAAATAAAGTGTTGAAAAATTTGGCTGTTTATGATACGATTGCTCCCCGATAGCGAATTATCGATTTACCTTGTCAGTGTATCACTGTTTCCGATATTTTGAAAGGATTTTTCCGCCATCTGCGGTATACATAGCTCTATGAGTCAGGAATTGATCAAAAAAACCTTCCAGCTGATGCTGAGCAATACCGTGGTTACGCTGGAGCTGTTCTTCTTTTCTCTGATTTTCTCGATGCTGCTCGGCCTTTTGCTCGCTCTCGGGCGCAGATCAAAAAAGAAGATTCTTCGTGCGCCCGTCCAGTTCTATCTTCTAGTCATGCGCGGCACGCCCCTGATCCTGCAGCTGATGTTCTTCTATTATGGACCTTATTATATTTTTGGCGCCACGCTGAACCGAGTACCTGCCGCAATTCTCGGGTTATCCTTAAATTCTGCCGCCTACACCTGCGAGATCTACCGCGCCGGGCTCGACAGCGTCGGGATCGGGCAGCATGAAGCTGCGCGCGTCCTTGGGTTCTCAAAATTCGATACCTTCATAAAGATCGTCCTCCCCCAGGTAATCAAGCATATCATTCCTCCTTTTACAAATGAGTGTATGTCCTTGATCAAAAATACTTCTCTTGCCCAGATCATCGGCGTTGTGGAGCTGTTCCGCATTGCAAATATCCAGATGTCGAAATACTTTTCCACGATTCCGCTTCTCATGGCGGCAGTATTTTATCTGGTAATGAATACGGTGATCGAGCGGCTCTTCTCCTTCCTGGAAAAGAAGTTTGATTACTACCGCTGAGGGAGCGCATTATGAGCAAGCCTGTATTGGAAGTAAAAAACGTTACGAAAAGCTTCGGCGATCTGGATGTACTAAAAGGCGTCAGTTTGGAGGTCCATCCCGGAGAAGTGATCTCGATCATCGGAAGCTCCGGTTCTGGGAAAACGACTCTTCTCCGCTGCATCACCTATTTGGAAACGATCGACTCCGGCAGTATTCTAATTGACGGAGAACCGCTCGTTGAGACAAAGGAAAAAGCCGGCAAAGGCGGAATAATAGCGCAGGTTCCCGTCTATGCAAGCAAGAAACAGATCCGCACGCTCTGTGCAAAAACCGGGCTTGTCTTTCAGAATTTCAATCTTTTTCCCCACTGGTCGATTCTGAAAAACGTCACGGAAGCTGCGATATCGGTCCACGGCAAAGCTCCCGAGCTTGCGAAAAGCGAAGGCATAGAGCTCCTCAAAAAGCTCGGGCTCGAGAGCAAGGCGGATTCTTATCCCTATCAGCTCTCCGGAGGGCAGCAGCAGCGGGTGGCAATTGCCCGAGCCCTGATGCTGAAGCCCGAGGTCCTGTTTTTTGATGAGCCTACTTCTGCCCTCGATCCGGAGCTGACCGGAGAGGTACTGAAGGTGATCCGTGCGCTCGCCCGTGAACACACGACGATGGTCATCGTAACGCATGAAATGCTTTTTGCGCGCGATGTTTCCGACCGGATCATTTTTATGGACAACGGAGTTGTTGTTGAGAACTGCACACCGGCCGAGCTTTTCAATTCCACCAATCCGAGAACGCGCGAATTTCTCGGAAAATACCTGAATCCACAGGATTGATCTTGTATTTTCTCCGGTTCAACCGGATGAAATAAATATTTTTTAGGAGAAACTTATGAAAAAGCTGTTTTGCCTCTTCCTCGCAATTTCTATGGTTCTGAGCCTCAGCATTTCTGCCTTTGCCGCAGATGAGAGCGACTACGAGTACATCATGAACAAGGGAACATTGATCGTCGGCTTTGACGACGCATTTCCTCCCTTCAGCTACGAGTCGGACGACGGCACTTATACCGGCTTTGATCTTGCCTGCGCCGCCGAGCTTGCTGACCGTTGGGGCCTTGAGATCGTTTATCAGCCGGTCGCCTGGTCCTCCAAGGAGCAGGAGCTGAACTCCAAGAATATCGACATCATTTGGAGTGGTCTCGGGATCAATGTGGATCGCCTGAAGGTCGTCAGCATGAGCGATGTCTACTGCCAGGATGGCGGTGCTATCGTCTGCAAGCCGGACTCCGGCATCACCGGCGTTGCTGATCTCGCCGGCAAGACCATTGCCGTTCAGGCAGGTAACGGTTACATCATCAAGCTGGACGAAGCAGTTGTTGATACCTTCGGCGAAATGATCTATCAGGACACGACGGCTGAGCTTCTGATGCAGCTTGACGTTGGTGGCTGTGATGCCGTCATCTGCGACAGCGTTTCCGCTTCCTATACCGCTGCACAGTCCGGTTATGACTTCCTCTACATCGATATTACGGAAGACCTTGGCGGCGATCTCTCCAACTATGCCGTCGGCGCCCGCCTCGGCTCCGACGATCTGATTGAGAAGATCAACGAAACCCTGCACGAAATGTATGAAGATGGCACTCTCACCGAGCTCAGTGTTGAGTTCCTCGGCGCCGATTATGCGTCCGACTGCTATATCCCCGATATTCTTGCAGAGGCTCGCGCTGCGGACTGATTCTTTAAACTTTACGTGCAAAACCGGTCTCATTTCCTAATGAGGCCGGTTTTTGCATATGTTCATTCTTTTGTATTTTCTCCGCTGCGGATCCCGTCTATGATCCTGCAGATGAGGCCGGTTCTTTGGAAGGGAGTCATCAGATAATACCCGTCCACAAAGGGAGTAATGCGGCGTGCGATCTCCGTTGAGATCTCGACGGCAAGGTCTTCTGCCTCTTCCCTGCTTTTCCCTTCATAGAGCTCCGTAATCTGCGGATCCACCCGGATCCCGTTGATCTCGGCATCCATAAACCGGGCATTGCGTGCGCTGACGACCGGAATGATCCCGCCGAGAAGATATCCTCCGAGCTCGCTGCGGGCCCGCTTCAGATTTTCAAAAGCCTCCGGGCTCAGCACCGGCTGCGTCAGGAAGCCGCACATGCCCTTCTCGAGCTTTTCTTTCGCAAGACCGAGCTGAACATCAAAATTTCTTGCATTGATATTGAGCGCGCCGAAAAAATACATCGGGGTCCGGAACGCAGACCGGCTCAGGCCGCTTGCGAAGGCCGCAAGCTTTCGGGAATTGAACTGGTACACACTCTTGACCTCATCCCGTTCGGCAGACGGGATCGGATCCCCGGTTACCAGAAGCACATGGCGGATCCCTTCCGCATATAGGCCCATCAGAAGCGCTTTCGTTGCGTTCAGGTTTCGGTCGCGGCAGGTCATATGCGGGAGCGCCTCGAGGTTCAGCTCCCTCCTCAGCTTGCAGGCAAGGAGGCTCGAGTCCATCCGGGCGCGGGCGATTGGACAGTCGGCAATCGTAATAACATCTGTTCCGTGCTCCTTCAGCGTCCAAGCTCCGCTCATAAATCGGCTGAGGTTCACATCGGCCGGAGGATCCAGCTCCACTGCAATCGTCTTTTTCCCACTCCGAAGCTTTTCCAGAAAGAGGCTCTCGGGCAGATGCAGCGCCCCTTCGGAAGTCTGCTTGGGCGGTGCAGGGCTTTCCGGCTTTTTCTGGCCGGGCAAGACTCTTGCCGTCTCATAAATGTGGCGGGGCGTTGTGCCGCAGCAGCCGCCGAGGATCCCTGCGCCGAGCGCCGCCATTTCGGCAAGCTGGGAGGCAAAGTATGCAGGGTCTCCTTCGTAAAAGGTGCGGTGGTTGAGGACGACCGGATATCCCGCATTCGGCATCAGGGAAAGCGTACAGCCTCCGTGATCGAGCGTTTTGGCAAGCTCCAGCATATGCCGGGCACCGCAGACGCAGTTCAGCCCGACTGCATCCGCGCAGCCGCGATCGCAGACTTCCCGGAAAAGTTCTTCCGCAAAACGTCCGTCTCTTGTATATCCGTCCGGCTGAACGGCAAAACTGAGAATAATATAGCTTTTCGGTTCTTTGGAACGAATGTATTCCGCCGTTTCCAGGAGGCCTTCCGTGTCGGCGTTCGTTTCAAAAAGGAAGTTCTTCGCTCCCGCCTCCAGAAACAGATCCGCAACGAACCGCAGCTCGTTTTCCGTTTTCGTGTTTCCGCTTTTCATCGTAACCGGGCCGATATCGGCAAATACCCAGGCTCCCGTATCCTCTGCCGCCTTTGCCGCCAGGCTCCATCCGGCGGAAACCACCTGCTTCACCAGCTGCTCGTCGCCATGAAAAGCGATCCGGTTGTCGCCGAAGGTATTCGTCTTGATCGCGCGGCAGCCGGCATCCAGGTATTCCCTGTGAATGTCCGCAATCAGTTCCGGATGGCTCAGGTTGAAAAGCTCACACGGCACGCTTCCGATGTGCGCCCTCTGGGCAATATACGTGCCCATGCCGCCGTCAAAAAGAAGGATGTTTTCTTTCAGGTATTCTCTCAGATCCATACTTTCCTCAATCGTACCTCCGGATCAGTTCTTTTTTTCTTTCCGAAACATATAGGCCCGGACGACCGAGATCGCAGCCCGTACCGGCAGCGGGCGAAGAGCCCTGTCCGCCTCCTTGAGCTTTTCCCGGATCGGCAGGCTCTGCGGGCAGTGCTTTTCGCATTTTCCGCACCCGACGCACTGCGTGGCAAAGCCCGGCTGTTTTGTGAGCCCGACCGTCTGTGCATACTGCAGCTGTCCGCTGAATTTTGACTCGCTGTACATGGCATTGTAACAGCGGAAGGCGCCCGGGATGTCAACTCCCTTCGGGCAGGGCACGCAATACCGGCAGCCGGTGCAGCCGACCTTTTCCGTCTTGCGGATCTGCTCGCGGATCTGCCCAATCAAGGCGAAGTCGCTTTCCGTCAGTTCCCCTGCCCTCGCCTCCGAGGCCGTTGCAAGGTTTTCCTCGACCATGGCGAGCGAATTCATCCCGGAGAGGACCACGGTTACCTCCGGCTGGTTATAAAGCCAGCGCAGCCCCCACTGAGCAGCGGTCCAGCCTCGCTCGTTCCGGGCGATCGCTTTTTTTGCGCCGTCCGGCAGCATGTTGACGAGCTTTCCTCCGCGCAGGGGCTCCATAATAATGACAGGGATCCCCTTCTCCGCGGCTGCCCGCACGCCGGCAACGCCGGCCTGCGTCGTTTCGTCAAGATAATTATATTGGACCTGGCAGAAATCCCAGTTGTAGTCATTCAGGATCTGCAGAAACTGCTCCGTGTTCCCGTGATAGGAAAAGCCGATGTTGCGAACCGCTCCCGTCTGTTTTTTCTTCTCGATCCATTCCAGGATCCCGAGCGATTTCAGCTTTTCCCACTGGGCGAAGTCCGTCAGCTGATGCATCAGATAATAATCGATATAATCCGTCCGGAGGCGCTTGAGTTCTTCGTTAAAATAGCGGTCGATCGCGGAAGCGCTGTTTACCATATACTGGGGCAGCTTCGTGGCAATGTGGATCCTGTCGCGGATGCCGTTTCTCTCAACGATCTCCCCGAGCGCGGCTTCGCTGCCCGGATAGATATAGGCCGTGTCGAAATAATTCACGCCGCCGCGATAGGCTGCCATCAGCTCATTCTCGGTCTTCTCAAGATCGATGCCGCTCCCCTTGCGGCTGAAGCGCATGCAGCCGTAACCGAGAATGGAGAGGGGCTCCCCTTTGCGGTCTTTTCTGTACTGCACGATTCCGTCTCCTTACTTAAAAGAATAGGTCACCTTCCAGATGCAGGAATAGTCCTTGTAGACGCCGCGATCCTCCGTGACCGTGACCGTCTGGTTCATACGAAAGCCCTTCTGCAGGTTGCTCTCCGTCACGATGTGGCTCGTCTCGCGGGAACCGATGTCCGGGAACTGTTCGTCCTCGATCATCTCGGTATAGACGATCAGCTCATCTCCGGGGCAGAGCATGATCGTGTCACCGCTCTGGACCTCGTAACCATTGATCTCATAATAAGCATACCAGTCGTCTCCGACGCCGTTGGTGTCATCGCAATAGGCATCGATCGTGATCGTCATTTCCCGGGTATCTGCGCCGAACAGCTCCGAAGGCTGCATGCCTGTCACCGTCACCGTAAGCGAGCTGGACTTCCCGTTGGACGCCGTTGCCGTAATCTTGGCGCGTCCTTCCGAGATTCCCTTCACTCTCCCGTTCTTGTCCACCGAGGCAATCCCCGCATCGGAAGACTTCCAGGAGACCGCATTTTCCTGCGCCTCGGCAGGCGTGATCTCCGCTGCGAGGCGAAGCGTTTTCCCAACCTCCACAGTTTTCTCACCGCTCGGAGAATAGACTTTTATCTTTTCAACGGATGCATAGGCGGCAAATGCCGGGCAGGCAGCGGACGCCAGGATCACCAGAACCAGGATCAGGCTGAGCCAACGTTTCATTTTTTTGTACCTTCCTTAATTATTTTTTCTATGATATCATACTTTCGGGGAATCGCCAAGCTCTCTCGATTTCCGATGTAACATTTTCTATCCGGATCACGTATATAGAATATGAAATTATCATGTGAGAGGTGTTTCTATGAAAAAAATATTTTTGCTCTTTCTGATCCTTGCCGTTCTGTTCGCTTTGCCCGGCTGCGGCTCCCCGGCTTCTTCCGAGACTCTTTCTGCCGTCGCGACCGAGGCCCCGGCCGTTCCTGAGACGACGGCCACACCTGCCGGCACTACCGGGCAGCAGGGCACGACCATGGCAAAGCAGCAGACATCTCCGGCGCCCACTGCCGCTGCTGCGGCCACAGCTTTGTCCTCCTCCGGTTCGATCTCGACCTCTGCCAACGGGTACACGATCGAAGCGCTTTCCGCACAGAAGACCAAGGACTATCTCGGCAATGACATTATCCTTGTAAAGTACCGCTTCACCAACAGCAATTCCTCCTCTGCCGCCTTCTGGCAGGCAACGGATCAGACCGTTACCCAGAACGGCACAAAGCTCTCCCCCGACGGGATCGTCTGCGACGATCCGGATTTTATGAACTCCTACGCCCAGATCAGCGGGGGCCAGTCCGTCATCTGCGCCTATCCCTATCCATACTACAGCTCGGACGCTCTTTCCGTAAAGGTATCGATCTATAACTACGCCTCCGGGACAACGGTCTCCAGCGCGTCCGGAACGCTGTCCGTCGGCTGAGCTGCCGGTACGCTGCCCGGAAGCACGGGAACGCCTTCCCGTGCTTCTTTTCCGCTGTAAGCCTGCTGAATAAAATTCAGCAGGCTTTGCACGATTTCAGAGCAGTGATTATGATAGAAAAAGCCATAATCCAGCGCCTGCTGCCAGGCGATCGGGATCACGGAGACGTCAAAGAGCGTATCCGTCCAGCACAGGGGGCACAGGAGCACCTGATGGTTCGCAGAGCTCTCCCACATGACATTCGGCGCATAATCCGGCACGCATTCATACCGGATCCCCGCGTCCGTCAGAAGGCCAAAGAACGCGTCAGCATTCGGCGGAAGGACGATCTCGGAGATCAGAAACGTATAGGGAGCAAGCTCGGATAAGGTGAGAAGCTTCTTTTTCGCCAGCGGATGATGATTGCTCACTGCCGCAGCGATCGGCACTCGAAAGATCGGCAGAAACGCCATATGCGCCTGCCAGCGCTGACGGGAACGGATCCCTTCCACGATATCGGTATCCGGCGCGTTGCTCCCGTCCGCAGAGAGCACGGTGAGCTGGATATCACAGTGCTGTTTCTGAGAATACGCGGTCCAAAGCTCATAGAGAAGGCGGATCTTATAATTCACGGAAGTCCCGACGCAGATCGACCGGCTGCCGGAAGCAATGGCAGTAAGCCTCCTTTGGATCTCCTTCCCCTGGCGAACATAGCCGATGGCCTCCGTTATCAGATAGGCCCCTGCCTCCGTTGGCACAACGCCTCTCCGTGAACGCTGAAAGAGAGAGACGCCCAGCTCCTGCTCCAAAGAATTGATCTGCTGGATCACGGCGCTCGGAGTAACAAAAAGGCTCTCCGCGGCAGAAGAAAAACTGCCGAGCTCCGCGACCTTCAAAAAAGTATCGAGATGCTTGTTGTACATTGCAAATCCCCCGATTCATGCCGTTTTTCTTTCTGTTATAAGGATTTCCTTATAATATTATCACAAACCCTGTCTTGCAGACAAGGGGGGATCCATGTTAAAATTTTCCTGTTAAACGGGCGCTCTGCCCGAAAAATTTTACAGGAGGAAACCAACTATGGGCAAATTCCTTTCCCGCCGCGAGTTCCTGAAGAACGCTGCGGCAGCCGGTATCGGCGCAGCTTCCCTGAGCCTGTTCGGCGTTTCTGCCATGGCAGACGGCGACAAGTACACTCCGGGCACCTATTCCGACACAGAAGAAACCAGCTACTCCACCGTCACCGTCACGATGACCTTCTCCGCGGAAGCGATCACGGACTGCTCCATCGAAGCCTCCGGCGCTCAGAACCTTCTCACGGCAGACAAGGCTGCCGAGATGGCTCAGGCGATCGTTGAAGCCCAGGGAACGGACGTTGACGCCGTTTCCAGCTGCACGCTGACAGCTACCGTCGGCGCCGTCGAGACAGCCGTTGCCAAGATCATCGCAGAGGCCTCCGGCACGGCTTATGAAGAGCCCGCCGCTCCCGAAGTGACCGGCCGCGTGTCCGGCTACTGCGGCCCCGGCGACTGGCTCGGCGAAGCTCCGGCAGACCCGGCCGATTATGAAGACGCCGGCACCTACGACGTCATCGTCCTCGGCGGCGGCCACTCCGGCATTGGCGCTTCCTTCGCCGTTGTTGACGAAGGCTGCACGGTCGCCGTTGTCGAAAAGCAGGCCTGGGGCAACTTTGTTGACCTCGAAGGCACCGGCTCCAACATGGGCGGCTGGTATGGCGAAGACATCGGCCATGTCAATTCCGATCTCCTGATTTCCCGCGGCTACGGCCCGTTCGACACCGGTGCGATCGTTGCCGAATTCTGCAAGCGCGGCGGCGGCCGCGTCAACCCGGACATCGTCCGCAACTTTGTTCAGAACTCCGGCGCCATGGTCAACCGTTATCATGAGATCTACAACATGTACGAGGCCGAGCGCAAGGAGAACGACAGCAACGTCTACCTTGACAGCACTGCCGTTATCGTTCCGAAGGCAACCGGAGACGGCTCCACCGGTGACCAGTGGGTCGACGGTGAGCCTGCCGGCGGCGCAGGCTACTATGACATGAGCGACATGTTCCAGTATCCTCTCTGCAACACGCAGGCTGCCTATGGCCAGCAGAACGCTTCCTACCCCATCGAGTGCGGCGGCTACAAGACCTGGCCCTGCAACGCCCAGTTCTACGGCTACCAGGGCAACAACATTGAGTTTATCCACAAGTACATCGTCAAGTACGTTTCCGAGAGCGAAGGCTCCACCTGGGACTTTGAGCGCGAAGGCGTCAAGCTCATCCAGGATGAGACCGGCAAGGTCATCGGCCTCTACGCCAAGGATGCCGACGGCAAGTACTACCGCTACAACTGCAACAAGGGCGTTATCCTCTGCGCCGGCGACTATATCGGCAATCCCGAGATGTGCTGGGCCCTCCTCAACGAAGGCATGGAGTGGGCAGAGCGCAACGGCAAGACGGCCGACAGCTGGACCTCCGCCGGCTCCCGCAACGGTGCCGCCCACAAGATGGCATGCTGGATCGGCGCTATGATCGAGCCCTCCCCGCGCGGCTGGATGGGTCTCGGCGGCGGCGTTTCCGGGCCTTGGGGCACGGCTCCCTTCCTGATGATCAACTCCCGCGGCAAGCGTTTCTGCAACGAAGGCGCCATCGCTCAGCTTGGCACTGTCTGCCTGCGTCAGCCCGCCGGCCTCATCAGCTGGGTCAGCGACGCCAACTGGCAGGAGACGCTGAAGGCAGCTCCGCTGGATCACGGCGCCCCGAACTTCGGCATGAAGGATTACTGGGACAAGACCGTGGAAGGCATGGAAGCGGCCGTTCCGGGCGAAGCCAACAACCCTGTCACCATTGCGAACCTTGCCGAGCGCACCCAGATGTCCGGCAGCGTCATGTGCGCCAATACGCTCGAAGAGCTGGCTGACATGATGGGCTATAAGGATCAGGCCAAGGAGAACTTCCTCGCCTCCATCGCCCACTACAATGAGCTTTGCGAAGCCGGCGTCGACAGCGACTACGGCAAGGATCTGGCCTACATGGTCCCGGTCAAGGATCCTCCCTTCTATGGCGGCACGAGCTCCACATCTCACGCCTCCAACCCGATGATGGTCACAATGTCCGGCCTCGTCACGGATGAGACTCAGAATGTCGTTGACCACGACTGGAAGCCCATTGAAGGCCTCTATGCCGCCGGCAACTGCCTCGGCGGCCGCTACGGCATGGGCTACAGCACGCCGTTCGCCGGCAACTCCGTCGGCATGGCCATGACGCACGGCTGGGTCGCCGGCCCCCAGGTCGCATCCGACAAGACCTTCCTTGGCGACGTCTGCGAGCCGATGGAAGGCCCCGCAAGCAACGGTCCGTTCTGATCTCGCTCTTTTCAATCTCAGCAGATTCGATTATAATATGCACTCGGGGAATCTTCCCCGGGTGCATATCCCTAAAATGTAAGTTTTGTCAGGAGAAACGTTATGGCGGAGAAAAAATCTCTGATCCTGGATCTGCACATTCCCTACGGAATTACCCCCATCCGTTACATCGGCGGAATGCAGGCTCAGGGCAGCAATGAAGAAAAGAACGCCTATCTGATGGCGCTGATGAAGGAAGTCGTCTCCTACGAGGAGGAGCTGGAGGGCTATGAGATCCGTGCGATCCGCCTTGGCGGCGGAGCCGCTACGGTCATGAAGCCGGATCTGCTCGGGCAGCTGCTGGCCACCGTCCGCAAACGGCTGCCGGTGGCGGAGCATGCGGAGGTCAGCTTTGATGCGCTGCCGAATACGATCGGAACGCCTTCTCTCACTGGCATTGCCTTCGGGAACCCGAACCGGGCCGAGCTGATGATGCGTTCTTATCGGGAAGAGGATCTCCGTGCGCTCGCGTGCCCCTTCACTCTGCAAAATGTGCAGAACGCGATCCTTTTCTTCGGCAAATTTCATATGAACAACCTGGGAATGACGGTTCATTACGGGATCCCCAGCCAGACCTTGAAGGACTGGGAATTTACCGTAAAATCCTGCATAAATATGCGCCCGGCACACATTTCCGCCCTTCCTCTCGCCGTGACCGATGCCGAAGGCATGCCGTCGGAAGAGGAGCGGTTTGCGATGTTTTCCTCTGCCTGTACGCTCCTGGAGGAAGCCGGGTATCTGCATTATCAGGCCGGGCTTTTCTGTCTGCCGCAGCATGAATACCGCTTTGAGGCGCTTCTGCACAACGGCTGCGAGCTTCTCGGGCTCGGGGCAAACGCCGTCTCAACGCTGGACGGATTCCTGACCCGCAATACAAACAACCTGCGGCTCTACATCCACAACGCCGGCGATCTCGAAAAAACGACGGCCCAGGCGCTTCCTTTGGAAGAAGCTGCGCTGCAGAAACGCTATGCCGCGGGCCGGCTTCATATGGCGCAGGGGCTCATCAGGGAACAGTACGAAAAGCGGTTCGGCGCCGGGATCCCGGAAGAGCTCCGCAGCAGCCTCAGCCGTCTTGCGGAAGCCGGTCTTCTGGAAGAGACAGCCGAAGCCTATGTTCCGACGCTTTCCGGTCTTTTCCACGCAGAAAAAGCAGACCGTCTCCTCCTCGCAGAATAACGGAACGCAATAAGCAGCAAGCCTTCCCTTGGGGCCATTGTCCCGCCCGTGAAGGCTTGCTGCTCTTTTGTTTTATAACTCTGCCCGGATCTGCGGGATCAGGCATCGGTCGGCAGGCAGCCAGTCAACGCTTTCCAGCGTATCTCCGGTCAGCCAGCGGGCCGCCTCCGCTTCCTTCAGGATCAGCTCTCCCGCCGTTCTCTCCGCCCAAAAGCAGTCCATCGAGAGATGAAAGGCGGGATAGTCAAATTCGACGGTATCGATCCTCTCCCCCACCCGGATCTCTGCGGTCAGCTCCTCCCGAATCTCCCGCTTCAGGGCCTCTTCCGGGGTTTCTCCCGGCTCGATCTTTCCTCCCGGGAATTCCCATCGGCCCTTGTATTCCCCGTAGCCGCGCGCCGTGGCAAAGACCTTTTCTCCGTCCCGGATGACAGCCGCAACAACTCGAATCGTCTTCATCCTGCCGCGCCCGGCTCCGTCACCGGTTTGTCTCCGCTGTCTCCGCAGAGAATGCAGATCCCGTTGACATATCGGTGCGCAGGCACCCAAAGAAGGTCTCCTCCCAGGGCGCGCTGCACCTCGATTGTCCAGGTCGGGTCATTGCATGGGTAAGACGCTTCCGCGGTCACGCCCGGGAATACATTGCTTCCGGAAGGGGCGCTGCCGGAAAAGAAGACCGTCCGCAGTGCCGCACAGTCCGCGGCCGCGCGCTCGCCCAGCACGCCGACCCCCGACGGGAAGCTGAGCGTCGTCAGCTTCGGGCAGGAGGCAAAAGCATTCTCCGGGATCGACGAAAACTCACCGAGAAAACTCACTCGCGTAATCATGCTCTTTCCGCTTTCCCAGGGCAGCGGCAGATCCTGCGGCTTCCCGGAGCAGATGCCTCCGGTGCCCTCGATGACCAGCTCTCCGTCCTCAAACAGCGTAAAATATGCCTCTGTGCTATATTGCCCGTCTCCCAGATAGGCGCCGCAGGGTCCTTGAAGCGGCACGTAGACGATGGAGAAGACCGACGAGATCTCCTTTGTGCTGCCAAGCTCGTCGGTAACGCAGAGAGAGTAGGTATAGTTCCCACACGGCAGCGTCCCGAACCGGAGCTGTTGGTTGATCGTTGTTCCAACGTCAAAC
>R18__coassemble_1871_pt1 | contig 17551 bp, 18 predicted proteins | sample R18__metabat2_low_PE_028 | metagenome-assembled genome bin R18 | reverse complement strand
AAATATAAGCTGTCAACACCTGAAACAGAATGTCAATAGTTTTTTAGTATACGCTGACAGTCATCATAACTTTGAAATGAAAAATACTTAATGTGAGCAAAGATTTTGTCGAAAAAGATCAATGTCGCAGAAAACAAAGAGGGAATCGAAATTCTTATCAAATTTCAGTTCCCTCTCTTTAAAAAGTTTAAAAATCACTCAAGATATTCCGCTGCACTGTCAATAAAGAACTTAATATTGTACTCTTTAGCGGCTTCAGGATATCTTTCAGCAACAATATAACACGCATCTACGATTTTTTTGCTTTTTGTTATCTCAATAATTTCATCAAGAATTTCGCTCAGCCATATCATTTGCTCACTGCTGCATTCTTCCTTAAGGAAGTGTACTGTCTGCTCCACATCTTTTGTAAGCAGTCCAATCATAGCCCGAACGACAGGATTGTGCTCATAATCAATGTCTCCCTGCCAGCCTTTTCTCTCAGCTATCAGCTTTGTGTATTCTTTTGCGATACTCATCGGTTATTTCCTCCTCTTCAACACGGACGACTGATCTGAATCTGGAAACACAGTTGCGATTTTTCCATTCGTTCTTATCACGCCCACACGAACGCCTTTATAAACCCCAAAGATAGTTTTTCCATTTGGAACTCTTCTGTTTCCTTTTAACCCGGCAACGTGTTCGCCCGCTCTCCTGATATCTTTCTCGGTCCACGATTTAGGGAACCATGCCTGTCCTGTTCCAACACGCTTATTCGGATCTTTGTGGCCCGGTACATTTCCTACACGTACCCCATTTGAATATGTTTTTACAACATTATATGGAATTCCCTGCTTATCAAGAATATCCATTCCTGCCTGACCGTGTCCTCCGGACTTCAATTTCGAGATATGATGCCCCTTTGGCGTATAAGTAAAAGTTCCTTCATTTGAATGTACCAATGCAAAATCGCTGACACTTCTACCACTTCCCCTGGTATTCAAATAACGCCCGCTTTTCCCTGTTCCCATCAGCTGTCCCTCCTTTTCTTAGAGGAAGTCCAGTCAGGATACTGAACAAACAGGGTCTTATCATAAAGGCCATGAAAGATTTCATCAGGCATTGCACCATACACGAGAACAACTTCCGGTTCAAGTTCTTCAAGCATCGCGATCAGGCCATGTCTCATATGATATTTTTCTTCTCTGGTCTGACACGCTCCATATGTGCCTATACAAACAATGCTGTGTTTCGGCAAACCCAAGAAAGCAAATTTTTCCGGCAAAATGCAGGTCGTATAACTGCGCTCATCTCCCCACCGCACATTTGGAACAACATACATCCCATGCGTCTGAAAGAAATGACCTATGGCCCTGCTTCTGTATACGTTGGCCATCTGTACCACCAGCGGAGAATCTACATATAAAGAGTTGTCTAGCGAGGCCATCCCTGGGAAACTTGAAAAATCGTCCACATACTTTTCAGGATTTCTCAATATGTCACCAAATTCGGTATCATATACATAGGGGATAATCAGTTCAGAATGTTGATTACTCTGATTAAGTTTGTTTAACGGAATCATTCGCTCTGGAATAATAATCTGTTTTGGCCTTTCGATACAAGGCATTTCAAGAATACCGTCAAACATTGCTGTTTCTACGAACTCAGGGTTAAACCCATCGTCCATCATTATTTTTTGTTTAGACATAATCTGTCCTTTCTCCTGCCAATGCAGGTAAATTGGGTATAGTTACCCTGTCTTTTTGTAACTTCCGTCAATTGACGATTCAGGACAGATATGCTATTGTCTAAGTAGTCACTCTTAGTTATGCAATAGCATATCTGAGATATAGAACGCATTGATCTGCTGCGCCAACAGCTTTTCAATGCGTTTTTTACATCCATAAGGCATCACCTTCTTTCCTGCTTCTCGAGCTTCCGGCGTTTCGTTGCAAAAGCCTTTGATACATGATAAGTGTCCACCAGTTCCTTAGGCTTCATTCCCCGGGTCTCCTCATAGGGAAGCATCACCTCTGCACACAGTGCCTTTGCCTGCCACTCAACGCTGCAATACGCCGGCAGCTCACCGTCTGCAAAGCTTCTCGCGTAAACAGGAGTAAAGCCAATCTCAAACAGGAATACGTGGCAGATTTCATGGCAGATAAAGCCAAGGAGAGCGCCAATCTGATTCTCGTATGCACCAACATACACAGATTCCTTGATTTCTATGGTAAATCCACCGGTATCATTCAGCGTACACTGGGCCATTGTCTGTGGCGGAAGTTTCTTATCCTCTACAATCTGATAGCCGCTTCCCTCAAAAATATCCGGCAGCTTTTCCAGTGCTTCCAGCACCGGGAACGGACCGCCTTCAGGGACATCAAACAGCTTTCTGACATACGCCGCAAAACGCCTCAAATCTCTGCGGCTTGTCGGCTTGGTTTCATAATCCATTATTCGTCCTTTCCCTCCTTTTTGCTAAGCAGTTCCAAAATCTTAATAGCGGTTTCATCATCCATCTCATCAAAAGACCTTGCAAACTGCAAAGCTGCTTTTCGCTGATTATTTCCGGCTTTGCCTGCAACAATCTTAAACTGTGTCTTTGATTCTTCTACTGCCTCCCTGAGATCCTGCTGTTCTGTTTCCGATAGTCCATAGTGTTCTGTGATTTTTCCTATCCAATCTGCCGGGACATTTTTCTTCCCATTCTCCACTGCAGATAAGAAGGGTAATGATGCACCTAACACTTTCGCCATGTCGCCCATTACTTCGTGATGCTTGACCCGTAATATACGCACGAATTCGCCAAAACTCGTATATGCCATAGCGATACCTCCTTGTCCTTTCTTGATATTCCTCCTATAATGAAAGCAAAGTCCAAGACCTGTTTTCAGATATATTATATAACCTATATCAGGTTAAGTCAAGTATGCAATAAAACAAAAAAGAGAGGGGAACCGGAAGTCTTTTCAAATTCCGATTCCCCTATATCCTTTAACCTGCCTGCAGTTCTATTGCCCGGCGCTTCAGTTCTAACCAATATCTCGTATGGTTGACCGATGCCAAAGTTTAAGACTTTGCTTATTCCTTTTAAACTCGTTTCTTATTCATCTCTCTAAATTCTGTCAGCTCAAGCCAGACAAATCAATCATGCCTAACGATATGATAAAGATCAGTTCCTCTTACCTGAAACCCCGAATTCAATTCTGATATTTTTATACGTAAAAAGCTCTCCGGAATTTTTGACGTTCCGGAGAGCTTTTGACGTTATTTCATTTCCTTCTCATAGTACTTGAGAAACTTTTTGTTTTCCTGCAGGGCATACTTTGCGGCGAAGCGGGTAATGTTAAAGGCGCTTCGGGAGAGCATCTCCGGGGCCGGGCGGAAGAGCAGCGCTCCGAGCAGGAGGCTCGCAGCAAGGATCCCGTAGCCCACTGCCCCCGCAAGAGACGCCAGCCAGATCTGCCCTGCGAAAAAGGCCAGGGCAATAAAGACCGCCCCGAACAGCTCCGTTGCCATCCGGCGGGAGCGTTCCTCCCCCGTCCAGATCCCGTGCGAGACGAGCTCAAGGGAAAACGGCATGGAAAACCGCACTTCCTTGACGAGATTATATACCGCCGGGACGGACATGCAGGAAAGCGCAGCCGAAAAGACGCAGCCTGCGATCCGGATAGCTGTCATTTACGATTCCTGCTGGGCAGCTTCCGGGCTCGGGATCTCGTCATACCAGGCATTGACGATCTGGTCCGTTCCCTTTTCGCCTCCGATGAGGAGCTTCATGTGAGGAACGAGGCTGGCGTAATCCTCTTCGGAGCACTCCTGGAGGACGACAGTATATTCTCCGTCTTCATCCTCGGCCGTGAAGGCAACGCCGGATTCCGACCACTCGCCGACGCTGCGGACGATGGCTTCCACCGTAACTGCGGCGCCCTCTTCGGCTGCCTGAAAGTCCTCATAGGACATGAGGGCATTCTGCGGCTTGCCGTCTTCCGTGCACCAGATACGGGCCATGATGTATTCATAGGCCAGCATATAGGTATACATCTCGTCATTGTAGAAATAATCCTGGGCAATGACAACAAGCACGGAGCCGTTCTTCGCATAGAGCACGCCGGCCTCGTAGATGTCCTCTGCGGTCTCGCCCGTCTCCTCCGAGGTCACGTCGGCGGTCACGAGGAAGATGCAGGCGGGGTCATCGTCGACTCCGACCGGGATCAGGTTGGCATAGACGACCGTGCCGAGCTGGGCGACGGCGGCACCGTAAAGATTCTGCACGAGAGAGGTCGCGTCGGTCTCGTCGATCCCTTCGGGAACCGCGAATTCAAACACGCGCAGATAAACGCCGTCGTAAGCGTCATTCTCGGGAGGGACGATGTAGGTCAGGCTCTCGTTTTCATAGGTCTCCCAGTCGGTCGGGATGGCGAGGGTAAAGTGCTCCGTCTGATACTCCGTGTACCGGTCGGCAAAGGCGGCCTGGGCAGGGAGCAGCATCAGCAGAACAAGCAGGAGGCAGAGCCCCCGTCGGGTCATTTTTCTCATCCGTTACTCGGTAAAGCCGGGCAGGCCCTCGATGGCATAAGCGCGCACCGGCATAGAGTCGGCATACAGGAGCGGCAGCGGGACGCAGCTGAGGAAGAAGACCTTGCTCTTGAGCTGATCCAGATTCTTGAGGACTTCGAGGAAGTAGCCGTTATAGCCCGGCTCCATGATGACATCATGGAACGGAGCGACGTCCTCATTGTTGCTCTCGACGGAGACGCCGTCACCGAAGCCGACACCTTTGACGCCCTTCTTGCGGAACCATTCCGCCGCCTCGCGGCAGACGCAGAGGCGCTGGTCGGCATCCGTATTCGTCAGAGGAGTGAAGGGAGGGATCTTGTGGATGCTGTCAATGATGACGATATCTCCCTCGTGAACGAGGTCGCCCGCGACGGCGTCAAGATCCTCGGGCATGATGTGGGCGCGGCCGGGGAGCCGGTCCCCCAGGTCGAGATAGACGGCACGGCCGATAAACTTGTCGAGATCCATCTCGCCGGCAGACAGGCCTTCCAGGTCATAATGATGGAACGGGCACTCGGCATGCGTGCCGAGATGCGTCGTGAGGTCGAGCTCGGAGTGCCAGTCGGGAATCGGGCCGCCGGTCTGATAGCGGTGAACGGAGCAGCGCCGGGTCTCACTGACCGGATCGAGGCCCTTGGTCAGGTCGATGATGCGAAGGCCGTTCTGCTCATAGACGACCTTGTCGTTCAGCTTGAATTCTCTGGTAACTTCGGATCCGCTGATTTTCAGCATGAATTGTTGCCTCCAATTTTTGAAATGAATGAATGCGACGGGCGTTACAGCACGACACCGTCCTTGAAGATGGAGATGTCACGGATGCCGTGCGCTTCGGAGAGCGTCTGCTTGCCGGAGGCGATCTCCAGGACAAAGTCCAGCAGGCGGTCGCCGGCATGATCCAGATCCTCGCCCTGGGCGACGGAGCCGGCGTTAAAGTCGATCCAGTTTTTCTTCTTTTCGTAAAGGGCAGTATTCGTGGAGATCTTCACCGTCGGAGCCGGGGCGCCGAAGGGAGTGCCGCGGCCGGTCGTAAAGAGGATCAGGTGGGCGCCCGCAGCCGTCAGGGCCGTTGCGCTCACAAGATCGTTGCCCGGGCCATAGAGCACGTTGAGGCCCTTCGTCTTCACGCTGTCGCCGTAATTGAGCACGTCGACGATCTGGGCGCTGCCGCCCTTCTGGACGCAGCCGCAGGACTTGTCCTCCAGCGTGGTGATGCCGCCGGCCTTGTTGCCGGGGCTCGGGTTTTCATAGACGACCTGGCCGTGGTCGACAAAGTATTTCTTGAAGCGCTCCACCATGTTCACGGCAGCCCGGAAGACCTGCTCGTCTGCGCAGCGGTTGAAGAGGATGCTCTCCGCGCCGAACATTTCCGGAACCTCCGTGAGGATCGTGGAGCCGCCGAGTGCCGTCAGGCGGTCGGAGAAGCGGCCGACGGTGGGGTTGGCCGTGATGCCGGAGAGTCCGTCCGAGCCGCCGCACTTCATGCCGACGACGAGCTCGCTGGCCGGGATCTCTTCTCTCTTATAGGCGGAAACGACATCCGCGAGTTCCTTGAGCAGGGCGGAGCCGGCCTCCAGCTCGTCCTCCACCTGCTGGCAGATGAGGAACTTGACACGGGAATCGTCCCAGGAGCCGAGCTCTTCCTTGAACTGGTCCATCGTGAGGTTTTCACAGCCGAGCCCCAGGACGAGGACGCCGGCCGCGTTCGGATGGCGGACGAGAGCGGCGAGGAGCTTGCGCGTCTGCGCATGGTCGTCGCCCATCTGGCTGCAGCCGAAGGGATGCGTGAAGGCATGGATGCCTTCCACGGAGCCGGAAACGAGGTGCTGATTTTCCTGAACGAGCTGCTTGGCGATGCCGTTGACGCAGCCGACCGTCGGGATGATCCAGATCTCATTGCGGACTGCCGCGCGCCCGTCGGCGCGGCGGTAGCCCATAAAGGTCTTCGGAGCGACCTCCGGCAGGGCGAAGGTCTGGTGATGATAGGAATATTCGGCGTTTTCGGAAAGCCCGGTGCGCACATTGTGCACATGCACCCACTGCCCCGGCTCGATGGCCTGTCTGGCAAGGCCGATCGGGTTGCCGTATTTCATGACGGGCTCGCCCTCTGCGATGGCGCTGAGGGCGATCTTGTGCCCGCGGGGAACCGCTTCCGACGCCGTCACGGATACCGGACCGAGATCCAGCTCTTCGCCGGGCGCGATGTCTTCAAGCGCTACGGCGACGTTATCCGCAGGATGGATCCGAATGGCTTTCACGCGTCTGCAACCTCCCGCATGGCCTCATAGGCGCCCTTGGCCTCGATGGCCTCCAGAGCCTTGAGAACCGCCGCCTCGAAGCCGGGGATCTCGGCGAGAGCGCCGTCCCACATGCGCTCGTTGTTCACAACGGCGTGCGTGATGAGAGCGGCATCGTCGTCCCGATGCTCATAGAAGAAGTCGAGCACCCAGCTGTCGTCCTTGACGTTGTAGTAATCGTCGCCGCGCTTGCCGACGAGGCAGCCGTCTCCGTCGCTCTGTTCCTTGGCATTGTGATAGAAGGCAATGTAAGCGGCGAGAGAGAAGACGATGTGCGGGGGAAGCTTGCCCATGCGCTTGACATACTCGGTCAGGCTCGGCAGGACTCTGGCCTTCCACTTGGAGGTGGAGTTCAGGCTGATGTCGAGAAGGGAGTGATTGATGTAGGGGTTGTTGAAGCGGTCGATCACGGCGGCGGCGAAGGACATGACGTCCTCCTTCGGGAGGTCAAGCGTGGGGATGATCTCGTCGAAGAGCGTGGCGTTCATGAAGTTGCGGATCACTTCATCCTGCATGCACTCGCGCACGATGTTCTGCCCGGCGAGGTAGGCGCCGAGGACGAAGGTCGTATGGGCACCGTTGAGGATGCGGACCTTGCGCTGCTTGTACGGGGCGACGTCGTCCACGACCTGGATCGGCAGGCCGGCCTTTTCGAACGGGAGCTCGTCCTTGATGGACTGGGGGCCTTCGATGACCCAGGCGCCGAAGACCTCGCCGGTGTCCAGGCAGTCATCCTCATAGCCGAGCTCTTCCCAGAGCTCGGGAGCGCTGTCGCGCGGATAGCCGGTGACGATGCGGTCCACCAGCGTGGAGCAGAAGATGTTCTCCTTGTCCACCCATTCGGCAAATTCCTTTTCCAGGCCCCAGATCTCGATGTAGCGCTCGACGCATCTCTTGAGCTCGGCGCCGTTATGGTCGATCAGCTCGCAGGAGAGGATGATGAAGCCCTTGAGGCCGAGCTTCCAGCGCTCGTGCAGGAAGACCGTGAGCTTGGCGGGGAAGCTGGAGGGAGGAGCATCGTCAGCCTTGCAGGCGGGATCAAAGACGATGCCGGCCTCGGTGGTATTGGAGGCGATGAAGCGCAGGTCCGGGTTCTTGGCGCAGTCCAGATAATCCTGGAAGCTCAGGTTGATGTTCAGGCAGCGGGAGACACAGGAGATGATGCGGCGGCGCTCCACCGTCTCGCCGTTCTCGCGGCCGCGGAGGAAGAGCGTATAGAGCCCGTCCTGCTTGGCGAAGCGGGTGTTCTGGCGGGGGGAGGACGGCTGCGTCAGAACGACCTTGCCGTTGAAGCCGCACTTTTCGTTCATCTCGTCGATAAAGTAATCCACGAAGGCGCGCAGGAAGTTTCCTTCCCCGAACTGGAGGACGCGCTCGGGAGCGTCCTTGAGCAGATAGCCGGTATAGCCCTGTTCTTCCAGAAGCTTATAGGTCAGCATTTCCATAAGATTTTTTCTCCTATCTATATTTATGTTGAAAAAGACTTGCGATCAGAGGCCGAAGTAACGGGCGGCGTTGTAGTAGCAGATGCCCTGGACGATCTTCTTGAGAGAAGCCTCGTTGTTGGGATATTCGCCGTTCTCCACCCAGTTGCCGATGAGGTTGCAGAGGATGCGGCGGAAATAGTCATGACGCGTGTAGGAGAGGAAGGAACGGGAGTCCGTCAACATGCCGACGAAGTTGCCGAGCAGGCCGAGGTTGGCAAGGGCGATCATCTGCTCTTCCATGCCGCTCTTGTTGTCGTTGAACCACCAGCCGGAGCCGTGCTGGATCTTGCCGGGGATCTCGTCGGACTGGAAGCAGCCGAGGAGCGTGCCGATCTGCTGATTGTCGGCAGGATTGAGAGAGTAAATAATGGTCTTCGGGCACTCGCCGGTCAGGTCGAGATCGGAGAGGAACTTGGCAATGTTGCCGCCGCAGGTATTCTGGGCGATGGCATCATAGCCGGTGTCCGGGCCCATCTTCTTGAAGGTACGCTCGTTGTTGTTGCGCAGGCAGGAATAGTGCAGCTGCATGGCAATGTTCAGGCGATGGTAGGCCTTGCCCAGGCAGAGCAGCAGAGCGGACTGATACTTTTCCACTTCTTCCGTCGTCAGGGGCTCGTCCTTCATGGCCTTCTGATAGGCGGCATCGGCCTCCTCCATCGTGAAGGAGCGATAGGGCACGTAATCCAGGCCGTGGTCGCTGGCGCGGCAGCCGTTGGCCGCAAAGAACTCCAGGCGCTCAACCAGCGCATCGCAGACCTCCTGCGCGCTGCCGAGGCTCTCCTTGCCGACGGAGGCGGCGAGCTTGGCGATGTATTCCTTGAAGCCGGCCTTGTTGATGTTGACGGCCTTGTCCGGGCGATAGGACGGGCAGACCTTGACCTTGATGGAGTCATCCTCGGCGATCTTCTTGTGCCACTCGAGGGAATCGACGGGGTCGTCCGTCGTGCCGATGAAGGCGACGTTGGACTGCTCGATGAGGCCGCGGACGGTCATCTTCGGGTCGTTGCGGAGCATGTCGGCGCAGCGGTCATAGATCTCGTCGGAATTCTCCGGCGTGAGGGCTTCCTCGACGCCGAAGTACTTGTGCAGCTCGAAGTTGGACCAGTGATACATCGGGTTGCCAATGGCAAGCTCCAGAGCTTCGGCGAACTTTTTGATGCGCAGCTTGTTGTCGGCCTTGCCGGTGATGAAGTCCTCGCTCACGCCGTTGGAGCGCATGACGCGCCACTTGTAGTGGTCGCCGAAATAGGTGCCGTCCGGGTTCTCGCCGCCGAGCCAGACCTCGGCGAGGTCGTTGAAGCGGGTGTTCTCATAGATGTCTTTCGGGGGGATGTGGCAATGGTAGTCGACAATGGGGAGATCTTCCGCGTAATCGTGGAAGAGGTGCTTGGCGGTCTCCGTCTCGAGGAGAAAGTCTTTGTCCATAAACTGCTTCATCTGGGTACCTCCGATATTATATTTTTATTTTTGTTTTTAACGCAGTTTGCCAATAGGAAAATTTTAACCTTTATTGCCGCTTTTTGCAAGAACTGTTTTTCTTCTCAGCGCAGATCTCTGCATTTTCCTTCGCCGAGCTGCTCCGTGAGGATGGCCCAGGCCTGCTCGGAGTCTTCGCACTTCGGCATCAGGAAGGCCTTGGCGTCGCTGACATAGAGATAGATGCAGCCGCGGACGCGGTAGGCCGCGCGGATCTGCTTCCAGGAAAACTCCGCCTTTTCCTCCTCGTTCATGACGCGCACGCCCGGCGCGTTGAGGACGACGAAATACTGCGCATGCCCCGCGGAAAGCCCGTTCTTCTTCACCTGCTGGTTGACGGAATACATGTACATCAGAAACCACACGGCCGGAAGCACGAGCCCGACGGCGAGCAGCACGAGCGTCATCAGCATGGCCTGCTCGTGCGTCTCCCGCCCGAGAAAGCAGACAAGCGCAAAAAAGAGAAAGATCGCCGCGAAGATCGCCGGGTTCTTCCAGCGCTTTTTCAGGCGGAAGGAATCGAAGAGGGCAAAACGGACGAAGGTGTCCCGGTCGATATTGCCCGCCAACGTGAGAGGGGCGGTCTCCTTTTTTTCTTTTCCCATAAATAAGGCTCCTTTGCGGCTCGAAGTCTGAAAAATTTTTTCCGCGTGCCCTGTAGACAACCGCGGCTTCGTGATGTTATAATAACATAGAATTAACAGCCTGTACATTTCATTTTTCTTTCTTCGGCTTCAAATTTTTCATATAGAAGCACGGGGCAAGCCCCGAATCTTATTTAGGAGGAAAAACCATGAAAAAGTTCCTGGCACTCGCAATGGCCCTCTGCATGGTGTTCTCACTGTGCGCCATCTCCGCCTCCGCAGACGTCGCTGACGACCCGAAAGTCACGCTCGTCTACGCCGAAGTCAACCCCCTTGAAGGCACCACCGTCGGCACCGTCGCCACGACCTTCAAAGAAGCCGTGGAAGAGCTCTCCGGCGGCAGCATCACCATCGACATCCAGGCATCCGGTGTTCTCGGCTCTGAAAACGACGTTCTCGACGCCATGACGGCCGGCTCCACCCGTATCGACATCTCCCGCATCTCCGCTTTCGCTCTCTCCTCCTACGGCTGCGAGAAGGCGACCCTCCTCTCCCTCCCGTTCACTTTCGTTTCCCGTGAGCACTTCTGGAACTTCGCCACTTCCGAGCTGGCCGAAGAGTTCCTGAACGAGCCGCAGGAGCTGGGCCTGCCGGTCCGCGGCATCTTCTACGGCGAGGAAGGCTTCCGTCACTTCTTCACGAACTATGAAGTCAAGTCCATTGAAGATCTCCAGGGCAAGAAGATCCGCGTCTCCAACGACCCGGTCATGGTCGGTATGGTCGAAGGACTCGGCGCCTCCGCTACTCCGATCGCCTTCGGCGAACTCTACTCCGCTCTCCAGACCGGCGTTGTCGACGGCGCTGAGCAGCCCATCTCCAACTACCTCTCCAACGCCTTCCCCGAAGTCGCAAACAACCTGATCCTTGACGGCCACACCCTCGGCGCCATCGAGATCATCATCTGCGACAACGCATGGGACAAGCTGACCGAAGACCAGCAGGATGTCATCATGGAAGCTGCCAAGGTTGCCATGGCCAAGAACCAGGAAGTCGCCCAGGAGAAGGACGACGAGGCCCGCGCAACGCTCGAAGAGCAGGGCTGCAACATTGTTGACGTGGAAGACAAGACCCCGTGGCAGGAAGCCTGCTCCGCCATCGTCGGCCAGTACACCCAGGGCGACCTTGCTGACCTCTATCAGCAGATCCTCGACCTGGCATAATCGGTTTCTCACAGCATAAAACAGTCTGCAGAGGGGCGCAGATTCTCTGCGCCCCTCCTTCTATTTTGATCAGGAGAAAACAATATGCCGAAAGTATTTGATTCCATTGACAAGATCCGTCCGGTCTATAACTGGACGTACAAGATCGTCATGATCCTGTGCAAGATCATGCTGATCTTTGATATCCTCATCACTACCTATACGGTCATCGGCCGATATGTTCCCTTCATCAAGTCTCCTGCCTGGGGCGAAGAGATCGTTCTGACGCTCATGAGCTATATGGCCGTCCTCTCCGCGGCGCTCGCCATCCGGCGCAACGCCCACATCCGCATGACAGCCTTTGACCGCTTTCTCCCCCCGGTCGTCCTGAAGGTCCTGGACCTCGTGGCGGACGCCGCCGTTCTCGCCTTCGGCATCATCATGCTCACCGTCGGCTGGAAATATGCCGCCAATGTGCGCGGCACCTATATTTCCCTGCCTACGGTCAGCAAGTTCTGGATGTACTTCCCGATCCCGCTCGCCGGCATCGCCATGATCATTTTCGAAGTTGAAAAGATCTATGAGCATCTCAAGGCATTCTGGGTCAAAGAGTACACCGGCGAAGAAAAGGAGGTTTAAGCCATCATGACTGTACAATCTCTCGCCATTCTCGTTCTGCTCGGCAGCTTCATTCTGATGATCCTGCTCCGCTTCCCCATCGCCTACGCCGTCGGCCTCTCCACCGTTTTCTGCTACATGGTGCAGGGACAGGGCTTTGCCGATATCTGCCGCCTGATGGTCAAGGGCATCAGCTCCTTCTCCCTCATGGCCGTTCCGTTCTTCATCACAATGGGCGTTCTCATGGGCACGGGCGGAATTTCCGACAAGCTCATTGACCTCGCCAACGCCTGCGTCGGCTGGATGCGCGGCGGCCTCGCCATGGTCAATATCGTCGCCTCCTATTTCTTCGGCGGCATCTCCGGCTCCGCCTCCGCCGACACGGCTTCCCTCGGCTCCATCCTTATCCCGATGATGGTCAGGGAAGGCTATGACGACGACTTCTCTACGGCCGTCACCATCACCTCCTCCTGCGAAGGGCTGCTGGTTCCCCCGAGCCACAACATGGTCATTTACGCCACGACGGCCGGCGGCATCTCGGTCGGCGCGCTGTTCCTGGCCGGCTACCTGCCCGGCGCTCTGCTCGCCATCTCCCTGATGATCGGCTCCTACATCATCTCCGTCAAGCGCAACTACCCCAAGGGAGAGCCGTTCTCCCTCAAGCGCCTCGGCAAGCAGTTCGGGCGCTCGGTCTGGGCTCTCGCAGCCGTTATCATCGTCGTTGTCGGCGTCGTCGGCGGCTGGTTCACGGCCACCGAGTCTGCCGCCATCGCGGTCATCTATTCGCTCTTCGTCTCCGTCTTCATCTACAAGGGACTGGACTGGAAGGGTGTCTGGAAGTGCCTCGACAAGTGCGTGGATACGCTCGCCATCGTCCTCATCCTCATCTCCACGTCCTGCGCCTTCGGCGACTGCCTGACGTATCTGCACGTTCCCGATCTCGCTGTGAACGCGATGCTCTCCATCACGAGCAACCGCTTCGTGCTGATCCTTCTCATCAATCTGATCCTCCTCGTGCTCGGCATGATCATGGATATGGCTCCGATCATCCTGATCGCGACGCCGATCCTGCTGCCGGTCGCGACCAAGGTCTGCGGCCTCGACCCGATCCAGTTCGGCATCATGGTCGTCCTCAACTGCGGCATCGGCCTGCTGACCCCGCCGGTCGGCGCGGTCCTCTTTATCGGCTCCGCCGTGGCCAAGTGCCCGATGGAGAAGGTCGTCAAGGCGACGCTTCCGTTCTATGCCTGCATGCTCATCGCTCTGCTGCTCATCTCCTATATTCCGGAGATCTCCCTGCTGCTTCCGAGAGTTCTCGGCGGCTACGGAGGATAAGCGCAGGCGCGCACCGCACCTTCCGCGGCACAGGAGGTGTCCTGTGGCGCTTTTATCTTGGAAAACAAGGAGAAACGCCGACATGTTTACCGAAAATTCGGCCGTTGCCGCGAAGGATCTCGGCGGCGGCACCGCGCGCAAGGTCCTCACCTACAGCAAGGATCTCATGCTCTGCGAGCTGACCTTCCGGAAGGGCGGCGCCGGAGCAAAGCACAGCCATCCGCACGAGCAGATCGGCTATATCGTCTCCGGGAAGATCGTCTATCAGGAGGAAGGCAAGCCCGACCGGGTCCTCTCGGCCGGAGACAGCTACCAGGTCCCGCCGAACGTCGTGCACGGGATCGAGGTCCTGGAGGACACGAAGCTTCTGGACATCTTCACCCCGATGCGCGAAGATTTCATCTGATCTCCTGAAAAAACAGCCGGAGACGGCTGTTTTTTTTCACGGGAACGTGTTATACTGAGCGAACTGAAAATTCTCGGAGGACAGTCGGAATGGATCTCAAACATTTTCCGCTGAGGCGGTTCATTGTGATGTTCCTCGGCATCGTGCTTCTCGGCTGCGGCATCGGGCTTTTCAAGCTCTCCCTCACGGGGAACGACCCGAGCTCCGCCATGGTCATGGCCGTTGCCGACACGGTCGGGATGGAATTTGCCCCGATGCTGCTGATCTTCAACTGCGCCTGGTTCCTTGTGGAGATCCTTTGGGGAAGAAAGCTCATCGGGATCGGGACCTTTGTCAACTGGTTCTTCACCGGCACGTTCGCTTCGCTTTTCCTGAAGCTGATCGCCCCTGTGACGGACCGCTGGGACATTGCGGGCTCCCTGCCGCTGAAGCTCGGCATTCTCTGTGTGGGCATCCTCGTGCTGAGCTTTGCCTGCTCGCTGTATCAGACGGCCGACCTCGGCATTGCGCCCTATGATTCGCACTCCATTCTTCTCTCCCGCCTCACCAAGATCCCGTATTTCTGGTGCCGCATGCTGACGGACTCGGCCTGTGTGGCCGTTGCCCTTCTCTTCGGCGGGCTCATCGGGATCGGGACGCTCGTCTGCGCGCTCGGGCTCGGCCCGTTCATTGCCTTCTTCTCCAAAAACCTCGCCCAGAGGCTCTGCGGCTTCCGGGAGGACGCCTGAAACAAATACGACAGAAAAGGACATACTTACCCGTGAGAGATCTTGATTATCTGAAGCTTCTCAGCCATGAATACCCCTCCGCAGACGAGGTCGCCGCGGAGATCATCAATCTGCGCGCCACCGGCAATCTGCCGAAGGGCACGGAATATTTCTTCTCCGATCTGCACGGAGAGCACCAGGCCTTCATCCACATGCTGCGCAGCTGCTCCGGTATCGTCAAGGCAAAGATCCGCGAGACCTTTGAGGACGAGCTGCCCGAGCAGGAGCAGCTGGAACTGGCCCAGCTCATCTACTATCCGGAGCGCGTGCTCAAGAACCACCGCGGCGAGGAGAAGTACTCCGCCGAGTGGCAGGAGCTGACGATCCGCCGCCTGGTCGCCGTGACGAGAACCGTTGCGGCAAAGTCGAACCGGAGACATATGCGCAAATATCTGCCGACGGCCTATGCCCACGTGATCGACGAGCTCACGGTCGAGCCCGTCAGCCACGAGGACATGGCCGGATATTATACGCAGATGATGGCAACGCTGCTCGCCGTCGATGCGGGATACGACTGCATCGAGAAGCTCTGCACGCTCATCCGTGATCTGCTGATGTACTCGCTCCACATTATCGGAGACATCTTTGACCGCGGCCCGCGGCCGGATCTTATCTTCGACGAGCTGCTGCGCATTCCGAACGTCGACATCCAGTGGGGCAACCACGACGTCAGCTGGATCGGCGCCGCCGCCGGCAACGACGCCTGCATCGCGACCGTTCTCCGCATCGCGACGGCCTACAACAGCTTTGACGTGCTGGAGGAGGGCTACCGCATCAATCTCCGCCCGCTCAGCATGTTCGCCCAGGAGACCTACCGCAACGATCCCTGCACCTGCTTCCGCCCGCATCTGCTCGACGAGAACCTCTACGACGAGGTCAACCCCGAGCTTGCGGCCAAGATGTGCAAGGCGATCTCCGTGATCGAATTCAAGGTGGAAGGGCAGCTCATCCGCCGCCACCCCGAATACCGCATGGGCGACCGGCTCCTGCTCGACAAGATCGATTATGCCGCCGGCACCGTTCTAATTGGAGGGGTCTCCTATCCGCTGAAGGACAGCTCCTTCCCCACCGTCGACCCCGCCGACCCGTATCGCCTGTCGAAGGAGGAGCAGGATCTGATGGAGGTGCTCCGCATGAGCTTCCTCCACTCCGAGCGTCTGCAGGCTCACATCCGTTTCCTCTTCTCTCACGGCTCGATGTATCTCCGCTGCAACGGGAACCTGCTCTATCACGGCTGCATCCCGATGAACGAGGACGGCGGCTTTACCTGGACGGGCTTCCTCGGCCGCCCGCTCTTCGGCAAGGCCCTGCTCGACGAGCTGGACCGGATGTGCACGCACGCCTATTTCTCCGCCGTTTCCAACGAAGGCAACTCCGTCAATTACGAGACGGATGTCTTCTGGTATCTCTGGTGCGGGGCGGAATCTCCTCTCTTCGGCAAGGACAAGATGGCCACCTTTGAAAGCTTCCTCGTCGACGAGCCGGCGCTCAAGAAGGAAAATTACAACCCCTATTACCGCCACTCGACCTCCGTCCGCACGGCGGTCCGCATTCTGGAGGAATTCGGGCTCGACGGGGAGCACGGACATATCATCAACGGCCACGTTCCCGTCAAGGTCAGCAAGGGCGAAATGCCGGTCAAGGCGAACGGCAAGCTCTTCGTCATCGACGGAGGGATCTCCAAGGCCTACCAGAAGAAGACCGGCATCGCCGGCTATACGCTCATCTTCAACTCCCACCGCCTCGCGCTCGCCGAGCACATGCCCTTTATGCCCGGAGAGGAGGACACGCCGACGATCTCGACCGTGGAGGAGCTGCCCCGCCGCATGCTCGTCAAGGACACCGACGAGGGCAAGGAAGCCATTGCCAAGATCCACGATCTCGACGAGCTTCTCTCGGCCTACCGCCAGGGCCTCATCAAGAGCGCAGAATAATGCCGCGATCCAAAACCTTCGAATTTGACCGGACGCTCGTTCCGGTCATCTTTTCGCTCGCCGGGCCGACCATGCTCGAGCAGGTCATGCAGACGGCCGTGCAGTATATCGACACGGCGATGGTCGGCTCGCTCGGCACCGCCGCCACGGCCGCCGTCGGCTCCACGACGACCGTCAACTGGCTGCTGAACTCGACGCTCTCCGCCCTCGGCGCCGGGCTTCTCGCCTCGATCTCCCAGGCCTGCGGGCGAAACGAGCCGCAGAAAGCGCGACGCGCCTCGGCGCTCGCCGTGCTCTTCGTTCTGCTGGCCGGCAGCGTCTTCACGGCCGTTCCGCTGCTTCTCAGCGGCGAGATCCCGCGCTGGATGCAGGTGGAGGAGGCGATCCGGCCGCTCGCCTCGGCTTACTTTTTCATTCTCTATACGCCCATGCTCTTCCGCGCCGCCATCATCCTCTTTGGGACCGTGCTCCGCGCCGCGGGCGATACGCGCTCGCCGATGCGCGTCAGCATCATCGTCAACGCCGTCAACATCGTGCTGAACTTTTTCCTGATCTATCCCGCACGCACGCTGTCTCTCCTCGGGCTCTCCCTCCCGCTGCCCGGCGCCGGGCTCGGCGTCGTCGGGGCGGCATGGGCAAGCGCCGCCTCCTATGCCGCCGGCGGGATCCTGATGACGCTCGCCCTGTGGAAGCACCCCGCCGTCTCGCCGCGGGGGCAGAAGCTTCTCCCGGAACGGGAGCTGCTGCTCACCTGTTTGAAGATCTCCCTGCCGAACATGCTGCAGCGCTTCTGCGCCTCGCTCGGATACGTCGTCTTTGCAGCGATGATCAATTCGCTCGGCGGGCTCTCGACCGCCGCCCACACGATCGCGAATACGGTCGAGTCCGCCTTCTACATTCCCGGCTACGGGA
>R18__coassemble_1856_pt1 | contig 17747 bp, 13 predicted proteins | sample R18__metabat2_low_PE_028 | metagenome-assembled genome bin R18 | reverse complement strand
TCCAACATCGTCCACCAGAACCGCCAGAACTTCGAGCTCGAGCGGATCCGGCTGGCGGGAAAAACGCCGGAGCAAACGTCACGTTGAAATTTTTTTGAAATTATTTTGAAAATTATGTTGCAAAATAGTTGCAAATAGTGTAAGATACGTATCGAAGTATTAGCCCTGTCCTTGTTGTTCATCAAAATCTGCGGCAGGGTGACCCATTCAGGAGGAAACACTCATGAAAAGCAAACGATTTTTCAGCCTGTTGCTCTGCCTCTGCATCGTGATGTCGCTCTTCACCGGCGTCGTGAGCACGGCGAGCGCGGATGACGGCGTGATCACCTACACGGTGCAGAACGGCGATTATCTCTTCAAGGTCTGCAAGCGCCTGGGCCTGGATTATTACCAGTGCAAGAGCGCCATCATGGCCCTGAACGGCTTCACGTCCGACCTGCAGCTCAACAAGCTCTCCGTCGGCCAGACCATCAAGCTCCCCTCGTCCAACGCCGTCGCCGCCACGGTCACGTCCTCGACGACGACGACCACCGCCGTCTCCACGACGACCACGGTCAACGGCGCCACGACCACCACCACGACCTATACCACTTCCGCCGGCACGGCGCTCGCCTCCGGCACGAGCAGCTATAACGTGACGCACTATCTCGTGCCCTACACGGTGCAGTACGGCGACACGCTCAACTCCATCTGCAACGCCCACGGCGTGAGCTACGCGGTCTACTCCTCCGAGATCATGGCCGTCAACGGCATCAAGAGCGCGAACAGCCTCTGGGCCGGCAAGACGATCTATGTCCCGTCCGCGACGGCCTCCGGCAACAGCTATGCCGTCGTCGCCCACACGGTGACCTCCGGCCAGACCGTCACGTCGATCCTCAACAGCTACGGCTCCAGCGTCGGCGCCACGTCCACGCTCATGACGGGCCTGAACTCGAGCGTCAACCTCAACAAGATCTACGCCGGCCAGACGATCTACGTCCCGGTCCTCGCCTCCGCCGCCACCTCCTCCGCCTCCGCCGTCACGACCACGACGAGCACGGCGGCCGTTACGGCAACGGCGGCCCCGGCCACGACCTATGAGATCTCCTTCACGAACATCAACACCTCCGTTGGCACGCCGTACGCCACCGTGAACGGCTCGAATGTCTCCTCCGCCGCGGCCGGCTCCCTTGTCGTCGTCGGCTCCAAGGATTCCACGGGCCACGCGATCAAGTCCCTCACGGTCTACACCAACAACGGCATGACCTACACGACCTATCAGGGCAACAGCTTCACGATGCCCGCCCAGGCCGTCCGCGTTGAGGCAAACTATGCGGATGCCAAGGCTGTCATTAAGGATTCGACGACGAACGGCACCTTCCAGATCCTCATCAACGACGTCGAGGGCACCTACGCTCTCCCCGGCGACACGATCAAGATCGTCCCGAACCCGAACACGGGCTACATCCTGAGCGGCGAGCCGACGACAACTCCGACTCAGACCCTCAAGCACAACGACGCCCGCACCTGGTATTCCTTCACGATGCCTGCGAAGAGCGTGACGGTCACGTGCAAGTTTGATAATCTCCCGACCTACGCCCTCACGTGGACGACCGAGAGCGGCGTCGTCAAGGGCACCTTCACCGTCCAGGCCAACGGCCTGACGCTGACGTCCGGCTGCAAGATCGCCGCCGGCACGCTCGTGACGGTCAACTGCTCGCCGACGAGCGGCAACTGCATCCGCGCTGCCTCTACCACGCCTTCCTCTTCGATCAACTGGAACGGCAACACCCTGACCTTCGCCATGCCCTCCGGCGACACGGCGCTCAGCATCGTCTTCGGCAACGGCACGGTCTACAGCCTGAACGTCAAGTCCAATTCCGGCGGCGGCTCCGCCACCTTCCTGGTCGAGGGCAATGCGCAGAACGTGGCGCTGGCCGGCCAGACGGTCAAGATCATTCCGGTCGCCGATACGGGCTACCAGTTCGACCATGACTTCGTCCGCTATGCCGGCACGAATGCCGCCGTCATGATGTCCTCCGCGGACACCTTCGTCATGCCGGACTCCAGCGTGGATGTCTACTGCGAGTTCAACGCGATCGACGCTTATTATACCGTCGCCCAGTCCTCCGAGAGCGGCTGCGGGTTCACCGTCGCAAGCTCCCCGAGCAACCTCTCCGAGTATCAGCGCCTGGCATATAAGGCCGGAGAGACCGTCTATATTACCCCGAGCTATGATCACTCCGCCTGGCAGCTGCCGGCCAACAACGTCTTCTGGCGTGTGGCAGGCACGGAGACCTGGAACCTCGCCACCCTCGTCAGCGGCGACACCTATTCCTTCACGATGCCTTCTGCCAACGTTGAGATCAAGGCCAACCTCGCCACCTATGAGAACTGGGTCTACGTCACGCTCAACCCGCGTTACGACGGCGCCAATGTGGTCACGTCCCTGACGGCCACGGTCAACGGCGAGACCGTCACGAGCGGCAACAAGGTCAAGAACGGCTCCGTCATCACCCTCACGGCTGTGGTGGCAGACGGCTACGAGTTCGCCGGCTTCGCCGTCAACTCCGGCGCAAAGAACGGCCTGGCCAACCTCACGCAGCCCTCCGCCAACACCTACACCTGCACCTACACGGTGGCGTGGAACGACGGCGACCTCACCTTCGACATCCGCACGCCCTGACCGATCCCCGAAAAATTCCAGAGAGGCGGCCCCTTGGCCGCCTCTTTTCTTCCATCCTGACAGTTACAAATTGGAAACAAAAAGCGAGGCTCTGAAATGAAAGAAAAAGGATCCGCCCGCCGCCCGGCGCAGCGGCGCAAAAAGAAAAAGGGCTCCGCCCTCGTGGTGGTCGCCCTGCTGCTCATCATTCTGGCCGCCGTGCTGGTGCTGGCCTTTGTCTATGTCCGTTATTTCGCTGCGCCCGCCGCGCAGGAGACCTCCGCCCCTGCCGTGACGGAGGTGCCGGCCGCCGAGGCCACGCCTGCCCCGACGCCCGAGCCGACCCCGGAGCCCACGCCGGCGCCGGAGCTCGGATATGCCTCCGCGTTCTCCGCCATGACCTCCGAGGCCGACGCGTCCGCCCTTTCCTACAATAAGGGCAAGGACGAGCGCACGCTCTCCACGGGGGAGACGGTCAAGCGTACGGAGACGGGCGTGACGGTCTCGTCCTCCTCCGGCGAGCAGAGCGTGAGCTGCGGAGGCTCCGCCTCCTCTCTTGTCGCCCTCTCGGACGGGAGCCTCGCGCTCGCCGCCTGGACGGGGAACGGCTATGAGCTCCTCCGCCTGGACGCCTCGGCCGGCGCGTTCGCTTCCGCGGCCGTCCTGCCCGATTCGGCCGTCCTCCTGACGGACGGGGCGGGGGACTATCTCTGCTTCTATGCCTCCGGCGTCGAGTTCTTCGGCGTGAAGGAGGACGGAACGTCCGAAAAGCTCTTCAACTTCACCGCGCTCGACCTGAGCCCGAGCCGCGTCGCCGCCGCGACGGCCGAAGAGGACGGGAGCTTCTCCTTCTGCATGAGCGAATATGACGCCGCCTCCGATTCCGCCGTGTCCACGCTCTGCACGGTCTCCCTGCAGGAGAAGAGCAGCATCCCCGAAAAGCGGGAGCTCTCCCTGCTCTCCTTCAACCCCCTCGACACGCTGCAGGACGCCGTCATGGACTATAACCGTGCGCACGATTCCGTCCGCATCGTGCTCTATACGCCCGATGCCGGAGACGATGCGCTCGCCGCCCTCGAGGCCTTTTCACAGTCCGAGCTCGGCGGCAAATGGCCCGACCTGCTCGACCTCAGCGGCCTGCCGTACAAGGAGCTCGCCGCCGCCGGAAAGCTCGCGGATCTCTATCCCTCGCTTGACGCCGACGCGGAGCTCTCCCGCGGCGACATCGTGAGCCCCGTGCTCGCCTTTCTCGAATGCAACGGCGGCCTGTACGGCACGGCCAGCGGCTTCACGCTCTCCACCGTCGTCGGCCCGGAAAAGGTCCTCGGAAAGATCTCGTCCTGGACGGTGAACGACTATAACTCCGTCACGTCCACGATGGGCGAGGGGACGTATCCCTTCGGCGCCTACGACACGCAGTCCGCCGTCCTCAACGATCTCCTGGGCCTGCACCTCTCCGAGTTCATCGACTGGCAGGAGCTCACCTGCGATTTTGACAATACCTCCTTCACGTCCCTCCTCGAGTTCCTCCGCCGCCTGCCGTCGGAGCCGCGGGATACGGACGACTATGAGCTCATCCCGCAGAACATCCAGCTCCTTTACCGCACGCAGCTCTACACCGCCGAGGACATGGGCCTCGTCGACACGCTCTTTGCCTCCCCGGTCTACGTCGGGCTGCCGGTGGCGGAGGGCAGCGGCAATCTCGTGAATGTCTTTGCCGACTATGCCGTCTCTGCCGACTGCGAAGACGTCTCCGCGGCGTGGGAATTCGTCCGCGAGAGCTTCCTCGCCCCCGAGAGCGACGCGCTGTGGTACTTCCCCTCGAACCGCTCCGCCTATGAAGCGACCCTCTCCGCCGCCGTGGAGAGCGAAGCCGTTACGGCCGAGGAGAGCGAGGAGCTGACGGCGCTCGTCAATGCCGCCGTCCCCAACGCCGTCTCTTCCGAGATCTATAACCTGGTGTGGGACAATATTCAGGGCTACCTGGAAGGCCGCGACACGGCCCCCGGCGCCGCGAACTACGTGCAGGAGGCCGTCAGCGCCTATCTCGCCTCGCTGAAGTGATATGAAGCATTCTCGTTCGCTTCCCGCACGGCTCTGGGGCCTTGCGGCGGCGGCCGCCGCGCTGCTGCACCTGGCGCTCAGCGTCGTGCAGTATTATGACGAAAAATTCTGGTATGCCGCCCTGCTCCGGCGGGAAAAGTATCTCGCCCTTCTGCTGCTGCTCGCCCTGCTCGGCTGTGCCGTGTGGCGCCTGCGCGCCCGGAAGGCGGGAGGGGCGGCCCTCGCCGCGCTCGGCCGGCGGCCGGAGCTGTGGCTCCCGGCGTGCTTTGCGCTCTGGTGCCTCCTCGCCGCCTTCGCCGCCTGCCGCACCGGCAGCACCTGGAAGAGCCTGGACGCGCCGCTTTACGACGTCTTCTTCTCCGCCCTCCTGCTTGCGCCCCTGGCCGTCCTGCTCGAAAAGGAACAGCGGGAAACGCTCTTTGACGTGATCCTCGCCGTGCTCGTGCTCGCGCTCGCGTTCGCGATGCTCCTCGTCCTCTTCCTTCTCTATACGAACCGCACGCCCTTTTCCGTCCCCGGCGGGCAGGTCGGGCTCGACACCGAGCTGCGCCTCCGCCTCAACTGCCACGGGAACACCACGGGGGCCTATGCGCTCACGCTCTCCCTCGCGAGCCTCTATCTCGCGCTGCGCCGGGGCGTGTGGCCGAAGCTCGTCTTCGGCGCGGCGTTCGGCGTGCATCTCGCCGTGATGCTCCTCAGCAATTCCCGCACGGCGCTCCTCGCCCTGCTCTTCTCCCTCTCCCTGCTCGCCGTCGTCAGGCTCCTGCAGGAGAAGCGGCTCGGGAGCCTCGCAAGGCGCATCGCCGCGGCGGCGCTCGCCGTGGGCGCGCTCCTCGCCGGCGTCCTTCTGCTGCGCGCCGGGCTCTATGCCCTGCTCGAGCGGCAGACGCATACGGCCGAGGCCCTCTCCGCGGGGGAGGACCTCGCCGAGGTCATGATCACGCCCGACCCCGTCACGCCCGAGGAGGCGGCCAAGTCCGAGGAGATCATCGCCGCGCGCGAGAGCGAGTCCTCCGGCGGCCGCGCCCTGAATCTCAACACGAACGGCCGCACCGAGATCTGGCGGCACTGCCTCTCGCTGCTCTTTGCCGACGCGCGCCGCGCCCTCTTCGGCTATACGCCCTCCGGCATCCGCCCCGCCATTCAGAAGGCCTCCTCCGGCGCCTTCAATACCTACAGCCACAACCAGTTCCTCGAAATCGCCCTCGGCTTCGGGCTTCCGGCGCTGCTTTTGTTCCTCGCCTGGCTGCTCGTGCTTTTTATTCTGAGCCTGCGCCTGCTGCTGCGCGGCAGCGTGCGCGACGCCGTGCTCCCCGTGCTGCTCCTCGCCCTCGTCATCGCGAACCTCACGGAGGCCTATCTCGTGTATTATCACTATCTCCCCGGCGCCGCCTTCTTCCTCGTGAGCGGCTTCGCGGCCGAAAAGGCCCGCAGAGTATAAAAGAAAAGAACTGCACCGGACCCGAAAAACGGTTCGCTGCAGTTCTTTTTGTTTTATTTTGCCTTATTTTTTCAGAGCGCGGCACTCGAGGTAATACCGCTTGTCGCACGCGTGCCCGATGGAGAAGCTCTTCTTCGGGAAGGGCCCGTTTTTGACGATGCTCGCGAAGAGCGCCGTCTTGTCCAGCGCGGGGAGCAGCACGGCGCAGCAGCCGGGGCGGGCGCCCATTTCGAGGGCGGTCTCGTCGTTGTGGATATAATCGATGCTGCCGCCGTGGCGGGCGATATAGTCCTGGCACCAGGCTTCCGTCTCGCGCACGAGCTTCGCGTAGTCGCCGCTCTCTTGGAGGCGGACGGTGCTGCCGCCGTAGGTCGCGATGAATTCGCCCGGGTCCGTCCCGAACAGGACGCGGTGGATGGGCTCGAAGGTGATGGCCGCGTCCTCGATGTTGACGAGCTCCACGAGGGCCTCCCGGTCGCCGCACTTTTTGGCCGTGGCGAGAGAATGGTTCCCGTCTCCGATGGCGAGGACGGCCGGGGCGTCGGGGGCGAACTTCTCCTTCGCCTCCTGCGCGAGGGCCTCCAGAGCCGCGTCGACGGCGTCGGCCGCCGCACCGTCCACCAGCCAGCCGGCGATGTGCCCGCCGCCGGCGGAGAGCTCGAAGTCATAGAGCTTCTCGCCCTTCTTCACGCTGCCGAAGAGGCGGTCCTCCGGGTCGTCGATGAACACCATGACGTGCGGCATCTCGAGCGGAGCGTCCTTCCGGATGGCGACGCGCGCCGGCAGCCGCTCCTCGACCGTCCCCTCCGTCGCGCGGACGGCGGAGCGGGAGCCTTTGGCATAGTCGTATTCCGCCATTTCCAGCGCCCCGACGAGGCCGCGCCGCACCGCGCCCGAGGGGAGCGTGCGCTCGAGGTAGACAAAGCAGTCCTTCTTTTCCTCGAATACGCCGCCTTCGAGATATTCGCGCATGACGGCGTTGATCTTTTTCGATTCCTCCGCGATGTCCCGGTCCAGATAGGCCTCGGGGAGCATCAGGCGGAGCGTGCTCGGCGCCTCGCCCACGAGGGCGTCCAGCGCCTCCCAGTATTCCCGCTCGGAGGAGTGCTGGTCGCAGGCGATGACGCTCCAGGTCTCCATGGGGATGCCGGCGCGCGGCAGGAGAATGCCGGTCCGGTTGAAATACGGGTTCATGCGGCGCTTACTTGGTGCCGAAGATCCGGTCGCCGGCGTCGCCGAGGCCGGGGATGATGTAGGCGTTCTCGTTGAGGCGCTCGTCCTGCGCGGCGACGAAGATGTCCACGTCCGGGTGGTCTGCCTGCATGCGGGCGATGCCCTCGGGGGCGCCGATGATGCTCATGAGCTTGATGTGCTTCACGCCGTCCTCCTTCAGGAAGGTGATCGCGGCGGAGGCGGAGCCGCCGGTGGCGAGCATCGGGTCGACGACGATGACGTCACGCTCCGTGATATCGGGGGGCATCTTGTAGTAGTACTTCACCGGGGCCTTCGTCTCCGGGTCGCGGAAGAGCCCGATGTGGCCCACCTTGACGTTCGGCATCATGCTGACCATGCCGTCCACCATGCCGAGGCCGGCGCGGAGGATGGGGACAACGGCGAGCTTCTTGCCGGCGATGCGCTTGCAGTGCGCCACGGCGACGGGCGTCTTCACGTCGACGTCCTTCAGCGGGAGATCCCGCGTGGCTTCATAGCACATCAGCATGGCGATCTCGGAGATGAGCTCGCGGAATTCCTTGACGCTCGTCTTCTCATCGCGCAGGATGGAGAGCTTATGCTGGATCAGAGGATGATCAAATACGACGACTTTGCTCATAATACAGTGCTCCTTCAACTAAAATAATAAATAACGGATCTTATTTCTCCGCCGCTTCGGCCGCGAGGCGCTCGTTGCGCTCGCGCTCGGCCTGGGAGAGCCGGAGATACACCGGCAGAAGCGAATCCGCCGTGCCGGGCGCCTTCCCGAGCGCCGCCATCGCCACGCCCCAGGCGTTCTGCATGCGGAGGTTCGGCGGGAGCGTGCGGAATTCCCTTCCCGCCGCTTCGAATGCCGCCGCGGCGACGGAAAATCCGTCCCCCAGCAGCACGGGGGCCTCCTCCTGGGCCTTCAGCTCCTCCAGCAGGTCGGAAAGGGCGATGGGCCGGTCCTCCGTCAGGCGGACGGGGGCGCCGTTTTCCACGCGGAAGAGCGCGTTGTAGACCTGGCTGCGCCGGGCGTCCATTACCGGGCAGAGCAGCCCGCCGGCGGCCACGCCGTTCCACGCCATGCCCTCGAGCGTCGAGACGCCCGTGCAGGGCTTCCCGAGCGCCCAGGCGAGCCCCTTGACGGTGCTCACGCCGATGCGGATGCCGGTGAACGAGCCGGGCCCGTGCGCGCAGGCGAAGAGATCCACGTCCGAAAGGGCGGTGCCGGTGTTTTTCAGAAGGTCCTCCGCCATGGGGAGAAGCGTGCGGCTGTGCGTCAGCGCGGAGCACTGCGTGGATTCCGCGAGAAGCTCCCCGTCCCGGCACAATGCCACGGACGCGGCCTTCGCCGAGGATTCCAGGGCCAGGATCAGCATAGCGTCCCCTCCCTTCCTTCGGGGGCCTCGATGGTGATGCGGCGGGAGGAATCGCCCGTCTTGGCGATCGTGACGCGGATCTCGTCCCCCTCGAACGCGTCCTCCACATTTTCGCTCCACTCCGTCACGCAGACGGCGCCGCGGGAGAGATAGTCCTCCCACCCGATGTCAAACAGCTCGTCCGCCGAGGAGAGGCGGTAAAGGTCAAAATGAATGAGCTCCCGCTTCCCGGGATACTCGTTGACGATCGTAAACGTCGGGCTCGAGACGCGGGCGTCGAGCCCGAGGCCCTTCGCCATGCCGCGCACAAAAGCCGTCTTCCCCGCGCCGAGGTCGCCGAACATTGCCACGACGACGCCGCCCTCCGCGGGGAGAGCGTGAGCAAAGCGCGCGCCGAGCTCCTCCGTGTCTTTTTCACTGTTGCTGAAATATTCTGCCAAGTGCTGCACCTGAACTTCCTCTGCCCCTGCAGGATTCAAAAACTGTTCACATTATACCACGCGCTGCGCCGTTGCGTAAAGCACAATCTTGTGATAAAATACGTTGATCCCGGCCTGCGCAAAGGGCAGGCGAAAGGCGGTGTTTTCCCATCCTTAAACGGCTCCGGCCTTATGTAAGGCTCTTTTTTCAGCGGGCGGATATCTTCCTGCTCGTCATCTGCACGGTCTGCGCCGTGTTCGGCTGCTTCATGATCCGCCGCGCGACGATCGCGATGGCGGCCGGCGGCTTCCTCACGAACCCGACGAAGTATGTCCTCGTGCAGGTCTTCTCGATCTTCCTCGGGCTCGGCGCGTTCGTCTTCATGACGGTGATCGACTCGGATCTGCTCGGCAGCCAGTGGCGCTGGCTGTGCGTGATCAACGTGGGGCTCATCATCGCCCTCGTCATCTTCGGCGCGGACGACGGCACGGGCAACAAGTCCTGGATCCGCTTCGCCGGCATCGGCGTGCAGCCCTCCGAGGTCATCAAGATCCTCTATATCATCGTCGCCGCCCGGCAGATGACGTATCTCAAGGAATACAGGGACATCAACTCCCTTCTCTCCGTCGTCCTGATGGCGGGGCACTTCGTGCTCGTGTTCGGCATGATCGTCGTCGTCTCGTCGGACCTCGGATCGGCCTCGATCCTGATGTTCGTGTTCCTCGTGATGTTCTTCTGCCTCGGCGCGAAGCTCTACTGGTTCGCCATGGGCGGCGCCGCCGTCGCGGCGATGGTGCCGATCCTGTGGACGTATTTCCTCCACGATTATCAGAAGCAGCGCCTGCTCTCCCCGTACGATTCCAGCATCGACCCCACCGGCTGGGGCATCTCCTGGCAGACGACGCAGAGCAAGCTGACGCTCGCCTCCGGTCAGCTCACGGGCGTGGACGCCGAGCATACGCGCACCTGCTTCACCGGCAAGCATACGGACTTTATTTTTTCCACCACGGGCGAGACGCTCGGCATGCTCGGCTGCCTTGCCGTCATCCTGCTGCTGTGCATCATCATCATTCATATTGCCCACGTCGGCCTCACCTGCGGGCGGACGTACGACATGCTCATCTGCATGGGCGTCGCGGGCGCCATGGCGAGCCAGCTCTTTATCAACGTCGGCATGTGCATCGGCATCACGCCCGTCATCGGCATCACTCTGCCCTTCTTCAGCTACGGAGGGTCTTCCATGGTGACGATGTATGCCGCCGTCGGGCTCGTGTCCGGCGTGAAGTTCAAGCTCAAGCCGCAGCACGCCTCGCTGACCTGAAGAAGGAGGACCGATCATGAAATTTTCTACCCTGAAGGAAAGGGCCATGGGGCTCTGCCGCGTGAGCAAGCCCAATCTCGTCGCCGCGGGCGCCATCTATTACGGCCTCACGACGCTCGTCAATGCCCTCTCCTCCCGCCTCCTCGGCGGCAATCTCACGGAGAGCCAGGCCGAGAAGTATCTTGAGGCCTACCAGTCCGGCGACCTCGAGCGCTGCCTCGCCATCGCCTCCAAATGCGCCCCCTCGAACAGCGCCTGCGTCATCCACTTCGCCCTGCAGCTCGTGCTCGGCATCGTAGGCGTCGGCGTCGTGATCTTTATTCTGAACACCGTCCGCGGCAGCGGCGCTTCCTACGGCAACCTGCTCGACGGCTTCGGCATCGCCCCGCGCGCCGTCCTGCTGCGCCTGCTGCAGGATGTGCTGGTCTTCGCCTGGAGCCTGCTGCTCTTCGTGCCCGGCATCGTCGCCGCCTACCGCTTCTCGCTCGCGAAGTATCTGATGATCGACCGGCCCGACCTCTCCGTCTGGGCCTGCCTGCGCGAGAGCAGCCGCCTCATGAAGGGGCACAAGTGGGAGCTCTTCCGCCTGGATCTCTCCCTCCTCGGCTGGACGCTGCTTGGCGCCTTCCTCCCCCTCGCCGCGATCTTCACCGTGCCCTATACCGGCACGGTCCGCGCCCAGTATTACGAGGAGCTGACGGGGGCTGCCGCCAAGACCGTCTGAGCCTCTGTGCCAAAGACCGCATAAAAAAAGACCGAAGCTGTTTACCGGCTTCGGTCTTTTTCCATATAGGGGGCGCTGCGCATCTCCTCGAGCGCGGCCTCAACTTCCGCCTTGAATTCGCGCGAGGACGTGCGCAAAACGCCGGAGCGGAGCGCCGTGAGGCGGATGAGCGCGTCCGACGTCACGACGCGGACGTTCTCGTTTTTCCCGATCTCGGAGGCGAGGCGCTCGATGTAGAGGTCGGCGCTCTCGTTTTCCTTCGTGTAGACGATGTGGAGCCCCGCGGCGTCGTAGCGCTCGCCCTGCCCGCCGGGGACCTTGTACGCATCGAAGACGAGCACCGTCTCCGCTTTGCGGAAGGCGCTGTAACTGGCCATGAGGTCGACGAGCTTTTCGCGCGCGGCGTCGATGCTCGTGAGAGAGAGCTCTTTGAGGGCGTCCCACGCGAAGAGCAGGTTGTAGCCGTCCACGATGAGGCGCTCCTTCCGCTGCGTCCACGGCTTCGCCGCCGCGGCGGAATTCACCGTCGGCGCCGTGTACTGCTTCCGGCGGATGGGGCCGAACTCGCGCTCCATGATCGCCTCGAGCTCCTTCTCGTCGATGGAATACGCCCTCCGCACGGTCGGAGCGGCCGCCTCCGGGGCCGGCTCGGCCTCCGCGGGCTTTTTTAGCGCGCTCTCGAGGTGCATATATTGGCTCACGTCGTTCCACTTCACGTGGAACCCCGCCCCGTGCGCGCAGAAGATGCTGCCCGGCGGGTTCTGCAGGTCGCTCTCCGCGTCGTATCCGAGCTCGGCCACGACGGCGTCCTGCGTCGGGCAGGGCCGATAGCCGCCGGGGGAGCAGAAGAGCCTCCCCTTGCCTCCCGTGTAGGCGAGCACCTCCGTGAGATACCCCGCCATGGCGGAGACGGGCGCCGTCCCCGTGAGGACAGAGCGGTCTCCTTCGGGCTCGGGGGAGGAGAATTCCCCGTTCCGCGCGCGCAGGTCGGTGATCGCGCGGCCGATCTGCGCCGTTGGCACCTCGAGGCGGAAGTCGTACACCGGCTCGAGCAGCACGCTCTTCGCCTGCATGAGCCCCTGGCGGACGGCGCGGTAGGTCGCCTGCCGGAAGTCGCCCCCCTCGGTGTGCTTCGGGTGCGCCCGCCCGGCGACGAGCGTGATCTTCAGGTCGGTGATCGGAGAGCCGGTCAGCACGCCGAGGTGCTGTTTCTCCTCGAGATGCGTCAGGACGAGGCGCTGCCAGTTGAGGTCCAGCGCGTCCGTGCTGCAGGCGGTGTCGAACACGAGCCCGCTGCCGCGCTCGAGCGGCTCGAGCAGCAGGTGGACCTCTGCATAATGCCGCAGCGGCTCATAGTGCCCGACGCCCTCCACGGTGTCCGCGATCGTCTCGCGGTAGAGGATGCGCCCGGAGCCGATGGAAACGTCCGCGTCGAAGCGCTCGCGGATCAGCTCCTTGAGCACGTCGATCTGCACCTCTCCCATGAGCTGCAGCCGGATCTCGCCGAGGTCCTCCTGCCAGTGGATGTGCAGCTGCGGGTCCTCCTCCTCGAGCTCCCGCAGCTTGGGGAGCATCGTGCGCGCGTCCGTGCCCTTCGGGAGGATGAGCCGGTAGCCGAGCACGGGCTCGAGCAGATTTTCCGCGGCGTCCTCCTCCACCCCGAGCCCCTGGCCGGGCCGGGTCCCCGTGAGGCCGAGCACAGCGCAGACCGTGCCCGCGGAGACGGCGTCGGCGGGCTCGTATTTCGTGCCGGAATAGAGCCGGATCTCGCTGATCTTCTCCTCCGCGGCCTCCGCCCCGCCGCGGGGCAGATAGCGGACGCTCTCCCGCACCGAGAGCGTGCCGCCCGTGACGCGGAGATACGTGAGGCGCTTGCCGCGCGCGTCCCGCGCGATCTTGAAGACCCTTGCGCCGAAGGCGGGCAGCGCCGGCAGCCGCGGCGCCCAGCGGACGAGCGCATCGAGAAATTCCTCCACGCCCTCGACCTTCAGCCCCGAGCCGAAAAAGCAGGGGAAGAGCTTTCGCCCGGCGATGAGCGAGGTGACGGCCGCGTCGGACACGCCGCCGGAGGCCATATATTCCTCCAGCACATCCTCGTCGAGCATCGCGGCCGCCTCCGCACGCTCCTCTTCCGAGGCGTGCGTAAAGTCGATGCAGCCCTCGCCGAGGTGCTGCCGAAGGTCGGCCATCAGCTCCCCGGGGGAGAGATGGGAGGAGTCCATCTTCGAGACAAACAGAACCGCCGGCATCTGATACCGGCGGAGAAGATTCCAGAGCGTTTCCGTGTGGGCCTGGACGCCGTCCGTCCCGCTGATGACGAGGACGGCGCAGTCCGCCGCGCGGAGGGCACGCTCCGTCTCCGAGGAGAAGTCCGCGTGCCCGGGCGTATCGAGAAGCGTGATGCCCTGCCCCTTCCAGGAGAGGCGGGCCTGCTTGGAAAAGATCGTGATCCCGCGGCGGCGCTCCTGGTCAAAGTGGTCAAGAAAGCTGTCCCGGTGGTCGACGCGGCCGAGCTTCCGAAGCTCTCCGGAGAGATAGAGCATCGCCTCGGAGAGCGTCGTCTTGCCGGCGTCCACGTGCGCCAGGACGGAGAGAACGAGATCCTGCATTTTAAGCGCGCTCAGGCGTTGACGGCGTCCACAAAGCGCAGGAAGGCGGCGCGGCCCGCGGCGTCCGTCTTGTAGACGCCGGCGTCCTCCAGCACCTCCTCGAACACGGCGCCGACCTCTCTGCGGAGGATCTCGGCGGTGTTGTCGCGCGTGAAGGTATAGCGGCTCTTCAGCTCGTCGACCCAGTCGGCATGCTTGGCGAGCGCCTCGTACTGGCGCAGATCGTCTCCCGCAAGGATCGCGGCCTGCAGTTCGTCCAGCTCCTTCTTGAGGCGGCCGGGCAGAACGGCAAGGCCCATGACCTCGATGAGGCCGATGTTTTCCTTTTTGATGTGGTGCAGCTTCGCGTGCGGATGGTAGACGCCGAGCGGGTGCTCCTCGGTCGTGATGTTGTTGCGCAGGACGAGGTCGAGCTCATAGCGCCCGCCGCGCTTGCGGGCAATGGGCGTGATGGTGTTGTGGGGCGTGCCGTCCGTCTCGGCAAAGATAAAGGCGTCCGGGTCGGAGTAGGCCCGCCAGGCGGCAAGGATCTTTGCCGCGAGCGCGACGATGCGCTCCGGGTCTTCCGAAGAAAGGCGCAGGACGGACATCGGCCACTTCACGATGCCGGCCGCCACGTCCGCAAAGCCGCGGAAGCTGACCTCCTGCTCGACGGGCGCCTTCGCCATCGGGAACTCGTGCCGCCCGCCCTGGAAGTGCTCGTGGCTGAGGATGGATCCGCCGACGATCGGCAGGTCGGCATTGGAGCCGAGCATATAATGCGGGAAGCGCTGCACAAAATCAAAGAGCTTGCGGAAGGCCGACTCGTCGATCACCATCGGCGTGTGGCAGCTGTTGAAGACGATGCAGTGCTCATTGTAATAGACATAGGGGGAATACTGCAGATACCAGGAGCTGCCGTTGATCGTGAGAGGAATGAGGCGGAGGTTCTGGCGGGCGGGATGGTTCATCCTTCCGGCATAGCCCTCGTTCTCCCGGCAGAGCTGGCAGAGCGGGTAGCCCGTCTGGGCCGCGGAGCGGGCGGCGGCGATGGCGCGGGGATCCTTCTCCGGCTTGGAGAGGTTGATCGTGAGCTCCAGCGTGCCGTATTTGCCCTCATAGGGCCACTTGACGTCTTTCTCGATCCGGTCGCGCCGGATATAGTTGGAGTTGATGCTGAAGGCATAGTACCAGTCCGTCGCGGCCTCGGGGGATGTCTCGTAAAGCGCACGGAAGCGCTCGCGGATCTCGCGCGGGGCAGGCGTCAGGGCCCCCATCAGCTTCGTGTCGAACAGGTCGTGCGCGGTGACGCCTTCTTCGATGACGCCGCGCTTCTGCGCGTCGGCTGCGAGAGCGTCAAGCAGGGCGGAGGGGAGCGCCTCGGAATCGGGAACGGGCGCGGTGTCTGCGGCATCGTCCAGCTGAAGGACCTCGAGCAGGCGGTTATAGGCCCAGGTCTCGTCCTCCTTCGTGATCAGCTCCTTCTCTTCGGCATACTGCACGAGGCGGTCAATGATCTTTTTCATCTTGTTCTCTCCTCCTTTTCTCAGGCGATAACGCAGCCGCCGATCGGGCGGATGGCCGTTACCTTGCAGGAACCGCTGCCGAGCAGGGCATCCACCTCGCTGCGGAAGCTCTCGACCATTTCCAGCGGCACGAAGGCCTGGATCGTCCCGGCAAAGCCGCCGCCGTGGACGCGGTAGGCGCCCTTTCCGCGAAGCGCGTGGGCTGCGGCCGCGAGCGCAATGGCAACGGGCTGATCCTTCGGGTCGCGGAAGGTGGAGACGTTCTGCAGGTCTTCAAACGAGGAATGCCCGGAAGCCGTGACGAGGCGGAGGAATTCATCAAAATCGCCCGCTTCCAGCGCCGCGACCTCATCGGAGGCCTTTTTGCAGTCGGCATAATAGTGGGCGGCGCGGAGAACGGCACGATCTCCCATCAGAGCGCGGATCGCGGGGAGAGACTCGTAGAAGGCCTCCTCCGAAACCTCGGAGAGCACGGACTTCCCGAAATATCCGGCGACGCTGCCCATTTCGTGCGGGATGCCGGCGTAGTCGTCCGTCAGGTCGGCATGGTCGGCTCCGCTGTCAATGATGCAGAGGGCATAGCCGGCCGAGGCAAAATCGACGCTGACCTGATGGATCTGCGGATGCTCCTTCTCCTTGAAGTCGATCGAGACGATGCCGCCGAGGGCGCAGCCCATCTGATCCATCAGACCGGAGGGCTTGCCGAAGAAGACGTTCTCCGTTGTCTGGCCGATCTTGGCGATCTCCTCCAGGGAGAGGGCGTCTCCGCAGAAAAGATGATTGATCACAACGCCGAGCAGAACCTCAAAGCAGGCCGAGCTCGAGAGCCCGGAGCCGCCCGGCACGTCGGAGGTGATATAGGCGTCAAAGCCGGAAACGGCATAGCCGCGCTCTGCGGCAGCGGCCGCCATGCCGCGCACCAGCGCCGGCGTGGTATTGACCTCGGAGGGAACCGGAACGAGCGTACTGAGATCGACCTCCGTGACGCCGTGCCCTTCGGAATAGATGCGGATGAGGTGCGAGCCGTTGAGGGCGGCACAGGCGAGAGCGTCAAGGTCTACAGACCCGGTCAGCACACGGCCAAGCTGGTGGTCGGTGTGGTTGCCGCCGATCTCCGTGCGCCCGGGGGCGGAGCAGAGCGTGACGGGAGTTTCCTCCGAGAGTGAGAACTGACGGACAAAGCAGTTCAGGACCGAGGAGATGCGCTCCTTTGCGCCCGGAATGCCGGCGGTGCCGTAGAGCTTTTCCAGCAGGGGATCATAGGTGCCCCCGGAGAGACGGGAGCGGAGCGAGCGAACGGATTCCATGCGTGATTACCTCCAAATCGCCGGAGCTATGCCGGCGTTTTTTTATTTTTATTTTTCAAAAAAATTTTCAGGCCCGGTACTCGTATAGAACGTTATAGAAATAATCGAGCGTCTTGTCCGAGAGATTCATGGAGAGCCACTCGGTGCTGTCGCGATAGACGACGACGCGCACGGGGCTGTAGCCGCTGCTGGCGGCCGAGGTGTAGGACGCGCGGAATTCTCCGACGACGCGGTAGGTGCTGTTGGAAAAGGTCACGTTGAAGTCGGAAGAGGAGTTGGCATAATAGTAATTTTCCATGTTGCTGACGGTGTATCCGTAGGAAATGCCTTTGTTGTAAAGCGCGTCAAAGACCTGGTTGGAGAGCGTCAGACAGGCCTGCTCGGCAACATCCGTCACAGAGGATGTGCCTGAGGAGGGGATCACTACGGAAGAGGAAGCGGAGGTGACGGTCAGGTAGGCGCCGTTTGTGTAGGCCGGGCCGCCGTTGCCCGTGAAGTAGGCCTGGATGCGCCAGCCGTTCATGGCATAGGGAATATTGCTCAGCGTGAGCACGGAGGTCCCCTGCCCGGAGACGCCGAGCCCGGTGAATACGCCGGCGGCGTCGCCGATCTCATAGGAGGTCTGCTTGTCCGGGCTGACCGTGATCCATACGATGCCGGTATAATTTTCCGCATAGGCGATGAACATGGCGGAACCGCCCTCCTGCACCGTTTCGGAGGTGGGGGATTTGGTAATGGTCACGAGATTCGGCACAGGGGTCGGCGCGGCGGTGGGAGCCGGGGAGGGAGACACGGTCGGCACAGGCGTGGAGACGGTGACCGTCGTCGCATTGGCGTAGGGGTCGGATGAGGCAGCGGCGGAAGGCGCAGAGGAGATGACCGTCACGGAGCTTGTGAAGTCGGAACTCGGGGAGGCGGCGCCGGATGCCTCGGAATAGGCCGACGAGACGGGTGCGGCAGAGGCTTCCGCCGGCGCCGCAGAGGCAGGAGAACGAGCTACCGATAGAGAACGGACACAAGTCATCATAGACCGCATTGACGAGGCCGTTGGTGGTGGTATAGGTTCCAAGCATACCATAATTCTCAAGATACCAATCCGCAGAATCTCACTGTTTGACATTGAGAAGAATAAACAG
>R18__coassemble_1447_pt1 | contig 29697 bp, 32 predicted proteins | sample R18__metabat2_low_PE_028 | metagenome-assembled genome bin R18 | reverse complement strand
CGAGCTTACCGACATCCCGAACGGAGCAAAATACAAGCGCGTATAAGCGAAAACAGCCGGCCGAAAAATTGCACAACACAAGGCTTGGGGCTTAAAAATTCGTTTTTCTCTAGTAATTGTTTCCGTCGGAAGCAAAGAAATCGAAAGCCATACTTTTTTTCTCGCTTTCATTTTTTTATTCAGAAATGAATACGAATTTTTCGGTTTTTTTCCCAATTGGCGCCTCGAAAAAAACATGATAACCTAGTTTACAGAATCCATATCCGAGGTGTCCGCCGTGTCTCTTTCGCAATCGATCGTTACCCTGTTCGGCATTCTGCTCTTCGCCGTCGTCGTCATCGCGCTCCTCTCCCTCTCGCTGGAAAAGCTCCGCTCCTATCCCCCGGACAAGGCCACGCTCCGGCAGATCCGCACGAGAGAACGCCTGCTCTCCTTTTTCAGCCATCTGGCTGTCATCGTGGGAGCGGTCGCCGCCGTGCTGATCGTGATCCTGTTGCTGGTCAACTGAAAAAAGATCGCCCGCTGCATTTTCCGCAGCGGGCGATCTTTTTGATCTTCCGTCAGCCGATCAGGTACAGGCCGCCGTTGGCGTCCTCCTGGTACATTTTGCTGCACTCCTTGCAGATCCACTCCCCGTCTCCGAGGAAGAGCAGATCAGCGCCGCATTCGCACTTGCCTCCCGTGCGGTCCGCCTGCTGCTGGGTCCTGGAAAAGAAATAGGCCGCTCCGGCAAAAACGGCTGCCGCAAGCCCACCCCCGAACCATTTCGCAAATTTCATCGTATCTTCCTCCTGTGTTTTTCGTGAAGCTTTTCTTTATGGAAAATTATACCACGAAGCCGCTCCGCTTTTCAACTGCTATATTTGCTCTCACGCCCGGAAGGGGTTGTAGAAGCGCCCGCCGTTTGCGGCGTTGAGAAGCATCGCCGCGGCAAGAAGAAGTGCGCAGAGCGCCATCGCCGCAAAGTCCGCAGCGCGGAAGGGACGCGCGCGATACCAAGTGCGCTTTTTGCCCTTTCCGAAGCCGCGGAGCTCCATGGCGTTGGAAATGATCTCGATCTTGTCTATCGAGGAGAGGATGAGCGGAACCAGGATCGCGGCCGCGCTCTTCAGCCGGCGGACGAGGCTCTCCTTCTTGCTCATCTCGATTCCCCTCGCTTGCTGCGCCTGGGAAATGTCGTGATATTCCCGCTGGATGTCCGGAATATACCGAAGCGCCAGAGCGACGGAATAGGCGATTGAATACGGAATGCCCACGCGGTTCAGCGAGGCCGCAAACTCGCTGGGATTCGTCGTGCTCACAAAGAGCAGGACGATGGGGATCGTGGCGAGATACTTGAGCACAAGGTTCAGATGATAGAACAGCTGCTCCTCCGTCACGGGATAGTGCGCGGAAAGCGAGAAAAGCACATGGGCGCTCCCGTAGATCTCCTCGCCGTGCTCCGGGGAGAAGAGGAAGACGAGGAGATTGTTCATCACCATGAAAACGGCCGTGAAGCCGAGCAGAAAGGAGATGTCGCGGAGCTTCAGCTTTGAAATCTGAAAAAGGACAATGCTCAAAACCGCCATGACCGCGAGAAGGCGCGTGTCATATGTGGACATGGCGGCGAACGTCCAGAGGACGAGGCAGATGAACTTCGTGGCGCCCGTGAGCGCATGGATCGGCGAGGGGCGGTCAATATAGTTAAAGAGATTCGTCATGCTCTTCCGCCCTCCCGTTCAAAATCGATGAAGCGCTGCACGAAGTCCTGCCCGTTTTCAATGCCGCAGAGTGCGGAGAGCGTATAGAGCGAGGTCTCCTTCAGGCTGGCCTTGGAGACGAGTTCGGGCGACGTCAGGATCTCGGAGGCGGGAGCGTCCGCCAGGATCTGCCCGTCGTGCAGGACGATCGAACGCCGGGCATACTCCAGCATCAGATGCATATCGTGTGTGATCATCAAGATCGTGATCCCCTGGCGGTTGAGCTCCAGAAGGAACTCCATGATCTCGGTATAGTGCCGAAAGTCCTGCCCGGCCGTCGGTTCGTCAAGGATCAGGATCTCGGGGCGAAGCACCAGGATGGAGGCGATGGTCACGCGCTTTTTCTGCCCGTAGCTCAGAGCCGAGACGGGCCAGGAACGAAACTCCCAGAGCCCGCAGATCTTCAGGACCTCGCCCACCCGCTCGCGGATCTCGTCCTCGGGAACCTTGCGGGTTCTCAGCCCGAGCGCGATCTCATCAAAGATCATCACCTTGGATATCATCTGATTTGGGTTCTGCATCACATAGCCGATGTGTTCGGCCCGCTCCCGGATGGAGAGCGGACGGATCGGCTCCCCGCGGAAGCGGAGCTCGCCCTTCTGCTCGCACTCAAAGCCGCAGATGACCTTTGCGAGCGTGCTCTTCCCCGCCCCGTTCGTGCCGGCAACGGCGATCATCTCGCCCTCGCGCACGGAAAACGAGATTCCCTTCAGTGCATGAAAGCCGTTCGAATAGGAAAAATCCAGCCCTTCGCAGGAGAGCAGGACCGGCTTTTCCTCTTCCTTCGCCCGGGGAGGGACGGAGGCAAACCAGGCCCGCACGGCTTTCTTCTCCTCCTTGCCGAGGCGGATCTCCCGGATGCTCCAGGGATGCATCTCCGGCCGGACGGGAACGCCGGCATATTTCAGGGCCGTCAGATAAAGCGGCTCGCGGATCCCGTTTTCCCGGAGCAGGGGGCCGGAAAGGAGCTCGTCCGGGCTCTCGTTGGCCAGGATCCGCCCGCCCGCCATAAGGACGACGCGGTCCACATGCCGCCAAAGGACATCCTCCAGGCGGTGCTCGATAATGACGACGGCGACGCCCGTCTCCTTCTGGATCTCGTCGATGAGCTCGATGGCGCGCTTGCCGGTCGCGGGATCGAGATTGGCGAGAGGCTCGTCAAAAAGAAGAACGTCCACATCGTCCACCATGACGCCCGCGAGCGCCACACGCTGCTTCTGCCCGCCGGAAATTTCCGTCGGCGCATGCTCCAGACGGTCCGCGATCTGCACGCGCTCGGCGACGGCGCGCACGCGGGAATGCAGTTCCGGCGTCGGCACCTCGTCGTTTTCCAGCGCGAAGGCAATGTCCTCCGCCACCGTCAGGCCGACGAACTGCCCGTCCGAATCCTGCAGAACCGTCCCGACCGTCTTGGAGATGTCGAATAGGCTGAGAGAGCTCGTCTCTGTTCCGTTGAGCCGGACGCTGCCGGAGGCTTCTCCCTTGTAGGAAAACGGGATGAGCCCGTTCATGCAGTGGATCAGCGTGGACTTGCCGCAACCGGACTGCCCCGCAATGAGGAGCTTCTCCCCCTTGCGGATCTCCAGGGAGATGTCGACCAGCGTCGGCTCCTGCTGGGCCAGATAGCGGAAAGAAAAATGTTCGAATTGGATCAGCGGTTCGTTCATGCTCTGCACTCCGAATAAAAGACGGAAGCACGGTCTCGCCGGGCTTCCGTCGGAATCTATAACGGTTTTGGCTCAGTCTTCCTTCTTCAGGCTTCCCTGGCCCGGCTTCGCCTTGGCGTAGGCATAGCAGAGGATGGAGCCGACGATGGCCGTCGTCACAATGTTGGCGGCAGCGCTGACCGCGCCCTGCAGGAAGACCTTGTTGGCCGGCTCTGCATACATGACGATGTCAAGCACCGGGGCAATGACGATCCAGCCCAGCAGATGGGCAATGGCCTGGGCGAGGTTGAAGCGGATCAGATCCTTCTTCCCAAAGCTGCCGTCGGCAAGGCCGCAGCTTCGGGTGCAGAACCCAATGATGAGGCCGACGAAGGCAGAGGTGATGACCCAGCTGTACCAGACGCCCCAGCCGTAGCTGAAGTCAATAAAGAAATGGCCGATAAAGCCGATCAGCAATCCGGCGATCGGGCCGAAGAGCGTGGCCATAAAGGCCAGCAGGCCGTACTGGATGGAAATATTGGTATTGGGCACGGGGCTCGGGATGGCGACAAAACGGCCGAGCACAAAAAACAGCGCGGCACCGATGCCGATGGCAACGATGGTCTTCACCGAAAACTTTCTCATATTCTTTTCTCCTTGTTTCTATCTTTTTCGGAAACAGCTTAAATATAACAGGATTTCGCTCTTTGTCAAGAGTTCGATGCCGGTCAGCTCTTTTCGCTCAGATAGATGCTCACCTTTGACTGCGCCAGGCGGCCGACCTCCTCCGCGCTCTTCTGCCCCGCAAAATAGGCCTCGGCCTCCTGCGTCACAAGGGCGATCACTTCGTCCTCCTCCACGCCTGAGCAGGTCGTCGCTTCTACGACCTCCGTGAGCTGGGCAGCAAGATCTTCGGAAAGGCAATAGACATGTCTGCGGTTGCCCTGGGAATCGATCATGGTGAAGAGCGGCTCGGGGATCTTCTCCCCGTTCTCGTCCAGAAGATAGGCGCCGTCCGCATTCTTGCGGTAATTCACCTGCATAAGCTTCTTTACCTGCGCCTCATAGGCCGAGCGGCGGATGGGCAGATAGTAGAGGCCCTCCTGATAATCCTCGGCGAGCAGGCTCCGCAGGAAGGCCCAGGCCTCCGCCTTGTTGGCGGACGAGGCGCTGATGCCGAGGAGCGACTGCGCAGAGAAGTAGCTCCCCGCGGAAGCGTCCGACGTCGGGTAGCCGACGAGCGTCACGCTCTCTTCTCCAAAGACGGTGATGTCGTAAAGCATATCCTGCACGGAAGAGAGATAAATGCGCTGCAGCATCTGCTCGCCGGCGGCAATGCGGATCTCGTCCGCATCCGTCATGTAATCATAGGTCTCCCAGTCAAAGCTGCTTGGAAAGCTCTTCGCAAAACGGAGCAGGTCGGCAAACGCCTCGCTGCCAAGATCGCAGGCCGCTTCGTCCCGGTCGATGAGGTTCTTCCCTTCGAGCGCGAGGCAGATGCCCAGGATGTCGCCGCGCGTGGTCTCCTTGCTGAGCGCCGTGCAGCCCTCCGGCATCGAGGCGAGCGCATTCTCCAGCTCTTCATAGGTCCAGCCCGGCTCGTCACCGACCACACTTGACGCTCCCGCGAGCGTTCGGATCTGGAAGCTCAGCGGAACGGCATAGAGCCTGCCGCCGCTTTCATAGGCCGAAAGAATATTGGAGAAGAAGTTTTCGCGGCCCGTCTCCTCGTCCGCATCCATAAAGGAATAGAGATCCTCCAGGATCCCCTGGCGGTTGAGCTCGCGGGCGTCCAGATCGTTCAGGCAGATCAGATCCGGAACATTCCCGGTCGTCAGCTCCGTCTTCAGCCGGGTCAGGCCGGGATCCTCGGCGTCCGCCGCCTCTTCCGAGGTGCTGTAGTCCGCAGAAGAATAGTCCTTCACATCGATGCGGACGTCCTTGCTGCTGCGGTTGTAGCTTACGATCTGCTGCAGGAGGTCATAGGGAAGCCCGTAGCCGGCCAGCGTCACGCTCTTTTTCTCCGGGATCTCGGACTCCGGCACCTGCCGCACCGCGAAGAGCGCCGAGCGATAGGCGTATTCCCCGGTATCCGCTGCTTCATAGCCCTGCGAAAGGACGCCGTGGACCGTTCCGTCCGAGGAAACATAGATCTGGTAGACATCGGAGCCGATGTCCGTGTCCATCCAGCTGAACAGGCTCTGCGATTCTTCGGTCGCGGGGTCAAAGGCACAGAGGCGGCTGCCGGTGGAATAATAGAGAGGATGCTCTCCGCCGCCGTTAAAGATTTGGTAGGCCGTGCTCGGCAGAGCGATCGGCTCGCCCGGCGTTCCGGCCTCCGTGTCAATGGGCGTGATCGCCTCTCCGGTGTCTCCCCAGGAGACCGTATAGACCGTTCCGTCCGCAGCCGTGAGGATCTGGGAAACGTAATCCTCCAGCTCAATTTCTTTCTGCAGCTCGCCGGAGGGCGAATAGATGTGGAGGGCATTGCCGCAGGCGAGGAGGATCGTCCCGTCCTTCCGTCCGGCAAAGCCGGAGCAGTAGCCAGCGTCGCCCAGATCCAGCAGGGTCCGGCTCTGCTCGGCGCCCGATGCATCCAGGATGCGGAGATAATGAAGGTTCGCATAGCCGGAGTAGTTCCAAAATTCGTCATCGTCCCAGGTCAGGTCCGGGCGCGTGCACCAGTTCTCATAAACGTTCTCGACGAGGCAGAGGCTCCCGTCCTCCCGGGCGAAGGCGCACTCGGGATAGATATTCACTGTAAAATGATACTGCCCTTCTTCACTCTCCGGCGTCTCGACGGGCTCATAGGCAGCCAGCTTCGTCACGCTGCCGTCGTAGCCGATGAACCAGAGGCGGGAAGCGTACTGCATGTATTCTCCCTCATAGGCCGGCGTAACGCCTTCCGGGATCTGCTCGCCGACGGCTTCGCTGGTCTGGGCATAGCATCCCGTTTCGGTATAGGCAAGGATGCTGGGATAATCCGTCTGCTCTGTATCCACCGGAGTAAAGGACGCCTGCCAAGCCAGGGCGTTCGAAGCTTCCGCTTCCGGCGAGCTTGTCTCGGCAGCGCCTGCGGGAGACGCCGCAGAAGCCGGCTGCTCCGCCGAAGGACTGCCGCAGCCGCAAAGCAGCAGGGCCGCCAGGAGCAACACTGCCGGCCGAAGCATACGATTCATTTTCATGTTCGGGTTCTCCTTTCCGCTGAAAGATTTTTCAGCATTTTCAATATAGCGCAATCCGCAAAACGTTTCTTGTCTTTTCTGTAAACAAAAAGCAAGTCCCGGAGAGCTCGCTTCGCTCTCCGGGGCTTCCTCAGGCAAGATCCTCGATCCGAAGGACCTCCCCTTCCATATTCTTCCAGGTGAAGACCGTATCCTCCAGCGTCATATAGCCGTTGGCGCTGCCGTCCTTCGGCAGCGAAGTGGATCCGGGGTTGACATAATATATCCCATGGATCTTCTCGCAGCGGGGCACATGCGTGTGCCCGTGCAGCTCGATGTCCCCCTCCTGCAGCGGCAGGGGCGAATCCTCGTTATGCAGATGCCCGTGCGTCGCCACAAGAAGATGACCGCCACAGGGCAGGGAGAGCGTATCCGCCAGGATCGGGAATTCCAGCACCATCTGGTCCACCTCTGCGTCGCAGTTGCCCCGCACGCAGAGGATCCGATCTTTGATTGAATTGAGCATCGCCGTCACGGCGCGGGTGTCATAGTCCTTCGGGAGATCGTTCCGGGGGCCGTGATAAAGCAGGTCTCCCAGAAGGAGCAGGCGGTCCGCCGCTTCGCGGTCAAAGGCTTCAAGGAGCGTTCGGCAGTAATAGGCCGAGCCGTGGATATCGGAAGCAATGAGCCACTTCATTTCTTATCGTCCTTCTTTCCTTCACAGGAGGAGCAGCCGCAGGTACAGCCGGCGCCGCCGGAACAACAGCTGCTCCCGTTCTTTTTTCTTCTCCGCCGGAAGAGCACGCCCCCCAGCAGAACCGCCGCGATGAGCAGGAGGATCAGAACATCCGCCGCGTTCATATCATCCCTCCCATCAAACCGATCAGATGTGCCAGAACGGCCGCGATCCAAGCAATGCAGCACTGCCAGAGGACCACGCCGGCGGCCCACTTTGCCCCAAGCTCCCGCCGGATCGACGCGATGGCGGCCACGCACGGCGTATACAGCAGGGAGAACACCAGCAGCGAGACCGCGCCGGACGCAGAAAGCGCCGTTCCGATGCCGCCGTCAAAGAGGACCTCAAGCGTAGACACCACGCTCTCCTTGGCCATGAAGCCGCTAAGGAGCGAAGTGACGATGCGCCAGTCTCCCAGCCCGGCCGGGCGAAAGAGCGGGACGAGCAGCCCGGCCAGCCGGGCAAGAATGCTCTCAGAGGAATCCGAGACCGCATTGAGCCGGAGGTCGAAGCTCTGCAGGAACCAGACGGCGATCGTCGCAATCAGGATGACGCTGAAGGCCTTGGAGAGGAAATCCTTCGCCTTTTCCCAAAGCAGCTGGGCAACGTTCTTGGCACCCGGCAGGCGGTAATTCGGAAGCTCCATTACAAACGGGACTGCCTCCCCGCGGAAGAGCGTTCCCTTAAAAAGGAAGGCCGCCAGGATGCCGACCAGGATCCCGAGAAGATAGAGCCCCGTCATAATAAATCCGCCCTTGCCTGGAAAGAAGGCGCTCACAAAGAAGGCATAGATCGGCAGCTTGGCCGTGCAGCTCATAAAGGGCGTGAGGAGGATCGTCATGCGGCGGTCGCGCTCCGAGGGCAGCGTCCGCGTGGCCATAACTGCCGGAACCGTGCAGCCGAAGCCGATGAGCATCGGGACGATGCTCCGCCCCGAGAGCCCGATCCTGCGGAGCAGCTTGTCCATAAAGAAGGCGACGCGGGCAATATAGCCGCTGTCCTCCAGCAGGGAAAGGAAGAAGAACAGCGTCACAACGATGGGCAGAAAGCTCAGCACGCTGCCGACGCCTTCAAAGATCCCGTCGAGCACCAGGCTGCGGATCGCGGAATTGACGCCGGCCGCGTCCATCCCGGCTTCCGCAAGGCCGGCGAGCGCATCGATGCCGGATGCGAGCAGATCCTGCAGAAAGGCGCCAATGACGTTGAAGGTCAGGTAGAACACCAGAGCCATAATGGCAATAAAGCACGGAATGGCGGTATACTTCCCCGTCAGGATCCGGTCGATCCGCTCGGAGCGGAGGCGCTCGCGGCTCTGCTTCGGCTTGACGACCGTCTGCTCGCAGACGCGTTCGATAAAATCAAAGCGCATATCCGCAATGGCGGCGGCCCGGTCCATTCCGCTCTCCGCTTCCATCTGCACGATGATATGCTCGATGAGCTCCTGTTCGTTGTCCTCGAGCCTGAGGCTCTCGAGGACGAGCGGATCGCCTTCGATGAGCTTCGTCGCGGCAAAGCGGCAGGGCAGGCCGGCCGTTTCGGCATGGTCCTCGATCGCCGCCTCCACGGCGTGGATCGCCCGGTGGACGGCACCGCCGTGGTCGTCGCGGCTGCAGAAGTCCTGCTGCAGGGGGCGCTCCTGGTTCTGCGCAATGTGGACGGCATGCTTCACGAGCTCGTCCACACCCTCGTTTTTAGCCGCCGAGATCGGCACGACCGGAACGCCGAGCAGCGCTTCCATGCGGTTGATGTCGATGGAGCCGTGATTCCCCGTGAGCTCGTCCATCATGTTCAGGGCAATCACCATCGGGACACCCATTTCCATCAGCTGCATGCTGAGATAGAGGTTCCGCTCGATATTCGTGGCGTCAACGATGTTGATAATGGCTTTCGGCTTCGCGATGAGGACAAAATTGCGCGAGACGATCTCCTCCGAGGAGTAGGGGCTCATGGAATAGATGCCCGGCAGATCCGTCACAAGCGTGTTGGGATAGCCGCGGATGGTCCCGTCCTTCCGGTCGACCGTCACGCCCGGGAAGTTGCCGACATGCTGCCGGGCTCCGGTAAGCTGGTTGAAAAGCGTCGTCTTGCCGCAGTTCTGGTTGCCGACGAGCGCATAGGTCAGGAGCGTTCCCTCCGGAAGGGGTTCGCCGTCTCCTTTGGAATGATATTTCCCGTCCTCGCCGAGGCCGGGATGGTCGGAGTCTTCGATCTTCTCAATGCGGCTGTGCTTGTTGCTGCGCTCCGAGATCGGCACGATCTCGATCTTCTCCGCATCGGCCAGGCGAAGCGTCAGCTCATAGCCGTGGATCTGCAGCTCCATCGGATCTCCCATGGGAGCAAGCTTCACAAGCGTGACCTCCGCCCCCGGAATGACGCCCATATCCAGAAAATGCTGCCGGAGCGCCCCCTCTCCCCCGACGGTTCGGATGACGGCAGACTGCCCGATCTTCAGTTCATTGCATTTCATATTGCCCGTATCTCTCCCTTATTCCCCGATTCTCGCCTTCAGCACCTGCATCACACCCTCCTCGTTGTTGGAAGGAGCAACATAACGCGCAAGCCGCTTCAGCTCCTCCAGGCCGTTTTCCATACAGTAGCTCTCCCCACAGCTCTGCAGCAGCCCGGAATCGTTCATATAGTCGCCAAAAGCCATGCACTGCTCCCGCCGAAGCCCATGCCTGCGGCAGATGGCCTCGACGGCGAGGCCCTTGTCCTCGTCGGCATTGGCAATATCGATCCAGCTGTCCCCGGAGACGACGGCGTTCAGTCGCTCCGAGATCGGGCCGAAGGCGGCGTATGCCTCCTTGGCACGCCGGTTCGAAACAAAAACGGCGATCTTCAGAATGCTGTCCGTTCCGACGAGGGAGAAGAGATCCTCCGCCTCGCCGAGGCGCGCATAGTAGAGGGCAGCATTCCGCTTTGCCTCCTCTGAGGCGTCCTTCCGAAGCCAGGCCGAGCCGGCTCCGCAGAGGATCGGCGAGAGCGTCAGCTCCGGGAGCTGTTCCTGCGCGCGCCGCACCGCCGAGAGCGCAAGGCGCTGGTCCTCCTCCGCCATGGCGTTGCAGTAGATCTGCTCGCCGTTTTCAAAAACGATGCCGCCGTTTTCCGCAATATAAATGAGCTCGTCCCCCAAAGGGGCGAGGTCGCGGAGCAGCTGATAATACTGCCTGCCGCTCGCTATGACCTTCAGGACCTCCGGATGCCGGCGCACCCATGGGATAAAGTCCTTCGGGAGCTCCTTGCGGTCGTTGAGAAGCGTCCCGTCCATATCCATGGCGACGAGACGAATCCCGGAAGGATCGTTTTGTTCCATCATTTGGTCCGCTCCTTTCGATTGGCTTCCGGCAGGAGCCCCTTCGGCAGGCGCTGCGCCAAAAGCCCGGCAACGCTGCCGGTGGCAAAGCCGGTGGCGAGGCCGACCAGCATCAGGACGGCCATGTAATAATAAAGCTTGTCCGTCTGCAGCAGGTAAATGGCAAGCGCCACCTGCCCCACGTTGTGTGCAACACCCCCGGCCATGCCGGTTGCGACCGTGCTGAAGTGAAAACGCGTCAACAGGCTCATCACGAGCATGCTCAGCATCCCCCCCGCAAAAGAGAACATCATCGGGCTGACGCCTGCAAACAGGAAGCCCGAGAGCAGCACCTTGCACGCCATCAGGCAGAAGGCCTCCGGGATCCCGAGCCAAAGAATGGCAAGCAGAAGCACGCTGTTGCTCAGCCCGAGCTTGATCCCCGGGACCGGCCCCGCGGGCAGAAGGCTCTCGAGATACCCCAGCACCAGCATGACGGCGACGAGCAAGGCCGCCAGCGTCAGGCGCTTTGTCCGATTATGAGGCATAGGCGGCCGCGGTCTCGAGCTGCGCCTGATAGAGCGCCTCCAGCTGTTCGAGTGCCTCTTCCGGCGTCATCAGCTCGAGCAGGAGATCATGCGGGATGCAGATGATCATATTATAGAGAACGCGCGTCTCACGGTTTTCCAGCGTGATCTCGCCCTGGTCCACACAGTTCTGGTTGTCGCAGGTCGAGGACTCCATATAGGCGGAGTTGACGCCGATATGGATGTTGTTCACAGCGCCGTTCCCCTGGTCGATCGGGATCGTGCGCTCCTCCGTGAGCGGCACCATCAGAGCTCCGGCCGCGGCTTCCACATAAAGATAAGACTCCGCCGGATGAGCCTCCAGGTAAGCCTCGGCCTGCGCCCGCGCCTCGTTCGAAGTCGGCTCGTCGGAAGGAGCCGGCTCTGCGGAAGCGGCCGATGCGGCTGGCGTTGACGCAGCCGAGCGCTGCGCCTTGGCAAAGATCAGCAGACCACCGGCGAGCGCCAGGATGACGAGGATCAGGATCACGTCTCTCTTTTTTATTTTCATAGTACAGCCTCCGAAGCCACGATGCGGCGATAGTTTTCCCGGTCCGTATCCCCCTCGGTGGAAAAGCAGAGGATCACGGAATCGCTTCCAATGCCGAGCCTCTCGCGAATGTCGGCCATCTCCGGATCCCGGAGCACATGAAGGGCTAAGCCGAAAGCGGAAGCTCCGCTTTCTCCGGAGACGACAGCCGGGTCATCCCCCAGCGGCTGCGCCAGCCGGCGCATTCCGTCGAAAGCAAAGGCATCCGGCATTGCAACGAAGCAGGAAGCAAGCTTGCCGAGGATCTTCCAGGCGATCGGATTCACCTCGCCGCAGGCAAGCCCTGCCATCGCGGTATGCATCTCTCCTTCGCAGGCATGCAGCTTCCCGTCGTTTGCCTGCGCCGTGAGGACAAAGCAGTCCGCCGTATGAGGCTCGACGACGGTAACGACCGGGCAGCGCTCCGGACTGACGGCTGCGAAAAATGCCGCCGCCGCTGCCGCCATGGAGCCGACGCCCGCCTGAAGGAACAGATGCGTCGGCCGGCGGGCGCCCATCTGCTCGAACGCCTCGAGCGCCATAGTCATATATCCCTGCATAATGTGGAGCGGGATCTCCTCGTAGCCTTCAAAGGCCGTATCCTGCACGAGAATCCAGCCGTTCTTCTCCGCGTCTGCCTTCGCCTTGCGGACGCAGTCATCATAGCCCAGCGCAAGGATCGACGCATCGGCACCGAGCGCGCGGATATTTTCCAGCCGCTCCGTCGCCGTGCCCTTCGGCATATAGACGACGGCCTTCTGCCCGAGAAGCTTTGCCGTCCAGGCGACGCCGCGGCCATGATTCCCGTCCGTTGCCGTGACGAAGGTGACCTCGCCGAGCGCCTGCTTTCCCTCCGCGCCTGTCATTTTGTCATAGGGAAGCTCCGCGATTGGCCGGCCCAACCTTTCCGCGAGAAGACTGCCGACGGCATAGCTGCCCCCGAGCGCCTTAAAGGCATTCAGGCCAAAGCGAAAGCTCTCGTCCTTGACATAAACCGCTTCCACGCCCGCCTCTTCGGCAAGACAGCGCAGGCCGCGCAGGGGCGTTGGGCCATAGCCGGGAAAGCTTGCATGAAAGGCTCTCGCCTGCTCCGACTTCTCCCGACCGAACAGAGAAAGATAACGTGCATCCGGCGCGCCCGCTTGACGAAAGACTGCAGTCAAAGAATCGTTCTTCATAAACCCTCTCAGAATTTCTTAATTGAAATATTTTATCACAGAACTGCGTTTCTTTCCACTGCTTTCTCCTTAAAGCGAGAAAAAACCGATGAAGGAGATTCCCTCACCGGTTTTTGTACTGTGATCCGATCCTGCGCCTCAGCGCTCCGTCCCGTAGAAGAAGAGGCCAAGCATACCGGGCCCAACGTGAGCGCCCGAGAACGGCTCATGCTCACAGATAATAAGTTCCTTCGGCTCGCAGATCGCTTTCACCTTCTCCGCGAGAAGCTGCGCATCCTCCGGGCAATCTCCGTGCGAGATGTAGACGCGGCGGTTTTCCGGCTCCACGGCCTTCTCGGCATACTTTTCCGCCAGAGCCTCAATGCTCTTTTTCCGCCCGCGGACCTTGGAGCAGGAGACAATGTTGCCTTCCGCCGTACCGTAAAGGATCGGCTTGATGTTCAAAACTGTCCCTATCATGGCCGTAGCCCCGCTGACGCGGCCGGTCCGTTTCAGGAAATTCAGGTCGTCCACCGTAAAGTAAGAGCAGCAGTGCGGCACCTCTTCATCGAGGATCCGTGCGGCTTCTCTTGCATCGACGCCCTCGCGGCTCAGCTCGCTGCTGTGGATGGCGAGCATGCCCGTCCCGAGGCCGCAGGTACGGGAATCCACAATGTGGACGAAGCGGTCCGGAAATTCTTCCATCAGTTCGTCCGCGGCAATGGAGGCCGCCTGGAAGGTCCCGCTGATCCCGCAAGCCATCGCCATATAGATCACATCGCTTCCGCTTTCAAGCACCGGGCGAAAGGAGTCGAGAAAGAGCTGGGTGTTGAGAAGTGTCGTCTTGATGACGCTGCCCTTGCGGAGCATATCATAATAGGCATGCGCGTTGAAACGGTCCAGATCCCCCTGGTATACCATTGGGATCCCGTCGATCGTATAGTCGCAGGGCAGAATGGTGATCCCCTCGCTGAGGCTGCCGGGCAGATTGGCGCTGCCGTCGGTAAAAGTTACAAAAGGCATAAAAATCCCTCCGCTGTGTTCTTGGGTGGAAAAATTATAACATTCCTTCGATCTGCCCGCAAGGCATTTCGGCGCTTTCAGCTTCTACTCTGCCGGATCTCAAGGTCTCATTTCGGTAGAAATCAGGCTCTACGAATCGTAGAATCGGCTAATTTAAAGTTTTTTATTGGCGTCAGCCGAGCTGTTCCCAGGCTTCGTTGAATTCCGTGATCGCTTCCAGCACATCTTCCACGAAGAGCCCGTGGACATCGCAGGCCTCCTCGAGCGTTTCATGGGCGGCCGACGGGCAGGACACGCAGTGCATCCCGCAGTCCATTAATACATCGGCATAATCGGGGTTCCGCTGCAGCAGCTCCCCAATGACCGTATCCTTTGTTATGCGAAACATGATCTGATCTCCTTTTCATTGCTTGTTCTGTTTATGGTTATAACAGATGTACAAGGCTGCGTCAACAGGAAAAAGAGAGTCTTTATTCCGGGTGCATTTTATGCTATAATTATATTAAACAGTTGAACTTCAGAAAGGCCGGATCATATCAAATGCCTGAGCTTTTAGATCGTTATTCACAGATCCTTTCACAGATGCACGCTGCCTGCGGGCGTGCCGGAAGAGCACCGGAAGAGGTAACGCTCATTGCCGTCAGCAAAACGAAGCCGGAGGAGGATATCCGCCTCCTGCTCTCCGCAGGCGCTCTTCACTTCGGAGAAAACAAAGTGCAGGATCTTTGCCGCAAGATGCAGGACATCCCGCAGGAAGCCGGAAACAAGCCGATATGGCATATGATCGGCTCGCTGCAGACCAACAAGGTGAAATACCTCGTCGGCAGCCCCGTCTCGCTCATTCACTCGGTGGATTCTGTAAAGCTGGCGTCCGCCTTGCAGAAAGAGGCCGAAAAAAAGCAGATCTCCTCCCATGTCCGGATCCTGCTTGAGATCAATATCGGAGGAGAGGCGACCAAAGGAGGCTTTGCCCCGGAAGAGGCAGAGGAGGCCCTGCGCACGATCGCGCAGATGGACCGGCTGAAGGTCTGCGGCCTCATGACGGTCTGCCCTCCGGGAGACGAAGAGGCCAACCGGCCCTATTTCCGTTCCATGCGCCTCCTGCGCGACCGGCTCTCCGCGCTCGGTCTTCCGGGCGTTGAGCTCAAGGAGCTCTCCATGGGAATGAGCCACGATTTTCAGACCGCCATTGAAGAAGGCGCCACCCTCGTCCGCGTCGGCTCCTCTCTCTTCGGAGAAAGAGACTACAGCGCCCCGGAGTGGACGCCACAGATTCAGGACGAAAAGGACGCGTCAAAGAACTGAATATGCCAAAAAACAACAGCGGCTGTCTTTTCGGGCAGCCGCTGTTGTTACAACTCATATTGTCTTAAAAGAACCCTTTCGCCAGCAGCGCCTCGTATTCCTCGTAGGCAGCCGTGTCCTTCAGCTCGGGGCAGCTTTCCAAAATGCTGCGGTAATACCAGGCATGCTTTTGCGGATCATGCTGGTTGAAACGCTCCCAAAGCTTATCTCCGAGGTTGCAGTAGTCCCGGTAGATCGCGCGGAGGGTCGCGAGCTTGTCGGAAAAGCAGACGATCTTAACGCGGATGTCGTCCGTGTTGGCAATGCGTTCAATGGTCTCCTGCTTGCGGATCTCCCAACCATCCTGGATCGGCTGGCCGAAACGGCGGTTTTCGCTCTCCTGCAAGACCAGACTGGCGACATTCTCGCCAAAGGTAATGATCAGATCCTCGTCCGTGGTCGCCGTATCCTCCAGCGTATCGTGCAGGACGGCTGCGGCGATGACCTCGTTCGGATCCCCTTCCAGCCGGTCGGCAAGGGATCTTTCCAGCACTAGACCGGCCGCAATCGCAGCGGCTTCGGCCGGGTGCACAATATACGGGATCTCGGTTCCCTTTCGGAATTCTTCGGCATGGGCCTGCGCCGCAAAGACAAAGGCCTCGCTGACAAGCGTATTTTTCTTGTGCGTGTAGATCTTTTCCGCGAGCGTTTCGTCCATGTCAGCCTTCCACCTTTTTCACATCGTCCTTGCTGACTGATTTCAGCTCATAGGTGTCAAAAGCAGCATCCGTCGGAAGTTGGATGCGGATGTTATGCAGCCGGCAGCGCTTGAGCGGCATGCGCTCAAAATCCAGATCAAATACATGACCCCCACAGGTACGATCCGCCGAGATAAAGTGGAAATGCCAGCCGGCGGCGTTGATCCCTTCCATATAATCCGGGAAGCGGAGACCGACGATCGTGCCGGCGATATTTTCGAAGAGGAATTCCTTCTGGTTTTTCTTCAGGATCTCGCTGAGCTCCACATGCTCCGAATGCTGCCCGGCAAGCGAACGGGCGTGGACCTTCGGGAAGAATCCGTCCAGCCGGATCGCGTACATGCTGTTCAGGCCGAAGTCGGAATCCACGAGAACATTGAGCTGCCGCTTGAGGCTCTCGATGCCGCAGCCGGGGTCAAGCATCGTCTCCACGGCGTCTTCCATAAAGGCAACGGCGCCAAAGGGCACGCGCTTCTCCGGGCCCATCTCATGGATCTCGCCCAGATTATTCGCCTGATAGGCCTTGCGGTCAACAACGATCATTTCACCCGCGATATCCTCAAAGGTGCCAAGCCCGAGGTCTCCATGCTCAAGAAGCTCCTCCACGGAGACCACTCCGCGGGAATAGCCCAAGACCAGCGCCTGGAGCGTTGAGATCTGATGCATTTCGTTCATAGTGATCTCCATAGAATCGTAATCAGAACATTTTTGCACCGGCGGGAATGTGATCGTCCAGCATCAGAAGATGGAGCTTTTCTTCCCCTTCCTCATGGTGCACAGCCGAAATCAGCATGCCGCAGGACTCGATGCCCATCATCGCTCTCGGGGGGAGGTTGGTGATGGCGAGAAGCGTCTTGCCGACCAGCTCCTCCGGCTCGTAATAGGCATGGATGCCGGAGAGAATGATCCGGTCCGTTCCGGTTCCGTCATCCAGCGTGAACTTCAAAAGCTTCTTGGATTTCTTGACGGCTTCGCATTCCTTGACCTTGACGGCACGGAAATCCGACTTGGAGAAGGTCTCAAAATCCACCGTATCGGCAAAGAGCGGATCGATCTCCACCTTGGAAAAATCAATGGCCTCGGCCTTTGCCGGAGCCGCGGCAGGAAGAGCCTGAAGGGCATTGTTCTCCTCGTTCTTCCGCACGCCGCCTTCCAGGCTCTTCATCGTCGGGAAGAGAAGCACGTCGCGGATCGCGGGGCTGTTTGTGAGGAGCATGACGAGGCGGTCAATGCCATAGCCGATGCCGCCGGTGGGAGGCATGCCGATCTCCAGGGCATTGAGGAAGTCCTCATCTGTATGGTTGGCCTCGGCATCGCCCGCTGCAGCGGCAGCATCCTGTGCCTTGAAGCGCTCTCTCTGGTCGATCGGATCGTTGAGCTCGGAATATGCGTTGCACATCTCCCAACCGTTGATAAAGAGCTCAAAACGCTCCACATAATCCGGCTTGTCCGGCTTGCGCTTGGTCAGCGGAGAGACATCGACCGGGTGATCCATAATAAACGTCGGCTGGATGAGATTTTCCTCGCAGAACTCTTCGAAGAAAAGATTGAGGATATCGCCCTTCTGATGGCGGGGCTCATAGGCAACATGGTGCTCGTCGGCCAGGCGCTTTGCCTCGTCCGTATCCTTTACGGCGTCAAAATCAACGCCGGAGTATTTCTTGACCGCCTCGATCATCGTGAGGCGCTCAAAAGGACGGCCAAGGTCGATGACCTTGTCGCCATAGGTGATCTTGGTCGTGCCGCAGACCTCGGTGGCAAGATAGCGGAAAAGATTCTCCGTGAGGTCCATCATGCCGTGGTAATCCGTATAGGCCTGATAGAGCTCCATGAGCGTAAATTCCGGATTGTGCCGGGTATCGACGCCTTCATTGCGGAAGACACGGCCGATCTCATAGACCTTTTCAAGCCCGCCGACAATGAGGCGCTTGAGATAGAGCTCCAGTGAAATGCGGAGGCGAACATCCTCGTCCAGCGCATTGTAATGTGTCTCGAACGGGCGGGCCGCCGCACCGCCGGCATTGGCAACGAGCATCGGGGTCTCGACCTCCATGAAGCCCTGGGCGTCGAGATAACGGCGGATGGAACTGATGATGCGGGAGCGCTTGACAAAGGTGTCCTTTACTTCGGGGTTCATAATAAGGTCGACATAACGTTGGCGATAGCGCATATCGACATTCGTAATGCCGTGATACTTCTCCGGGAGGATCTGAAGGCTCTTGGAGAGCAGCGTAAGCTGCGTGGCGTGAACCGAGACCTCGCCCGTCTTCGTGGTAAACACGGTGCCTTCAACGCCGATGATGTCGCCAATATCCAGCTTTTTGAAATCGACGTATTCTTCTTCCCCGACGGAATCGCGGGCAACATAGCACTGGATGGTGCCCGTGAGATCCTGCACATGGCAGAAAGACGCCTTACCCATCACGCGCTTGGACATCATGCGCCCGGCAACGCGAACCGTCTTTCCCTCCAGGTCGGCATAGCTGTCCTTCACGTCCGTGCTGTGATGCGTCACGTCATACTTTGTGATCTGAAACGGATCCTTGCCCCGTTCCTGCAAAGCCGCAAGCTTGTCGCGGCGGATCTGAAGCAGCTCGGAAAGATCCTGCTCCGGCTGCATATTCTTCTCTTCGCTCATTCTACGCTCCGAAAGGAATCAGTTGTTTTCAACCGAAATAATTTTGAACGTCAGCTGGCCGGCAGGAGCCTCGATGACGACCGTCTCCCCCGCCTTGTGGCCGTGGAGACCTTTGCCAAGAGGAGAGTCATCCGAGATCTTTCCGTTTTTCGGATTGGCTTCCTGAGAGCCGACGATCTCGTACTTTTCTACCAAATTCTCGTCATCTTCCACGTCGATGACTTCGACAACGCTGCCGAGCGTCACGGAATCCTTCGGGAGATCAACCTCCACGTTGTCCACGATCTCGACATTCTCGATCAGATCCTTGAGCTCGGCGATCTTGGAATAGAGCTTGCCCTGCTCTTCCTTGGCCTCATCGTATTCGCTGTTCTCGCTCAGGTCGCCGAAGCTGCGGGCTTCTTTGATGAGCTCGGCCACTTCCTTTTCGCGAACGGTCTCCAGATAATGGAGCTCTTCCTTGATCGCCTCAAGGCGATCACTGCTCATCTTATATCTGCTTGCTACTGCCATAATATTTTCTCCTCTCAAAAATATACAATTTTATTATAATAGGTTTTCTCTCGCCCGATGTCAACTCAAATATGTGAGAGCCGCGATGAGCTGCTCGTCATCGGAGGTGTTGCCGGAACCGTCGCTCGTGCCGAGCGTACCGGTCGTCGTGCCGACGGTGGTGGGATCGGAGTTATAAAGGATCGTCTCCGGGACGACGCCTCCGGCCAGAGAAATATCCGTTCCGTTCGCTGTAAGATAGCTCTTGGTGGACAAGCGGACGGCGCTGCCGTCATCGAGCTCGAAGGTCTCCTGGGTTCGCGTCATGCCGGTCGTCGGTTCTCCCATCAGCGTGCCCCAGTTCTTTTCCTGGATTACGGCCGCGAAGAGCTCCGCTTCCCCGTAAGTCGTGCTGTTGATGAGAACGACCATCGGAAGCTGAAGCGACATGGCATCCGATTTCGTCACCGTCTTATGCCCGGCCTTGTCGACCTGGGAGAAGAGCTCTCCGTTGGGGAGAAGATAGTCCAGCAGGGTCGCCGCCTCTGAAGCAAGGCCGCCGGAATTGCCGCGAAGATCAATGACGAGTGCAACGGCCCCCTGCGAGAGCAGGTCTTCGATTGCGGCTACGGCATCGCTGCCGCTGCCGGCCTCGAAGTTCTTGATCTGAATGTAACCGGCCTCCGTCTTCTCCAGACGGTAGGAGACGGCGCTGGTGTAGGTCGTCGCACAGTTGACCGTATAGGTGTCCTTCCCTACGCTGACCGGGAAGGAGGTATTCAGCCGGGAGCGGATCAGAATGCGCACATCGTCGATATCGGAATCCGTGATGTCGATCCCGTCGATCGCTGTGATGACCATGCCGGCCGTAAGCCCGGCATTGGCTGCCGGCGTCGTCGGCGTAACGGAGACGATCTGGAAGCCGCCTCCGTCATATTTAATAAGAGACATGCCGATGTCGCTGTAGTCATTGGAGGAATAAAGCTGATAGGACTTATATTCGTCCGGCGTCATGTAGTAGCTCCACTTGTCTCCGAGACCGCTGACGATGGCGGCAGACGAGGAATCGCTCATCGTGGCCGTATCGACCGGATCGATATAATTGTCGAGCACGAGATTCTTCAGCTCGACATAGCGCATTGCCTCGGTGTAGCTGTCCTTCCCGCCGACGGAATTCATCATCTTGGTATACGTCAGCGCCACAGCGCCGCCGACAAACAGCACGAGCAGCAAAAACACATATTTCAGCCGGATCCCGACATTGAACAATGCGGAAAAGGCATCATAAATTACCATCAGCAGACGCTGGAGCAATCGGCCCATAGGTTCCTCCTAACATGCGTTACAGGTTTTGAAACCGGACAGCGTGTTTGGCGCTGCCCGGCAGGATAGTGTGCAAAGATATTTACATCCGCTCAGCTCGGATCGCCGGCGCCATCCTCCAGGACATATCCGGAGAAGTACGCAAGAGGATTCACACGAGAGCCGTTCACAATAAACTCAAGATGCAAATGCGTACCCGTTGCGGTCCCGGTGGAACCGACAACGCCGATCGGCGTTCCTCCGGAGACGGACTGCCCGTTCGAAACAGAGATGGAGGAAAGGTGGCCGTAAAGCGTAATATAACCGTTATTATGGTCGATCATGACACAGTTGCCGTAACCGCCGTACCATTCTGCCTTAATGACGGTCCCCGCATCACAGGCAACAATAGCAGAGCCTTCCAAGCCGTATCCGTCAATATCGACGCCGGAGTGTGTTCCGCCCCAGCGGGGCTTCATCGTGGAGCTGATGCGGTAGCTGGACGGAAAGGGCCAGGTCCAGGAACCGGTGCCGGTCGCCGCAACGCTCTGCGTTGGGACTTCCTGCGTGATATACTCGCCGGTTTCTTCATTATATTCCGTTACGACCTGCGTTGTCGCAGCAGCTGCGGCGGCTGCTTCTTTTTCAGCGAGATAATTGGCCAGGAAGTTGGAAGCGGCAGCAGCTGCTGCATTTTCCTGAGCACGCAGGGCGGCAAGCTCCTCTTCTTTTTCCTGGATCTTCTCGTCATACTCGGCGATCAGGGCCTCGGATTCCGCGATGTCAGCCTCAAGCTGCGCCTTTTCGGCCTCCAACTCAGCCTTCTCCGCTTCCTGAACGGCCTTTTTCTCCTCGCACTCGGCCTTGTATTCAATATATTCCTGCTCGATCGCCTGATGATCCGCGCGAGCCTCCTGAAGCTGGTCATAGAGAGCAACGTCCGAGTCCATAATGTCGCCGTAATCGTCCACTGCGGCAAGCAGACCGCTGAAGGAATCGGAGTTCAGGAGGAGAGAAAGAATGTTGTAGCTTCCGTTTTCCTCCATAGCGCGAATCCGCGTGCGGTACTTTTCGAGCTGCTCGTCCTCCCGCTGCTGAGCGGCGCGGACATCCTCTTCCTTTTGAGCGATCTTTTGCACATAAAGGTCGATCTCCGCATTGACAAGCTTCAGCTGTTCTTCGACAAGACCGATCTCTTCAATTGCGATGTTGTTCCGCTCTTCAAGAGCAAGCTTTTCTTCCACGACGGCCGCCTGGGAATCTCTCAGCTCCTGCAGGTTGCTGTTGGCCGCATTGAGACGTTCCTTCGCCTCGGCCGCCTGCTGCTTCAGCGCCTGATATTCGGAATTGCTGCTGAGCTCGGAATCGTCATCGGCATAGCTCGCCGGGATCACACTTGCCACAAGAGAGAGCAACAGGAGCGCCGCCATAATGATCGCAATAATGCGAACTGCTTTTTTCTGGTTCATAGAGAATAATTCTTCTTTTCCTTTTGTCTTATCCAGTTATACTTTCAGATAATTGCGGATCGCGTTCACACCGCCGAAGGCCCCGACAAAAACGCCGACCGCACAGAAGAAGATCAGCACATAATTCATCACCGAGCTAAACGGCACAAAGGTCAGGAAGCTGATGGAGAAGCTCGACGAGAGCTTGCTGCAGAGAAGATTGTAGAGCCCCCACTGCATCAGAAATGCCAGCAGGCTTCCAAAAAGTCCGAGGATCAGGCCTTCAATGATATAGGGCAGGCGGATAAACGCATTGCTTGCGCCCACCATCTTCATGATGGCGATTTCTTCCCGGCGGCCGAAGGTCGTGAGCTTGATGGTGTTGGACATAATAAAGAACGAAACGAAAACCAGAACCGCGATCAGTACGAACGAGACCACGCTCACGATGTTGCGCACCGTGATAAAGGAATCGGCATAATCCACGTGAGCATTGACCTTGGCTATGCCCGGGAGCTGCTCAAGAACAGCCTTCGTCTCTGCCATAAGGGCAATATCGGAAAGCTGAATGACATAGCGGTTGCGGAAAACGGAAGAGTCAATCCCCTCCATCAGCGCCGCGTCGTAGTTGCCCATAAAGTTTTCCATTGCGCTTTCGCGAGAGACATATTCCGCCGATGCGATATTGGCTGTACCGTTGATGGAGTACTGCAGCGCCTGCGCGTCCTCATCGCTCAGCTCTTCGTCCACAAAGGCAACGATCTCATTCTGATCTTCCAGATCCTGGATCAAAGCATCGATATTAAGCGAAAGCAGGGTAACCGAACCCATGATGATCAGGCAGGCAATAATAATGGTAACCGAGGCGAACGACATAAATCCATGCTTGAAGATGCCTCGGAATCCCTCTCCAAACAGATATCCCAGCCTACTCATTGTAGTATTCTTCCCCTCCGTCACTTACAACACGGCCTTCATCGATTGCAATCACGCGCTTGGAAAGAGCATTTACCAGTTCCTTCTCGTGCGTGACCACAAGGACCGTGGTTCCGATTTCGTTGATCTTCTCAAAGAGCATCATCAGCTCCAGAGAGCGGACCGGATCGAGGTTGCCGGTCGGCTCATCGGCAACGATCATGCGGGGATTGTTCACAAGAGCTCGCGCGATGGCGACTCTCTGCTGCTCGCCGCCGGAAAGCTCCGTCGGAAAGCGCCGCTCGCAGCCATGGAGGCCGACCAGATCGAGCACATAAGGCACCCGCTTGCGGATGTCCCGGTTTCTCGCCCCGACCACGCGCATGGCAAAAGCGACGTTGTCATAGACTGTCATATTTTCGATCAGACGGAAATCCTGGAAGACCACACCGAGGGTCCTTCTCATCTTCGGGAGACGGTGGCGGCGGATCTTCGCCATATCATAGTCATTGACGATGATGCGGCCGGACGTTGGGCGGATCTCCCCCGTGATCAGCTTCATTATCGTGCTCTTTCCGCTGCCCGAGGGGCCGATCAGAAAGACAAATTCTCCTTCATCGACTCTCAGGTCAATGCCGTCCAGTGCAACCGTATTGCTGCTGCTGTACACCTTCCGGACATTCTGCATTTCGATCATTGAATCAGTTCCTCCAAAAAGATTCTGCCATCAGAATCTCGGTTTATTCAGGGAATCCAGATACTGCTTGACCATCAGCGCAACCTTGAAAACGATGGCATGGTCAAATTCGCGCAGATCCAAACCGGTGAGCTTTTTGATCTTCTCAAGCCGGTACACAAGCGTATTGCGATGGACATAGAGCTTGCGGGACGTCTCGGAGACGTTCAGATTATTCTCAAAGAAACGGTCGATCGTTTCCAGGGTATCCACATCTAAAGAATCGATCGAGCTCTTTTTAAATACTTCATTCAGGAACATCTCGCAAAGGCGTGTCGGCAGCTGGTAAATGATGCGACCGAGGCCAAGGCTGTTATACTGGATGACATCCAGCTCCGGCTGGAAGATGGAGCCGACTTCGATGGCGACCTGGGACTCTTTGTAACGATCTGCCAGCTCGCGGAGATGCTCTGCGACTGTGGAAATTCCGACGACTGTGTTGATGCCGAGCTCTTCCTTGAGCCGCTGCCGGATCACCTCGGAAATACGCGCAGCTTCCTCCGTATTCTCGGCGGACTGCAGGAGCTTGACGATGACAATATCGCTCTCCCGCACATTCATGACAAAATCATTCTGCTTGTCAGGGAAAAGGCGCTGCACCGTCTCGAGAGCGGCAATGTCCTGATGGTCAAGCATGCGCACGAGGATCACGCAGCGCGGATCGTCCGTGACAAAATGAAGCTCCTTGGCGCGGACATATACATCGCCCGGCAGGATATTGTCCGAAATGATATTCTTGATAAAAGCAGCCTTGTTATGCTTTTCATCGTAGCTCTGCTTAGACTCATTGAAGGCGACCGCCGCTGCCTTGCAGAGCATGACAGAGGTCCGATCCGTCCCGTCAACGAAAGCAACATAGTCATAGGTCATTCCTTCGGCGGCAATGGAATGGAACATGCGCCCGTCCCCGTGAACGACCGTGCCGACAGGAATATCCAGGCTGAGAAAATCGTCCAACCGGGAGCCGATCTGGGAAAGATCGCTGCTGGCAATGACATAGCCCCGGTCATCGACCACACCGACTGTCCGATCGAACGCGTCCTTCATCTGTGTGATGACATTCTGAAAAATCCTGCTCGACATTGCTCTCTAAGCCTCCAAAAATCAAATATAGCAGATTGACTATAGCAAATTTCAAAAATCTCTGCCTATCATACAACGGTTTTCGTGAATTTTCAATAGAAATCGAAGATGATTTTTGGTTATTTTTTCGGCTTATTCTTCAAAGTGTCTAATTTTTATATCGTTTTTCTTTCAATTTTTGGTTATTTTGCATTGAGCACTTTGCTCAAATCCGTTTGTGACAATTCACAAATTCCATCGGCTAGATCCATCTCTTCCAGGGCAAGTGCTCCGATCGACAGGCGGCGCAGCTCCAGCACCGGCTTCCCGACGGCGGCAAGCATCCGGCGCACCTGGTGATATTTACCCTCCCGCACCGTGACCCGGCAGGAATTTCCGCCTGTGAGGTCGAGCTTTGCCGGCAGACAATGCAGCCCGTCGCGAAGCGTGATCCCGCCGGCAAAGGCTTTTACATCAGCCGCGTTCGGAGTGCCGTCCGTCACGGCGGCATAGACTTTCTCGATCTCTTTCTTCGGCGAGATGACCTGATGCGCAAATTCTCCGTCGTTTGTGAGAAGGAGCAGCCCGGAGGTGTCCTTGTCCAGGCGGCCAACCGGAAAAAGGCCGAGCGATCGCAGCTCGGGCGGGAGAAGGTCAAGCACGGTCTTCTGCTTTTTGTCCGTTGCTGCCGTAAGAACGCCGGTCGGCTTGTCCATGGCAAAATAACGGAAGCGGCGATAATTCAGCACATTGCCGTCAAGCTCCACCGTATCCGCTTCCGGGTCGAGCTTCTGTTCAGGCGAATCGGCGCAGGTTCCGTTGATCCGAACCCGGCCCGCGCGAATGATCTGCCGGAGCTCCTTGCGCGTGGCAATGCCGAGGTCACTCAGATATTTATCCAGCCTTATCATAGCTCTTTCTCCTACGGCTCAGCAGCAGAAAAAGCGCCAGCCGCAGGTCGGCCCGAGGCAGGCATTGAGAGCGCACATCGTAAGGCAGAGCTTGTCCGTTGAAAAGCCGCGTGTGTACTGCGTGGTGAAGCCGTCATAGAAGTTGCCGGTTGCCTGCAGCTGGCGGAGAAGGTCCTGATATTCCTCGTTGTCCGGCTCGATCTCGCAGGCGCGCTGTGCCGATTCCATCGCCGCGACGCGGTTGCCCATATACATGTTGGCTCCCGCATGGAGATAATACCAGCGTCCGTCCCGCTCCGATGCCGGGACGGAGGCGAGCACGTTGAGCGCCTCGCGGTACATTCCGTTGCGGATATAATTGATCGCAGCGGTATATTCCGTGCGCTCCGACTGCCGGCGGGACTGCTGCTGATACGAAGAGCCGTATCCGCCCCAGCCGCCGTAACCGTAGCCATAATTCCCATATCCGGAGGAACCGTAACCGCTGCTGTAGCCGCCGTAACCGGCGCTTCCCTGCTGGGCCGTTCCCTTCTGGATCATGTCATAGGCTTCATTGATATCGCGCATTTTCTCTGCCGCTTTTTCATCCCCCGGGTTCAGATCCGGGTGATACTTCTTGGACAGAGAACGATATGCTTTTTTTATTTCCTCTTCGGAGGCATTCGGTGACACCCCAAGGACCTTATACGGATCCTGTACCATCGCCTTTTCCTTCTTCTTTCCTTATTTGTTTCTTTTCTTTCTTTTCGCCAAGCTTGCGGTACTTGTCGTCAAAGGCCGTCCACAGCCCGAGGCAGAGAATGTTTTTCAGCAGTCCCGCATCCTCGACAAGCGGCAGGTAGCCGAATGCCCGGACCGCGTCGGCAAGAAAGAGCTTCAAAATGCTGCGGAACCGCGCTTCGTTTTCCAACCCGTAATAGCGCCGGAACGGATTATAGCTGCCGTGCGCCGTATCCTTCTCAAGGTCCATGCAGGCATCCAGAAGGTAGATAAAACGCCCTAGCGCATCGCCCAAATGATACAGCGGCTCTGCCCAGCGGTCTTCCCTGTAGACAAAAATGCTGCCGAGCAGACTGCCGAAGGCGGCAGCAGCTGCGTCCGCATCCTCGATATGCGCCTTTTCCAGCTCGGCAAGGCTTTGGATCGATGCCTCCATCGCCTCACACTGGCGCGGATAAAGGCGGCAGACCTCTCGATAGGCCTTTTTCAGTGCGGCAGCCTCCGCAAGCGCCGGAAGGTTCGCATCGTCCTTCCAGTCGTCCATAAGATTGAGATACGCCAGCGCAACGTTCATATCGGCGGCATAATCCGTGATCTCGCTGCGCCACCAGGCCCGCTTCTCTCGGGGATGCGCAATGCACGCCCCGCTGCCCGATTCTTCCTCCGGCTCGTAAAGAGACTCCAAAAGAAGAACAAGGAAAGTCATATCATAGTTCAGCGTCAGCCGGCTCAGCTGCCCGTGCCGAAGCTTCAGGCTCCGGCACAGGCCGCAGTAGCAGGCCCGGTAGCGGTTCTGCTCCTCCTCGGTAAGGACTTGGGCGGAAGCCGTCAGATATCCGAACATTTATGACTTTCCCAAAAACGTATTTCCGCACTTGCGACAGACGATCTTGATCTTGCCGCGCCCTCTCGGAACACGAAGCACTGCCTTGCAGGAGGGGCAGGTAAAGAACTTATAATCCTTGCGCTGCACCCAGCGTTCCTTGAGCGCTTTGAGCTTAGAGAAGATCTTCAGGCGGATGCGAAGATATTTTCCGTTTTCATCTCTCCGCTTATAGATATCTTTTGAAAACATGCGGAAATAGATCACAATGATCAGGGCGAAAGCGATCGTCCGCAGGACGGTGTTGAGCACGCTGCCGAGAAAGCTTCCCAGCAGCAGGAAAACGACCGCCACCACCAGCAGGAAAACATTCAGCTGGTCATTTCCATTTCGCCCGATCATGAATCTTGTAAAACGTTCTTTCATTCCGGTTCCCTCCGGTTTCTTTTTCTTTCTGCCTAAGATAACACGGAAAAAGAAAGAATGTGTCAATATTCTGTGAACAAGAGGCTATTTTTTCAAAGAAAGGGCAACGATCTTCTCGCAAAGCTGCGCATAGCTGAGTCCGGCGATCCGGGCAGCCCGCGGAATAAGGCTGTTCGGCGTCATGCCCGGGAGCGTGTTGACCTCAAGGCACCATGGGTTGCCCGCCTCATCTACGATGAAATCTGCCCGGGAATAGACGGAGAGGCCAAGCGCATGATGCAGCTTAACGGCCAGCTCTCCCAGCTGCTTCTGCTCCTCTGCCGGGATCTCCGCCGGGCAGATCTCCCTCGCCCCTTCCGCTCCGCTCTGGTATTTGGCCACATAGTCAAAGGCCGAGCCCTCGGGCGGAACGATCTCGATCGCGCTGAGAGGCTTTCCGTCCAGCACCGGGAGCGTAAATTCCCGGCCGCAGATCTTTTTTTCGATGATAATGTGGCTCCCGAATCGCTCTGCATCCTGCAGGGCAACATGCAGCTGTTCCTTTGTTTCGCAGATATAGACGCCGATGGACGATCCGCCGTTACTGACCTTCACAACGCAGGGAAGCTCCTGTTTTTCTTCAATGGCAGCCGGAGAGGCATCTTCCAGCGCATATTCCTGCCAGGGCGGCGTAGGGATGCCGGCGAATGCCATGATCTTCTTGGCCGCGCCCTTATCCATTGCCATGGCGCTGCCGAGCGGACCGGAGCCGGTATACGGAACGCCGAGCAGATCGAGCGCCGCCTGGATCTTGCCGTCTTCCCCGTCCGCTCCGTGCAGGCCGAGGAAAACGCAGTCTGCCAGCCGGCAGATCTCCAATACCTTTTCCCCGATGCGGGACGGCCCCTGCAGCTTTCGCCCGGCAATGACCTCATCGAGATTCGGAGCCGCATGCCCGATCTCGGCTTCGCCGCAAAATCCGTCCGGCGCATCAAAGGCATCCTCCAGAGCACCCGTATAATTCTCAAGCCCCAGATACATGTCAACAAAGATCGCCTTGTGGCCACAGCTCCGCAGCGCCTTGCAGACGGACGTCGCCGTTACGAGAGAGACCTGCCTCTCCGTGCTGATGCCGCCCCCCAGAACTACGATCTTCATACGATGCCTCCAAAGCTAAAAGCTATAAAATATGCGAACTATAATACCCGTTTCATCGTCATTCGTCAAGATGCAGCAAAAATCAGACCCGGTTCAGAATATCGCCAACGTTTTCCGCAATGCGGTCCGCTTTCACATCCTCAAGCTCTTCGCGGCTGCCATAGCCGTAAAGAACGCCAAGGCAGGCGATCCCCTTCTCGTGCGCCCCGAGAACGTCATATTTCCGGTCCCCTACCATGAGGACCGTATCGGGATCTGCGATCTTCAGCTCCTGCAGCGCATATTCGATCACTTCTGCCTTATGCGTCCGTTTTTCATCCACGGTAGCGCCGGCGACAAAGTCGAAATATTGCCGGATGCCGAAATGCTCCAGGATCTCATTGGCAAAATGCTCTGGCTTCGACGTTGCCACAACGAGCTTTTTTCCTTTGGCCTTCAGCGCAGAAAGCACCTCCGGGATCCCGTCATAGACGCGGTTTTCGAACTTGCCCTGCCGGTTGTAATACTCGCGGAAATATCCCACTGCCCGCTTCACCTCTTCCGGATCGAGCCCGTATCCGGCAAAGGAATCATTCAGAGGCGGCCCGATATAAGACTCCAGACGCGCACGGTCGTTCTCCTCGATGCCGAACTTGTGCAGCGCATACTGTGCGGCATTGCAGATCCCTTCGGTCGATTCCGTCAGGGTTCCGTCCAGGTCAAAAAACACATATTCCGTCATTTCAGCTCCTCCAGAAGCGCCGTGCAGCCTTCGAGCACATCGCGCCAGGTCTCTTCAAAATTGTCCGTATACCACGGGTCCGCCACCTCGCGCGGCCTCGGCGCGTTATCCAGCAGAAGACGGATCTTCTGATCCGGATCCCCGCCGCAGATGCGGAGCATATTTCTCCGATTCTCCTCATCCATGCCGATGAGCCAATCAAAGCGGTCATAATCGGCCTTTGTCATCCGCCGGGCTGTGTGCGGAGAAAACGGGATCCCTTTTTCCCTGAGCTTGCGCTTGGCCGGAGGATACATATCGTTGCCGATCTCCTCGCTGCTTGTCGCAGCGGATTCGATCCGGAACTCCCCTTCCCGCCCCGCGCGCCGCACCAGCTCCTTCATGACAAATTCCGCCATCGGCGAGCGACAGATGTTGCCGTGGCACACGAAAAGCACGCGAATCATAAATTTTTCCTCCTAAAATGCCACAA
>R18__coassemble_1354_pt1 | contig 35470 bp, 30 predicted proteins | sample R18__metabat2_low_PE_028 | metagenome-assembled genome bin R18 | reverse complement strand
CCGCGAAGGATCTCGTCGACATGATAGGATTCCTGATACTTCCGGTAAAGCGAAAGGTAGTTGGCAAAATCGCGGGCAATGGCGGGATACTGGATGTAGGGGAGCACGACCGAAACATCGACCGGGAGAGAGAGCTTTTCATAAGCGAAGAGAAGCTCGCTGAGGTCCTCCCAGCCGCGGGCCGTGACGATCTGCTGCCCATCGGCCGTGGCCTCGATGCGATAGAAGTTCTCCTTTTTGATGTCAAGATAGGAGAGAACGGCGCCGTGGAGCCCGCGGCGGAGGGCGTATTCCTTCCAGACGGCGAAGTCGGCGTCCACGTCCAGTCGGCGGACGCGGTCCAGGGTGACGACGTCAAAATCCCGGACGGAGCGGTTGTATTCCGGCGGGTTGCCGGCCGCCACGATGAGCCAGCCCTCGGGCAGACGCTGGTTGCCGAAGGTCTTGCACTGGAGGAACTGGAGCATCATGGGGGCGAGCGTTTCGGAGACGCAGTTGATCTCGTCGAGAAAGAGAATGCCCTCGCGAAGGCCTGTGCGCTCCATGAGCTGATAGACCGAGCCGATGATCTCGCTCATCGTATATTCCGTGACGCTGAATTCCTGCCCGCCGTAGACCCGCTTTTCAATAAAGGGAAGGCCGATGGCGCTCTGGCGGGTATGATGCGTGATCGTATAGGCGACGAGGCCGACATTCTGCTCGGAAGCGATCTGCTCCATGATCTGCGTTTTGCCGATGCCCGGAGGGCCCATCAGAAGGACCGGACGCTGGCGGACGGAGGGAATGAGATAATTGCCGAGCTCGTCACGCGTGAGATAGGCGCGGAGCGTGTCGGAGATCTGCTGCTTGGCCTGCTTGATGTTCATGTTTGTTCTCCTGTCGGGAAAAGCAATTTATAGGTCCGGAAGCTCGGAGAGCGTGTCCAGAATGTCGTCGTCCGTGTCGTCCGGGATGCCGGAGGAGTGCTGCGCACGCTCCAGGTCCGGGAAGTCGAGCACGAGGCGGATGCACCAGGGGGGCATCCGGTAGGAAAGGGGAGGCTCCTCGAGAAGGACGAAGGCCGTCTCGTAGGGAGGGCGGCGGGAGGGATAGACGCCCATGCCGTCTGTGAAATAAATGAGGCCGCGGAGAGAGGAGAAGGCGCCTTCCTTCTGAAGCGCTTCGATGCGGTCGAAGACGGGGCGGAAGTCCGTTGCGCTGCCGCCGGTGAGCGGAATGTGGTCCATGTATTCCTGAAGCTCCGCCATGGAGCGGATCTGCGTGTCGCTCCGGAGCTCGTCGTCGCACTGCATGATGTGGATATTGAGGCGGGAGGTGAAGGTCTCCACAGAGCGGAGGACGGAATACGTGCAGGAGAGAAAGGCGCGGACGAGCTCGCCGGAGGTAGACATGGAGGTGTCGATCGCGATGACGAGGTCTTCGATGCGCTTTTCCTCTTTGGATTCCGGAGGCTCGATGAGGGGCATGTTGCCGTAATGGGAAAGGCCGTAGGTATAATAGACGTAATCAAAGGCGTCCTCGTCGCAGCGCAGCATCTCGCGCGGAGCGGCAAAGCGGCGAAGAAAGGCGCGATAGTCCACATCGTCTCTTGCGGCAACGCGGATCTGCTCCAGAACGGCTTCTCCGCCGTGCGCCTCCTGCGAGAGCACCGTCTCCATGCCGGTCTGGGCGCGGGAGGCAATGTTCTGCCATTTCCGGTCCTGCTGCTCGGAGGATTCCTCCGAATCCTGCTGTTCGGGATCCCAGAGACCATGGTCGTCCTCAAGAAAGGCGCGCTGAAGCTGCGCGAGCTCAAAGGGAGAGAGGCGAGCGCGCAGAAGATAGCGATAAATGCCTTCCGCCGTCAGGACCTTCATTTCCGCACGGCATTCGCCGTAGAACTTCAGCCGGGCGGGGACGGGGGTGCGGGCCAGGCAGGGATAGGAGAAGCCGTCGAGAATGCTCTCAACGGCCGCATCACAGGCGAGGTCCCACAGCTCGCTCTCCCGGCCGCGCTTTTTGGCCAGATGCCGCAGCATACAGTGGAGAACCGTGTGAAAATAGAGCCGGTTGACAAGCACGCCGCTGCGAAGAAAGCGGTCCGCCAGAAAGGCGGCATTGTAATAAAGCGCCTCGCCGTCGCAGGCGGCGGTCGGCGTCGTCTCTTCGCCGGGCAGAAAGCGAAGGGCACAGAGCGCTTCGCCCATGTAGGGAAGCGCCATCATGAGCTCATTGCGCGCCTGGAGCAGGATCTCCTGCCCGATGGAGGAAAGATCGGAGTCCGGCAATCGGAATGCCTCCTTTCGAAAAAAGTCACGGAGAAGCGGTCAAAGGTCAAAGCTCCGCATACGGGCGGGAGGAAAGCGGCGGTGCTGCTCCTCAAGGAGCAGCGCGGAGGCCTCGGTGAAGGAAAGGGAGCGGGAGAGCTGCTGCGCATAGGAAAGCTCCTCGGCGGAGGGCTCCGCCCAACGGAGCAGCAGACGCAGGCCGGAGGCATCCTTTTCCTCCAGCACGAGGCGGAGCGCCTCGTGGCAGTGCCGGGAGAGAAAATCCGTATAAGCGGCGCGGGCCTCCTCGGCCAAGGCAAAGGGATAGCGGACACGCCACCAGGCCATGCGGAGCGCCGAGAGAGGATCGTGCTCCGCGGAGAGAAACTTCTCCCAGAGCGCATCGTAGGCAGAGAGCGAGATCCGCTTTTTCTCCGCAAGAAAATGATAAGGGTAGCCCGGGCCGGAAATGACATAGCTGAAGGAATGATTCGGGACGTTTTCATCCGTCACCTCCCGGTATTCCGGGAAGAGAAGGCGGATCTCGGAGCCATCCTCTTGTGTGATCACGGCGGAAAGCTCGTTGGAAAACGTCTCCACCAGGAGGGCAAGCGTACGGCAGGAGGCAAGCGAAGCACAGGAGAGGTCGATCCGGGAAAAGGAGCGGCAGTTCATAAAGGCATCCGCGCCCAGCGTATCCAGCTCGCCGGAGAGACGCAGCGCTTCCAGGGCGCGGCAGTTTAAGAAGGCGTAGCTGCCAACCTTCTGCAGATGGCAGGGGAGAGTGAGAGCGCAAAGATTGCGGTTGTCAAACTCGCCTTCGGGCACGCCGCAGGTGATCGTGAGCTCCTCGCCTTCCACGCTGCGCGCCGAGGGAGCGAGCGCATGGTCGGCAAGCTCGGTGATGGGGAGGCCAAAAAGCGCATCGGGCAGCACGGCGGCGCTGTCGCAGGTGACGGCACGCAGCAGGACCGCATGATCCGCCTCCCGACGAAAAGTCAGGTGCCAGTTGCTGATGCCGGAGATCACTTCCATAGGGCCTCCCAAAGTGAAATTTCAGGTTATTATAACACATATGAAAAACAATTGCCATAAGCTGCAAAAATAGAGTATAATAGCATTCATTGAAAAATAAGATAACGGAGCGAAGATTATGGCAGAGCTGACGCCGATGAAACGGCAGTATATGGAGATCAAGGAGCAGTATCCGGACTGTCTGCTCTTTTTCCGTCTGGGCGATTTTTATGAGATGTTCAATGAGGATGCTTATGTGGCGTCCAAGGAGCTGGACATCGCACTGACCACGCGGGACCGCAACGTGGAAGACCCTGAAGCGCGCACGCCAATGTGCGGCGTGCCGTATCACGCGGCGGAGACGTATATTGCCAAGCTGATCGCGAAGGGGCACAAGGTCGCCATCTGCGAGCAAATGGAGGATCCGGCGCTTGCCAAGGGGCTCGTGAAGCGGGACGTCATCCGCATCATTACGCCGGGCACGGTGACGGACAGCTCCATGCTGGAGGAGAACCGAAGCAACTATATCGGCAGCGTGCATCTGCAGGGGCGGAAAGGGGGCGCCGCCTTCTGCGACATCACGACGGGCGAGATGTGCTGCGCGGAATTTGAAAACGACGCCGTGAGCCACATTCTCAACGAGCTCGGCCGGTTTGCGCCGAAGGAAGTGCTCCTCTCGCCGGAGGCGGCGCAGTGCAAAAGGATCACGGATTTTCTCGCCGAGAAGCTGGGCGCGATGCCGGAAACGGGCGAGGAAAAATTCGAGCTCAACCGGGCGAGCGCACGCATGTGCGCACAGTTCGGCTATGCGGACACGGCGGAGCCCGGGCTGCAGGAGGCGGACGAGGCCGTGACCGCCGTGGGGGCGCTGCTGAGCTATATCGATGAAACGCAGAAATTCGACACGAGCCACATCGGCTCTCTCGATGTCTTCCGCGGCGGGCGGTATATGGAGCTCGACTGGGCAACGCGGCGCAATCTCGAGCTGACGGAATCGCTCCGCAGCGGGGAAAAGCGCGGTTCCCTCCTCTGGGTGCTGGATAAGACGAAGACACCGATGGGCTCCCGCCTGCTTCGCTCCTGGGTCGAGCGGCCGCTCCTGTCGGCGCTGGCGATCCGGCGGAGGCTCACGGCCGTCGACGAGCTCGTGAACGACAATGTCCGCCGCGGAGAGATCATCGAGCGGCTGAAAGAGATCAGCGATATGCAGCGGCTCGTCGGCCGCTGCGTCTACGGGACGGCCGGCGGCCGCGACCTGCGGACGCTTGCCAACTGCGCATCCGCTCTGCCCGGCATCCGCACGGTGCTGGAAGGCTTTCACAGCATGGAGCTGCGCGAGATCGGGGCGCTGGACGCACTTGAGGATATCCGCTCCGTGATCGACCGGGCCATATGCGATGATCCCCCCTTCTCTGTCCGCGAGGGCGGCATGATCCGGGAGGGCTTTTCGCAGGAGCTGGACGAGCTGCGGTATACCCGCGACAACGGCGCGCAGATGGTGCGGCAGCTGGAGGAGCGGGAGCGGGAGCGCACGGGGATCAAAAAGCTCAAGGTCGGCTACAACAAGGTGTTCGGCTATTATATCGACGTTCCGCGTTCGGCGGGAGACGGGAGCATCCCGGCGGATTACATCCGGAAGCAGACCCTGGTTTCCAATGAACGCTATTTCACGCAGGAGCTCAAGGAGCTGGAAAATACGCTCCTGACCGCCCGCGAGAAGATCAACGAGCTGGAATACAACTTCTTCTCCGAGCTGCGGGACCGCGTCGCGTCCGATGTCGGCCGGATCCAGGCAACGGCGGATGCCGTTGCGCGGCTCGACGCGCTCACCTCTCTGGCAGAGACGGCCGTCCGGAACCGGTATACGATGCCGGAGATCGACACCTCCGGCACGCTCTCCATCACCGAGGGGCGTCATCCCGTCGTTGAGCAGACGATGAAGGATGTGCTCTTCGTGCCGAACGACACCTTCCTCAACACCTCCGAGGACCGCGTGGCCATCGTGACGGGGCCGAACATGGCGGGCAAGTCGACCTATATGCGGCAGACGGCGCTGATCGTGCTGATGGCGCAGATGGGCTCCTTTGTTCCGGCGCGCGCAGCCAGGATCGGCATTGTGGACCGCGTCTTTACCCGCATCGGGGCTTCGGACGACCTCGCCTCCGGACACTCGACCTTCATGGTAGAGATGAACGAAATGGCAAACATCCTCAAGTATGCCACGAGCTCCTCGCTCCTCGTGCTCGACGAGATCGGACGCGGCACCTCGACGTTTGACGGAATGGCGATCGCGCGGGCGGTGCTGGAATTCTGCGCCGACCGGAAACGGCTTGGGGCCAAGACGATGTTCGCCACACACTATCACGAGCTCTCCGCACTCGAAGGCGAGGTGGACGGTGTGCGCAATTACAATATTTCCGCCAAAAAGCAGGGCGGGACGCTCGTTTTCCTGCGGAAGATCCTGCGCGGGGCGGCGGACGACAGCTACGGCATCGAGGTCGCCAAGCTGGCGGGGCTGCCGGACGGCGTGATCAGCAAGGCAAAGAGCTATCTGAAGGAGTTGGAAAGCCAGGGGACCGGAGCTTTGCCGGAGCGGCACGAGGCCTCGGCGCAGATCAGCTTCACCGACGTCGGCACGGACGAGATCCGGCGGACCCTGGAGGCGACCGACCTCAATACGCTCTCTCCGCTGGAGGCGCTGAATCTGCTCAGCGAGCTGCAGAAAAAGGCAAAGGCATGAAAGAAAACGACAAAAGCCCGGCCGCCTTCACAAGCTGCATGGAAAAGCGGGAGACGATCCTCACGCTGATCTGGTTCCCGATCCATCTCTGGCTCCTGCCGGAGCTCCTGATAAGGCGGATCGGGCCGGGCGGTCTGACGGAGGCCGAAGCCAGCTTTGCGCTCTATGCAGCGGGCGCCGTCTATATGCTTGCGATCGGCTTCCGGTTTCTGCGCAGGGAGTTCGATCCGCTGTGCGAGCGGCCGTTTGCCTGCATGCTGCAGATCGGCCTCAGCTACATTGCCATGATGGGGTTCAATCTTTGCCTCAGCGGCATTCTGTCCGCCCTGGAGCTCGCACTTTCAGACGGGAGCGCGGCGGCCAACCCGAACAACGAGGCCGTGATCTCGCTGGCATTGGAGGATTACAACACCATGGCGGCAGCGGCCGTCTTCCTCGCGCCGATCGTGGAAGAGATGCTGTTTCGCGGCGCCGTTTTCGGCGCGCTGCGGAAATGGAACCGTACCGCCGCCTATGCCGGCAGCATGCTGCTCTTTTCGCTTTATCATGTGTGGGCCTATGCCATGGAAGACCCGATCTACTGGATCTATCTGCTGCAGTATCTCCCCGTGAGCTATCTGCTCTGCCGCTGCTACGAGAAGACGGATTCCCTCTGGTGCAGCATCTTCTTCCACATGCTGGTGAACGGCGTATCCATGCGCCTGCTGCTTCTGCTGCAGGAAGTGCTGTGAGGAGGCGGGCATGGAAACGATCGAACTGAAGCCGATCGCACATATTGAGACGGACTTCGGCACAAAATTCGGCATTCCGCGCCAGGCAGGCCTGGTGGAGGAGCTCAAGGGAAGGATCGTATTCGAGCCGGAATTTCGCCGGGAAGAGGCGCTGCGGGGGATCGACGCTTTCACGCACATCTGGCTCATCTGGCAGTTTTCCGAGAACGCCGGGAAGGAATGGACGCCAACGGTGCGCCCGCCCCGGCTCGGCGGGAATACGCGCATGGGCGTATGGGCAACGCGCTCTCCCTTCCGCCCGAACGCACTGGGGCTTTCCTGCGTCCGGCTGGAGGGCCTGGAGCGGGACGGCGAACGGGGAATGACGCTCCTCGTCGCCGGGGCGGATCTGATGAACGGAACGCCGATCTTCGACATCAAGCCTTATATTCCGTATTCGGATTCGATCCCGGATGCGGGCGAGGGCTTTGCGCCGCGGCCGCAGGAAGCGCTGGAGGTCATCCTTCCGCCGGAGGCAGCCGCAATGCTGCCGCAGGAAAAGCGGGAGGCCCTGAAAAGCGTGCTCCGCTGCGACCCGCGTCCGCACTACCAGAAGGATCCGGAACGGGTCTACGGGATGGAATTCGCCGGGAAAAACGTCCGCTTCCGCGTGGAAGACGAGACGGTCTATGTCCTTTCCGTCGAAGACGTGAAATAAAAACTGCCGGGCAGGAGATCCCTTTCGAATCCCTGCCCGGCAGTTTTCTGCTTTCTTTTATTTGATAATGACCGGGGTCTCGATGCCGGTTCCGCACGGAGTGACCAGAAGAAGATCGCTTCCGAGCATAATGGCGGAGAGATTCGTCTTCGGATTCAGGCCCTGAAGAATGCCGGAGACCTCCGCATATTTGACGCCGTAGGCCGTGCAGAGATTGCCGGCCGTGTCGCCGCTCGCAACGGTGTGGGAATAGACGGCATAGGCTGCGTTGACGGCCGAGGCGCTCGGGAAGAGATAGGAGGTACCCGCCTTGACCTTGGAGGCATCGCTGAGGCCGTTGATGCTCGTGACCATCGCGGCCATCTCGGAGGTATATTCCTCGCCGAGCGATTCGCATACGCTGCGGACCGTCTCTCCGGCGGCCATGGTGTGGGAGACGAGATAGAAGGAGAAGGTGTCCCCGGCGTTGACGAGGATATTCGTGTTGGCCTCAACGGCCTTGGCAACGGTTTCGGAGATGGCGGAGGCATATTCGTCACTGCGGGGGAGGAAGAAGGTCTGCCCGGCGTAGATGGTGTTCAGCTTGGCCTCGCCGGACCAGCCGTTCAGGCTGAGGATGGCTTCCTTGCAGGTGCTGTAGGTGAGGCGGAGAGAGGAGCAGATGCTGAACAGCGTGTCTCCGGATTCCACCGTATACGTCAGCACATAGGACTCGGGAATGACGGCGGAGACGACGGCGTTATAGAGCGTGACGATGGCGTCTGCGGCGGCTTCGGACTTCGGAATGTTGATCTTCTGCCCGGGCCGGACGGCACCGAGCGAATCGGCCGTGGCAAGACCGTTCGCAATCAGGACGGCCTGCTTGACGACGGGAATGTAATCCATGCCGCGAGCGGCACAGATGCCGATGACGGTGTCTCCTTCCTGGATCTCGACCTCGTCATAATAAGGAGAATAGTCCTTGGCGGCATAGGCCTGGGAGGCGAGCATTGGAACGAGCATACAGAGCACGAGCAAAAGGCTCAGAAATTTCTTTTTCATGTTGAACTCCTGTCCGCAGGAAGATCCCTGCGATTCTTATACACCCATACTATACCGCACTCGTTACCAAATTGCAACTATTTTGAAAAAATTCATGAATTATTAAAAAACGGGCTGCCGAAGCAGCCCGGAAGCAGGATCATTTCAGCCGTTCCAGTCCACCGTCGTCCACGACGACTTCCACGGCGGGGATGATCGGCTTTTCTTCTTTTTTGAAGTTGGAGACCATCACCCAGTTGAGCATGACGAACATCAGCGCGGAGGCTCCGAACATGACGGATTCGCCGAGCATGCGCTCGTCGGCGATGCACATCATGCAGAGCATGGCGGAGAGCATGGAGAAGAACATGCTCTTTCCGGTGCTCGGGACGCCGTAGGCAAAGCCTGCAATGCGGAAGGAGGCTTCCATGCAGACGATGAGCGCCAGGATCTCGATCACAAAGTCCCAGCGGACCGGGTTGATCGAGTTGCGCTTGTAGCTCGTGAGGAGCCATACGCTGAAAAAGAGGATCGGGATCAGAGAGAGAAGCGTCGTCGTCGACTGCTTGACGGCGTGCGGCCGGTTGGCACAGGAGAGAAGCAGCGGGAAGCAGAGCCCCGTCAGCACTCCGAGCACGGAGAGCACGCGGAGGAAGACGACGTTGCGGTCAGTGCTGCTCTCGAGGAAAAGGAGCGCACTGCCGGCGATCAGAGCCGCACCGATGATCCAGCGGACGACGGTATAAGCCGTGCCGTTATTTCGGAGCGCCTCGAAAAGATCGCCCGAAAGCGTGAAGCCGGCCTCTTTGGACTTTTTCAGGAAACGATAAAAGATGAAAGCGCCCGCAAGGATGAGAAGCGGGACCAGGACGTTCCAGACGCTGCTGTCCGGCAGGTCATCGTCATTGTAGGCAAGCTGCAGCTGCATCCAGCGCGCGAAGATGCTGAAGGCACCGGCGCAGAGGACATAGCAGCTGATCTCAAGGGATCGACTGTCTTTGAACATAATGATGCATTCTCCTTTGCTGTGCTGAGTTTTTTACAGGCGTTCGTAGGTGCAGAACCGATAGGGGATCCCGTTCTCCTCCAGCTCTTCGCCGGGATCCGTGACCGCCCAGGCGGGATCCGCGTCCAGATCGGGGAAGAAGCGGGCCGAAGGCGGGCAGCACCCGATCTTTGTAATGTATACCTTGGTCATATAAGGGAAAAACTGCTCGAAGATGCTGGCGCCTCCGATGACAACGCAGCGCTCCTGCCTCTGCGCGGCGGCAAGCGCTTCCTCCGTGCTGTGTACGACCTCCGCCCCCGGAATCTCGGCCGGGCGCCGGGTGACGACGATGTTGTGCCGGCCCTTCAGCGGCCGCCCGCCGGGGAAATCCTCCAGCGTTTTCCGGCCGACAAGAACGGCAGCTCCCATCGTGACGGCCTTGAAGTGCGCCCGGTCTGCCGAAACGACGACGGGCTGCGTGGTCCCGTCTCCAATGCCCCAGTCGGAATATACGGCAACGATCGCTTCCATGGGCGGCACCTCAGACGGCAACGGGGATCTTTCCCGTAAAGTCGGAATACTCATAGTTTTCCATGCGGAAGCTGTCCCGCGTGAAGGAATAGAAGTCCTTCACCGAGGGGTCGAGATAAAATGAGGGGGCGGGCTTCGGCTCGTTTTGGAGGATCTCTTCGATCATGGGAACATGCCGGTCGTAAATATGCGCATCGGCGATGACATGAACAAATTCGCCGGGCTCAAAGCCGGAGACCTGCGCCATCATCATCGTCAGGACGGCATACTGGACCACGTTCCAGTTATTCGCAGCCAGCATATCCTGCGAGCGCTGGTTTAAGATCGCGTTGAGGCGGCTGCCCGTGACATTGAAGGTCATCGAGTAGGCACACGGATAGAGCGCCATCTCGCTGAGGTCGGCAAAATTATAGATATTCGTCATGATGCGGCGGGAGGCGGGATTGTGCTTGAGATCCCAGAGCACCTTGTCGACCTGGTCCATATCGCCCTCGGGATAGTGATGCTTCACGCGGAGCTGGTAGCCGTAGGCCTTGCCGATGGAACCGTTCTCATCTGCCCAGGCATCCCAGACGCGGGCACGCAGATCGTGAACATTGTTGCTCTTGGCCTGCCAGATCCAGAGAAGCTCGTCAATGGCGGACTTCCAATACGTCCTCCGGATCGTGAGGATCGGGAATTCCTGCGAGAGGTCGTACCGGTTGACAATGCCGAAGCGTTTGACTGTATGCGCCGGGGAGCCGTCCTCCCAACGGGGACGGACTTCGCGGTCCGTATCCCAGATGCCGTGATCAATGATCTCGCGGCAGTTTTGGATAAAGATCTCGTCTGCTCTGCTCATGCCTGCACGTTACCTCCGGCTTCTTTCGTGAGTACGCATTATACCACGAAAAAAAAGATCTGTACATGAAAAATCAGGAAAAAGATAAAAAAACAGGTTGACAAATCCACCCGATTTTGCTATTATACTCAAGCACCAAGCAAATGGCCATGTAGTTCAGTTGGTTAGAACGCCGGCCTGTCACGCCGGAGGTCGAGGGTTCAAGTCCCTTCGTGGTCGCCACTATGCCCCTTTTCTAAGGGGCATAAAATTTGCTGCTGTAGCTCAGTAGGTAGAGCGCATCCTTGGTAAGGATGAGGTCGGCAGTTCGAATCTGCCCAGCAGCTCTTCTTTGAAAATTCAAGTGGATCTTCCGCTTTTTATATATAATTCGCATTTCCCCTTAAAAATTCAAGCCGCTGTGCTTTTTATATATAAATTTTCAATTTTCTTCTGTCGGGTTTCAGACCCGGCTTTTTTGTTGCCAAGTGTTCGCCTGCGAAAAACGGCTGTTTTCGAATGGCGGATAAAATTTCGTGCAAAATTTAGGAATAACGATGGGTAAATGGGCTTTCCCGGGGGAAAATTCTGTGGAATCTGTCACTTGTATTTCCGTAGGCTGCGTGCTAAAATCGGCGATAAATCACAGGTATGGAGGAAAATTAGACCATGAAGAGTTATCTTTCCATGACAAAGGAAGAACGCGCGGAAGAGATGAGCACTCTGCTGCGGCAGTTCGAAGAGGCCAAGGGGAAGGGCTATAAGCTCGATATGTCCCGCGGCAAGCCGGCTCCGGATCAGCTGGACGAGAGCATGGACATGTTTGACTGCCCGGCTGCCGATATGATCCACTCCCGCAAGGGAACGGATGTCCGCAACTACGGCGAGCTCGCCGGCGTGGACGAGGCGAAGGAAATGTTTGCCGATGTTCTCGGCGTAAAGCCGGAGAATATTATCGTTGGCGGCCAGTCCAGCCTGAACCTGATGTATGACTGCGTGATCCGCGCCCTTGTGCTCGGCGTTTACGGAGGAAGCAAGCCCTGGGGCGCTCAGGGGAAGATCAAGTTCCTCTGCCCGGTGCCGGGGTATGACCGCCACTTCCGCATTACGCAGGAATTCGGCATTGAGATGATCAACATCCCCATGTCTCCGGAAGGCCCGGACATGGAAATGGTAAAGCAGTATGTGGAGAACGACGCTTCGGTCAAGGGCATCTGGTGTGTGCCGAAGTATTCCAACCCTCAGGGGTATACCTACTCGGCCGCGACGGTTGAGGACTTCGCCGCCCTCAAGCCGGCTGCGGACGACTTCCGCATTTTCTGGGACAACGCCTATATCGTGCACTGCTTCCGCGATACGGACGACGAGCTCGTGAACATCTTCGATGCCTGCAAAAAGTACGGCAGCGAGGACATGGTCTATGAATTCATGTCCACCAGCAAGGTGACCTTCTCCGGTGCCGGCGTGGCCGTGCTTGCCGCGAGCGAGAACAACATCAAGTTCCTCCTCAAGCAGATGGGCACGGCGACCATCGGCTACAACAAGATCAACCAGCTCTGGCACGTCAAATATTTCGGCGGGACGGCCGAAGGAATGCGCAAGCACATGCTCAAGCATGCCGCTCACCTGCGCCCGAAGTTTGACTGCGTTCTGGAAACGCTCGAGGAAGGCCTCGGCGGTCTGGAGATCGGCAAGTGGACGAATCCGAACGGCGGATACTTCGTCAGCTTTGACGGGCTCAACGGAACGGCCAAGCGCTGCGTGGAGCTGTGCGCCGAGGCAGGCGTCAAGCTGACCGGCGCCGGTGCTCCGTTCCCTTACGGCATCGACCCGGACGACAAGGATATCCGCATCGCCCCGTCCTTCCCGAACCTGGAGCAGCTCAAAGCGAGCATGGAGATCTTCTGCATCTGCCAGCGCATTGCAGCGCTCGAAGCTCTCAACAAGTAAGAAAGCAAGACATAAAAAACCGGCGGTTTTGGAAACCGCCGGTTTTTTTGTACGGAAAAGTTATTTTGCAAGCGCAACGGCCGTAAGGGAAGCGACCTTCGCATTGTTGAGAACGAGCTTGATGTTGCTCTCCAGGCTGTCTCCTCCCGTGAGCTCGACGACCTTTGCGAGAAGGAAGGGCGTGGTCTCCTTGCCCTTGATGCCCCGGGCCTTTGCTTCGGCAAGGGCCTGCTCGATGGCGGCGTCAATGATCTCCTTCGGCATGGAGTATTCCTCCGGGATCGGATTCGTGACCAGCATGCCGCCCTTGTAGTCGAGGCCGCGCTGGGCGCGGAACATGGCGGCGAGCTCTTCCGGCGTATCGACGCGGTAATCCACGCCGAAACCGCTCTTGCGGGTATAGAAGGCGGGGAGCTCTTCCGTCCCGTAGCCAATGACGGGGACGCCCTTCGTCTCCAGATATTCGAGCGTCAGCCCAAGGTCCAGGATGCTTTTGGCGCCGGCACAGACGACCATGACAGGGGTCTGGGCGAGCTCTTCCAGGTCGGCGGAGATGTCCATCGTGGTCTCGGCGCCGCGGTGAACGCCGCCGATGCCGCCGGTGGCGAAGATCTTGATACCGGCCATATGGGCGATGATCATCGTTGTGGCGACGGTGGTCGCACCGTCAATGCCGCGGGCAACGATGGCAGGGAGATCGCGGCGGGAGGCCTTGGTCACTTCGCGGCCGGCCTTGCCGAGATGCTCGATCTCTTCTTTGGAAAGCCCGGCCTTCAGGCGCCCGCCGATAATGGCGATCGTCGCGGGAACGGCGCCGTTGTCCCGGATGGTCTGCTCCACAAGAAGCGCCGTCTCTACATTTTTCGGATAGGGCATGCCATGGGAGATGATCGTGCTCTCCAGAGCAACGACCGGCTTTCCCTCATCCAGCGCCTGCCGGACTTCGGGAGCAATATCGAGATAGGGATTCATAATTATGATCGGTTCCTTTCGTTTGATTTAGCGGGTCCCCTTGTCATAGGGGATCCCTTCTGCCTTGGGAGCGCGGGAATTCTTGGAGGTAAAGGCGAGGACGATGAGCGAGACGATATACGGCATCATGTTATAGACATTGCCGGGAAGATTGAGCGAGGCAAGGGCAGGGAAGCCGACATAGGTATTGGAAAGGGCGCGGAACAGGCCGAAGAGAAGCGCCGCGAGCGCGATCTTTGTCGGCTTCCACTGGCCGAAGATCATAACGGCAAGAGCGAGGAAGCCGAAGCCGGCAACGCCGTTTTCAAACTTCCAGATCGAAACACCGGCGAGAATGTAGCAGATGCCGCCGAGCCCGCCGAGCGCACCGGAGATCAGCACACCGGCCCAGCGCATCTTGTAGACGCTGATGCCGACCGAGGCGGCCGCCTGCGGATGCTCGCCGCAGGCCATCAGGCGAAGACCGAAGCGGGTCTTGTACAGCATGACGGCAACGGCAACGATCGCGATCACGGCAACAAGCATGAACCAGTTGAATTCAAAGCTGCCGATGTTGACGATGAACATCTTGCGCCCCGTGACATATTCGATCTCGGAGGAGTGGTTGTCGGGGTCTGCAGCCGTATTGATGGCTTTGACGAAGACGGTCGCGGCAGCTGTGCCGAGAAGGTTCATGGCCGTACCGACGAGCGTCTGGTCTGCCTTGAGATTGATGCAGGCAACGCCGAGCAGCGCAGAATAGATCATGCCGAAGACGACGGCTGCGACCATGACGAGCAGGATCATGACGAAGGCAGAGGAAGTGTTGAGATAGCGCATCATCAGCGCACCGCCGAGCGCCCCCATGACCATAATGCCCTCCAGACCGAGGTTAATGACGCCGGAATGCTCCGAGATGCATCCGCCAAGTGCCACGAGGACGAGAACGGAGGAGAAGATGAGCGTATACTGGATCAGAAGCAGCATTACTGGTTCCCTCCTTTACCGGAAGCTTTCTTTTCTTCGCTGCGGGCGAGCATCCGGTTCATCGTGAGCTTGATAAAGAGGACGAAGCCGCAGAGGTAAATGATGACCGAGGAGATCAGGTCGGAAATCTGGGAGCAGTAGAAATTCGTATTTACGTATTGCCCGCCGTCCGTGATGTGCTGGATGAAGAAGGAGGCAAACACGGAGCCGATCGGATTGAGGCCGCCGAGGAAGGCTGCGGCGATGCCGTTGAAGCCCATGCCCGGAACCGAGGACTGCGTGCACTCCCAGCGCATATAACCCGTCTGATACAGCATGGAGGCGCCAAGCCCGGCGAGACCGCCGGCTATGACCAGCGTGAGGATGATGTTGATGTTCTCCGCCATGCCGGAATAGCGGGCGGCATTCTTGTTGTTGCCGGTGGCCTTCAGCTCATAGCCAAACTTGGTCTTGTTGAGGACGATCTCAACGGCAATCGCGATGATCAGCGCAAGCGGGACGGCAATGGTGATGTATTTGTTGCCGCTGAAGAGATTGTCAAGCCCGCAGTTCGGGAGAAGAGCGGAAGGATTGGTCTTGTCGATATACATCGTATAAGGACTGGCCGTCTCTTTGACGGAGGAGAGGACGGTATTCGTCGTATAGAGCGAGATCCAGTTGAGCATGATGCCGGAGATGACCTCGTTGACATTGCAGTAGGCCTTCAGAAAGCCGACGATGGCACCGAGCACGGCGCCGGCAAAAATTGCAAAGAGCATGCAGGGCAGCCAGCCCCAGCCCCAGGCCAAAGCGGCATAGAGGCAGGCGCAGGCACCGGCGACATACTGCCCGGCCGCGCCGATGTTGAACAGGCCGACCTTGTAGGCGAAGAGAATGCTCAGCGAGCACATGAGCAGCGGCATCGTCTTGGCGAGCGTATTGCCGAACTGCTTGAGCTGTGTTTTCGGCTTGCTCCAGGTGAAGAAGTTCTTGATGACGTTGATGATCGATTCTCCGGCTCCCTCCGGATTGATGAAAAGAAGGACGATATATCCGATCAGGAGGCCGAGAATAATGCAGATCACGGATGCGAGGAAAGCCTGCACACCGGGCCGCTTCAGCAGCTTCTTCATACTTTCACCTCATCTCTCTTGGCACCGGCCATATAGAGGCCGAGCTCTTCCTGCGTCGTCTTTTTGGGGTCAAGCTCGCCGACGATCTCACCTTCGTACATGACGAGGATCCGGTCCGGAACGTCCATGACCTCGTCGAGCTCAAGCGAGACGAGAAGGACGGCCTTCCCGGCATCCCGCTGCGCGACAAGCTGCTTGTGGACGAACTCGATCGCGCCGACGTCCAGGCCGCGCGTCGGCTGGACGGCGACGAGAAGATCCGGCTGCTTGTCGATCTCGCGGGCGATGATGGCCTTCTGCTGGTTTCCGCCGGACATGGCACGGGCGACCGTTGCGGAGCCCTGCCCGGAGCGGACGTCATACTCCTCGATAAGCCGGTCGGAGAAATCACGGATGTTGTGGCGGCGCAGAAAACCGATCCGGTCCGTGAAGCTGGATTCAAAATAGGTCTGAAGGATGAGATTGTATTCCAGAGAATAGTCAAGCACAAGGCCGTGCTTGTGCCGGTCTTCCGGAATGTGGCTCATGCCGTGAGTGCTGCGGCTGCGGATGGAAGACTTTGTAATATCCTTCCCGTCGAGCCGGATGGAGCCGCCGACCAGAGGCTCAAGCCCCGTGAGACCGTATACGAACTCGGACTGGCCGTTTCCGTCAATGCCGGCAATGCAGACGATCTCGCCGCGGCGGACATTGAAGGAGACATTCCGGACGGCGTTGTTCTTGTGCGCCTTGGAGGCAACGGTCATTCCGCGGACTTCAAGAAGCACGTCACCCGGCGTGCAGGGCTTCTTTGTTACATGGAAGTTGACGCTGCGGCCGACCATCATCGAGGAGAGCTCCTCCATGGTCGTGTCCTTCGTGTTTACCGTGCCGATGTATTTGCCCTTGCGCAGAACCGTGCAGCGGTCGGCAACGGCCATGATCTCGGCAAGCTTGTGGCTGATGAAGAGAATGCTCTTGCCTTCGGAGGCGAGGTTCTTCATGATGCGCATCAGCTCGTCAATCTCCTGCGGAGTGAGAACGGCCGTCGGCTCGTCGAAGATCAGGATCTCGTTTTCCCGGTAGAGCATCTTGAGGATCTCTGTGCGCTGCTGCATACCGACGGTAATATCCTCGATGCGGGCATCCGGATCGACACGCAGGCCGTACTTCTCGGAAAGAGCGAGGACCTTTTCCCGCGCTTCCTTTTTCTGCAGGAAGCCGAATTTGCAGGGCTCGACCCCCATGATGATGTTGTCAAGCACCGTGAAGCATTCCACCAGCTTGAAGTGCTGATGGACCATGCCGATGCCGAGCGCATTGGCATCGTTGGGGTTGTTGATCTTGACCTCTTTGCCGTCTTTTTTGATGACGCCTCCTTCCGGCTGATAGAGCCCGAAGAGAACGCTCATCAGCGTGGATTTTCCTGCACCGTTTTCGCCCAGGAGCGCGTGGATCTCTCCCTTTTTCAGCTGCAGGGTGATGTCATCGTTTGCGATGATGCCGGGGAATTTCTTCGTGATATGAAGCATTTCAATTGCGTACTGCTCCAAATATGCCCGCCTCCTTCTGCTTTGATTGGATCAGATTGCTCAACACCTTAATAATACACTATTCCAGGGCAGATTACAATTTCAAATGCGAAAAAAAGGCAGGCCCGAAGGCCTGCCTTTGCAGAATGCGGATGAAATTACTTGATGTTGCCCTGATAATCGACCGTAACAGCGGAGACGGCAGGCTCGGCTGCGATGTCGTTGGAGACGGTGATCTCGCCGGCGTTCATAGCAACGACGAGAGCTTCGTAGTCAGCCTCGGTGAAGGAATCGGCAAACTGCGTGGAGCCGGCGATCTGAACATAGTTCTCAGCCGGAACGTCGGAAACAAGGCCGAGGTTGTCAACCTTGCCGCCCTCGAAGGAGCCGTCGGCAATGGCGGTGAGGGAGGAGTTGACCGTAGCGGCGAGACCCTTCATAGCGGAGGTAACCGTGATGCCTTCGCCATAGAGACCGTCGATCGTGGCAGCCTGGTCAACGTCAACGCCGATGACCTTGCCGCCGACCTTGGAAGCAGCTTCGCCGGCAGAGGTGTAGATGCCGCCGCCGCAGGCGAAGACGATCTCCGTGCCGTTTGCATACCAGGTGTCCATGTAGGCGGTGATGTCGGAGTCACCATAGAACTGGTTGCCGTAGACATAGTTGATGGAGACATCGCTTAGACCGAGCTCAGCAGCTGCTGCATCGGCGCCCTGAACGAAGCCGTAGCCGTAACGGATGACGGCGGGAACTGCCATGCCGCCGAGGAAGCCGAGCTTGGTGTAGCCGAGCTTGACCGTGGCATAGCCTGCCATGTAGCCGCAGAGCTCTTCCTGGTAGACGGCGCAGTAGAGGTTTGCAGGCATGTCGGAAGCAAGGTCGCCGATGTCGCTTTCGCTGACGTCAAGAGCAACGAAGATGATGTCGTCGTTTTCCGGAGCAACTTCCTGGATGGCGGGGCCGAATGCATAGCCGGGCATTACGATCACGGTGTAGCCGTCATCAATGGCCTTCTCGATGGAAGTGATGCGGTCTTCATCGGAGTCGGATGCGGGCTTGTAGTACTGGAAGTCAACACCGTTGGCTTCGCAGTAGGCCTTGCAGGCCTCATAGGTGGTCTGGTTGAAGGACTGGTCGGTAATGTCGCCATAGTCCGTGATCATTGCGACTGCCATATCGTCTGCGGAAGCAGAGACAGCGCAGAGAGCAAAGACCATGCAAAGTGCGAGAACAAGCGCTAAGAACTTCTTCATGGGTCATCCTCCATTATAATAGTTTTAGTGTGCGCAAAAGATGAACACACTCTATACAATTTATATTATACAATCCGAGTCGGCTGAACGCAATGAAAAAATCGGGAATATTGCAAGAAAAGTCCTTACTTGACACCGAATGCGACACCATATATAATGGATCCATCAACACAGGGAAATACAAAACATGTCGCAGTGGGACAAGTTGCTGAGACGGCTGCTCAGCTTGGATCCGGACCTTCGATTTGAAGAACTTCGGAGAATCCTTGAGCAATACGGATATGAAATGAGCTCACCCAAGAGCGGAAGCAGCCATTTCACATTTCGGAAGGCAGGCTGTTCGCCGATTACGATTCCAAAACATAAGCCAATCAAAAGAGTTTATATTGAATTAGTACGCTCTGTGGTGGAAAGTGAGGTATACCAGCGTGACGACCATTGAAGAATATATGAAGCTCCCTTATCGTATGGAGCTTACACCGGACACGGACGAGGGCGGATATATAGTATCTTTTCCGGAGCTTCCGGGATGTCTTTCTGCCGGAGATACCGTGGAGGAGGCTTATCGGAACGCGATGGGCGCGAAGAGAGCATGGCTGGAAGCGGCCATGGAGGATCATGTCCCGATTCAGGAGCCGGATTCCGTTGAGAGTTATTCCGGGCAATTTAAGCTCCGTATCCCCAAAAGCCTGCATCGGGCATTGGCGGAGCATTCCAAAAGGGAAGGAGTAAGCATGAATCAGTATTGCGTCTATCTCCTTTCCAAAAACGATGCGATTCATACGGTATAACGGCAAAACAGCGCCTGCTCTGCAATTTTGCAAAGCAGGCGCTGTGATTTTTAACGACAATTTGAGCCTCACAGCTTCGCGCGGCGGTGCTCCTCCATGATGACGGCGGCGTCAAGCGCAATTGTGATCATCTGGGAGAAACCGAGCTGGCGCTCCTCGGCCGAGAGCTCCTCCGGGCGGAAGAGATGGTCGGAGACCGTGCAGATGCAGAGGGCCTTTTTGCCGAGGTAGGCGGCATTGGTATAGAGCCCGGCGGCCTCCATCTCGATGCCGAGAACGCCCATGCGCTTCCATTCGGCGTTCTCTTCGGCACCTCTCTGGAAGGGGGCATAGAAATTGTCGGAGGAGAGAATGTTGCCGATGTGCGTGTCGATCTGCAGCGCTTTCGCCGCATCGGCGGCAGCTGAGAGCAGCTCATAGTCGGCGATCGGGGCATAGGTCCCGACCAGGCCGAAGTTCTTGATATAGGAAGAGGTCGTGCAGGCACCCTGCGCTAGGATGATGTCCTTCAGACCAAGCTCGTCCTGCAGAGCGCCGGCGGAGCCGACGCGGATGATGTTGTCCACATCGTACATGCTGTAGAGCTCCCAGCTGTAGATCCCGATGGAGGGAATGCCCATGCCGGAGGCCATGACCGTGACGGGAACGTCCTTCCACGTTCCGGTAAAGCCGCGCACGCCGCGGACGTCATTGATCAGAATCGGGTTTTCGAGAAAATGCGTGGCGATAAACTCGGCGCGCTTCGGGTCGCCGGGCATGAGGACCGTCTTGGCGATGTTGTTGATGGTCGCGGAATTATGGGGAGTCGGCATAAGATCAATACCTCCTTTGGAACGATAAACAATGCCGGGGCGTAACTTTAAAATGAATTATAGGAGAGAAAAGGGAAAAAGTCAAATTGAAAGGAAAGGAAAGATATGGTAAGATAGGAAAAAAGACAAGAACAGAAAAAGGGGTTCGGAAAAATGGAAGACGTGATCGTGATCGGGATCGCCGGCGGCACAGGGTCCGGCAAGTCCTCGCTGACCAAGCGCCTGGTGCAGCGGTTTGGAGACGATGTCTCCGTGCTGCACCATGACAGCTATTACAAGGCTCACCATGACATGACCTACGAGGAGCGCTGCAAGCTCAACTACGACCATCCGCGGTCCTTCGACACGGCGCTGCTCGTGCAGGCCGTGCGCGATCTGAAGGAAGGGAAGGAAGTCCGCTGCCCGGTCTATGACTTTACGATCCATGACCGCACGGAGGAGACCGTGCTCATCCGGCCTGCAAAGGTGATCATTGTGGAAGGCATCCTGATCTTCGAGGATCGGGAGCTCTGCTCCGAGCTGGACATCAAGATCTTCGTCGATACGGATGCGGACGTCCGCATCCTGCGGCGCATTATGCGCGACGTCCGCGACCGCGGCCGCAGCCTCGACAGTGTGATCAACCAGTACCTTACGACGGTCAAGCCGATGCACGAGCAGTTCGTCGAGCCGAGCAAGCGCAATGCCGACATCATTATTCCGCAGGGCGGGCACAACCGCGTGGCGCTTGAGATGGTGATGCAGCGCATCAATGCGCATCTCAATATGGCAAGTACGGAAGGATAAGAATACGGATGGCAAAGCTTTACTTTAAATACGGGGCGATGGGCTCCTCCAAGTCGGCCCAGGCGCTGATTACAAAGTTCAATTACGAAGAACTCGGCATGACGGTCTGGCTGATCAAGCCGTCGATCGATACGAGAGACGGAGCGGATATGGTCCGCAGCCGCATCGGACTGGAGGCACATGCGCAGATCATTACACCGGAGCAGGATCTTGCCGAGGCATATCACGCGGCAGGGAAGCATGACGTCATCATTGCCGACGAGGCCCAGTTTTTTACACCGGAGCAGATCGGGCAGCTGCGCGATCTCGCCGACGACGAGGATCTGCCGGTCCTCTGCTTCGGACTGAGGACGGACTTCCTGACGCATTTCTTTCCCGGGGCGCAGCGCCTGATGGAGCTTGCCGATTCCATCACGGAGATCAAGACGGTCTGCTCCTGCGGAAAGAAGGCGACCGTGAATGCCCGCATCGACGGCGAGGGGCATATCGTGACCGAGGGCGGACAGATCCTGCTCGGCGGGAACGACAGCTATATCGCCATGTGCCACAAATGCTGGAAAAATCGCATTGCCGAGCAGAAAAAGCTTGACAATTAAGTCCGGTTCCTTTATATTATTTGAGCGCTCCGAAGACAGCCGGTTGCAGCAATGCGGAAATCCGGCCGAGGACATCAACAATTTTTGCTTGATTGTTTTTGTGCCTCTGCGTCTTTTTGATGCAGAGGCTTTCTTTATGAGCGATATCATCAACCACGGAGGTGAAACACACTATGCCAAACGCAAAGGTTCTGAGCGAGAAGCAGGCGGTTGTTGCAGCTCTCGTTGAGCGTCTGAATGCGGCTGCTGCAGGCGTGATCGTTGACTACAAGGGCATCACGGTCAGCGAAGACACTGCACTGCGCACGGAGATGCGCAAGGACAACGTCAGCTACACGGTCATCAAGAACACGCTGATGAGAAAGGCGTTCGACCAGATCAATCTGTCCGGTCTCGACGATGCTCTTCAGGGTACTTCTGCTCTTGCTACCGCAGAATCCGATCCCATCGCTCCTTTCCGCATCATCAGTGACTACAGCAAGAAGCTGGGCGACCGCTACAACATCAAGGCTGCTTTCATGGATGGTCAGATCCTCGATGCACAGCAGATCGAAGAGATGGCAACGCTGCCGTCCAAGGATGCTCTGTATTCCAAGGTTCTCGGAACGATGATCGCTCCCATCACCGGCCTGGCCGTATGTCTTGGCCAGATCCTCGAGCAGAAGGGCGGCTCTCTGGAGTCGGCTGCCGAGGAAGCTCCCGCAGAAGCTTGATCTGCACATCAACACAAATTTTTGGAGGAAACTAAAATGAGCGAAAAAATCACCGCTATGATCGAAGAGATCAAGGGCCTGTCCGTTCTTGAACTGGCCGAGCTCGTACATGCACTGGAAGACACCTTCGGCGTTTCCGCAGCCGCTGTTGCTGCCGGCCCGGCTGTTGCCGCTGCCGCTCCGGTCGAAGAGAAGACCGAGTTTGACGTCATCCTCGTTGAGTTTGGCGCAGAGAAGATCAAGGTCATCAAGGAGATCCGCGCGATCACCGGTCTCGGCCTTGCAGAAGCCAAGGCTCTTGTCGAGACTCCGAACGCAAAGGTCAAGGAAGGCATCTCCAAGGACGATGCCGAAGCCCTCAAGGCTCAGCTCGAAGCTGTCGGCGCAAAGGTCGAAGTCAAGTAATTCGAACTTCCGTCAAAAATCCCCGATCCGATTGGATCGGGGATTTTTTTAATTCGGAAGAAGAATGTCGGCGAGGTTCGGGGCGTTCGTTTCTTCGGAGGCAACGGTCAGCGCGCCGGCGCGGGCTGCGAGCAGGGCAGCCTCCTCAAGGCTCATGCCGCAGAGGTCGGTGTAGATAAGGGCGGCCGTTGCGGCGTCTCCGGCGCCGGTCGCGTTGACGGAGACGGTCGGGATCGCGTCAACATGGGCGGTGTGCCCCTGTTCGGCGGCCGTGATGCCGAAAAGCCCGTCGCTGACGAAAACACGTTTGACTCCGGCTTTCACCAGAAGCGAGGCGGCTTCCCCGGCCGTGTAGGCGCCGGTAAGCGTTTCCGCTTCGAGCATGTTCGGCTTGAGCATCCGAAGCGCCGGAAGCACGCTCTTGAGCTTCGGGGCCTTGGCGGCCGATACGGGATCGGCATAGAGCGGGGCGGTCACGTTTGCGGCGAGAAAGGCGATCGACGCCTCCGGAAGATTGGCGTCGAGGATCACGGCGTCATAGGCGTTGATCTCCGGGAGGTGCTTTTCCAGCACCTCGGGCGTGATGGCGGCCGTAATGCCCATGTCCGAGATGGCGACATGCATATCGCCGGTATCGTCCGTGATATAGAGATAGACAGAGGAGCGGAGCTCGGGCAGATGCAGAGAGAGCGAGGCATCGATGCCGACGGCATTGACCTCTCTCTGCAGGAAGGAAGAGAAGGCGTCTCCCCCGAAGGCCGTCAGCATGCTGACGCGGATCCCGAGCAGACGCAGATTGTGGGCAATGTTGCGCCCGACGCCGCCCGGCTTGACGGAGACAGTGCCGGGGTTGGAATCATGCAGGCGAAACATGCCTGCCGGAGCACCCCATATATCAGCATTCACGCCCCCGACAACGAGGGCGTGAAGCTTTTTCGGATCTATTATTTGATGTGCCATATATTGTCAGCGTACTGCTGAACGGCACGGTCTGCGGCGAAGATGCCGGACTGGGCCGTGTTCATAATGGCGAGACGGCCAAGCTCGGAGGGATCCGAGATGCGGGCATAGAGGCGGTCCTGCGTCTCCACATAGGAGCGGAAGTCCGCAATGAGCATATACGGGTCGCCGTTGTAGAGCAGACCGGAAACGAGATCGGAGTAGCTCTTGCCGTCCCGGAAGCCGCGGGAGAAGCGGGTGAGAACGCTGTCGATCTCGGGATCGGCATTGGCCAGATTGGCCGGCACATAGCCGCTGGCACGCAGGCGGGTGATCTCGTCCTCGTGCAGGCCGAAGAGGAACATGTTTTCATCGCCGAGACGCTCATACATTTCGACGTTTGCCCCGTCGAGCGTGCCGATGGTAACGGCACCGTTCATCATGAGCTTCATGCAGCCCGTGCCGGAAGCTTCCTTGCCGGCCGTGGAGATCTGCTCGGAGACCTGGGCGGCAGGGACGATCGCTTCGGCGGCGGAGACGCGGTAATTTTCAACAAAGTAGATCTGGAGCTTGTCCTTGCAGACGGGATCGTTGTTGATATCGTCCTGCATGGAGAGGAGCAGCTCGATGATGCGCTTGGCCGTCTTGTAGCCGGCGGCGGCCTTGGCGCCGAAGACGAAGGTCCTGGGCACAAAGTCCATATTCGGGTCGGCATGGAGCTGAAGCTGGAGGCGGGCAATGCTCATCGCGCAGAGCAGCTGGCGCTTATACTCGTGCAGACGCTTGATCTGAACGTCCATAATGGTGTCCGGATTGAGGACGACGCCGTCATTGCGCTTGGCAAAGGCCATGAACTTGCGGCGGTTTTCCGCCTTGATCTCAAGGACGCGGGCACGGACGGAAGCGTCGTCTGCAAAGTCGGCAAGGCGAATGAGCTGTTCGGCGTCCTTCAGGTAGGCATCGGAGCCGAGAAGCTCGCAGATGAGGCCGTGGAGGCCGGGGTTGATCTGGGCGAGCCAGCGGCGGTGGTCAATGCCGTTCGTGACATAGGTGAAGCGGTCCGGGCGGATCTCGGAGATGTCGCGGAAGAGATCGTCACGGATAATGTCGCCGTGCAGGCGGGAAACGCCGTTGACCTTGTAGCAGGCGGCAAGGCACATGTTGGCCATGAAGACCTGGTTGTCATGAATGATCAGGTTGCGGCCGACCTTCTCGCCGGAACCGAACTTCTCCGTGAGGTAGATGGCCCAGCGCTTGTTGATCTCGCACATGATCTCCCAGATACGCGGCAGGAGATTGGCCACGAGATCCTGCGGCCAGCGCTCAAGCGCCTCGCTCATGACGGTGTGGTTGGTATAGGCGACGGACTTCGTGACGATGTCCCATGCCTCGTCCCAGCCGAGCTTGTACTGATCCATAAAGATGCGCATGAGCTCGGGGATGACGACGGTCGGGTGCGTGTCGTTGATCTGGATGACGTGATGCTCCGCAAAGTTGCGGACATCGCCCCAGCGGGCAACATGCTTGCGGACGATATCCTGCGTGGAGGCGGAGACGAAGAAATACTGCTGCTTGAGGCGGAGCGTCTTGCCCTCGATGTGCTCATCGGCAGGATAGAGGATCTTCGTGATGACCTCGGACATCGTGCGGTTTTCCAGAGACTGGACATATTTGCCCTCGGAGAAAAGATACATATCCAGCGAGTTGAGAGACTGCGCGTCCCACAGGCGGAGCGAGTTGAACTGCTTGCCCTCATAGCCGGCGATCAGCATGTCGCGCGGCACGGCGTTGACGGCCGTATAGCCGGTGTGGACAGCCTGATAGGTCCCGTCATTGGCCCAGTGCGGCTCGACGCGGCCGCCGAAACGGACCTCAACGGTGTCTTCATAGCGGGGGATGAGCCAGCTGTCCATCGCAGTGCGCCAGTTGTCGGAGACTTCGATCTGCTTGCCGTCCACGAATTTCTGGCGGAAGATGCCGAGCTCATAGCAGATGGAGTAGCCCGTGCCCTGCAGGCCGAGAGAGGCAATGGAGTCAAGGTAGCAGGCAGCAAGACGGCCGAGACCGCCGTTGCCGAGGCAGGCGTCCGGCTCTGCTTCAAAGATGTCGGAGGCGTTGCGGCCGAGGTCTTCCAGAGCGCCGACAAGCGCGTCGCCCAGGCCGAGATTGAAGGCGTTCTTCATCAGGCTGCGGCCCATGAGGAACTCCATGGACATATAATGAACCTCTTTCTCGTGAGCAACGGGGCTCTCAACCGCCAGGAAACGGCTCATGAGCTCGCGGATCACGATCGCGGAGGCCTGGAAGATCTGATCGTCTGTGGCGTTGGCGCTGGTTACACTGAAGGTGGCGCAAAGCTTGTCTTCAATGGCGCTGCGCATTTCGTCGCGGGAAATCTGATTCATCATAGAAAAGGTGTTCTCCTTATATAGAATAAAGCATGCCGGCCGAAGCGGTCGGCAAATGCGGGGGAAGCAAAAAGAAAGATCAGCCGTTAAAGCGGTTCATGGTCTGCTCTGCGCCGTTTTCTATATAGCAGACAACGGCGTCGGCTGCACGCTCCGCTGCGGAGCGGATGGCATCGGCATCCTGATCCCGGAACACGGAAAGGACCCAGTCCTTCACGTCGTAATCCGGATGCGGCGGCATGCCCACGCCGAGACGGATGCGGGGAAAGTTCTCCGTGCCGAGGGCGGAAATGATGCTCTTCAGGCCATTGTGCCCGCCGGCAGATCCCTTCGGCTTGACGCGGATCCTGCCAACCGGGAGGCTCATCTCATCGGAGACGACGATCACGCATTCGGGGGGAACCTTGTAAAAATCGGCAGCCGGTCTCACGGCATCGCCGGAGAGATTCATAAAGGTCTGCGGCTTGAGCAGCAGGACCTTTTCGCCTGCGATCTCGCAGGTGGCGGAAAGCGAACGGAAGCGCACCTTGTTGATCGAAACGCCGAGCTTCTTTTCCAGCGCTTCCGAGGCAATAAAGCCGGCGTTGTGCCGGGTAAAGCTGTACCGGGGCCCCGGATTGCCGAGAAAAACGACGATCCGGGACACACCGGAGGAACGTGGAAAGAGCATCAGATGTTCGTGACCGAGAAGAGGGAGCGCTCCTCGTGGATCCTGCGGATGCTTTCCGCAAAGACGGGAGCTGCGGAGAGATAGGAGATCTTGTCGATCATCGGCTTTCCAACGGGGTAGGGGATCGTGTCGAGGAAGACAAGCTCGTTGATGGGGCTTGCTTCGATACGCTCAAGAGCCGGGCCGGAGAGAACGCCGTGCGTGGCGCAGGCGTAGACCTCCTGTGCCCCTCCGACTTCGACGAGGGCCTTTGCAGCGCCGCAGAGGGAGCCGGCAGTATCGACAATATCGTCGAGCATGATGCAGTGCTTTCCTTCCACATTTCCGATGATATTCATGACCTCGGACTGGTTGGCGCGTTCGCGGCGCTTGTCCACAATGGCAAGGCCGAGGCCGAGCTTCATGGCGAAGTTGCGCGCACGGGCGACAGAGCCGACGTCCGGGGAGACGACGATGTAATTTTCCGGATCGGAGCGGAGCTTGTTGCGGTAGTACTTGACAAAGATATTGCCGCCGGCAAGATTGTCGACCGGGATATCAAAGAAGCCCTGGATCTGCGCGGCGTGAAGATCCATGGTCAGGACACGGTCCGCACCGGCAGCGGTGATGAGGTTGGCGACGAGCTTTGCAGAGATCGGATCGCGGCTCTTGGCCTTGCGGTCCTGCCGTGCGTAGCCGTAATAAGGAATGACGGCCGTGATGCGGCCGGCAGAAGCACGGCGCATGGCGTCGATCATAATGAGAAGCTCCATGAGATTGTCATTCACATGGTTGCAGGTGGACTGGATAATGAAAACATCGCTCCCGCGCACGGCCTCGCCGACCGAGACGGAGCATTCGCCGTCGGCAAACTGGGTGACAGTGGCGTTGCCCAGATCCATAAAAAGATTAGAGCAGATGCCGTTTGCCAGATCGCGATTCGAGTTGCCGCAGAAAATCTTGATCTCCTGAGAATGCGTTGACATGCCTCTTTATCCTCCTGTTAACATTTACAGATCATTTTAACACGCTTGTTCACATTATAAGCTCGAGCATTATAGCACGTTTCTTATAAAAAGAAAAGAAAAAATCATTATTCAAAGCGGAAGAAAAAACAGAGCAAAATGCATTTACAAGCGGCGCAATTTTGTGTATAATATCAAAATGTCTGAAAATATGCAGATAAAACGGAAAAGCGAACGAAAGCAGGATAACGCATGCTGGAATTTGAAGAATACAAGAGCAAGCTGAACAATATCCGCCCTCAGCTGGAGGCTCTGCAGGACGCGCTGAAGCTGGAAGCCGGCAAAAAGGAGATCGAAGAGCTGGAAAAGGCCAGCGAGATGCCCGGGTTCTGGAATGATGTGGAAAAGAGCCAGAAGGTGCAGAAGCGCCTGAAGACGCTCAAAAGCAAGGCGGAGAACTATGCCGCCCTCTGCTCCAAGTGGGACGATATGCTCGCCATTTGCGAGATGGCGCTCGAAGAAGGAGACGATTCTCTCCTTGAGGAGCTGCAGGAGGAGTACGACGCGTTTGAGAAAACGCTCGAGTCCACCCGGCTCAGCACGCTGCTGACCGGTGAATACGACGCCAATAACGCCATCCTGACATTCCACGCAGGCGCCGGCGGCACCGAGGCACAGGACTGGGCCTCCATGCTCTACCGCATGTACAACATGTGGGCGGACCGGCACGGTTACAAGGTCAAGCTGATGGATTATCTGGACGGAGACGAGGCCGGGCTCAAGAGCGCGACCATTATGGTCGAGGGCGAGAATGCCTACGGCTTTCTCAAGAGCGAAAACGGGATCCACCGCCTGGTGCGTGTCTCCCCGTTTGACGCCGCCGGACGGCGGCACACCTCCTTCGCGGCTCTCGAGGTTATGCCCGAGATCACGGAGGACAGCGAGATCGAGCTGAGAGACGAGGACATCAAAATGGATGTTTACCGTTCCTCCGGCGCCGGCGGGCAGAAGGTCAACAAGACGTCCTCCGCCGTCCGCCTGACGCATATCCCGACGGGCATCGTCGTGGCCAGCCAGGTCGAGCGAAGCCACTTCCAGAATCTGGAGAACTGCCGCAACATGCTCCGCGCCAAGCTCGCCGAGATCAAGGAGCGCGAGCATCTGGAAAAGATCAGCGACATCAAGGGCGTTCAGATGAAGATCGAGTGGGGCAGCCAGATCCGCTCCTACGTCTTCATGCCCTATCAGCTCGTCAAGGATCACCGCACCGAGTATGAAAACGGCAACATCGACAATGTCATGAACGGCGATCTCGACGGCTTTATCAACGCCTACCTCTCCATGAAGGCAGCCGAAAAAGCGTAATAAAATTTTTGTTATAAAAAGGAAGAAACAAACATGAGCGCATCTACCGAAAAGAAGGTCCGCCAGGCCCAGCGCGAAGCGGGCACGGACAAGAAGACCCAGGCCGCCCTGGAGGAGGCCAAGAAAAAGAGCCAGTCCAAGCTGAGATGGACGCTCGCCGGCATCGGCATCGCCCTGCTCGTCATCCTCGTCCTCGTGCTCAACTCCACCGCCCTTTATACGAAGACGACGGCTCTCACGATCGGCGACAAGAGCTACAGCCCCTCGGAAGTCACCTATGCCTATGCCAACCAGTATCAGAGCTTCGTCAGCCAGTACGGCAGCTATGCCAGCCTTTTCGGCCTTGACACGAGCAACGGCATCTCCGGCCTTGCCAATCAGACCTGCACGATGATGGAAAACGGCACCTGGAAGGATTACTTCATGCAGCAGGCCATCGAGACCCTCAAGCAGACCGATGCTCTGGAGACCTATGCCAAGGAGAACGGCATTGAGCTGGATGAAGACGAGATCGCCGAGGTCAACGACAGCTATGCCTCCCTGGAGGAGACGGCCGTCAGCTACGGCTACAAGAACGCCGACGCTCTCATCGCCGCCAACTACGGCCGCGGCAACAACGTTGCCACCGCTACGGCGGAGAGCCTCCGCGCCTCCCTCGCCAGCAAGGTATACAACCAGAAGTCCGATGAGATCGAAGCCGCCATTACGGACGAGGAAGTGAAGGAAGAGTATCCCACCGTCGCCGTCCGCCATATCCTCATCAAGGCAGTTGCCGATGAAAACGGCGAGTATACCGACGAGGCCAAGGCAGAGGCTCAGGCCAAGGCCGAAGCCCTTCTTGCCCAGTGGGCCGGCACGGCAACGGATGAGCAGATGGCTCTCATTGCCGAGCTTGCCGTGAACACGGTCGCCGAGACCGAAGAGACCGAGGAAGCCGCCGAGACGGAAGAGACGGCCGAAGCGGAAGAACCCGCCGAGACCGAAGAATCCGCTGAGGCTGAGCCTGCGGCAGAAGAGCCTGCGGAGGAACCCACGGCCGAGGAGATGCTGGAAGAAGCAGCCGAGGAGATCGCGGAAGAAGCGGAAGTTATCGCAGAGGAAGTGGAAGCCGCGGTCGAAGAGATCGTTGACCTCACGCCGTACGGCACGGAGGAATACTTCGCAGAGCTTGCCGATACCTATTCCGAGGATACCGGCTCCAACACGAACGGCGGCCTCTATGACAGCGTGATGGAAGGCCAGATGGTCGACGAGTTCGACGCCTGGTGCTTCGACGAAGCCCGCCAGAGCGGCGACACCGGCATCGTCTATGGCGAGAGCAGCAGCTATGCCGGCTACCATGTGATGTACTTCGTCGGCGAAGGCGATCCTGCCAACAACACCACCGGCCGCAGCTATATCGCCAGCGAAAAGCTCAGCGCCTGGATGGAAGGCCTTACGGAGAACATGGAAGTCTCCTACAAGTTCTTCAACCGCCTCGCCGGAAAGCTCGGCTGATCCTTTCCAAAATCATAAGGCTGCCATGTTCCCGCATGGCAGCCTTTTCCTTAAAAGGAGAAAAACAGGAGGATCCGGATGAAAGAGAAAGAAGTTCTGCCCGAAGCCCTGCCCGAGGCAGAAGGAACAAGGTCATACCCGCTGGAATGCTATGACAACCGCGAGCTGAGCTGGCTGAAGTTCAACGCGCGCGTGCTCGAGGAGGCGAACGACGAGCGGAATCCTCTCTGCGAGAGGCTCTCGTTTCTCAGCATTTTCCAGAGCAATCTGGACGAGTTCTTCATGGTCCGTGTGGGGACGCTGTATGACCAGCGCAAGACGCCCATCCGCGACAACAAGACGCGCATGACGGCAAAGGAACAGCTGGGCGAGGTGCTCGCCGAGGTGCGCTCTCTCCTCAAGAGCAAGGACCGCAGCTATAAGGCGCTCATGAAGCAGCTCAAGCTTATGCGCATTGAGGTCCTGCGCTTTGAGGCGCTTTCCGACAAGGAAAAGCGCGCGATGGAGCGGTATTTCCTCTCGGAAGTCCTGCCTCTGCTCTCTCCGCAGATCGTTGCGCCCAAGCAGCCGTTTCCGTTTTTGAACAATCGGGAGATCTATGCCGTTGCGAGCCTGAAGGGAAAAAACGGGGAAAAGGTGCTCGGCATCGTCCCCTGCAGCAATCCGGTCTTGCGGCGCATCGTGCCGGTCTCTCCGTCTTCCGGGCGGTATATCCTGATGGAGGAGCTGATCGTGCACTTCTGCGGGAGGATCTTTGAGCGCTATTCGCTCCTCAGCAGCTCCCTCATCCGCATCGTGCGCAATGCCGACATTTCCATCGACGATCCCTCCGGCGATACGGAAGGCCGGAAGAAGGATTACCGCAAGGCCATGGAGAAAATGATCCAGACCCGCAAGCGCCTCTGCCCCATCAAGCTCGAATATGCCGGGCTCCTGGATGCCGAGGTGATCGGGCAGCTCTGCCGGTATCTGAAGCTGCCGCGCAAGCATGCCTTCTACTCCGCCTCGCCTCTCGATCTCAGCTTCCTCTATTCCGTCTCCGACCTGCTCGGCGAGAATACGGCGCTCTTCTATCCCCGCCGCCGCCCGCAGGAGACGCCGGCCCTTACGGAGGAGCGCCGCGTGACGGACCAGCTGCGGGAGAAGGATGTGCTTCTTGCTTTTCCCTATGAGAGCATTCGCCCCTTCCTCCGTCTGCTCAACGAGGCGGCACGCGATCCGGAGGTGATCTCCATCAAGATCACGCTCTACCGCGTTGCCAAAAACAGCCAGATCACGGATGCCCTCATCCGCGCGGCGGAAAACGGAAAGGAAGTCCTCGTCCTGATGGAGCTGCGCGCCCGGTTTGACGAGGAGAACAACGTAGAGCATTCCCGCGACCTCGAAAACGCGGGCTGCCGCCTGATCTACGGGCTGGACAACATCAAAGTGCACTCCAAGCTCTGCCTCATCACCTACAAACGGGGCGACGGCGTGGAGTACATCACCCAGATCGGCACCGGAAACTATAACGAAAAAACGGCCCGCCTTTACACGGACTACAGCCTCATGACCTCCGGCCGAAGCATCGGCGAGGAGGGGGCGGCAGTATTCCAGGCGCTCTCCCTCGGGGAGACGGTGCAGGAGGCCGATACGCTCCTGGTTGCGCCGAACTGCCTGCAGAACCGCATCTGCGACAAGATCGACCGCGAGATCGCGCGCGCAAAGGCAGGAGAGCCGGCCTTCCTCGGCTTCAAGCTCAATTCGCTGACGGACAAGGTCCTGATCGACAAGCTCATCGAGGCCTCGCAGGCGGGCGTGAAGATCCGGCTTCTGGTGCGCGGCATCTGCTGCCTCGTCTCCGGCATCCCGGGGTTCACGGAAAATATCGAGGTCGGCAGCATCGTCGGGCGCTATCTCGAGCACGGCAGAGTCTATATCTTCGGCGCAGAGGGGCAGGAAGAGGTCTATATCTCCTCGGCCGACCTGATGACGCGCAATACGCTCCACCGCGTGGAGATCGGCGTTCCGTTGCTGGATGCGTCGATCCGCACGCGCATGGTGCAGATCTTCCAAACCATGTGGAAGGACAACGTCAAGCTCCGCCGCCAGCAGGAAAACGGGATCTATGCCTATGCGGAGGAGGGAGAGCGCACTCCCTTCAACGTGCAGGAATTCTTCGCCGAGGAGAGCTACCGTGCCTGCGGCCTGCCGCTCCCTGAGGAGCGGGGAGGCGCTGCTGCAGAAGGTGCGCAGACAGATGCTCCCGAGCCGCTTCCGGAAGCTCCCGCGGAGCCGGAAGAACCGGAGAGCATGGAACCGCTGCAGCCGGAACCGGAGCAGACGCAGCCCGAGCCGGAAAAGACTTCGTTCTTCCGCAGGCTCTTCCACTGGCTGCAGAAATAAAACAGAGAGAAACAGCCCGAAGGTTTTGCCTTCGGGCTGTCTGCATAAAAAAGCTTATTTGTTTACGGGGAGATCGAATCCGTCGCCGAAGCAGACGCCGAGCATGCGGGCCTCCGCGATGATGTCGGAATCGGGCGGAACGGTCTTGAGCTTGCCGGCGACCTCGGAGAGCGGGATGCTTGTAATGACATGGTTCTGGATCGCGACCATCTTCCCGAATTCGCCGATGTCGAAGAGGTGCGCGCCGTAGGTGCCGAGGCGGGAGGAGAGCACGCGGTCATAGGCATTGGGCGCGCCGCCGCGCTGCATGTGCCCGGGGACGGTCACGCGGCATTCGATCCCGGTCGCTTCCTTGACCTGGTCGGCGATCTCATAGGAGATGGAGGGATAGACCTTGATCATGTCGGCCACACGGCGCTTGTATTCCTTTTTGGTCATGCCGGCGTCCTCGACCGTCTTTGCGCCTTCGGCAACGGCAATGATGGTGAAGCCGCGGCCGCGCTTGTTGCGCTGGCGGATGGCGTCAATGATATATTCGATCTGATACGGGATCTCCGGAATGAGAATGACGTCGGCGCCGCCTGCCAGGCCCGCATTGAGTGTGAGCCAGCCGGCGTTGTGCCCCATGATCTCCACGATGAAGACGCGGTTGTGCGAGGCGGCCGTCGTGTGGATGCAGTCGAGCGCGTTGGTGGCGATGTCAATGGCGCTCTGGAAGCCGAAGGTGGTGTCGGTTCCGTAAAGGTCGTTGTCGATGGTCTTCGGCATGCCGATGACGTTCAGCCCTTCCTCGGAGAGCAGGTTCGCCGTCTTCTGGCTGCCGTTGCCGCCGAGGACATAAAGGCAGTCCAGCCGGAGGCGGCGGTAGGTCGTCTTCATGGCCTCCACCTTGTCCAGGCCGTTTTCATCCGGGACGCGCATGAGCTTGAAGGGCTGGCGGCTCGTGCCGATAATGGTTCCGCCCTTGGTGAGAATGCCGGAGAAGTCCTGCGGAGTCAGGCGGACATAGTCCTCATACATGAGGCCCTTGTAGCCGTCCAGAAAGCCGATGATCTCCACTTCATCCCCGTACATGTGATAGAGTGCCTTGGCGATGCCGCGCATGGTTGCGTTGAGCGCCTGGCAGTCTCCGCCGCTGGTGAGCAGGCCGACGCGTTTCATTGCTGATTCCTCCTGTTTTTCGTATTTTTTGTTTCAGAATAGACTCATTATATGCCATCCGTGCGGAAACTTCAATCCAAATCCTTGCCTTGCAGGAAAATTTGACTATAATAGTAGAGAAAAATACGGAAAGGCACAGAAGAAATGAATTATTGCATGGACTGCGGCGCAAAGCTGATCCTGCGCGACCATCACGGCGAAGGGGAGATGCCCTTCTGCCCCTCCTGCGGCAAGTTTTGGCATCCGGTGTTCAACACGGCTGTCATCAATATCGTCGTCGACCGCACGGCGGAAAAAATCCTGCTCATCCGGCAGTACGGCCGGGAGTGGAACATCCTGGTGGCGGGATATGTGGAAAAAGGCGAGAGCGCCGAGGACGCCGCCGCGAGGGAGATCCGGGAGGAAACGGGCCTTGAGGTGACGCGCGTCCGCTTCAACCGCAGCCGCTATTTTGAAAAGTCGAATTCCCTCATGCTGAACTTCACTTGCGACGTGAAGGACGCCTCCGTTCTGCACACCAATGAGGAAGTGGATTCCTGCGCGTGGTATTCCTTCGAAGAGGCCCGCGCCGCCATCAAACCCGGCAGCCTCGCAAAGGAATTTCTGGAGGCGTGGCTGGAGGAAGAGGGGAAAGGGTAAATGTCAGAGAAAATGGTTTGATTTAGGAAATTTGACGCATTTGACAGGAAAAATTGCATTATAAGCTGAATTTTTGAAAAAAAGGAAAAATAGAGAATATATATATACGCGCACGCATATATGTTGTAATAGGGTTTGCGGTGTCAAATGCGTCAGACGGGGCGGCGAACGAAGCGGTTCACGGCGCCGAAGGATAAAGTTCATAGAATCTCCTTGATTTTCCGCCAATAAACCAATATAATAACAATGGAAAAAGGAAGGGAGTGCTGCCAGATGGAGTTGGAAACAGAAATTGAGCTGCAGGCGGCAGAAGCGCTGGGGGCCAAGTATGACGAAGCCTGCAGGCTGCTCTTCCTGAACAAGGAGATCATCGCTCCCGTGCTGAAGGCCGTTGTGCCGGAATATAAGGACTGTACGGTCGATGAGATCATCGCCTGCATCGACGAGAGCAGCATTAAGGATGATCCAATCGACGATGTTTCCGTTATGGCAGCCGGGCTGCCGACGGAAATGACCTCGGTCAGCGAGAAGCTGATCCGTTATGACGCAAGATTCCGTGCCGTCAACCCGAAGCTCACGAGCCAGGGAATCCGGTTTTATCTGCATATTGATATTGAAGTGCAGAATGACTATACGCCGTCGAATCCGCGCTACCCGATCATCAAGCGCGGGATCTACTATGCGGCCCGCGAGATCAGCTCGCAGCTGGGTGTGCTGACGGAGAAGACAAATTACGCGGACATCCAGAAGGCTTACAGCATCTGGATCTGCAACGAGAGCATTCCGAAGGAACTGCAGAATACGGTGA
>R18__coassemble_1231_pt1 | contig 54371 bp, 56 predicted proteins | sample R18__metabat2_low_PE_028 | metagenome-assembled genome bin R18 | reverse complement strand
TGCAGAAGTACCCAAGAGGCCGAAGGGGCTCCCCTGCTAAGGGAGTAGGCGTGTAAAAAGCGCGCGAGAGTTCAAATCTCTCCTTCTGCGCTGCAGAGATCCTTTGATTCACCTTGAGTCAAAGGGTCTTTTTTACTGCATATTGTAAATTTGAGGAGTAGGATCATGCTGAAAAAGGTTACTGAGGTCTACAAGGAAAATTCCGCCTTCAAGCTTTTCTTCGCGTCTCTCATTGCCATGGGCCTTGGCTACGGGCTTTACAAGGGCGTCATTGACAACTATCTTGCCGAGATCGTCGGCATGGGGGAATTTGACCGCGGCGTTGCGGAGTTCTTCCGCGAGCTGCCGGGACTGATGCTCGTTTTCATTCTTGCCGTGCTCTACACGCTCTCCGCCGAGACGATCTACAAGGTCGGCGCCGTGATCTCGGTGCTCGGCATGGGGATGATGGCCGTTGTCTCTCCGGCGAAGATTATCGTCACCGTTGCCATCTGCACCTACTCCCTCGGCGAGCATATCCAGCTCGGCATGAAGAACACGCTCTCCCTTCAGTACGCGAAGGAGGGCCGCGGTGGGCAGGCGCTGGGCCACCAGAACGCCGTCTATCAGATCGGCACGCTGCTCGGCTATCTTGCCATTATCGTGCTCTTCTCCTTCGTGCAGGAGACGTTCCGTCCGGTCTTCGCCGTTGCTGCGGGGATCACGCTTGTCGGCATGGTCGTTTCCTTTATGATCTCCGGCAGCAGCGAGACAAACAAGAACGCCAGCCGCTTTTACTTCCGCAGGAAGTTCACCAAGTATTATATGCTCGAGGTGTTCTACGGGGCGCGCAAGCAGGTCTTCTTCACCTTCGGCCCCTATGTGCTGATCCTTCTCTATGGTGCGAGCGCCCGCGTGATCAGCCTGCTGTTCGCTGTCTCCGCTATCAGCTGCTTCTTCCTCGCCCCGGTGGTCGGGAAGATCATCGATAAGCTCGGCTACAAGATCGTTATGATCTCAGATACGCTCATTCTCGTCATCGTCTGCTTCTTCTATGGCTTCAGCCACCATATCTTCCCGCGGGACGTTGCCTTCGTGGTCTGCTGTGTGAACTATATCCTCGATTCCGTCATCTCCCTCGCCTCCATGGCCTCGAATGTCTACGTCCAGGATATTTCCGACAGTCCCGAGGAGGTCCGCGCCACGATCTCGACCGGCGTCTCCGTCAACCACCTGATCACGATCCTTATTGCCCTCTTTGGCGGCTGGATCTGGCAGACGCTCGGCGTAGAGACCCTCTTCATCCTCTCCGCCATCCTCGGCCTTTGCAACAGCGCCTATGCCGCAACCGTGAAGACAGGGAAGCAGTTGAGGGAGATGGAAGCAACCAATCAAAAGCAGACCCCTTCATGCTGAACTCTCTTGCCGTCGGCATTGGCGGATTTGTTGGAAGCGTTTTGCGGTACTGGATCAGGCAGCAGCTGGCCAAGTGTTTCGGCTGAAGGAAAGGGGAAGAGAAAAATATGGTTCGTGAAATTATGCGTGATCCGCTGTTCCTCGCGCAGAAGTCCTTCCCGGCAACAAAGGAGGATCTCCCGACGGCGCAGGATCTGCTTGATACGCTCTCTGCACACCGGGACGAGTGTGTCGGTATGGCGGCCAATATGATCGGCGTGAGGAAGAATATCATTGCGGTGACGGCCGGCTACTTCAACATTGCCATGCTCAACCCGAAGATCGTGAAGCGATCGGATCCCTTTCCGGCGGAGGAGGGCTGCCTCTCCCTCTCCGGTGTGCGGCCCTGCCTGCGCTACCGGGAGATCGAGGTGGAATATCAGGATCTGGAGCTTCGCCCGCAGCGGAAGAAATTTTCCGGCTGGACCGCCCAGATCATCCAGCATGAGTGCGACCATCTTCAGGGCGTTCTGATCTGACCCAAGCCCCGCAGGCATCATCCGCCAGCGGGGCTTGTTTTTCGGAGATCGGCAGGAAAAGGTTGCTTTTTTCGCACGTATGGGCTAAACTGAGATCACTAGAAAATTTAACGAAGAGAAGGAAAACGATGAAGCGGTTTTTGCTTGCCCTGCTTGCTGCGGCAGCGATGCTTTTGGCGGGAGCGGGCTGCGCTTTTGCGGCGGCGGACATGACCGAGGCGCAGGTTCCTGTCTACTATGCCGGCAATTACGGCGAGGAGACCGGAGAGATCCGCGTTTATTATAAGGACGGCAACACCCAGATCCCGTATTTTGACCCCGAAACGGTCACGGAAGTGTTCAACAAGATCTATCGCGACGGATACGGCGACTATGAAAAAGACCCGGCCTATACCATGACCTATGAGGCCGACGGAGCCACCGTGCGCTTCCTGCGGGAGAACGGCTACAGCATGGAGATCGACTTCGATGAAGACAAGGTGACCTTCTATGATTTCGACATGTTCGTCTCCCACAGCTTTGACGCGACCGTTATTGAGCTGGGCCATTCCAGCTATCTGAACGAGGAGGGCGGAGAGAACTATCTCCACCGCTGCGCCGACCTGTCCTTCAGCCGCTACGGCGATGTGCTGGAGATCGACCTGAGCGCCTATTCCATCGATCTTCTCCGGGAAGGGGAGAACTACTATCTCCCGATCCAGACGATGGCGGACCTGCTGATGGGGGAGACGTATACGGTCTACCTCTATAACGGCGAGGCCTGCTTCTTCGTGAATTACGAGAACTTCATGAATGATCTCGACGAGCCCGGCGAAGGCCTGAGCGCGGTCTACTACGGCGCGGAGACGCAGACGCGCTCTCCGGAACTGATCCAATTCACTTATGACGAGCTCTGCCTGAATCTGGACGTGAATTACGGCTTCAAGGACAGCCGCGGCATCACATCCTTTGACGATTATTTCGAAGAGATCGCCTACGGCGGCAAGAACCTGAAGGCCCTTCTGATGAGCGAGGACCCGGAGGAGATGGACGCAGCCATCTTTGTGCTGACCCGCTGTGCCTTTGACGATCTCCACAGCAACTACTGGGCCGTTTCTCCCTATACGGGAGAGGACAAGCTTTCCGGTGTCTGCTCGATCCCCCAGGGCGTGTCTGTCCGGCAGTACAACGAATGGCGGAGCAAATACCGCGCAGCGCGCAGCGAAGCTTTCCCGGACGGTGTCCCCGGATACCAGGAGGTCGGGAATACGGCTTTCATCACGTTTGACAACTTTATTGCCGTTCACGACGACCGCTATTATTCTGCCGCACCGACGGACGATACCTCCGCGGACAATATGGGGCTTCTGATCTATGCCAATGCGCAGATCCGGCGCGAGGACAGCCCAATCGAGAACGTCGTGATCGATCTCTCCTGCAATTCCGGCGGAGAGGAGAATGCCGTGGCCTTTGACACGGCCTGGTTTCTTGGCGAGGCGACCATCTATTTGCAGAGCTCCCTGACGGGCTCCGAGGCCGCCAATGTCTACCAGTGCGATGTCAATCTCGACCATGAGTTTAACGAAGAGGATACGGTCTCGGACCTCAATCTTTACTGTCTCGTCTCGCCGGTGAGCTTCTCCTGCGGCAACCTGATGCCATGTATGCTCAAGGCTGCGGGCGGCGTCACGCTGATCGGGCAGACCACCGGAGGCGGCTCCTGCGTGGTCCATCCCTTCTCAACGGCCTCCGGCACCTTCGCCCAGTGCTCCGGCTACAAGCACATCAGCACGATGAAAAACGGCTCCTTCTATGATGCCGACCAGGGCGTCGATGCGGATGTCGTCCTCACGCGCATCGAGAGCTTTTATGACCGCGAAGCCATTACGGAAATGATCAACTCGCTGAAGTAATTTAAATTAAAATAAAAAGAAAGAAGGAAATCCATATGAACACGAATCTTTCCCGCCGTGACTTTTTAAAGAGTGCAGCAGCCACCGCCATCGGCACGGCTCTGCTCGGCGTGACCGGAGGCGCCTTTGCATCTGCCGAAGAGAAGGCGATCTATACCCCCGGCACCTACACGGCCTCCGCCCGCGGCATCAGCAGTGACGTCGCCGTTACGATGACCTTTGACGAGACTTCTATTACGGCCGTCTCGATTGACGTCTCCGGAGAGACGGAAGCCATCGGCGGTCAGATCGGCGGCACAATGGAGAACGCTATCCTTGCCGCACAGAGCGCGGATGTTGATGCCGTTGCCGGAGCCACAACGACGAGCTCCGCGATCCAGCAGGCGGCGCACGAATGCATCGCCCAGGCCACCGGCATTCCTTACGTGGCACCCGAGGCTTCGGAAGAGACAGCGGACTGGCTTGGTACGGAGCCGGTAATCGACGAAAGTGAGATCAAGGCCGTCTATGACTGCGACGTTCTCGTCATTGGCGCCGGTTCCTCCGGCACCTTTGCTGCGGCAGCAGCGGTAGAGGAGGGCGCAAAGACCATCCTCATCGAGCGGTTTTCCCATGACAGCGCGAGCGGCATCCGCGACACGCTGGCTGCCTGTGGCTCTAAGCAGCAGGAGGAGGACGGCGCAGATGTCCCCAAAGCAAGGGCGGTCAACCACCTCTGCAACTGGAGTCAGGGCTACACTCGCCGCAGCCTCGCCCAGCTTTGGGCCGACAACAGCGGCGAGACGGTCGACTGGTTTGCTGCACGCCTGGAGGAGGGCGGCATGAAGTTCCTTCATGAGATCGACGGCGATCATCCTTCCAACTATGAGTATCTCGAGGTCGGCCACTCCACGCAGTATGGCGAGGAATATTATGACCAGCTCACGATGGACAAGGTCTTTGACTATGCTTTGAAACTTGGCCTTGAGATCCATTACGAGACGACTATGATCAAGCTGGAGAAAAATGCAGACGGCCGCGTCACCGGCGTCATTGCCCAGAATGCCGACGGCGAGATGGTCCGCTACAATGCCTCCAAGGGTGTCATCATGGCGACCGGCGGATACAGCAACAACATGGATATGGTCAAGGCGCTCCAGCCGTGGACGCTCGAACAGATCGGCGTGAACTATTCCAAGCCCGGCGCCAAGGGCGACGGCATTCGGGCATGCCTTTGGGCGGGTGCTATCATGGACACGGTGCATGGTGCCATGATCTTTGACCGCGCCGCCATCAAGCCGGACGAGGTTGGCAAGACCGGCGAGTCCGTTCCCGGCGGCTGGTTCTGGATGGGCAGCCAGCCCTTCCTCAAGGTCAACCTCAAGGGCGAACGCTTCATGAACGAATATCAGCCGTATGACTATGTCCTCCATCAGGCCGCCATGCAGCCGAACCATACCTACTGCACCGTTTGGGACAGCACCTATGCTTCCGATATCGAGCGCTTTGCAACCCATGGCTGCTCCCGCCTCTATCCGCATGAAAATGGTACGGATCCGGTCTTCCCCATGGAATATGTGGATGTGATGAACGAAGGCCTTATGGCCGACGGCTATATCCAGCAGGCTGACACGATCGAGGAGCTTGCGGAAAAGTTGAATATCCCCGTGGATACCTTCAAGATGACCGTAGAGCGCTATAATCAGCTCAGCGAGCTCGGCGAAGACGAAGACTTCGGCAAGGAAGACTACCGTCTTTCCACGATGGACACGCCTCCTTATTACGGCACGCGCCAGTGCGGCGGTTACTTCATCTGCACGATGGACGGTATTCAGATCAGCGATACGCTCCACGCCATGACGGCGGAGGGCAAGGAGATCCCGGGTCTCTATGTCATCGGAGACTGCTCCGGCAACTATTTCGCGGGCAGCTACCCCAACCTCATGAGCGGAGCCGCCGCCGGCCGCAGTGCGACCTGGGGCCGCCTCGCCGGCAAGTGGGCCGCTCAGGGGCTCGACCTCTGATTTCCGTTCCCATAAATAATTTTGCCCCCGGCCAACCGGCCGGGGGCGTTTGTCTGAGCGGGAGAAAATCAGGTGTTGAGCTCCGTTGGCCAGGGCTTGCCTTCTGCCATGGAGACGATGCCTCCGATGCCGCACTGCACCATGCTCTCCACCGCTTCTCTCGTATAGAAGGCCATGTGCTGCGTCATGACGACGTTGCGGAACTGGCGGAGATAGAAAAGGTTCCGGTTGGCGAGAATGTCTACGCGGTGGTCGGCGTGGATGATGCCTTCCTCGCCTTCGGCCACGTCGATGCCGAGCGCGCCGATCTTGCAGCTCTCGATGCCCTCAATGAGCGCTTCGTTGTCGGCAAGCTCGCCGCGGGAGCAGTTGATGATGACGACGCCGTCCTTCATGCTTTCGATCGTCTTGGCGTTGATCATGTGATAGTTCTCCATGCGGTAGGGCGCATGGATGGTGATGATGTCGGACTTGCGGATCACGGTGTCAAACGGAACATATTCCGCGATCGCCTCGATCTCGGGAGCGGGGTGGTGGTCGCTGATAAGGATGCGGCAGCCGAAACCGGAGAGATTGCGCGCGACCTGCCGGCCGATGCGCCCTCCTCCGATAATGCCGACGGTGAGGTTGCGCAGCTCGCGGCCCTGCATGCCGTAGAGGGAGAAGTCGTTCACCTGTCCGCGCCAGAGTGCCTGCTTGTAATGGCGCAGACACATCAGGATCAGCATGACGGTGTAGTCCGCCACGCCGTTCGGGTCGTAGCGGGCATTGCATACCCGGATGCCGAGCTCTTTTGCCGCGGCGAGATCGATATGGTTATAGCCGACAGTTCGCGTCGAGAGATATTTTATGCCCAGTTCCCGGAAGGTCCGGAGAAGAGTCTTGTCCAGCTTCCCCTGCCCGAGCACGGAGACGCCCTCGCATCCGGCGGCGAGCCCGGCGTTTTCCGCCGACGGCACCTCTTCGCTGAGAGCAAGCTCTGCGCCGAACTGCTCCGAAGCGCGCGCAAGCGCCTCGCGTTCGTCGCCGCGGACTTCGTATACAAAAATTTTCATGGAAGAACCTCCAAAGCTGCTTTGAGCGCCTCATTGTAACGCAAAGCGCGGAACTTGGCAAGCAGATTCTGACAGAATAAACAACGAAATGGAAGAAAAGTCTGCCACCTGCGGCATGCTCTTGACATTGGCGGGGCGGAGTGATAAATTGAAAGAGCTTTCCGGCATCCGCTGCCGGTGTGGTGGAATGGTAGACACCAGGGACTTAAAATCCCTTGCTGGCAACAGCGTACCGGTTCGAGTCCGGTCACCGGCACTGAAAAAAGAACCGAACGGTCAGAGCTTTCTTTCCGTTCGGTTCTTTTTTTGATAGATCGGTCAGGCGGCAGAGCGGGAGGACAGGATGTTTGCAGCAACGGCGAAGAGGATGATCCCGGCGCCGAGCAGCGCGAAGCGCCCGAGCGTTTCGCCGTAGAAAAGGAAGACCCAGAGCGGATTGAGCACGGCCTCGATGAGCCCGATGAGCGAGGCACTGACAGGGCTCGTCTGCCGGATGCCCTTTCCATAGAGGACGTATGCCAGCCCGACCTGGAAGATGCCCAGTGCCAGCAGCGCGGCGTCCGAGGAGAGGCTCGTAAAGCTGAGCTGCCCGAGAAACGGGAGCCCAACGAGAAACGAGATCAGGAAGCCGACCATGCTTGCGTCCTCCGAGCTCGCTTCCGGGAGAGAGTTGAGAAAGAAAACGCCCGAAAAGGCGAGTCCCGCGCCAATGGCGAGGAGATTGCCCGCAAGCTTTCCTCCGTCGAGCCGATCGAAGAAGAAAAGCACCATGCCGCCCAGGGCCAGCAGAACCGGAAGCAGCTGCCGGCGGGAGGGGATCTTCTTTTCATAAAGGCTGTTCCAAAGCAGAACGAAGATCGGCGCAAGATACTGTAGCACGATGGCGTTCCCTGCTGTCGTGAGCTTGTTGGCCATGACGTAGAGCGCGTTCGTCAGCGTGAGGCAGACACCGGCGGCAAGGATCGTCCGGTTGAGGCGGACGCGGAAGCTGCGGCGGTACGCGCAGAAGAAGAGAAACGCGACGGCCGAGCGCGCGGCGTTGATGGCAAGCGCGTTGCCGGGGATGAACTTGATGAGCACTCCTCCGGTCGACCAAAGGAGCGCGGTGAGAAAGATATAAAGATTGCCCTTGCTCTGCTTTGAGCCGGTCATGGTACGGTCCTTCCTTTTCAAGAGAATTCCGAATGAAACAAGAGGCTGCAGCCATCGGCTGCAGCCTCTGCTCTTCCGGTAAAACGATCAGCCCTTGACCAGATCCTTGAAAGCCTTGCCGGCCTTGAAGGAGGGAACCTTGCAGGCAGCAACTTCGATGATCTCGCCCGTGCGGGGATTCTTGGCCTGGCGTGCGGAGCGCTCCTTTGCCTCAAAGGTGCCGAAGCCGGTGAACTGGACTTTATCGTCTGCGCTGACGGCGGCAACGATGCCTTCGAGAGCGGCGTCGAGAGCGGCAGCGGCCTGCTTCTGATTGATGCCGGCGGATTCTGCCATCTTCTTTACGAGTTCGGATTTCGTCATTTTTGTTCAAAACCTTTCCAATCGATATTGCCCGGCCGGATCGGCCGCAGCATTTGCGGATTATAGCATAAGAGAAGGGGCAATGCAAGAGCGTTTTTATGAATATCCGGCCGAAGAGAGCGCCTTCGCGGATTGTTTTTTTTCGCGGACTGTGGTAAAATTTTATGAATAAGAATTCAGTGCGGCAGTGAGGCGTCGAAAATGGACCAAAACTCTTCCAACAACCGGAATAAAGGCGGCAGCGGCATCGGCTCCTGGATCGCGATCGCCGTCCTGTTCTCGCTGGGGCTCTGGGAGCTCGCGCTGCCCTGGCTCTTCTTCAAGCTCTTCCTGCCGGACGTCGGAAAAAATCAGCGGCGCGAAGCGCCGTCCCTCTCCCGGGAGGGAACGCAGAAGGAAAAGGCGGAGCAGGAACGGAAAAAGCAGCAGAAGGAAACGGCCGCCAAGGCCAGGCGCATGCTTAAGGGTCTCTTTCAGTCCCCGAAGGACGGGAGCCGTACGGCGGTCCTCCTCATCGCAGTCGGGGCGCTGGTGGCGATCGGCGGGCTTTCCCTGTTCGGCGCCCCGCTGCTCGCTCTCATCCGCGGCTCGGTCGCCGCGTCGGATGTGTCTACGCTGCTGCAGGCGCTCGCCGTCAGCATTGGGGGCGGGGCTATGGTCGCAAGCGGTATCGGCATGAAGCGCTCCATCAAGCGCTACGGCACCTACCTCGCCGTGATCGGCCCGAACGAGGCGATGGACGTTTCCGTGATCGCGAAGAAGTCCGGCGTTTCCAAAAAGCAGGCGATGAAGGATCTGCAGGCCATGCTCGACAAGGGCTATTTCGGCGAGTCGGCCTATCTCAACCGCGAGCTCGGCTATATCTTCATGAGCAGCCGGGCGGACGAGGAGCTTTCGGCGGCCCGCGCCGCCGCCGCGGAGAAGACGCGCACGGCCGTCAAGTCCGAAGCGGCGAAGCAGAACGCCAATGCCTACGATCAGATCCTCGCCCAGATCCGCGATGTGAACGACCGCATCCCCGACCCCGAAATGACGGAGAAGATCAGTGAGATCGAAGAGATCACGCGCCAGATCTTCCGTGCTGTGGAGCAGGATCCGGGCAAGCGCGGCAAGATCGACCGGTTTATGAGCTATTTCCTCCCGACGACGCTCAAGCTCCTCGAGTCCTATTCCAAGCTTGAGGCAACGGATGCCGCCGGAGAAAACGTCGCGCAGAGCAGGCGCTCCATCGAGATTGCCATGGGCACGGTGGTGGACGGCTTCCGCCACCAGCTCGACGAGCTCTATGAATCCGACGCCATGAACATCGAGACGGAGGTCGACGTTCTCACGCGTATGATGAACCAGGAGATGGGAACGGCGAAGGACTTCCGGGTCCCCCGGAAGTCGGAGAGCACGGCGGGCGGCGCCGCCGCACAGACGGCTTCCGGCTCCGTCAGCCTGGAAAGTTCCGCCGCACAAAGCAAATAAGCAGGATTTTTTGCTCTTAGGTTATGGACAGAAAAGAGATTTAATGCTATAGTTATTTAATATAAACCCGAAATAGTAAGTATACTCGTACAGAGGTGAGCAATATGAAGCATACATTCAAAGGCGGCGTGCATCCCGATTACATGAAGGCCCCCGAGATTCCTGTAACCGAGATCAAACCGCCGAAAAAAGTTGTCATACCCCTCATCCAGCATATCGGTGCCCCCTGCAAGCCCCTTGTCCACGTGGGGGACGTGGTCAAGATGGGCCAGAAGATCGGAGACAGCCCGTCCCCGATGTCGGCACCGATCCATGCTTCCGTGTCGGGCAAGGTGACAGCCATCGAGCAGCGCCCCCATCCCCTCGGAGACTATATTGACTCCATCGTCATCGACAATGACGGCCTGGATACGCCGGCCTTCATGACGCCGCTGACGGAGGAGCAGCTCCGCGATCCCTCCGCCATTCTTGCCCGCATCCGCGAGGCCGGCATCGTCGGCTGCGGCGGCGCCATGTTCCCGACGGCCTTTAAGATCCGCGGCGGCGTCGGCAAGGTGGACAAGCTGATTATCAACGGTGCCGAATGCGAGCCCTACCTGAACGGTGACCATCTCACGATGCTCAACTATCCGGAGCAGCTGATGAAGGGCATCGAGCTCGTGCGCATCGCCTCCGGCGTAGACAAGGCCTATTACGGCATCGAGAAGAACAAGCAGGATGCCATTGACCTGCTGACGTCTCTCCATCCGGAGAATTACGGCATCGAGATCGTCCCCGAAGAGGTCAAGTACCCGCAGGGCGGCGAGAAGATCCAGGTCAAGGTCGTTACGGGCCGCGAGGTCCGCGCGGGCGGGCTCCCGTCCGGTGTGGGGTGCAACGTTGTCTCCACGCGTACGGCCTATGCCATCTATCAGGCCTGCTATGAAGGCCGGCCTCTGATCGACCGTATCGTGACCTTCGCGGGCAGCGCCCTGAAGGCCCCTGTAAATGCCCTTACGCGCGTCGGTACGCCGATCGAGTACATCGTCGAGCAGTGCGGCGGCTTCGTCAAAACGCCGAAGAAGATCGTCCTCGGCGGCCCGATGATGGGCATCTGCTGCTCCTTCCCCGAGGCTCCCACGGTCAAGGGTACAGCCGGCATCCTGTTCTTCACGGAAGAAGAGGACCGCAGCGTTCCGGATCCCCAGTGCATCCGCTGCGGCAAGTGCGTGAATGTCTGCCCGATGCGCCTCGAGCCTACCTTTATGTATATGTACTATACGAAGGGCGACCTCGATATGCTTCAGAAATACCATGTTCTGGACTGCTTTGAATGCGGCAGCTGCGCGTACAACTGCCCCGGCCGCGTCCCGCTGACGCACGCCTTCAAAACGTCCAAAATGATGATCCAGACCCGCATGATGAAAGAAAAAGCCAGGGCGGAAGCCGCGGCAAAGGAGGGAAGACGCTGATGGCAGAAGAAAACAAGACCGTCGCCGCTCCCGCAGTGGAGCTGAAGAAGACGGACGCAAAGCCCGAGGCCAAGCCGGCGGCCGCCGCTCAGCCCGCCGCAGCTGCAGCCGCCAAACCTGCCGCGAAGCCTGCCGCCAAGCCGGCTGCGGCAAAAAAGGAGCGCCTGATCCTCGATGTGGCCTATCAGCCCCAGGTGAAGACGGCCCGCACGGCGCGCAGCCTGATGCTCGATGTGATCATCGCTCTTATCCCGAGCGTGATCGTTGCCGTTGTGCAGTACGGCTTTTATCCCCTTGCCGTCATCGCGATCTCGATGGCGTCGGCAGCCTTCTTTGAATGGGGCTACCGGAAGCTCCTCAAGAAGAGCAATACTGTGGGCGACCTTTCCGCCTGCCTCACCGGTATGCTCCTTGCCCTGACGCTCCCGTCGAATACGCCGCTCTGGATCCCCGTGATCGGCACGTTCTTTGCCATCGTTGTGGTCAAACAGCTTTACGGCGGCATCGGCAAGAACTTCCTCAACCCGGCGCTCGCCGGCCGTGCCTTCCTGCTCGCGTCCTACGGCACCTTCCTCTCCGGCAAGTTTGCCGTACCTGCCTCCCTCGCGAAGGCGGGCGTTGACGGCGCGACCATGGCAACGCCGCTTGCCGAGCTCTACGGCGGCAGCGCACTTTCCTCTACCGTTACGGTCAAGAATCTTCTCCTTGGCGCAACGCCCGGCTGCATCGGCGAGCTGAGTGTGATCGCTATCCTGATGGGCGCGGCTTATCTCCTTGCCGCCGGCGTCATCACCTGGCACATCCCGGTGAGCTTCGTCGGCACGGTCGCTGCGCTGACCGTGATCTTCGGCCGCGAGGGCTACTCCAATGTCAGCTGGATGCTCCTGAACCTCTGCTCCGGCAGTATGCTCTTCGGTGCCTGCTTCATGGCAACGGACTATGCCTCCTCTCCGCTCACTCCGGGCGGCCAGATCATCTACGGCATCGGCTGCGGCATCATGGTCGTGCTGATCCGTTACTTCGGCGGCTATCCCGAAGGCACGACGTACGCCATCCTGCTGATGAATGTCTGCGCCTGGTCCATCGACAAGCTCTTCCGCCGCAGACAGCTTGGCGGCTACTCCCGCGGTGACCAGCAGATCATCGACAAGGCGGCCAAGTACAGCCGTCTCGCAAAAGAATACAGTGAAAAGGCAGGCGACCTGAAATGAAAAAGATTATGAAGCTCGCCGGGATCCTTTTCCTGGTGTGCGCGATCGTTGCCGGCGTCCTCGGCGTCGTCAACAATCTCACCTATCCCACGATCCAGGAGCAGCAGAACGCCGCCACCTATGCGGCCTACCGCGAAGTCCTTGGAGCCGATGATTCCGTAAAGTTCGAAGAGGTCAGCTTTGACGCCTCCGCTCCGGAATACGCGCATGTTGATTCCATCGTTCAGGCTTCCGACGGCTCCGGCTACTGTGTCCAGACGACGGTCTCCGGCGCCCAGGGCCTGATCACCCAGGTCACCGGCGTGGATGCCGACTTTCTTTGCTCCGGCATTGCCATCACTTCGCATTCCGAGACCTCCGGTCTCGGCGCCGTGGCAGCCTCCACCGGTGAAGACGGCATCAACTTCCGCGCACAGTTCGTCGGCCAGGGAGACGACATTGCTCTTTCCAGCAAGGGCGGCTCCATCGACAGCATCTCCGGCGCAACGATTACCTCGACTGCCTGCTGCACGGCCGTGTCCGAAGCCATCCAGGCAGTGCGTGCCTTGGGTTAAGGAGGGCAGGATATGAACATTAAAAAGCAGTTCAAGGAAGGCCTGATCACCAACAACCCGGTTCTCGTTCAGCAGATCGGCATGTGCGCCACGATGGCCATCACGACCTCTCTGTTCAACGGCATCGGTATGGGCCTCTCCGTTCTCATCATTCTGACGTGCTGCAACGTCGTTATCTCCGCGATCCGCAAGATCATCCCGGGTGAGATCCGTCTGGCCATTTTCGTGGTCGTCATCGCCGGCTTTGTCACGATCGTCGACCTTGTGCTTCAGGCCTATATTCCGGCTTTGAGCTCGGCCCTCGGCGTCTTCATTCCGCTGATCGTTGTCAACTGCATCATCATTGGCCGTGCGGAGGCCTTCTGCCAGAAGAATTCCGTCGGCGCCAGCTTCTTTGACGGTATCTTCCAGGGCCTGGGGTACACCTGTGTCCTGATCATCATGAGCGTGGCACGCGAGCTGCTCGGCAAGGGCACCTTCGGCGGCGGCCTCATCGATGTCACGAATGGCTTCAAATTCACGCTCGACGGCACCGGCACCGGTATCCGGATCTTCCCGGAGACCTTCGGCGCCTCGATCCTGACGCGCCCCTTCGGCGGCTTCCTCGCGCTCGGCGTTCTCATCGCCGTGATGCAGTATGCTCTCCGCAGGAGCAAGGAAAAAGCAAAGGCCCAGGCCGAAGCTGAAAGCGCAAAGGAGGAGAACAAGTAATGTTTACGACACTTCTTTCCATTTCTCTCGGCGCGATCCTGGTCGATAACTTTATCTTCTCCCAGTTCCTTGGCTGCTGCCCGTTCCTCGGCTGCTCCAACAAGGTCGACACGGCGGCCGGCATGGGCATGGCGGTCATCTTCGTCATGGGTCTCGCCTCCGCGATCTGCTGGATTATTGACCAGTACATCCTTATTCCTCTTGGCCTCGCCTTCCTGGAGACGCTCGCCTTCATCCTCGTCATCGCGGCGCTCGTCCAGTTCGTCGAGATGTTCCTCAAGAAGATGGTCCCGTCGCTGTACTCCGCGCTCGGTATCTATCTTCCCTTGATCACCACCAACTGCGCTGTCCTTGGTGTCGTTCTTCTGAACGTTCAGAACAGCTACAACTTCATTGAGTCCGTGGTCTACGGCATCACGGGCGGCGTCGGCTTCCTGCTTGCCATCGTCCTCTTCGCGACGGTTCGCGAGCGCGTGGAGTTTGCGGATTATCCGCAGTGCTTCAAGGGGTTCCCGATCTGCCTGGTCAGTGCGGCTCTTGTCTGCCTTGCATTCATGGGCTTCTCCGGCATGAGTATCTTCTAAGGGGGACGATGAAATGACGATTGTATATGCGATTCTCGTCCTTGGCATTCTTGGCGGCATCTTCGGTGCTCTGCTGGGCGTTGCCTCCAAGGTCTTCCATGTAGAAGTCGACCCCAAGCAGGAAGCGGTCCGCGAGGCGCTGGCCGGTGCCAACTGCGGCGGCTGCGGCTTCCCGGGCTGTGACGGTTATGCTGCTGCTGTTGCGGCAGGCAAGGCTCCGACCAACCGCTGCGTGGCGGGCGGCGCGGAGACGGCGGCCAAGGTTGCCGAGATCATGGGTGTCTCCGCAGGTGCGGCAGAGAAGAATTTTGCGTTTGTTCCCTGCTCCGGCTGCGACGGCCATGCCGAAAAGCGCTTTAATTACATCGGGCCGAAGGACTGCCAGGCAGCCATGCTGTTCGGCGGCAAGAGCAACAAGCTCTGTAACTTTGCCTGCATCGGCTACGGCAACTGCACCCGTGTGTGCAACTTCGACGCCATCCACATTGTAGACGGCATTGCCCAGGTCAACCGCAAGAACTGCGTCGGCTGCGGCGCCTGTGCGGATGCCTGCCCGAAGAGCCTCATCAAGATCATCTCCGAAAAACAGCGCATCAGCCCTGCCTGCTCCAGCAAGGACAAGGGCGCCGTTGTGAACAAGCGCTGCGATCGCGGCTGCATCGCCTGCAAGAAGTGCGAACGCGAATGCCCGGCCGATGCGATCAAGGTGGAAGACAACCTCGCCCGTGTTGACATGTCCAAGTGCGTCAGCTGCGGCCACTGCGTGGATGTCTGCCCGCGCAATATCATCACCTGGTTCGGCGTCAAAGACTGACCGGTGCCGAGAAGCTAAGAAGGAGGAAATTTCGGATGGCAAATAAAAAAATGTCTCATGATGACAAAAAAAGACTGATTTCCGGAATCGCCGTAGCGCTTGTCGGCTGTGTGTCTCTGGGTGTGGTTAAGAGCATCCCGGAAAAGGCGGAGGAAGCCCCCGCCATGGTTGACGGCGTTTATACCGAATCCGCGCAGGGCATCTTCTCTGCGGTCAAGGTTCAGCTCACGGTGGCCGACGGCGCGATCGCCGAATGCGTGATCGATGCCTCCGGCGAGACGCCTGAGCTCGGCGGCGCAGCTGCAGAACCCCTTGCCGCGTCCATTGTGGAAAAGCAGAGCGCCGAGATCGACGGAGTCGCCGGCGCAACGATGACTTCCAATGCCGTGAAGGAGGCTGCAGCTGCGGCCATCGCGCGGGCTGCGGAAGGGGATACGGATCCCGAAGCAAGCTTTATTGACGGCACCTATACCGCCTCGGCCCAGGGCATTTTCTCCGAGGTCAAGGTTCAGATCGTTGTAACGGACGGTCTGATCTCTGAGTGCACGATCGATGCCTCCGGTGAGACGCCCGAGCTTGGCGGCGCCGCTGCCCCGACGCTCGCGGACGAGATCGTCGCTTCCCAGAAGGCCGATGTCGATGCCGTAGCCGGCGCCACGATGACGTCGAACGCCGTTCAGACGGCGGCCGCGGAAGTGATTGCCCGTGCTCTTACGGGTGACGTCGATCCCGAGCCGACCGGCCTTTCCGACGGCAGCTATACGGTCCAGTCCACGGTTGCGGATCAGACGGTTGATGTCATGGTAACGGTTGCCGAAGGCGCCATCACGGAGGTCTCCGTGGATGACGCAAAGATCCTGCAGACGATTTCCGATGCCGAACAGAAGGCGGAAGAGCTCCAGGCTCAGCTGGATGCCGCGTTGGCAGGCGCTGCCGAAACGGCGGAAGAGCCTGTTGAGGAAGCACCCGCCGCAGCAGAGCCCATGACCTATACGGCCTCTGCCCAGGGCATCAGCTCCGAAGTTGTTGTTACCGCCACGCTGACCGGCACGGAGATCACGGATATTGTGATCGACGTCTCCGGCGAGACTCCGGGCATCGGCGCCGCTGCGGGTGAGTCTCTCACCGAGCAGTTCCTTGCTGCCCAGAGCGCCGATATTGACGGCGTCGCCGGTGCGACCATTACCTCCACCGCTGCCAAGACTGCCATGGCCGAGATCCTTGCCGAGGCAGCGGAAGCAGCCTCCGAAGGAGATACGGAGGAGCCGGCCGAGGCAGAAGCGAGTGGCCTGAAGGACGGAACCTATACCGCATCTTCCAAGGGCATCAGCTCCGATGTGACCGTTACGCTCACGGTTTCCGGCGGAAAGATCACCGAGGCTTCGGTCGATGTTTCCGGCGAGACTCCGGGCATCGGCAAGGAAACGGCTGAACCGCTCATGGAGCAGATCCTCGCCGCCCAAAGTGCCGAGATCGACGGTGTTGCCGGTGCGACGATCACCTCAACGGCCGCTAAGACGGCGTTGAAGGCCTGCCTCGATGAGGCGATGTAATTCGTCTTTTAAAAATCCAAAAAGAGCTCATCCTTCGATGGGCTCTTTTTCCATCATGAGATCAGAAAAGGAGAAAATGCTATGAAACCGGCAGCTTTTGTTATGTCCTGCGTCACGGCCGTCTGTGCCTGCGTGGCAGCCGCTTTTGCGATCGTGGTTCTGGTACAGGAGCACGACTGAACCGCATATTCACATTTTATTTTCTTTACCGAACCGCCCTCGCTGTGGTATAATGTTCAAAAATAACGATCGGGGAGCAAATCTATGAGCGAAGAATGGGTTCAGCATCTGATCACGGCGTATTCTTCTCAGCTGCTGAAGTATCTCATCAATCATACGCACAGCCGCGAGGACGCGGAGGATCTTCTGCAGGATGTCATGATCAGCGTCTATGAGCATCGCGCGGAGTTCGACCCCGAAAGGTGCAACGAGCAGGCCTGGCTCTATATCATAGCCAAGCGGAAGCTCGTCTCGTATTATCGCAAGTTCAAGCAGAATGACAGCATCGACGAGATGGAGGACTTCCAGCTCCCTTCGGACAACAGTATGGCCGAAGCCACAAATCTCATGGCTTGCCGTCAGGCCGTTGCTCTGGCGCTCAGCAAGCTCGATGAGCGCAGCCGGGAGATCGTCGTTCTGCGTTACTTCAACGGCCTGAGCTATGCGGAGATCGCTTCAGCGCTCGGCATCAGCGAAGGCAATGCCCGCGTGATCCATTCCCGAGCTCTTGACACGATGAAAAAAGAACTGGGGGACTTTGAATTCGGCGAAGATTGAACATTTTCTTCCCGTTTTCTGTAACTTTTCGCTTTCGGAAGCGTACTAACCGACAGATGATCAGAAAGGTGTGACAATATGGCAGATATTGAAAAGCTGCTGGACACCGTTTCGGACAGTTCAAAATTCGAAGGCTGGAATGATGCTCTTTCGCATATGGTCGGCTCCATCCAAAGCAAGTATGCCCGCAGGGCGCTTTCCGAGGATGAGCTCAGCATGGTCGCCGGGGGCGTGAATGTTCCCGAGGATCTGATGCAGAAGATCAGAGCCAGGATCCAAGATGTCTGAACATCCGATCGTTCAGCTTTCCCGCCGCTATCCTTCGCTTCTCCTACCGATTCGGGAGGGCATGAAGGACAGCGAGCAGTATAAGAACGCGGTTCTCCGGGGACAGCAGACGGAGGGGAGGCCGGACTTCTCGTTGAATGAGAAGGACAGCCTCGCTTCCTTCGTCACGCCTGCCGGAGCGGTTGACGTTCTGTGCCTGCAGGAGAGAGCGGATTTTGTTCATGCCATCCGCGCGCTGGCCTATCGCTGCGAGCCGAAGCCCGTACCCGATTCCATGGGGGCAAGCTCCTTAAGCGGCCTCATCAACTGGGAGAAGATCCGGTGCCATCTGGAGGAGTATTGTGCTTCCGGCGGGGAAGACGAAAATGCCGAGTTCGCGCGCTTTACGTCGGAGAAAAGAAATTATCTTGACTGTCTCATCGTCCTCAGCAGCGGACCCTACAGTGCCGTTCCGGCGGCGGACATGGGCCTTGAGGAAGAGGAGTGGCTCAGCAGATCGCTTCAGATCCGGAAGTTCCATGAGCTGACGCATTTCTTCTCCCGTCATCTTTATCTTGAAAACAAGGATGCGGTGCGGGATGAGATCCTTGCGGACCTGATCGGCATTGTCTCTGCCTTCGGCTTTTATGACGATGCCGCTGCCCGGCGCTTCCTCGGTCTGGAGAACGAGGCGTACCGCGAAGGGGGAAGGCTCCAGAATTACTGTTCTGCAGAGGAGCTCCCGGCTGTGATCGTGCGTGCCCGCACGTTGATCTCCGTCTTCAGGGACTATACGGAGAAAAACCGGACGGAGGACGTTTTTGCGCTCCTCGGCAATATCGAAAAAAATAAGATCGGCCTTGCGTGAATGCGCTGCCGGTCCTATAATATTTATTTAATTTTGAGAAAAAATAAAGTTTTTGGAGGAATACTGTTATGACGATCAAAGCAAATGAAAATGCCGGCAAGCTCGCGCTCGATGTGATTGGCCGTCTGGATACCACTACGGCTCCCCAGCTGGAGGCGGAGCTCGCCAAGCATTCGGATGCTTCGGCCATCGAATTTAACTTCGCGGAGCTCGAGTATATCTCTTCCGCCGGCCTGCGTGTCCTGCTCGGCGCCCAGAAGGGCATCAATGCCAAGAAGGGCACGATGGTCATCAAGAACGTGAACGACACCATCCGCGAAGTCTTCGAGATTACGGGCTTCATCGATATTCTCACGATCGAGTGATATCCCGTCTTCCGGGCTGACACCGGGAAAGGAGCTGCTCTGCTTATGACAAAAACATTTCCTGCCAGGCGGGATGAGCTCGATGCGGTCCTCGGTTTTGTGGAAGAGGCTTTGGAGCAGGTCGGATGCCCCGTCAAGACGCAGATGGAGCTGAATGTCTGCGTGGAAGAGGTATTTATCAACATTGCCAGCTATGCCTATCCGAATCGGGAAGGCACGGCGGAGATCCGCGTGGAGTCTGACGCCGATGCATCGTCTGTCAGCATCTCCCTCGTTGACAGCGGCGTCCCGTTTGATCCGCTTCAGAAAAAGGATCCGGACGTCTCGCTCTCTGCGGAGGAGCGCGGCATCGGCGGCCTCGGGATCTACATGGTAAAAAAGATGACGGACGAAGTCACCTATGAGTACCGTGACGGCTGCAACGTTCTCACGATGAAGAAGACCTTCTGAGCGCTCTCGCGCCATTCGAAAACATTCAAAGGAGGGCATCATGCCTCCAAAACTGATCATCGTTGTTCCCTGCTATAATGAAGAAGCGGTCCTTCCGATCACGGCGCCCCTCTTCCGGCAGAAGCTGGAGGACCTCACGGCCTCCGGCGCCATTGCGGAAGACAGCCGCGTTCTGTTCGTCAACGACGGCAGCCGGGACGGGACCTGGGAGCTGATCTGTGCGCTCGCAAAGGAAGACGAACATTTTATCGGCATTTCCCAGAGCCGCAACCGCGGCCATCAGAACGCGGTTCTTGCCGGGCTGATGGAGGCCAAGGACATGTGCGACATCACGATCTCCATTGACGCCGACGGACAGGACGATATCAACGCGATGGACCGCATGGTCGCTGCCTGGAAGGACGGCTGCGAGGTCGTTTACGGCGTCCGGTCCTCCCGCGAGACGGACACCTTCTTCAAGCGCTTCACGGCCCAGAGCTTTTATCGCTTGCTCTCCCTGCTTGGTGCGGAAGTCGTTTATAATCATGCGGACTATCGGCTCATCAGTTCCCGCGTGCTGCAGGAGTTTGCCAACTATAAAGAGGTCAATCTCTTCCTGCGCGGCCTCATTCCGCTGGTTGGCTTCAAGAGCACGAGTGTGGAGTACGAGCGCAGCGAACGCCTTGCGGGGGAGAGCCACTATCCGCTCAAAAAAATGATCGCCCTTGCGGTCGACGGCATCACAAGCCTCTCCGTCAAGCCGCTCCATCTGATCACGACCTTCGGCGTTTTCGTCGCCATTGTCAGCTTCATCGGCTGTCTTTGGGCGCTCATCGCTGCCCTCTCCGGAAAAACGGTGGCGGGCTGGGCGAGCATGACATGCATCATCTGCTTTGTCAGCGGTGTCCAGCTGATCTGCCTTGGCATTATCGGCGAATATATCGGCAAGATCTATATGGAGACGAAGCAGCGTCCCCGCTACATTATCTCCGAGCGTACCTACGGAAAATAAAAGATCGTCCGGCTGCTTTTCGGCAGCCGGGCGCGCTTTTTCGGCAGTTACTTTCGGTTTTCTTCCACGATCGTGCGGACGGCCTCCAGAGCGCGGTCGATCTTGGCCTCAAAATCCAGCGTATTTTCGATAATGTACCGCTTGGGGTGAAGGCTCCAGGCTGCGAGCGTGCGGTCATCGAGCGCCCGGGCGGTCTCGGCGTCCTCATAGCGGGCAGTGTTGCCGTGGTCAAAGGCAAACTCGGCCCCTTTTGCGCAGGTCGTGAGATGCACGACGGCGTCATAGCCGGTGAGGATCTCGCGCTCCGTTTTCCCGCAGGCAGCCACGACCTTCGCAAACTTTTCCCCGTCGATATAGGCAAGGTCGTCGAAGACGGCGCGGTCATAGACAATGAGCACATTTTCCTGCGGCACGATCTCTGCAGCCCGCAGCGCAAGCTGTTCCTTGTGCAGCTGATCCGGCACCACGAAATACTGGAACTGCTCCATGCTCATGCACCCCTCGAACGGCCCAAGCCCGAAGCCCGAGATCAGCTCCGTTACGGTCTCCGGAATGGTGATGACCCTCCAGTTTTCCTTCCCGCGGTATTCCTCCAGAATACGCGCAAGCAGCGAGGTCTTTCCGGCGGCGGGGCCGCCGGTGAGTACGATGCGTATGACGTTCTTGTTCATGAGCGATGGATCCTCCGTGCGTTTGTCGGTATTTTATGCCGCTATTTTATGCCGCAGAAATGCCTCTGTCAAGCCTGCCGGGGTCAAAAACCCCAGTGCTTGACGGAAATGGGAAAAAGGTGTATTATCTTGTGGATTAAAGAGTAATTTCGTCCTTAGGAGGAAGAAATCTTATGGGTCTCATTCCCCAGGTGAAATGCCGCCGCTGCGGCGCAAGCTTTTCTTCGCTTAGAAATCGCTGTCCCAACTGCGGGACGCGTGTTGTCTCCCAGAGCACCCGCACCCCGGGGGCGACCCCCGGCACGGTCAAGGGTACGCCGGCCAATGCCAGGGCAGAGAACAATGCCCGGTGGCAGATCGTTTTCGGCATGATCCTTGTGGTGGCCGTCATTCTGGCGGTGATCGTGATGGTATCCTCCAGCCTGGAGGGCATTGACACGGCCAACGTCAAGGTCACGGCAACGCCTGCGCTCATTTCCGACATGATGCCGTCCGTCGAAGCCGCCCCGTCCCCGTCGCCCACGCCGCTGCCCACGGTCGAGCAGATCAAGATCCTCTATATGAACACGAAGGATCTGACGCCCGAGTCCGCCTGGCCGACGATGCGTGTCGGCGAGTCGATCAACATCAACGCTGTCGTCTACCCGATGGACATTATGAACCCGGTGGTCGAGTGGTCCTGCAGTGACACGACCGGCGAGTACCTCACGATGACCTTCAACGATGACGACACGGTCACGCTCACCTGCCTCAGTGCCGAGGCCGGCAACGTTAGCGTGACGGCCAGCTGCTACGGCACCTCTGCCACCATCAAGATCTACACGCGCGAGGCCGCCACCTGAGTCCTTTTTACCGAAAAAACACTCCCGTCTCTCCGGAGAGGCGGAAGTGTTTTTCTTTTTTTTACTTGCTGTTTCTCGCCTTCAGCTCCTCGCAGATTGCGGCGAAGCGGTCCTCGTCGAGCGTATAGTGCTTCACATAGAGCTTATAGGTGACCGTCATGCAGGCCAGCGGAAGCACGGTCAGCACCAGCAGCAGGAAGAAGCGCTGTCCGCCGCCGACCTGCGTGATCACGGCACCGATGCCGGCCATCTTTTCTTCGGCGGAGATGGTGCCGAGATTGGCCTGCTGCTCAAAGGCGGAGATCTGCTGCGAGTAGTCCGTCACCCCGCAGATGAGGTAAGCGATGTAGTTGATGACGATGACGGCGGCGCTGCCGAGCTTTGTGATGAAGGGCCGGACGGAAGCGATCATTGCGTCGTTCCGCTCGCCGAATTTCCACTCGCTGTATTCCACCGTGTTGATGATCGAGATCATCATGACGAGATAATAGCTGTAGTTGCCGAAATTTGCCGCCATAAAGGCCAGTGTGAAGATCCAGCATTTCAGCGAGGCATTCGATGCCGGGAAGAGGAGCCCGATGAGCAGCATCAGCGCGTAGCCGGCGGCGGAAATGCCGAGCATCGTCCGCATCAGGCGCTTGCGCGTCGTGCGTGCGGCGAGGCGCGGATAGAGCGCCATCAGGATCGCCGTTGCGGCGAGGCCGAAGGTGGAGAAGATGGAATAATATCCGCCCTCGTATCCGAGCTCAAAATAGATATAGGTCGAGCCCAGACCGCCCAGCGCCAGCCCGTTGCCAATCTGCTGGAACAGGAACACGACGGCGACCCAGAGCAGCTGGTCGTTCTTCCGGAAGACGTCCACGATCTTCTTCAGAGAGAATGCGCTCTTCGGCGCCTCGGTATCTACGCGAGTTTCCTTTACGCCGAACACGGTGAACGCGAGGAAGAAGGGCCCGAGCAGGCAGATCACGAGAGCAACACACTTGTAGGCATACGAGGTGTTCCCGCCGATGGCGCCGCTGCCGGTCGTGAGCAAGGGAATGGCGAAGCCGGCCAGTGTCCCGCCAATGCCGGAGCAGAGCGTGGCGCGGGAGGTAAACTGATCCCGTTCATGGCTGTCCGACCCGAGGGAGGCGACCATGCCCCAGTAGGAAATGTCATGCATCGTAAAGGTAATGCTGTAAAGCAGGTAGATGACGAGAAAGAACCAAACGAAGCTCCACCCGGTCAGCGTCGTGCGGAACAGCGCGTAGACGACGAAGGACGTCGAGAGTATGCCGATGACGAGCCAGGGCTTGTATTTGCCGAAGCGGGTGCGTGTGCGCTCGATAATGCTGCCCATGATGGGATCGTTGACGGCGTCGAACACGCGCGAGCCGATCATGATCGCCGAGACGACGCCCAGCTGCGCCGCCGTCAGCCCCCGTGTAAAGAGAATGAAGGTGAAGGCAAAGTTCGTGAAGAGATTGTAGATCATGTCCCGCCCGATCGTTCCGACCGGGTAGAGGATCAGGTTTCGTTTCTGCGTTTTCGGATCCATCTGCGCATCTCCTTTTACCTTCACGCGCCTTCGAACAAGGCGGCGACGTTCTCCAGATACTGCCGGATCGGCAGGTGCTGCGGGCACATGGCCTCGCAGGCTCCGCAGTGCAGGCAGTCGCTCGCCTTGCCGAAACTGGCCGTCAGATGCTCATAGTAGGAGGGCTGAGGCGTCCAGCCCTTGGAGGAGACCTCCTGCTTTTCGGCATTGTAGAGCGAGAAGTATTTCGGAATGGCGATGTTCTGCGGGCAGTTGACGGTGCAGTAGGAGCACCCGGTGCAGGGGATGGCAATGGTTTTATTGATGATGTCGGCACAGTGCAGCACGAGCCGGTTCTCCTCCTCTGTCAGCGGCGTGAAGTTCATCATATATCCGGTGTTGTCCAGAAGCTGCTCCATGTTGCTCATGCCGCTCAGCACGACCATGACGTTCTCCAGGCTCGCTGCGAATCGGATGCCCCAGGAGGGGATCGACATCTCCGACTCCTTTTCCTTCAGCAGCTTCTCCGCCTCCTCCGGCAGCCGGGCAAGCGTTCCGCCCTTGACGGGCTCCATGACGATGACGGGCTTCTTATGCCGCGTGATCACCTCGTAGCATTTCCGGCTCTGCACGCCGATGCTGTCCCAGTCGAGATAATTGAGCTGGATCTGCACATATTCGACCTCCGGATGCTTCGTGAGGATCCCGTCGAGCAGCTCGGGGCCGTCGTGGTAGGAAAAGCCGATGTGCTTTACAAGTCCTGCGGCCTTCTTTTCCTGCAGGAATTCAAAGCAGTGCAGCTTCTCAAATACGGGCAGCGTATCCGCGTTCACATCGTGCAGCCAGTAATAGTCAAAGTAACCTGCCCCGGTGCGCTCCAGCTGCGTGCGGAAGAGCGTTTCCCGGTCCTCCTCGGAGTGCAGCATATAGGCGGGCATTTTCGTCGTCAGCGTGAAGCTCTCTCTCGGATGGCGGGAGACGAGCGCCTCGCGTGCCGTTTCTTCGCTTTTTCCCCCGCAGTACATCCAGGCTGTGTCGAAATAGGTGAAGCCCCGCTCCAGGTAGGTGTCCACCATCTGTTTGACGAGCTCAAGGTCCACGCTTCCCGGGTCGTCGGCGTCTGTGAGCGGAAGCCGCATCAGTCCAAATCCAAGTTTTTTCATTTTTTATCCTCCCCAATTGGCTTGCTTTCAGCTTACCATAAATTCTTCTGCTTTTTCAAGGGCAAACCGGAACGCATTCGGTACGGCGTAGACGTGCTCCAGCTCATCCCGATCGGCCCAGACCCAGCTCTCCGGCAGCTCCGGCCCAGCCGCCTCGGCGATAAAGCCCTCCATGTGCCACTCAATGTGGCTGAATACATGCTTTCCTTTTCCGCAGGACGCAGGCGGCACCGTGACGGCGATCCCTTCCCGGGCAAGCGGATCCTCCTCCGCCCGGAGTGCGTTGGGAAATTCCCATAACCCCGCAAGCAGTCCCTTTTCCGCCCGCTTCCGAAGAGCGACGCGGCTCTTGTAAAACAGAAGAAAGACCTTCCGTTCCTCGATGCGCCGCGCCTTTGCCTGCGCCTTGAAGGGCAGCTCCTCTGTGCGGCCCTCGCTCCGGGCACGGCAGAGCGCGCGGAGCGGGCAGAGATCGCAGAGCGGAGCGCCGTTCGGGAGGCAGACCGTCTCTCCGAGCTCCATCAGCGCTTCGTTGAATTCGCCCGGCGCATCCGGCGGGATCACTCCGGCGAGCCGGGCGCGAAAGTCGGCCTTCGTGCTCTCGCGGGAAATGTCGCGCCCGTCTGCCGTCAGCCGGGTAAGCACGCGGAGCACATTCCCGTCCACGGCCGGTGCGGGGAGGCCGAAGGCGATCGAGGCAATGGCTCCTGCCGTATAGTCGCCGATGCCCGGCAGCGCCCGGATGGCATCGAGATCGGCCGGGAACTGCCCGCTGTACTGCTCCGTGAGGATCTGCGCGGCCTTCCGGAGATTGCGGGCGCGGCTGTAATATCCGAGCCCCTGCCACAGCTTCATCAGCTCGTCCTCCGGCACGGCGGCGAGAGCGGGAATGTCCGGCAGTGCCTTCAGAAACCGGTCATAGTATTCCAGCACGGCTGCAATGCGCGTCTGCTGCAGCATGATCTCTGAGATCCAAATGTGATAAGCGTTCTTTCCTTCCCGCCACGGCAGCTCCCGCCGGCAGGAGGCGTACCAGCCCTGCAGAAGCGGCACGGCGGTGCGGAGAAGCTCATTTTGATCCGACACGGGCAGTTGTCCTCCAAAAAAATTTTTCTTATTATATCATATTTCGTCCGCGTCTGTTATAATACAATGCGGTTTTTCCCATGATATTTTGCGGAGAGGGGGGTCGCAATGCGCCCGAGCGGATGGGCCGAAGCGCTCAAGAGCGTGACTCTGTGCGCGGTGGCCGTCTCCTTCCTCTTCCTCTGCTTCTCCGCCTTCGGCTGGCATGCGGAGTTTGCCGCGGTGCCGCTGGAGGAGGATGTGCTTTCCCTGCAGGAAAGTCCTTCCCCTGAAGCGCCTGCCCCGGCACCGACGCCCGCCCCGACGGCGTCGCCGAAGCCGCTCTCGCCGCCGGAGGTCAGGGAATATGACGTGCCCGTCCGGCGCGGAGAACTGCGGTATGTCTCCCAGCTGAACGATGTAGACTCGTACGGCTGGGGCAAGTATGCCGGCCGGGCCGGCAGCGAGTGCACTACGGCCTGCATCTCCATGGCGCTCAGCTATTTGGGCATCGACGCTTCGCCTGAAGCCATTCTGGACTACAGCCTCAGCACGGTCCTCGCCAGCACTTATGGCATCGAGGGCATCCGTGCCTCGGACCTGACGTGCTCCATGGTCTCCGCGGAGGCGGGGTACGAGGTCTTCCTGCAGATGATGGAGCGTTACGAGAAGAGCCGGGATGCGGGCGTTTCGCCCGTCCTCCTCTATCTCTCGGGCGCCGGGCACAACCATGCGCTCGTCGTCTTTGCAGAAGAAGGAGAGGATTATCTTGTCCTTGATCCCGTGCCCCGCGGCATCCACCGGATCCGAATCTCCGAGGAGGGCCGCATCTCTACGGAGGAAGAGGATTATCTCACGCGCTACTCCTGCAGCGATGCCTATCCGATGCAGATCAACTCTCTGGCCCAGTGGGAGCTGGAAGAATAAAATTATTTAAGGAGAATGGATACTTATGGTTCGCAGAAAAGAAGAAAGAATCCCGGTTACGAAAAAAATGTTCGACGGCGCCGGTGAGGCGCAGCTCTGCCCGATCCTGACGGGCGCGGAGGAGATGTACGGAAAAGGCCGCCTCTTTTCCCGCGTGACGCTGCAGCCCGGCTGCGAGATCGGCTGGCATATCCACCACGGCGATGGCGAGACCTATCTCATCCTCAGCGGTACGGGAGAATACAACGACAACGGCACGGTCGTTCCCGTCGGCCCCGGAGATGTGACCTTTGTCGATGCCGAGCAGGGGCATTCCCTTCTCAACACGGGCAGCGAGCCGCTCGAGGCGGTAGCGCTGATTTTGTATAAATGATCCGGTAAAGGAACATATGCCATGAACATTACCGTTGCCGGTGTCGGCTATGTCGGCCTTTCTCTGGCCGTCCTGCTTGCGCAGCATCATGACGTGACGGCCATTACCACAACGCCTGCCAAGGCGGAGCTCATCAACGCCCGCCGCAGCCCCATCCGGGACGCGGAGCTCGAGCAAGTTCTCGCCGAAAAAAAGCTGTCCCTTGTCTGTACGACGGACAAGGCCGCGGCCTATGCCTCGGCCGACCTCGTCGTCATCGCCACGCCCACGAACTATGACAGCCGCAAGAATTATTTTGACACCTCCGCCGTGGAGGACGCCATCGAGTGCTGTCTGCAGAACAATGACCGTGCCACTCTGGTCATCAAGTCGACGATCCCCGTCGGCTATACCGAGAGCGTCCGGCAGAAGTATCATACCGGGCGGATCCTCTTTTCGCCGGAATTTCTCCGGGAGAGCCGCGCCCTTTATGACAATCTCTATCCGAGCCGCATCATCGTCTCCTGCGATGACGAATCGCGTGCGGCAGCGGAGCAGTTTGCCGCGCTTCTGCAGGAGGGAGCCGTCAAACAGGAGATCCCCACGCTCTTTATGGGCTTTACCGAGGCCGAGGCTGTCAAGCTTTTTGCCAACACTTATCTCGCCCTCCGCGTGAGCTACTTCAACGAGCTTGACACCTATGCCGAGATGCGCGGCCTCAATACCCGCGAGATCATCGAGGGCGTCTGCCTCGACCCCCGCATCGGCTCGCATTACAACAATCCCTCCTTCGGCTACGGGGGCTATTGCCTCCCGAAGGACACCAAGCAGCTTCTCGCCAATTACGAGGACGTTCCCCAGAACATGATGAGCGCTATCGTTGAGAGCAACCGCACGCGCAAGGACTTTATCGCCGACCGCGTCCTGCGCCTCGCCGGCGGCTACAGCTACAGCGACAACGAATATTCTCCCGAAAAGGAGAAGCCGGTCACGGTCGGCGTCTACCGCCTGACGATGAAGAGCAACTCGGACAATTTCCGCCAGAGCTCCATCCAGGGCGTTATGAAGCGCATCAAGGCCAAGGGTGCCGCCGTCGTGATCTACGAGCCGACGCTTGAGGACGGCTCGACCTTCTTCGGCTCCCTCGTCGTCAACGACCTGGAGAAGTTCAAGGCTCTGAGCAATGCCATCCTCGCCAACCGCTATGATTCCTGCCTCGACGATGTGCAGGACAAGGTCTATACGAGGGATCTCTTCCGAAGGGACTGACCGAAAAACATCGCCGCGGGGACGTTCCCCTGGATCTGTATTTTTATCGTTTGGAGAAATTTTATGTGTGGTATCGTAGGATTTACCGGGAACCGCCCGGCGGCGCCGATCCTTCTCGAAGGGCTGAGCCGGCTGGAATACCGGGGGTATGACTCCGCGGGGATCGCCGTCCGGGACGGGGCGGCGCTGGCGGAGGTCGTGAAATCGACCGGAAAACTTGTGAATCTTTATGAAAAGACGGACGGGGGGAGCGTTCTGCCCGGATCCTGCGGGATCGGGCATACCCGCTGGGCGACCCACGGCGTGCCGAGCCAGGCCAATGCGCATCCGCATGTGAGCGGCAACTGCACCGGCAGCGGCTCGGGCGCCGTGGAGTCCGACGTGGTCGGCGTACACAACGGGATCATCGAGAATTATCAGGAGCTGAAGGAAAAGCTGCTGAAGAAGGGCTATCAGTTCTATTCCCAGACGGATACCGAAGTCGTCATCAAGCTCGTAGATTATTATTTGAAGAAGTACCGCCTCGGTCCGGTGGATGCTATCGCGAAGACGATGGTGCGCGTGCGGGGCTCGTATGCGCTCGAGCTGATGTTCAAGGACTATCCCGGCGAGATCTGGGTCGCCCGCAAGGACAGCCCGATGATCATCGGCATGGCGGACGGGGAGACCTACGTGGCCTCGGACGTGCCGGCCATTTTGAAATATACCAATCAGGTCTACTACATCGAGAACCGCCAGATGGCGAAGCTCACGCCGGGCGAGGCCGTCTTCTATGACCTGAACGGGGACGAGGTCAGCCTTCCGCTCAAGACCATCACCTTCTCTGCCGAGGCGGCGGAAAAGGGCGGCTATGAGCACTTTATGATGAAGGAGATCCAGGAGCAGCCGAAGGCCATCCGCGACACGATCAACTCCGTCGTCAAGGACGGCAGGATCGAGCTCGGTCAGCTGGGCCTCGGCGAGGAGACCGTCCGCGGCATCTCGCAGATCAGCATCGTCGCCTGCGGGTCGGCGTGGCACGTCGGCATGGCGGCCCAGTATGTGATCGAGGATCTGGCGAAGATCCCGGTGCGGGTGGAGCTGGCGTCCGAGTTCCGCTACCGGAAGCCGCTTCTCGACAAGAACAGCCTCGTCGTCGTGATCTCCCAGTCGGGCGAGACGGCGGACTCGCTGGCCGCCCTGCGGGAGGCGAAGGAGCGCGGGATCCGGACGCTCGGCATCGTAAACGTGGTCGGTTCCACCATTGCCCGGGAGGCGGACGCCGTCTTCTGCACGCTGGCCGGGCCGGAGATCGCCGTCGCCACGACGAAGGCCTATTCCTGCCAGCTCATTGCCATTTATCTCCTGGCGCTTGAGTTCGCCCGGATCCGGGGCGAGGTGAGCGTGGAGGAATACGCCCGATATCTCGCGGAGATCGATTCGATCCCCGCCAAGGTGAGCCGGATCCTTGAGGAGAAGGAGCGCCTGCAGTGGTTCGCGTCCAAGCTGGCCAACACGAAGGACATCTTCTTTATCGGCCGTGGCCTGGACTATGCCATCAGCCTGGAGGGCAGCCTGAAGATGAAGGAGATCTCCTATATCCACTCGGAAGCCTATGCCGCCGGCGAGATGAAGCACGGCACCATCAGCCTCATCGAGAACGGCACGCTCGTCATCGGCGTGCTGACGCAGTCGGATCTCTATGAGAAGACCGTGAGCAATCTGGTGGAATGCAAGAGCCGCGGGGCCTACCTGATGGGGCTGACCTCGTTCGGCCATTACGAGATCGAGGATACGGCCGAATTCGTCACCTACATCCCGAAGGTCGACGAGCACTTCATCGGCTCCCTCGCCGTGATCCCGCTGCAGCTGCTCGGGTACTATGTGTCTGTGAGCAAGGGCCTGGACGTGGACAAGCCGAGAAATCTCGCGAAGAGCGTTACAGTAGAATAACAAAAAAAGAAACGGAATTCCCCGGCCGGCTTATCACAGAGCCGTCCGGGGAATTATGCCGTTTCATGAAATGGTTGACTTCCGCAGGCAAGCGGGAGTGGGAGGTAAAAGTGCCTGAGCTTTTCAGATCGTCAGCTTCACTGTGTTGTCGATAATAACTTGAGAAATCCTGTTTGATTGCTGCAATTCAGTAACGGTTTTGCGCAGCTTCGCTGTGATGCCCTTGTAACCCATCTTGTGGGATAATTCTGTTAATGTCAGAGGATTTTCATTCAGACAAGACAGAATGCGGTCCTCATATGCGGAACTCTTTGATCGGTTACTGTTTTGTGAAAAGTAGGCATGCACCGGAATTGTTACGGAGAGATAGTCTCTTTCCGGATTCATATCAAACCGCAGATCAGGAGATCCATTTTCTCTCAGGGCATTTTTCGCGTTTGGAAAGCCGGTATTGCGCCCCTCGATCAATTTCAGTTCCTTTAGAAAGTCACCGATCCTGCGGTTGCGATAGATCCTGGCCCGGATGTCCTGCGATGCGATTGCGGAATCCGTGATGCTGCGATCAAACCCCGGAAAGCTGGTAATTTCAATCGAACCGGGGGTGATACGGACGGTGATCGGTTCGTTAACCTGATAGGATCGGTGATATACAGCATTGGCAAGAATCTCTTCGATGGCCGCATATGGATAGTTGCTGATCCGTACAGCCTCTGCTTTGTCGGCGGTCTTAATTGTGACTTCCTTGATCGCGTAGTTTTTCAAATAGGATAGGGCATCTCTGAGCTGGCGCTGAATGGGACCGGTGAATGTTTTCTCTACCATGTTTGTGCCGGTTGGATCGGGAATATCTACGATCTCGATTCTGGCGTAGCGGAAATATTTTTCCGGACTTTCAGAGAACATCAGAATACCGACATTGAGCGGCTTCAGATTCTCTTCAGGCCCGTCGACAAGCTGCATATCCTTTGCAATCTGAAGCGTGTCCATGGAAAGGGAGTATGTATAAAGATTGCTTCCGATCTCTTTCAGGTGGGAACGCATGAGAGCGATATCCAGGTCATCGATACTTGCGGCGAGGTTAGGACGATCATCAAAAGGAATATTCGAGGAGGCATAAAACAACTCCTTTTCTTCTTCCGAAGAAGCAGCAACGGAATTGGCGAACTTCCGGATAAAGTACTGTTTGGGACTGTGTTTGCTTGTAACATCCTTCGGTGCCTTATAGGGGCGTCCATATCCGCCGGATACCCAGACGACAATGACATAGACATCATGATACAGAACCGGCTCGACGACCGGTTCATATAGCGGCTCAATGAAGTGACAGTACTCTCTTAGCTTTTTTAGGATCCCATCGATGCGGTCCCGGGATATCCCTTTGACCGGAAAGGATGGAGCACCGTTGTCTTCCTCAACGCCAATGATGATATAGCCACCGCCCATATTATCAATATCGTTTGCGAAGGCGCAGATGGAGCGAATGATGGGATCCGGATTGAAGTCAGATTTATATTCGATTCGGGAGGATTCGACCACTCTGTGATTAATAAGATCATCAATATTAACGGGAATAGCCATGATGAAACCTCCATAAATTTCTGTCAATGAGTATAGCATAAAAAAAGTTGAATATCAATAGACACGACAAAAAACGTCGAGTCACTCGACAGATCTTGCCGCGTCTGTCGAGTGTGTAGTGCGGACCCCGGGGAAAGGTCAAATCTCCGTGATCTTTTCTACGAAAAAAGAATCGGGGGATTTCGCCTGTTTCATGAAATAGTTGACTTCCGGAAACAGAAGCGATATGATTGGCCCGTTTATTTCAATAAAAAGAGGAAAAATTTGATTTATGGGAAAATACTTCGGAACCGACGGCTTCCGCGGGGAGGCCAATAAGGATCTGACGGTCGACCATGCGTTCAAGATCGGCCGGTATATCGGGAACTATTACCGCAGCAAGGCGAGGCGGGCGAGAGTCGTCATCGGAAAGGATACGCGCCGTTCGAGCTATATGTTCGAGTATGCGCTCTGCGCGGGGCTCACGGCCTCGGGGGCGGACGCCTATCTCCTGCATGTCACGTCGACCCCGTCTGTGTCCTACATCGCGCGTGCGGACGACTTTGACTGCGGCATCATGATCACGGCGAGCCACAATCCCTTCCGGGACAACGGCATCAAGCTCATCAACGCTGCCGGCGAAAAGATGGAGGAGAGCTTTATCGATGCGCTCGAGGAATATCTCGACGGCGACGAGCAGCTTCCCTATGCCCTCGGCGACGAGATCGGCTGCACGATCGACTATGCCGCCGGGCGCAACCGCTACATCGGCTATCTGATCTCCCTTGCCACGCGCTCTTATAAGAATTACCGCGTCGGCCTTGACTGCGCCAACGGCAGCACCTGGCAGATGGCGAAGAGCGTCTTCGACGCTCTCGGCGCGGACACTTATGTCATCGGCAACCGGCCGGACGGCCTGAACGTGAATGTCGACTGCGGCTCGACGCACATCGAAAATCTCCGCAGTTACGTTCTCCAGAATCATCTGGACGTCGGCTTCGCCTTCGACGGCGACGCCGACCGCTGCCTCGCCGTGGACGAGAAGGGCAACATCGTCAACGGGGACCATATCATGTATATTTGCGCGAAGTTCATGAAGGAGCGCGGGACCCTGGGCTCCTCCAAGGTCGTGACGACGATCATGTCCAACATGGGCCTCTACAAGGCGCTCGACAAGCTCGGCATCGGCTATGAGCAGACGAAGGTCGGGGATAAATACGTTGCGGAAAACATGCGCCAGTTTGGCCATGTCATCGGAGGGGAGCAGAGCGGGCACATTATCTTCGGCCGCCTCGCCAATACCGGAGACGGCATGCTCACGGCCATCAAGATCATGGAGGTCCTGACGGAGACAAAGGAGCCGCTCTCCGTGCTCGCCTCGGGCATGCATATGTATCCCCAGGTGCTGAAGAACGTCATCGTGACGGACAAGGACGAAACGCTGGCGTGCGAAGAGGTAAAGGAGGCCGTCCGCCTCGCCGAGGAGGACATGGGAAGCCACGGCCGCATCGTGCTCCGCAAGAGCGGGACCGAGCCGCTGCTTCGCGTCATGGCGGAGCATGTGGATCCGGATGTATGTGAAGAAAAAGTGGACGCGATCATCGACGCCATGCGCCGCGCGGGAAAGCTGATCAAGGTGAAATAAAATGACAGAGATCAAGGAATTATACGACCTCACAAAGACGATCGCCGCCCCTCTCTTCGAGGGAAAGACCTATCCCTGGGAGGTGCTCGACGAGATCAAGCCCTTTATCTTGAAGCTGGGGGAGACGCTGCCGGAGGAGGAGTACGACCACCCCTCCGAGGGCGTCTGGATCGCGAAGGACGCGACGGTGTTCCCGTCCGCCTATATCGGCTCCCCCTGCATCATTGACCACGGGGCGGAGGTGCGCCACTGCGCCTTTATCCGCGGCAGCGCGATCGTCGGCAAAAATGCTGTCGTCGGGAACTCCACGGAGCTGAAGAACGTGGTGCTTTTCGATTCCGTCCAGGTTCCGCATTATAACTATGTGGGAGACTCCGTGCTTGGCTACAAGGCGCACATGGGCGCGGGCTCCATTACGAGCAACGTCAAGAGCGACAAGAGCCTTGTCGTCATCCGCGAGCCGGGAAACCCGATCGAAACCGGCCGCAAAAAGGTCGGCGCCATGCTGGGAGACAATGTCGAGGTCGGATGCAACAGCGTCCTCAATCCCGGCACGGTCATCGGCCGGCGCGGCCAGATCTACCCGACGTCCTGCGTCCGCGGCGTGGTCCCGGCCGATCATATCTTCAAGGACAAAGAGCATATTGTGGCGCGGAAAGCGTAAGAGGAAAGCGGCAGATAAAAATCTGCCGCTTTTAGTAAATTTGAGATTGACAAAGATTTTGCCATGCGGTAAGATATTAATAAATTGTTAACTGATAGATTGCGGGAGGGCGCCATGATCCGGTTCGGAATTCGTCTGCATGATGTGAATACGGCGCCTCCCGAGAGCGGCCGCACGCTGGAAGCGCGGCTGAAGCAGGCAAAGGCAGAGGGGTTTTCCTGTGTGCATCTCGCCTTTTCCAAGGTGATGAAGGACGTTCCCTCCGACGCCTGCGCGCTGACGGAGGGCTTTGCCCGTTATGTTTCCTCCGAGCTGGAAGCGCAGGGGATGGATCTTGCCGTGCTCGGCTGCTATCTGAATCTGGCCCACCCCGACCCCGCCGCGCTCCAAACGATCCAGAAGAAATATTATGCCCATCTGCGGGCCGCGTCCCTGATGCGGGCCTCCGTCGTCGGCACGGAGACGGGTGCCCCCAATGCGGAATATAGATCCGACGCTTATACGCACTCTCCGGCTGCCCTCTCGGCCTTGATCCGGGGGCTTGAGCCGGTCGTGGAATGCGCGGAGCATTACGGCGTTTCGATGGCCATTGAGCCGGTGTGGAAGCACATCGTCTATGATGCCGCCCGTGCCCGCCAGGTGCTCGACGCCATTGCGAGCCCTAACCTGCGCATCATTTTTGACCCGGTCAATCTCCTTTCCGCGGAGAACACCGACGACCGCGAGCGGATTTTCGGCGAGACGATGGACCTCTTGGCGGACGAGATCGCCGTGGTCCATCTGAAAGACTATCGCCGGCAGGGCAGCGAGCTTGTCAGCGTCGCGGCCGGTACCGGCGAAATGGATTATTCCTCGATCATGAAATTTTTAAAGGCGCGAAAGCCCTTTATTCAAGCTACGCTTGAAAATACATCCAATGACAATGCGGAGTCCTCACGCCTCTTCCTGCAGCAGGTCTACGACAGCGTGAATTGACGCTCCCTGCGCACCCAGCTCACTCTTCCCGCCTGCGGTGGCTCCTCGTAGAAGCGGGCGGTCTTGTCCCGGTCGGTGTCGCGCCATTTGTCAAAGCCGGACGGCCGGATGTGCTCCCCGTAGGTGCACTCCTCCAGCCGGCAGATCCCGTGATCCCGCCATGGGCGTGCAAGAAAGACGCTCTCCGGCCGGACACCCTCTGTGTGTGTAAAACGGCAGCGGAGAAACGTGAAGCCCTCCGTCTGCGTTAGGGCATGGGCGGGAGCAGCGCAGAACCCGGTTCCGCGGGCATCCGGCAGCGAACGGATCTCGCATTCCTCCAGCAGCGCGTCTCCGCAGCCAAAAATGAAATCTACGTTGCCTTCAACGAGACTTTTCCGGATCTCCTGCCGGCAGGCGCCGCCGCGGCGGAGCGGCTCCGGCAGGAAGTCGGCGTATCGCCGGATCAGATCCTCCGGCAGCGGCCCGAGGAAAAGCGTATCCTGCGTAGAACGCAGGCGGCAGTTTTCCATGAAGAACCGGTCCGCACAGACGCTGAGTGCGACCTCCTGTCCCTTTGCCTCCGGATAGAGTGCATCGTTTTCCACCGTCAGATCCCGCAGCGTGACGCCGTCGGCACAGACGGCCATCGTCCAGGTCCGGAAGGTATTGTATTTTTCACCCCTTGTGTCTTCCTTCTCCGCGTAATCGTCCCAGACGATGCGCGTCCTGTCCTGCCCGGCGCCCCGGATCGTCAGCCCGGGGACGGTGACGAGGAGCTTTTCCCGGAAGATGCCCTCCGGCAGGAAGACCGTGCTCCCGGGCTCGGCCCGGTCCAGCCTTCTCTGCAGTTCGCTCTCCGGCAGAATGTCGCTGATTTTTGTCATGATATTCCCTCGCATTTTTGCGGATTTTTCTGCAGCGGGAATTATAGCATTTTTTCCCCGCTGCGCAAGAGATTTTTTCAATTTCATCGGATAAGAGACCTCTTATGAAAAGACAGCTATCCTATCAGGAATACCGCAGCATCGACCTTGCCCTCTTTGCGATGATGGCCGTGATCTTTGAGCTCATTATCGTGCGCGTCTCCCGCAGCGTTCTGTTTGCCGACCAGGCCTATACGGTCTCTCTGGCCGGGGCGCTGGTCTCTATCGTGTATATGCGCTGGGGCTTCTGGGGAGCTCTGGAGGCCGCCCTGTTCGGCTTTCTGGACTGCGCCTATTCCGGCGCGGCGCTCAATCAGTATCTGATCTATATCGGCGGCAATCTTTTCTCCCTGCCGATGGTGTTCTTCCTGCAGCGCCTGGGCTATGAAAAGGTGAGAAAGGGGCAGTATGCCCTGCTCTTTCCGCTGGGCGTGATCCTGCTGATGCACCTCGGGCGGATCGTTCTTGCCGTCCTGCTCGGAACGGAGCTCACCACGGCGCTCGGCTTTTTTACCACGGATTCCCTCTCCATCCTTTTTACGCTCGTGATCGTCTGGATCGCCCGGCGTCTGGATGGGGTCTATGAAAATCAGAAGCATTATCTTCTGCGTGTGCACGAAGAAGAAAAAAATAACCGCGTGAACTGAGAAGGAGGAAAACATATGAAAGCAAAGGCAACCGATTTCCTTGTCTACGATACCGGGACAGGCACCTACCGGGAAGATCCGGAGCAAGCCGTCCGGGACGATGTAGAAAAGCATTACTGGCTGCATGTCGGCCGTACGATCCTGAAGGACTGGCGGCTCTATATCATGCTGGTTCCGATGCTGCTGGTCTTCCTGTTCTGGCGTTATTTCCCGATGTATGAGCTGCTCGGCTGCTTCAAGGTCTCCGACAGTGTCCTGCCGGTCTCACAGCAGCTGTTTTCCGGCTTCTCCTATTTCAAGCGCCTTCTCGTCGGGGGAGACAGCCTTTCTCTGGAGTTCTGGCGTGCCATGCGCAACACCTTCCTCCTGAGCTTTTACGGCCTCTGCTTCGGCTTCCCGATGCCGATCATCCTGGCCCTCTTCTTCAATGAGATCCGCTCCAATGCCGCCCGCAGCGTCTATCAGGTGCTGACCTACCTGCCGAAGTTTATGTCCACCGTCGTTATGACCTCGCTCGTCACGATGCTGGTCAAGCAGGGCTCCCTCACGACGAACATGGGCATCGTCTCCCAGGCGCTCTATAAGCTCGGCCTCGTTTCGCAGGAAGTGGCCAATGCCGGCCTCCTGAACAATCCCTCCTTCTTCCGCTCGATCTACCAGATCAGCGGCATCTGGGAGACGGCGGGCTATGACTCCATCGTCTTCTTTGCCGCCATCATCGCCATCTCTCCGACGAGCTATGAGGCCGCCCAGATCGACGGCGCCAACAAGTGGGCCCAGATGCGCTACGTGGTTCTCCCCAGCATCCTTTCCACCATCGTCATCATGCTCATCACCCGCATCGGTACGCTTCTCAACATCGGCTACGAAAAGGTCATCCTTCTTTACAATGCCAATACCTACGTGACGGCCGATGTCGTCTCCACCTTCGCCCAGAGAAACGGCATGGGCTCCGGCGCAGGAACCGGCATTGCAGCCGCTGCCGAAATGATGAACAACGTGGTCGGCATGCTGCTGGTCATCGGCGCCAATACGATCGCCCGCAAGGCGTCCAACACATCGCTCTATTGACGGGAGGTACGGAGAAATGAAAAGAAAACTCGAAGCTTCCGAGCTCATTTTCAAGATCATCAGTTATACCCTTCTGACGGTCTTTGCGCTCTGCTGTCTTTATCCCTTCGTCTATGCCATTGCCGCCTCCATCAGCGGCCGCTCCGCGGTAGAGTACGGTCAGGTCGTCCTCTTCCCGAAGGACATCCAGTTTGACGCCTTCAAGCGCATGTTCTCGGACAATATGTTCTGGAACGCCTATTCCAACACGCTCTTCCTTACGCTCTACGGTACGCTCTGGTCTATGGGCGTCGCTATCCTCGGTGCCTACGCGCTTTCCAAGAAGCGCCTGCTCTTCCGCAAGACCTTCAATTTCTTCCTGGTCTTTACGATGTGGTTCGCCGCCGGCATCGTCCCTCAGTACCTGAACTATCTCGCCACCAAGTCCATCTTCAACTCGGTCGGCATTACGGACGATAAATGGCTCGTCGTCATCGCAATGGGCATGGCGGCCATGAACATCATCCTCCTGCGCAATGCCTTCGAAGGCGTCCCCTCCGAGATCGAGGAAGCCGCCATCGTCGACGGCGCCTCCGAGTTCCAGGTCCTCAACAAGGTCTATATCCCGATGAGCAAGTCCACCATCGCAACCGTTGCTCTCTTCTTCGCCATCTCCCGCTGGAACGGATACTTCTGGGCCCGCCAGATGATCTCGAATACCAACGAGCATCCGCTGCAGGTCTTCATCCGTCTCAAGCTCGAGCAGTACACCGACCCCGAGCAGATGGCCGGCTGGAACGAGGCCTACGCGTCCGACTCGGTCATTTATGCGCTCATCGTCTGCTCCATTATCCCCATTCTCATTATCTATCCCTTCATCCAGAAGTATTTCGCCAAGGGCACCAACGTCGGCGGCGTGAAGGAGTAAGAGAAATTCGTATGTTGCCGGAATACGGTTGACATAAAACAAATTTTATCGGAGGAAAAAATGAAAAGAACATTCGCTCTTGTCCTTGCTCTTGCCATGGTCCTCTGCCTGCTCACCGGCTGCGGCTCTTCCAAGGTCGCCGTCGTTGAAGAGACAGCTCCCACGGCCGAGGCAAAGGCCGAAGAAACTGCTGCTCCTGCTGCCGATGCTGCAGCGGAAGCCCCTGCCGAGGAAACGGCCGAAGCTCCTGCAGCCGAGGCGGAGCCTCTGACCTATGCGGACGGCACTGTTCTCCGCATGGCGACCGGCTACAACAGCTCCAAGACCGGCCTCTTCTTTGACGCCGAGATCGCCGGCGACGGCGTGACTCTGGCCGACGGCAACACCTACCATGCCGGCGACCTGAAGCCGACCTGGGTCGAAGTTGAGAAGGAACTCAACGTTGTTTTCGAAGACAAGTATCAGGGCAACTCTGCTTCCAATGAGTTTGACTATTGGAAAGAGCAGCTCGATCAGGTCGATTTCGTCAGCGGCACGGCTGCCAAGCTCACCGAGTACGGCGAAGCAGGCTCCATCGTGAATATTGCCGAGTATCTCGACCAGATGCCGCACTTCAAGGCCTACCTCGAGGCCAACCCGATCGTCCGCCTCTCCATCACGGGCAACACCGACACCGGTGCCATTTACTTCAGCCCGTACTTTGACGGTGTCAATGACATCGAGCGCATGCCTTTGATGAGAACCGACTGGGTCGTCGCTCTCCTGGACGGCGAAGGTGAATTCACGGCCGACGCGTGCAACGAGCTTGCCGCCGCGGTCTACGAGCCCTACATGCCCACCTCCGGCAAGATCGACGTCGATGTCGTCACGGCCGACGGCACGGCTGTCGAGACGGTCACCAAGGACTATGACGCTGCCGGCAATATCGTTGCCGCCATGAATGCCGCCGAAGGCCTTGACGGTGTCACGGCCGTCAACATGCTCCGCACCTACATCGACACGGCTTACAACGGCTATTACGGCACGCAGCGCTCCGACCTCTTCATCGGCCAGAACGCCGCCTGGGATGCCGACGAGCTCGTCGCTCTGCTCCGCTGCGTCGTTGCCAACCCGCAGACGCTCAACGGAACCGATTCCGTTCAGGGCCTCTTCACCCGCGAGGAGAACAACAACCAGCGTCGCGTTGACATGTTCCGTCTGGCCGGCACGCTCTTCGGCGTCCGCGGCCTCGAGTCCCGCCAGGATTACCTCTATGTCGACAGCGACAATACGCTGAAGGATGCCCGCACCCAGGCAGATACCTACGAGGCCATGGACCGCATGCATGCCATGGTCGAGGAAGGCCTCGTCTCCAAGGCGTTCATCGATTCTTCCGAAGAGAACTCCGGCACCTATCTCGAAAACGACATGGGCTTCATGAGCTATGACTACAACCAGACCCAGACCATTCTGAACGAGACCAAGCTTCAGACGGCCGATGGCGAGAAGTACATGGCCGTTATGGTTCCGGTTGCCCGCTGGTATGACGGCACGAGCGAGGACGGCGTCTACATGCGCTTTACCGAGTCCTGGCGCTCCGTCAAGACCGACGGCTGGGGCATCTCCGTTGCAGGCGTTGCCGGCGATACCGACAAGCTCAACGCCGCCCTCTCCCTCATCGACTTTGCTTACACCGACGAAGGCATGATCCTCCTCAGCTACGGCCCGGATGCTTTCATCAAGACCAATGACGACGGCAGCTATGTCACCTTCAACTTCAACGGCAGCGAGATGCCGGTCATCGCGGATGCCACCTACGAAGAGCTCTGGGAGAAGGCCAGCGGCAACTACACCAACTATGCCCGCTACTACCTCGGCTCCACGCTGAGCTTTGTCAAGAACCAGGCCTTCGAGTACAACTGCACGACGGAGATCGGCAAGCAGGGCGCCGGCTACCTCTCCAACGCCATTGCCCTCGGCACGATCAAGCACCCGGCTCTTGCTTTGGAAGAGAACGGCTGGTACACCTCGGTTCCGACCGTCCTGCCCACCACCAAGACCGAGAACGACATGCTCAGCGGCTACACCGATCTGACCAACAAGTTCTCCCTCAACAAGGGCGGTGAAAGCATCCTCGTCAACATCATTGCCAACGGCTATACCGAAGAAGGTATGTCCAGCGGCGAAGAGACCGCCAACACGGTCAAGACCACGATGTCCTGCGCCCAGTATCTCTCCCTCAAGAACGATGCCTGGGATCGCCTCGTTGAGTACTACAACGCACTCGGCTAAGCTTCTGCCGAAACTTTATATCACGGAATTTTAACTTCAGCGCACCTCTCTGGGCTTCTTGCCCAGAGAGAGGCGTGCGCTGCAAAACAGGGAGGTCATCATGTACAAAAAGCAGATGAAGGCACAAAAAATTATTTGCCTTGCAGCGATTATCATCAGTGCGGCAGTTTTTATTTACTCTCTGGGCATCATGACCGATCTGTATGATACGCTTTACAGCACAATGAGAAATCCGAGCGATCATCTCAAAACGGATGTGACCGGGTCCATTGTCTATTACAACATGCAGGATTTTAACAGCGCATTTCTCAAAGCGAGCATTGTTCTTCTCCTGCTTGGCGTGCTTCTCTTTATTACGAACACCAATATTCGCCGCAGATATTACATTGGAAATTATATTTCGGTCGGGCTCTATGCCGCAGCCTCGGCAGTGCTCTCCGTCTGGGCGCACAGCCAGATCGAAATTTACAAGGCGCAGTTCCTCCAGGTCGACTTTGAAGCTCTTAGGGAGCATGCCGATATGTGGGGCACGGCCTATACCGAGTCCACGTTCTGGTTCGATATCCATTATGCCGTCTTCGGCCTGCTTCTGCTTGCCGCAGCAGCCCTGGTTGCAAACGCGATCTGGAAGACGAAGCTGATGAAAGAAGAAAAAGCCCTGATCGGGCAGGGAAAGGAGATCTGAGCATGAAAATGACCGAGGAAGAGCAGTATATTAAAGACGACCGCCTGATGTATACCAAAAACAAGGCCTCCTCCAATCTCGCCATTCTTGCGATCCTTTTTGATGTGTTTTACTTCGTCAGCCTCTACAAGTCCGATGTCGGCAGCTATTATTACAACATTCTGATCGGCGCCTCCATTGTTTACAATCTTCTCTTCATGCTTGCCGCCTTCCTCAGCTCGGAAGGAGCCAAGAACTATAAGCCGGAATATTCCGGCGTCATGGTGCTGATCGGTGTGCTGCAGCTGGTCCGGATCTTCATCCTCCCGATGCGTGCGCACAAGGCTGTCGTGTCCATTGCCGGCGTCGAGCGGATCGCCATGGGCAATGCCCAGTTTACCCGCATCGTGATCTATCTTGTCCTGTCTGCGGTCTGCCTGATCGCTGCGGGAGTCGTAAATTACCGCAAATGCAGCGCGATCAAGGCCCACATGAAGCTCGTGGAAGAAGCAAAGGCATAAGGAGGCAGAACCATGGCAGAGCTTAGCTTACAGCATATTGACAAGATCTACGACAACAATGTCCAGGCCGTTTTTGACTTTAACCTGGACGTGAAGGACGGCGAGCTGATCGTTCTGGTTGGCCCTTCCGGCTGCGGCAAATCCACGACGCTCCGCATGGTCGCCGGCCTCGAAGACATTTCCAACGGCAAGCTGATCCTGGACGGGAAGGACATCACCCGTACGCCGGCCAAGGACCGCGATATGGCCATGGTCTTCCAGAACTACGCCCTCTATGGCCACATGACGATCTATGAAAACATGGCCTTTTCCCTGACGCTTCGCAAAGAGGATCCGAATGTCATTCACAAAAAGGTTCTCGCTGCGGCCGAGATCCTGGGCCTCAGCAGCCAGCTGAACAAGAAGCCCAATCAGCTCTCCGGCGGCCAGCGCCAGCGTGTCGCTATGGGCCGCTCCATCGTCCGCAACCCGAAGGTCTTCCTTTTTGACGAGCCCCTCTCCAACCTTGATGCCAAGCTCCGCGGCGCGACCCGCCGCGAGATCCTGCTCCTTCACAAGCGCCTCGATGCCACGATGATGTACGTGACCCATGACCAGACCGAGGCTCTGACGCTGGCGGATCGCATCGTCTGCATGTCAATGGGCCATGTCCAGCAGGTGGGCACGCCGCTTGAACTCTATGATTCTCCGGCCAATATCTTTGTCGCCAGCTTTATCGGTTTGCCTCCGATGAACTTCTTCGATGTTCAGGTCAGCGGCAGCGAGCTCGTCGGCAAGGGCTTCCGCGTTCCTCTCACGGAGGCGGAAAAATATGAGCTCGCCGGCTACGAAGGCCGCGAGATCGTGCTCGGTGTCCGCCCGGAGGATATCACGGTGGGGAACGATGTTGCAGCCAAGGTCTTCTCCAATGAGAACCTCGGCATGAATACGCTCGTTCATGCGCAGACGGCCGATTCGCTCAAGGTCACGGCCAAGCTCAAAGGCTGGGCAAATTACTCTGCCGGAGACGGCATCCTCTTTGCCTTCAACCGCAAGCACTTCTTCGATAAAGAAACCACGAATGCGATCCACAGGGAGGCCTGATGATGGAAAAGAAAAATAAAGGTTTTGGCGGTGCCTGCAAGGAAGCCTTCCGCAAGTTCCTCGTTTCGCTCAAGCGCAAGCCGCAGATGATCCCTCTCGCGGTATTTGTTCTTGCCTTTCTCGTCTATTCTCTGAATCTTACGACCTTTTCCAATACAACGGCCAAGATCCAGGGCTCCGGCATGGGGCTTTACGGCTTCGTCATCATGCTCTTCTCGATGCTTTCTCTGGTCTGCTTCGGCAATGCCTTCCCGCACCGCAAGCCGGTCAAGCGCCCGATGTGGATCCTGATGTTCGTGATGATCGGCATTGTGATCTTCTGTGACGTGCAGTACCAGAACGCCGTTCTTTACGCAACGACGCGCCCGGACAACCCCATCGTGGTCACAGCTGCGCTTTCCTACATTGCCAAGGCCTACAACCTGCTCAACACGCATATTGTGATCCTCGTGATCGGCATCGTTCTGACGCTTCTTCTCCCAATCTATTCCAAGTGGATCCGCAAGATCAAGACCTCCATCGATGTGGCCGACAACGGCGATATGGGCGCCCTTGACCTTGCCTCCGAGAACTGAGCCGTCCGCATGAGCAAAAATTCCCGGCAGAGTGCTCCGCAGGACCGGTCCGCCTCCGAATTCTATCGCCTCCACACGCAGGCGGTGGACGATCTGATCCACGCCAACGCGGAGAATTCTCCTCCGGTTCCGGAAGAGGAGCTGCGGAAGTACCGCTCCGGCCTGAGTAAATACAAGGCCTCGGACTGGGTCAAGGTCCTCTTTGCCAAGTTCTGGTTCCCGGCGGCCGTCTGCTATTACATGGTCTGGGGCCTCAGCACATATATTTCCGCCACCCTGGATCTTCTTTTTGTCACCGGGATCGCGCTCGGCATCGTAACGGATCTTCTGACGAACAATCTTCTCCGTTATTTTGCGGAGACGGAAGGCGCCAATGACATTTGGATGATGTTTCCAAAGAAAAAATACTGGACCTTTCCTCTGAACATTCTCTACGCCTGGCTCGTGCTTTTCGTTGTCTTTATGATCTACGGCCTGATCAACGGGCTCGGCCATGCGCTTGGAGGCGCCGAGGACGCGGTCGTCCTCGGGGTGGAGCCGATTTTGTTCGGCCTCTTTTATGTGATCGCGGATCTTCTTTTTCTGGGTGCGAAGCATCTTTTCATCCGCATCCTTTCCGATGCGAGAAGAAAGGAGAATGGTTGACCTTCCATGAAAAGCCTGTATATCGGTCCAAGCTCGGCCTGCTTTGAGCTGAGCTGCGATACCCCGTATGATTCCCCGGAATCCTATGAGGTGCTGCTCGATGCCCGCTGCGTTTATCAGGGCAGCACGAATGTCTTTTCTGTCTTCGATCTGCATCCCGACACGGCTTATACGGTCGTCCTCCGCAAGGCGGATGGAAGTGAGATCTCCTGCAGCTTCACGACCCCCTCTGAGACCTGTTGCCTGAACGTTCGGGATTTCGGTGCCGTCGGAGACGGACAGCACGAGGACACGGCCGTGCTGCAGGCCGCCATCAATTTTCTACCGGAAGGCGGAAGGCTCTATTTCCCGCCCGGGCGCTATCTGACGCTTCCTCTTTCCCTGAAGAGCCGCATTACGCTGGAATTTGCCGAAGGCGCCGTGCTCCTCGGTTCCACGGAGCGCGAGCGTTATCCGATCCTTCCCGGCGTCGTCTCGGACATGGAGGAAGGACGGGAAGTACCCTACAGCGCCTTTGAAGGCATTGAAATGCCGATGTACCAGTCGCTCCTTCACGGCTGCTATGCGGAGGACATCCGCATCGTCGGCCGCGGCCGCATTGACGGCAACGCTCCGAAAGGGGACTGGTGGAAAAATTTCAAAAGCTTTCCCGCCGCCCGGCCCCGCATCCTCTTCCTGAACCGCTGCAGAGGCTTCGTGATGCACGGCGTCACGATCGCCGACAGCCCGTCCTGGAATCTGCACCCGTATTTTTCCGAGGATCTGGCTTTTTATGACTGCTTTGTAACGGCTCCGAAAAACAGCCCGAACACCGATGCGCTCGATCCCGAGAGCTGCAGCGGCGTTCAGATCATCGGCTGCCGCTTTTCGGTCGGGGATGACTGTATTGCCATCAAGTCCGGCAAGATCGACCTCGGTCGGAAATACAAAACGCCGGCCTCTTCCCACACGATCCGCAACTGTCTCATGGAATTCGGCCATGGCGCTGTGACGCTTGGCAGCGAGGCGGCGGCCGGAGTGGAGGATCTCAGCGTCACGCAGTGCCTTTTCCGCTCCACGGACCGCGGCCTACGCATCAAGAGCCGCCGCGGCCGCGGCAAGGACAGCGTCATCACGCGAGTTACCTTCGAGAACATCCGCATGGACTGTGTCCTGACGCCCATCGTCATCAACATGTGGTATAATTGCTGCGATCCCGATCGGTTTACCGAGTATGTCTGGTCGCGGGAGAAGCTCCCGGTCGATGACCGCACGCCTCATCTCGGCGAATTCACCTTCCGCAACATGGAGTGCACGAATTGCGAGGTCGCCGGCTGCTATATCGATGGCCTTCCCGAAAGCCCCATCGATTCCGTGACGCTCGAGAACATTCACCTTACCTATTCCCCGGACGCAAAGCCCGGCGTGCCTGCCATGCAGAATTTTGCCGAGCAGCGCTGCCGTCTGGGCCTGTATTTTGATTTTGTAAAAAAGATCCGGATTCACGGCGTCTCTTTGGAGGGCGTGGAAGGGGAGCCTCTGCTGGCCTCCCACTATGAGACTTTGGAATCGGATCTGACCTGAGGTGTTCGGATGGATGCTGCAAAGATCGATGCCTATATTGCTTCCCTCGTCGAGCGCTCCACGCCCGAGTGCACGGCCTGGAACATGGAAAAGGTACGGGAAGGGAAGCCTGCCAGCTGGAATTATATTGACGGCTGCATGCTGACCGCCCTGACAGAGATCGCGGGTCTCCGCAATCTCCCGTCCTATTTTGATTTCGTCCGTTCTGTGGCAGATCACTTCGTCCGCGAGGATGGTTCGATCTCCGGCTATCAGCCGGAGAAGCACAATCTCGACGATATCAACGAAGGCCGCGTGCTTTTCGCGCTCTATGAGGCGACCGGCGATGAAAAATACCGCCGCGCGGCCGATTTTCTTCACCGCTGCCTCCTCTCCCAGCCCCGCACGCCGGAGGGCAGCTTCTGGCATAAGGAGATCTACCCGAATCAGGTCTGGCTGGACGGCCTCTATATGGCGCAGCCTTTCCTTGCTCTCTATGAAATGCGCTTCGGCTCCGGCTCCTGTTCGGATACCGTCCGCCAGATCCGCACGGTGTATGAGCGCATGCGCGATCCTTTGACCGGCCTATACTATCACGGCTATGACCCGACTCGTTCCGCCTTCTGGGCCGATCCTGTCACCGGCTGCTCGGCCAACTTCTGGCTGCGCTCGATCGGATGGTTCTCCGTCGCCCTGGCCGATCTTTTGGAGATCGTCCCCGCAGGGGAGGAGCTGGACGAGCTCAAAGCCGTCTTCCGGGAGCTGATGGAGTCGCTCCTTCGCTTTTCCGATACCGATACCGGGCTCTATTGGCAGGTCCCGGATCAGCCCGGGCGGGAGGGCAATTATCTCGAAACGAGCGGCAGCTGCATGATTGCCTATGCTATGCTCAAGGGCAGCCGCCTCGGCGTGCTTGAAGCCCGCTTTGCTGCGGCCGGGGAGAAGACCTTCTGCGGTGTCTGTGACCGCTATCTCTCCTTTGCCGGAGACGAGATCCGCCTCGGGGGCATCTGCCTGGTGGCCGGGCTCGGCCCGGAGAACAACCGCCGGAGAGACGGCTCCTATGAGTATTATATTTCCGAGCCGGTCGTAGAAAATGACGCCAAAGGAGTTGCCCCGTTTATTCTTTGCTATACTGAAATAATGCGCAAAGCTTGACTCAACTGAAAAATCATTTGGAGGAGGCACTAAGATGTCGTACCTTACCCTGAAAAATATCAACAAAATCTATCCGAACGGTTTCCATGCAGTGCATGATTTCAACCTGGAGATCGAAAAAGGGGAGTTCATCGTATTCGTCGGCCCTTCCGGCTGCGGAAAATCGACGACGCTCCGCATGATCGCAGGTCTTGAGGATATCTCGAAGGGTGACTTCCTCATCAACGGTGCCCGCGCCAATGAAAAGGGCCCCCGCGAGCGCGAGGTGGCCATGGTGTTCCAGAGCTACGCGCTCTATCCGCAGATGACGGTCTATGACAACATCGCATTCGGCCTGACACTGCAGGGCGTCGATGAGGACGTCATCGACCAGAAGGTGCAGAAGACGGCAGCGATCCTCGGCCTTACGGATTATCTGGATCGTCTTCCCCGTGCGCTCTCCGGCGGCCAGCGGCAGCGTGTCGCCATCGGCCGTGCGATCATTCGCCATGTCGGCATCTTCCTGATGGACGAGCCGCTCTCCAACCTTGACGCCAAGCAGCGTGTTACAATGCGCGCCGAAATTGCCCAGATCCATAAGGAGACCGGTGCCACCACGATCTACGTCACGCATGACCAGACTGAGGCCATGACGCTTGCCGACCGCATCGTTGTCATGAAGGACGGTTATGTCCAGCAGATCGGCACGCCCTACGAGCTCTATTTCAATCCGGCCAATGTCTTTGTCGCCGGCTTTATCGGCGAGCCTCCGATGAACTTTGTCCGCGGCACGGTCAGGAACGGCAAGCTCGCTTTCGGCAATCAGCAGCTGGATCTCTCCCATAAGCTCGGGAAGAAGCTCTCCGATTATGAAGGCAAGAGCATCGTCTTCGGCTTCCGTCCCGAGTCGATCGATCTCCGTTCCCGTGAGGATTCCTATCGGATCAACGCCGATGTGGAGCTGACGGAAATGCTTGGCGACAACACCAACGTCTATATCGATGTCGACGGCGAAAAGGCCATCCTGAAGGTCGACCCGCACGACACCCCGGAGGTTGACTCCAAGCTCGACTTCTGCATTCCTTATGAAAACGTCTACCTCTTTGACGGCGAGACGGAAAAGGTGATCGGATAATAAAAAGAGCAGGAATTCCTCCTGCTCTTTTTTAACGGCATATCGAATCGATGAAGTATTACATTTCGGATCTGCATTTTTTTAATCCGGCCTTTCTTCCCTGGCGGGGGTTTTCTACGCTCGAGGAAGAGAACCGGGTCCTGACCGGGCGCTGGAACGCGCGCGTCACAGAAGAGGACGAGGTCTACATCCTCGGCGATTTTTCGGAAGGCAGCCCAGAGGAGACCAACGGGCTTCTTCGCGCGCTGCACGGGCAAAAGACCCTACTGATTGGAAATCATGACGAATATCTTTCCTCGCCCTCCTTTGACCGCACTCTTTTTCGGGAGATCACGCATTACAAGGAGCTGGAGGATGGCGGGATCCGCGTCATCCTTTCCCACTATCCTTTGCCTTTTTATAACGGCCAGTACCGCCATCTCTCCGATCCTTCCGCAGTCACTTATATGCTCTATGGCCATCTGCATTGCACCTATGATGAAACGCTCCTGAACGATTATCTTACGTCCTCCGCCTCCCGCACGCGGGAAATGCAGGGCGTGGAGGACCCGGTTCCGGTCGTGTGCAATATGATCAACTGCTGCTGCTATCTCTGCGCCTATTCTCCCTTCTCCCTTACGGAGTGGATCGAAGAAGACCCGCGCCGCCCTGCGAAGCTGAACGCACGGTACAAGGAATTTGGCAGTTATGCACAAAAATAGCGAATTAAATTTAGCGGTTTTGCACAAAGACTGTGAAAAAAGAATGATTGAATCTTAACGAAAATGTGGTAAAATAACCTCCGTCAAGAAATAGAGGAGGTAAATGATATGTTTGTGATCAGCGATTCCTGCATCGCCTGCGGCACCTGTGCTTCCAACTGCCCTGCCGGCGCCATCAATATGGGCGACGAGCACTATGAGATCGATCAGGATACCTGCGTCAGCTGCGGCACCTGCATGAGCAACTGCCCGGTCGAGGCAATTTCCGAAGAGTAATTCGAATCCCGTTTCCAACCGGAAGAGGCTGAGCTTTGGTTCAGCCTCTTCTTTTTTTGATTTTTTGCTCTTTTTATGGAAAGTTATTTGACTTTTTAACAAACCTCGCTTATACTGTAAAAGATGTGTTCAGAAACAGGAAAGGATGATGCCCGCCATGAAAGTCAATGAGATCTCAGAAAATGTCATTCGCCGTCTGCCGCGTTATTTGAGGCTGCTGGATTCTCTCATCGAAGAAGGGACGCTTCGGGTCTCTTCGGCAGAGCTGGGAGAAAAGCTTGGTTTTACCCCGTCTCAGGTCCGGCAGGATTTTAATACCTTCGGTTCCTTCGGTCAGCAGGGTTACGGCTACAGCGTGCTTGAGCTGCGCGCCAGCATAGCCGACATTCTCGGTACGAACCGCAGCTATACTGCCGTTATGGTCGGTGTCGGCCACATCGGCATTGCTCTGCTGGAAAATCTGAATTTTGATCAGTACGGCATCTGCGTCACGGCTGCCTTTGATGTGGATCCTGCCAAGATCGGCAAGACCGTCAATGATACGCCCGTTTATGATATGGCGGAGATCGATGCCTATCTGGAAAAGAACAAGGTCGATATTGCCGTCCTGACGATCCCGAAGCCGGTTGCCCGCAAGGAAGCCAAGCGCCTGATCGATGACGGGATCGGTGCCTTCTGGAACTTCACGAATGTGGATCTCACAGATCCCGGTTCCCCCGTCATTTCCGAGAATGTGCATTTTTCCGACAGTCTCGCGGCTCTCTGCTATTTTGTCTCGTCCGGAAAAAAGAGCAAATCCTCCGGCAAGAACTGAATCCGATTTTTATTTGAAAAAGGCATGGCATCCGCTGTGCCTTTCTTTCATTCCCGCGCCTGCGCTAGAAAGGAAATCCATGGACCTGAAATTCCGACACGAGGTAAAGCACGCGATCTCCCCCTCGGACAAGGTTGCCATCGAGCAGCGCCTGGATGCTGTCGCCCAAAGGGACAGTCATGCCGTAAACGGCATCTATGAGATCCGCAGCCTTTATTTTGACGATATCTATGACCGCGCCCTCCGGCAGAAGGCGGACGGCGTCAGCCGCAGGGAGAAGTTCCGCATCCGCTATTACGGGGAGGACATCTCGCTGATCCACCTTGAGAAAAAAAGCAAGATCGACGGGCTTTGCAACAAGCAGAGCTGCCGGCTCGATGCGCAGGAAGCGCAGCGTCTGGTGGACGGAGATCTTTCCTGGATGCTCTCCTGTGCGGACCGCCCTCTGGTCCGGGAGCTCTATGTCAAGATGAGGAGCGCCGGCCTCCGCCCGATGACGATCGTGGATTATACCCGTGTTCCCTTTGTCTACGCCCCGGGCAATGTCCGCGTGACGATCGACTATAATATTCGTACCGGCCTGAAATGTACGGATTTTTTAAACCGCGCCTGTGTCACGGTCCCCGCAGCCGACGGGCGGATCCTCCTTGAGGTCAAGTGGGATGAATTCCTTCCGGATATCATTCGTTCTGCCGTGCAGCTCGGGAGAACGGCCGGCGGATTTTCCAAATATGAAGCCTGCCGGATCTACGGCTGAGGCAAACCGCATTCAGAGGAGAAAAAAGATGAGTTTTCAGGATATTTTTAAATCTTCCTTTCTGGAGAATGTGACCAGCGTGAGCCTGCTGGATATGGTGCTCGCGATGGGGCTCGCCTTCTGCCTGGGCCTTTTCATTTATTTCGTCTACCGCAAGACCTATACGGGCGTCATGTATTCCTCTGCCTTCGGAGCCTCTCTCATCGCCATGACGATGATCACGACGCTTGTCATCCTCGCCGTCACCTCCAATGTGGTCCTGTCGCTCGGCATGGTCGGCGCATTGTCGATCGTCCGCTTCCGCACGGCCATCAAGGAGCCGCTGGACATTGCCTATCTTTTCTGGGCCATTGCCGCCGGCATCGTGCTCGCCGCCGGGATGGTCCCCCTTGCCGTGTTCGGCAGCATTTTCATCGGTGTGATCCTGATCCTTTTCGTCAACCGCAAGTCGCGGACGAATCCCTATATTCTCGTCCTCTCCTGCGCGGATGCCGCCGCAGAGGCGGCGGCCATGAGCTGCCTCCGTCAGGCGGCGGAACGAGTCTCTGTCAAGAGCAAGAGCGTGCAGAAGGGGCAGATCGAGCTGAATCTGGAGCTCGGCCTTCGGGAGGAGGACACCTCCTTCGTGAACGACCTCGCTGCCCTGCCGGGGGTCGGCAGCGCCGTGCTCGTCAGCTATAACGGCGATTATATGGCCTGAAGGATCTCGCCATGAAGGACAGAAAACGGTTTGAGCGGCTCTGTATCGCGGTCATGGCTGCGGCGATCCTGATCACGGTCCTTTTTATGAACGGAGAGCGCCTCGGCGTGCAGCTGATGCGGGATGACGATGCCGAGCGCAATTCCTCCCTCCGGCTCTTCACGGACAATGACCGCAATTCCTCCTGGGACAGCTCTGCGGCTACCCGCATCGAGTTCACCGGCACCGGCGCGGAGATCCGCGGAACGGGAGCCTATCTGCTGGGGAGAGACGTTGTGCTCGCGGAAACGGGAGCCTATGTCATTTCCGGCGAGCTTACCGATGCGGCCATCGTTGTCGATGCGCATAAGACCTCCAAGCTCTGGATCCTCTTTGACGGAGTTTCCGTCACGCGGGATGGCGATGCATGCTTTCGCATTGAGCGGGCGGACAAGGTCTTTCTGACGCTTGCGGAAGGCAGCGTCAATTCCCTCGCAAGTACCGGCTCCCGCCGGGAGGAGGCGGAAGCCGACGGCGTCAACGGCGCCCTCTGCGCCGAGGACGACCTGACCGTCAACGGCGCGGGCAGCCTCTCCATCTCCTGTGCCTTCGGCCACGGGATCCACTCGAAGGATAAGCTCGTCATTGCCGGAGGAACTCTGCAGATCGATGCCGCCCGGGATGCGATCCATGTTGCCGAGCGTCTCGCCGTGGAGAACGCTTCCCTTACGCTCACAGCGGGGGATGACGGGATCGACGTGCAGGGCAAGGGCGTCGATGCTTCCGAGCGGATCTGGCTCGATCCGGAGACCGTAACGCTCTCCGTCTCTGCAGGGGATCTTTCCATCGAAGGCGCCGGAGAGGAAGAAGAGCCGGAGGAGAGCGGCGTCCGCCGCCTTTCTCTCGGCGAGCTAAGTTCGGGTGAGCGCCTTGCATTGCTGCTTTCTCTTGCAGCGCTTCCCGCGGCGCTGTGCTTTGCGGTCTTTACCTCCCGCAGAAAAAAGACAAAAAAGAGCGAAAGCCGATCCTGAGACCGACTTTCGCTCTTTTCCTGGCTGCGGAAATTATTCGATGTCCGAAATATGCTGTACTGTCATATAGTAGGCGTTTTCCACCGCACGCATCAGCTCTTCCTGCTCCTGAAATACCCGGCGCGAGGCCTTCAGCGGGCGGAAGGCAAAGGCAAGGCTTTCCGTCAAAAGCCCCAGACGGGTAAAGGAAAGCGGCTTGCAGGCCTGATTGATCTGAGAGGCACAGGAAAACACGCCGAGTACATCCTGTTCCTTCCAGGCCTTTTGCAGCGCGGGGAACGGGGAAGTAAGCTCGAAGAGCTTCAGCTGCCGGATCACTTCTTCCTCCGTGTGGAAATACTCGATCGCGGTCGCGTAGTGGCCGATATTCCAATAGTATTCCGTTAATGTCATTCTGCTCTCCTCGGGCCTTTTTTCAAAACTCACTTCAACACATTCTCAGTATAGTTCATCCGTTTCGGGAATACAAATACTTTTTTGTTTATATCGGAAAAAACTTCTTCTTTTCCCTTGACAGAAGAGAAGGAGAGGTGTATGATCCAATCACAAAACATTTGAACAGTTGTTCAAATGAAAAGAGAAATAGAAAGAGGATCCCCGATATGAAAAAGACCTACAAGATCGATGTCGACTGTGCCAATTGTGCCAACAAGATGGAAGCCGCCGCCCAGAAGACGCCCGGCGTCGCCAACGCCGTCGTCAACTTCATGGCCCTGAAGATGACGGTGGAGTTTGCCGAGGGGGCAGACCCGAAGGCGGTCATGCAGGACGTTTTGAAGAACTGCAAAAAGGTCGAGGACGACTGCGAGATCTTTCTTTGATCATAGGAACGGAGCCTGCAAAAGGGCTCCGTTTTTTGGAGGAAAAAGAACATGAACAAAAAGCAAAAGAAGAATCTGATCCGGATCCTGGCCGCGGCAGCTTTGATGATCCTCTTTTCTCTGCTGCCGGCAGAGGGCGTGCTGAAATTTGCGCTCTTCCTGATTCCGTATCTGATCGTCGGCTATGACGTGCTAGTCAAAGCCTGCAAGGGCATCCGCAACCGCCAGCCCTTTGACGAGAACTTTCTGATGGCCGTTGCAACGGTCGGCGCCATTGCTTTGGGGGACTACAAGGAAGGCGTCGCCGTCATGCTTTTCTATCAGATCGGCGAGCTGTTCCAGAGCTACGCGGTCGGGAAAAGCCGGAGAAACATCTCCGAGCTGATGGACATCCGCCCGGATTATGCCAATGTGGAGAAGGAAAACGGCGCCCTGGAGCAGACCGACCCGGATGAAGTGGAGATCGGCACGGTCATTGTGGTCAAGCCGGGTGAAAAGGTCCCTATTGACGGCGTCGTCGTGGAAGGGAACGGCACGCTCAATACCTCTGCGCTGACGGGCGAAAGCGCTCCGCGTGAAGTCGCGCCCGGGGATGAGATCGTCAGCGGCTGCATCAGCCTGACGGGGCTTCTCCGCATCCGCACGACGAAGGAGTTCGGCGATTCCACGGTCTCCAGAATCCTGGACCTGGTCGAGAATGCGAGCTCGCGGAAATCCCGTTCGGAGAACTTTATCTCCAAGTTTGCCCGCATCTATACACCGGCGGTCTGCTTCAGCGCCCTGGCGCTGGCAATTCTCCCGCCCGTGGTCCTTCTGCTTTTGGGAAAGAGCCCCATGTGGAGCGTCTGGTTCTACCGCGCGCTGACCTTCCTCGTCATCAGCTGCCCCTGCGCTCTTGTCATCAGCATTCCGCTCAGCTTCTTTGCGGGGATCGGCGGAGCGAGCAACGCCGGTGTGCTTGTCAAGGGCTCCAACTATATGGAAACGCTCTCCCAGGTCCGTACGGTCGTTTTCGACAAGACGGGCACGCTGACCCGCGGCGTCTTTGAAGTTGCCGGCATTCACCACAGCACGATGGAGGAACAGGAGCTTCTGGAAGCGGCGGCCCTGGCGGAGTGCTATTCCAACCATCCCATCAGCCGCAGCCTTCGCAGTGCTTACGGC